>Ga0172380_10000049_pt1 | contig 250857 bp, 290 predicted proteins | sample Leawe162metaG_FD_119747 | JGI IMG/M metagenome (GOLD analysis project Ga0172380, IMG submission 119747) | Leachate microbial communities from a municipal landfill in Southern Ontario, Canada - Leachate well 162 metaG | ecosystem: Engineered > Solid waste > Landfill > Unclassified | place... | reverse complement strand
GTACCTCATGAATAAGAGGCTCCTAATCTCGTGCCAGCAGGAGCGGTAATACGAGAGCCTCGAGCGTTATCCGGAATTATTGGGCGTAAAGGGTGCGTAGGTTGTTCTGTTAGTCTTTTGTCAAAACCTTGGGCTTAACCCAAGGATCGCAAAAGAAACGGCAGAACTTGAAAGTGCGAGAGGTTTACGGAACTCATGGTGTAGGGGTGAAATCCGTTGATATCATGGGGAACACCAAAAGCGAAAGCAGTAAACTGGCGCATATTTGACACTGAGGCACGAAAGCGTGGGTAGCGAATGGGATTAGATACCCCAGTAGTCCACGCCCTAAACGATGATTTCTCGCTATTCGGAGTATCGACCCTCTGAGTGGCTTAGCTAACGCGTTAAGAAATCCGCCTGGGAAGTACGGCCGCAAGGCTAAAACTCAAAGGAATAGACGGGGACTTGCACAAGCAGTGGATTATGTGGTTTAATTCGATGGTAAACGAAGAACCTTACCAGGGTTAGAAATCAACGTGAAAGCTCTAAGAAACTAGAGCCCTCGCAAGACTAGTTGACAGGTGTTGCATGGCCGTCGTCAGTTCGTGGTTTGAATTGTACCCTTAAGTGGGCTAACGAACGCAACCCTCGTTGTGTGTTACAAGTGTCACACGATACTGCCCCCGCCTAAGAACATAAATTCGACCTCACCCCTAAACCCCTCTCCTTATTAAGGAGAGGGGAAAAATACCAGCAGGTATTTGGGGTGAGGTGAGAGTTTGTGAGTTTAGGTGGGGGAGGAAGGAGAGGATGACGCCAGGTCAGCATGACCCTTGATACCCTGGGCTACACACATAATACAATGGCCATTACAACGCGCAGCGACGAGGCGACTCTGAGCTAATCGTCAAAAATGGCCCCAGTTCGGATTGGAGTCTGCAACTCGACTCCATGAAGCCGGAATTGCTAGTAATCGCAGGTCAGCTAAACTGCGGTGAATACGTTCTCAAGTCTTGTACTCACCGCCCGTCAAGTCAAGGGAGCCGGGAGTACCCGAAGTCTCTACATAAGTAGGGCCTAAGGTAAATTCGGTAACAGGGACTAAGTCGTAACAAGGCACGGCTAGCGGAAGCTGGTCGTGGAATAATTCAATTTGAAACATATATCTCAATATAGTGTTTACATTATATTAGATATGTTGAGTCGGTATTGTGTGCCTCAATTGAGCATGCAATAGTCTATGTATATCACGGACTTAAAAAATATATTGACAGAGAGGAAAGACTCTTAAGTTATAGAACGAAACAAAATAAAGGACAGCAACTCTATTTTGTAAACAAAAAAACCTATTCGAAAGAATAGGTTTTTTTGTTTTTTGTAGGGTATTTATCCCCATTATTAGTTGCATTTTCATAGGGGGGGGTAGTAAAATAAGTGTATTAATAATAACATTTAAATATATGACTGAAGAAGAAATAAAAATACTTTCTGCTCGTTTTGAAAAAGGTGAAACAACAGTAGAAGAAGATCTGCAAATTGCCACTTCCTTAAATGCTTCATTGGAGCTAGCGAAATTTTTTTTGCACGAAATCAAGGTCGCTAAACTAAGACAAGAACTTAATAAATAATAATATAAATATATGAATGAAAAAATTGGAATCGGTAGAGGTATAACAGGAGATGAATTAGAAAAACAACTTCAAGAAGAACTTGGTGAAACAAATTCTGAAAATATTGAAGATAATGAACAAACTGTCGAAGTTACTAATGAATCTGTCGAAATAAAAGAAGAAGATAAAATTGAACAAGAATTATCGTCTCAAATAGATAATGTAGAAAAAAAATTTGATTCAGTTGAAAAAAGTATAGCTGAAATCGGAGGAGAAGAAGTAGTCAAACAAGTTTTAGGAAATATGTCTGAAGAAGAACAGTCAGCACTTCAAATTAAAATAGAAGAACAAAAAAAGAAAATTAAAGAACAATTAAGAGTACTTAAGATGGGTGATAACAATAGTGATATAGATGGCCTGTGGGAAACTACCAAGATACTTAACTCAAATCCTCTTTCTGCGGTTATAGGAATCCCTCTTTTTGTTACAACTGGACCACTTAAAGGTATTCAAACACTGATACGAAAAATTAAGCTTTCTGTAGATAAAAGAAAATTAAAGAAAATGGAGAATTCTAATAAATAATAAATTAAAAAATCACCAATCAAATGGTGATTTTTTAATTTGTGTTATAATTTTATTATGCAAGAAAATCTTTTGAATGATAATCAAAATAAAAAAATCAGAGTTGGTATTGTGAGAGTGTTGCGAGATACAGAAGGAGACAATACTCTATCTAAAGCAGGAGAGATTTTTGAATTCTTAAATGAATATCTAGGAGATAAATACAAGCCTTTAGATATATTTGTAGATAGAGATAATGTTTGGCATATATCGGGTATTCCTATAATGCCTGCTGATTTAATTCATCGCGTAGACGTAGTCTGGAATCAAGATTATCCAGATCTGTCTCAATTATTTTCTCAAATAGGTATTCCTTATATTAGTACAAACCCTTTTTTATATGTTTTAGAGAATAATAAAATCTCATTAAAAAAGCATGTGAAAGATATTGGATTATATATGCCGAGCTCTTTAGTCTTAGAAGCTTATCAAGAAGATATCGACGGTGATATAGATACTTACTCTCTGAAAAAAGCTGGAGAAGTATTTAGCAGATTTGGCGCACCTTGGATAGTGAGAACAAATACAGATAAAAATAATGAAGGTGTTCATGTAGTTAAAACTTTTCCTGATTTAATAAATATTATTCGTGATTTTGCAATTCACAAAAAAAATATTTTAGTAGAAGAATTAATAAAAGGAGATAGAGTATCAATACATACTGTGTCTAACTTTAGAGATGAAAATATCTATCATTTTTTACCTAAAAATATTTCTGATATTCATAAAAATGAAATCTTAATACATGTTAAAAACCTTTGGAAAGAATTAAACCCAAAGCATTATTTAAATATAGATTTTATTTTGCATCCAAAAAGAATTTATTTAAATAATATTTCTTCTTCTTTTGATTTCAAGAAAGACAATCGTTTTCACTCTATGGCTACAGACTTTGGCGTGAAAAGTCATGATATTATTGAAAATATTATTAAAAATGCTATACTAAATAAGTAGTGATTTATTGTTTTTATTTGTAGCGGGTGATCGCGCTCACATAGGCACATATGTTGGAGTTTAGCCATCACCCGCTTCAAGTGAAAAGAATATAAAAATATTAAAAAATAAAAACTCATTAATACTTATTGATGAGTTTTTTATTTTTCTAATTTATTTTGATATATTTTATTTTTTTAATTGTGAAAAATATTTATAAAAAATTTATTTAAAATTATTTTTAATAAAAAACTAAAATATTTTTTTGAAAAAAATTTTTAGTTATCCACAGATTTGAAAAAAAAATATTGTGTTTTATTTTTTTTTGCGAGATAATTAATTTAGTTCTTTACAATAATTTTTTTTGAAAAATAAAAATTAAAAAATATTTTTTAAAAATATTTAAGGTCGCATTATTGTAAAAAAAATTAAAAGTTTAATTTCGCGCAAGCGACAAAAATAATATGGCAGCAAAAAAGAAAGTAGCAGCTAAGAAAGTTGTGAAGAAAGTAGCTAAAAAAGTTGTGAAGAAAGTAGCTAAAAAAGCAACAAAGAAAGTTGTGAAGAAAGTAGCTAAAAAAGGAAAGAAATAATTTTTCTTCCCACTTCAACAAGAAACATCCAAATGAAAATCTGGGTGTTTTTTGTTTTTTTAGGCTATTTTTTAAATACCCTTTTTATGATAGAATAGTATCTATGAGTATATTAAATACAATATTTGGTAGCCCGAGTTCTAAATTTATCAGTAATTCTCAAAAGACCCTTAAACTGATAAATAATCTAGAAGAATCTGTAAAAGCTTTAAAAAATGAAGATTTTCCTATTAAAACTCAAGAATTAAAAGACCGACTTAAGAATGGTGAATCTCTAGAAGATATCTTACCTATGGCTTTCGCTCTAGTGCGCGAAGCTGCTAAACGTAATCTAGGCGAACGTCACTATGATGTTCAGTTATTGGGAGGTATTGCTTTGAATTCTGGTAAGATAGTAGAAATGAAAACAGGTGAGGGTAAAACCTTAGTCGCGACTTTGCCTACTTATTTAAATGCATTAACTGGTCTTGGTGTTCATATAGTGACAGTGAATGATTATCTTGCTCGTCGTGACGCGGTGCTTATGGGCCAGGTCTATAATTTCTTAGGACTTACTGTCGGTATTATTAATTCATCTAACGTTTCGTATTTGTACGATCCGAATCACAAACAAGAAAAGAAAGTAGAGGCGGATGATAGTTTAGATAAAGAGAGAGATACAGTCGGTGAATTTAAAATCATTTATGATTTCTTAAAACCTTCTTCTCGACGCGAAGCATATGCTGCTGATATTACTTATGGTACAAATCATGAATATGGTTTTGATTATCTGAGAGACAATCTCGTAGGTAGAGTAGAAGATCTTGTACAAAGAGGTCACAACTTTGCTGTGGTGGATGAGGTGGACTCTATCTTGATAGATGAAGCACGTACTCCTTTAATTATCTCATCTCAATCTGGCGACTCTGAAGATTTCTATGTTAAGTTTTATAATATTGCAAAACAATTAACTAAAGATACTGATTATACTGTAGACGAAAAATTGAAAGCTATTTCTTTAACTGACGATGGTATCAATAAAGCCGAGGACTTATTAGGTATTTCCAATATCTATACAGAAAAAGGTATCAAGTATGTTCATCATTTAGAAACTGCAGTCAAGGCTCAAGCAGTATTCGAGCGTGATCGTGACTATGTCGTCAAAGAAGGTGAAGTTATTATAGTTGATCCTTTTACGGGCAGACTCCAACCTGGACGTCGTTGGTCTGAAGGTATTCACCAAGCTATTGAAGCTAAAGAAGGTGTTAAAATAGAAAAAGAAACTCGTTCTAGTGGTTCTATCACTTTCCAGAATTATTTTAGATTTTATAAAAAGCTCTCAGGTATGACTGGCACAGGACTTACTTCTTCTGAAGAATTTTTGAAAGTTTATGGACTTGATGTTATTGTGATACCTACTCATCGTCCAAATATTCGTCTAGATAGATCAGACTTAATATTCCAAACAGAAAAAGGTAAATTCCAAGCGATAGCTCGCAAGATAAAAGAAGTAAATGCGAAAGGCCAACCAGTGTTGGTTGGTACTATTTCAATTGAGAAAAACGAGCTTCTGTCTGCTTATTTAAAACAAGAAGGTGTTCAGCATATATTATTGAATGCTAAAAATCACGAACATGAAGGAGAGATTATTGCTCAGGCTGGACGTCTCGGTGCGGTGACTATCGCTACTAACATGGCTGGTCGTGGAATAGATATTAAACTCGGAGGTAACCCGATAGTAAAAGAAGAATACAAAAAAGTAAAAGAATTAGGAGGACTTTATGTTTTAGGTACAGAACGTCACGAAGCAAGACGCATAGACAATCAGCTTCGCGGACGCTCAGGACGTCAGGGAGATCCAGGAGAGACTCAATTCTACGTATCACTTGAAGACGACTTAATGAGAGTTTTCGGTACAGAAAATATCAAGAAAATGATGGGACGTTTTGGAATTCCTGAAGACCAACCAATTGAGAATAAATTTATCGGTAGAGCTCTCGAAGGCGCGCAAGCTAAAATCGAAGGTTTTCATTTTGATTCTCGTAAGAATACTTTGGAATACGATAACGTTATGAATCACCAAAGAAATGCTATTTACCAAAGACGTAGAGATATGCTAACTGCTTCTAAGGATGGTATCGAAAAAATCTTGACTGATATTTCTACAGACAATGAAGACATGGTAAAAATCATTAAAGAGAAAAGAGAGAAATTGGGAGATGAGAATTTCTTGGAGACAGTACGCCGTATTGCTCTTTATACTAATGATATTTTATGGATGGAGCATTTAGAAGCTATGGATTATTTGCGTAGTTCTGTAAATTTGCGAGCTTATGGTCAGCGCGAACCCATCGTTGAGTACAAAAAAGACGGTTTAGCTATGTTTAAAGAAATGGAAATTACTTTCAAGGATCAAGTTGCTTCTCTTGTTACAAATATTAATACTGAAAATGTAGTTACTGTGTCTACTCCTGAAGAAAATAAAAGTTCTGAAGTTTTTGTAACCAATCATGACGAGACCAATGTTTTACCAAATACCAAAACAGATGAAGTTGGAAGGAATGAGCTTTGTCACTGTGGAAGTGGTAAAAAATACAAAAAATGTCACGGTAAGTAATTAATAATTTATTTAATCAAATGAAAAATTTAATTAAAAATCTCAAGTTGAAAAGGCGAGCTATCTCAGCTTTGGCAGCGGTACATTTTTATGGTAATCCTAGTCGTGATATGAAAATAGTAGGGGTGACTGGAACTAACGGCAAGACTACTACTACTACTTTGTTATACAAGGTGGCTTTATCTCTAGGATATAAAGCAGGTTTTATTGGAACTGGAGGTGTCCATGTAAATGGTAAAGAGTTTGTTATGGATAGAAAAATTCCTACAACTCCAGACCCTTTAGGGTTGAGTAAAATATTCAGAGAAATGAAAAAAGAGAAAGTTGAGTATGTCTTTATGGAAGTCTCGAGTCATGCAATGGATCAGGGTAGGGTTAGCGGGATAAATTTTACAGGTGGAGTTTTTACAAATTTGACTCAAGACCATTTGGATTACCATAAAAGTTTTGAGAATTATTTTGAAGCTAAAAAGAAATTCTTTAAAATTTTACCACAGAATGCTTTTGCATTATCAAACTCTGATGATGATCATGGAAAATTAATGCTCGAAGGTATTAAGGTGGATCATTATACTTATGGCTTTTCTGGAGGCGAGAGTTTTCATGGAGAGATATTTAAGCTTGATTTCCAAGGCTTGGAAGCGCGATTTAATAGCGCTAATATAAAATCTAAATTGTTGGGAAAATTTAACGCTTATAATTTATTGGCAGTTTTTGGTGTGTGTGACTTGTTGAAATTCGATACTGAAAAAGTTTTAAAAATTTTAGAAGATGTCACTCCTCCGGTTGGTCGTTTTGAATATTTTATTCACGATGGTATTACTGTTGTGGTGGACTATGCTCACACTCCAGACGCTTTAGAGAAAGTCTTGTTAACAGCAAGAGAAATTAAAGGTGAAAATGGTAAATTGATTTCTGTCTTTGGTTGTGGAGGAGATAGGGATCCTTTAAAGCGCAGAATCATGGGTAAAATAGGAGCAAGCTTGTCTGATATTGCTATCTTTACCTCTGACAATCCTCGCAATGAAGATCCAATGAAAATAATACAAGAAATGAAGACTGATTTATCTATGAATGAAATAGAAAAATCTAAATTTATCATAGATAGAAAAGAAGCCATAGTAGAGTCTGTAAAATTAGCAGAAAAAGGCGATATTGTTGTTTGCGCCGGTAAAGGCCACGAGACTTATCAAGAGATCCGCGGAGTAAAGCATCATTTTAATGACATGGAAGAATATAAAAAACTTTTAAAATCAAATGAGTAATTATAATAATCCTTTTAAAGATAAAAAGATAACCGTTATGGGTCTCGGTTTACTAGGTGGAGCATTAAATGATGCTATTTTTCTAGCTAAACATGGAGCCATATTAACTATTACCGATCTTAAAACAGAGACAGAGCTAGAATCTTCTTTAATGAAATTAAAAAAGTTTAATAATATTAAATATGTATTAGGTGGACACGATATCAAAGACTTTCAAAATGCGGATATGATTCTTCAACCTGGAAATATTAGAGAAGATTCCCCATATTTAGTCGAAGCTCGCAAGAATAATATTCCTATTTTTGTTAGTGAATCTTTGTTTATTAAATATGCCGAAGGTATTAAAGTTGTAGGAGTTACTGGTACGAGAGGCAAGACTATGACGACTATGCTTATCTACGAAATACTTTCTAAATCAATCAAAGATAAGAAAGTATATTTGGGCGGGAATATTAGAAATACTTCTACTTTGGCAATACTCAATAAAGTAAAATCTGGAGATATTGTAGTTATGGAATTAGACTCTTGGGCTTTGCATGGAGTTGGCGACTTGAAAATCTCTCCTCATATCTCAGTCTTTACTTCATTTATGGAAGACCATATGAATCATTATAAAGGTGACATGGAAGCTTATTTTAATGACAAAGCGAATATCTTTAAATATCAAAATAAAGAAGACTTTTTAATAATCAATCCAAATTTAAATAGGCTAATTAAAAAGAATTCTACCCTTGCTCAATTAATAAAAGGCAATGTGAAAGAAGTAGAGAATTTTAAATTCGGCGTTCCAGGAGAACACCAGAGAATGAATTTAGCTCTCGCCCATGAAGTCGCCAAGCTTTTTTATATCAAAGAAAGTATCGTCAAGAAAATAGTTAAAGATTTCAGAGGAGTAGAGGGAAGACTGGAATTCTCAAGAGAATACAAAGGAATTAAGATTTATAATGATAATAATGCGACGACTCCGGAGGCTACTATTGCAGGAATAAATGCTTTCACCTTAAAACCAAATCAAAAATTAATTTTGATTTGTGGAGGAGCGACTAAAAATATAAAACTTGATAATTTTGTAAAAAATATTAATCAAAAAGTTAGTAGAATGTATTTAATACCTGGAACTGGTACAGAAGAATTATTAAAATTCAAATTAAAAACTGAATTAATTCAAAATGCTGACTTTAAAACTTTAATCAAAGAAGCAGTTAAAGGTGCAAAAAAAAGAGACGTAGTATTATTCTCTCCAGCCTTTGCATCGTTTGGCATGTTTAATAACGAATACGACCGCAACGACCAATTTATTAAAATAATTAATGGATTAAAATAGTATGGAAGGAATTAATAAAGATATTCTTAATAAAGACATAGAATTCCATGGTGTTATGGGATTGGTTTTTATTGGTGAGGATATTATTGTTTACAGAAGAGACAATAAAACTAAACGTTTCCCTTTAGCTGTTGATATTTTGGGCGGTGGTAGAGAAGGAAACGAGTCTCCGTTTGAAACCTTTAAAAGAGAAGTTTTTGAAGAAGTAGCTTTAAATATTTTAGAGGATTATGTTGTGTATGCTAAACGGTACCAGAGTATTGTTGATGCAAAAAAGTCTATGTTTTTTATTGTTGTTAAATCTGATAAACTTAGAAAAGAAGATATAGTTTTTGGAAATGAAGGCTTGGAGTATATAATAATGTCACCCAAAGATTTTATATTATTACCAGATGGTGTTTCTGTTCAACAAAAACGAACAGAGGAGTATTTAAATTTTAAATAAAGTATGAATATAAATCTATCACAAATTAAAAAAGTATTTTTTATCGGTATTGGAGGTATTGGTATTTCGGCTTTAGCCAAGATGGTCTCTAGTCGAGGAATTATATCTTTTGGTATCAATGACGAAGAGACGGGCAAGACTTTAGACACTTTAAAAGAAGAAGGAATAGAAGTAGTGTACTTAAAAGATTACAAGGAAATCCCTGAAGCGGATATGTATGTTTATAGTGATGCTTGGATTTACCGCGGTCCCGAGATATTAGAGTCTGCGAAAAATACCGGCAAGCCTGTCTTGTCATTTTTTGAAGCCTTGGGGGAATTCGCAAAACAATATAAAGTTATAGCTATCTCAGGAACACATGGCAAGACTACGACTACTGCCATGACCGCCAATGTATTGATAGATGCGGGACTCGACCCGACAGTAATCGTAGGTTCTTTCGTTTCATCTTTTGGTAGTAATTTCAGAAAGGGGAATAGCGAATACTTGGTAGTAGAAGCAGATGAATACAATAGACACATGCTCAACTTTCATCCATATATAGGAGCTATTACAAATATGGAAGCCGATCATTTGGATTGTTATAAAGACCTAGCAGATATCAAACAGGCTTTCGATCAATTTTTATCTCAAAGTGAAATTAAGATTACTGAAACAGAATATCAAAAATATATCGTCGAAGTGCCACCTTTAAAAGTACCCGGAGAACATAATAGAAAAAATGCAGCTGTGGTTTTAGCTATTATAGAGACTTTAGGTATACCTTTGGACCAAGCCCAAAAATCTTTGGCACAATTTACTGGCACATGGAGAAGATTGGAAAAAAAAGGAATCACTAAAGAAGGTGTAATAGTCTATGACGACTATGCTCATCACCCGACTGAAGTTCGGGCAAGTTTACAAGCCTTAAAAGAACTTTATCCTAATTCTCGCATAGTAGTAGTTTTCCAGCCTCATCTATATAGTCGCACTAAAGCTTTATTTAATGACTTTATTAATTGTTTTGATCAGGCAGACTTTGTATATCTTTTGCCTATATATTTTGCCCGTGAAGCCAAAGACCCTAGCATTTCTAGTACTTTGTTGGCTCACGAGATAAGTAAACATAAGGGTGAAGTCTATGGTTTTGAGTCATTTTCAGATACTTTGGAAGCTTTAAAGTCTAAATTCCAAGTAATATCCTTGGAAAAAGGAGATATTTTTGTCACTATGGGGGCAGGGGAAGCTTACAAGATTGCCGACGATTTACTAGATTTGCAATAAAGTTATATAGGTCTAATATTAGCCATATTTTATATATTTTTGTCAATAGCATTATCCTAAAATAACCTTATTTTACAAGGTTATTTTAATTTGACATATGCTAAAATTATTGCATAACTATTGACTTTTATCTAGCTTTGTGCTAGTATATTAACAAGTCCTTAAGTATATGGCTAAACCTTATACATAAGGATTTTTCAGTCTCATATACACAGAGCTTGAATATTCAGTCTAAGGAGTTTGATGGAGCAGAACCATCATGATATGAAAAACAACAATATGATAAGGTTTGTGCAGTCTCTTGTTTTATTACCTTTTGTTACAACAGTACCAGTAGGAAATATTGCAAAAACAAATACGATCGAGACGCCCCTAACCATATCTATCCAAAAATTAAATACTAATCCTTTTGGTTTGATAGCTTTTAACCAAGCAGAAATTAAAGAGGATGTTATAGATCAAGAAGAAGTAATCTTAGCCCAAAAAGCAAAGGCTATCGATGATTATTTCGAAGAACGCGATATGCCACTTGCTGGCTATGGTCGCAAGATGGTAGTAGAAGCCGAAAAGAACGACCTTGATTGGAGATTATTAGCTGCTATATCTGTACGCGAGTCGACTGGAGGTAAATTCGCTTGTAAAAAAGTTAAATTTAGTGCTTTTGGTTGGGGTTCATGTAAGATAAATTTTGACTCTTATGATCATTCGATAGAAGTAGTTGCTCGTAATCTTGGAGGTAATAATCCTAAAACAGAGCGTTATTACGGTGACAAGACTACGTATCAAATATTGCGTACTTACAATCCAGCTCACATAGTCCTTAAGTATCCTGAGCAAGTTATCAAAATAATGAATGATATTGGTCCAGAAGATTTTGAGAAAAAAGAACTAGCTTTAAATTCTTAATAAATAAAAAGACAAAATAAAAAACCTCCATCTCTGGAGGTTTTTTATTTTAGTTTTATTCTAAATGCATCAATGTCATCTTTTGTTCCTTTGGTTCAAAAAGAGTGATTTGGAAATTGTAAGTTTTACCTAGTTCCAATTTTTCTCTCAATTTGTTTTCACCACCTAAGGTAGAATTGTGTACAAGTCCTGCTACACCTTCTTTGATAGAGATTAGAGCACCGTGTTTGTTGTATTTAATAACAACTCCTTTTATGATATCTCCTTTCTTTAATTTACCTTCGTATTCTTTCCAAGGATTTTCTTTTAAAGCTTTAACTGAAAGAGAAACTTTACCTTCTTTGATTTCGATTACGCGTGCACGGATTTTGTCTCCAACTTTGAACATGCTTCTTGGGTCTTCAACAAGTCCCCAGTCTAATTCAGAAATGTGAACTAAACCTTCAAGACCGTCTTCTAATTTCAAGAAAATACCGAAGTCTACTATACCTGCAATACTGCATTCAATATCGTCTCCGACGTTGTATTTACTAAGTATTTCTTTCTTTTCTTCTGGATTATTGTCTTTTTCTGAGAAGATTAATTTACCTTCTTTTGGAAGAGTAGAGATAATCATAACAGAAATCTTTTGTCCTACTAATTTCTTTAATTCTTTTAAGATTTTATCTTTATCTGAGTCTAGTACGCGAGGATAGTGATCAGCCTTTAATTGAGAAGCTGGTAAGAATCCTGCAATTCCTTGCCATTCTAAGATAAGACCTCCTTTGTTAGCATCTTTGATCTCAAGGTCCATAACAGTCTTGTTCTTGATAGCTTTTTCTGCTTCGTTCCAAGTTAGAGCTTGTTTAGCTTCTTTTAGAGACAATTCTGTATAACCTTCTTCGTTCTCTACTTCAACTATTTTAGCCTTAATAAGGTCGCCTAAATTTATCTTTTTGATGATATCTTTAGCGTTGATAAATTCTTTGCCGTATATAATACCTGTTCCAAAAGGAGAAAGGTCTATATAAACTGAAGATTTTTGTACTAAAATTACTGGACCTTCTACGATAGTATCCACTTCTGGCTTATTACCGCTTCTTTCCAAAATTGACTTTAGAACCAAGTTTTCTTCAACTATTTCTTCTTGAATAACTTTTTTCATAATTTATTTACAAATTAAAATATCCGCATAAAGCGGATAAAGGTCTAGGTTCTATATATAATCTTACGATTTCTGTATAGGGTTACCCTAAAACACGCTTTTAATAATTTATTAACTTGTCTTTATATACTACTATAAAATTTTAAAAAAGCAACATTAATAGGTTTAAATAAATTTTTGCTTTATTTGTTCTTATTGCTATAATAGAAGTAATGATTATTACATATTATGGAAAACAGTTTTTTAAGATTACTCAAGGGGAAATGGTCCTCGCTTTTAATCCAGTATCAAAAGAATCCAAGACCAAGATTAATTCCCATTTTGGAGCTGATATCGCCCTAGTAACTACCAATCACCCTGACTATAACGGTTTGGGTCAATTAGAGTACGGCGAGCGTGTGCCTTTTGCTGTGACTGGACCTGGAGATTATGAAGTTAAAGAAATATTTATAAAAGGTATATTATCATCTGCTAACTTTGGAGATAAAAAATATATCAATACTATCTACTCATTGTCTGTCGACAGTATCAACATCGCTTTCTTGGGTTCTTTGTCTGATGAAACTTTATCAAAAGAGGCCTTAGAGAGTATTAACGAACCTGATATTTTGTTTATTCCAGTTGGAGGTAAAGACTTGGGTCTAATAGACGTAAAAGCTGCAGCTAAGATAGCTTCATCATTAGAACCAAAAATGATCATTCCTATGGAATACGACGAAGCTTCTTTAAAAATGTTTTTGAAAGAAATGGGTGAAGATGGAGTAGAATCAGTAGACAAGCTCACACTGAAGCGCAAAGACCTAGAAGGTAAGGCTACTGAAGTCGTAGTATTGTCTTCTGTAAATTAAATCATATAATATTATGAAAAAAATAATCCATAATTTAAGAAAAAAACCAGAAGAAGAAAGAAGACATATCCTACATATCACTGTATTTATTTTTTCTGTTTGTTTGGTCTTGCTTTGGGTTTATGGATTGAGCTCTACTTTGGTAAATAGTAGTGATATCTCAATTAAAGAAGATTTACAGCCCTTGACCGAATTTACTGCTGACCTGAATGATAGCTATGTAGAGTTTACAAATTCAAATCAATAAAATAAAATGCCAAAAAATAAAAAAGAAGAAATCACAACAGAAGAACAGAATGATAAAATTGTACCAGTAGAGATTATCAAAGAAATGGAAGAGTCATATCTTGCATACGCCATGTCTGTTATCACTTCTCGTGCATTGCCTGATGTTCGTGATGGATTAAAGCCAGTGCATCGTAGAATTCTTTTTGCCATGAACGACATGGGACTTTCTTCTGGAGGAAGATTCCGTAAATCTGCTGCGGTAGTGGGAGATGTGTTGGGTAAATATCATCCTCATGGAGATACTGCAGTATATGATTCTATGGTAGCTATGGCTCAGGATTTCTCTTCTCGTTATCCTTTGGTTTTAGGTCAAGGTAACTTTGGATCTATTGATGGAGATAATGCGGCGGCTATGCGTTATACTGAAGCAAAAATGTCTAAACTCTCTAGTCTGCTTATGCAAGATTTAGAGAAGGAGACTGTCGACTATCGTCCTAACTATGACCAAACTCGTAAAGAGCCTATAGTTTTTCCTTCAGCTATCCCAGGATTGCTTTTGAATGGAACTTTAGGTATTGCTGTCGGTATGGCTACAAATATCCCACCTCATAACTTGGGTGAAGTTTTGGACGCGACTACGCATTTGATAGACAATGAAAATGCTTCTACAGAAGATTTAATGCAATTCATCAAAGGTCCGGATTTTCCGACTGGAGGTATTGCTTATGGATACAAAGACATGCTTCATGCTTATTCTTCTGGGCGTGGGGGAGTTGTTTGTCGTGGAGAGGCGGAGATAGTAGAACAAAAAGGTGGAATGTATCAGATAATCATTACTTCTATTCCTTACAGAGTAAACAAAGCCAATTTGATAATGAGTATTGCAGAACTAGTCCAAGAAAAGAAACTTGAAGGCATTAAAGGTCTCAGAGATGAATCTACTCGTGATATTCGTGTGGTTATAGATTTAAAAACTGGAGCTTATCCTGAGAAAGTTTTAAATTATATTTATAAAAATACTCAACTCGAGTCTAATTTTAATTTCAACATGTTGGCTCTAGTTGAAGGTGTCCCTCAGACTTTGTCTCTAAAGTCTATCTTGTCGAATTTTATTGCTCACAGAAAAGACGTTGTTATTAGACGTAGTACTTATGATCTCCGTAAAGCACAAGAGCGTGAGCATATATTGCTCGGTTTAAAAAAAGCACTAGACAAGATTGATAAAGTTATCAGTATTATTCGTGCTTCAAAAGACAGTAGTGTAGCTAAAGTAAATTTGATTAAAGAATTTAAATTCTCAGATCTTCAAGCTACTGCTATATTGGAAATGAGATTGGCAAAACTTGCTGGTCTTGAGAGAAAAGCTGTTGAAGATGAATTAAAACTCAAACAAGATTTCATAAAAGAAATGCAAGAACTTTTAGCTAGTCCAAAGAAAATTCTAAAAGTTATTGCTACTGAAATAAAAGAAATCAGAGAAAAATATAGCGATGAAAGAAGAACCAAAATCATCAAAGGAGGTGTCAAAGAAATCAGTGATGAAGACTTGATACCAGACCAAGAAACAGTATTGGTATATACTTCTGGTGGATACATTAAACGCACTGATCCAAAAGAATATCACTCTCAAAAGAGAGGAGGAGTAGGAGTAGTAGATCTTGAAACTAAAGAAGAAGACTTTGTGACTATCCTAGTAAACGGATCGACTCACGATGATCTCTTGTTCTTTACTAATCTTGGTAAAGCGTACAGTATTAAAATGTATGAAATTCCAGAAGGACGTCGTGCTACCAAAGGTAAGTCTGTTATGAATTTCTTGGCTTTAGCCGGAGACGAAAAAGTAACTTCTATTTTACCTATGCCAAAAGGCAAAGACACGAATTCTTCACTCATGCTTGTAACTCAAAATGGTACAGCTAAAAAGATGGCAAGTTCTAGCTTTAAAGATGTGCGTCGCAGTGGAATTATTGCTATTAAATTAGATAAAGGTGATAGTCTGGTTTCTGCTTTTACTACGCTTAAGGGTGATGATGTTATGGTAGCCACAGCAGAAGGTCAATCTATCAGATTTAAAGAATCCGACATTCGTGAAATGGGTAGAACAGCTGGAGGTGTTAGAGGTATTAAACTAGACTCTAAAGACGAAGTGATAAGTGTTGACGTAATTAAAAAAGAAGTAGGGGATAAGGGTTTTCTTATGGTGATGAGCGCTAATGGATTGGGCAAGAAAACTAGTCTATCAGAATACAAGGTTCAAAATCGTGGTGGTTCTGGTATTAAGACCGCGAAAGTTACTCCAAAAACAGGTAAGCTCATCGTGGCTAAGGTATTAAGTGGAGACGAAGAAGAGTTGATAGCTATGTCTAAAAAAGGACAAGTTATCCGCACAGCTTTGAAAGATATTCCATCTCTTGGACGTCAGACTCAAGGAGTGACTATTATGAGATTGCGCGCTGGAGACGGTATTGCATCTCTAACTTGTTTCTAATTTTAAATTAAATATGAACTAACTGCATTTTTGTTAATAACTTAAATGCAGTTATTTTATTTTCGTATTATAATATAGAAGTGTTTACTAACCCTTTTGAAAATTTAAAAAATTTTGAAATAAGAGACGATATGATTATCGTTGATTTAGGTGCGGGTACAGGGTTCTATTCTATTTTGTCTGCTCATATGGTCCCGAAAGGTAAAGTCTATGCAGTAGATATTAATCAAGACTTTTTAAAAACTATTCGTCATAAAGCTAAAGACGCGTATCTATCAAATCTAGAATGCTTTCATGGAGATATAGAAAAGAAACATGGCACCAAGCTGGGTGCTAATATTGCCGATAGGGTTATAGCTTCTAATATACTTTTTCAAATTGAAGACAAGCATAATTTTTTAGAAGAGGCTTATCGTATTTTAAAACCTGGAGGAAAATTATTATTGATAGATCCACAAATGGACTCGCTTGTACTTGGTAAGCATAAACATAGAGTTATCAAAAGAGATGATGCTCATAAAATGCTTGAGCAAAAAGGACTTGTGTGGGAGCGAGATATTTTAGCAGGAAATCATCACTATGGTATGATTTTTATTAAAGATATAAAAGAAAATAAATAATATGAATAATTTTAAACTTGTGATTATAGCTTTGTTGGGTTTCGGAGGGGTCTTGGGTGTTTTCGTTTTTGCTGGATTTATCGACCTTGAAAATAAAGCTGTTAATACCGGTCCTACTGGGACTGTGACTATGTGGGGTACAGCGCCATCGAGCGTTGTAAATCCTTTACTAATTAAATTTAATCAAGGCAAGAGTTACAATGTAAAATACGTTAGTATCATTCCTCAAAATTTTGATCAAGAATTACTAGAAGCTATGGCTGTAGGTAAGGGTCCAGATTTATTCTTTTTGCCTGATAATCTTGCTTTTAAATATCAGAATAAAATTTATCCAATACCCTATACTAGTTATCCTTTGATAAATTTCAAAAATACTTTTGTTGGTGCTGGTGAAGTTTTCTTAAATGTTAAGGGTGTATTAGCTTTTCCTATTTCTATCGATCCAATGGTTATGTATTACAATAGGTCTATGCTGGATTCAAATAATGTAGTCTATCCTCCTGTTTATTGGGATGAATTTTACGATTTTTCAAATACTTTCACCAAGAAAGATGACTCACAACAAATAACTCAAAGTGCTTTTGCTTTAGGTCAATATGCCAATGTTTCGTATGCCAAAGATATTTTAGCTACATTATTTATGCAAACAGGAAGTACCATAACAGGGGAGCAGAATGGATTACTGAGGTCAAGTTTAGATAACTCTCTCGAGAGCAATACTAATACAGCTTCGTCCTTGGATTTTTATACTAGTTTCTCTAACCCGTTAAAACCAAATTATTCTTGGAACCGTTCTTTGCCTATGTCTATTGATGCTTTTAGCAAAGAAGATTTAGTTTTCTATTTTGGTTTTGCTAGTGACCTTAAAACTTTGTTAGACAAAAATCCAAATCAAGATTTTCAAGTAACGACCATACCTCAAATAAGAAATACTAATAACAAAGTCACTTCTGCGAGAGTGACAGGTATAGCAGTATCATCATTTACTAAAAATTTATCGGCCTCTCTAGCAGCTGTGACTGCATTATCTTCTGGTGATTTTGCAAAAGAGTATAGTAATTCTCAATTTGTACCTCCAGCACGTCGTGATCTATTAGCAGAAGCTCGAAAAGATTCTTATTTCCCAGTATTTTATTCTTCAAGTTTGTTTGCTCGTAGTTGGTTAGATCCTTCACCTTCTGATTCGTCTAATGTCTTTAGAGCTATGGTAGAAGAAGTCTTGTCTAATGCAAAGAAGCCTCAAGACGCTATATTTTCAGCCAATAATCGCCTTAATACTTTAATATTTAATACAAGATAATAGAAATATGAAAACTTTTTTAAAAACTTTTGTGTCTTTGTATGTAGTAGGATTTTTATTAATGAATCCATTTTTAGCATTTGCTCAAAGTACTCTAAAAGACGAATCTACTTCATCAACTAGTCGTTCTTTGGGTGGGTTAGTTCCTTGTGGTAATGACAAAGATAAAGATGGGGCAATTATTAATCCTTGCGATTTCAATTATTTTTTATTTATGATAAATAAAATTATCAATTTTATTCTTACTGTGCTTGCTTTACCCCTGGCAGCTATTGCTTTCGCGTATGCGGGATTCTTGCTTCTTTTTTCTGGAGGTCAGTCTTCCCAAAGAGAAAAAGCAAAAAGTATATTTTGGAATACAGCCAAGGGGCTTATCATCATAGCCGCTTGTTGGTTGATAATTAGTACTATTTTATCTGTGTTGGGTTATGATGGTGCTTGGATTGGATTTTAAATAATGTATAATATTAATATGAATTTTAAAAAGAATTATCTAGCAAGCATATTATTAGTTTTGGTTTTTGGTTTGATTGTTTTCTCTCCTGTTATTTCTTTAGCTCAATCAACTGGATCTGGACCTAATACTCCTACAGCTGCTGTTACTATTGATAATCCTATTAAGGCAAATAATGTACAAGATTTTGTAAAGACTATTCTCGAAGGTATTATCAAAATAGGTATCCCTCTAGTAGCTATAGCTATTATATATTCTGGTTTCCTTTTTGTGACTGCTATAGGCAAGCCTGATAAGATCAAAGAAGCCAAGGACGCTTTACTTTATACCGTTATCGGAGCTGCTATACTCTTGGGTTCTTGGGCTATTGCACAATTAATATCAGAGACAGTTTTATCATTATAAAAATTAAAATTTATGAAGAATATATTTAAAAAAAATTTGTTACCTTTGTTAATGTTGTTCGTCCTTTCTTTTTCAGTCTTTCTAACTACAACTCCAAATATTGCACAAGCTCAATGTGCTGATTTAGAAGTAGGTAGTGCTCAGTGGTTAGCACAAGGTTGTGATTATGGAGGAGATAACGGGAGTGGTAATGGAGGAGGAGGTGCTGGTGGAGGCAGTGGGTCTGGGTCTGGAGGAGGTGGTGTAGGTTGTTCTTTAGCTACTAATCCTAAAATCCAAGATGTTATAAGCTATACGAGTTGTATTTTAAACCTGTCAGTAGTTCCTTTGATATTCTCTCTAGCATTAGTCATGTTTGTGTACGGAGTCATGCAATACGTCCTAAACGAAGCCGACGAAGGTAAACGTGAAAAGGGAAAGCAATTCATGGTTTGGGGGATTATTGCTCTGACTGTGATGGTATCTGTTTGGGGGTTGGTAAATCTCCTTGGCGGGACCTTTGGTATCAATACTAGGATAATACCCTCAGTAACACCAAATTAATTTATGAAAAATATTTTTAAAAATTTATTCCTTGTACTCTTCTTTACACTGATTGTTTTCAGTCCCTATTTAGCTAATGCGCAAGGTACAGGAGGTGGTTGTAATCTGTCTGCAAACCCTAAATTTAATAATCTAGTAGACTATGTGATCTGTATTATTAATACGGCTGTAGTACCTTTTATTTTTGCTTTAGCTCTCGTACTATTTCTGTATGGAGTCATGCAATACGTCCTAAACGAAGCCGACGAAGGTAAACGTGAAAAGGGCAAGCAATTCATGGTTTGGGGGATTATTGCTCTGACTGTGATGGTATCTGTTTGGGGGTTGGTAGCTATTCTCGGGGGAACTTTTGGATTAAATATAAGTATTATTCCACAGGTATTCACAAATTAGCTTTATTTCACATATAGGTATGATATAATTTAATTAACCTAATCTTTAGGAATATAAAAAGGTCGAATCAAATAGAAATTATAAATTATTAAAAATAACTTTCTGTATTACAAAATACAGAATAATAAATAAAAATATAAATATGAAGAAAAAATTAATGAGTTTAGGTTTGATTGTTAGTTCTGTGTTTATGTTCGCTACTTTTCTTGCTCCTCAACTAGCTTCTGCGCAAGCAACTGGTTGTTTCGCTATTCCAGACCCGAACGCTTTCAACGTTCTACTTTGTAGAATTGCTACAATTTTAAATAATGTTATTCCAGTATTAATAACTCTTGCAGTTATCTACTTTATCTGGGGTGTTATTCACTATGCTATTGCTCGTGATGAAGATGCAAAGACTGAAGGAAGGGGTGCTATGATCAACGGTCTTATTGCGTTGATGGTTATCGTATCTGTTTGGGGATTGGTTAACTTCATCAAAAACTTCGTTGGATTAGATGTTGCTGATACTGAAATCTCTATTCCTTGTATTGAATCTCCTGGTGTAGATTGTCCACAATAAAAATTATGGATTTATTTTCAATATTTTTACCCAATATAGCATACGCAGATTTTAATTCCTTTTTAGGTAATTTTAATTCTGTGATAGTGAATCCTTTGATTCGATTGCTTTTTGCTATTGGTATAGCTTATTTTCTTTATGGAGTTTTTGTTTTCTTAACAAATGCTGATAATGAAACAGAGCGCACTAATGGCAAGAATCATATGCTTTATGGAGTTATTGGTTTGACTGTTATGATGGGTGTTTGGGGTATTCTAAACTTAGTTTTAAATACTTTAAATATCACGGGGATTGATCCAGAAGCGGGGACTGTACAACTAAATGATTACAATCCTACGATTCCTTTCAATCCTCCTGGTACGGGGACAAATACAGGGACGGGTTCAGGAGCGGGAACAGGTACTGGAACTACTACAGGTACAACAACTGGTACAGGCACTCAATTTGATCCTGTAGAGGTTGATCCGATAGGAGTTACACCCATTGACGACAATCTAGATCCTATTGAGACTTCAGATCCTTTTATACCTCCTCCTAATACGACAAATACCAATACTACTTCTGGTTTTGATCCTATAATAAATCCTTCTGTAAATAGTACTCCTAGTACAAATACTGACCCTAGTTTGCCACCCAATAATGGTTCAACTTCTAATACAAATTCTAGTCAATCTGTATTAGGAGAAAATAACTCGATATAAAAGTTAAAATAAAGAAAATAAAAAAAGGCAAAGAATTAAAAATTCTTTGCCTTTTTGATTTTATTCTATGATGGATATTTTTACCCATTCATTAAAAGGAGGCAGACTTGCCTCTCCTCCGCTGCAACCAACCAGATTTTCTGATGTGCTCCAGTTTTTTGATTTGCAAGAAACTGACAGTCCGCATTCTGGAGATATACGCGTCCAACCATCGTTCGGTAAAAAAATTTTTCTACCCGTTGGTTTACCTTCGTAAATCAGAACACTATCCACTTTTGGAATTTTAACATGCCAAACCCAGACAGTTTCAGGTTTTTTTGGTTTTCCTCTTAAAAAAGGGTAGTCACCAAATTGATACAAAATCAACCCAATAATTATAACAAATGCAATTTTTGCTTCTGTATATGAGTGACTCGAAAAAAACAAACATATTCCCATGGCTACAATGCTAGGCCAGAATAAATCCGATCCATAGTATCTGGCCCAAAAATTTGGATAGAAATATGAGGCGATAAACCAAACTACTCCAGCCAAACCCACTATGTATAGGATTGGGATGAGGTTTATGTTTAGGTTTGGGTTTTTTCTATTTTTCATGAATTTGAAATAAATCAAAATCAAAAAAAAAGAAGCTAGAATTCCAATAATCCAATATAACACATTCATTTTTGAAATTTTTAAAATTAAAAAATTTAAGTACTGATATTTGTGCCAGTACTTCCACCTAGTACAAGAGTCGTAGTTTTGGTTTTTTCAATGGCTTGGCTACGTTTTAAATCTGACACTGCTTTTAGTATTTCTGATGGGTTTGCTCCAGTTTTCTCTAATCTTTCAATCAAAGAATCAATCTCCGCAACTGCGTCTTGCCTTTTGTAGTTGGCATTAGCTTCTGCATCTATACCTAGAGCTTCAGCATTCAGTACAGCTATCGCTTTTTTGTTTGCTGCGTCTAAGATAGCTCTGTCGGCATTGAATTCGCTAATATTGAAGCTATTAGCAATTGAGCCAGTTTTATTTAAAAGCAATGTGTTAAAATCGCTCAAATTGTCATCGTTCGCAGGATTTTCGTCTAGTAAGCCTTTAAAAAAATCTGCGCTCTCGCTTGTATCTAAATCAATAAAAGCTGTTAAGTTTGCTACCTTGTTGACTTCGTTTGTTATCTTAGAGGCAATTATACTGATAATCGGCCTAGGGTTTCCTTTGAGGTCAAATACAAAAATATAAGGATTTCGATACTCTAGTATCACGTTAAGTAATAGATTTATCTTTGTTCTGTCTTTAAGTTCAACATCTTCCATTAAAATAGGAAGAGTTACCACTTTGCGTAATGTGTCTACTATGACACCATCTTCATGGACAACCCAACTTTTCGCCTCATCTGGTTTTCGGTCTGGATTTACCTTGTATTTGTTGATTGGAAAGTTATGAACTTTATACAAAAAACTGATACCAATCCAATACCACCCAAAGAAACTAAAGCTAGTATAAGGATCAAGTGTTTTACTGTAGGTCTCTCCAATAACTATAAATTTATAGTTACCTGATTCGACTGTAGTGAAATTTATAAATAGCACTAAGGCTATTCCAATAATTAATCCTAAAATAATTAATATTTCCATTATTTAAAAATTTTGATTGTTAATAAATAGTTTTGAAAGAATAGGGGAGGAGTAGAATCATTCCGTCGAAACTATTTATTAACAAAAAATCTTATTTTTCAACGAGCAAATTACATATAAACTATAGCATAAAACAACAAAAAAGTCAACCTTTTAAGGCTGACTTTTTTGTATATATTTATAATTTTTATGCGTGCTTTAAGGGCTTGTTTTTGTCGTCTTCTGTGACCCAAAGTTTTCTAAATAATAGTATTGATAGATAGATTAGGATAAATAGTACTAACCATCCTAATATAGTGCTCGGCATGAAGTTGAAATTACTACTTGATGCATTTGCTGATAGATTATCATTGTCACCGTCTATTGAGCCTGTAGAGCCGTTTAAAGAGGAATCTGTATCAAGTTCTACTCCGACTGTCTTTACTGTTGTATTACTTGTAGATACTTTCTTTGTTGTGTTTTTTGTGCTCGCTCCTGCTACTGCTCCTGTTGTAGTATTATTTACAGTGAAAACTTTTGAGTTTGAGAACTTTCCACCGTCTGGACTAGGGTTTACTACTGTTACCAAGTATTGACCTTTTGCCTTTAAGTCTCCTTCGTTTAGCTCCATGATAAGTTTTCTTGAGTTTACGTATGAAGTAGGGCGATCGAAGCTGCCCCATCTAGCTATAGAGTCTGGGCGGAAGCCTGTACCCAAGATAGTCACAGTTTTTGTATTTGCATTGACTGTAGTGTTTGTAGGGGATAGTGAATACAAGACTGGAGTTGCTATTGTAGAGTTGCTGTTATTGTTTGCATTACTATTAACTCCTCCACATCCGTCACAATAAGTGTATGCTCCAGTTGTGTTATAAGCTCCTTGAGTTACATAAGCATTTGTAGTAGTAGGGGATAAGAATAGAATATTGAAAGCCACAACAGCTAAGATTCCTAAGGCAAATATTAAATTGTTGTTTACATTTTTCATACCTATAGTATAGCATACTCAAGAGTAAATGTCAAGCCCTGAGTCGCGACCTAGGGGTAATATGTATAGGTTACATAAACATAAAAACACCTTAAATAAAGGTGCTTTTATGTTTTATCTGTGTGGGCAAGGAGGGACTCGAACCCTCAAGCCTTGCGGCATTAGTTCCTAAGACTAACGCGTATACCAATTCCGCCACTTGCCCAATTTTATTATAATGAAAGTTGTTTTTAAAAAACGCACATAATTTTTTGCTAAAAATTTGCTATGCTCGGCTCGTCAGCCTGCGCAATGTTTTTTAAAAACAACTTTCATTCTTAAGTGCAATATTTGCACTTTGTGCGTCCTGAAGGGATCGAACCTTCGACCTTATCCTTAAGAGGGATCTGCTCTACCAGCTGAGCTAAGGACGCTTTTTAGCAAAAATTATAATTTTGCTGTGTGCCCGGAGTGGGGGTCGAACCCACATCCCTTGCGAGACACGATTTTAAGTCGTGCGCGTATACCAGTTCCGCCATCCGGGCAATTTAAAAAATATATTACATATTTTTTATTTTGTAAACAAAACCATTACCCGGATGTCGGCCTCCTCGTTTTACTCGGATGAAAAGTAAAGCAGTTTACTTTTCATCCATCCGGGCAATTTATAAATATATATTTATATAAATCTTATTCTAACTATTTTTTTATAAAAATACAATCTATATGAGGCCTAGGCCGGAATCGAACCGGCGTATAAAGATTTTGCAGATCTTTGCCTTACCACTTGGCGACTAGGCCTTACAAATACTAATCTTACTTTTCTCGGAGCAATTCGTCAATTCTTTGTCTGTTTTTCTCGCCTTTGTCTATTTCTATGTCTATAAAAGGAATAACTTTGGTCTCCATATTCTTTTTGATAAAGTCTCGCATTTCACCTCTTTTCCTTTTGGCGAATTCTAGAGCAGTGTGTTCTTTTTCGTTAGGTAGCACAGTGATAAATATAGTAGCTTTTTTAAAGTCTGAAGAAACAGTAGTACTTGTAACAGTAATAAGAGAAGAATTGTTATTCTCTCTTAATAAAAAGTTGGCTACTAATTCTTTTAATAATGCACCGATTTTTTCTTGTCTGTCTGTCATAAATTTATTTTTGTACAATAGAAAAAGTTTCTATTACATCACCTGCAACTATTTCTAATTTTGATTCTATCATCATGCCAAACTCAGCTCCTTCTTCGACAGAGCTAGTTTTGTTTTTTCCTTTTTCTAAGTTTACTAATTTTCCTTTTCCTATCTCATTATCTCTTCTCATTATTCTAACTGTACCTAACAAGATATTTCCTTCGAGTACTTTACCGCCTAAGATTTGTCTTTCTTTGGTTCTACTAAAAGCTTTCAAGATCTTAGCTCTACCTGTGATTTCAGTTGTCTCGACTCGTGGTCTTCTTTTTTCCATTTCAAGTTCGAGCCATTCAGTCATTTTGTAGATTATATCAAAAGTAAGTACAGTAACTCCCATTCTCTCGGCTAGGTTTAGAGCATTGTTGTCTACCTTTACATTGAATCCTAAAACTATACCGTTTTCGGTTCCCATAGCGTTTTTGATATCGTTCTCTCCGATAATACCTTCACCTTTTTGGATGATTTTAAACATAGCACTATCGTTTTCGATTTTCTCGATTTCTTTTTCTAGTGCTTCTATTGAGCCTGAAGTATCGGTTTTGATTATGATAGGGATTATCTTTTTATTGGTTGGTAAATCTCTATCTTTTTTGTCTGGGACTAAAGTATTCTTGTCTCCTTCTTTATGTTTAAGGGCGTCCTCTTTCTTTGAAAAAGAATAGAATCTACTACCTACTTTTGGCATTTTATCAAATCCTACAAGCTTCACAGGGGATGAGAAAGTAGCTTCGTCTATAGCTTTGCCTCTAAAATCTAAGAATATTCTTACAGGACAAGCACTATCATTAGATGCCACCCACATACCTTTACGTAGAGTACCATCTTTTATTATCATGGTAGCTTCTATTCCACGTTTTTGATCCAAGTTTGCTTCAATTATAAAACCAGTAGCGAGTTTTTCATCGTCTGCTTTTAATTCTTCCAATTCGGCTACGATGTTTATCAAAGACAATAAATCCGGTACACCTTCTCCTGTTTTAGCTGAGATAGCAGCATAGGGTATTGTGCCTCCGTAGTCTTCTAGATAAATACCGTTTTCTGATAATTCAGTTTTGGTTTTTTCTAGATTTGCCTGAGGTTTGTCTATTTTGTTAATAGCGACTATGACTGGGATTTTAGTTTCCTCTATGGTTTTCCAAGCTTCTATAGTTTGAGTTTTAACTCCGTCTTCAGCGGAAACGATAAGGATAGCTATGTCCGCTATATTTGCTCCACGTGCACGCATTTTAGAAAACGCAGCATGTCCGGGAGTGTCTAAGAAAGTTATCTTCTTTTCAATATTTTTTTCGTCTTTATGAGTTACTTCATAAGCAGATATGTGTTGAGTAATACCTCCCGCTTCACCATCTACTATATTTGTATTCCTGAGGTAGTCTAAAAGAGTCGACTTGCCGTGGTCGACGTGCCCCATAATAACTACCACAGGTGGGCGTATTATTTCAGGATCGTATGAGATTATTTCTTTTTCTTTTTTCATATTTAATTAAACTTTAGCTCTCAAAACAACTTCTTTTTCTTCTTCCGTTAATTCATATTCAGATACACCTTTTTTGATAGGCTTTGCAAAAACACTCATTCTTTCTCTGCTGTATAGACTAGAAATTACAACACCATCTCCTTCTTCATTTTGTAAACCAATAGCAAAACTCTGAGTGCCACCTTGGTCAGGGAAAGGATTGAATCGGATAGTCTCTAAACCTCTAATACTCTTTTTAAGTTTTTGGTTTACAACTATCAAATCTTTCTCTGTTTGCTCTTTCGCTTTTTGTAAAACTGCTAGTTCTGCTTCTAGATGAATTAAGGTTTCTTCAAGGTCTTTTGCTTTTTTGCCCATAAAAAATCTCTTCAATCTTTTTTCTGTTTTCTTAATCCAAAAAAAATTTGCAAAGATTGCAATTAGGGTAAAAACAAAAAAAGCAATTTCGAGCTTTATATTCATACAATTTCAATATATACTATTTTCATGGTTAAATCAAACAAAAATACAAATCAAAACAAAAGCAAAAATAAAAAGGAGCTAAATAAAACAAAGTCAAAAAAGCTAGTATATTTAGATAATGCCTCAGCTACTTTTTTAGATGGTGTTGTTTTGTCAAAAATGAACCAAGCTTTCAAGAAGTATTTTGCAAACCCTAGTGCTATTCATAACCTCGGTGTTGAGTCTATGAAAGTCTTGACTCAGGCTCGGAATTCTGTGGGGGCGATTTTGGGTGCTCATATGGACGAAATAGTTTTTACTAGTGGAGCTACTGAATCTAACAATCTTGCAGTCTTAGGGACTGTCTCTCTAGCTTCCAAAAAATTTAAAACTCCTCATGTGATTATTAGTAATATCGAACATGCGTCTATTCTAGAAGTATGTAAGTTTTTGGAGAGTGAAAAAAAAATAGAATTGGACTATCTGCCTGTAGAACAGGATGGGATAGTAGATCCTTCTAAATTAAAAAAGCTAATAAAAGAAAATACAGTACTTGTCTCTGTAATGTATGCAAACAATGAAATAGGTACTATTCAGCCGATTAGAGAAATAGCTAAAGTTATTCGTCACTATAAGAAAAATAATAATCATGAGCTTTATCCAGTCTTTCATACCGACGCTACACAAGCAATAAATTATTTAGATATTAATGTGTTGCGTTTGGGTGTAGATTTGTTGTCATTTAATGCAGGCAAGATTTATGGACCGAAAGGTGTAGGAGTTTTATTTAAAAAACGAGGTGTAGAGTTGTCTCCTGTAAATCATGGTGGCGATCAAGAATTTCAAATACGCCCTGGTACAGAAAATCTCCCTCTAGTGGTAGGACTAGAGCAAGCTCTGATCTTAACAGAAAAGATGAAAATCAAAGAAAACAAAAGACTTGTCACTTTGCGGGATTACTTCATCGCAAAAATGCAAAATCTTTTTAAGAAATATGAGATAAACATAATCTTAAACGGCGACAGTGTTATGCGCCTGCCCAATAACGTAAACTTTACCATACCGCAAATTCCTAGCGATTTATTGTTGATAGAATTATCTACTCGAGGTATTCATATTTCTGAAAAGAGTGCTTGTAAGTCGGGAGACCAAAAGAATTCTCATGTATTAGAAGCTATTCATGTAGACGGAGGCAAGATTATCCATAGTTTGCGTTTTTCTCTCGGTAGAGATACAACAAAAGAAGGTTTGAATTACGTCATCACATCTATGTCTGAGATTTTAAAAAAAACTAAAAAATGGTATATATAAGATATGAATAACCAACCAGATGTTTTAGAAAAATTTTATCCGCATCGTTTTTTATATCTTGATTTTTATTTTTTTGGACTATTGGCTGTTGTTGCTGGGATATTTTTTTACTGGCAATTTTTGATTTTTGGAATACTTTTAATTATAGGAACAGAAGTCTTTCGTAAAGTTCATAGTTATTATCTATTACACACTGGTATAGCTCGCGAATATAATTTCTTATCCACTTCTAGAAAATTTGCAGAATATGAAAAAATTCAAAATATAGAAGTAACTCAAACTTTTATTCAGAAAATTTTAGGTGTTGGTTCTATCAAGTTTGATACTCCGGGCTCAGATTTATTTGAAATACATTTTGATTCAATTAAAAATCCTTATGAAGTGGAAAGAGTGGTCAGGAAAATGATGATTCAAAAATAATATAATAAACTTGTAATCAAAATTAAAGTTAAATAAAAAAGCACAGCTTGTTTTCACAAACTATGCTTTAAAGATTTATTTTTTTCTACTAATAGTAAAATTTATTAATAATAATATTAGCAAAAGAATTTCATTAAAACCAAAATCTGGTTTTAATGATGATGAAGATAAGCATGAAATAAAAGTTATTGTTAAACATAAAATTAGAAAAGCAGGCGTGAAATCTTCTCCTTTTCTTTCAAGTAATAACAGACAAATTAATCCCACGGTTAATAGTATTTCAAACCATTTCAGAGAATGGAGTATCCACATACTCCCATCTTCTGGTCTAGTTACTATGGAACTTACCATAAACGAGTATTTTCCCTTAACGGTTTTAATATCTCCAAAAAATTTTGTTTTTACTATGCCTATATTTTTTTCTGTTTCGAAGTGCTTTACAGAAATTTGATCAAGATAATTTATGTCTCTATCGTATGGAACCTGTAAAAGGTCATACAAGACCACAAAATAGATAATTGTTAGTATTGAGGCAATACATAGTAATCTGGTGCTAGTATTCATATTCTAAAGTGTGTATTTATTGTCCCAACACTATACAGGACTAGCTTATTGACAGAACAAGCAACTGAGAATATTTGTTTCAATTTAGCGTTAAGGATGTTATTCAATTCACCCATACTTCATAATTAAAGGTTTAGAAGTAACCTGTCACGATTTCGCTGTAATCCTGATAATGCAGACGATACACATCGTTTTTCTGATATCCACTAGCGAACGTGCCTGATTCTACGATACAGTGCGAATAGAGTACTATTTCATCATGAGAGAATCCGACTTTTTGTAGTGCTTTCTTCAGAGAGGGTTCGTTTTTGGATTCTATAATTTTGAATCCTTGTGATACTCCCCATAACGTTACTGCAAACTGTGCGGTAGAACTATCAAGCGGTGCCCGTTCTTGCGTATGGATCTCATACTCAAAATGAGGCGCCCCTTGTTTGTTGTTACCTAATTTTTTGGCAATTTCTTCATAATAGAAGGCAAGTGCCGTGTCACCAGCTTGAGCGGGATTTTTTACCGTCTTACTGGATTTGAACCAATTTTTCATTTTCAAAGAATTTTATCCAAACACGGAGGATTGCCGAGAATATTTGTTTCAATTTAGCGTTCAGGATGTTGTTCAATTCACCCCATAGTTACAAATTATAAGGAAGTAACGTTACCTTTTTAGTACATTACTATATCTTTAATAAAATGTCAATACTAGACAAAAATTTCTTTAAAGTAGTATAATCATTTTATGAATATGGAAAATATGCAAATTAAGAAAGAAGAAAGAATTAGCGTAAAAGAAGGAGGTCTTGAGATTGGTATTGAAACAATGAGATCTAAAATAGCTAATTTGAGTAGTATGATTGACCAAATTGAAAAATTGCAAAAAGTACCTCATGGATATAAAAATATTGCAGATGAAGGGGTAGTTGATTCGAATCACTTGCCAGCTTTAGATCAAACTGTTGAATATCGAGGGACTTATGATAATCTTCAAAGTAAGTCTAATGAATCTTTGGATTTATCTTATCAAGCTATTTTACAACAATTAACTTTATTGAGAGATATGACTGGTATTCATTCAGAAGAGGAAACGATGAAATTCGATAAAGACACTGGCAGGCAAGAAAAAGATAAAAATTAAAATTTGAAAAAAAATCTCTAAAATAAATATTTAGAGATTTTTTATTAAGTTGTGGTTTGAAAAATTTACTTAATTTTTATCTCGTTTTGTGCTATAAATGATGTATGGATATAAAAGATTTAAACAAAGGGCAATTTATATTACTTATAATATTGGTATGTTTTATTGTGTCTATTGCGACTAGTATTACTACATATTCTCTTTTAGCCGAAACTCCAGACCGTATTAAAAACCCGATAACTCAAGTTGTTCAAAAAACCGTAGAGAGAATCGTCGAAGTAGAAACTACAGGTAATCTAAATGAAGACGAACAGAAATTACTTGCCGATTTAAAAGCTTTAAAACCATTAATAGATAAACTAAACGAAGTAAAAGAAACGCCAGTCGTAGTGCCACCACCTCCAGTAGAGGTACCGAGCGAAGAAACACCAACAGAAGACCCTACAGTGCCAGAAAATCCAACATCATAAATTTATAATTTAACTTTAAACTCATATGCCACCATTAAATAAATTTACAACCAAAGCAAAAGATGCAATCAAGAAGGCTCATGAGCTCGCTATCGAACGCGGTCAAAATCATGTATCGTCTTTGCATCTTTTAACTGCTTTGATTTTACAAGAAGAAAGTATGGTGAATTCTATACTCGATAAATTAGAAGTAGATACAATACTGTTATCTGATTCTGTGTTAGATGCTATTGAAAATCCTGAAGGGCAACAAACTTTATCGCCAGCTTATCAGATTTATTTGAATCCTGATTTGGCGCAAGTTATAGAATATTCTGTAAAAGTTGCAGAATTCATGAAAGATGATTTCGTTTCGACGGAGCATTTATTTTTAGCTATGCTTGATGTTGCGGGAGAGGCTAGGGAGACTTTATCAAAATTTAGAATCATCAAAGATGATGTGATAAAAGTTGTAAACGAATTACGTACTCAAAATATTACTGATGTCTCACCAGGCAAGCCTTTTAAAATGATTTTAAAATACACTCGCAACCTGACCAAGCTTGCTCGTGAAGACAAACTCGATCCTGTGATAGGTCGTGATAATGAGATTATGCGTATTATGCAGATCTTGTCTCGTCGTACTAAAAACAATCCGATATTGATAGGTGAAGCGGGGACTGGTAAGACTGCTGTGGTAGAAGGATTGGCTGTGCGTATCGTAAAAGGCAACGTTCCTGAGTCATTAAAAGATAAAGAATTAGTATCTCTAGATCTAGGTTCTCTTATCGCAGGTACAAAATACAGAGGAGAATTTGAAGAGAGATTAAAGGGGATCATGAAAGAGATAGAGAAAGCTGACGGGAAAATAATCCTCTTTATTGATGAGATTCATACTATCGTAGGCGCTGGTGGTTCTGAAGGAACTCTAGACGCTTCTAATATGTTGAAACCGGCGCTCGCTCGTGGAGAATTGCGTGCGATAGGTGCTACAACTTTGAAAGAATATCAAAAACATATAGAAAAGGATCCAGCTCTAGCGAGACGTTTTCAACCTGTATATATTGATGAGCCTAGTATTGAAGACGCTATTGCTATACTACGAGGTTTGAAAGAAAAGTATGAGCTTTTCCATGGTGTTCGTATTACTGATGACTCTATTATCTCGGCTGTAAATTTATCTTCTCGATATATTACCAATAGATTTCTACCAGACAAAGCTGTCGATCTTATCGACGAGGCTTCTTCTTCTTTGAAAATTTCTTTGGAAAATAAACCTCCAATTTTAGAAGATGCGCATCGTAAAATCATGCGTTTTGAAATAGAAAAAGAAGCTCTAAAAAAAGAAGTCACTCTATCTGAGATAGATAAAGAAAAAATCAAAGAAATAAAAAATAGAATTAAAGTTATCGATCTTGAAATAGGTAATCTCTACGAGAAAACTAAAGAGTTAGAACTCAAGTGGCAAAATGAAAGAAACATAGTAGTAGAGATTCGCTCAATTAAAAAAGATTTAGAATCTCTTCGTGTTGATGCGGAAAATGCTGAGATGAGTTCAGACCTATCTCTAGCGGCGGAGATTCGCTACGGCAAGATACCAACTCTGAAAAAAGAATTGGACAATAAACTAATCCGTCTAAAGAAATTGCAAAAGACTCGCCGAATCTTGAAAGAAGAAATAACCGAAGAGGATATAGCCGAAGTTGTCGCCCGCTGGACAGGTATTCCTGTTTCTAAAATGTTAGAAGAAGAGAGAGATAAATTGGAAAAAATGGAGGACCAACTCCGCTCTAGAGTTATGGGTCAAGATAATGCTTTGGTGCGTGTTTCTGATGTGATACGTCGTTCTCGTGCTGGTATAAGTGACCCAAATAAACCTATTGGTTCATTTATTTTCTTAGGTCCGACTGGAGTAGGTAAGACTGAACTCACTAAAGCCCTTGGTGAATTTATGTTCAATGATGAGAAGGCTATCATACGCGTTGATATGTCGGAATACATGGAACGTCATAGTGTCTCTAAGCTTATTGGTTCACCTCCAGGATACGTAGGTCACGATGAAGCAGGGCAACTCACCGAAGCGGTCCGCCATCGTCCGTATGCGATAGTCTTGTTTGATGAAATAGAAAAGGCTCATCCTGAAGTTTTCAATATGTTGTTATCTGTGCTAGACGAAGGTCGCATGACTGATGGTAAGGGTAGAGTAGTGAATTTTAAAAATACTATTATCATCATGACTTCTAATATTGGTTCTCAATTTATTGAGAAAATGGAATCTATTGGATTTTCAAATAATTCTGAAAAACAAAATTATGAAGAAGTAAAAGAAAAAGTTATGGGGTCTCTCAAAGACCATTTTCGCCCAGAATTCTTGAATCGTATTGATGAGATTGTATTGTTTGATATACTCTCTCCAGAAGCTATAAAAGATATCGTCAATATCCGCGTTGGTGTTGTGAGAGAAAGACTTCATGTTAAAGGTATTAATCTTGATATTACCGAAGAAGCTTTAAGCTACTTGGCCAAAGAAGGGTATGATCCGCATTATGGAGCGAGACCACTCAACAGACTTATTCAAACTAAAATCTTGAATCCTGTCGCTAGTTTTATTATTTCAAATGGAGCAAAAAAAGGAGATACTATATTAGTCACTGAGAAAAACAATGAACTAGTCATAACTATCAAAAAGGGTAAGGTTAAAAGTAATCTTAAGATCAAAAGTAAAATAAAAGTTTAAATTAAAAAATCCCTTATTAAATAATAAGGGATTTTTTAATTATTAATTTTTTCTATATGAAAGATTTAGAAAAAATCCTTCAGATTCTTTTGATGTCTCAAAAAGTATGTTAATAGTACATGGTATTGCTGGTTTTAAATTAACTATCAAATTGTTTATGCTTGATTTTTCTCCACAAGTTGTTGTTATTGTTTCAGTTTTGAATACTCTATTTTTCTCATCATTTACACTATTTATGTTTAATAAAATATTTGATTCATAAGAACCTGTATTTTCAATTTTCAATTGATATTTAACAAAATTTCCTTCTGTTTTTTTGTTTAAATATTCATATCCCCAAAAATTATCGTTAATAGTATTTCCAAAATTTTCAACAATTTCTGATGAAAATTTTAAACCATCTTGAGTAATTGAATCTTTGCCTAAATTAATAAATTTAAAATCATTAACTGTCAGGGTTTCTGAATTAATTGCATCTTTGTTTTCTTCTTTTTTTGTTTCATCATTTTGACTACTAAACCAATTCCCAATAAAAAATAATATTAATATTATTAGTACTATAATCTTTAGCGATGCAAAGTTGTTCGTGTGGATTATCTCTTCGTCATTATTTGACTGATTTACCGTTGTATCATATTTTTCTTTTGTTTCTTTGTTAGAGAGGGTCTCGTATGCTTCGTTTATATTTTTAAATATTCTGCTATCACTATTATTTTTGTCAGGGTGGAATTTATGCGCTAATGCATAGTAAGCTTTTTTAATATCTTCTTGCGAGGCGTCTTTAGATACACCCAATATCTCATAATAGTTTTTCATATGATTTATTATATTATTTTATATTTAAACAGCAAGTTGAAAAAAAGTAATTATACAGGGAAGGAATTTCTCTCCTTACAGGAGCAGTATACCTTTTCTAATTTTTTAAAATCAAAGATTTTTAAAAATACAGAAAAGCTTTTCGAATCCTTCTCACGAGCCAAGCAGTTGGCTCGCTCCGACGCAAAAAATCCCTTTCGGGATTTTGTTGTGCGCCGGGAAGGATTCGAACCTTCGTAGCCCGAAGGCGACAGATTTACAGTCTGTTGTAATTGACCACTCTACCACCGACGCGTATTAAATTTGACTAAACATGTCTGTTGTAATTGATTCACCCTGTCAGTCGCGACTGACGGGGCAAGCTCTACCACCGACGCATTTACAATATATAAAATAACATATTTTTATTTTTTTTGCATCTTTTCAGTTACTTTAGTATTTAAGTTTGTGAAGCTTTGCTTTTTTTGGTAAAATGTGGTACTGTATATCTGAATATATTTCTTTAACATACTAAATTTTTCATCATGACAAATGATATAAATTTTCAAAAATTACAAGCTGCGGAAACAGCCGCGACAAATGCAATCAAACTAGGTCAGAATCCTTATCCAGGAGATGGTATAATAATTGGAGTTATAAATAAATTTGTTGTTCAAATTTTTTGGATGATGAAGACGAATGCAGATGAGGTAGTCTATGAGGCTATGCGACAAGAAACATATGCAATGCCTTCAATAGAGAATATCTTTGCTGTTAGCAACGGGACTCATACAAAAACTTTACTTGGGAAAAATCTAATTATTGATTTTAAAAACGAATGGTCTTATAAACCAGATGCTCCAAATTATACGCCCAGAATTGCTGGGCTCACTATTATTTCTGAAAATAGCACTTTAAAAAATCAACTAGCTATAATTAGAAAAAGTGATCATGGTAAAAAACCATTGTTTGCTTTTTGGAATTTAAAAGACATAGATGGATATGGTTATTGCCTTAATACTTACAGTGGTAGTGGTAATCCTTTGCCTGCGTTTAAAGGTGAACCATACTTGGTTCCTTTACAAAAAAGTATAGAAGAAGTTTTTGATTATTATTGGAATATATTAAATTCTCAAAATAATCTTGCTTCACTTATTGTGAAAAAAATTTCAATCCAGGATCCTATTGATGTAAGATTGTTGTTTGAAATTTAAAACGAAGATTAAAATTAATCCTTCAAATAGCCTGGTAAGCTTTGCTTACCAGGCTATTTATTTACCACGTTAGTCGCGACTGACATGGTTTGTTATTTTCAAAAAGTGTGCTATTATAAATATGTTGAATTTTAAGCCTTTGGGCTTTTTTTATTTAATACAAACTTATTAAATTATTAACTTATAATTAACTTAGAAATATTATTTTATGGATATTAGGAATATTGCGATTATCGCTCACGTGGACCATGGTAAGACAACTTTAACAGATGCTTTAATGAAGCAAAACGGAGGACTTCAAGACGAAGGTCTTTCTATGGACTCGAATGCAATAGAAAAAGAGCGTGGTATTACTATTTATTCAAAAAATACTTCTATCACTTATAAAGGTACAAAGATAAATATCGTAGATACTCCAGGTCACGCCGACTTCGGTTCTGAAGTAGAACGTGTGTTGCGTGCTATCGATTCTGTATTGCTCTTGGTGGATGCTGTAGAAGGCCCTATGCCTCAAACTCGTTTCGTATTAAAGAAATCTCTAGAGCTTGGATTAAAGCCTATCGTTGTTATTAATAAAATAGATAAACCAGCAGCTGATATCGCTCGCGTTCATGACGAAGTTTTAGAACTTTTCTTTGAACTCGGTGCTAATGAAGACCAAGCAGATTTCAAAACTATCTATGCTATCGGACGTGACGGTAAAGCATTTAAAAATATTGGTGATGAGTCAACCGACCTTTCACCGCTTTTGGAATTGATCTTAGAGACAGTTCCAGTAGCTTCTGTAGATGGAGATGAAAAAATGCAAGCACAAGTTTTCAACCTTGGATATGATAACTTCTTGGGTAGAATGGCTGTAGCTCGTATCTATAAAGGTAAACTTTCTTCTGCTGGGCAAATATTTGTCAAAGGAGAAAATGGTACACGTGTAGGTAAAATCACTAAATTATTTACTTTCGAAGGTATTGCTCGTAAAGACGTAAGCATGGCAGAATCTGGAGACATTGTATTGCTAGCTGGTATTCCTGATATTTATATCGGAGAGACTTTGTGTGCTGATGAGAGTGTAGAAGCGCTTCCTCACATAGCTATCGACGAGCCGACTTTGTCACTTAACTTTTTGGTGAACGATTCTCCTTTTGCAGGTAAAGAAGGTAAATTCGTAACTTCAAGACAAATCAAAGAAAGATTGGAAAAAGAATTGGAAATCAACGTAGGATTGCGTGTAGATTTTTCTCCGGATCAAGGTGAAGTAAAATCAGGTCCGAGTTTCTTTAAAGTTTATGGACGTGGAGAATTGCATGTAGCAGTTTTACTCGAAAACATGCGCCGTGAAGGATTTGAAATGCAAGTATCTCAACCAGAGGTTATCGTCAAGACAGATGAAACTGGTCACAAATCTGAACCTTACGAAGAATTGGTAATAGACGTACCGACAGAGTCTTCTGGAGGTGTTATCGAAAAGATTGGAAAAAGAAAAGGTATTATGAAAGACATGCAAGACAAAGATGGCGTAGCTCGTATTGTTTTTGAAATACCAACTCGTGGACTATTGGGATATAGAGGAGAATTTATTATAGATACAAAAGGAGAGGGAATCATGTCTTCTCGTGTTATTGGCTTTAAAGACTATGCTGGAGAAATCAAGAAAAGAGAGTATGGATCTATGTCTTCTATGATTGCTGGTAAGGCTGTGGCTTTTGCACTTGCAAATTTACAAGAACGTGGTATATTATATATAGATCACGGTACAGAGGTATATGAAGGTATGGTTATAGGTAACGTTTTAAAGGGTGAAGACATGGCAGTCAACCCAGTAAAAGGTAAACAACTTACAAACATGCGTGCTTCAGGTACTGATGATATGATCGTTTTGAAACCAGCTTTCACATTAAGTATCGAAAGAGGACTTGAAGTTATGAGTAATGATGAATATCTAGAAATTACTCCAAAGTCTGTAAGACTCCGCAAGAAGTTTTTGACTGAAATGGATAGAATCAAAGCTAATAGAAATAAATAGATTTAAAAACATACCAGTTAGTTTGACAGAATTTAAATCTAATGTATACTAATATTAAGAAATAATTAACAAATAAAATTATGTCATCCACAATATCATTTAAGCCAAAACAAGTTACAAAAAGAATAATCTCTCACTTACCAGAACGTGCAAGTGATGTTATTATGAACCGTTTCGGATTAAATCCAAACGACCTAGAACGCAAAACTCTCGAAGAAATAGGTAAAAAATACAACATAACAAGAGAAAGAGTTAGACAAATCAAAGAAAATAGTATTAATTTAATCAAAAAATCTCCTGCCTTCAAAGCAGAACAAGCTCTATTTGAAGAAATTAAAACTCTTATTCACTCTCTAGGTTCGATAGTATCTGAGCACGATTTCTTGAATCATATCTCTAAAGATAAATCGGTTCAAAATCATATTCATTTTTATCTAGTTTTAGGAGATGTTTTTAAAAAACACAAAGAAGATGATCATTTCAAAACTCGCTGGAGTGTGGATGACGAAATGGCAGACAAGGTTCATGAGTCTTTGAAAAAACTTTATGCTTCACTAAAAGACGAAGACCTTATCCCTGAAACAGAAATGATCAAGAGATTTTTCGACCAAATGAAAGACGTAGCTGATCATTACAAAAATGATGAAATGGCAAAGAGATGGCTCGCTGTATCAAAAACAGTTTCCAAGAATCCACTAGGAGATTGGGGTAAATCAAATTCTCAAAACGTACACACTAGAGGAGTGAAAGATTATGCTTTTCTTGTTATGAGGAAACATGGATCTCCAATGCACTTCAAGGAAGTAACTGATTCTATCTCTAAAACTTTCGGCAGAAAATCTCATTACGCAACGACTCACAATGAGCTTATCAAAGATAGTAGATTTGTGCTTGTGGGACGTGGACTTTATGCACTTTCTGAGTGGGGATACAAGACTGGTATCGCTCGTGATGTGATAAAAGATATCATCAAAAAAGAAGGTCCAATGACTAAAGAAGATGTTGTTGAGAAAGTTATGAAAGAGAGATACTTTAAGAAAAATACAATTTTAGTAAATCTTGCTAACTCAAAATATTTCAAAAAGAATAAAGACGGACTCTATAACGTAGTTTAAAGTAAAAGAACCTCACTAAACAGTGAGGTTCTTTTACTTTATTATCTATTTAAGATAAAATAATACTATGTTTGATGCTGTGATTAAAATTTTTAATTGGATACCAGATATTGTTTGGATTTTATTCCTGACATATTTTTTGGGTCGCATGGCTTGGGCTATGTGGATGCATTATATCCAGCAGAGTTTTATTTCTGGTATTGATTATGTATTATTGGAAGTTATTCCACCTCGTGAGGTTTTACGTAGTCCTCGTGCTATGGAATTATTTTTTACTAATGCTCTTTATCATTGGAGTATGAAAGGTGGACGTGAGGAATACTGGCAAGGAGCAGTATGGTTTTGGTATTCTTTGGAAATTGTATCTATTGAAGGGCAGGTACGTTTTTATATTCGTACACCGAGCCGTATTAAAGGATTGATCGAAACTCAAATGTATGCACAGTATCCTCAATCTCAAGTTAGAGTTGTTGATGATTATACTTTTGGTGTAGACGAGATAACTCCAGATAGTCAGTGGAATTTATATGGTTGTGAATGGAAATTAGAAAAACCTGACGCTTATCCTATTAAAACTTATGCCGATTTTGGACTTGATGAACAAGATGAAGAGACTTTAAAAATTGATCCACTTTCTCCTTTGATTGAACTTTTTGCTTCTATGGGTAAAGGAGAGCAAATGTGGTTTCAAATGGTAATAAGGCCTTCTAAGAATACTTTTACTGGACCAGATGGTAAGAAGCATGACTGGGTTGAAGAATCTAAACAAGAATTAGAAAGACTTTTTGAAAAATATGCACGCATGAATGTTATAGAAGGAGAAACTCTCACAAAAGTCAGACCACCTTTTGCTGTGGAAGCTGAAGTGAAAGGTATTAGTACAAAGATGCAGAAGATAGGTTTTGATGTTGGTTTGCGTACTTGCTATGTTGCTAAAAAAGAAAATTTTGATGCTAATAATAGACGTAATTTAAGATTGGTTTTTAGACAATATGCGAATCCTGCTTTGAATAGCTTTACTCGTGTAAATGGCACTCAAGCTGATGCGTATGGTGGATTGATAACTGTTTTAAACCAAGAGCAGGTCATGGAGCTATCAAATAGGATGCTGGGTGAATACCGAGGACGGTCTTTTTATCATGGTCAATTAAGACAAGAGCTTTTTGATACGGAGCATTTACCTTGGCCTATTTCACCTATGTTTTTTAAGGCATACAAGCCTCAACCGACTTTTGTATTAAATGTAGAAGAGATAGCGACCCTGTGGCATTTCCCTGGTCAAATCTTGAAAATTCCTACTTTGGAACGTGTTGAAAGTAAAGAAGCTTCTCCACCTACAAATCTACCTACATAATTTATGGAGAATTTCCCAAACTTAGAAAATAATACAAGTACAAGAAATAATAAAATTAAATATTTTATTATTTCTGTGTTTGTATTTTTAGTTTTATTGTTTTCTTATTTTTATTTTTTCTTATTTCAAGCACCAGCTTCTTTTAAGACAGATCAGATTTTTGTTATAGAAAAAGGTTCTAGTGTTAGATCGGTATCTTTAAAATTAAAAAATGAAGGTTTTATTGAGTCTAGAGTTTTCTTTGAATCTTTTATTATAATTTTCGGAGGAGAGAAAAATATTTCTAGTGGAGATTATTTATTTAAAGAAAAGTTATCTGTCTTAGAATTAGCTAATAGAATAGCCAAAGGTGAAAAGGGTATTAGTCCTATTAGAGTTACTATTCCTGAGGGTTACAGTATCTCTGAAATTGCTGAAACTTTTGCGGTAAAGTTGCATAATTTTAATAAAGACAATTTTATCAATCAGTCTCGCGATAAAGAAGGATATTTTTTTCCAGACACGTATTTTTTCTTGAGCTCTGATAATGAAGAAGTTGTGATTAAAATGATGAATAATAATTTCGCCAAAAGAACTGAAAAGATTTTCTCTATTTTTGATAATCTTCCTAATAAAGACGAGAGAATAAAAGAAATTTTAATTATGGCCTCACTAATAGAAGGTGAAGCTAGTGGAGACAATGATAGAGAGACAATCTCTGGGATTTTGTGGAAAAGATTAGAGATAAATATGCCTTTACAAGTCGACGTAGCTCCTATTACTTACGAAGAGCGTGGTTTGCCAGATGATCCTATCTCTAATCCAGGATTGAAAGCGATTCTTGCAGCTATGAATCCAAAAATTTCACCTTATCTTTATTATATTCATGATAAAAAAGGAGATACTTATTTTGCTAGAACTTTCAAAGAACACAGAGATAATATAGAAAAATATTTAAAATAGTGTATAAATAGTCTATGACTACAAAGAAGTCTAAAAAACTTAATAAGACTGTTTTCGTTGGTATGTCAGGTGGAGTTGATAGCTCTGTTTCTGCTGCCCTTTTGAAAGAAGAGGGTTATGAAGTGGTAGGAGTTTTTATTAAGACCTGGCATCCAGATTTTATAGAATGCAACGAAGAAGAAGAACGTCGCGACGCTATGCGAGTAGCGGCATATTTGGATATTCCTTTTCTTACTTTTGACTTTGAAGATGTTTACAAAAAGGGAGTGGCTGATTATATGATAAATGAGTATAAGGCAGGACGGACTCCTAATCCTGATGTTATGTGTAATCGCGAAGTAAAGTTTGGTGCGTTTTTAAATAAAGCACGAGAGATGGGTGCGGACTATGTAGCGACTGGGCACTATGTTCAGAACATAAATAAAAAAAGTTTTGGAAAGGTCCTCGGGTCGCCGATTCATAATTTTAAAAAAGTATCGGCTCAACCAGACCATTCCCAAAACTATTTTTATTTAAGGAAAAGTATTGATCCAACAAAAGATCAAAGCTATTTCTTGTGGACTTTAAAACAAGAACAGTTAAAAAATATTCTATTTCCTATTGGTAATTTAACCAAGAAACAAGTCAGAGTTTTGGCTAAAAAATTCAAACTCCCTGTAGCCGCAAAGAAGGATAGTCAGGGTATTTGTTTCTTGGGTCAGGTGGACTTGAAAGATTTTTTAAAACATTATATTAAAGCTAAAAATGGAAATGTTTTAAATACTATGGGTGAGGTGATAGGTACTCATGATGGAGCTGTATTTTATACTTTAGGTGAGCGTCATGGATTTAATATTACGAAAAAGACAGCAAACGATGCTAGATATTATGTAGTAGATAAAGATATTAAGAAAAATATTTTAGTTGTATCTACTGATAAAGATTATTCTATAAAAAGAAATACAGGAGAAGATAATACAGAAAACAAAATTTTACTAAATAATATAAACTGGATATCTAAGACTCCAGAAGAAAATAAAAATTACACAGCCCAGATTCGCTATCATGGAGAATTTTTAAATTGTAAAATTATTAATGATAAAAAAAATAAAAATCAGCTTGAAGTTGTATTTGAAAAACCTGTAAAAGTAGCTTCTGGTCAGTCTGTAGTTTTTTATGATTCTGAGCTAGTTTTGGGTGGAGGAGTAGTTGTTTAATTTGATTTTGTTGTTTCTGTATTTTTTCTGATTTTAAGCTATAATAAATAAATGGAACAATTTTTTGCACAAAATAGTGAAATGCTTTTAAAGTTATTATTAGCTGTGTTTTTGGGTGCTCTGATAGGTCTCGAGAGGCTTATAGTTCACAAAGAAGCTGGTATGAAGACTCATGCCTTGGTTTCTCTCGGTTCAGCATTATTTATCCTTATATCTGAAGCCTTGGTGTTGAAATATGGTAATGTTGCGGGTTTTGATGCATCACGTATGGCTTCACAAATTATCGTTGGTATAGGTTTCTTAGGAGCAGGATCTATTATGCTCAAAGGTTCTTATATTAGTGGACTGACTACAGCTTCAGGACTCTGGGTGACTGCAGGTATTGGTATGGCCGCTGGATTTGGTTTTTATAGTTTGGCTATTGTGGCGACTTTGCTTGTATTAGTGATTTTTGTGCTTATGGGAATTTTTGAAAAGCCTCTAAAGAAAATGATAGGCGACGGAGAGAATTAATTTAAATATATTAACACGACTAAAGATATGAAATCAGAAGAAATACGAAATAGATTTTTAAAATTTTTTGAAAGTAGAGGGCATAAAATAATTCCTTCGGCTTCGCTCGTACCCGAGAATGATCCTTCCGTACTTTTTAATACTGCAGGTATGCAACCACTCGTACCGTATCTACTCGGGCAAGCTCACCCTATGGGTAACAGGATTGCTGATGTTCAGAAATGTGTCCGTACTGGAGACTTGGATGATATCGGAGACAATCGCCACTTTTCATTTTTTGAAATGATGGGCAATTGGTCTTTGGGTGATTATTTTAAAGATGAAGCTATTAAATGGTCTTATGAATTTTTAACCTCCAAAGAAGAAGGTTTAGGTCTCGATGTGAATAGACTTTATTTTACTATTTTCCAAGGGGATGAGAATGCATCTTATGACCAAGAGTCTAAAGATATTTGGATGAGTTTAGGAATTCCAGAAAATAGAATATATGCTTTACCTGGAGAGGACAATTGGTGGAGTCCGGGAGACAACGGTCCATGTGGCCCTTGTTCTGAAATGTTTTATGATATGGAGGGTAATGTGGGAGATTTAAATCAGGAAGAATTTTTACAGGCTATTAAAGACGAGAAAGTAATCGAGATATGGAATGATGTCTTTATGGAATACGAGAAAAAAGACGGTAAAGTTGTCGGTAAGCTCGCTCAGAAAAACGTAGATACAGGTGCAGGATTAGAAAGAATGACTGCAGTAATGCAAGGCAAAAAGACCGCTTACGACTCAGATTTATTTATAGAGATTTTTAATAAAATTGAGAGTTTTACAGATAAAGATAATGGTACAGAGAATTTAAGATTAAAGAGAATAATAGCTGATCATATTCGTACTAGTGTTTTTATGATTGGGGACGGAGTAATACCTTCTAATAATCAAAGGGGATATATTTTGCGTAGACTACTTCGTAGAGCTGTGCGATACGGAGATATGTTGAATTTTAAACATGGTTCTTTGTTTTATATAGCTCAGGTTGTAATAGAAAAATACAAAGAATTTTATCCTGAACTGTCTTCTAATCAAGAAATTATTCAAAAAGAAATAGATAAAGAAGAAAGTAAATTTAGAGAAACATTAGAGAATGGCTTGAAAGAATTCGAAAAAGGACGTGACGCTTTTACTTTATTTACTACTTATGGTTTCCCGATAGAGCTTACAGAAGAATTGGCTCGCGAGAAAGGTGTAAAGATTGATATTGAAGACTTCAAAAAGAAAATGGAAGAGCATCAAAAGCTTTCTGCTACTGCTTCTGCAGGCATGTTTAAAGGTGGTTTGGCTAATCATAACGAAAAGACTATTCGTCTTCATACCGCACATCATTTGCTTTTAGCAGGGTTGCAACAAATCGTAGATAAAAATATTAAACAAAGAGGTAGTAATATTACCGAAGAGCGTTTACGTATCGATTTCCTTTGTGATCACAAGCTTACCGATGAAGAAAAAAAGAAAGTCGAAGATTTTGTAAATGAGAAAATCAATCTTGGGCTTAATGTTATACGTCGTGAAATGCCTCTAAAAGAGGCAGAAGAGATAGGTGCCGAGATGGAATTCGGAGCAAAGTATCCTGACGTTGTGTCTCTGTATTTTATAGAAGACGAAAGTGGCAATCCAGTATCAAAAGAATTCTGTGGTGGTCCCCATGTACAAAATACAAAAGAAATAGGCAAATTCAAAATTCAAAAAGAAGAAGCTGTGGCTTCAGGTATTCGCCGTATCAAAGCAATCTTGGAATAAAATTTATTTTTATTTTGAGAAAAATTTCATAAAGGTTATAATATCTCTATGGGATTTTTTTCAAAAACAAAAAAGAAAGACGAACTTGTTCTAGTTTTTGATATTGGTTCTTCTTCTGTAGGTGGAGCTCTAGTATGGATGCAAGAATCAGGTACTCCTCGGATTATTTATGCAACTCGTGAGACTGTATTACTCGAAAAAGAATTAAATGTTGAGAATTTTTTGAATCTAACTCTAAGGTCTTTAAAGGTAGTTGTAGCAAAAATGTGCAAACAAGGTCTAGGCAAGCCTGAGAGGGTCTTTTGCGTATTGTCGTCGCCTTGGTTTCATTCAGAAACTCGCGAAATCAAACTCGAAAAGAATTCTCCTTTTGTTTTCAATGCTAAGTTAGCCGATACTTTGACTCAAAAAGAGATAAGTCTATTGATGGAAGATTATTTGTCGAAGCACGGAGAGTCTACAACCAAGATTTTGCCGATAGAGATGAAGACTATGAGTGTGAATTTAAACGGTTATGAAGTGGATAATCCTAATGATAAAAAAGCTCAGAGTCTGGATATGTCTATCTTTATATCATTTAGTGAAGAAGATTTTGTAAAAAAGGTAGAAGAGATAGTTGGGCAGCATTTTCATACAGATAGTATTAAATTCTCCTCATTTTTAATGGCTTCTTTTGTGGTAGCACGTGATATGTTTATCAATCAAGACAAGTTCTTGTTGATCAATATTGGAGGTGAAGTCACTGATATTTCAATGATAAAAAAGAATGTGGTCAAAGACTCTGTTTCTTTTCCAGTGGGATGCAATTTTATAACAAGGGGATTAGCAAAAGATTTAGATATTCACCTAGATGAAGCTAATTCTTTCTTGCAAGCTTATAAAGATAATCACATCTCCGAATCCGCCAACAGAAAATTGAATGATTCTATCAAAGTTCTTAAAAACGATTGGCTTAAAGTTTTTCAAGAATCTTTGAACAATCTATCTCACGATATCTCTATCCCAGCTACTATCTTTATTACAGTTGACCAAAATCTAGCCCCATTCTTTTCTGAAATAATAAAAGAAGAACAATTAAATCAATACACTCTGACCGAGTCCAAATTCCGTATTATATTTCTCGGGACTGAAGCTTTGCATGGTATAGCATCTTTCGAAAATGAAAAAACCATGAGAGATTCATTGTTGGTGATAGAGTCAATTTACATTAATCATTTTCTTAGATAAAATAAAATTATGCCCAAAAATTTCTTTCAGGATATGGTAGCAGTTAAAAAACAAAAGAAAGAAACCTTAATTCAAAAAGACGTACAAATAAAACCCAAGAAGAGAGTTGTTGCAGAAGTTGAAAAAGAAGAAGAGGTTGTTGTTACTAGGATTAGGGTAAGAGAGCCAAAAGAATCAAATAGCTATGGTCTATGGATTTTGGCTATTGTTTGTATTGTATTTTTATTTTTCACTTTTTCTTCTTTTTTTGCACGGGCACATGTATCAATAAATCCAAAAATTATCAGTACTACCTTAAGTGAGACTATAATCGCCAAGAAAGATTTGAGTGTAAATGAGACAGGGTTATCATATCAATTAATGATACTAGAAGCCGAAGATAAGAAAAATATACAAGGAGGCGGGGAAGAAGCCGTAGAAGAAAAAGCTAAAGGTAAAGTCATACTATATAATGCATATTCGTCATCTCCTCAATCTCTCGATATTAACACTAGACTCGAATCCTCAAAAGGTAAAATTTATAAAACTGATGCAAAAGTATCCATCCCTGGAATGTCTGATTTGGGTATCCCTGGTTCAGTGGAAGTGGGTGTGACTGCACTTGAAAGTGGGGAAGCTTATAATGATGAACTTACAGATTTTGTAGTATCTGCTTTCAAAAATACTTCAAAAGCTAGCAAATTTTACGGTAGATCAACTTCTGTAATTTCAGGGGGATTCAAAGGTTTGAAGAAAATAGTAAATCTAGAGGATCAAGATTTGGCTAGAAAAGAATTGGAGGCAAATCTTCAGACTACACTATTACAAAAAGCTAGAGAGCAACTACCTGAAGGATATATCTTATTTAAAGATGCTACATTTTTTAAATTTGCTTCAAACCTGGAAGAAGCTAGTACTGAAGTAGGCACAGTCCCTTTTTCAGTCAAAGGTACTCTGTACGGTTTCTTGTTTAAAGAGACTAATCTTATAAATGAGATTATGAATATTAAATTCCCAGCAGAAAAAGATAGAAATATTTATATTCAAAATCTTGAAGATTTGAGTTTTTCCCTCTCTGATAAAGAGATCTCTTTTGTAGACACTAAGAGTATTACTTTCAAATTAGTCGGACCTGTTAGTGTGGTTTCTTTGGTTGAAAAAAATAAAATTCTTTCTGATTTAAAAGGTAAAAAGAAGAAAGATTTCAATAACATACTATCTGCTTATAAAAATATAGATTCAGCTGATCTAGTTATCAAGCCTATCTGGGAGAGCGATATTCCAGACAAAGTCGATGCAATAAAAGTAGAAATTAATTATCCTAAAGAGTTATAAGTCAAATTATTTGACTAAATTTATTTATTTTAGTATGATATTCTAGTTGCAATGAGTGATATAAAAAATGACAAACCTCTAACAAAAAGAGGATTTATAACCGAAGCTTTACCTTCTACTTTATTTCGTGTAAAGATAGATGAAGGTGACGAAATTCTAGCATATCTTGGCGGAAAAATGAGACTGCATAGAATTAAAGTTTTAATAGGAGATCAGGTGGAAGTTCTGCTAGATCCTTATGGTGGTAAAGGAAGAATTATAAAAAGGTTGTAATTTTTTTTAAATAGTATATAATAGGACTTATAGTTTTAAATAGGTAAAAGTATTTAAAAAATAAGGCTTATCCCTTATTTGTTTTGTTTTGTAATATATATAAGTAATAGTAAATTTATGAAAATAAAAGCATCAGTAAAGAAAATTTGTGATAATTGTAAGATGGTTAAACGTAACCGCCATTTATTGGTGATTTGTATTAATCCTAAGCATAAGCAAAAACAATAATTATATGAGAATTCTAGGAATCACAGTACCAAATGAAAAAAGACTTGAAATAGGACTAACTTGCCTTTACGGTATAGGTATTTCTAAAGCAAGAAAAATATTAGATCAAGTTAACATTGATTACGGCAAGAAATCTAAAGATTTAACTCCAGATGAAGAAAACCAAATCCGTACTATTGTTGAAAGTATCACTATAGAAGGAAATCTAAAAAGAGAAATATCTTCAAACATCAAAAGATTAAAAGATATTAAAAGTCATAGAGGTATCCGTCACATCAAGAGACTACCAGTCAGAGGACAAAGAACAAAGACAAATTCAAGAACAGTCCGTGGCAACGTAAGAAACACTATGGCATCAGGTAAGAGAAAAGAAAGTAAAACATAATTTTAACTAATATGGCAAAAACAAACGAAACAAAAGAAGAAGAAAAAGTAGAAGGAGAAGTAAAAGCTCCATCTACAATGAAAGCACCAAAGAAAAAAATAACTTCAGGTATTTTGAATGTGGAAGCAACTTTTAACAATACAAAAGTTGTTTTTGCTGATAAATCTGGTAATGCGTTATTTTGGTCTTCTGCTGGAAGTCTTGGTTTTAGAGGTGCTAAGAAAGGTACTCCTTTCGCAGCAGGTAAAGTAGGAGATATCGTAGGAGGTAAGGCTGCTAATATCGGAGTGAAAGAAGCTGATGTTGTTATCCGTGGAGTTGGTTCAGGACGTGAACCAGCAGTTAGAGCTTTTATGGCTTATGGCATAGAAATCAATTCAGTTAAAGATGCTACACCAGTACCACACAATGGTCCGAAACCAAAGAAACCTAGAAGAGTTTAATTAGTTATTAAGTAAATTTATAAAGTAAAATTATGTTAACAAAACCAAAGTTTAAAATTTGTAAAAGATTAGGAGCAGGAGTTTATGATAAATGTCAAACTTCAAAGTTTTCTGCTACTACTGCTACTTTTGGACCAAACACAAAGCGTCCAAAGGCTCTTTCTGAATACGGTACTCAATTAATCGAAAAGCAAAAAATCAGATTCTCTTATGGTATTTCAGAAAAGCAACTTTCAAACTATGTTAAGAAAGCTTCACAAATCAAAGGTGCTGGAACTGCAGAAAAATTCTACGAAGTACTTGAGACTCGTTTAGACAATATTATCTACAGAATGGGGTTAGGTGGATCTCGCCGTGCGACTCGCCAAATGGTATCTCATGGTCACTTTATCGTAAACAATCACAAAGTTACTGTGCCTTCTTATGAAATCAAAGTTGGAGATGTTATTAAAGTTCGTGAAGGTTCAAAAGGAAAAAAGATTTTTGCTGACTTAGAAGCTAGACTTAAAGATTATACTGCACCAGCTTGGGTTTCTTTTGATAAAAATACAATGGAAGGAAAAATCGTCTCTAAACCGAAGAATACAGAAACTTTCCTTGATTTAAATGCCGTGCTTGAATTCTATAGTCGTTAATTTTTTTTAATTTATTATTATTTAAATTTTTTATAAAATATGCCTGAATATAAAATAATTATGCCTTCAAAACCAAAAGCTGTTTTAGAAGAAGGGAACAAAGGAGTTTTTGAAATAGATGGTTTATATCCTGGTTATGGACATACGCTCGGTAATTCTCTTAGAAGAATTATTCTTTCATCATTACCTGGCGCTAGTGTTGTATCTATAAAGATCGACGGTGTTAGTCATGAATTTCAAACAGTAGAAGGTATCAAAGAAGATATCATTGTTCTTATTTTGAACCTAAAGAAACTTCGTTTCAAGATGAATACAGACGAACCTCAAACTGTTAATCTTTCTGTAAAAGGCCCTCAAGAAGTAACTGCTTCATCTATAACTACAAGTGGACAAGTAGAAATACTTAATCCTGAATTATACATTGCTACCGTTACTGGTAAAATCAATCTAGACATCGAACTTAAAATCGAAAAAGGTCTAGGTTTCATTTCAAAAGAAATGATGCAAAAAGAAAAAGTAGAAATCGGTACAATTGCTGTAGATGCAATATTTACTCCAATCCGTAGAGTTTCATACGAAGTAGAAAATATGCGCGTAGGAGACAATACAAACCACAACAGACTAAGAATCTCTATCGAGACTGACGGTACTATGACTCCTCGTGAAGCTCTTTCTCAATCTATAGTAATCATGATCAATCAACTTAAGGCTATCGTTGATTTCAAAGAAGAAGAAGTTGAAGAGATTATGGAAGCTAAGAAGAAAACTGCAAAGAAGGAAGAAAAAGAAGAAGAGAAAGTTGTAGAAGAAGATGAAAAAGGAGATGACTTCACTGATGTACTAAAGACTAGAATCGATGGCTTGGACTTATCTACTAGAACTTTGAACGCATTAAACGGTGCAAATATCAGAACTCTAGGAGGTCTTGCTCGTAAGAAAAGAGAAGATTTATTAGAAGTTGAAGGCATCGGCGAGAAAGGAATTACCGAGATTAAAAAAGTTTTGACCAAGTTCGGTCTTAATTTGAAAGAATAATAATAAAATTTTATGAGACACCACAATACCAAAAGAAAATTCGGCAGAGATAAAAACCAAAGAAATGCGCTTATGCAATCTCTTGCTCGTAATTTGATAATAAAAGGCAAGATCAAAACCACCTTGGCAAAAGCTAAAGAGTTGAGACCGTTTATGGAAAAATTAGTAACTCACGCTAAGATAGATACTTTATCAAAGCGTAGACTAGTTATGTCTAAGATCGCAAACAGAAAAGCTGAAACTAAAAAACTTTTTGACAAGATTGCACCAAATTACACAGACAGAAAAGGAGGTTACACAAGAGTTTTGAAATTAGGAGCGAGAAAGTCAGATAGTGCAGAGATGGCTTATATCGAATTTGTATAATTAAAAATAATTTATTACTAAAATGAAAAAAGAAGTAAAAACAACAGAAGACAAAAAAATAATTGATGCGAGTGGTAAAACACTAGGAAGGGTTGCAACTGAAATTGCTGCTGTATTGCTTGGCAAGGACAAAGCATCTTTCCAAAGACATAAATACTCAGGTTCACCTGTGGATGTTGTGAATGCTTCTAAAATCAAAATAACTAATAAAAAATTGGAGGAATTATATCATACTAGATATTCAGGTTATCCAGGTGGTCTTCGTATCCTAACCGGTACTTATACAAAAGCGACAAAAGGCATGAAAGAATTAGTAAGTCTTGCTGTTTTTAAAATGCTTCCAGATAATAAGATTAGAAGAACAATGATGAAGAATTTACAAGTTGAAGATTAATTAATAAAGTTATATGGAGAAAAAAGAACAATATTTTGAAAGCGTCGGTAGAAGAAAAACAGCAACTGCAAGAGTGCGTTTAACTCCTGCGACTAAATCTGCTTTTATCGTAAACGGTGATAATGCGAAAGATTACTTTAAGACAGAAGAAGAGAGAAGATTGATAGTAGAACCTCTAACTGTTTTAGAAGCTAGTGATAAACCTATGAAATGGTCTATCGAAGCTCGTGTGACTGGAGGAGGTACTCATTCTCAAGCTGAAGCAGTACGCCACGGACTCGCTCGTGTATTACTTTTAGTTGAACCTGAAATTCGTACAGAATTAAAACTTCCAGGTTATCTAAAGAGAGACCCAAGAGCAAAAGAAAGAAGAAAATTCGGATTGAAGAAAGCTCGTAAGGCACCACAATGGTCTAAACGTTAATCCAAAAAAAGATCTCCCTCAAAGAGGTCTTTTTTGTTGGGTGTTTTTGTGATAGAATGCCTATATGAATGAAGAAGATAAAAAAATAAAATTAGAAGATTTAGATTTAGGCGACGATAAAACTATTCCAGATAATACAGATACAAAAGAAGACGAAGAAATAGTTGAATTTGAATTCAATGATGACGGTGAGGCAGATCTGCATAAAACATTAAAGAAATTAAGACTTGATTTAAAACAAGCTCGCAAAGAACGCACCGAATACCTAAACGGTTGGCAAAAAGAGAGAGCTGATTTTGCGAATTACAAAAAACAAGAAGAAGATAGAAAGACTATGTTCTCTGAATCTATGCGCGAGAGGATACTTTCTCGCTTTTTAAGCGTGATGGATAGTTTCAATATGGCTTTTGCGAACAAGGAGGCATGGGAGAAAGTAGACATGAATTGGCGTAAAGGAGTAGAGTATATTCACTCTCAAATGAATACTGTTTTTGAAGAATATGGAGTCAAAGAGATAGGCCAAGAGGGTGAGAATTTTGATCCGAATATTCATGAATCATTAGAGATGGTAGAAACTACTGAAAAAGATAAAAATCATACTATAGCGCAAGTTATTCAAAAAGGTTATAAAATAGGTGACCGAGTCCTCCGTCCAGCGAGAGTGAATGTTTTTGAATTTAAGGAATAAGGTTTATTAATTCTTAAAATTCTCAAAAATAGTTTTTTGAGTTTCTGCGTCTATTTTGTTTGTGGTTAGGATTATCATCTCAGTAGTTAAGCCTAAATCTTTTTTAATATTTTCAAATAAATATTCGTATGGTAGGGGAGAAATCCAGACTGAATTCTTCAGACATACAAACCCTGCTTTTTTTAATAAATAGCGTAGAGATTCACGTTCGTTTTTTCTGGTTTCTGGTAGATCTAAAAGTACCATTCTCCAATAGCCGTCCCAAGATGTATTCACTAGGGTATTTTCGTTCTCGAGGTTAAGGCTGTGCACTTTCTTTTTGCCTTCTTTGGTGAGGCTTATGTAGTCTTGGTTGCCTGAGTCATGAATACGAGCAAAACCGCTGTTTACGAGGTTTTTAAGGCTTCTAGAGAGGGCATATTTCTCTTTCTTGTCTTCTTTGTCTTTTAATGACTCTATAGAAATAGCTCTCTTTTCTGCTAGTTTTTTAAGGATTTTTTTGGAATGGTCTTGATTTTGCATATATTTTTGCTTTGCCCCGCGAAGCTTAAGCGAAGTGGGGTTGACATAGATATATCTTATCATATATACTAGATTATACAAGTATTTCGCGGTCGCGAAAAACAAGTAAAATATAGATTATTTTAAATTTTTACAAAAAGAAATTTTTCGTCGTTAAGTCATAAAAGATAAGGCTCTAGAAAAATTTTTTTTATAAAAATTATAAATTTAAATTATTATAAATTAATTAAAATAAAAAATATGTCAAAAATAATAGGTATAGATTTAGGTACAACAAATAGTGCAGTCGCTATAATTGAAGGAGGAAATCCAAAGATTGTAGAAAATATCGAAGGAGCTCGAACTACTCCGTCTATTGTTTCTATTGCAAAAAATGGAGATAGACTTGTAGGACTTCTAGCAAAACGTCAAGCCGTAACAAATCCAGAAAATACTATCTACGGTATCAAGAGATTTATGGGTCACAATTTTGAAGATCCAGAAGTTCAGAAAGATTTAAAAAATATGTCTTTCAAGATTCAAAAAGGAACTGACGGTGGAGTCGAGGTTATGATCGGAGATAAATGGATGCGCCCTGAGGAAGTCTCTGCTATGATTTTATCTAAAATCAAAGCAGACGTCGAAGCAAAAACTGGAGAGAAAATAACCGAAGCTGTGATCACTGTCCCTGCTTATTTCAATGATGCTCAAAGAAAAGCTACTAAAGATGCTGGAGTTATCGCTGGACTAGATGTAAAGAGAATTATCAATGAACCGACAGCTGCGGCCCTCGCTTATGGATTCAATAAAAAGAAAAATGAAAAAGTTGTAGTTTATGACTTTGGAGGAGGAACTTTCGACGTATCTGTTTTGGAGATTGGGGACGATGTTATCGAAGTAAAGTCTACTGATGGAGATTCTCATTTAGGAGGACGTGATATAGATCACAAGATTATATCTTGGATCGCAGAAGAATTTAAAAAGACTTCTGGAGTTGATGTACGCAATGACAAGCTCGCTCTTCAAAGACTAGATGAAGCTGCAGAAAAAGCAAAAATTGAACTCTCTACAGCCGTAGAAACAGAAATCAATATTCCTTTCATTACCTCAACAGCCGAAGGACCTCAACACTTACTACTTAAAATGTCTCGCGCTCAATTAGAATCTATTGCTGACGAATATATAACTCGTTCTATAGAAATCACTAAAAAGGCTTTAGCTGCTTCAGGATTTACAATGAATGATATTCACGAAATCATAATGGTTGGAGGTCAGACTCGTATGCCAAAGATAGTAGAAGAAGTAAAGAAAGTTTTTGGAAAATCTCCAAACTTATCTATTAATCCTGACGAAGTTGTAGCTCTCGGAGCTGCGGTTCAAGCTGGAGTATTGGCTGGAGATGTGCGTGATGTATTATTGCTCGACGTTATCCCTCTATCTCTCGGTATCGAGACTTTAGGAGGAGTCGCCACAAAACTCGTTGAGAGAAATACTACTATCCCGGCTTCTAAATCTCAGATTTTCTCTACTGCTGCAGACAACCAAACTTCAGTCGAGATTCATATAGTTCAAGGTGAACGCCCTATGGCAAGTGACAATAAATCTTTAGGTAGATTTATCCTAGATGGAGTCCCACCAAGCCCTCGTGGTATTCCTCAAGTTGAAGTTACTTTTGATGTGGATGCAAACGGTATTCTAAATGTGAAAGCTATGGAGAAAGCTTCAGGTAAAACTCAATCTATTCGTATCGAAGCAAGTTCAGGACTTAAAGATGAAGATATTAAGAAAATGCAAGCAGATGCAGAACTTAATGCTGAAGAAGATAAAAAGAAAAAAGAATTAGTAGATGTGAAAAATACTGCCGAGATGATTATTTATACAGCTGAGAAATCTCTAAAAGACGCGGAAGGTAAAATTCCAGCAGAGTTAAAAACAGAAGTAGATGCTAAAGTTGCAAATCTACGTTCTGTGAAAGATGGTACAGATATGGAAAGTATCAAGAAAGCTACAGAAGAATTATCTAGTGAAATGTCTAAGATTGGGGAAGCTATGAATAAAGCTAATCCTGAAGCTCCAAAAGAAGAAAGTAGTACAGTCGAAGAACAACCGACTGAAGTTAAAGACGGAGAATCAACTCCAGAATCAGAAGGAGAACAAAAATAATTCGTCTTCACCCCGTCAGTCGCGATTGACAGGGCAAAATTTTTAGAAAAGTAATTAACAAAAAACCCTTGTAGAAATGCAATGGGTTTTTTGCTATAATTGAGAGTATGGATTTGCCTCAATTGCCACCAAATAAAGATTTGACCTATATCGGGTATTCTACGTTTAGAGACAAGAATACTCTTTTTGGTATCAAGCGTCGCGACCGTCGTCAGCATATTTATATTCTTGGAAAATCCGGTACTGGTAAATCTGTGCTCATGTCCAACATGATCATGCAGAATATTCTAAATGGTGAAGGTGTGTGTGTAGTCGACCCTCACGGTGAGCTCGTCGAAGGAGTTTTGCAAGCTATTCCAGAACATAGACTTAAAGACGTAGTTTATTTCAATCCGGCGGATACTGAGTATCATATTGGTTTTAATGTTCTTGAACTTGTAGATTCCAAATACAAGCACTTAGTAGCGTCGGGGCTTATGGGTATTTTCACGAAAATCTGGGCGAATGCTTGGTCTGCTCGTATGGAATATATTTTGAATAATTGTATTCTAGCTTTGCTAGATACTCCTGGTACTACTCTCCTTGGTATTCCTCGTATGTTGGTAGACAAAGACTATCGTCAAAAGATAATTAATAATTTGAAAGATCCTGTGATCAAAGCTTTTTGGATTCATGAGTATGAAGCTTGGCAAGATAAATTCCGTAATGAAGCTATCGCTCCGATTCAAAACAAAGTTGGTCAATTCCTTTCGACTTCTGTTATTCGTAATATTGTTGGTCAGTCAAAAAGTACTATCAATATTTTTGACATGATGAATGAAGGCAAGATTTTCTTAGTAAACGTATCCAAAGGACGTATTGGAGAAGACAACTCTAAGCTCCTCGGAGGTATGATTATTACCAAGATTCAGCTTGCTGCCATGGAGCGTGTGCGTATTCCTGAAGAAGAACGTAAAGATTTTTATCTATATGTCGACGAGTTCCAAAACTTCGTCACCGACTCTTTTGCCTCGATTCTATCTGAGGCTCGTAAATACCGCTTGAACCTAACTGTAGCTCACCAATATACAGCTCAATTGGTTACCAAAGAGTCTAGTGCTATGCGTGACTCTATTTTCGGTAACGTTGGGACTATGATTGTGTTTCGTGTGGGAGCCGACGATGCGGATTTCTTAGAAAAAGAATTTGCTCCTGAATTCACTCCGGAGGATATCGTGAACTTACCTAACTACAAGATTTATCTCAAACTCATGATAGATGGTATTACTTCTCGTCCTTTTTCTTCAAAGACTATCGCGCCTTTGGTCAAAGGTGGTAATCTTGATATTGAAAGAAGAGTAGTCGAATCCTCACGTGAGCTATATTGTCGTACCAAAGAGGACATCGAAAAAGAGATTAATGATTGGAGTGGTATGGCGCTCGGTGATATCGGTAATGCGCGCGAAAATAACAAAGCTATCAATCCGAACGGGGAGAAATTTGAAACTGTTTGTTCGAATTGTGGCACTATGACTACTGTACCTTTCAAGCCTGAACCAGGACGAGCTGTGTACTGTAAAGACTGTATTGTAAAAATAAAAGCAGGCGAGATAAAACCTATTCGTGTATCTCCTGATCAGTTAAAAAAAGATGAGACTAGATTTTTCAAACCTCTTGCAGATTTAGGTATAGAGTTTGCTGGAGGAGACAGTAATTCTAATGTAAAAAAAGAAAATAGATCTGAGCCTGTTGTAAACAATAATTTTAATTCTCAAAATAAATCAGATTTTCCTAAAAATAATTTTACACCTGTGAAGAAAAATTTTGTAAATAATATTGTCGAGAAAGTTATACCAAAGAACCCTATTCATATCAGACCCGAAAAACCTAAAATCAGTGGTTTGAATTTAGGACTAAAAGAAATCTTGGATATAGCCTTGCATAATAAGGATATAGAAGAAGTTAAAGAAAAAATCCCCGAACCTAGATTAAACATTCCTGATAAAAATAATGACGATATAAACAAAGGTATTTCTTTGAGTGATTTAAAAGTTGCCAAAATTGAAAATCCAACAAATTCAAAAGACCGCTCTGCGAGTTCTGATTTAATGAATAGTTTTAGGAATATGATTTCTGAAAAAGTAGATGATATTATCGTGACCCCTGCCCGAAATGCTACAGGCGGGGATAAAATAGAACCTGCCCGAAATGCTGAAGTAGTAGCTTCTGCAGGCGGGAATAAAATAAATCCACCCGTAAATACTCAAATCAAAACAGAATCTCAAGTAAAACCTGAAATTAAAACAGAACCAATCAAGTCAGAAATAAAAGAAGAAATAAAAATAGAAACAAGGCAAGAAATAAGAGAAGAGAAAAAAGAAGAGATTAAACTTGCCCGAAATCCTATGCATAATGTTGCAGGCGGGCAAGAAATAAAATCTGAACCAGTAAAAGAGAAAACAGGCACACCACCACCATTAACAGAAGGCAACATACAAGAAATTCCCGAAGAAGTTTTGCGTAGATTATTAGAAGATAGAGAGTAGAATTATGGAATATAAATCCGAAAAGAAAACCTGCCAGAATTGCCAAAATGACTTTACGATAGAAAGTGATGACTTTTCCTTCTATGAAAAGGTAAAAGTCCCACCACCAACTTTTTGTCCGGAATGTAGGTTCCAAAGAAGAGCTTCTTGGAGGAATGATTTTTCTTTATATAATCGTAAATGTGATTCTTGTGACATGAACGTAGTATCAATGTATTCTCCTGAATCTAATATAATTATTTATTGTAATAAATGTTGGTGGAGTGATAAATGGGACGGAATTGAATCTGGAAAAGATTATAATTTTTCTGAAAACTTCTTTTCTCAGTTAAATAAATTAATTTATAAAATTCCTCACATAGCTTTAGTTAACGATAACAACATAGCTAGCATTAAATGTGAATATACTGGTGATACTTGGTTTTCTAAAAACTGTTATATGACTTTTTGTTCTTGGCATATAGAAAATGTTTCTTATGGATATATGGTTTTAGCCGGTAAAAATATGACAGATTGTACTTGTATTTTAGAATCTTCAGAATGGATGTATGATTGTTTAGATTGCTCACATAGTTATAAATTAAAAAGCTCATATTTTTGTGTATCTTGTATAGATTCCGATTTTTTGTATGATTGTCGTAATTGTTCAGATTGTTTTATGTGTATAGGTTTACGAGGAGAGAAGTATTGCTTTAAAAATAAAAAGTACACTAAAGAAGAATATGAAAAAATTTTGTCTACTTATGAACTTAATACTTATGAAGGTAGGCAAAGAGCAAAGAAAGAATTTAAAGAATTTATTTTAAAATATCCAAGAAAATATGCTCATATAATTCAATCATTAAATGTTACAGGAGATCTATTAAGTAATTCTAAAAATTCTCAAAATTGTTTTATTGGTGATAAGATAGAAAATTGTAAATATATTCAACAGGGAGGTAAAAATTTAGATTGTTATGATATTACAACTTCTGGAGAGCATGAGCTTGGTTATGAAGGTATAGTACTAGATCATTCCAGTAATAATAAATTTGGTTTATTTTCAGTTAAATCACAATTTTTGGAATACAATATGCATTGCCATAATTGTAAGTATGTATTTGGTTGTGTTGGTTTAAAGAATAAAAGTTATTGTATTTTTAACAAGCAGTATAAAAAAGAAGAATATTTTGAGATGGTGGAGAAGATAAAGAATCATATGAATGAGATGCCTTATGTAGATAAAAAAGGAAACGTATATAGATACGGTGAATTTTTTCCTATTGAATTATCTTATTTTGGATATAATGAAACTATAGCTAATTATTTTTTCCCTTTAAATGAAAAAGAAATTTTAGATAAAAATTATAAATTTCAATACAATATTCAAAAAACTACAGGCAAGCAAACCATTGAGTCGACAGGTGTCCCTATTTCTTTGGAAAATGTAGATGAAAGTTTTATTGATAATGTTTTTGAGTGTATAGACTGTAAAAGAAATTTTAAAGTTATTTCGGACGAATTTAAATTTTATAAAATAATGAATTTACCTTTACCGAGAAGTTGTTTCTATTGCAGGTTGAATGAAAGGCTATTTTTTAGAAATCCATTTAAACTCTGGCATCGATCTTGCATGAAAGAAGGGTGCAATAATGAATTTGAAACAAGTTATGCTCCAGAGAGACCAGAGATAGTTTATTGTGAGAAATGTTATCAGAGTGAGGTGTATTAGGATATATTGCATAGCTTTTAGGTTTTGTTATAATTGATATATGAAGAAAATAACTCCAAAAACAACTGAAAAACACGTAACTGAAAAATTATTTTTAGAAACTTTAAAGAATTTTGAAAATAATTCTGAAAGCAATATGCGTTCTGTAGCTAAATCTTTCGAAAGAGTTGAAGGTGTTTTAGATGTAATTTTAAAAGAAATAAAAAATAACAACGAACAACACAAAGAATTCAAAAATAGTATTACTGTTTTAAATGGCGATGGTATTTCTTATGAAAGAAGAATTGATAATCTTACTACACGTGTAGAAAAACTTGAGTCTAAAAGTAAATAATTTTCATAAATTATTTACTACTTTATAAGTAGCGACGATAGCTGCGGTTTCGGCTCTTAGTGTATTTTCTCCTAATGATTCTATTTTGTAACCATTTTCGAGAGCTATGTGATTTTCTTTTTCAGTGAACCCTCCTTCAGGACCTATAAATATACTAATACTTTTTGAATTTGTATTCTTCGTGTTATTTTTGTCTTCAGTAAAATCAAAAAATATCTTTCCTTCATTTTTCTTTCCGTCTTGTATTGCGTCTATAAATTTTAAAGTAGGGTACAGAATAGGCAAAATAGTTCTACCCGATTGTTCACTCGCTTCACGGATGATTTTATTTAATCTCTCTGTGTTGAGTCCGGTTTTGACAGTTCGTTCGGTAATTATCGGTATGATTTCAGTCACCCCGATTTCGACGACTTTTTGTATAGCTAATTCAAAATTTTCTTTTTTAAGAATTGCTAGGTATAGACTTACTTTTTTAGAGTTATTTTCCTTTTTTGTTTTTTCTACTATTTTAGTAGTGATATGAGTTTTTTCTATTTCTGTTATTTCTACTTTAGCTTCTGTGCCTTTGCCGTCGCAAAGTATCAAAAAGTCTCCGACGTCGAGCCTTAAAACACCCTTTATTTGCTTGATATTTTCAAGATTTGTGATTTCTGTGTTTTCACCAGATAAATCAAATTCCCCGATAAATCTATGTAGCTTCATCCCAGTTAAAAATAAAATAATAAAATATTCGACTATCTTACTCTGCCCGCATTTACTATTAAATATGATACAATTATATTGTTATATTTAACGGGACAAGTATCTTTATATGATATACTTTAATTATAAAAATTCAAAATAATAATGGTGAAACCAAATCGAGTTCAAATAATTAAATACGGTCCACCACCACCAGAGCTTCCAGTCTATGGAAAGGTAAAACCTGAGGAGGTTTCTTTTATTGGGCGGACTAATTACGTTGCATCTCTGGAAGAGAAGAAATTCATTTTTGGTTTTAAGAGAGTCGACCGTCGTCGTCACTTGTATATCATAGGGAAGTCTGGAGTAGGTAAGACTAAACTCCTCGAGCTTTTCTTGCGTCAAGATATCACTTATGGGCACGGGCTTTGTCTTATCGATCCTCACGGAGATGTGATAGACTCAATGCTAGATTATATTCCAAAAGAACGTATTGAAGACGTTTGTATTATTGATCCGTCTGACGTGAATTTCCCAGCTTCTTTCAATCCTCTGGCGAACGTCGACCCTATGTTCAAATTTCAATTAACTCAAGGTTTGATTGAAGTTTTCCAAAAGCAATTCGGTGCCAACTGGACTCCTCGTTTGGAGCACGTTTTTCGTTTTACTTGTTTGGCGCTTCTAGACTATCCGTATGCGACGATGCGTGGAATGATATCTATGCTTACTGATAGAAATTATCGTCAGAAAGTCGTGGAATACATCCAAGACGATATGGTTAAAAGATTCTTCGCTATCGAATTCGCGGATTGGTCTGAGAAATTTGATACTGACGCGATCATCCCTCTCGTGAATAAACTCGGGCAATTCTTGTCTGACCCACTGCTCCGCAATATTTTCGGTCAAAAAGAAAATAAAATAGATATTAGTACTTTGATGAACGAGCAGAAAATTATTTTGATAAATCTTTCTAAGGGTAAAATCGGTGAAGAGAATTCTTCTTTCTTTGGATCTATGTTCTTGACCAAGATCAAGCAAGCCGGTATGGAGCGCGCCCATATCCTAGAGAAAGATCGTAAAGATTTTTATATTTATGTCGACGAGTTCCAAAACGTCGTGACTCAAACTTTTGAAAATATTCTATCAGAGGCTCGTAAATACGGATTGAACCTCACCATGGCTCACCAATACGTAGGTCAGATCCAACCAAAGATTTATCAATCTATCCTAGGTAACGTCGGATCTATTATTTCTTTCCGTGTAGGAGGAGAAGACGCGACTCGTTTAAAACCTGAATTCGATCCTCTTTTCGGAGTCAAAGATATGATTAACCTTGCTGTAGGAGAATTCTATATCAAGATGACTATCGACGGAGAGAGTTATGACCCTTTCTCAGCAGAGACTTTACGTATACTACCTCCTACTCATACTTCGTATCGAGATGAGATACTAGCCGCTTCACGTCGTAAATACGCTATCTCAAAAGGTGACGCTCAGAGATTGATCCAAGAAGAAGAGTCTACTATCATTCGTAGTGCTGAAGAAAAAGCTGCGATAAAAGGTGCCGGACGTACAGAAGAAGGAGACAGAAAAGAAAGAGAAGAAGAAAAACAAAATCTCTCAAATCAAAAAGAAACAAAAGAAACCGAGGCTGAGCCTATGATTTAGGTTTGTTGAAAAAACTGAATAAATTTGCTATTATATCCTTTATGAATAAAGATTATTATGAAACATTAGGGGTTAATAAAAGTGCCTCAAAAGACGAAATCAAAAAGGCTTTTTATAAACTAGCTCATAAATATCATCCTGACAAAAAAGAGGGAGATGAAAAGAAATTCAAAGAGGTAAATGAAGCTTACCAGACTCTTTCTGATGACCAAAAACGCGCTAAATACGATCAATTCGGCTCAAACTATGCAAATATGGGCGGAGCAGGGTACGGTCCTCAAGGTGGCGGTTTTGGCGGCTTTGAAGGTTTCGACTTTTCTGGCTTTGGTCAAAATGGTGGAATGGAATTCGACTTGAATGATATCTTTTCTGATTTCTTTGGTGGAGGCGGAGGACGCACTCAAACTCGTCGCGGACGAGATATCTCTACTGAGATGAATATCAGTTTCTCTGAGGCGGTATTCGGCATTACTCGCAAAGTCTTGATCACTAAGACTTCTAGTTGTGAGACTTGTAAAGCGACCGGAGCAAAAGCTGGGACCAAGATGGAGACTTGTAAAACTTGTAACGGTCAAGGTAAAATCCACGAAGCAAAACGTACAATACTCGGAACTATTTCTACTACAAAAATGTGTGAGACTTGTACTGGATCTGGACAAGTTCCAAAAGAAGTTTGTGAGAAATGTCACGGTAAAGGAGTCCTCCGCAAAGAAGAAGAAATCACTATCAATGTACCCGCAGGTATTCGCGACGGCGAAATGATCCGTATGACAGGCATGGGTGAAGCTGTATCAAAAGGTACTACTGGAGATCTGTATATCAAGATTAATGTCTCTAGGCATCCTATTTTTAAAAGAGAAGGATTTGATCTCACTACAGACTTAAACATTAAACTCTCGGATGCATTACTCGGTATGAAATACGAACTCGAGACTCTCGACGGTAAAGTCGAAGTGACTATACCTGAAGGTGTTGGTATAAATGAAATCTTGAGAGTGAAAGGCAAAGGTGTACCGAACAAAGGTAAAAGAGGAGATATCTTGATTCAATTAAATATAAAAATGCCAAATAAAATCTCTAAAAAATCTAGAGAATATATAGAAAAACTAAAAGAAGATGGGATATAGGGCAAGAAAAATAAGCTACTACAAAACTTGACAAATAGGTATATATTATGCTACAATAATATTGATAATGTTCGTTGAGAGTTTTTTCAGGGACAAATTTTTTAATTTTTTTTAAAATTTATTATATCATGAAAAGAAATCTGAGTCTTTGTGGTGTTTGGGAAGATTGTTTCCTTTTTTTAAATCCCTTAAATACTTATCGGGAGTTTAAAAAAGTATTTGATTTTCCTGTAATATCCGATTTGATCGGATTAATTCTGTCAATTTATTTAACCCTAAAATGTGCATTTGCAATATGTTGTTTTGCACCTTTTATGGGGGTTAATATGTTGTTAAAACCATAAAAAACAAAAAAAATAAAAAAGCCAAGTTGAATTTATTTCACTTGGCTTTTTATTATTTTTATTTAAACCTAGTTCTAAACTTCTTAGTAATTATTGAGTATATTAATTGAGCAGAAGAATATTCGGTTATGACTGTTTCTTTTTGTGGACTTACTTCTACTATATCCGCTCCTATTAATTCAAATTTAGATATAGCTTTGTCTAATAGCTCCATACCATAATCCCAAGATAATCCTCCTGGTACAGGAGTCCCAGTCCCTGGCATCACAGAAGGATCAAATCCGTCTACATCGATAGTGATATATAAGTATTTAGTTTTAATAGATTTTAAAATATCTTCGATTTTTGGTATTTTATTTGGATATCCGAATTCAAAAATTTTAATATTTTTATTTTGATTTACGTATGCATATTCATCATTTGAGAAACTGCGCGCTCCGACGTTTAAGATATTGTATCCGAGTTCATGGGCTCTACGCATTATAGTCGAATGAGCGAGATGAGTAGGATTGGTACTATAATCTGAGTCATCATTACGTAAATCTAAATGAGCATCAATTTGTAGGATAGTCACATCTTTCGGATTGTATTTTGAGGTTAAAGATTTATATAAGCCCAGAGGTACAGAATGCTCTCCACCTAAAATAAAAACAAATTTGGCTTCATTTACGAGCTTGTCTGTAACTTTGTGAATTTTTTGATAGACGGCTTCTGGTTTTAGGGTGTTTAGATTACCGAGGTCTATGTGAGAAGTTTTGATATATTCTGTTGGACTTAATTTGTATTCGCGGTCAAAGAATTCTATTTGCGTAGCTAGATTTTTGATTACACTTTTTGGTCCATTGACTGTACCTTTATGACTTGATGCTGTCTTGTCATAAGCTGCAGAGACTAATACAACGTCAGCTTCGTCTGACTTTTTTGCATTTATTATTGATTGGATTTCTTGTACTTTTTTCATACGTAAATATTAGCATTTTATGGTTTTTAAACAAGGTGTTATAATAAAAATATGACTACAAAATTAATCCACGAAAAGAGAGCTCCGAAAAGTAAAGCTGAATTAGATAATATTATCAAAGCTCAAAGAATAAGCGAGCAAGTTTTATCTGATACTTTAAAGATTCTAAAATTAGGTATTACAGAAATATTCGTCCAAGATTTTATCAAGAAAAGTTTTGTAAAACACAAAGCACCAGTTCTATCTTTCTCGCCGATAGTCGCCTTTGGGAAAAATACTGCAAATATTCATCATGAACCAGGTAAAACTAAATTAAAAAAAGGTGATACTATTATGTTTGATTTTGGGACTACAATACTCGACTATTGCTCAGATATGACTCGTACGTATTTTTACGGAGAACCTACAGAAGAGCAAAAGAAAGTTTATCTTGGAGTATTAAACGCTATGGACCGAGCAATGCTAAAAATATCTAAAGGTGAAAAGAGAGCTCGAGTCATAGATAAAGAAGCTCGAAGCTACCTAGATAAGAAATTCGGCATGGATGCTTTTCCTCATGGACTCGGGCACGGAGTCGGGACGGTGATTCACGAATGGCCTAACTTAAAACCGCATTCTAAAGACGTATTGCCTGCAGGTTGCGTCATGACTATCGAGCCGGGAGTTTATTTTGAAGGATTTGGTGGAGTGCGTATCGAGGATATGATATTGATAACTAAAAATGGATATCAGAATCTCACAAATGTACCGAAAGATTTAGAAAGTGTAATTATTAAAATTTAGTTATAATATCTTATATGACTACTAAAAAAATAAAAATTGGAGTTATCTTTGGAGGCAAATCCGCAGAGCATGAAGTCTCTATAAATTCAGCCAAAAACATAATCAATGCTTTATCTAAAGATAAATACGAAGTTGCACCTATTAAAATAGGTAAAGACGGCAAGATTCCTTTTAATAAACTTATGAAATTAGACGTAGCTTTTCCTATAATTCACGGGCCATATGGCGAAGATGGATCTTTGCAGGGAGTTTTGAAAATGTTAGATATTCCTTTTGTAGGTCCTTCGGTTTTAGGTAGTGCTGTGGGTATGGATAAAGACGTGATGAAGAGACTACTTAATGAAGCAGGGATCAAAAACGCTAAAAGTATAGTTTTAAAATATAATCAAAAATTAACTTTTGAAAAAGCTAAATCTGTTTTAGGCTTGCCTATGTTTGTAAAGCCAGCAAATTTAGGTTCTTCTGTGGGAGTGTCTAAGGTCCAATCTAAAAAAGATTTTACGGCTGCTTTATCAGAAGCTTTTAAATATGATTCTAAAATATTAATCGAAGAGATGATTCTCGGGCGAGAATTAGAATGCGCAGTTTTAGGTAATGAGCGTCCAGTCGCGTCACCAATAGGAGAAGTCATAATGAATACAAGTTCGTTCTATTCTTATGATGCAAAATATATAGAATCCGACGGAGCTATCACCGAAATTCCAGCTAAAAATTTATCTAAATCAGATATCAAAAAATTACAAGATACTGCTATCAAAGTTTTTCAAACTTTATGTTGTGAAGGTTTGTCGAGAGTTGATATGTTTTTGACTAAAAAAGGAGAGATATATGTAAATGAAATAAATACTTTACCTGGTTTTACTGATATTAGTATGTATCCTAAACTTTTTGAATTGAAAGGTATAAATAAAACAGAATTAATAGACAAGCTTGTCTTGCTCGCCATAGAGAGATTTGAAAGAGATAATCAATTACAAAATAGTGTATCCTAATTTATAAATGCCAAAAAATTTACCTACTTCTTATATAGAAATCTCGAGTCAAAATTTGATACACAATATCAAGCAATTTAAACGTATCGTAAAAAAGGGTACTAAGATAGCTGTTGCTATAAAAGGGAATGCTTATGGGCATGGGCAGAATGAGATTGCTAAAATTGCCGCAACCTACGTAGATTATTTTTTTGTGAATAGTATCGAAGAATTATCCAAGCTTCGTAAAGTTAGCAAGAAAAAGACCTTTCTTTTTGGATACGTTGCTCGAGCTGATTTGAGTAAGGCTATTAAACTTAATGCGATACTTTCTTTATTTTCTTTTGAGCAATTAAAAGAGCTAGACCTAATAACTACAAAATTAAAAAATAAAATAGAAGTCCACATACCGATAGATGCTCATTTGGGTCGTGAGGGATTTCTTTACAGTGATTTACCCAAACTTTTTGAAATATTAAAGAAAACCAAATATATTAAAGTCATTGGGATTTATGCTCACTTTGCAAATATAGAAGATACCAATAATTTTACTCATGCTAAAAAGCAGATTAATCTTTTTAAAAAAGCTGTTGATCTAGCGAAAACTTACGGCTACAAAAATCTAGATACTCATATCTCAGCGACTTCAGGGCTACTAGTTTACGAGAAGAATTTAGGTTTAAATAAAATAGTACGTATTGGTATCGGAGCCTACGGTCTCTGGCCTTCGACTCATATCGAGTATCTTTATAAAAAGAAAATGGTTCTCAAACCTGTATTATCTTTCAAAACTAAAATCGCTCTGATCAAGACTCTACCGGCTGGCTCGACTATAGGCTACGGACTTACTTTTATGACTCACAAAGAGACGAAGGTAGCTATCTTGCCTATAGGGTACGCAGACGGACTTGATAGGCGTATGTCTAATAAAGGGGAAGTCTTGATACGTGGAGAGAGATGCAAAATCTTGGGACGTATTTCTATGAATATGACTGTCGTCGACGTGAACTATGTAAAAGATGTCAAAGTTGAGGATGAGGCTGTATTTATCGGATCGCAGGGCAAAGAAGCTATATCTGCAGAAGAAATAGGCGAGACTATAGGTACCATCAACTACGAAATAGTCACCAAATTGAGCCCTCTTTTGCCAAGGGTTGTCAAATAGGATTTATAGTTGCTTTTTAAAGCTTTTTATATTATTATAATCAAATGTCACAAGATAGATTGATAAAAATCCAAAATAAGGACACAAAGGAGATTTATTATACAAGAAAGAACAAGAAGACGACTGTAAAGAAACTTGAGCTTAAAAAGTATAGTAGAAAGCTCCGCAAAGTTGTAGTCTTTAAAGAAATCAAAAAATAATTTTTTGTTTTTAAAATTATTTGTTATAATAACTAAACGGTAGGGTTCACCTTACCGTTTAGTTCTTTTTAGGAGATACTTCGGTATTTTCTACAAAACGCTTATATTATTATTTAGCGTTTTAACTCTCCAAGATTTTACCTATGGTAAAAATACTTTGAGAGTGTTTGGGCGATTAGTTTAGTGGTAGAACGAAGGTCTCCAAAACCTTTGGCGGGAGTTCGATTCTCTCATCGCCCGCAGTTGACAAAATGCTAAAATATGTTATACTACTTGAAATAGTAGAGTTCTTTTATATTGTATTTAATTGTTAAATGTTGTTGGTTCACCCCTATTTCTTTACGGAGTTAGAGGTGAATCAATAATATTTTTAAAACAATTAAAATCATTTTCATGAATAATTTAGTTATTAATTTTAAGAAAACTAACAAAACTATAGATAGTTTTGTTGAATCTTTTGCTAAAAATATACCTATTAGTATCGAAATTATAAATTTTGAAAATATGGGTAATTCTTCACTTGAAGATACAGAGAATAAGGAAATTTTTATTAAAGAGGTAAAAGTAATTGACGAAGAGACTTTTAAAATTACTTTTCTTACACTTTTTAAAAAACATGGCATGATCCCAGGGTTGTATTCTGTAGAAATACAAAAGAAGGAACTTTTAACACAAATGCAGTTTTGGGCAACTTTTGTAAGTTAAATCCAAAACTCTTTTAGAGAGTAAATCACCGAAATTTAGTAGGTGATTTTTTATTTTTAGTTAGTTCTAAAATCATTCAGACAAATTTTAATAATAACTGATTCCTCAAAAGTTCTGAAATCCAAACCTCAAGCTCGCACATTTATTAAGAATATTTTAGTTTGTTTTAGTTTTTACTGTGATATATAATTTATAGTATTAATATTTATTTTAATTTTATGGAACATTATTTTAACGGTTTAAAGAATTATGCAGTTTTTAGTGGAAAGGCTAGTCGTCCTGAATTTTGGTATTTTATTCTTTTTAATTTTATCATTACTTTTATTCTTGGTTTAATTGATAGTTTTATAGGTATTGAAATAATACCTGGCCGTGGTATTTTAAGTACAATTTACTTTTTATTAGTTATCACTCCTATTATTGCTTTGAGCGTTCGTAGGCTTCATGATGTTGGTAAAAGTGGTTATACAATTTTATTTAATGGAACAATGATTTTAGGCCCATTATTAGTAGTTTTGGGAATTAATTCATTATTTTTGTCTGCAGTTTTATCTTTCTCTGGTCCTATTTATTTATTGTCTTTATATATAAAAAAAGGTATTTAGGCTGTCACTGCTAATTAATAGTTCTGAAATTTTAACCAGTTACTTTCAAATGACTGGGTCAAAACATCAAGCCCGCTCGTGAACCCTAGCACTAAAGCAAGCTTAGTGCGGGGCATGCTTTGTGAATGTTGTGAACTTTAAAAAATTTGTATTTAAGGTATTTTTGGTATAATACTCATATGATAATAATAACAGGAGCAAGTGATGGGCTTGGAAAACAAGTCGCAAAATTATACAAAGAAGCAGGTAAAAAAGTTGTAAATATTTCTAGAAGAGAATCAGAGTACGCTGATATTAATATTTGTGTTTCTTTGCGTGAAGGAGAAGAAATTAAAAAAGCATCGGATGAGATTCTTAAAATGAATGAACCTATTGAATCAATAATCAATTGCGCGGGTGTTTTGTCTGTGCAGAAATTAGGAGAAATTACTGAAGATGAAATAAAACGTTTAATGTCTACTAATGTTAAATCTCAAATATTATTAATATCAAATTTATATAAAAAAATTATTGAAGACAAAACTGATATTGTAAATGTAGCATCTACTATAGGATTGAAAGCTTATGTAGATCAAGCTGTTTACGGAGCTTCAAAATGGGCTGTTAGGGGATTCACTAAAAATTTACAAGAAGAATTCAAAGGCAAGCCAAATAGGATAATTAGTTTTTGTCCAGGAGGATTTAAAACAAAACTTTTTGAAAAAGCAACGGGTATAGACAATACAGAGAAAGGAGATGAATGGATGAAACCTGAGGATTTGGCTGTTTTATTAAAACAGATTTTGGATTTACCTAAAAATATGGAAGTCTCAGAAATTGTGATTAATAGGAAATAATTTAATTGATTTAATACTAATTAAAACTAATTCAGGATTCTTTAAAAGTTCTGAAATCCAAACATCAAGCCCGCTCGTGAACCCTAGCACTAAAGCAAAGCTTAGTGCGGGGCATGCTTTGTGAATGTTGTGAACTTGATTGTTCTCTCTGTGAGAATTATTCTGTTAAATAACTTGCTATTTTTCTAAAAATATAGTATAGATTATTTGATATTGTCCTTAGACATATTTTTTAAATTAAAAAATATAAAAAATGCAAAACTTATCCAAGGTTTATCCTGCTGAACCTTATAGACCGTCACAACTTGGAGGATTCGGTAAAGCCCGGTATATGTTTCTGGTTCAATTTAATTTTCCAGATACTTACTCTGAAGATGATTTCCTTATCACTGTAGACCATGATAGATTAAATCCTGACCATGTTTATTTTTGTTTCAATGAATACTTAGGTCAAGGGCCATTATATTATGCTATCGAAGTTATTATTCGTCAAACAAAGACTGAAAAGTTATTTAATTTTTTAATTGATATTATTAATGTAGATAAAAAAAATAATTGGACTGGTTTTAGAATTATGGTAACTTTAGGGCCACGTGGATCTGCTATATTTACGTTAGAACTTTTCTCAAAAAACCCTAAAAGTAATACAAAAGTATATACTGGCGAGGTGGATGCGCCAAACATACTACTCGAACCTCGTAATGGTAAAAAGTAATAACTATATAGTAGTTAAAATAGTATAGAATTTATTAAGGCTGTTCGTGAAAACGTTCAGCCTTTTGTTATTTCACTTAAATGCTAATTCGAACATTTCTATAGTTGACAAAATACTAAAATATGTTATTCTACTTGAAATAGTAGAGTTCTTTGATACTGTATTTAATTGTTAAATTTTGTTAGGTTCTCTTAGTTTCTTCTTTGTCCGTCTTTTGAGGAGTGGAGATTAAGAGAACTTAATAAATATTTTTTAACAATTTAATATTTAATCATGAAACAATTAATTATATTTTTATTTGGAGTAACATTTTATGAAATGTTCGAGGATGCTATAGCTTTTATTAGAGACCCTGACGCAAGGGTTGTTTCTCAACATAATTATCCGAGCGGTAGACCTATGTCTATTCGTGAAGCAAAAAGAAAAGGCTTAATTCACAATTATAAGCATTTTCAAAAAAATATTTAAAACTAAAAGGTAACTTATTCTATAGGTTACCTTTTTTATTTTTACATGCTCCATAATAAAGCTAATTCGATTTACTATGAAGTATTTAACCTATTTTGCAACCAAGCATATTTGAGTCGTTTGATGTAGAATAACTAGGTGAAAAATCAATCAGACAATCTATATCTGCACATAGATGGAGATTCTTTCTTTGTTAGTTGTGAACTTACGGCTCGTCCCGAACTCCGAGGTAAGCCGGTCATCGTAGGCGCCGATAGAGGTATTGCTGTAGCTATGAGTATGGAAGCGAAAGCTCTAGGGATCACTCGCGGTATGCCGGTTTTTAAGATTAAAAAACTTTTCCCAGAAGTCGTAATCTTGGATCACCATTTTGACTTGTATCGGGATATTGCTAAAAGGCTCTTTGAGATACTTTCCTCATACTTTTCTGAAATCGAGGAGTACAGTATCGATGAATGTTTTGCTTTGGTGCAACCTTGGGAAGTCGGATATTTTAAAAATGAGAGAGACTTATTAATAGAGTTAAAAAAAGAAATACAAACCAAACTCAATGTCAGCTATTCTCTAGGACTCGGTAGGACCAAAGCCCTCTCTAAGCTCGCTTCTAAACTCGAGAAGCCTAATGGGCTCGTAATGTTACTTTCTAAAGAAGACGAGGCTCGAGCGCTCAAGGCGACTCCTATAGACGATATTTGGGGTATTGGCGGGAGGACTGTCCCTAAGCTACGACAGTTAGGGATGCAAACAGCTTATGACTTTGTGAATTTTTCAGAAAATAAAATTGAAAGGGATTTCTTTGCACCGCTTTTGGTTTTAAAAAAAGAGCTTGGCGGAGAGTCGATATTGAAAGTTGAAAGTCATACGGATCCCCGCGACCAAAAAAGTATTCAATCTACTGCGACCTTTCGTCCTCCTTCTTCGGAGATAAAAATAATACAAAGGGAGATATCGGAGAATGTTGAGTATGCATGCAGAGAGGCGAGAGCTCTCCGTCTTCTTTCCAATAAAGTTTCATTCTTTGTAAAAAATACTGAATTCAAATATTATTTTGGTGAAGTAAAATTGGCACAATATACTAGTGATCCGGGAGAAATCTTGGGGGAGATTGAGACTGAACTCCCCAAACTTGTATCTAAAAAGGGGAGAATTCGTTCTACGGGAGTCATGCTCCATAATTTAATTCGCGAAGAACAAGCCCCGCTCGACCTATTTGGCAAACAAGAGAAAACAATTAAAAATCTAGCAATAGAGACAACCGCCGACAAGATCAGGAAGAAGTTCGGGAATAATATAATTAAAAGAGCAGCTTCACTAGGAGGGAAGAGGTCTAATGAAAATAGTCAAGGGTTCGTCATTTTAGAATTGCTTTGATTTTATGTTATAATAAATTTATGTTACCCGAATTTTTGGATATCAAAACTATCTATTTAATTTTGCATGTTTTTGGGGCAATTTTAGGTGCAGGTGGAGCTTTTATGAGTGATATTATGTTTTTTGCTACAGTGAAAGATGGAATTATTAATAAAGAAGAGCTGCGTTTTATGAGACTTGGAGGTAGTGTTGTTTGGACTGGATTATTGGTATTGATTATATCTGGAATTTTGCTTTTTTATACTGATCCTGTTTTTTATGCTAATTCTCAAAAATTTCTAGTAAAAGTTAGTATTGTGGTTATTATCTTTATCAATGGTATTATTTTCCATACTATTCATTTGCCTCATTTGAAAAAGCATCAAGAGATAGAATTTACAAAATCTAAAACTTTTAGAGACAGATCTAGTTTTGTCATGATTAGCGGAGCTATATCTATGACTTCTTGGGTGACTACTATTATTTTAGGTATGTTAAAAACAGTGCCGTACTCTTATTTGGAAATATTGTCTGTTTATCTGACTTTACTTTTGTTGGCTATGCTTGGTGCATTTTTGATGAAGAATATAATATTGTTTTCTGGTAGGTGATTTCGATCTTATAAACACATTAAATAAAATAGCTTGAGTCGGTAGAATTTCCAACTCAAGCTATTTGTTTTAATTGTCCTGAAGTGATTCAGGAATTTTAAGTAAATCTATTTCACTTTTTAAAGAAATGTATTCTTTTTCTGAGATAATGCCATCTTGTAATAACTCTTCACAGTGTGCATATCCCTGCATTTTTGAATAAAATGGAGTTGGTGCTATGTGGTTTCCCTCTTCGTCATATATATAAGCATGAGGGGCTCCCGTTGCACCTCGACAACCGCATAAACTAGCAAAAACATCATTAGACTTGTTTCTTTTTGCTGAAACTATGATTGTCATCTGATCAAGAGCTTTTTTCATTTCTTCTAATAGTACCGATTTTAAACTACTGTTTATTATTTCTGTTGCCATCGCGTTCAATTCTTGCTCTGTGATTTTTGATTTTTGGTGACAATCGATTAAAGCATTTAAAGCTTCTTCTTTGCTTTCAAAGAAAATAGATTCTTTTCCATTGCTAAATACGATTGACACTTGGTCTTTGTTGAATTTTAGGCTTGCTCCCATTTTTTGTGTGTTTTGAGGTACAAAATAAATATCTTTTATATGATACCATAATTAAATTATAAGTCAAATTTGTGTATTGTTTTCGCCACTTAAGATCCAAGCATATTTTACTTTTATAAGTATGTGTGTTATGGTGTGGATGATATAAATTGTTCGTCACATTTTAAAAAAGAATAAATAATGGAAGTTAGTAAGAAAGCAGGAAAGCCTACCGTGGTGAGTATTAGCAAAGATGAATTACTTTCTATATTAGATGAGAAAGCTGATATAAAGAAAGAATATTTTACAAACTCAAATTTACCTAATCATATAAAGGTAACTTTTAATTTTTATAAAAAACTTTCTAAGAAAAAAACTGCAGATTTTAATTCTATGCTAGAGCGAGCAGGCTTAGTAGAATTTCTTGATATTGTCGATGAATTCAGGTTGACTGTAAAAAATGTTAACAAAGATAGTTATAAAGCTGTCAATCAGTTCTGTAACAGAATGGAACTTTTTTTTAATAATAAAAACTTAAAACTAAAAGAAGCTTTATTGTGGCAACGTAAAAAATTTGAAGGTTTTAGAGGTGTTGGGGATAAGTCTATTAGTTTATTTGAAGAGTTCTTGGACACTAAAGGATATAGGTTTGCTGTTTGGAATGGCAAGGAATATATCTAAAAACAAAAGAGGTTTCGATTAATTATAATCGAAACCTCTTTTTTATTTATGAATTTTGAAAAATTCTAAAATCCGTACAAGTCAGAAATTTTCCAATTACCTTCTTCTTTGATAAAGTCTGCAGTTATTTCGCCGTCTTTTGTTTCGGCTGTGACTTTGGCTTTGTCGTTCTCGATAACTTCAGTAATATTTTTTAAATCTCCAATCGAAGGGAATAATCCTTGGAGTATTGTGTATAGAGCTTGTTTCTTTTCTGGGCTTGCATTTTCATAATTGTTTTCCACTATCTGGATTTTAGTATCGTACTTTTTTATAACTTCTAAAGCTTCTTCAAAATTTTTAGCATTATTTGTCTCTGTGATTCTTCTAATAAAAATCTCTTTCGGTGCAAGATTTGAGTTTTGAGTCTCTATTAATATTGTGGAGTTTGAATCTAGATTTGTCTCATCAGTAGAATTTATTTTTTGCGTATTTTGATAATATAGAAATCCTCCGATACTAGTCAGGACGATAATACTTATGATTATTGTCATAAAACCTTTGTTTGTTTTCATATGGGTCTAATTATACTATAATAGTAGTATGAAAAAAATATTTTATTTGCTTATCGCTTTATTGTTAATTTTGGTTGCTATTTTTGTATTTCAAAATAAAGGAAATATTCCTTTAGCAGATGAGCCTTTAGAAGAAGTCTCTGTAGTAGAACCTATATCACTTTGTTTTGCAAAATTTGGAGAAAAACAAGAAAGTGGATTTTATGATAAATTTACCCTAAGAATGAATTTGGACAATACAAATCAAACTGTGACAGGATACCTAAAGATCTTGCCAGCTGAGAAAGACGCGTCTTTGGGTAGTTTTGAAGGTTCTGTGACCCCTGTAGATAGGTATTCTATGAGTAGAACCATAGATTCAGTCTGGACTCGTGAAGGTGAGGGTAGGACAGAGAAATCTCAATTGAGAATTATCTTTGGTGAAGGGGATGCAAGTATTGGTTTTGGAGCTATGAAAGAAAATCCTGATGGATCTTACTCTTATGAAGATTTAACAAAGGTGGATTATTCTACTACTTTGCGTGATTACTCATGTAGTGATTTAGACGAGAGAGAGGCAGTCGAAGAAATCTTGTGGAAAAATATCAATGAACTTTCTCCTGTATCTCCTGTATTGGGTGGGAAATTTTACGTAGTCTCTATGGATTTGGATTTAGCTATTAACTCTGGGTCTCTGGTATATGAAGATGGACACGTGCAAGAAAAAAGAGATTTTAGTTATGAAGTTGTAGAAAATAAAGTAGTCAATCTAAAAATTAAATAAAGATACTTTTTGTCAAATTAATGGTTTTGAGTCTAAAGCTTGACTTTAAATTTCATTTAGTATATATTTTATACATAAGCACCCATCGCTCTTTTTTCGCTCTTTTTACAAGAGTTCAGGTCCACGCCGGTGGACCTGATTTTAAAAAAAGTTCTTTAAATTTTTGTTTTGACCCCGAAGCCCGTATTACTTTATAAGTGATATGGGCTTTTTTTATTTATAAAAAAGTGTATAATGTATTTATTATAAATAATTTAAAACTTTATGTTGAACGATTTTAAACAATTCTTATTAAGAGGTAATGTTGTAGATTTAGCTGTGGGTGTTGTTATTGGTACAGCTTTTGGTGCGGTAGTTTCATCTTTGGTCGCGGATTTATTAACTCCTTTAATTTCTGCAATTGCAAAATTGCCAGACTTTAGCAGTCTTAATTTTACTATCAATGGTAGTACTTTTAAATATGGAAATTTTATTAATGTAATAATTTCTTTTGTTATGGTTGCTGGTGCAATATTCTTTTTTGTTGTTAAGCCTATGAATATTTTGATTAATAAAATGAAAAAAGAAAAACCAGCCGATGCGCCAACGGGTCCAACAGAAACAGAATTGTTGCAAGAGATTCGTGATTTATTAAAAAATAAATAATCTGGAACAATTAAGATTTTTTAAAAAAGCGACAAAAGGTCGCTTTTTTGTTATGATATTTATATGAAGATTAAATCAGCTGTATTTTTAAGAGGAGTCAAAGGTAGCAACGATATGCTAGACGACGGAGTGCCTCAGGTGGCTTTTATTGGGAGATCAAATGCTGGTAAATCAAGCTTGATTAATTCTTTTACTGGAGTTAAAAATCTCGCTCGCACTAGTAGTACTCCAGGTAGAACTCAAGAATTAAATATTTTTAAAATCAATAATTCTGTGTATTTTATTGATTTGCCTGGATACGGTTTCGCTAAGACTTCTTTTGAAAAATGGAAAAGTATCAACAAGCTCTTGTATTGGTATCTTTTTGATTCACATCATGACCCTATCGTTGTGGTTATTATTGATGGCGAGATAGGTCCGACCAAAGACGACCTCGGCATGATACGATCTCTTGAAGAAGCAGGTAGGGAGATAGTCGTAGTAGCTAACAAAGTAGATAAAATTAAAAATTCCCAATACAAAAACCAGCTCAAGAAAATAGAAGATATGCTTTACGGTCATAGAGTTTTTCCATATTCTTCAAAAGAAAAAATAGGGATAGGTGAGTTATCAGATTATTTATTAGGTAGAAGATAAAACTATTTTATATGGATAAAAATTATAAATATTTAGGAATTATTTCTGTATTCTTTGTGTCGGTGCTTTTGATATCCAACGTCGCTTCGACAAAGATAGTAGATTTTGGGATTTTTACTTTTGATGCTGGGACTTTACTTTTCCCTCTTTCTTATATTTTTGGTGATATTTTGACTGAAGTTTATGGATACAAGAAATCCAAACAAGTTATCTGGCTTGGGTTCTTTATGGCTTTACTTATGTCTTTGGTATTTATAATCGTGGGAGCTCTACCTGCGGCTTCAGACTGGGGCAATCAAGAAGCTTACGACAAGATCTTGGGACTCACTCCTCGTATTGTACTCGCTAGTCTAGTGGCTTATACTCTCGGTTCTTTTTCAAATGCTTTTGTGCTCGCTAAAATGAAAATCTGGTCAGGTGGTAAAAAGCTCTGGGCGAGAACTATCGGTTCGACAGTAGTCGGAGAATTAGTCGATAGTAGTTTATTTATACTTATAGCTTTCGTTGGTATTTTGCCTTCATCACTTCTTTTGACTCTAATAATTTCAAATTATATTTTTAAAACTTTGATTGAGGTATTGTTTACTCCAGTCACTTATAAAGTTGTAGCTTTTCTCAAGCGTACTGAGAGTGAGGATTATTATGACGAAAAGACAGATTTTAATCCTTTTAAAATTTAACAATGCTTGAATTATTTAATATAAATTATCTGCTAGAGACTTACGGTTATGTAGGGATTTTTACAGTTGTATTTCTAGAATCAGGAATATTCTTTGCTTTGCCTGGAGATTCTTTGCTCTTTACTGTAGGGCTTTTTGCAGCGTCAGGATTTTTGGATATTTATGTAGTCATTGCTCTGATATTTATTAGTACTTTTTTTGGGGCAGTAGTAGGGTATGAGATAGGTGTATATTTACCAAACCTCCGAAAGTATAGTTTTTTTCGATTAGTTTTAAAAGAAAAAAATATCGAGCAAGCTCGAGTCTTTTTTGAAAAATATGGGCGTGTGGCCATTGTATTATCTCGTTTTGTGCCTATTGTAAGAACTTTTACTCCTATTGGAGCTGGAGTCGCGCGTATGAATTATTTATTGTTTTTGAAATATAGTTTCTTTGGTTCTTTACTCTGGTCTACTACTGTAACCTTGGTAGGATATTTCTTTGGCCATGTTTTCCCTGGTATTAAAGATTATATGCACGTCGTAGTGATAGTTGTTGTCTTGTTGTCTATCGTTCCGATATTCGTAGAATTAATTAAAAATAAAAAAGCAAAAAATAAATAAAAAATGAGAATGAGTTAAGACTTTAGTTTTTGATTTATTAATTTTTTAATTTCTTTTAAATTTTTGGGTTCAAACCAATTTATCTCTTTGTCTCTTTTAAACCAAGTCACCTGACGTTTGGCGTATTTTTTTGATCCTGAAGTTACAGATTCTAAAGTAGGATTGAAATATTCAAAGCCAAATTCGCGGAGTTTATCTGTACTTATCTTCATTTTTTTTAATGTTTCTATCTCACTTAGTAGTCCAGACTTAAACATTATCTTTACTCGCTTTTCTATGTTTTTATATAAATCTTCTTGAGGTAGAGTCAGACCTATTTTAATAAATTCATATTTACTTTCACTTGGCGGTTCGACCGCCAAGGAGGGGACTTTACCTAAGACTTTGGCTATCTCTATCGCTCGGATAAGTCGTACGTTGTTCTTGGCGTCAATATTATTAGCTCGCTCTTTATCTAAAGATACTAAGATTTTATAATTCTCTTCGGTGCTATTTTTATTTAATTCTTTTCTTAATATTAGATTCGCAGGTACGGTAGGCAAGATGAGGTTTTGAGTAACAGCATCAATATAGAATCCTGTCCCTCCGCAGATGATAGGAGTCTTGCCTCGTTTGAGTATATCTTTGATTTTCTTTAGAGCGTATTTTTGATATAAAACTACACTATAAGTTTTCTTTGGACTTACTAAATCTAATCCATAATGGGGAATACCGTTCATCTCTTTTGGGCTTATTTTCCCCGTACCAATATCTAGATATTTATAAACTTGCCGTGAATCAGCCGAAATAACTTCGCCATTATAAAGATGAGCGATTTTAACAGCTAAAGAACTTTTCCCAATAGCCGTTGGTCCTAGTATTACAATAACTTTTTCTTTCATTTGTAGAATTTCTAAAATTAATTCTTGATGATTTTTATATCAGCTCCTATTGAGTTCAATCTTTCTGCTATTTCTTCATAGCCACGATTGATCATATAAACGTTGCGAAGCATAGAGACACCTTTAGCTCCAAGCATAGCGATAAGTATCACCATAGAAGGGCGTAATGCCGGCGGACAGACGACTTGAGCAGGTTTTAAGACTGTACCTCCTTGGATATATACACGATGAGGATCAGCTAATGTGACGTTGGCACCGAGGCGATTGAGTTCGGTAAAGTATATTGCACGGTTCTCATAGACCCAATCATGGATCATGGTAGCCCCTTTGGCTTTGACTGCTATCGGCGCAAAGAAGGGAAGATTGTCCATATTTATGCCTGGGTATGGATTTGCATGAATCTTGTCTTCTAGGGCTATTAATTTAGAAGGTAGTATTTCTAAATCAACGAGTTTAGTGCGTCCATTGTATGAAAAATATTGTTTAGTGATTTTGTACTTGAGCCCCATCTTTTTTAATTTTTCTAATTCTAAAGACAAGAAATCTATCGGAGCACGAGTGATGGTGAGCTTTGAATCTGTGACAATAGCCGCAGAGATAAACATCATAGATTCGATAGGGTCTTCACTGTTTGTGTATTCGATATCTTTATTTATTTCTTTGATACCATGTACCACTAAAGTAGACGAACCAATACCATCGACTTTAACTCCCAAAGTTTCCAAGAAGAAACATATTTCTTGGACCATGTAGTTGGCGCTAGCGAATCTGATAGTACTTACTCCGTCTATCAAAGCACAAGCAGTTAGGATATTCTCACAAGCAGTATCTCCAGCTTCATACATGACAAGGTCAGCGGGTTTTAATTTCTTTGCACTTACATCATAGCTATTGTTTGTAGTTTTGATTTTGATACCGACTTCTTCTAATGCATATGTATGAGCCGATATGGTGCGTTTACCGAGATTGCAACCAGAAGCGTGAGGTAGAGAGAAAGATTTTAAATAATGAATCACTGGACCTATCAACATGATAACTGAACGGGTTTTGATAGCAGATTCTATGTTGATATTTTTAAGATCAAAAACTTCTGGAGGAGTTATTCTTACAGAATTTTGTTTGATCCATTTTACTTTGACTCCTATGCTCTCTAGGATTTCTATAACTCTATAAACCTCTTCGATGCGAGCGATACCGTGGAGTGTAGTATTGCCACGGTTCAAAAGTGAAGCACATAGCAATCCCACAGAACCATTTTTAGAAAAATTAGTTGTAATACTACCAGACAATTTAGTACCTCCATTTACCTCGAAATCTATCGAACTATATGTGTTATTTTTTTTCATATTATTTGTGCCCGGGGAGAGAATCGAACTCTCACACCTTACGATACACGATTTTGAGTCGTGCGCGTCTACCAATTCCGCCACCCGGGCAATGAGTTTATAATACTATTTTTTAATTTTTTATTCAACTTTTACACTTTTTATTCACAGATTGCCATATTATAAAAAATAAAATATTTATGCTAAAATCAATCTATGTCTAATTTATATTCCAATTCAATTTTCTGGATCGAAACTGATAAAATCAAACCGAACCCTTATCAACCCCGTCGTGAATTCGACGAAGCTAGACTTTTAGAATTAGCTGACTCTATAAAACAATATGGCGTCCTTCAACCTCTGACTGTATCTCGTGTGGAGAAAGAAAAAGCAGATGGTGGACTCGTCACTGAATACGAACTCATTGCTGGAGAGAGACGTCTGCGTGCTTCTAAGATTGCTCAAGTCTTACAAGTGCCTGTAATCATCCGCGTAGGTGATAGTTCTTTGATGAAGCTCGAACTCGCTATCCTTGAGAACTTGCAACGTGAAGATTTGAATGCTGTTGACCGCGCGCGAGCCTTTTTTCGTTTAGTTAGTGAATTTAAATTCACTCATGCTGAAGTCGCAAAGAAAATGGGTCGCAGTCGTGAGTATGTATCTAACTCTTTGAGAATATTATCTTTACCTGAAGAAGTATTGAATGCTCTTTCCGAAGGTAAAATAAGTGAAGGTCATACTCGTCCGATACTAATGCTCGCTGATCATCCCGAAGAACAACTCGTATTATTTAAAGAAATTGTTTACAAGAAAATCACAGTCCGTGAAGCCGAGAGACTAGCTCGCAAGATTGCTTATGATAGAGTTCGCAAGAAAGAATTTATGCCGGATCCTGAGATAACAGAACTCGAAGAAGAATTCCAGGAAAAATTAGGTACTAGAGTTCATATCGACAGGAAAGACCTAGGTGGGCAAATTAAGATAGATTTCTTTTCTACTGAAGATTTACGTTCTATTTTGGATTTGATAAATAAGAGTGGTGTAGCTATTAGTGGTAATGCAATGTTGGAAAAGCACATCGCTAAGACTATCGAAGGCAATAATCCAAATCCTGTAAATATTGCACCTGTATCTAATCCTGTCGCCCCTGTATCTGCTGTACCTCCTGTAATGCCTGTAGTAGAAGCAGTTCCCGAGATACAATCCATCCCTCAGATGCCGATAACTCCTATGATTGATATGAATCCAGTAGTCGCTATGGCCGAACAACCTATCGAGATAAATGCGCCAGTAGCTCATGTAAATGAAGAGAAATTTACCGAGGCTATGATTCAAAACCCTAATCCGCCCTATCCAATATCTCAAGAACAAGAATTGATTAGCCAAGAAGAAGAGGAATTGTTAGACGATAGAAGTAAAGAAGAAATAACAGAAGAAGACAATACTGATTTGTATAATATTTCCAACTTTAGTGTTTAGTTAAATAAAAAAAGTAGAGTGTATAAAATACACTCTACTTTTTTTATTGTCCGAAATTCCTAATCCTTGATAATATTCCTGTGTCGTTATTTTCTAGATAGGATTTAATATTTTTCTTTGCGATATTTGTTTTTGCGTGCTCGAGCCATTTGCGAGAAGGGTTAGCATCTTTTTTAGTAATTATCTCTACTATGTCTCCGTTCTTTAATGTAGAGAATATTTGTACCATTTTTCCGTTGACTCGAACTCCAGCTATATGATCCCCGATATCTGAGTGAATAGCATAAGCGAAATCAATAGGGCTAGATGCTTCAGGTAGGTCTACGACGTCACCTTTTGGAGTGAGGATAAATATGCGGTCATTAAAGAAATCAGTCTTTAGATTTTCAAAAAAAGTTTGCGGTTTACCAGGGCTATAATTTAATTCTTTTAATTCTTCTACCCAGTCAAATTTACCTTTGTCATTTTGAGCTTTTTCACTACCGTTTTCTTTATAAGCAAAGTGAGCCGCGATACCGTAAGCAGCTTCGGCATGCATGTCTTTGGTTCGGATTTGAATCTCAGCAATACCTGTTTTACCAGTAAAAACGGTGGTGTGTAGAGATCGGTATCCGTTTGGTTTCGGTAGGGAAATATAGTCTTTGATACGTCCTAGGATCGGTTTCCAGATAGAGTGAATAGTGCCGAGGATTCTATAACAATCTTCGATATTTGCGACGACTACACGGATAGCTACGATATCATAGATCTTGTCTAGATCCATATCGTAACGTTCCAATTTTTTCCAGAGACTGTATTTAGTCTTTACTCTATAACTAATCTCTTCGAAATTAATGTTATTTTCTTTTAAGTCATTTTCTAATTCAGTTTTGATTTTCTGTAAATGATCCTCGTATTCTTCTTTTCTTTCTTCAAGGAGGTCATTTACTTTTTTGTATTCTTTTGGATAAGCATATACAAAAGCTTCTTCTTCTATTTCGCTTTTTAATTTACCCATACCTAGACGGTTTGCCAAAGGAGCATATATCTGAATAGATTCGAGAGCGATGCGAGCGCGCTTGTCTTCTCTGACATGTTCTAGAGTTTTAAGATTGTGTAATCTGTCGGCGAATTTAATAATAACTACCCGCAAGTCGTTCGCCATAGCTACAAAGAATTTCCTGAGACTCTCTACATGTCTATCATGACCACGATATTTTAAAGTTCCTAGCTTAGTCACACCTTTGACCAAGAAGACTATCTCGTCTCCAAATTCTTTTTGCATTTCTTCTTCTGTGATTTCTGTATCTTCGAGTACATCATGCATCAATCCTGCCGAGATTGTCTTAGCATCCATACCCAGACGGGCTAAGATTTTCGCAGTTTCAAAGACATGAATAAAATACGGCTCACCACTCATTCTTTTTTGACCTTCATGAGCACGCATCGCGAAATGGTAAGCTTTTTCAATTAAAGTTTCGTCGTTTTTACTTACGCCACCTTCGATTAGTTTTATGATTTCATTATAATCTGTCATTTATTTATTATCTCTATAAAACTTTAAAAAAGCAATAATATAAGGTAATTTGCATATTAATTTATTTATGGTACCCTGAAGGGGAATTGTAATTCGTTAACCTAAAAAGTAATTTAATATGTTAGTTATTGAAATGAAACAAACCTTTTTGTTTCAAGGTATTAATTTTTTGTGGAAATTATTTTGTTGGCAACAAAATCTTGATTTCTTTAATCAAAAGGGAGGAATGCATAATTTAGGATTAGTTTTAAATGAAAAAATTTACCAGAAGCATGGTCTGGAAACATATGATGAAGTATTTTCTAAAAATAAAGTCACAAATGAGATTTTATTAGAATTAGAAAAACAAGAAATTTATTTTTTTGTTCACGAAAAAATTTCACCGTATCCTTATCCTATTTTTTGTTTTTTTGTTCTAGAAAATAATAATCAATTGTTAATTTCAGAAAAATTTTTAAAAAATAATTTCAAAAATAATGTAGTTTATGAAAACTTTTTAGAAATTTTATTTTCTCAAAAAAACAGAGACAGATTAAATAATAAGTTCAAAATAAAACTAAAAAATTCTATATCTGATTATGACTCTTAAATTATTTTATTTTAATTAGTTAAAAGTGAGACAAGAAATAATTTGTCTCACTTTTTTATTTTATTTGATTGAGTTTGTGGGGATTGTGATTTGGGCAGGCTTTGTTGCTACAACGCTCGGGGATTGTTTTTGGTCACAAATAAATTCTCGCCGTCGCTCGAATTTTTCGCGACCCCAGCTCGCTATTTTTTCTGGTGAAAAAATATAGCTCCGCTTCACAAAAACCTATTTCGCATTTAGCGAAGGCTAAATGCTTCAAAACTACTTCATTAATTTATGCGGATTATGGTTTGCACATAACTTGTTGCTACAGCGTTCCGGTATGGTTTTTGTGCCTTCCATCATTAAAGAGTCACACATAGGACAGATATTGCCAGTTGGTTTCGCTTTGATAGCGTTTTTACAATCAGGGTAATTTGCACAAGAATAAAATATTCCAAATCTTCCACGACGTTCCATCATGTTAGCCTTTTTACAAACAGGGCAGAGGACGTCAGTAGTTTTTCTTTTTACTTCTTCTTCGTCTTGTTTTACGAATTTACATTTTGGATAACGAGAACAAGAAATAAAAGTCCCTGTACCGTCACGTCTCTCACGGATGACGAGTTTGCCACCACCGGATTTACCTTTTTTCTCGCCACATGTAGGGCACATTTCACCTATTTCTTTTGGACCTTCGAGTTCTTTACCGTCGAGAGTTAGAGCTCCTGTACATTCCGGATAATCACTACAAGAATAGAATTTACCTGCACGAGCAAGTTTTATAATCATAGGTTTGCCACATTTTGGACAGACTGTACCTTCTGGAGCGTCGCCGAGATTTGTAGCTTTTTCTAGTTTCTCTTTTGATTTTACATCCTTTAAAAACGGTCCGTAAAAATCTTTTAGAGTTTTCAAATACTCTCTATCTCCACGCGAAATATCATCGAGCTCGTCTTCCATATCGGCAGTAAAAGTATCAGAGATATATTCTGCAAAATTCGTCTCTAGGAAATCAGACACGACTTCGCCGGTATCAGTAGGGAAAAGAGTCTTGCCTTCTTTTTTGACATATTCACGATCCTCCAAAGTACGCATAATAGACGCGTAAGTAGACGGACGTCCGATACCACGTTCTTCGAGTTCTTTTACGAGTCCAGCTTCACTATATCTGCCTTGCGGTTCGGTAAATTTTTCTAATTTTTCCAATTGGATTAATTCCAGTTTTTCTCCCATTTTGCATATCGGTAATTCTACGTCTTCACCTCTCGCTCCAGAATCTACCTTGAGCCATCCAGGGAAAAGGAGTCTTGAGCCAGTCGCTGTAAAAGCAGGCAAGTCAGGATGACCTTCTATAACTGCTTTGATTTTAGTTTTCAATAATTTTGCATCAGTCATCTGACTAGATACAGCTCTCTCCCAGATAAGTCGGTAGAGTTTTTGTTGCTCTTCGGTACCAGCATGCATAATTTCGACATGCGTCGGACGTATCGCTTCGTGAGCTTCTTGGGCATTTTTAGATTTGGTTTTATATGTATGAGCTTCTGCGTATTCGGATCCGTATTCTTTTGTAATAAATTTTAAAAATTGAGCTTGAGAATCTTTGGAGAGATTCGTACTATCAGTACGCATATAAGTAATATGACCCGCTTCGTATAATTTCTGAGCGAGTTGCATGGTGCGGGAAGGTGAATAGCCAAGACGAGAAGATGCTGTCTGTTGCAAACTTGAAGTTGTAAAAGGAGCACGAGCGACGCGCTTTTGTTCGCTCTCTTTAACTTCGTCTACTATCCAAGAACCTTTCTTGCCAATTTCTAGAATCTTGTCTACCAAAGCCTCGTCTCTCGGTTCTTCGACACATTCCAGACGTATATCTTCTTTTTTGATAGTTTTGAAATCTCCCCAAATCCTAAAATATTTTTCAGGAATAAAAGCACGGATCTCGCGTTCGCGTTCCATGATGATACGGAGAGCTGGAGATTGCACGCGTCCAGCCGATAGTCCATAACGTACTTTTTTCCATATGATTCCAGAGAGGTCATATCCTACAAGTCTGTCGAGCACTCTACGAGCTTCTTGAGCTTTTCTTAAATTCGTATCTATATCCCTCGGTTCTTTCAAGGCTTCTTCGACGGCTGCTTTTGTGATTTCGTGAAAAGTTACTCTTTTGATAGGAGCTTTGACTTTCTTGTTACTCTTTAATATTTCTTCTATATGCCAAGCGATAGCTTCTCCTTCACGGTCGGGGTCTGTCGCGAGCAGTATTTGAGTTGCTTTTTTCGCTAAGTCTTGGAGCTCGTGAACGACTTTCTCTTTACCTTTTGAGATCTCATAATGAGGTATAAATCCACCTTCTATGTCTATAGCTTGTTTGTTGGATTTTGGTAAATCTCTTATATGTCCGACAGAAGCGCGCACAGTAAAAGCACCTTCTAGATATTTCTCGATTGTCTTTGCTTTACTCGGTGACTCTACAATTAATAGTTTCATTATTTATAAGTATTACACGAATTATATTTTTTTCGCAAATTTCGTGATACAATACTAAAAATAATATGAAAAATATAAAGTATAATTTAGGTTTGGTTTTTGTATTCCTTATTCAACTCGTGGCCCTTGTTTTATTGTTTATTTCGCCGAGTTTTGTTTTGGATTTTAGTACTACTTATAATACGACTCTATTGCTCGGTAAAGTTGCCGGTATTTTAGGTATGACTTTATTTGCTACCTCGCTCATCTTGTCCGCTCGTTTTCATTTTCTGGAAAATATCTTTTATGGCTTAAATAAAGTCTATGAGCGTCATGGTCAGATAGGGCAGATAGCTTTTATGATGATGCTTTTCCATCCTTTATTATTACTATATAAATATACTGATTTGTCTTTCGGGCGGGCTATTTCTTTCTTGACTCCGAGTCCTTATACTTGGGCGAATAATTTCGGAATTATTGCTATCTATTTTATGATCGTTCTGATATTCCTGACTTTATATTTCCGACCTAAATATCATATTTGGAAATGGACTCATAAATTCATGGGGCTTGCTTTCTTTTTGGCCGGACTTCATGTTTTTCTGATACCGAGTGATACTTCGAGTTTCTTGCCACTTCGCGTCTATATGCTTTTCATTTCAGCTGTAGCTATTTATTCTTATATATATCATACCGTGCTCGGAATTTATACTACTAAAAAATATAAATACGCTGTCTTTGAGGTCAAAGATTTAGGAGAAAATATTACTGAAGTGATACTCGACACCAAAGGAGAAAAGATTCCTTTTAAATCTGGTCAATACGCTTTTATTAGTTTTGATAGCACTGAGACTGGACGGGAGAGTCATCCTTTTTCCCTTTCTTCAAAAGAAGGAGAAGATAAAATATCTTTCACGATTAAAAATCTCGGAGATTTTACCTCTAGGGTCAAAAATCTAAAAGTAGGTACAATAGCAAAAATAGAAGGACCTTTCGGTAAGTTCTCTTACAACAGTGCTAACTCTAAAAAACAAATCTGGATAGCAGGAGGGATAGGAGTCACTCCGTTTTTAAGCATGGCGAAATCTATTCAGAAAGAAAATGACTATGACGTGGATTTGTATTATTGTGTGCGTAATCCTAAAGAAGCAGTTTATCTAGAGGAACTTTTAGCTTTAAAGGACGACAAGGTCAATATCATTCCGCATTTTTCTGACACTATGGGTTTTATAAATGCAGATATTATCAAAGAAAAATCAGGACTTGAAGAGAAAAGTATTTTTATCTGCTCGCCAGTATTTATGATCAAAGCATTAAAGAAACAATTCTCTCTAAAAGGCGTACCAGGAAGTTCTATTTATTCAGAAGAATTTAGTTTATAAAATATATGAAATTAAAATACATTACACTAGCATCATTTATTATTTTTGTTGGAGCTATCGTCTCACTAGCTTTTTTGCCAGTAGGTACTATTAACAATCCAATTAATAATACAAATGATATAAAAGTAGTAGCTGACCCTTCTTTGCCTGTTGTGACTTTGGATTTACAAGAAGTTGCTAAACATAATACTAAACAAGATTGTTATCTGATTATAAAAGGGGGAGTTTATAGTGTCTCTAGTTTTATCGATGCTCATCCAGGAGGAGTGAGAAAAATAGTAGACGAATGTGGAGGCGAAGCTTCTGCTGTATTCTCAGCTATTCATTCCAATTTTGCTTGGAACCTATTGAAAGATTATTATATTGGGGATCTTGGCCAGTCTGTAAATTCTGAATCAATAAATACAAAGAATTCTGATAATACAACAACTCAAAAATCAAACACAAATACAAGCAAATATTCTGACGACGACGAAGAAGAGTACGAAAAGGATTAATTTATTTCAATCTCATTTCTCCCATCTCTTCTTTGATTAGATTTTTTATCTCCATAACTGATAATAGGGAATTAGCTTTTTGAATTGGCATGTTTAATTCGCCAATTAACTCATCTCTAGTTTTTGGTTCTCTTAGAATCTCTATGACTTTCTTTTCTTCAGGCGATAAATCTTCAAAAAGTTTTTGTTGAATATTTTCTTTTTCTTCTTTTGAAGTCTCGAAGCCTAAAGCCTCGAGTAATTCGTCGGTATTAGTGATAGGTGTCGCTCCTAGGCGGAGGAGTTTGTTTGTGCCTTTGGAATTCGGTGAGAATATTGGACCAGGTATAGCCAGGACGTCTTTGTTGTATTCTGTAGCGAGGCGAGCGGTTATCATGGTTCCAGATTTCTCTTCAGCTTCTATAACTAATACTGCTTTTGACATACCTGCCATAAGTCTATTCCTCATAGGGAAAGACCAAGTCGTAGCCTTAAAGTCAGGTTCGTATTCAGAAATAAAGCAACCACCCTTATCGATTATTTCTTTCATAATTTTAATATTATTTTTTGGGTATATTGCCTCGTCACCTAATCCTGATCCTGGAAATACTAAAGTCTTTAGTCCCACTTCGAGAGCTTTTTTGTGAGCGATAGTATCGATACCTATCGCAAAACCTGAGACTATAGCTATCGGATAGCCTTTCAATCCAGCTATTAGTTTCTCACAAACTTCTCGTCCATAAGAGGTGAATTTGCGTGAGCCTACGATACATAAATAGATCAAATCTTCCTCTGGATATTCTCCCAAGATGTACAATTCTTTTGGCGGTTGAGGGATTTCGTTTAGACCGATAGGCCAATATTCTTTTGCTAATTTTTTGATTTCCATAAAAAATAGTTATTTGAATTATATCAATAATATTATATACTATAAACATGTTAGATATAAAATTTATTCGTGAAAATAAAGACATTGTGCAAAGTGGTGCTAAGAAAAAGCATATCGATATAGATATCGACAGGCTGATTACTCTTGATGACGAAAGACTAAAAATCATGAAAGAAGTCGAAGAGCTTCGTAGTGAGGTCAATAAAGTCTCAAACAATATAGTCCGCGACCAAGACCCAGCTTTGAAAATCCAACTCATAGAAGAGATGCGTTTAGTTAAAGAAGATATAAAGGGCAAGGAAGAGAAATTGAAAGAGGTCATGATAGAATGGCAAAAGATTATGGTGCATGTGCCGAATGTACCTGATATGTCTGTACCTGATGGTGCGAGCGATGAAGACAATCTAGAGATACGTACTTGGGGAGAAAAGCCTGTATTTAATTTTACGCCAAAAGATCACGTTAAACTTTTAGAAGATTTAGATATGGTAGATTTTGAACGCGGAGTTAAAGTCTCGGGATTCAGAGGTTACTTTATGAAAAATGAAGGAGCTATGCTTTTCTTTGCTTTGTGGCAATATTTTTTAAATTATTTTATATCAAAAGGTTATACTCCTATGATCGTGCCTTCTTTGGTGCGTAAAGAATCTCTAATAGGTACAGGTATGCTACCTCAATCCGAAGATGATTTGTACAAAGTTGGCGAGAACGAATACCTTGCTGGTACAGCCGAAGTTGCGACTATGGGTTACCATATGAATGAGATTTTAGATAAATCTGATTTACCTAAAAAGTTTATTTCTTTTTCTCCTTGTTTCCGTGCCGAAGCGGGCAAACACGGCAAAGATGTCAAAGGTATTATACGTGTGCATGAATTTTTCAAAATAGAACAAGTTATACTCACCGAAGCTAGTCATTCTGAATCTGTAAGCTGGCACGAAGAGATAACAGCTCATGTAGAATATTTGATGCAAGAATTGCGTTTGCCTTATCATGTAGTTGTCAACTGTGGAGGAGATTTAGGACTAGGACAAGTTAAGAAATACGATATCGAAGCTTGGATGCCATCTCAAGAAAAATACAGAGAAACTCATTCTTCTTCATACTTTCATGATTTCCAAACACGTCGTTTGAATATCCGTTACCGAGATGAAGATGGTAAATTACGCTTTGTGCATTCATTGAACAATACAGCTTGTGCTACTTCACGCTTACCTGCAGCACTTATAGAAAATTACCAACAAGAAGACGGTAGTATTAAAATCCCCGAAGTTTTGCGTCCTTATATGGGTGGTATGGAATTCATAAAAAGAAAAGATAAATAAATATGCAACCTCGCAAATTTACTTCTTCTCATGTAGAAGAGTTAAAGAAAAAAAATCGTAAGATTTTCAAAATTAAGGTTATAATTTTTTCTGTTGTTTTTTTGCTTTTTTTGGTTGGTTTGTATTTTTTGTCTAGATGGAATGAGATAAATATTTCCAAAATAGAAATCCATGGCAACAAGGTCCTAGACTCGCGAGTGATAGAAGAGCAAATCCAAAAAGAGATAAATGGTAAATACCTCTGGCTCTTTCCGAAAACCAATTTTGTATTAGCACCTCGCTCAAAAATCAAAAAAGATTTGTATACTAATTTTCGTCGTATCGAAGATATTTCTTTTGACTTATCAGATTCAAAAACTTTAAAGGTTGATATATTGGAACGCCGACCTGTATATACTTGGTGTGGAGAGGCTTTACCAGCTATAGACCTACGACCCGAAGATACAGTCTGTCAGTTTATGGATAATCAAGGTTATGTATTTGATACTGCGCCGTATTTCTCAGGAGATGCGTATTTTAGATTTTATGGACCATTAGAAGACTATTATTATGGTGGAGAGAATTTCTATAATTTTATTTTATTTATTTCAAACCTAGAACATATCGGTATTAATCCTGTATCTCTAGTATTAAAACCCGAAGATGAAATAGAGATATATCTCTCTGCCAATATTCCTCCTCCAGATGGCCCAAAAATAATTTTAAATAATGAATCAGATTTATTGAAAATTTATCAAAATTTAGAGGCAGCGATAAAGACCGATCCTTTAAAGACTGAATTCAAAGATAAATATTTTTCATTATTGTATTTAGATCTACGATTTAACAATAAAGTATATTACAAGTTTAAAGAATAGTTTTTTAAAATAAGATTTTGTGCTATAAAGATTAAATGAAAAATTTCTGGAAAGAATTAAATAAGCCAATATTCGTACTCGCACCTATGGCTGACGTTACCGACTATCCTTTTCGTCAGATTATCAATAAGTACGGTAAACCTGATGTACTATGGACAGAATTCGTATCCGCCGACGGTCTCGCTCATCCAGTCGCTCGCGAGAAGTTACTCATAGATTTAAAGTTCGACCCGAATGAGCATCCGATAGTCGCTCAGATTTTCGGTTCTAATACTGAGAATATCAAATCCGCTTCGGCTCTATGCATGGAGCTTGGTTTTGATGGTATTGATATCAATATGGGTTGCCCTGATAAAAGTATCGAGAAGCAAGGTGCTGGTTCAGGTATGATTAAAAATATCGAATCTGCCAAAGCTGTGATTGCTGCTGCCAAAGAAGGTGCGCCTGGTATTCCTATCTCGGTCAAAACTCGTATTGGATATAATAAAAACGAAATAGATACTTGGATACGAGAACTCTTGAAACAAGATATTGCTTTACTGACTGTGCATTTACGTACAAGAAAAGAGATGTCTCTTGTGCCGGCGCACTGGGAACTCATGAATGATATTGTTAAATTGCGAGATGAAGTTGCACCAAATACTTTAATACTGGGGAACGGGGACGCGACTGATTTAATAGATGCGAACAGTAAATTCCTTGAGACTGGTTGTGACGGAGTTATGCTCGGAAGAGCTATTTTTGGTAATCCGTTTTTGTTTGCTAAACAAAAACGTCCTGAGCAAGGCGAAGGGCATGTGGTTGACCTGCCTCAAAAATTAAAAGTCATGCTTGAGCATACTAAACTCTTCGAAGAAGTCTTAGGTAGTCATAAGAATTTCGCTATCATGAAAAAGCATTATAAAGCTTATGTCAATAATTTTGAAGGTGCCAAAGAACTCCGAGTCAAACTCATGGACGCTCGTGACTATAAAGAAATAGAAAATATCACCAATGATTTTTTGTCTAAAATAGGGTAGAATATATCTATGGACCATTTAGCTTTATATCGTAAATACCGACCGGATAGTTTTGAGAATGTATTAGGTCAAGAACATATAGTCAAAGTCTTGGCGAACTCTGTCGAGACAGGCAACGTCTCGCATGCTTATTTATTTATAGGTTCTCGTGGTACAGGCAAGACCTCTCTGGCTCGTATATTCGCCGCCGGTCTAGGGACTTCACAGAGCGACCTCTACGAGATAGACGCTGCTTCAAATCGCGGTATCGAAGATATCCGCGAGTTGCGTGACGGAGTCAGAGTTTTACCTTTTGATTCTAAATACAAGATCTATATTATCGACGAGGTGCATATGCTCTCTCGTGACGCTTGGGGCGCTCTACTTAAGACTCTCGAAGAACCTCCAAAACATGTGATATTTATCTTAGCTACTACTGAACTTCATAAAGTCCCGGATACTATCGTCTCTCGTTGTCAGACTTTCGTTTTCAAAAAACCTACAGATATGATTCTCAAGAATCACCTAAACGCTGTATCTTTAAAAGAAGGCTACACTCTCGAAGAAGGCGGAGCTGAACTCATAGCTATACTCGGCGACGGGTCTTTTCGTGATGCGTTAGGAGTGCTCGATAAAGTTCTAAATTTTGCTAAAAAAGAAAATCAAAAAGCATCAAAACAATCTCTAAAAATCACTCTCGAAGAGATAGAGAGCGTCACTGGTTCACCAAAGAGGAACGTCGTCAACGGTATCTTGTCGGCTCTAGGTGAAGGGGATCTCGAAGCCGGATTAAATGTCTTGAGACTTGCTGTATCTGAGAATCTAGACATGGATCTACTATTGAAATTAATTTTACAAAAATTCCGCATCGCCGTTATCTTAAAATACGCTCCGTCTCAAGCTGAGAATATGAGAGGGGATTTAAGAGATGAAGATCTAGAATTCCTAAAAGACTTAGTAAAGAATGATAAAGGAGCCGTCTTCCGCTCAAAAGGGCTTATAAATCTATTAGAAGCCTATGCGAATATCAATAATGCATTCATCCCGTCGTTACCACTTGAGATAGCCTTGATTGATATTTTGAATAAAGAATAGTTGACTAAATGGTATTATGTGATATAGTACAAGAGATAATTATATTGTACATTAATAAAAAATAAAATGATGAAGAATCAAGAATTTCAACGCTTATTAGAAGGTACAGCAACAGCCTTGGTAGAATTTATAATAAACTTTCTTAAAGACCCTGAACTAATAGATGGGGAGTATGAGTTATCGTCAGAGCCTAGTCTTCTGCAGATGAAAAAAAAGAAAAAATACCCTACAAAAAAAACACTCGAACAGCTTGAAATTAATATCAGAAAGCTTGTTGAGCTAAAGTTAAAAAGTAGTCAATACTTTGTTTTGGAAACACAACAGCTTCCCATAAATGAATTAGAGACTTTAATTTTAGATTTGTTAATAGATCCTAGCTTATTGCCAGAATCTATTAAAATGAGAATTTCATTGGGAAAAATTGAAATTACTAATTTTATAGGACAAGGCGAGACAATCGAAATTAAATAATTTTTTTTGATTTTTTAAAATAAAAAGCATTCACTTTGTATAAGGTGATGCTTTTTTTATTTACAGTTGAAAATTGTCTTTTTTTGTGTTATCTTTTAATTATTGCTTTTGCAATATTGGGGTATCGTCTAATGGTAGGACAGAGGCCTTTGAAGCCTTTAATCGTGGTTCGAATCCATGTACCCCAGCCAACATATGCTAAGTCAACTGACTGAGATGCGTCATATTTTATAACGCAAAAAAGTTCTTGGTTCGAGTCCAAGACTCGTGATGTATCTGAGACTCGAACGCCACTAGGGCGACTGAGACATATTCGAGAAATTAGTGCACGTCAAGTTATTAATGGGTGTTAATGAATCTAGGTATATTATTAAACTAAAAACTTTATTGTGGGGTGTTTTAGTTTTCCAAAAAGATAAGTTTTTTCTGAAATATAAGCCACCAAAAGTTAGGTATTGTAACAAAATAATGATATTATCGGTTAATGGAACAAGATGAATATGTCAGGAAAATAGTTGCCGCTCATACACCAAATGACGCTCATGATGTTCAGGCGGTAATTACTGCTATTACTCCACATATACACTTATGGGCTAACGGGCATCTCTATGAGCTTAAACCATCTGGCTCGTATGCAAAAGGTACTGCAATTACGGAAACGACAGATGTTGATATTTTTATTTCACTTAATCCTTCTGTAGCAACCTGTAATACTCATGAAAATGTTTACAAAAGTCTAACTGCACGTCTTAATAGTTCTGGGTATACTGCCAGAGAACAAAATGTTTCTTTGGGTGTTAAACATGGTTTGTTAGATGTAGATTTTGTGCCAGGAGTACAACACGACATTTATAGTGGAGATCATTCGCTTTGGAAAAACAAGCAGAAAACATGGACTAAGACAAATATAGATAAGCATATATCTCATATAAAGAATTCTGGTAGAGCCTTTGATATTAGAGCGATTAAAATTTGGAGAAAATTACACAAACTAGATTTTCCTTCTTTTTATCTCGAATTGTCTGTTATTGAAGCACTCAAGGATACCACGACTACTCCTTCTCAAAATTTTATTAAAGTTATGAATTACTTAATAATAGAATTCGTTAGTAAAACAATTTACGACCCAGCTGTACCTAGTAAAGAAGTTTCAGATGAGTTAACTCTTGTAGAAAAAAATATAATAAAACAAAAAGCAGTTTCAACTTTAGCAGGAAACTGGGAACAAGCAATATGGTAAAGAAAATAAATATTCAAAAACTATTTACAGCTCTCGATGAAGAAATGCACCTTAAGCTTTCTAGTAAGATAGACGAAATATATCACCCAACTGCTAAGGGAGATGAGATTGAACTTAATTGGACAGGTCTTTTAAAAACATACTTGCCAGAGAGATATACTGTTGATTGTGGTTTCGTCATTGATCATAAAGGGAATCTAAGTGAACAAATTGATATCATTATTTATGATAGACACTTTACACCTTTTATTTTTAGAGGCGAAAATGTGGCTTATATCCCTGCTGAGGGAGTATATGCAGTTTTTGAAGTTAAACCACATCTTGATATTAAAAATTTAAAATATGCTATTAATAAACTGGAAAGTGTTAAAAGATTAAAGAGGACTTCCGCGGTCTTTGCTCATATTATGGGTAAAGATAAAAAAGAACTTTTTGATATTATTGGTGGGATTTTAACTACAAAAACAAAATCAAAGAAATTATTTAAGGAAATAAAATCTGATTCAAAACTTTCAGTTGTATTAGCACTAGATAATGGAATCAAGATAATCAATGACTCTCTTGTATTAGAACGTACTGAAAAACCAGTCCTTGCATTCTTTTTGTTGAAATTAATTGAAAAATTAAGAGCTCTCGGCTCTGTCCCGGCTTTAGAAGTAGATGAATACTTAAAGTTTCTTAAAGAAAAAGAATAAAAACGTTTTATAGCTGTAGTAATAAAACAATCTATCCAGTCAGAAGTGCTTGTTTTTCTTTCAGGATTATCTTGCTTCTCAAGTGGCTTAATAATTCTCGCTTTTCCATTAAAGTTCCTTCTTTAAGAAGATATTTTGTATAATTTCGTACATCTATATCCAGAGACACTTTTTCTTGTTTGTGTCCCAGCACTCCAGTTCTGAATTTATTGAACCTACTAATTTCATCCTCGATCCTTGATTTGATTCCAAGCTCATCTAAGTCCACCTTATCCATCAATTCTATTAGTTCTGTTATTAAATTTGGCTCATTGATGGCGGGATTTTTGCAATCTATATTTCTTGCCTTAGTGCAGAAATAGTAAACGTGTCTATTTGTGCCACCATCTTTGAGCTTCTTAAATTTCTCGTCTGCTGATATGCCTGATCCGCAATATCCACAATGTATGAGTTTGGTAAACGCGAATTCCTTACTCTCAGTTTTTGGAATATAATTTTGATTAAGGGTCATTTGTACTTTATCGTAAAGGATTTTATCTATAATCGGTGTATGTTTTCCTGTATACCACTGTCCGCCATTTACTGGGTATTCAAAATCCCCATAATAAAATGGATTTCTTAAAATGATGTAAATATTAGCTAAAACTAATGGTTTTCCATTTTTGGTTTTGAAATCTATTTCTCTGAGCCATCTATATACTTTTCTTCCACTCCATTGTTCAAATGCTACTTTCTCAAACATTTGTTTTATTACTGGTCCTCGTTTAGGGTCAATTCTGACCTGACACTTTTTATCTATATGCTTTTCATTTAAATAGCCAGTAGGTGCTACTCCTGGTCTCCATCCCATCTCACATCTTGTTCGCAGTCCTCGTTTTACATTTACTGCTTTGTTGTCGTTCTCAAGCTTGGCTTGCGAACCTAATATCATCAGTAGGAATTTCTCATTTGGATTATTTGTAAACTTCTGACCATAAGTTCGTATCTCTTTAAGATGCCCTTGGTCCATCAAATCCACCACCGCTCCAAGGTCTCCCGCGTTTCTGCTTAGTCTATCGGGTGCCCAAGTTAGAATGCCGTTGTACTTGCCATCCTTTATATCCTTAAGCATCTCGTTATACACTGGTCGTTGCCCCACATCCTTTGAAGAGTGAGCTTCTCGCTTGATCTCTACTATAAGGAGGTCATCTCGCTTAGCGAGTGCCTGCATCTCTTTTACTTGCGATTCTATTGATAATGCTTGCTTGTCCTCAGCTTCCGTTGATTTACGGGAATAGAGGCAATATTTCACTTGTTCTGTTGTATTCATATCTAATGAATGACGCAAAGCCTTTGACGAGTCTAGAGCGTCTAAGCTCCGTAATGTTGGTAACTTAAATACATTTGACTAAATTAAACTTCCTTTCAAAATCAATGCGAAAGTGCTAATATAGTCTTATAGACTTCAACATTTATGTCAAAAATCCCATTCAATGTTTCTGCTCGAACTGCACGACTTATCGGTAGAGAAAACGTAAGTAATGCAGATGGAGCAATAATCGAGCTTGTTAAAAATGGCTATGACGCTGACTCTAATCAAGTAGCGGTAATTTTTGTTGAAAACAAGGATTTATACATCATTGATAATGGTCATGGAATGGAAGACAGTATCATCAAAACCACATGGATGACTATTGGAACAAACAATAAAGAAGTTGAGCCGTACTCTCCTAATAAAAGAATAAGAGCAGGAGCTAAAGGTATCGGCAGATTTGCTCTTGATCGCTTGGGTAAAAAAGTAGAAATGTTTACTTTGCCTAAAGGATCAAAAAACGGTTTTGCATGGAGCATTAATTGGGATGACTTTGAAGAAGAAGGTGCAGTCGTAAGTGGAGTTAATGCAAATCTTGAAAATGTGAAAAATCTTAATCTTTCTGATCTGATTCCATCGGTTTATTCCAGACATAAAAAGATTGATTTTTTTCAAGGTGGAACGATTTTGAAGATTTCAGATCTTCGAGACGTATGGAGCGAAGATTCTTTCAAAGAGCTCTATCAGAATATGGAGTCTCTCGTTCCAGGCATAGAAGAAAATTCTTTTTCTATCACGATGGTTGCCTCATCATATCCAGAGAAATTTGGCTTGGTAAAACCATTGATTAACGATGATTTTGACTATAAAGTTTCAGCAACTTACAACAGTAACACAAAGAAAATTTCTATTGTAACTGACCGTAACGAATTTGATGTTCTTGATTTTGAGAAAAGATTCAGTGATGTTTTTCTCGATCCTTTGATGAAGAGTTTTCCTTTCGATCTAAAAACTTTCAAGAAAGGTAAATTTTCTAAAGACTACGAAGTAACTGACTTAATAAAAGGTTTTATTGATCCCAATAACTTACTTGAAAAAGTCGGTGATTTTAGCTTTATATTATCTTTTGCAAAGAATGCCGCACCAAACAAAGAAGATTTAAGGAAATATCCTTACAAAAACGCAGAATATAAAAGTAGAGCTGAATGGCTGAAGAAATTTGGAGGTATAAAAATCTTCAGAGACAACTTCCGTATTCGACCGTATGGCGAGAATGGCGAAGACTGGCTTAAGTTGGGTGAAAGACAGGCACAAAGTCCGGGTGGTCCTGGGCAGAGATTGGGAGGTTATAAAATCAGACCAAACCAAGTTGCTGGTGTTATTAATATTTCTAGAGTGCATAATATATCTTTTCAAGATAAATCAAGCCGAGAAGGTATTCAGGAAAATAATGTTTTTACTCTTTTTAAACAATTATTGCTTGGTATTATTGGTACCTTAGAAAAAGACCGTAATACTATTTTCTTTTCTTTGTCAGAATACTATAACAAGATTGATGAAAAAGAGAAGATAAAAAACGAAGCTCGAGAAGCGATTAAGCAAATCAGCCAAAGAAAAAAAGAATCAAAATCAGGCAAACTATTATCAGAAGAGGACTTTCAAGAAGTTGCTGCAAAAGTAACTAGTGCGTTTACCGTTCTTGAAGAAGAGATTGAAGATAAGCACGAAGAAATAAAAATCTTGCGAAGCTTGGCAAGTGCTGGATTAATTACAGCTGCCGTTGCTCACGAATTAAGAGGTTTTAAGAATATACTTTTAGTGAGAAATAAAGAGCTAAGAAACTTGATTGAACCTTATATTAAAGAGGAGGATTTAAAGGATGTAAAAAAGGCTTTTAATCCTTATGTGTTGTTGTCAGAAATGGAAAAAACGGATCGAGATCTTCATGAATGGATTAGTTACGCCCTCACACCATTGAAACGGGATAAGAGATCAGAAAAGGTCATTTCTCTAAAAGATTATTTTGAGTCTTTAAATGGAATGTGGCAACATCTTTTAGTCGAAAGACAGATAAAATTCTCTGTAGAAGACTTTCCTGATACTTTCAGTGTGAAAGGGTTCTCAATAGACTTGGATACGATTTTAATAACTTGATTATCAATTCCATTGAGTCATTTTCAAAGAAAAAAGAAGTTGAAAAAAGAGAGATTAGTATATCCTGCAAGAAAGAGGGCGAGTTCTATAAAATACATTATCTTGATAATGGGGTTGGATTGGATGAAAGTTATAAGAAAAATCCTACAGATATTTTCCTACCTCAAGAAACAACCAAAAAGAATAGCCTCGGTGAGACAATAGGTACTGGAATGGGTATGTACCTAGTTAAGAGCGTTGTTGATGATAATAAAGGTAGGGTGGAAATAGAGAACCTAGAAAAAGGATTCGGTCTTATTATTCAATTACCAGCTTATTATAAATAAACTATGGAAAACTACACTTTAATGTATATAGATGAAGAGTCTGCGGAAATGGATAGGATGGAAAGAAATCTGGGTTCTGATTTCGAAATTAAGAATATTGATTTTACAGATATAACTTTTGACAAACTCACTACTATTCTAGATAAGCGAGAGTTTGATTACCTAATTGTAGACTTTAATTTAAACGAAAGAAGTAATTGTGGTTTCAACGGAGATGATGTTTTGGTTAATTTCACTAAAAAATTTCCACACTTTCCGGTAATGCTATTAACCAATTTTGATCATCGGGCTGTTGCTAGTGTAAAGAATATAGACACAGAAAAAATTCACAATAAAAAAGAACACAGTGATACCGATTTAAAAATGGCCTTTATTAAAAGAATTAAGGGAAAGATTATTGAGTACAAAGAAAGAAATAGCCAAGCTGAAACAAGAGCCGAAGAATTAATACATAAAAAGAATTCGGGAGCTGAAATGAATATCAACGAAGAAGAGGAGCTAATAAAATTAGATACTTTTTTAGATGAAGTAACCGCAGGAGATGCTTCAATAATACCTAGCCAAATGAAAGAACTATCTAATGAAACCAAGCTACTTTCTTTATTAGAAAAAACTGATGCATTAATATCAAAATTAGAAAATTATGAAGCCGTTCAGGAATAACCATCCTACAAGAAAATATACCGGAACTCCCAAAAATAACTATAAAGATTATAGGGAGATTTTGCGACAAGACTACGATGGAAGATGTGGATTTACTGACTGCAAAGATGTGTGGTGGGCAGGAGGATTTCAAATTGATCATTTCGCTCCTCAAAACCCAAAGATTTTAGATGCAATTAAACTTAGTAAGTTTTCGGCAAAAGAGCATGTATACGAAAACCTTATTTACGCATCTCCTCAAGTAAATCGAATTAAAAGTAATGACTGGCCTTCAGATGATCCAGATGTATCAATTGTAGGCAAGGAAGGTTATTTCCATCCATGCGATGTCGATTTCAACGATTATTTTGAAAGAACTGATTGTGGTGGAATAGTACCCAAAGATCATCCCATCGCTAGATATATGTGGAAAAAACTTAAATTATATCTAAAACGGTATGAATTGTATTGGCGTATAGAAAAGATTGCTGAGCAGCAAAAAAAGTTGATTACACTAAAAAATACTTTGAATTTGCCAGAGACGATTAAGGCAGAAGTAAATGAGGGGATTGCAGAATTAGCTGAAGAATACCAGAAGTATTTTTCTTACTTAGAAGTAAATTATTTAGAAATAGTTTAGATGATATCAAACAAGGAAAATGGTGCATATTATACGCCCTCGTTACTAGCAGATTTCATAGTTTTTCATTTGTTTGATAAATATGATTTCAGTAACAGTATAAACGTTCTAGAGCCAAGCTCTGGTGATGGAAACTTTTTTGATTCCATGTTTTCCAATACTACGTTTAAGGGAAGATTCAAGCTTCCTAAAAATATAACTATAGATGCTATTGAAAAAGATAAGGAGGAAATAGAAATTTCAAAAAAGAAAAACAAGAAGCGTCTCCTTGCTTCACAGAAAATTAACTATTTTAATGAAGATTATTTAGAGTTTAATAAGAAGAACAAAAAGAAGTTTGACTTAGTTATAGGTAATCCTCCATATATAAAAAGTAACTACCTAACAAAGAAACAAATTGAATCCTGTGAAGCAATTCATAAGGGAGCAAATTTGAGTCCTAAAAGTATAAAAAACATTTGGACTAGTTTTCTTATTTCAGGTGTTCAGTCTCTTAACGAGAATGGGGTTATTTGTTTCGTGTTACCAGCTGAGCTGTTGCAGGTTATATATGCTAAAGAGCTTAGAGGTTACTTAAGAGACAACTTTCAGAAGATTGAAATATTTGCTTTTAATGAACTTATTTTTCCTGACATCGAGCAAGATGTAATAATATTGATTTGTGCAAAAAAACAAACACCCGGTGTCTCTTTTTACCATGTAGATAAACTAGAAGATTTAAAAGAACCTACCTATGTAGAAGAGAATAGTAATATTCATAGACAAACTCTTGATAAATGGACTAACTATATTTTGCTGGATAAGGAACTAAAATTTTTAGATACTCTTAAGACTCGATTTTTGCCTATCAAGAATTACTGTCGAGCCGAGGTAGGTATTGTTACTGCGGCGAATGACTACTTTATAGTAGATAAAGAAATTGTGGAAAAATATAAACTTCAAAATATAGCAAAACCAATTCTACAAAAAGGCTCATTAATGCCATCTACAAACAATTTTACAAAGGTTGATCAAAAAAATATTTCCAAAAGAGGTAAACCCGCTTTCTTTTTAAGATTTGAAGACGTTAATCAAAAATCTTTTTCAAAAGAAGCTAAAGAGTACTTAAAAATTGGAGAAGATCGATTAATAGACCAAAGATACAAATGTAAACTGCGTAATAATTGGTATTTTGTTCCATCAGTTTGGGTTTCAGAAGGAATTTTCACAAAGAGATCTAATCTCTTTCCGAGAATGGCTATGAACGAAGCGAAGTCGTATGTGACTGACGCTTTTTATAGAATTAGAATGAAAGACGAGAATAAGGTTAGCGATTTAGTATTTTCTTTCTATAACACTTTAACTTTAATATTTGCTGAATTAGAAGGTCGTTATTATGGTGGCGGTGTTCTTGAGCTAACTCCTAATGAATATAAAAACCTCTCCATACCTTACTGTAAAAAAATTAAACAATCTCAGTTAGAAAAACTAGACAATATGCTAAGAACTAAAGTTGGCATCAAAGATGTACTTAGATACACCGACGAAATAATCTTAAAAGATTATTATAAAATGAGTAACGAAGAAATTGCCCAACTTAAGACTATTCACGCTAAGTTGGTAACTCGAAGACTAAAGAACCGTAAGCTTGGTTTTTAATCATCTGTTGGTAACTAATTACCACTAATTCCTAATCTAAGCTAGGATGTCAAAAGCACTTGAAATGTGCTAGAATTATTTTATAACTTAATAAGCGACCTAACCCCTAAAAACCTTAATGTTTATAGGATATGGTCATAAATCCGTCCAAAGTAAAGAACTCTTAGTCAGAGCTACTTTGGACGGTCATATCTCGAAAGGGGTATGGGTTACACTCAAGGGTGTAGTCGGCCTGGCTAGGAGCTTTTTGCTACCACTTGGCTAAATAAAACCGTCCAAAGTTTATGAATACAAAACAAAATATCATTCAAGATTTATTTATTGAATACGGAATTTTGAATTCTGATCTCACTGTCAACAAATCAAAAAAAGGATCAAAAATTGAATCTATTTTAACAAATGCAAAGAAAGGTCTAAAACAATATCTAAGCATTCAACGATGCTTACATCTTACAAACCCAAGTAAAGACATTTTGTTTCAAGAAATGTTTAGCAATTTTTATGGAATTCGATTTAAAGATATTTCTTGGAAAAAAGAGTATTTTACTCTATTAGAAATTTCAAAGGAACAGAAAAAAGATTTTGGAGAAATACTCAAAATTCTATATACAAAAACAAACACTGTAGATGCTTCATTTTCTAGTAAGCTTTTAGCAACCATCAATCCTAATTTACCAGTAATAGATAAATGGATTAGGATAAATCTTTCTATTAACGAAGAATACCAAGAAATAAGTGCATTAGAAGATATTTCAGATCGACTTAAAAAAACAGAAAATTTTTATAATAAGTTAGTAGACATTTTCGAAGAATTTATTCCAACAGAAGGTGCTAAGAATATATTTGATTACTTTAACTTAAAATATCCTTACACCAACATAACAGAAACAAGCAAGATCACTAAAGTTAAAATACTGGATTTGATTCTTTGGCAATTGCGAGATTAGTCTACATATTTTCTTTGTACTTTCTACGATTCGCTATACCAAAATCCTTTGTCTTCATCATTAACTTTTTCCTGTCTTCTTTATCCTTCTTTGTTTTTGGATTTAGCATCCTGCGAACCTCTTCACGTATTTTCTTTTTCATTTCTTCTTCTTTAACCTCTTTTTCAATAGCTACACGAATACATAGTTCACAAATTTCTGATTCATCAGAGTGCTGGTGTACAAGAACTTGAGGCGGATCAATATTTTTCTTAGGAGCATACTTTCTGTTATTGTTCATTAGATAAAATTTAATAGCATTAAAGTTTCCCTCCTTTAACTTCTTTATTAATCCCATTTCTGCTATATCATCAAGCTGGGAATTTCCAGCTTTCATTGCACGATCAACTTCACGTCTGAATTCAGGATTGTCTTTCATCCATCTGTAGATGGTCGCTCTGGAAATACCCGCCTTTTTGGAGGCGAGCGAGATCCAAGGAGATTCACGAAGAACCTCCAAAAATTTAGATTTGTCATAATTATGTTTCATTAGTAGTTAAGATATTTTGACTCTTTTCTTACCAGTAAACTTCTCCCAACGATTAAGAATAACTTCAGCATAAACTGGTGATTTTTCCATTAGAAAGCACCTACGCTTTATCTTTATAGACGCAATTAATGTGGATCCTGAGCCACCAAATGGCTCGAGAACGAGCTGATCTCTAGTAGTTAATACTTTGATGTAGGGGATTAATATCTCTAGTGGTTTCGTACCAAAGATAATACCTTGACCTGAAGATTTCTCGTCAGCTGCTAAGTGTTCTATATGATCAGTAGGACAATATTTTTTACCTTTACCATAGCTTTCCCACTGAGGAGAACCTGATATGGCAAACAAAGCAGTATTGTATTCATTCTCAAGTAATTCTTCTTCTGGTTCAGTTTGTAATCCACTATGTTCTGTATTAGTAGCAACCATGGCTATATCGTATTTAGAAAAGAATTTATGCTTACCTGCATATCCCTGATTCCTATTAGCTAAGTGCCATACGAGCATATTCTTTACCTTCCAATACTTATCCATTTCATTCCAAATGATTCTAATGTTTTTCCAATTCTCATAGCAAATAATAGAGAAGTTGTCGGCTTGAACTTTGTGTACGTTTGCCATCCATAATTCAGTAAAGTTATCAGGCAATACATCTGTCTCAAGATATCTACGGTTCTTCTTTGCACCAAACCCTTCAGTTGCTTTACCTTGTTTTGTTTTTCCGTGTAAGTAATCCAGTATATATGGCGGATCAGTCATAACCATATCTATTTTATGTTCACCACAAAGCTTTAACATATCTGCTTCTATAGTACTGTCGCCACACATAAGTCGTGAACCATCTAAATCGTAGACGTCACCCTTTTCGACAGTTATCTTTTCGATATTTAATTTTTCTAATTCTTTGTTTAAATCAAATTGCTCTTCTTCTTTTTCTTCTTCAAATATCTTATCCATTTCTTCAGAACTAAAACCAACATCGGCTAAAAAACTTTCATCGAATTTAGCAAGTAGATCAAAGTCAAACTCTCCAGTATTTTTATTAAGCCTAAGATTCAGTTCTTTTTCTTTTTCAATGTCAGGAATATTAATGTAGACGACTGGCACTTCTTCTATTCCAAGCTCTTTAATCACAGCCAGTCTAAAGTGTCCACCGATAACAATATTTTTTCTTTCCTCGGCACCGTTTACTAATAAAGGATCGACAATACCATACTTCTTAATACTTTCTTTTAGTTGAGCTTCAGATTCCTTATCCCACTTACGGGGATTATAGTCAGCAACTTTAAGCTCGCTCACATGCACATGCACGATTTTAATTTTTTCAGACATATTTTTTAGGTTAAATTTAATAATAGACAAACAAAAAAAACGACTTGGTAGCCGCCTTTTTCTTTTTCAATATTATTTTAACTTTTATTGACGTAGAATTGGCAATCTATTAGCACGCTAAAAGCGGCTACCAAATTACCAACTCCACACCAGTTTCTTGTTTAGATTTATTTTATCCTTTTGCCTGAGTTAAGGTGTTTCCTTAAACCGACCGTCAAAGCATAAGATACAATTAATCCATACAATAGAAAAGTTCCTCGTTGTACCAACATACGAATCGCTCCAAAAATAGGATGCAAATTCATTGTTGAGCTACCGTATAAATAATTCCAAAGAACTGGTTTAATTATAGAACAATATTACTTTTTTGCAAGAGTAAACAATCAACAGGTTAAAAATCATCTTTTATAAATTATAATTTACTTATGAAAAGTTTTAGTATGGCCGTCAGAGTTTTAAACAAAACCTTAAAAGAAAAAGACCCAAAGACATTTAGTAGTTCTTGGATATTTCAGCATTGTCAGCCTGTCTATCATTATATCCGCCTTAATTTTAGAACAGAGAATGGAGATGTTGATTGGGATGTTGTCACTCAATCATTAAAGAGAACATTCCAAAAACGCTGGATTCGATACAAGCGGAAATATATAAAGTTATATGAACGTCAATCTGAAGTTGATCTTATTTTAAATAAGTATAAAGATAAGTTGTATACTTTTATTGCTCAAGAGAATGAACAAGACAAAAAGATACAACAAAAGATGATTGTTAGTCTGGTGAGGATAGGCCAGAAAGGAAATGTTTGTGCTCAACAGGAATTAATAAAGTGGGTTACTTTTATTACTGACGACTGGATTGATCGCTATCCGCAAATGTATCGATGGAAAGGATATGCTGATGAAGTGGAAGACAAGATTAAAACTTGCATACGACTTTATAGATATACTGGATCTTTTTTCGGCTATTTATTCAAAACTTTAGAATATTCAGCTCGAGGTAAACCACCTTTGGTTTCTGTGGATGATAAGATTCTGGATGGATCGAAAACAAGATTGGAATACCTTAATCTAGACCAAGAAGAAGAGATAAATAACAGGACTTTTTGGGAGAATTAAATTTAGATTCTTTTCTGGTAAAAAGACGAATTTTATTGTAATATTTGTATATTATGGAACCGTCAACTGCTTCTCCTTTAGGCGACAACTTCGCACAAGAACTTATAAATATATTAATTACATCTATTGAGGAAAAAACCAAATGGGCTGTTAATTTCGCTTGGGACATCTTCATAGCTTTCCTTGTTAAGAACTGGCTTCCTTTATTTATCCTGCTTTTCTTTGTTCTTATTATTACGACATTTAATGCAATGATGGGTAGATGGGGAGCTTTTGGTAGTTTTGCATATAACATTCTCTACTTTACTGTTTTATTAATTATTGGATTAATTTGGGGACCAGAAGTATTTGTCGACGACGTATTTAATGCTGCTTGTATTGTGATACTTTATCCTGTCTGTTATCGAATTGTAGGGCTTATTCTTAGAAAAGCTAACTTTAAAAATTAACAAGATTATATAAATATGGACAAACAAAATTGTGTAGCATTATATGAAGAATATAAAGAAAAGAAGCAACGAATAAATACTGTGTTGAGAATGAGAGATGTTTCTAAATATGGAGAAGAAAAACTAAATCCATTACTTTTATCTCTCGAAGATTTTAAAAGATTAGAAGAAATAGCCGAATTCTTAGTTAAAAATTGTAAAGATATTTTAGAGTTGTCACCTTCGGAGTGGTTTGATTTACAAAGAACTATGGAAATAAGTCAGTACAAAAGTTAATAGTTTTTAATAAAAATATGAATATCAAAGACTTAGCACAAATTGAAAACCAAGCACTAGAAGAAGCACGCAAAGAATTTCCTGAATACGTTGAGCATGCAGAATTCGGAATCGGATTATTATCTTCTTTTGCAAAAGTAAATTTTCCAGAGGGTTTCATTTTTACATTGTTTTTAAATCAAATAACAAAACATACGAATCTTTCTTTGTTGTCTGCATTACGTCGGCATCACGTGCAAGCAACACTTGATTTACGTTTTGCCATGGAAGCCGGTTGTTGGGCAGGTTTTGCTATCGCACATTATGATCAAAAAAGCTTTGCTGAATTTGGAAAGGCAAATTTTGTTGATCCCACTCCTAAATTAAAAGGTGAGATGTATAAATGGATTGAGAAAAATTATAAGCCAGGCAACGATTCTTTAAAAAGATTCAAGGACCAGCTAAATGCGTTATCAACTCATGCCAATATTGTTGATTGTTGGAGAAATTTTGATCAAGAAACGTTTAAACATGACTTTTTTGATAATTTTGAAGATCATCACATTAAAACTGATATTTGGGCAGTTGCAAATCTTTGCCGAGGAGTTATAGATATCTTTTATGGAATTAATTTAGATTATAAAATTCTTACCATGGCACCAGACTTTAAAGAAAACTTTAAAAAACTTGAACTCGATAATGATAGATTCAAAACAGAAATGTTGAAAGATCCCAGACTGTCTAAAATATAAGGATGGGGTTGGTTGAAAGTTTGTCTCATTTGTCTCATTTTGTTGTGGAATAAGGTTGGTATAGGTTCAATTAAGACACTAATATAGCCGTATTGTGCTTGAACGAAACATGACTGAGACGCCTCAATTTGGTATACTAAAAGTAGTCAAAGAATGCTTGTGGGGTCTCACAGGTTAAGGTTCTAGACTGAGCCAGTCAGCCAAGTCATGCGTCGCTCGAGACGCGTTGAAGTCTATTAATTTTTATTGTTTAGCGATATAATTTATATATGGAAAGTATTTCACCACTAAATAATATAATTGATAAATTAAATAGTAATCAAGGAGTTGTATCTGTTATTATTTTTATACTAACGATTCTTTTGGCCTGGGCTGTAGGTTTTTTGAAATGGATAAGAAATGAAATTTCAAAAAGTAAAAGAAGTAAAAAAATAATTTGTGCATGGAGAGTATATCCCACTACCTTAGTTGAAAATAGTGATCATATTGAGTATAAATTTGGACCAATTTTCCAAAATAAAAATGATGAGATTATAAAAGATTTTTGGATAAACTTTTCTTCTTCTGGATTTGATTTAGGCATAGAAGAAACACCTCAAACTGTTCTATTAAAAGGGTGGAATATGAGAAACGAAGCATTAAATCTTATACTTAAAGATGGTGAAAGTCTTGCTCCGCAAAATTTTATAGAGCCGTTCATAATCGTAGTAAAACTAAAAAAAGATTTACCTGAACATGGTGCATGGATATATATATCATATGGAGTATCAAATTCTCCTAAAAATGAAGTAAACTACAAATTGTCGTACTCTGAACTTAAAAAATTTATTAATGGATCTAAACATTCAACAGAAGACTTTTTAAGATACATAGGAGCAAATGGGTTTAATTTTTTAAAAACAAAAATAATTAGAATGTTTTGGAAGTAATATAAATATCAAAAATGAAAATAATAAAAAAATCACATGAAACTTTTATAAGAAAGGATGCTCACGGTGGTAGTGGTGGACGGAAATTGTTATTGGATGATAATGAACTAAAAAATGTGCAAGGTATGACCTATGGATTTTTACCAGCAGGTGCCAGATTTGCATGGCATGCACACGAAAAAATGAACGAAGTAATGCTTGTCTTAAGAGGTCAGGGAACCGTGCGAGATGAAGATGGTATATATCCTTATTCAATTGGAGATGTGTTTGTATTTCCACAAGGTATATTCCATGAAATTGAAAACACATCTGAAGAAGAGCATGAATATATTTTTGTGCGAGTTTACGAATGAAAATGAATTAATCAGCTTGCTCGAGATACGTCGTTTCGTAATAATAAATTAGTTAAAAATAACCTTAATGGGCTTGACCGACTATGGCTCTTACTAAAAGATGCCAGCCAACATGAGCTTGCTCATGATATGTCGTCTAATATGTATATTGAGCGAGTTCTAAATTAGTTTGAATACTATATAGTCCTGATGAATAAAGATATTAAATGTTTGCAATACTGTACGAGACACGGATATTTTCTTTTTCCATTTTTATTTTTCGAATAGTAATTCGACCTATATCGCTCAAGTTGGCAATATGTGTTCCTCCACATGGAATTCCAAAGTCACCATAATACACAGTCCTCATTGGTTTTCCGTTTTGAAGTTTTGACTCATCAAAGACAAGTTTTGTTTGTATATTTCTTCCCATAATTTCTTCGACTTTGTCAGTAATATCCTGTTTTAATTTCTCAATATTATGTCCATTCAAAGATCCTGCATATTCTATGTATGCACCTTGAGGAAAATGATATCCTTTACCTGGAACCCAATCAACATCAAGTTCTTTTAGTGCTAGATCGACTAAGTGTCCTGCACTATGCAGGCTGGTATTTAGAAGTCTTCTTTCTTTGTCTACGAAACAATAGACTTTTGTGCCGATGTTCATACTTCCAGCCTTGAGAATTCCAATGTGATGAACTGTACCCTCAATAAATCTGACTTCTTCTACTTCAAAAACAAAAGATTCATCTTCGTTTTTTATAAATCCAGTATCGTATGGCTGACCTCCTCCTTGTGGGTAAAAAATTGTCTGGTCGAGGATAATTACGTCTCTGTCATCATTAGTTAATTTTTCGAGGATAGACGCAGAGCAAGTAAGTCCTTGCATATCCTTCATATATAAAAGTTCTGTCTTCATGGTTTTAATATAGTATTAGTTTATAAAAATGAGGAAGTTTTTCAACTTCCTCATGATAATTTTAATTGAGTGCAGGCATACTCTTGCCGTCTCTTTTGAACTCAATTTTGATTTCACGACCAATTTTCATAATCGCCACGCCAATAATGTTCTTGCGGTTATTTTCCAATCTTGGGATAAGAACTAGAAAAGTGCAGCTTGATTTGGTACCAGAAGTATTCCACTTATCAAAAGCAAAACGGGTGATCTCACCAGCCATTCCCGTATTGCTATTACATTCCCAAATAGATATAACGTCTGTTTCTAAATCTACCTCAACCAAGTTAACCAAGTACTCGCGAGGAGGGGTCAGTTTTGTTGGTGGCAAGGCGACTCCTGGTGCAACAACTACACACCAACCATACTTCAGATAACATAATGTGGCGTGTGCATCATTGATAAGTGCTGAAAAGCATCCATAGTTAATACCATTTACAGAATGGAATTTTATACCATCTACCTGCTCGAAAGCAGGGAACTCTGTGGCTATCTCTTTAACCGTATTATGATCAAGAGGTCTAATAAACATGTCTAAGCTCATATTTTGATGTTTTATTGTGAACAATTTCTTTAAGCATAACTAAATATGAACCGTTAGTTAAGTTTTATATCAAAATAAACATATTTGTATCTTTTTGTTATATATGCTAGATTTCTAAATATGATAAAAATACATGATATTGTGCATTCTGTTCTACTTTCAGACGAGGAAGCTCTCTCGGCTATTTCAAATGGCTATATGAATCTGTCTCAGTATGCATGGAAAATACAAAAAGAAGTTGAATCTAAAACAAAGAAGGAAGTTGGTATCCCTGGCATAGTGGTTGCTCTGTCTCGACTGGCTAAAGATATCGGAAACAAAAACCCTTTGATTCAGGAAGTTGAGATAAAAAATATAACAACCAAAACACCTCTTTCAGAGATCGTTTATTCTAAAACAAGCGAATCGATAGTAAAGCTTTCAAAAGTATATGACAAAGTAAAAACTGGCACTGATGATTTTTTTACAATGACACTGTCCACTAATGAAATAACTGTCATCTGTAGCGATCGGATAAAAATTGAGATTGAAAAGAGCTTAAAGGAAAAACCTATCATGGTTGTAAAAAATCTGGCTTCAATAGGCTTGTCTCTTGATCCGAAATATTATCCGATGCCTAACATTACATTTTCTTTGATCCGTAGGATTGCGCAAAAGAGAATACCTTTGGCAGAGACAATAACTACTAGGACTGAAATAATCTTCGTATTTGAACAGAAATATCTTGCAAGTATGGTTGAATTATTTGTATAAGTTTAGTTATTTCAATCTCTCTAAAACTAATTTTATCACTTCTTCTTTATTTAAATGAGTTCTGTGTTACTCATATTTTACTTTTATGTAAATAATAAGTATATTTGATAAATGGAAATTAAAAACTACAAATACATCCTCTACATAATAATCCCAATAATCTTCATCTCAATAATCTCAAGCGGTGGTCCGTCTGTAGAAGATAAGATTGGAGAAGTGGAAGCTATAAATACTGAATTAGCAGAAGAAGAATCAATCGATGAAATCTTGAAAGAAGTATTACCAATAGCTCCTGTTGTAGAAACTCCCAAAGCTCCTGAGACTGTTACAGTAGCACCTACAAATACACAACAATACTACAAAGTAACCAGAGTAGTAGACGGAGACACAATAGACGTAGATATCAATGGGACCATTGAGAGAATAAGAATGATAGGTATTAATACTCCTGAAACAGTAGATCCTAGAAAACCTGTAGAGTGTTTTGGTATTGAAGCATCGAATCAAGCTAAATCATTGTTATCTAATAAATCAGTAAAGCTAGAATCAGATTCATCTCAAGGAGATAGAGATAAATATAGTAGATTACTTAGATATATCTTTCTAGAAGATGGCACAAACTTTGGACTTAAAATGATTCAAACTGGATATGCATATGAATATACATACGATTCTAAATACAAATATCAAACAGAATACAAGAACGCTCAAAAACAAGCAGAGGACACTAAAGCTGGATTGTGGGGAGATAAATGTAATGGAGTCACTGTAGCACCTATTGTAGTCGCTCCTGTCGCATCGACTACTACTCAAACCCAATCTACTCCAGTAACTTCAACAGAAACAAATCAAAATAACTCTTGCATCATTAAAGGTAATATCAATTCAAAGAAAGAATACATATATCATGTGCCAGGTTGTGGATCATATAATGCGACTATCATTGATGAATCAAAAGGGGAGAAATGGTTCTGTTCTGAAGAAGATGCTTTGGATTCTGGATGGAGAAAGGCTCTTAATTGTTAAGGCAGAATTTTGGACGAAAATTTCCCATACATCACTACGATCAAAACAACACATATTGCCCATAGTATCATGATTTGCTGTTGACAAAAACTTAAAATATGTTATATATAAAGCATATTAGATCTTTGAAATCAAGTTTCAGTATTGCTTTTTGGATGTCAGTTTGGTTTCTAAAAAGCAATATTGCAAAACTTAAATAAATAAAAATGAAACATCCAAAATTAGATGAATTGTTTAGCGACTTAACAATTATCAAAAAAGTAAATGATGCCCTTGCACAAATGAAAAGTGAGACATCATTTGAAGTAGCTGAATTTGGGGAACCTTTAACCTTTCCTGATGACGTTATATCGTTAATGTATTTAATTATTTTCTGTGAAAATGTACATTTTATACCTGGACGGAAGCCAGCAATTGGTATAGCTGCTGGTGATTATGTAGAGCATGAAAATAAAAAATACATGTATGCAAGTTCTGGAGTAATGAATCCAAATCTTTTCACACTTCATCTTGCACGTGAATTTGAACAACTTATGAATAATTGGCTAGAGGTCAAAGATGAAGTTGAAGCAAGGTTACAAAAAAATAAGGTAGCTTTACCTCAACTCTCTTCAGAATCTTCACCATTTAGAAATTTTAGTAGTAATGTTGGGTTTTCTCATATTGGGACCCCTTCTCTTGCATTTATTCAAGCATTAGAGGGAATACGAGAGAAATTAAATGGATTAATTAAGAAAGAAAGAATGGAAGATATTGATTATTTAATTAGTACCTGTAAAGAATTTTGTAATATTGGAGAATCTTTGGATAGAATACGGAATCTGGCTGGTGCAAAATCTTTTGCTTTTGTTAATACAAAAAATGGTGGCTTGGAATTAAGTGGACCATCTGCAAGCGGTGGGATGTCTTGGCTCCAGAGTAGTTCATCAGAGATTATTGATGCTGTTCCTCATAAAAATAGTCTATCTTTTTTTATGATGCATTCACATAAGATTTTTCCACAAGTTAATGTGATTGGAAGCGGTACAATTCCTGAAAAAAGTATTAAATTTATAATACCTCCTGGTATTGTAGAACAACTGCAAAGTATTATTGATAATTCAGAAAGTTTAAGAGATCTATGGAAAACTTGTGAGCCAAACTTTGAATTAAGTGACGAAGAAAATAAAACAAGGTTCATTAATTGGGCAAAAGCAGTACATAAAACTTTGTATACTTCTGAAGTAGTGAATATAATTCGTAGCCGTGTTCATGTTAACGTTATTGGTATTCAATTAGATTTAACGGAGCCAAATCAAAAAACTGTGTATCTGAGACCAGTAACAACAGAAAGTTTTTGGAATAGTGTTGATAAAATTGAAACTTCTGAAATTGAAAATTTTGATGTTGCAAATTTTTGGATAGAATGTGCGGATGGGTATGTATCCCCTGAAATACCATTAGTATAGGTATTACAATAAATTTACTAAAATAAAAGCCTAAGAAAAACTTAGGCTTTTTTATTTTTTCTTGATTTGTGTCACTTTTGTCACTTTTTGACGTGCTCAAGTAGTGTAGAAATGATACAATATAAGTATTAAAAATAATATTACAGGGTACGGAGCCATGGGGTTCTAGCTCAATCATCACAGCAATGAATTTTAAATTTGAAAATTTGAATCTTATCAAACCTATTCCTTTATCAGAGAATCCAAAACTCATGAAACATTTGCATGAGAAGAAGGCAAAAATTGTTGATCAATTTCGTCCAAAAGAAATGGACTTTGTTGATATCTATCCAGAAAGTGAAATTCTTGCTGACTTAGAAGAGATGCGAAAGATAGAAGAAAATTTCCATAACAATGAAGAACAAAAATATAAAACAGAACTCTCTTCTTTACTAGAAGCTGTTTTAGCTGATCAGATAGAGTCTAATAATTGGCTAGGTGAAAATACAGAAGTAGTCCCTGCTTCTAGGTATGATGATATTAAATACGGCGTAGATATAGTTTCTATATACAGAGAAGAAGATTCTGAGGAATATCTCGGTCTTGGTGTTGATGTGGCTTTTGCTAATGATAAAAGAAATATTATTTCTAAATTAGATGGTATTAAATTGTTATTAAAAAATGGTCTTATTCCTAAGTTGAAATATTTTGAAGATCCTAGTACAGGTGAGCACAAAGAGCTTTTGGTGCCAAAAGTTGTAGTTGGTACAAGGCAATCTAGTGCAGAAAAATTACTCAAAACTTGGGGAGGTGAGAGTGCTGATAGGAATAAAAAATTAGCGAATGATCCTATGCAAAGTAAAATAATTCTAGAGTCCATGTATCAGATTAATTATTTTAGAAATTATTTAAATGAACTAATTAAAGATGAGAAAAATTTAAATAAAAAGAATAAGTATCAAAGTATTCAAGATGCTTACGAGAAAATGTATGTAATTTTTTCTAATATTTATCAAGAAAAAGAAGAAATCATAAAGAGTCATATTAATGAAATATCTGATGATATCGTATATGAGACTATTTTAGAATATACGAAATCGTAAAAATAAGTAGAAATTGTATTAAAAAATCTGTAATTAGCAAGTAATTAGCAAGGACCGTCCTTGCTAAAGTATTGCTTTTGGGTCACTTTTGTCACTTTTATGATAATATATAATTATGCAAATTATTGATTATTCTGTTTTGTATAAAAGTTTTTTACACGGATTTTTTGCTTTATGGCCTATTTGGGTTGGATTAGGATTATTATTGTTATTAAAGATATTACTTGAAGTTATTGTTCCAGATAAAATTGCTGAATGGAAAAGAAAAAGAAATATAAAAAATGGTCAAGAATGGCGTTCTGATAGAGAACTTTTACAGCAACTTAGAGGAATGAAATCAAATGAATTTGAAAAATATATAGCTGATCTTTTCTTTCAACTTGGCTATAAGACAAATGCTGTCGGTAGGTCACATGATGGGGGAATTGATGTCACTGCAGAAAAAAACGGAATAATAAATTACATACAATGTAAAAAGTTCATCACTAGCCAAGTACCAGTTGGAGCTGTGAGAGATTTTTATGGAGCATTAGCAGATCATGTTGCGAATGGTAAAGGGTATTTTATAACAACAAATAAATTTACTCTTGAAGCAGAAAAATTCGCAGAAGATAAACCAATAGAACTTGTTGATAGCTTTAAGTTGATTGAATATGTCAGGATAGCTCAAAATGTTAAAAAGGTTGATACTGTTAAAGCAAATAATATTAAACAAGTTTGTCCTAAATGTGGCAATGAGCTTTTGGAAAAAGAAGGTAAGTTTGGTAAATTCTTAGGGTGTTCAGCCTTTCCAAAATGTAGATTTACCTCTTAGGTAGATTAATAAAAAATAACTTAAATTTACTGCTTTTAAAGGTGCTCAAGTACGGTCGAAATGGTATACTTAAAATATTATTAATAATTTTTTTCATATGGAAATAATTAGCAAGGACCGTCCTTGCTAAAACTCGCTAAAACTCAAAAAAATAAATTGATTGTATTATAATATTCTTATGGAAATAAAATTAGAAGAAAAAACAATAAATGCACTTAAATGGATCGTAGGTATATTAAATAAACACAATATACCTTACCGTATTGGAGGAGGGTTTGCTGCGCATGTATATGGCTCATCTCGTCCTGTAAATGATTTAGATTTTTCATTGCCTGGAGAATATTTTCCTATCATCGTTTCGGAAGCTAAAGATTATATTACTTCTGGACCAAAACATTATTTAAATGCAAAGTGGGATTGCGATACCTTGTGTTTAAACTATAATAATCAAGATATTGATATTACAGATATTGATACTTTGAAAATGAGTAATAAATAGCAGACAGAATGGTTTCAAACAAAAGATCATTTTAGAAAATTCCCCACAATATCTAAAACAATCAATGCTATTGAAATTTCACTTATTGATCCTCGTGATTTAGTTGCTTATAAAAAAGAACTAGCTGACGATGAACATCCACATCAGTTAATCGATATTCATGCAGTAGAGAATTATATTGCAAACAACTAGTGTGCATTTTGACTAATAGCTATAAGCACTAGATATTTAAATAGATTTAAAACCCTTGCAAAGCGATGTATATTAGTTGATAATTTGTATATATTATTAATAATTTTTTTCATATGGAAATAAATATTTTCGTTCTGCCTTTTTTGCAAATTATCATTGCTTTTGGACTTATTAATGTTTGGATTTTGAGATTCTCTATGGCTACAAAATATCGTGGCGCGGGAGCAAAAAACATGCAAGAAGAATTCTCTGCTTATGGTCTACCTGTTTGGTTTATGTATATTGTTGGCTTTTTAAAACTAGCAATATCTCTCGTTATGATTCTCGGATTATTTAGTGCAAATATTTTAGCTTTGTTTGGTTTGCCTGCTTTGGCAATCCTAGCTATCCTTATGCTTGGAGCTATCGGTATGCATATTAAAGTCAGAGATTCTTTTGTAAAAAGTATTCCTGCTATTCTTATGCTGTCTATGACAGTTTTAGGTTTGTACTTGAGCGGTAATTTTTAGTTTTACTTATTATGTATTTTGTTTATATCTTAGAATGCAAAGACAAAACCTTGTACGTAGGGTCTACAAATAACCTAGAACGTAGATTGGTATAGCATAATAATTCAAAATCTGGTGCCCATTATACAAAAATCCGCCGACCAGTAATCCTAAAATACAAAGAAGAATTCGAGACATATAACGAATCCAGAAAACGAGAGGCGGAGTTGAAGCGATGGAGTAGAGACAAGAAATTGGAACTTATTAGGGATATGTAGGTAAATTAATAAAACATTAATAAATATTAATATGAATTTAGGAAAACTTAAAAAAATTGAATTACGTGAAGGTTGGAAACATGAAGCTAATGACTTTACTAAATGGTTAGCACAAGAAGAAAATCTTGATCTCTTGGGTGATGAAATTGGTTTTGACATAAAATTAATTCAGACTGAAGCAAAAGTTGGGAGTTTTAATGTTGATATTCTGGCAGAAGAAGAAAGTACTGGTCATAAAATAATTATTGAAAATCAGTTAGAGATAACTAATCATGATCATTTAGGTAAACTTATCACTTATGCTTCTGGTTATGATGCAAGGATTATTTTATGGGTAGTTAAGGATGTTAGAGAAGAACATAGAAAAGCAATAGACTGGCTTAATGAAAATACCAATGAAGAGATTGGTTTCTATTTGTTAAAGATAGAACTTTGGCAAATTGCTGATTCTCCTTTTGCTCCTAAGTTTGAAATAATTTCAAAGCCCAATGATTGGGCAAAAGTCTTAAAGAGTACTACTGAAAGTTTAGAGCTAACTGAAACTAAAATTAAACAACTTCAATTTTGGGATGAATTCAAAAGTTTTGCAAAACAAAATAATACTAAATTGCGTTTTCAAAAAAGTTATCCTCAACATTGGACAAACATAAGTATTGGTAGCAGTGAATGTAGTCTTTCTTTGACTCTTAATTCAAGAGACGGGTTTCTTGGTGTAGAGATTTATATCTCAAATAATAAAGAGCTGTATGCTAATATCTTGAGTAATAAAGATAAAATAGAAGGTGAATTAAATGAAAAATTAGAATGGATGGAGTTACCTAACAAGAAGGCTAGTAGAATTAAGATTTCCCTAAAAGGTGATTTTGAAAATGAGGCTAAATGGAGCGATTACTTTGAATGGTTGTTAAAAGAGGCTGAAATGTTCCAGTTGGTATTTCCTAAATATATCAATAATTAAATGTAAGCAATATAATGAAACCCATAAAATTTAATTCAGATTTAGTTGATAAAATACTGACAGGAGAAAAGACTACTACTTGGAGGCTTTTTGATGATAAGGATTTAAAACTTGGGGATGAGCTTGAATTTATAAACAAAGAAACTCTTGAGACTTTTGGATATGGGAAAATAATTTCTCTTAAAATTAAAACCCTTGGTACTTTGAATGAAGAAGACTGGGTAGGGCACGCTCGGTATGATTCTGATGAAGATATGTATTCGGATTTTAAGAAATTCTATGGAGATAAAGTAAATAAAGACACAGAAGTTAAGATTATTAATTTTGAATTTAGATTGTAGTATAATAAAAATATGAAAACGATACTTATTGATGCGGTGAATACTATAATTCTAAAAAACGAGGCAGGTAATTATATTCAATATAAAGAATTATTTGATTTACTTGAAACATATCCAAATCCAAAACTTATCCTAACTAATGCTGACGATGAGCAAATCATTAAATTTGGTCTTGATTCTGTGCCTTATCCTGTTTTTACAATGAAGCATAATCCTGATAAAGTAGAACCTGTTTATTTTAAAACCTTGCTTGATACATATAATTTTGATAAAAATGATGTTATTTATTTTGAACACAATTCTGATGCTGCAAAATCCGCCGAATCAGTAGGAATTATTTCTTATCATTATGACAAAGAAAAGAAAGATTTGATTGCTTTAAAAAAGTTCCTTGATGAGAATTTGTAGTATAATCAAAACATGGATTACAAACTATTCGTCGCGAGTAAGGGTTTTGTTAATTAGCAAGGACCGTCCTTGCTAAAATAAATTCTAAATTTATAGTATAATAAAAGCATGAAAGAATCATTTACAAATAATTCAGAAGGGGATTTACCTAAAAACGAAAGTCCTTTGCACTCTATTTATTCTACTTTTGATGTTCTAAATTCAGCAGAATTGCATGATTTGTATTTTCAAGAAGATCAAAGATTGATGGATAGTTATTCTTGGGATTATGAGGACTCTGATTTGATTATAAATAAAATTAAAAATTTGATAGAGAATGTTGGAGATATTGGTTTAACAAAAGAAGAAAAAGATACTAAAGAATCGATACTTTGGTTTTGGTATCATCACGCTACTAGTTGCGCTCTTTTTCAAAAGAAAGATAAAGAAAAAGCAAAATTGTATTCAACTAAAGCTCTTGAATATAAAGATAATCGTAATTCGAATCAAATAACAAAATTATTATATTTTTTGGCAAATGACGATTTGACTGAAGCAACTAACTGGGCAGATAATATAGAAAACCCAACTGAAAAACAAACAGCTTTAAGTTTAATAAAGGATTATAAATCTTTAAATTTAATATAATAAAAGCATGGATTACAAACTATTCGTCGCGAGTAAAGGTTTTATTAAAAATACAAAAGGAGAGATTTTGATATTGAAAGAATCTTCAAGTTATGAAGATGGGACTAATTTTGCTAAATATGACGTCCCAGGAGGACGAATAAAACCCGGAGAGAAATTGGAAGAGAGTTTGAAAAGGGAAGTTTATGAGGAGACTGGTTTAGAGATTCAAGTTTTGCAATCTTTTTGCGTTGGGGAATGGAGACCAAAAGTTAAAGACGAGAACTGGCAAGTGATAGGTGTATATTTCGTTTGCGAAACTTTGAATGAAAATATAGTTTTAAGTAAAGATCATGATGAGTATATCTGGATTAGACCAGAAGACTATAAGAATTATAATATTATAGATAATTTAGCAAATGCTTTCGAAGTGTATTTAAAGCTATAAAATTCTAGATTTTATAAAACATAATCTGATATAATAAAATTATGAAAGATTTAAAAAAGCATGATGAACGTATGGCGGGGATGACTTTTTCTTCTGTTTATCCTTATTATGTAATAAAGGTAGAGAAGAAAGGTAGAACAAAAGAAGAGCTACATAAGGTTATCAAATGGCTCACAGGATATACCGAAACTAATCTAAAGAAATTTATAAACAACAAAGCTACTTTTGAAGAATTTTTCCATAAGGCAAAAATAAATCAAAATGCACATTTAATAAAAGGGATGATATGTGGTTATCGAATTGAAGATATTAAAAATCCTTTAACTCAAAAAGTTAGGTATTTGGATAAATTGGTAGACGAATTGGCAAAAGGGCGAGATATGGAGAAAATTTTACGAAAGGTTAAGATTAATTAAAAAAAATACATATGAAAAATTACAAAAATATAAATGAATACATAAAAGACACACCAAAAGATTTTCTGCCTAAATTAAAAGAAATGCGAACTTTGGTAAACAAACTTGTCCCAAAAGGCGTAGAATCTATAAAATATGGTATGCCGACTGTAGAGCTCAATAGCAAGAACTTTGTGCATTATGCTGCTATGAAAGGGCATCTCGGATTCTATCCGTCTCCGTCAGGCATAAAACCTTTTGAGGAAGAACTGGCTAAAAAGGGGATTAGCTATTCAAAAGGTTGCATCCGGTTTCCTTATGATAAGCCCTTGCCAATATCGCTGATTACCAAGATTATTAAACATAGATTAAAAGAAGAATCTGGGAAATTAAAATCTTAAATTTCGTAGTATAATAAAATTATGCAAAAAATACATATAGAAACAATTGTGCATGCAAATATTGAAAAAGTTTGGAAACACTGGAACGATCCAGAAAGTATTAAAAGTTGGGCTTTTGCTACGGATACTTGGGAATGCCCTCATGCTGAGAATGACTTGAAGGTGGGTGGGAGATTTTTGACTCGCATGTCTGCCAAAGACGGTAGTGAGAGTTTTGATTTTACTGGTACATATACAGAAGTAGAAGAATATAAAAGTATTAAATATGTTATGGATAAAGCTGAAGGGGAAGAAAATAACAGAGAATGCGATATATTTTTCTCAACTTTAGAAAACGGTGATACTAAAATAGTAGAAGAATTCTCCCCAGAAGAAACTAATAGCGTAGAACTTCAAAAAGCAGGCTGGTCTGCAATACTCGAGAATTTTAAAAAGTATGTCGAGCAAGTTTAAAAATTATATTTACGAATTTTGGATTTTTGGTATCAAACAAGCCCGAGCGTCTATATTTGCGGGCTTGTTTTTTATTTTACTTTTTATTTCAAATTATATTCCTTTAGAAAATTTTGCTCGTTATGATTTTCTTTTTATTTCAGCTGTTGTCATTCAAGCTATTTTATATTTTACAAAATTAGAAACTAAAGATGAGGTTAAAGTAATATTCCTTTTCCACATTATCGGTCTTGTGCTCGAACTCTACAAGACGAGTCCAGGAGTTGCTTCTTGGAGTTATCCGGAAGAGGGATTCTTTAAAATAGGTACTGTGCCTCTATATAGTGGGTTTATGTATGCAGCGGTAGGTAGTTATATCAGTCAGTCTTGGAAGATTATGAAATTAGAACTCGTGAATTATAAACATTATCTTCTTAGCGTGATTTTATGTGCTTTGATTTATTTGAACTTCTTTACCAATCATTATATATATGACGCCCGTTGGTTTTTGATATTCTTTGTGTTTATTTTATTCTTTAAAACTAAAGTTAATTTTATTGTGACAAATAAAGTCCGCTCTATGTATATGAACGTCGCCTTTCTGCTTATCGCTTTCTTTATCTGGATCGCAGAGAATATCGCTACGTATTTCGGTGCTTGGAAATATCCGAGTCAAATTCATCAATGGTCCGTGGTCTCAACGTCTAAGATAACTTCATGGTTCTTGTTGGTTATTATTAGCTTTATCCTTGTGGCTTATTTGAAGCATTATAAAAAAGATATTTTAAAAAGGTTGTAACGGTAAGAGATGTTTATTCAATTTATTGGCAAAATAAAAAGCCTTTTCATTAATTAATGAAAAGGCTTTAATACAAATATTTTGTTTTTTAATTCGGGTACCTCAGGACTTCTTTTCCTGATTCTCTTGCTGTAACCTCATTGGTTTTTATATACATTACTGCTTCTTTTGGAAAATATTTTTCTGGTAAATCGTTTTTTTGTAGGAAATTTCTTAAAATATTTTCTGGAGCCCAATCTGTGGTTAAGATAACTGTATTTCCTTCATTAAGCTCTTCTTCTAGGAACTCTATTAAATCTTTTTTAAAACCATCGATTTTGTCAGATCTTAACTCGGTGAAAAAATCGCCCCAATATTTGACGGCTTTTGAAATACATAATGTATTCATAATTTATTTTTTAATACGGTACATAAATAAAAATTCTTTCTATTTATAGAATAGTTTGTCCTAAAAGTCAATACAGAGAATATTTCTAGAGTAGCTTTATGTATTTTTATGCTATGATATTTACATGATTACAAAAGAACAATATATAAAAAGTTTTGTTAAGGAATTAGAAATTATTAAACATTTAGCAGAGAAGATAACACCCGAAATGCTCGAGTATCGCCCTTCAGAGAAACAACGTTCTACTTTAGAACTAATGCAATATTTAGGGCATATTTCAGCTACGGCTATTTTGTCTTTTGTTGACCCGGTGAATAATTCATATATGGAATTAGCAAAAGCAAAAGACCTTGTAACTTTTGAGAATTTTATTTCAAAAATTGACGAGCAAATAAAAATAGTAAATGAGCAAGTGTCAGTCTTAACAGATGAACAATTGAATAGTGAGGTGTCTTTCTTTGGAATGAATGAGAAATTATCAATGCATCTTTTGAGTGCTTTGAAATGGATCACAGCTTACAAGATGCAACTTTTCTTGTACATTAAAGCAAATGGAGTACACCATATAGGTACTAGCAACGCTTGGGCTGGATTTGATACTCCTCCTAAAGAGTAATGGGGAAAATATATGCAGAAAATCATTCCCAAAATAAATCCATATATTAAAAAGTTTAATGCTACCCTGGCTCTAAGTGATAAGAAAATTTGCAAACTTTTAGCAGAAGAGATAACTAATACTTTACCCGAAGCCGAGAATAAAATCTGGCACGGGGCACCGGTATGGTTTTTGGACGGCAATCCTGTTGTTGGTTATGACAAATTAAAAGATTGTGTGAGATTGTTGTTTTGGAGTGGGCAATCATTTGAAGAAAAAGATTTGAAAAATGAAGGGAGTTTTAAGGCTTCTGAAATTAGATATACTGACGTATCACAAGTAAAAGTTAAAGATCTAAAACGTTGGGTTAAAAAATCTAAAGTTATACAATGGTATTATAAGAATATTAGAAAAAATAAAGGAGCCCTGTCTTTGATTCAAAAAGGATAAAATGCAAAATCTGAAAAAAGAAAAATTTCACACAGAACCTATAGATTTTAAGAAAGCTTTAAATGCTGATTCTAAGTCCAAAGAGGCTTGGGGAGATATTACTATTCTTGCTCGTAATGAATGGATATGTTGGATCATTTCTGCAAAGAAGACAGAGACGCGAGAGCGTCGACTAGAGAGAGCAATAGAAGAATTGAAAACAGGGAAGAAAAGACCTTGTTGTTTTGCTGGTTGTCCTCATCGTTAAAGCATTGTTAGATTATATAGAGCAAAATATGTTATAATACAAACATTATGACACCAAGAAATTTTTTTATGGGTAGAGCCTTAGTGCTAGCAGTATTATTGGTCTTTGGTTTATTATTCTTTATATTAAAAATTTATGTTTTTGATGCTAAAAATGAAGTGGTTACTCCTTTGCCAGTAGTAGAAGATATACAAAACGGTAAAGTTACGTCTTTTAATTGGAAATACGAGTCTGCTCAGACTTTGAATCTAGACGGTAATCCTAATACAAATGTTTTTCTAGAAGTTATGTATGAAAATGGAGTAGTTAAAAATAAGTTTATAGCTACGACTCCTACGAGTTGTAATGTTTTAGAAGATAGTAAAGAAATTATAGCTCCGAACTCTTCTATGACTCAATGTTATGGTGCAGGTTTAGGTTATCTATTTAAAGTTACAAAGGGTGAGAATTCATATTTTGTAGAGAGAAAAACTTTTGAAGAAGCTTTACCTGATGTGAAGCCGTCAGTATATCAATACGAGACTATTTTAGAATTTCCTTTTGAGAGTAGTACTGAATCAAGTAATGCCAATAATCAAAATAATACAAATACAAATACAAATCCAAATCCAAATGTAAATACAGATAAAGATGTAATAATAGATAAAGGTGATAGTAATCAAAAACTAAGTATCAAAACAAAAAGTGAATGTGAAGCTAACTCTGGAGTATGGTATGCGAGTAGTAATGTTTGTGAGATAAATTCTTTCTCTGAGAATATGTGTGTGGCTCGGGGAGGAGAATGGAACGGATGTGCGTCCGCTTGTAGGCACGACAAAGATGCTGAAGTCTGTACCTTGCAATGTGTTCTGACTTGTAGTTTTAAATAGTATCCATAATTATCCTAAATGCACTTATAATATAAGGTAGTTTTGTTATTTCCTTTTTAAAAAGCTTATTGATATAATAAAATTATGAAAAACACAAAAATTGTTTATTATATTTTTACTGGACTTTTGTCAGCTGTAATGCTCGCGGGCGCTTTTGGAGAATTGAGTTTTAGTCAGGTAGCCGTAGATCAATTTGTACATTTGGGCTACCCTCTGTATATGTTGTATATCTTAGGTACAGCAAAGTTTTTAGGAGTTATTGCTCTGTGGCAAAATAAATTCCCAAATCTTCGTGAATGGGCTTATGCTGGATTTTTTATAGATTTAGTTGGAGCTATAGCTTCTCATTTGTTTGTAGGAGATGATATTTCTCAATATGGTTTTGCTGTGGGAGTACTAGTAGTCACAATTATTTCTTATATCAATTTCAAAAAATTATAATTATTAAAATTAACTTTATATAAAATAATATGAGTAAAGATATGATGATCGTGTTCTCTGTGTTGATTGTGATTTTAGTGGGATATAGGATATATAGCCTTGAATTTAAAACAGAAGAAGCAGTATTGCCAGAAGTCCAAAATCCACAAACTGAACAAAATACAAATACAAATATAAATCAAGAAGAAACTGAGCTTGCTGTAGTCGATACAAATACTAGTACTACTACAAATAACACCGTAGCTACAAAAATAGAAAATACTACTACCTTAGTAGCTCCAAAAGCTGGTTCTTATGTAGCCTATGATCCTGCTCTTCTTGCTGATGCTGAGAATGGCGACGTTGTGCTTTTCTTTAGAGCTTCTTGGTGTCCTACTTGTCGCGTTCTTGATAAAGATTTAAAAGCTAATATCGCAAATATTCCTCTGGGAGTGACTATCCTCGACGTAGATTACGACGACTCTAGAGATTTAAAAGCTAAATACGGCGTCACGTATCAACATACTTTAGTTCAAGTTGACTCAAAGGGAAATATGATTAAAAAATGGCAAGGTTCTAGGAGTCTTAATAGTTTGATCGCAGAAATTAAATAATGACTTTACTTTTAGTATCTTTTATCGCAGGCTCACTGACCGTGCTCGCGCCGTGTATATTACCTTTATTGCCTGTGATATTGGGCTCATCAGCTACAGGACGTAGTAAATACACTCCGTATATCGTAGTAGGATCTTTGGCCCTATCTATCATCATCTTTACTTTTATTTTAAAAGCTTCGGCTATGTGTGTTTCTATTGCACCCGAGTTTTGGACATATATATCTGGAGGGATTTTGATACTATTTGGTATAACTTTGGTTTTCCCTAGCGTTTGGGAAAGCACCCCAGGATTATCAAAAGTCTCTATCGGTGCCAATAAATTATTGGGTACTGGTTATAAGCAGAAAAGTTTCTGGGGCGATGTATTGATAGGTTTTGCTTTGGGTCCAATATTCTCGACTTGTTCACCGACGTATTTCGTAATACTAGCGACAGTCCTGCCGGTATCATTTGTCTTAGGAGCTACATATATCTTTGCATACGTCTTAGGTCTCTCTATTGTTTTATTATTAATAGCCTTGCTTGGTCAAAAGTTCTCAAATCGTTTAGGAGTACTTTCTGACGGAAAAGGAAAATTTAAAAAAATTCTCGGAGTGATTTTTGTAGTCTTAGGAATTCTTATTGTTACTGGTTATGAGAAAAAATTGCAAACTCTTATTTTAGATAGTGGGTACTTTGATATCACTCTAGTTGAGCAAAGACTTCTCGATAAAGTAGAGTAATTTTAATATCTCTCTTTTTCAGTTATAATATGGGTATGAATCCCGTTAAACATTTTAAATATCGGGTATAAATAAATTAGTTTAATTAAAGAATTATAACATGTATAAAAATTATAAATTAATCAAAAATATTTAACGGGATGAAAGAAAATAAATCACCCTGGCTAACTCAATTACGCAAAGATAGAGTTCATTTTAAATTAGATCAAGATATCAAAACAGATATAGCAATCATGGGCGCAGGTATCGCTGGTATTTCGACGGCTTTTTTCTTGTTGAAATATACTGATAAAAATGTGGTCGTTTTAGAAAAAAATAAATTAGCTCATGGTTCGACGGGTCATAATGCCGGACAAGTCGTGAGTTATTTTGAGAGGGGATTTGCGAGCCTTGTAGATAGTTTTGGACTCGAACTCGCAAGTCGGGGTCAGAGAGATATTGAAGATGCCTGGAATCTGCTCGACGAGATGTATACCGATGCACGACTCGATATTAATTTCTCTAGATTTTTAGGTCACGCTGGACTTTCGAGTTTTGATCAAGTCTTGTTGCATCTTAAGAATAATTTCTTTAGAAAAAGAGGAGGATTAGATATTGAGAGAATCCTAATATCGTCAGAGGCGGATTTTATTAACGAAATACCTCATGAATATCAAGATTTATATACTCTAGCAGTTCATAAAAATATCTTAGAATTACTAGAGACTCAGGATGAGAGTTTTGTAGCTGTATTGTCGTATCAAAAAGGTTGTGTGAATAGCGCTTTGTTCTGCGAGGAAGTATTGCTCTATCTAATTGAAAAATATGGAGATAGATTTCATCTTTATGAGAAAACTTTAATTAATAAAGTTGTATTAAAAGATGACTATGCGATACTGGACGCTGAGACTCATACCGTCGAGGCAAAAAATATAATCTTGTGCACCAATGGCTTTGAAGGATTTCATATTTTAAATGAAGGAGGCCTTGATATTGATACAAAATTCCATCACCTAGTCAAAGGGACTATTGGTTATATGTCTGGATACTTAGAGCCTATGGACAAGAATCCTATCGCTATTAGTTATTTTACTAATCCAGACGCGACTACAGATGATCCGTATTTTTATCTCACTCGTAGGAATTATGAAATGGATAAAAATTATAATTTGATTTCTATCGGTGGACCTGAGATAGATATTGAAGACGGGAGATTGTATTCTAGGAAAAATGAATTTCCTGACGAGATGGTGAAAACTATTGATGATTTTGTCAGGTCTGTGTATGACAAAGAACCAAATAAAGAAATAGATTATGTGTATACATGGCACGGACTTATGGGCTATACGAGAAACGGTATTCGACTCATCGGACCCGAACCAAAGAATAAAACCTTATTGTATAATCTAGGTTGTAATGGGGTAGGAATATTGCCGTCTGTGTATGGAGGCAAGAGAATTAGTGAAATATTTTTGAAAGAAAAATTAGAGAAAACTATATTTGATGTGCCGGAGAGTATTTAAATAATTTTTGACAAAATTCTAAATTGATGATATTGTCTAAATAATATTTAGGTTCTTTTACATTGTATTTGTTTGATTTTTAAAGCAGATAATTTTTGTCTTTTTTGATAATCAAACAAATTTTTATAATGAAAACACAAACATTAAATTATGCACAGGAATTTTACGCATATTTAAAAGATAAATATGGTGTATTAGATACTGAATGTTCTGATTCTGTTTCAGGTATTTTAAACAAAATAATTATTGAAATTCCTGGTTTTAAGAAAAATTCCAAGGAGCATTCAATTTCTGTTTTACTTGAAGAACTTTCTGAGGGTGGGGTAAAAAGATTAGTAATCGGTGAAAATAATGTATCGTCTATAGATGTATGGTCAAGAATTATTGAAATTAAAAACAATAATGATCTTCAGAGTGTAGCATGGTTAAAAATTGTTCAGAATATAATTCTTGGACGAGGATATAGTCATGAAAATTTATTATTACTAATTAATATAGTTAATGAATTTGAATCTTTGTACAAAGAAAGAACTCAAACTTAACAATTATAAAAATCTATTTAAAAGCCGACTCATAAAGAGAAGGCTTTTTTTGTTTAAAACTCGAAAAAATGCTAAAATGTAATAACTATATGAATAAAAACACAATTATAAAAATACAGAACTTAAAGAAAGAATTCAATGACGCTAATGAACCTTTGGTAATATTTGAGAATACTAATCTTGAGATAAAAGAAGGGGAGAAAATAGCTATCGTTGGGTCTTCGGGTAGCGGTAAGTCCACTTTCTTGTCTTTATTGGCAGGCTTGGATAAATCCACGAGCGGAGAAATATATGTAAAAGATGTCTTATTGAACTCTCTGTCTGAGACTGAGCTATCAAAATATCGCAACAATATGATATCGATTATTTTTCAATCTTTTGAATTGATTAGTCCTTTTAATGCTATTGAAAATATCGGTGCTCCTCTCGATATCCGAGGCGGAATATCGAATAAAGAAATAAATACAATCACAGCACATTTATTGGAAGAAGTAGGTTTGAGTGAAAGAAAAAATGCTTTTCCGAGTACTCTCTCTGGAGGAGAAAGACAAAGAGTAGCTATCGCGCGCGCGCTCGCTTCGAATGCAGATATTATCCTTGCCGATGAACCGACAGGTAGCTTGGATAGAAAGACTGGAGACATGATATTGAATCTGCTTCTACGAGAAGTCGACAAGCGGGCTAAGACCTTGATAATCATTACTCACGATATGAAGATAGCTGAGAAGATGGATAGAATTCTAGAATTAAAAGACAAGAATTTACATGAAATAAAAAGTGTTTAATTTAAAAACAATATTTAAATACAGTTTTCGTATACTCTTTCGTGAATGGAGAAAATTTGTATTACCTTTTTTATCTTTGACTTTTACTACGCTTATTGTTTTCGTGGTTTTGCTTTTTACAACTTCGAGCTCGCAGTTCTTGGAAGATAAGAATAAAGAATTGGTCGGAGGTGATATCGCTATCGAATCAAATTATGAACTAACAACTGAGAATCTAGATACAGTTCTAGGAGATGATATTCAAATTTTAAAATTTTCTAGTCAATATGATTTCTCAGGAATTTTGACTAAAGGGGAATTAAATACTCCAGTATCTATCACTGTTGTTGATGAATCTTATCCTGTGTATGGCGGACTATCTATCGTAGGTGAGGCATATGAGACCCCAAAAAATAATGAAATCTACATAGACAATAACGCTAAAATAAAACTAGACGTAGAAGTGGGCGAAGAGATAATCTATGCGAATATGCCTTTCGTTGTGAAGGGTATTATAGAAAAAGATAGCAAATCTCTTCTTTCTGGTTTTAATTTTTTACCGAAAGTCTTGTTGAGCAAGGCTGGTTTTGAGAGTGTGAATATCGATAAATCTCTCTTGAGATCTGAATATACTTATGTCTTTTTGATAGAAGACGCAAATAGGTCAGCTTTAAATGACGTGATAGCTCGAGCTAAAGATCTCGGTGTGCAGATAGATATCGCTGGCGTTACTCAGTCTGGTTTTGTCGAAGGTTTGTCTCTTGTTGAGCAATTTTTAGTATTGGCTGTACTCTTGTCTTGTATTTTATCTGCGGTGAATATTTATGCAGGAATGTTGTACCTTCTAAGTATTATGCGTAAGAGTTTCGCTGTATTGATAGCGATAGGTTTCAACAAAAAACAATTGGCTGTTACTTTATCTTTTTCTTTATTTTATATTTTAGTATTGTCTATTTTATTTGGTGGAGGTTTGTCTATTTTATTATTTAATTTTATCTTGGATTATATCTCTCTCAATTTTGGTTTAGTTTTGCCTTTCGTAAATCTATTGATACCTGTCTTATTTACTTTGCTTGTAGTTTTTAGTATTTCATTTTCTTCTTTTGTGCCGAGTATGAGAACTTTGATGAAATTAAATCCAAAGATTTTACTATCAGGAGGCGAAGAAACCAAAGAAAAGAATTTATTTGTAAATTTTATAATCGTAACATTGTCGGCTTTGATACCTTTGGTCATTATTGCGATATTTTTGCTTGAAAGTTTTTGGTATGGACTACTTAGTATTCTAGCTATTATTCTGATATATCTTATTTTAGCTGTAGTATTTTATTATTTAATTTTATTCCTTTATAAAAAGAGAAATAAATTTAATTTCCTAAATCGAACTCTAATATCTTCTAAATACAAAGACGGACTTTTTGGTATTGTATCTCTGACTTCTTTGTATGTAGCACTTTTCTCATTATCTCTTTTGATACTTTTGCAATCCACTATCGGGAATTTTATCGAACGTGATCTAGGTGAGAGACTGCCGTCTGTGTATGTGATAGATATTCAAAAATCACAAACTGAAAATATTAGAGAGAATTTCACTGATGTGACTCTTTTCCCAAATGTTGGCGCGAGGATTATATCGATAGATGACCTTGATATTCAAAGAGGTATAGCTCTCTCTGATGGATCAGTGAGTAGGGAATTCGGTAGAGAGTACAATCTGACCTATCGTCAGGAGTTATTACCAAATGAGACGATAGTCAAAGGGTCTTGGTTATCTAATAAGACCAATGAAGTATCTGTCGAGAAAGAGTTTGCAGACAGGGCTAATATTGACGTCGGATCTGTTGTAGTCTTGTCTGTCTCAGGTTTTGAGATAGAAAGTACAGTGACCAGTATTCGCGAATCTGATTCGAGGAGTGGTCTGCCGTTTTTCTATTTTGTTTTCAATACTATTGATCTTGAGAAATATCCAGCGACATTTTTCGGTTATACATATTTAGACGATAAAGAGAAAAATGAATTCACCAATTTCTTAGCAAAGAATTTCCCAAATATTTCTATTATAGATACTGAAGAGATACGTACTTTCGCTGAATCTTTGATAGGTGGATTGCTTATCATTATATTCGTTATATCTTTACCTCCTTTAGTCTTGGCTTTATTCTTGATAGTGACTTTGATATTTTCTTCTTTTGCTGGAAGGAGGAAGCAAAGTGCGCAGTTAATGTCCCTCGGAGCAAAGAAGACTTTTATTGAGAGATTATATTACCTTGAGACTATTTCGACTACTTTATTTAGTGGTGTCTTGGGATATTTTAGTGCTGTGTTATCTGCTTTATTTATTACAAAATATTATTTTAAAATTAAAACTATTGTATTTTTTGATATCGAGCTTATTTTGGCTTTGGGTGTTATAATATTATTTGTATTTATTTTAGCGACCGTGCTTTGGCGTTCTGAAAAAAAACCATTACGCGAATTATTATCTTATGAAGAACATTAAAATTATTTTAATCATTTTAATAAGTGTATTTCTAATCTTGGCTCTGGCTTGGTATTTCTTTTTACGTGATGATAAGACAAAAAATATAGAACTAGCTACGAACACAGACGGCTCAAAATATACCATAGTAGCATTTGGAGATAGTTTGACTGCAGGTTACGGTCTGCCTCTTTATGAGAGCTATCCAGCTCAGCTAGAAGAGAGATTAAAAGCCGAAGGATTAGATGTGAGAGTTGTGAATGCTGGAGTAAGCGGAGAGACCACAAAAGGCAATAATGAACGAGCAGCTTTTATACGAGATCAAAAACCAAATATGATTATATGGGGCATTGGAGGCAACGACGCCTTGCGCGCTTTACCTGTATCTGAAATGAAAAGTAATATGGAAAGTACAATACAGATATTGCAAAGTGGCGAGAATAAACCAAAGATATTAATGCTTGAAATGCAATCACCATTAAATGCAGGATTTAAATACAAAAATGAATTTGACGCTGTGTATGAAGATTTATCAAAAAAATATGATTTACCTTTGGTTCCTTTTTTGGTAGCTAGTGTATTTCTAAATGGTGACCTAATGCTCCAAGATCGTATTCATCCAAATAAAGACGGCTATGCAAAACTCATAGAAGAAAATATTTTGGACGCTGTATTGAAAGAGATTAAGTAGTGTTATTGTAATTAACAAGATATAATATAATTATGTTTATTAAATTATACGCTATTGCTTTACCTGTATTTTTTATTATTGATATGATTTGGTTGGGACTCGTCGCCAAGAATTTTTATCGCGATCAGATAGGACACTTACTTAAGCCTGATGTAAATTGGGGAGCTGCTATTTTATTTTATTGTTTGTTTGTCTTCGGGCTTATACTCTTCGTGATAGAGCCAGCTCTTAGCAAGAATTCTCCAACTCATGCTCTAGTATTTGGAGCTTTGTTTGGTCTGATTACTTATGCGACCTACGACCTGACAAATCTCGCTACTATGAAAGACTGGCCTTTATTGGTAACCGTCGTCGACCTTGTATGGGGAGCGGTGCTAGCTAGCTCTGTATCTGTTGTCACTTATTTAATAGCTACTAAAATAGGCTTATGAGTATATATCTATTCTTAGGTGTTATCTTGTATTTTTATATGATTTTTTGGTATTTCATTTCTGTTTTAAAGAAAAGAAATGATGTCGCCGATATTGCTTGGGGACTTGGTTTTGTGTTAATGGCTTGGCTAGCATTTTATTTCTCTGGTTATTCTTTGATAGCTTTAATTGTAAATATCTTTGTAACTATTTGGGGACTAAGACTCTCTACTCATATTTATCTGCGCAATAGAAATAAAGGTGAAGACTCGAGATACTTAGTTTGGAGAAAAGAATGGAAATATTTTTACTTGAGGAGTTTCTTTCAAGTTTTCTTATTTCAAGGGTTTTTAATATTCTTAATCGTTTATCCGGTAATATTTATTAATGAAAACGCGCCAAGTAATTTTAATATATTTTATACTTTAGGTATTTTTGTTTGGATATTTGGTTTTATTTTTGAGAGCGTCGCGGATTGGCAGTTGAAGAATTTTATCTCTCAACCTGAAAACAAAGGCAAGATAATGCAGTCTGGTTTATGGGCCTATAGTCGTCATCCAAATTACTTTGGCGAGGTGACTATGTGGTGGGGAATTTTCTTGATAGCTTTATTCTTGCCGTATGGTGCATTTACTATTTTAGGACCTTTGGTTATCACTTATTTGATACTATTTGTCTCTGGTGTACCTATGCTAGAAAAGAAATACGAAGGCAATCCGGACTTTGAAGACTACAAGAAAAGAACCAGTCGTTTTATACCAATGCTACCAAAATCATAAGATATATTTTTCTTGCCAAAAATGCTATAATTAGAGCATGAAAACATACAATAAAAGATTATATAGAAGTGAAGATAATAAAATTGTCCTAGGTATTATGGGCGGATTTGGAGAATACTTTGACGTAGATCCGACTATTCTACGTGCTTTGTATATTATTTTTTCTGTGTTTACTGCTGCTTTTCCTGGAATTATCGCTTATTTCTTCATGGGTCTAATAGTGCCAAAGCATCCAGAAGTTATCAAAGCTCAAATGAAACAAGCAGAAGATAACAAGAAAGAAGCAAGTCACGAATCAGAGAAACATCACAACAAAGAAGAGAGTCATGATTCAGAAAATAAAGTATAAATTAAATTGAAACGTGTGTTTATATTATAAGTTAATCAAAAATATTTAACGGGATGAAGAATATCATAATAGTAATTTCTGTAATTTGTCTTTTGGGTTTGGGTATTTATTTCTATATTCAAAATAAAGTCGCTACTGTAGATTTATCAAATAGCGAGAAGGTGATAGATCAAGAAATTCAAACAGAAACACAAGAAAATGAAATCACAACAAATCCAAATCAAGAAGAAGTAATTAAAAATCAAGAAGAAATTAAAATTAATAATAACAACAAAAAAACTATGCAAGCAACATTCAATACAACTAAGGGCACATTTACAGTAGAGCTTTTTGGAGACTTAACTCCAAAAACAGTAGCTAATTTCGTAAAATTAGCGCAACAAGGATTTTATAATGATACAAAGTTTCACCGTGTTATAGAAGGCTTTATGAACCAAGCTGGAGACCCTTTATCTAAAGATGATAGTTTAAAATCTTCTTGGGGTACTGGCGGTCCGGGATATAAATTTGAAGATGAGATCACCGCTTCAAACAAGAATGATGTAGGAACTCTATCTATGGCAAATGCAGGCCCGAATACAAACGGCAGTCAATTCTTTATCAACGTAGCTGCCAATAATTTCCTAGACCCAAAGCATACAGTTTTCGGTAAAGTTACCTCAGGTATGGAAGTGGTTTACGATATAAACAAGACTCCTACAGATCCTAGTGATAAACCCTTAGAACCTGTTATTATCAAAAGCATAACAATAAAATAATTAATATTATGCCAATCGAATTTCATAAAGTTACTTGGTACTCAAAATTAATAGCTGTGATTTTATTTGTAGCGACTTTTGTTATCGGTTTTTATTTAGGAGGCGAGAATAAAGAAATCAAAAATTTACCAGTTCCTGAAGTGGTAGAATTTGCGAAAGAAACAGAAAAGACTTCAAAAGAAATATTGGACGGAAAATACTGTTTCTATCGCAAGCAAGTCGCGACTGATGCGGAGCCTTATTCTTCAGAAGAGAGTGTAGTTCTCAATATTTTAAATAATAGAGTTAGTGGTACTAAGACTGGAGTGCAGAGCGGACCTGGGGTTAGTAATGGATTCAAGGGTTCACTTACGGGTTCTGTGAAAGACGGAGAGATAGAAGTCGTCTACGCTTATACTGTTGAAGGTTCAAAAGGTAAAGAAAGAGAGATATATACTTTTGAAGGTGAGGACTTAGTAAAATTGCGTTATAGATTGATAGATAATTTCGATGGGGAATTATTGCCAGACAGATCAGAAGAATCAAAGAGACTTATATATGCTAAATCCAACTGTGAAGTAGAAAATCAAAAAGTAGAAAAGAAAGAAAATATCCTAAATAGTGATTTTGAATTGGCTAGTTAGTTATTGATTTTTGTATAAATTTATGCTTCTATGTATCTAGAACCAATATTGGTTTTGTTATTTTAAATTTACATAAAATGAAACAAGTAAATATTGATGCTAATATCAGTGGGCTGGACTACAATTTAGTTTTAGAATATTATAAAAACTGTATTAAAGCATTGTTAAGAGAAGACTATTCTGAAAGTAAATATTCTTTAAATAAAGAAAATTATTTACCACTATTAATAGAATGTTACACTAAATTTCGTTTTAATAAGCAGATAGATATTTTAGAATCAGAAGAACATAAAAAAAAATTTATTCTTCATTCTGAAGAATACAATGAAATCATTAATAGCATGAAGAACTATGTAGAAGAAAGAGGCTTATTTTCTTATAAAGGTCCAGCAATCAGAAAGAAAGTTACAATGTATCCTGACTTTCTTGAGTAAGAATAATTTGAATTAAAGCAGTTTTATTAAATATAAAACTGCTTTTTTATTTATAATAATGCTGGCTTTTTGGAGGATTTTGTTGTAATATAAGATTTATATGGCTCACGGGGAAGTTTTAATACGCTTTGAAAAAGTGTCATTTGAATATGGTCACAACAAACCTATTTTGGAAGAGGTGGATTTTTCTGTGCGTCGTGGAATGAAGGTGACTATAATGGGTCAAAACGGTGCAGGGAAAAGTACTCTTTTTAATCTAATCACAGGGACTTTTGAGACCGAAAGTGGGCGAGCTATTATCTCTGATAATGCGACTATAGCTCTATCAAGACAAGTTATCCCTCGTGATGAACTCGAGCTTACTGTGCGCGACTTTTTTCAAAAATGTTTTAAATCTAAGGTGTATGATATCGATCCTAAAATTGATGAAGTACTAGAAATAGTTAATCTTAAAGATCATACTAAAATCCACGACAGGATAATCAAAACTTTCTCTGGTGGTCAACAAGCTCGTCTCTTGCTCGCTTCAGCTTTGATTCAAGAGCCGGATATCTTGCTCCTCGACGAGCCTACGAACAATCTAGACAAAGCAGGTATCGCTCACCTTACAGAATTCTTAGTGAATTATAAGAAGACAGTGATAGTTATTTCTCACGATGCACATTTCTTGAATGCTTTTACAGATGCTGTCTTGTACCTCGACGTTTATACTAGAAAAATAGAACAATATCTCGGCAACTATACCGACGTGCGTGATCAGATTACAGCCCGTATGGAAAGAGAGAATAGAAAGAACGCTCAACTCTCAAAGGAAATCCAAGCTAAAAAAGATCAATCAAACAAATTCGCCATGAAAGGAGGAAATTTACGTCTAGTAGCGAGACGCATGCGTGAACTAGCAGAAGAACTAGAAGAAGAAAAAGTAGATGTTCGCAAAGAAGATAAAACTATCAAGAATTTTACTATTCCAGCTCAAGAAGATTTGATAGGAGATATTTTAAACCTAGAAAGTATTTCGATACTAGAAAAAGGTGAGCCAGTCGAGAAAAAAGTTAATGTAAAATTACGCAAGAATATGCATCTAATTCTCTCAGGTCCAAACGGTATCGGCAAGAGTACTCTACTCGAATCTATCGCTACAGGTCGTACTAGCGGCAAAGCCCTTGGCGCGATATTGCATCCTGACGTCCGTATCGGATACTATCGTCAAGATTTCTCGACGCTAGATTTCAATCAAACTGTGCATCAATGTTTATCTTCTACAATGCTTAAAATCACTGGACGTATAGAGGAAGAGAGATTCCGAGCTATTGCTGCAGGATTTTTAATCACAGGCGAGATGATCCATACAAAGATAGGTAGTCTCTCAGAAGGTCAAAAAGGCCTTGTAGCGTTCGCTACTTTGGTTATCGAAGCCCCGGGTCTTTTGATTTTAGACGAGCCTACAAACCACATAAACTTCAGACATTTACCGATAATAGCTAAAGCTCTTAGTGAATACAAAGGCGCTATGATACTAGTATCTCACGTACCAGAATTCGTGTCTCAAATCCGCATCGATGATATTCTAGACTTAGGTAGTAAAAAATAATTTCTATATTAAAATGAAAAATTCTAAATCAAACACTTTATCCTACGACGTGATTGTGATAGGTGGAGGAGCGAGCGGGATAATGTCTGCTATAGAAGCTGGTCGCCGAGGTAGAAAAGTATTACTGATAGAGAAGAATAAAAATCTCGGTGAGAAATTAAAAATCTCAGGTGGAGGACGTTGCAATATTACTAATGCGACTTATGATACTCGAGAATTTTTAAAAAATTACGGCAAATCTTCAGAATTCTTGTTTTCTACTTTTTCTTCTTTTGGAGTCAAAGATACTTTTTCATTTTTTGAAAATCTAAATCTACCTTTGGTAGTCCAAGCTCGAAATCGCGCTTTCCCTCATACAGAAAAAGCGAGTGACGTCGTGCGAGTCATGGTCAAAGCTTTGAAAGACAATAATGTTAAAGTCATAACAGGTAGCGTCGTCAAAAATATAATCCACGAAGGCAATAAAATTCAAAAAATATTGGTAGATAAAAATGAATATACTGCTATAAGTTATATCCTGGCTACTGGAGGCGTCTCTCATCCTGAGACTGGATCGACTGGAGACGGCTTTAAATGGTTGGAAGATTTGGGTCATAAAGTCAAAGCTCCGACTCCGACTATAGTCCCTATAGCGACGAGTGATAAATGGATTCATGCTCTCTCTGGTATATCGCTCTCTTTCATGAAAATTACTTTTTTTGTAGAGAGGTCAAATAGTCCTATTCCTAAAAAAGCATTCTCTAAAACTGGCAAGATTTTATTTACCCATTTTGGACTATCTGGTCCTTTGATACTAAATTCTGCCTCACAAATCTGGGACTTATTACAAGAAGGTATCGTAACTGCAAAGATAGACGCTTATCCTGATACTGAAATAAATATTTTAGATGAACAAATTACTAAAATTTTTGATAAAAATAAAAACAAAACTTTTAAAAATGTTTTGAAAGAGATATTGCCTCTAGGTACTATGCCAGGTATTGTGAGTTTATTGAAAGATATAGACGAAGATACAAAAGTACACAGCATCACAAAAATACAAAGGAGAAAAATAGTAGATACCTTAAAGGCTTTACCTGTAAACGTAACTCATCTTATGGGTTACGATAGGGCAGTGATAGCCGACGGCGGAGTTTTGCTCTCTGAGATAGATACTAAAACCATGCGTTCTAAAATACTAAACAATCTTTTCATCACTGGAGATTTGTTGAATATTAATAGACCAAGTGGAGGATATTCACTACAACTCTGCTGGACGACAGGATATGTAGCAGGGAATAATGCATAAGGTATAACTTATCCACAGTTTTTCTCTTTTTTCTCTTGACGGTGAACGCTCGTTCACCTATACTATATACATATCTAATTATGATTTATGTACAGAATTATAAATAGAATTTATTAATTTAAACAATCCAGCCTTCGCGCAAAGCTACGGCGGACAAGTAAATATATGTCACAAAATCAATTTTTAAAAATACTAGAGAGAGATTTACAAGAGATCAACAAGACTATCGATATGAAGATAATGAAAGGTCTAGACTACACACGCGAAGCTCGTGATCATAAACTTATCCTAAAGAAGATAAAATACAACACAAGAAGTAGAGGTAGCTTCTTTAATAGATTTTTCCCTTTCGTGTTAAAATATTAAGATATGCAAAACGAATATCAAAACAAAATACAATCTTTCTACGGTAAAAATAAAAGGATGCCTACTTATACTGAGATGATGACTTTGTTTGCTTTAAAGTCTAAAAACTCAGTATCTAAGATAGTAGATAAATTAATTGATATTGGTTTCGTGAATAAAGACAATCTAGGTAGATTGATTCCAAGTAAATCTTTTGGAGAGATCCCGCTATTGGGTCTGGTCAAAGCTGGTTTTCCTTCACCAGGTGAAGAGATATTAAACGAGTCTTTGAATTTAGAAGATTTACTTGTAGACAAAAAAGAATTGACCTATATGCTCGAAGTTGACGGTGATTCTATGATAGACGCTCATATTGAGAAAGGTGATATGGTTTTAGTCGAACGGACCAAGAATGCTAAAGTAGGAGATATAGTTATCGCAGAGGTGGACGGAGAATTCACCATGAAGTATTTCCGTAAAACAGGAGACAAGGTCTGGCTCGAACCAGCCAACAAAAACTACAAGCCAATCTACCCAAAATATTCTCTAGAGATTAATGCTGTAGTCAAAGCTGTCATAAGAAAATACTAATACACAATACAAACAATTTGAAAAAACTCCGAAAAAGCATATAATAGACAATATGCTTTTTAGTTTGATTAAAATTTTTCTTCCCATGACTGCTTCATTTTTTTTGGGGCTTTTATTTACACCCATAGCGACTCATTTTTTCTACAAATACAAAATGTGGAAAAAGTATTCTAGGAATGAAAATGTATCAACTAATGATTTTAAGAAAATACATAACGAAACAGAAGAATTAAAAACTCCAAGAGTTGGAGGGATTATCATCTGGTTCTCAGCTACTTTGGTAGTTTTTTTGTTTTATCTTCTGTCGCTTCTTGTGCCGACTGATGATATAAATAAATTAAATTTCTTGAGTAGGAATCAAACTCTTATACCTTTCTTTACTCTGATACTCGGAGCTATTATCGGACTTTGGGACGATCTGATACAAATATTTGGCACAGGAAAATATGCACGAGATGATAAATCTTGGAGAATTTGGAAAGCGTTTTTAATAATGTTTATCTCTTTCTTTATCGGATACTGGTTCTACTACAAACTCGGCATGGACGCTGTGCATATACCTTTTATGGGTGAGGCGTATTTAGGTATTTTAATAATTCCTTTTTTCATGTTGGTATCACTCGCTACTTTCTCGGGAGGAGTTATCGACGGTATCGACGGACTAGCTGGAGGTGTTTTTGCTTCTATTTTCGCTTCATATACAACTATCGCTTTTCTAAATAATCAAATAGACCTAGCCGCTTTCTCAGCTGTAATAACAGGTAGCATTTTTGCATTTTTATGGTTCAATATTCCGCCGGCTAGGTTCTATATGGGCGAGACGGGAGTTATGGCTTTGACTATTACTCTAGCTACATTAGCATTTTTGACTGATAGTGTATTTATTTTACCTGTTGTTGCGATAGCGCTAGTCGTGACTTCAGCATCTGTAATTATCCAGACTTTGTCAAAGAAATTCCGTAATGGTAAAAGAGTGTTTAAAGTCGCACCAATACATCATCATTTCGAAGCTATGGGCTGGCCTTCATACAAAGTCACGATGCGTTTCTGGATTTTCTCACTGGTATTTTCTATTATTGGAATTATTTTATTTGTTATTAGTAAATAAAATGCCAAGAAAAGAAACAAAAAAAATAGATAGATTTTTCCTCACTCTGACCTTGATATTGGTTTTCTTTGGTGTGGCTATGTTTACTTCGGCTTCTTTGGGCGTCTTGAATAAGAATGCAAATGTTTTCTATGATATTTTATTGAAACAAATTGTCCTAGGTCTCGGCTTGGGTTTTATCGGTATGTATTTAGCTTCTAGGATAGACTACAAGATCTGGAAAAAATACGCTTTTTATATATTCTTGTGTTCTATATTACTTACAGCTTCGGTATATATACCTGGACTTGGATTTTCCCATGGAGGAGCTTTGAGATGGATAGATATCGGGCCTATTTCTTTTCAACCCGCCGAGATTTTGAAATTCGGTTTTATTATTTATTTTGCTGCTTGGTTATCTTGGGCTAAACATAAAGTTTCTGATTTTAGATTTGGAATGCTACCACTTGCTATCATGCTCGGTCTTATAGCTCTAATACTTTTAAATCAACCCGACACAAAGAGTTTTATCCTCATATCAGTCACAGGTATATCTATGCTTTTTATCGGAGGAGTACCTATGCGCTACATCGCTTTTTCTGGAATAATCGTAACGATATTTCTTTCAGTATTAGTATTTTTTACTCCGTATTTACAAGACAGAGTTAAGACTTTTATAAATCCCTCACATGACTCCAAAGGTTCAGCCTATCAGATTCAGCAATCCTTGATAGCTATAGGTTCAGGAGGAGTTTTTGGGAGGGGATACGGTCAAAGTATTCAGAAATTTACGTACCTGCCTGAGCCACAAGGGGACTCGATATTTGCTGTTTTAGGAGAAGAACTTGGTTTTGTCGGAGGAGTTATAACTATATTTTTGTACATGCTTTGGTCTTTGAGAGGTTTTCACATTGCCAACAATGCGTCTGATGTCTTTGGTAGACTTTTAGTCTCTGGAATTGTTATACTTATGATAGCGCAATCATTTTTGCATATTGCTTCTGTGATTGGAGTGTTTCCGTTGACTGGAGTACCTCTCGTATTTATGAGTCATGGAGGAACTTCTTTGATGATTTATCTGGTCGCAATCGGTTTAATTTTACAAGTTTCAAAAACAAAAACAACAATTTAATTTTATGAAAATAGTTTTTACAGGTGGAGGTACAGGAGGACATTTTTATCCTATTATTGCAGTCTCAGAAAGAGTCAATCAAATCATCAGTAAAGAAAATATCTTGGGTGCAAAATTGTATTATATCTCTACTGAACCATACGACAAACAAGCTCTTTTCGAAAATAATTTAATTTTTAGAGAAATACCAACAGGGAAAATGAGAACATATTTTTCTATTCAAAATATTTTTGATATATTCAAAACTTTTTTTGGTGTATTAAATGCACTCATCAGAATCTTTGCTATTTATCCTGATGTGATTTTTAGTAAAGGTGGTTACGCTGCTTTTCCTGTAGTTTTCGCTGCCAAGCTATTAAATATCCCTGTAATCATTCATGAATCCGATGCAGGTCCAGGTAGGGTAAATGTCTTTGCCTCCAAATTCGCAAAACGTGTCGCCATTTCTTTTAAAGATAGTGCTGAATTTTTTCCAAAAGCAACTACAGTCTACACAGGTCAACCTGTACGTAAAGAAATAGAACAAAAAGAAGGACGTGAAGAGTCTTTGAGATTCTGGTCTTTGGAATCCGACTTGCCGGTGCTCTTGGTGCTTGGTGGATCTCAAGGTGCAGAACTTATCAACAATACCGTCATAGACGCTTTACCTGATTTAGTAAAAAAATATCAGATCATTCACCAAACAGGAGTTAAGAATTTTAAAAATGTAAAAGCTCGTGCTGATGTAGTATTAGAAAGTAACGTCAACAAAGCTAGATATACACCTATCGCTTTTCTCAACCCTCTACAAATGAAGATGGCTGCTGGAGCGACTGAGCTCATCATATCTCGTGCAGGTTCAACTATTTTCGAAATAGCTTCTTGGGGTGTACCTTCTATCCTTATTCCTTTTACTGTTTCCAATGCCGACCATTCCAAGAAAAATGCTTTTGCTTACGCTCGAGCTGGAGCTTGTATCGTAATAGAAGAAATGAACATGACTGCAAATATCTTGAATTCAGAAATAGATAGAATTATCTCAAATAAAAATGTACATATTAGCATGTCCAAGAACGCTCAAGCTTTCTACAAACCCGACGCAGCAAACACAATAGCCAGAGAAATAGTAGATATTGCTTTGTCTCATGAGAAATAGGAGTTTGTTTTTAGAAATATAATCCTACAAAATCCGAGCTTTTTATGTTAAAATAGGTCTATGGAAGAACATAAAAAAGTTATTACTCGTTTTGCTCCTAGTCCTACAGGATTGTTGCATTTAGGTGCTTATCGTACCGCTATTTTTGCTTATTTATTTGCTAAAAAACATGGTGGCGAATTTGTGTTGCGTATCGAAGATACAGATAAAGAAAGAAACAAAAAAGAATACGAAGACGATATACTCGCTAGTTTGAAATGGATGGATTTGAATTATGATAGTTTTTATCGTCAGTCAGAACACGTAGAGACTCATAAGAAATATCTAGAGCAAATGATCTCGAATGGGCATGCTTATATTTCTAAAGAAGAAGCTAAAGACGGTAGTGGAGTAATAAAAGAAATAGTCCGCTTCAAGAATCCAAACATAGATATATCTTTCGAAGATGTTATTAAAGGTACTGTGACTATGAATACGACAGACTTGGGGGATTTCGTGATAGCTAAAAATATGAATGAACCTCTTTTTCATCTAGCAGTAGTTGTGGATGATTTTGAAGAAGGAGTGACTCATGTAATACGTGGAGAAGATCATGTCTCTAATACTCCGAGACAAATCTTGATCCAAAGAGCTATCGGTGCTAATACGCCGATATATGCGCATTTACCTTTAGTCCTAGGTCCAGATAAACTCAAACTCTCAAAAAGAAGAGGTGCAAAAGCTTTGAGCGAATATCAAAAATTAGGATTTTTACCTAATGCTATTTTAAACGGTGTAGCTTTTGTAGGCTGGAATCCAGGCACAGAGCAAGAAGTATTTTCCCATGATGAATTGATCCAAGCTTTTGATTTAGTTAGAGTGCAAAAATCTCCAGCTGTGTTTAATGAACAAAAATTAGAATGGTTCAACAAAGAGCATATCAAATTACTTTCACAAGAAGAGATAGAAAGTAATATTTTAGAATGGTTACCAGAGGATAAAAAGAATACAAAACTTGTTCCTATTATCTTCGACAGGATTTCTAAATGGAGTGACGTGAGGAATATGATAGAAATAGGGGAATTGGACTTCTTTTTTGAGCTAGGGGAATATGATAAAACAGGTCTAATATACAAAGACGTCTCAAAAGATAAAATCATTATGAATATTAAATCTGCATTAGAAGCATTAGAGCAAATCAGTCCAGAAGATTTCAATATAGAAAACATTAAAAATGCACTTATGTCAATAGCCGATAAATTAGATAGTAGGGGAGAATTATTGCATCCTATAAGGTATGCTTTGTCTGGACTTGCCAAGTCTCCAGACCCGTTTATTATCGCTTCAATACTCGGTAAAAATGAAACCATTAAAAGATTACAAAACGCAATTGTATAAAAAATATTTATATTCACATTTCAATATTTTTTATATATTAATTATTTTTATAATATTTTTTATGAGTTTGCCATTTTTTTCTTCGGGTCAATCCAAAGAAGAATTGGAAAATCAAATCAATACAAAGTCGGTAGATATTTTGAAGCTTGAAGAAGATATAAAAAAATATCAAAATGAATTAAATACTATCGGCAAACAGAAAAATACTCTAGCGAGTTCTCTAAGAGAAATAGAAATCAATCGCAAGAAGTTGACACTAAATATCACTTTGACTGAAAATAAAATAGATCAAACCAACCTAAAGATTCAAAGTCTTTCGAACGAAATAGGTAGTAAAGAAGACTCCATATCCTTAGATATGCGAGCCATAAAGAGCAATTTTAAGCTTATAAACGAGGCTGAGAACAAGAATTTAGTCCAATTGATACTAAATGGTGAGAATATTACGGATATCTGGAACGACCTAGATCAGATGTTTTTTGTTAGAGAAAAAATCCGAGAAAAGGTAGTCGAATTAAGACAAATTAAAGGGGAATTGGAATCAGTTCAAACGGCTACTGAAAAAGCAAAAGAGGAATTAGTATACCTTAAAAATGGGCTTGCTGATGAGAGAAAAATAGTTGAACAAAATAAAAAAGAAAAAGAAACTTTACTGAGTAAAACAAAAAATAGTGAAGCCAACTATCAAAAATTATTGAAAGATAAAAAAGCTCTGCGTGATGCATTAGAAAAAGAATTGCGTGACTATGAGTCTCAACTCAAATTCATACTCGATCCAAATTCTTTACCTGGAGCCAACGTACTGTCTTGGCCACTTGATAATGTATTTGTCACTCAACAATTCGGTAAAACTTCGGCTTCTAAGAGACTATATGCTTCAGGTAGTCACTCTGGGACGGATTTTAGAGCGTCTGTAGGTACTCCTGTGAAAGCTATGGCTGAAGGAGTTGTGAAAGCTGTTGGTGATACTGATACTACTTGCGCAGGAGCTTCTTTTGGTAAATGGATTTTGATAGATTATAACAATGGACTATCTAGTGCGTACGGTCATATGTCTTTGATCAAAGCTGTGCCTGGTCAGAAAGTCTCTCGTGGAGAAATCGTCGGCTATAGTGGCAATACTGGTCACACTACAGGTCCACATCTACATGTCACAGTCTACGTAAAGAATGCGGTCAAAGTCGAAAGTAAAGATAGTAGAGCATGCCCAGGCAAGACTCTAACTCAGCCATTTGCACCAGTAAATGCATATTTGGACCCAATGTATTATTTACCAAAATATTAATCAATTATTAAGCATAGTTAAATGTGTTATAATATACAAATTATGAAAAATTTAAAAAATCAAAAAGAAGGCGGATTTATTTATATAATTATTGTTATCGTTGTAGCTTTATTATTGATGAGATATATGGGAGTTACATTCACAGGGACTTTTGAGTGGTTCCAAGAACTATTTTACAGCGTTTGGTAGAAATCTTTAATTAGCTTATATATTCTATATATTGATATATATGAGCTAACCAAAAGATATATTGTGCGACGCTAATATAATAATAACCTCTTGTTAAATATAGAACAAATAAAAAGACCGGAAAAATAGTTTTAAATACATTCTCCTGTTCTTTTCTATTAAATATAAAAATATATGTCTAAATTTATAAAACCTTTCAAAAATATAATATATCTGATGTTGATATTTGTCTGTGTCATTTCCCTACTACCTAGGGGACTCATGGCACAGGAAATACTAGAAGACAATCTCCTACCGCCCGTAGTAGAGCAGTCTGAGATAGTGAAAGCTCGAGTATTAGAGACTACAGATAAATCAAGCGACCTAATACCAGTCTTCAATATAGAAAATAAAAATCAAGAGATTAAAGCTATCATCCTCGAAGGCGAAAATAAGGACAGGGAGGTCGTATTCAACAACGACTTTACTCCCCTTGCGCCTGGAGATATTTTTTACATGAATCATACGACTCGCGACGGTGAAGAATTTTTTGCTATGATGGAGCCGTACAGATTGAATATAATTTATGTTTTACTTTTTATTTTTATTGCTTTAAGTATATTCATTGGAGGATGGCAAGGATTGAGAGGACTCATAAGTCTAGCTCTAAGTTTTGTTTTAATAATTTATGCGCTCTTGCCTGGAATATTGGCTGGCTACTCACCTGTCTTGGTTAGTATTATTGTCTCTTCTTTTATCATTATTGTAGGATCATATATTACTCACGGTTTCAACAAGACTACAACTTCGGCAGTATTAGGTATGATACTTACGATCATAATCACCGGGACCTTGGCAGTAGTATCGGTCAACTACGGCAACTTTACTGGTTATGATAACGAAGAAGCTGTATTTTTAAATCGTAATTTTCAGGGTGAGATAGATCTAGTAGGTATACTAATCGGAGGAATTATGATAGGACTTTTAGGAGTTTTGTATGACATAGCGATCAACCAAGCTATATTCGTAGAAGAATTGCATCATATCGCACCACACGTAAAGAGAAAGAATATATTCAAGCGAGCTATGCGCATGGGTCGGGAACATATCGGCGCCTTAGTCGATACTCTAGCTATAGCCTACGCAGGAGCTTCCCTACCGTTATTGTTACTTTTTTCTGGTTCAACGAATATAGAACAAATTTTAAATAGAGAAATCTTTGCGACAGAAATAGTCCGTATCTTGATAGGTAGTATAAGTCTAATATTAGCAGTACCAATAACTACATTTATAGCTACCCTACTCTTGATGAAAAAAGATGAGACAGAGGTGAACGAAGAAACTCTAAAAATAGAAGAAGAGAATTTGAAACATCATAAGCATAGTCACTAAGATTTTTTATTTACAACTAGAAGACTTTGTATACCCTTTCTCTTTGGCTTCTTCTTCTGTATCAAAATATATTCTATTTTCTTGCTTGATACTTTTACCAGCAGAGCAACCAAACGGGTAGTACTTGCTTCCCCTACTCGAAGCAAAGAAATTCCTACCTTCTAGGTTTACCCCTTCGTATTCATAGCTTTTAGCTATTTCGGCCTCACTACCTGTATCTGTATTTTCTAGCCTTGTATTTGCGCCTTTATCGGTATTTGCATTATCTATGGCTTTCAAGGCCTGGGCTGTCTGATCGGGGTAATCTATGCCTATATTTGGCTTTATTTCGCCTTTTGAGAGTCTTCCGAGCTGAAATGAGCCTAAACCTACTAGAATTATAATAAGTAAGATTAAGAGGTCTTTTCCATTATCACTTTGTATAAAATGCTTGATTTTTTCCATAATATGATATATAGTTGATATACATTAATTTTAACATTAAATATAATAAAACAATATGGCACATAGGAAAGCCGGCGGAACCGCCAAAAACTTAAGAGACTCGAATCCAAAGTACCTAGGTACTAAACTTGCTGATGGTCAAAAAGCACAACCTGGATCTGTTATCGTACGCCAAAGAGGTACTGTGATAATGGCGGGTGCAAACGTAGGCCTTGGTAAAGATCATACTTTATTTGCACTAAAAGAAGGAATCGTTAAATTCGGTTCAAAGAGAAAAACTTCTTTCAACGGAAAAACTGCAGTCAAAAAAGTAGTAAACGTTATTGTAAAATAAATCTAAATTTTAAACAAAAATAAAAACCTTCTCGTAAATGAGAAGGTTTTTATTTTTATTGTTTAGTAGTATATTAGTCGTGATTGATTATTAATTTGAAACTAGAAGTCTTGCCCTTGATAGCTAACTTTATCTCAAATTCACCTGTAGTTTTGATTGGCTTTTCTAGATCTATGAATTCTTCGTCTATTGGGATATGATTTTGCTTATACATTGCCTCCACGATATCTTTTTTGTGAATCGAAGAGAAGAGACTTCCCTTTTCTCCTGCTTTGGATACTATGGTCACAACTTTATCTTTGATTTCTTCTAGATTTTTAGTCAGTAACTCGTCTTGGACAGCGCGTTCGACTTTGACTTGATTGTTCTTTATCTCTAATTCCTTTATAGCTTTTGGAGTCGCTATTTCGGCTAATTTGCGAGGCAATAAGAAATTTGTAGCATAGCCGTCATTTACTTCTTTGATATCATTTTTCCTGCCTATTTTTGGTACATCTTTTAAGAATATTACTTTCATATTTTTATTTCTTATTTTAAATTTGTAATTATTCGACTACTGTAGTTGATTCTGTTTTTGGTTCTATTTTAGTCCAATTCAACAATAACTCTACAGCTTTTTCTAATTGAGCATCAGTCTTCTCGCCTTCTGGATCATTTCTTTGCTCTACAACATAATCGGGAGTGAGTCCTTTGTTTGAGATAGACAAGCCGTTTGGTGTGAGCCATTTAGCTACAGTTACTTTGAGTAAAGTGTCGTTGGTGATATCGATAACTTCTTGGACTGAACCTTTTCCATAACTTTGAGTTCCGACTATTTTTGCTTTACTATGATCTTGCATTGCTCCGGCCAAGATTTCTGAAGCAGAAGCCGAACCTCCGTCAATAAGTATCACATACTTTAGATTGTCATTAAAAATATCATAACCATGACTTCTGTAGATTTTTTGTTTTTGACCTTCACCGTAATCTTCTATCAGAACAGTCTTACCGTTTGGCAAAAACCAACTCGCCATATCGACTGCCGCTTCGAGATATCCTCCAGGATTGCCTCTCAAATCTATCAATAATTTATCAGTCTTAGAGTCAGAGAACTCTTGCATAGCTTCGCGGAATAGATTGATAGAAGTCGCACCAAAGCTATATAGTTTGACTACGAAAATCTTATCATCACGTAGTTCGGTATCGATAGTAGGCACGTTGATAGTGTCACGTACGATTTTAATCTCACGAGGTTTATTCTCTCCTTCACGATAGATAGACAGAGCGACAGTAGTACCTTTCTCGCCACGGATTAATTTGATAGCTTCGTCTATAGACAAGTCGTTGGTTATCTTCTCGTCAATTTGCAATATCTTGTCGCCAGCTTTGATACCCGCATTGTACGCTGGAGTATTTTTAAGTGGAGCGATGACAGTTAGGACTTTGTCTTTCATGCCGACTTCCATACCAACTCCGCTAAAATTCCCAGCAATATCTTCTTCGAAAAGCTTGGCCTCTTCTGGAGTAAAGAATGAAGTATAAGGGTCTTCTAATGAGCCTACAAGGCCTTTTATGGCACCATAAACACGAGCTTGGTTATCTGTAGCATTTGCTCCAGGATACTTCTCATCGAGCGCTCCCCAGACTTTCCAAAAAGGAGCTAGATCGATAGTATTCGGATCTACTTGTGATTCTCTTGTAACAAAAGAAGTTATGTTTTCAAAATTTTTACTTTGAGCAAAACCTAAATACAAACCAAAGATAAAAACAAAAACGACGACTAATGAGAAATTTCTGTTTTGTTTTATTTTAAAAAATTCGAAAATATTTTTCATAATTAATTCATTCTTTTATCTCTAAAAGGTAAATTTTCTGAGAAGTTTTCAAACATCCTTTTGATAGGAGTTTCTTTTTTAGAATTCTTGTATAAGACTAGACTAATATAAATAAGGATAAAACCCGTGATTACAAACAGGATATTTTTAATCAAAGAAGGAAAACCCAAATAAGGTAATATCGCTGTCCAAATTCCAATAATTAACAATGTTCTTGATGTGTGCATTACCCTATTATATAAAAGAAAAAACTATAAGGCAATTGCACTAAAAGATGAGTCGTTTAGAGGTATTTTAGTCTCTGTTTTCAAGAGGTTTATATTTACAAAAAGTAATACAAAGATCACTGTTATCAAGGCTAAGCTTCTGATAATTATAAAAGGATGCATTATCTCTGACTTTATCAAGAAAGTGATAAAGATACCTAAGATTATACCAACAATGATATACAAGAGATTACTTATGTTTTTATTTGGTGAAGTTAAGACTTTATTTATATAAGCTTCTACTTTAGATATAGTTTGCTTTGTGAGTCCTACCGTTAGAGGCAAGATTTCATTGGTAGAATTAATATCATTTGTTTGAGCTACTGTATTTGTGGTCTCTGGTGTTTTTGGTGTTGATTCAGTTTTTGGAGTTGTTTTGGTGCCTGTTTCTGTTTTAGTTGCTTGAGTAGTTTTAGTTGGGGTTTTTGTGGTTGGAGCTTTTTTTGGAGTTGTTGCACTTATGGTTTTGACTACTGTCTCTTCTCCCAAGACTTGATTGTTATCTATTACTACAGTCGGGTTTATGGTTGTTGCTATGTTTGTATTATTTGTATTTACTGGAATTGTAGTGTTTGTAACTTTAGGAGCTGACTCTGGTTTACCGAAAAATTGCACAACAAAGACAGCATTTCTACCTTCATAATTGCCACTAGCTACAGCTATACCTATCTCGGTATAGTCTTTCTTTACTATATTTGCTCTATGGCTCGGTGAGGCCATCCAAGCACGTGCTACTTCTTCAGATTCAAAGAAATTAACAGCCAAGTTCTCACCTGCGAGTTTGTATTTGTAATTTACTTGGTTCAAGAAATACCAAGGAGTTTTCCCGTCTGGAGTATTGTGAGAGAAATATCCACGGGCGGCCATATCGTTGGCTTTTAATTGAGCAGCTTGTTTCAAGAGATTGTTTTCTGTAAGGGTGTCCAAGTTATTGGCTACTCTTTGATCGTTGGTTAGAGCGGTTAGAACTCCAGGCAAGACTGCTGCCAAGAAATTCGTCTTGTTGAAAACAAAAAATATTTGGACCAATAGACCTAATTCTAGGATAATCACCGCTAGGAATAAAAAAGTAATAGATTCATGACGCAAAAGATGCGGAGCGTGTCCGTTGTCGTCGTGAGGAACTAAATGATTTCGTATTTTTTTCCAAAATTTATTCACGAATGTATTATATAACAAATTAAAAACACGGTCAAGTGACCGTGTTTTTAATTTTTAACCTTATTATTAAAGGTATTATGGGAGTTGAGGGACTTCTAATTTCAAATCAGGACATTTAAGCATATTGATTTTCCATTTAGTAGTCTTGTATACATTACCTGTTCCCTTTCCTTCTGGGATTCCTAAAGCTACCCAAGGAGCCAAGATTTCAGATGCATATTTTTCTTGAAAAGCGATAACAGCTTTTCTTGTCTCTTTACCAAATTTTCCATCAACAGCAAGAGCTGGATTTAGAGAAAGATTTTCATTCAAGAAAGTTTGCAATAATTTAACTTGCTCAGGATTATTTTTCTTATCAAAAGCCAAGAAATCGTTTAGATAAATCGCACTACAAGTAGTCGCACCGAGGACTTCACCTTTTGGAGCTTCTGTAGTCATTGAGTCTGTATTTTCAGTAGAAGCACCTAATACAGATCCAGATACAGTAGGAGCAGCAGAGCCACCTCCAGAGTGAATAAAGTCATCATTTGTAAAAGTACAAGTAGCTGTTTGTTCTGAAGTGATAACTATAGCAGTACAATTCTCAGCGAGGGCTGCATAATTTGCTACAGAGTCTTCTGTGATTGTATAAGTTCCTGGAGCTAGACTGATTGTATTTTCACCTAGTAAAGGATTACTTATGTTTTGCATGAAGTTTACTGAACCACCTCCGTTTATTTTGAAAGAGAAATCTCCAGCTGTCTTAACACCATTTTCATTGTTTACTACTATTTTCTTTACTACTAGAGTTCCGTTAACTACAGGCGCTGGTCCGTTATCATCATAGCCAACACAATTAGTTGTGCCACTTTCAGTAACAAAAGTAAGCTCTTGATTGTCATTACTGTCTGAAGTGTCTCCATCTCCAATACAATAAAGTCCTAAGACATCTCCATGAGGTAATTTTTCTGTTGGGTTTGCAGGATTAGTTTCTACTATCAAATATCTTCCATTTACTAATAAGTTTGGAATAGTTAATACACCATTTATATCTGTTGACCCAGCAGACATTACGGGAGCTGACAATTCAGGGTAAGGAGCATTTGCATCAGTTTGTGTTCCATAAACATAACCATAAGTTTTACCAGACGCTAGTACACATCCTGCTGGTACAGTTTGACCTACACCATTAGCTGAACGAATTACTGTAGTTCCTTCAGGGCAAGAATATCTAGTGATTTGAACATTGCCGAAAGATCTTTCAAAATCAAAAGTTTTAGTTTCTGTCTCTGTGCCGAAAACAAATGAATCTACATTTTCTGTATATCCGTCATTGTAAGGTTCTCCAACTCTCAAACCTAACCAAGAATCATTAACACGGATTCTTGCACCAGAATAATCAGTTAAAATTTGAGACCAAGTTTTAAGCGTTGTGCCTAATTCTCCTGTTACAGGCCAATTTGCACCTGAATAATTCCACATAGCATTGCCTTCATTTATTGCATCCCATTTTTGCCATTGGTCTTGAATAACAGCTCCATTATTTGCAGGAACATACACTAGTCTTCTTTGCCAAGTATCAGAACCGTCAAAATCAACATTAAAGTTTAGATAAGCTGATCTATTAGCACTTCCTCCGTTTCCAGTACTTGGATTATAAGTTTCAAAACTTAATTGTTTTATAGAAGCAAGAGGTGTTCCTGAAAATTGATAAGTAGCTAAATTTCTTCTTTGTGAACCTGAGACACTTATTTGAACACTGTCATCACCGTTAGTTGGATCCATTGGTCCAGCAACAAAACCACCCAAAGAATTATCTATTGTGTTATTTTCATCGTTCCAAAAAAACCATTTATTTGGATTTGACAAAACATCTCCTAGATTGCTTGTCATATCCTCAGGATAAACTACTGTAGTACTTGCTGCACCTGCAGTAAATACATTCTGTCCAATAAAAAGAAAACCGAAAACCATTAAACCTAACAAATACTTTTTCATAAAATTTATATTCAAATTAATAATTTACCATAATAATAAAGACCACAAACAAGAACGTTTATGGTCTAAATATACAAGTTATACAAGCAAAAGTCAATGAAAACTACATAATGCTATTTTTTATTTTTCCTTTCATTATTCAAAATAACCAGGGTTGTCTACTGACATTTTGTCCAAGACTTCACGCATTACAGACGTCGCCCCTACTCCATTGGTAGATGGTCCAGACTCCATCATAATAGTGAATGCATATTTAGGATTCTCGTACGGGAAAAATCCAACCACCCAAGAATTGACTCTATTTTTCAAAACACCTATCTGAGCAGTACCTGTCTTGGCGGCAACTTTTACGTATGGCACATTGAGTGGTGCTGCTGTACCTTCGGTCACAGTCATTCTCATACCTTCATGAATTACTTTTAATTGATCTTTATCTAAAGTAATTTCTGAAACTTTATCCTCTAACTCTTTATCTCCTAATAGTAAATGCGGAGTGACAACTTTGCCTCCATTAGCCAAAGTACTAGTAGCACGTGCCATCTCAAGTGGAGTGACTTGGAAACCATACTGACCGATAGAAGTGTGAAAAGTATTTCCAATACGCCAAGCTTCACCTTTGAAATTTTTAGCTTTCCAGTCTGGATTTGGTATGACTCCAGATTTCTCTGTAGGCAAATCCACTCCTGTCTTGTCTCCAATATTAAATAATCTCGCATATTTTTCTAAACGCGCAATACCGAGCCCAACCTGACCGTCGAAGCCTCCTCCAATACTATAAAAATAAACGTCAGAAGAAACAGCGATAGCTTCACGCATATCAGTCCAACCATGCGCTTTCCAGTCTTTAAATATAGTAGGCTTTGTAGAATCGTAAGGATTCGGTATAGAGATAGAACCGCTAGAAAAAATAGATTTGTCTGGACTTATAATACCTTCCATCAAAGCTCCAAGAGCAAAAAAGGGTTTGACTATAGATCCGGGTGCATACAAACCTGAGACAGCTCTATTTAAGAAAACTTTTCTTTTGTCAGTTATGTAATTGCTGATGATGTTATTGTCTTCGCCTAGGGACAAAACTTCTCCATTATATTCAGGATAACTCACTAGACTGAGGACTTCTCCATTATGAATATCCATGACGACTCCCGCTCCACCAGTAAAGCCATGAGTCTCAGACAATTTTTGAATTGAGTTAAATAAATCTTGTTGGATTTTTGCGTCTATGGTTGTATTTAGATCAGGTCCTCTTTTTGGAGGATTTACTGTATTTTCAGAATGCACCTTGCCTCTGGCGTCGACTTCGACTATTTTGGAACCATTCTCGCCTTGGATTCTGTCATTGTATTGTTTCTCAAGCCCGTCTTTACCGATAAAGTTCGCTTGCCAATATTTACCAGTCTTGTCTTTAATAGGCGAAGATACGTATCCCAGTACATGAGAAAATCCAGGATATAAATACGAACGGACTGAGATAAAATTGTCTTTAATTTCTTCTTTAGGTTCAGTAGATTCTGCAGTCTCACCCAAGGCATCTAGAGAGACAGTAGCATCTTTGTCTAAAACAACGTCATTCAATATTTTCTTATTCCAAGCAAGTTCGACACCTTTACGATCGTAGACTATGCCTCTATCTGCAAAAATAATCTCTTCAGAAAGTTTGTTGTTCTCACTTCTAGCAAAATATGCTTCGCCTTTATTAACTTGGAGGTGAAATAATCTAAAACCGAAAACAAAAATAAATAGAAAGAAAAAAGCTCCTGTTACAAAGACGACTTGTTTGGAAATAGGCTTCTCGATACGTCCTTCGAATTGCTGAGTGTCAAAATTTTGTAAATTTTTTGAATCCAAAAATATCTCGTCTGGTTCTACGAAAAAGTTATCACCTTTTATTTTATTTTTTTTAAATATTTTAATAATCATTTTTTAAAAAGTATCTAGAGTTAATTTCTTTTTTAAATATTGTATCAAGACAAAAACAAAGAAAAAAGATATAGTGTAGACAAAATATAAATCAAAAATCTTGACCTCGGGCACAGAATACAGACTTTCAAAAATAATAATCAGAGCGAGACCTTCATAATATTTATTGAAATATAGCATTCCAATAAAAATCATAAATAATGATATCCAGAAAGGCCAGAAAAGAATTGTCGACAAAACCAATACAGAATAAATAATTCTCGATATCATATACCCTATTATCACCTTTTATTTAGAAAAAAACAAATATCAAATTTTAGGCAAATTTAAGCCACAAAAAGCGTATTATGTAAAACAAAATCAGGGCTACAGATATATAAAACACAACCTGATTATTTAAAATAAAACTAAGTATAGTAAAGAAAAATAAACTTAAATATTTTAATGGTTTATAACTACTGGATTTTTGTGTTTGCTCTTTATTGTTTACTGCCGTTTCTGCTTCAGTCTTTTTAGTATCTTCTTTAGTCTTTTCTGAATTTTCTGTTTGACTGACAGTTTGCGTTTTATTGTAATCTGCTATGTCGTTTTTGGCATCTTCTTTTTTATCGATAAAATAATTTGCTCCAGAGACTCTAAGTCCATCTACTTTATTGGCAACAGATAATATCGGTTCTGGAGTATTTTCTATTATAGTCTCCGGTATGTCTTTGGCTGGTTCTAGGATATCAGTAACTTTTTCTTTTATAGTATCTTCTACTTTTTCTAAATCTTTAGAAATCTTTTTAATAACCACCTTTTGACTTTTCTCGCTTTGATTTTGAGCAATGACGACTTCTTGATATTGCCCCTCACCTAGAGAGAATTTGGCGTCTATTATCTTTGCATATATGGTATTAGTACCTGCAGTCACAGTCCAGTCTAAAGACACGACAGACGATTCTTGAGATTTTAATGAGAATTCTTTTTTACCTAATAAAGTATCTCTATTGTAAAAAGCGACAAAACCCGAGAATTCACGTTCGTCTTGATTGAATAAGAGAGTATAGATTTTAATCTTGTCCCCTTCTGAAAAAGGATCTTTAGAATACCAAATATTAGAAGGCACAAACCCTGTATTTGTATTTTCGGCAGACGCTATACCAACGATAGATAGAGAAAAGAAAAATAAAAGTACAATTATTTTAAATTTTTGCATAATTAAGATATTTCTTCTTCATTATTCTCAATAATAGTTTTTTCTATCATACTATTTAGTTCTTCCCATCCTGGCAATTCAGAAATATTTGAAACTCCCATAAAAGACAATAAGTCGAAAGTTGGTTTGTAGACGTACTTTCTATTATCTTCATTAGAAACAACTTTTTCTACCAGACCTCTCACGAGTAAAGCTCTCAAGGTAAAGCTCGAATTCACTCCTCTGATAAAATCTATCTCGCTACGACTTGCTCCGTTTTTGTAGAGGATTATAGACAAAGTCTCTAGACTAGCTTTTGATAAATCACGATTCAATTCTTCTTTTTGAATTTCTTCTATCATATCACTATAGACTGGGCTGACAGCAATAGTATACTCTTCGTCTTTTTCCATCAAAACAATACCTCGATTTGATAAATTATTCTTTAAACTCTCTAGTGCTTCTAGGATTTCTGTTTTCGAGACTTTTAGTAAATCTTCCAATTTCTTAAGGCTCACAGGTTCAGCTTTAAAGAAAAGTAATGCTTCTATTTTTGTTTCTAAATTATTCATCCCGTTAAATATTTTTGATTAATTATTAATTTTCTTGTAAGTTATTAATTTGAATAACACTATTTCATTCATGCCCGTTCTTTAAAATATCTAACGGGATTCATATATTTTTATATTATTATAACATATCATCTTCTCCATTCATTTCTTCTGGATTTTCATTTTCTTCATCATCTAATGCAATATTATTTTTCTCTATAGTAATATCTTCAAAATTATTATCTTGAATCACATGCAATATACCTTCACGGACTAATTCGAGCATGGCTAAAAATCCTACAATCATAGTTACTTTCTCTTCACGAGTGACGGTCCTACCAACACCAGAGAATTCTCGAAAATTCATACTGAGGCTACTCTCGATGCGGTCTTTCAACTTATCGATCATTTCTTCGATGCTGATAACTTTTTTTATTTCTACTTGAGGGATTAGATTTTTCTTTGGAATTTTATTCAAAAGAGTAGAAGCAAAAGTCATCATGCTCTCTTGTGTGATTTGAGCATCAGGCAAGAAGACTACATTGTTGTGTTTGCGTTCTTCTGGAGCAAAAATAATTCTTTTACCAAAATTATTTTTTATATGTACAGACAGGTTTGAGTAGATTTCAAAAAGTTTGAGTCTCTCTTCTAGATTCTTAATATCTCCTTCTTCTTCGTTGGTTAGGTTTAGAGTCGGTAGTAGAGATTTGGATTTTATCAAGATAAGCATTGAAGCGACCAAAACAAAATTCGATATCAAGCCAGGCGGAATATCATGAGTATTTACATATCTTATATAGTCTTCGGTAATACTAGACAGAGAAATATCATTAATGAAAAGCTTGCGTTCTTCTATCATTGCTAGCAATACAGAAAAAGGCCCTTCAAATTGGTCTATTTTTACGGAATACGTATTTAAAGTGTCAGTTTCCATTATTATATCTTAACATTTTTGTATTTACCCCGCACTAATTCCCATATTTTATGTTATAATACGCTAATTATGAAAAGAAAAATTAGTGCTGGGGTGCAAAAGAAAAATAAAAACATTAAATTGTCCCGTGATGTGCAAGCTATCAAGTACGATATCACTCTACAACCAGATTTAAACAACTTTACTTTTTCTGGTTTTGAAGTAATAAGTTTTAAAATACTTAAAGCCACTAAAAGCATCACTCTACACTCCAAAGAGTTGAATATAAAAACAGCTGAAATAAAAATCAAAAAAGATAAAATATTTGCTACAAAAATAACTTACGATGAAAACTCTGAGACTGCGACTTTCATATTCCCAAATCAAATCCCAGCAGGAAAATATGATATCACTCTAGTCTTTGAAGGAATATTGAATGACAAGATGCGAGGATTCTATCGTAGTTCTTATACTGTAGATGGAGTTTTGTCTCATATCGCGACTACTCAATTTGAAGCTACCGACGCTCGTCGCGCTTTCCCTTGTTTTGATGAACCAGCACACAAATCTATATTCAATGTTTCTCTCATAGTACCAAAAGGTAAAACTGCTATCTCAAATACTTTGCCAGTATTAGTAAGTGAACATACTCCAGATTTAGATATCATTAAATTCTCTCCGACTCCTGTCATGTCGACTTACCTTCTCGCTTTTATTATTGGAGATTTTGAATATTTGGAACAGAAAACCAAGAACGGAGTAAATATCAAAGTTTACACAACCAAAGGTAAAAAGCATCAAGGAGAATTCGCTCTATCTTGTGCTGTAAAAACTTTAGAATTTTATGAAGAATATTTTGATATTAAATATCCCTTGCAAACTCTCAATATGATAGCTATACCGGACTTTGCTAGTGGAGCTATGGAGAATTGGGGTGCTATCACCTATCGTGAGACGGCTCTGCTCGTCGATCCGATAAATTCTTCTATCTCTAGTAAGCAATGGGTAGCCCTCGTTATAGCTCACGAGATAGCTCATCAATGGTTCGGCAATCTAGTGACTATGGAATGGTGGACTCATTTATGGCTAAACGAAGGCTTTGCTTCTTATATTGAATATCTCGCAGTAGACAAAATGTTCCCAGAGTGGGATATCTGGACTCAATTCTCGACTGCTGACCTTGGTGTAGCTTTGAGACTCGACGCTTTGAAAAATACTCATCCAATAGAAATAGAAGTTCATCACCCTCATGAAATAGGAGAAATCTTCGACGAAGTTTCTTATTCTAAAGGAGCGTCTATCATACGCATGCTGGCGGAATATTTAGGAGAAGAGAATTTTAGAAATGGACTTAGATATTATCTCAAGAAACATAGTTATAAAAATACTGAGACTCATCATCTCTGGCAAGCGCTCGAAAAAGTTGCCAAAAAGCCAGTAGAAAAAATCATGCAAAACTGGACATCTCGTGGCGGCTACCCTGTTTTAAATACTGTAGTCAAAGGCGACAAGCTTACAATCTCCCAAGATAGATTCTTTTCAAGTCCTGTCTCAAAAACACAAAACAAAGAAAAAACATTGTGGCAAATCCCGATAGAAATAGAGATCAATAAAAAGAAAACTAAAATTCTATTAGATAAAAAAAGTATCACCATACCAAAACCAGATACTTATCTGAAAATCAATATAGGTGAAGCTGGATTCTTTAGAACAAATTACGAAGACTCATTGTTGGAAAAATTAAATGAAGTAGTACGCCACAAAGAGATCTCATCTCGAGACAGGCTCGGTATTATCCGTGATCTTTTTGCATCTGCCGAAGCAGGTATCATATCGACAGACAAAGCTCTAGAATTCTTGAGCGCGTATAGAGACGAAGATAACTACACAGTTTGGCTCGAGATAGCTTCTGGGCTCGCGCGTATAGAGCAACTATTGGCTAATTCCAACAATGAAGAGAATTTTGATAAATTTATTATCAAACTCTTTACTCCAGTACTCAAAAAACTAACTTGGGAAAAACAAGAAAATGAAACTCATACAGATGCATTGTTGCGGTCTTTGGCTATATCTAGACTTGGACGTAGTGCTGATAAAGAAGTTGTAAAAAAGGCTAAATATTTAGTAAATCAAATTCAAAAAGGAGAACAAGTAAATCCCGATATCCGAGGTGCCTTGTATGCTATCGTTGCAAATAACGGAGGTATTAAAGAATACAATATGTTCATAAAGCAATACAAAAAAGAGACTTTACATGAAGAGAAAAACCGTATTGGTAACGCCCTCGGCGACTTTAAAGACAAAGAAATCCTTTGCTTATCGACTCATTTTGCTTTATCCAGTGATGTGCGTATTCAAGACACTATCAGCATATTGTCTTCTGTGGGCTCAAATCCTTACGGACGTGATGTTTGGGTTACTTGCATTAAGACGAATTGGCAACTATTATTAAATAGGTATGGAGATGGAGGGCATTCCTTGGGTAGATTAGTGAAAGCTATCGGACCTAGCCCTGAGAAAAAACACCTCAAATTCTTTACAGACTTTTTCTCAAAAAACAAAGCTCCAGGAGCCGAGAGATCTATAGAACAAGTAAAAGAAAGAATCGAAGCAAACGTATTGTGGCTAGGAAGAGATAATAAAAAAATAAGTCAGTTTTTAAAAAATAATATTTAAATTTTATGTACGATTTTGCAAATTACCGAGACGATATAGTAATCCTAATTCTAGTATTTTTATGTATGATAGCTCTTTGGTATTTATATAAAAATTACAATATCCCAACTACTCCGAGAAAAGAAAAAAACAAAATCGCAAAAATAAAAGAAGAAATAAAACTAGCTAGTACAGAAGAAGATTTAGATTATAAAGTAGAAGACATAGAAACTTTAGCTAAAAATAATCTTATAGACTCCCCTTATGTTAAAGAGTTTAAAGAGAAAGAAGAAATTATTGATGACTTAACGCTAATAGAAGGCATCGGTCCTAAGATAAAAGAATTATTGTACTCAAACAATATTAAAAATTTTGAGAAATTATCTCGCACCAATACTCTATATTTGCAAAACATGTTAGACGAAGCTGGCAATAGCTTTAATATGGCCAATCCAAAAACCTGGCCCGAACAAGCTCGCCTAGCCTATGAAGGTAGATGGGAAGAATTGGACGAATATCAAAACGAACTCTACGGTGGGTTATAAAATAGTATTTATCTTAGCGGCGAGGATGTAGTCGTTCTCAGATAGTCCTCCTATTGCATGTGTATATAAGGTCACTACGACTTTATTCCAAGAATGCATTAAGATATCAGGATGATGACCTTCGGTCTCTGCCAAATCCCCTACTTTATTTACGAATTCGAGAGCCTCTACGAAATCTTTAAATTTAAATTCACGAGAGATTTTTAAAACTTCCTCTACTTTTAAAAGCTCCCATCCTTTTACATCTACCATATATTCTTCTGCTCGCTCGAGATCAAAAGGCTTCAAATTTTTATCCTCACAAGGTATACATTTTCTTTTTGATAATTCCATAATATTTATTCTTTTAATTTACTGATTTTATAAACTGCAAAGATTAATAATACTGCCGCTATCCATTGAGTCAAAGACAAGACATTTCCGTATAATTTCATATCTATCAATATGGCTACAAGCGGGAAAACCAATTCTAGAATTGTTGCTATATGCACTGGAGTTTTCTGTAACCCTTTATAGTATATCAATAAAGCGACCATACCAGTAGACACAGCTATCAATCCAAGAAATCCAAATTGAGTTGTACTGACTTCTGTGATAGAGCTAGATTTACCTAAAATAAAAATAAATACAAAAGAAAGTATTGTAGTTATTAAAAATCTATAAAAAGTACTTATCTCAGGACGAATATCTTTTAATAAAATTTTAGAAAAAGTTGTCGATGTGCCCCAGAAAAACGCCGCACCTAATGCAAACAGAGCTGCTACTAGAGTCCCATCTCCTGTACTTAGATTTACCATGCCATTAGGGAAAGTCACAAAATAAGCCGAGAGTAGTGCCAATAATGCAAAAGGTAGATAACCTTTTTTAAATTTTTCTTTTAAGAAAATACGGGAAGATAATATCGCAAAAATTGGTTGGAGTTTTTGCAATAAAAACACAACTGAGAAAGAAATAAAACTAGTCTTTAATAATGCAGTAGTGAAAAACAAAGTCCCCAAGAGACCGCTCAACAGAGATACTAATACAAGCAAGAACCATTCTTTCTTTGAAAACCTAACTTTTAAAATGCTCTTCATTAAGAAAGGTAATAAAATAATAGTACCTAAAAGGTGCTCAAAAAATATAATAGTAATCGGAGGCAGAGAATACAAATACCGCCTAACCACACCATCAATACCCCAAAGCAAAGCAGCTGTAATTATTAGAATAGGTCCGATTTTGTTTTTAGTTATTGACATAAATTTATATCTTTTTGAATTTGTACTATTAAATCTTTCTCAGTTTTGAAAATTTTATATTTTCTTAAAAATTTATGTAATTGAAATACTACATACTTGCCATAAGTATTACCTTTGTAATTTATCAGATGAGCTTCGAGTTTTGGTAAATTCTTTTTATCTAATGGGCCTATTATTATCCCAGCTTTATAAAGCTTATTCTCGAGGATGACTTCTCCTTTGTATATACCAAATTTTATCTCTCCGTGCAGAGATTTAAAATTTCTACGATCTATATTAATAGTAGGAAAACCAATCTTGCTACCATATTTATCTCCGTGAATAACTTTGCCAGAAAAAGAATAAAGCATCTAGAATTATTTCTTTATATTTATTCCAAGTTCTTTTAATTGCTGTTCCCCTGCTTCACTAGGTGCACCCATCATCAAATCTCTACCTTCACCTGTTTTAGGGAAAGCGATAACTTCACGAATATTTGGTTCATTTTGGAGTAGCATAACAATACGGTCCACACCCTGAGCACATCCGCCGTGTGGTGGCGCTCCGTATTCAAAAGCTTCAAGCATATGACCAAAGCGGGCTTCGATCAATTCTTTTGATAAGCCCAATATTTCAAAAACTTTATTTTGTAATTCTCTTTCATGTATACGGATAGATCCTCCTCCTAATTCATAACCGTTTAGTACAATATCATAAGCATTAGCACGAGCTTTTAAAGGCTCAGAATCTAGTAAATGCAAATCTTCATCCAAAGGACGAGTAAAAGGATGGTGCACTGCTCCTATCTCACCTTGAGAATTTTTCTCAAACATTGGAAAATCTACTATCCAACAAAAAGCCAGTAAATCAGGGTCATTTTTATCTTCTCTTAAATCAGGTTTGTCATTACCATATTTCTCCATAGATTCTTTGTAAGTAATTCTAGGAAAAGGATCCTTCTCGTTTTGTATTTTTTTATTTGGATACAAAGTTTTAACCATTTTAATAAACATGTCTTCAGTATAAGAAATTATTTCTTCTTGAGTACTAAAAGATAGTTCATAGTCGAGCTGAGTGAACTCAGGTTGTCTGTCTCCGCGAGTATCTTCATCACGCATACACTTTGCAATTTGGAAATATTTTTCAAATCCAGCTACCATAGCGAGTTGCTTGAATTGTTGTGGAGATTGAGGCAATACGTAGAATTTACCTTGCTCAAGACGAGAAGGCACGAGATATTCTCTTGAACCTTCAGGAGTACCTTTAGTCATGATAGGAGTCTCGATATCAAGGAATCCATTTTGATGCATATGGTCTCTAAAAAAAGAAACTATCTTATCACGCATGCGTAAATTGTTTTGCATTCTTGTCGTACGCAAATCTAGATATCTATATTTCATGCGGACTTCTTCATTTATAGAAATAGTATCTTCATCCACCAAAAAAGGAGTTGTCTTAGCTTCATTCAAAACTTCAATATTAACAATCTCAAGCTCCAGCTCTCCGTTTAATACTCCAACTTTTTTATTTCTCTCTGGTCTTTCATTTACTTTACCTACAACTTTCACGACCCACTCTGGGCGTATTTGTTTACCTATTTCCATAGCGAGACTACCTGGCAAAATAACTCCTTGGACTAAGCCAGTCATATCTCGGAAATCCATAAAAATCATCTTACCTTGGTCGCGACGAATATTGACCCAGCCAGCAATAACGACTTCTTCCCCTATTTTTGTATTTAAATCCTTAATATATGTTCTGTCTTTCATAATTTTGAGTATACCACTTTATATAAATTAATAAATCTCTACCCCGATTTTCTCACGGACTTCTAGCATTTTAGTATTTGCTATTTTGTTGGCTTTTTCTCCGCCTTTTTTTAATATATCTAAAACTCTATTCATATCGAGTGCCAGTTCATTCCTCCTCTCTCTCATAGGAGCGATGAATTTTTCTAAATCTTCTACGAGAATATCTTTCAAGATTTTATATTTGCCTTTATTCTCTTGGTAGATAGTTTTCAATTCTTCTTCATCTCTGACGAGTTTGTGAATAGCATATACATTCTCAGGAATATCAGAACCCGAATCAGTCACAATACTCATAACACATTTTTTAATATCTTCATATTCAGCAAAAAGAGGGATTGTATTTTTATAACTCTTAGACATTTTTTGCCCGTCAGTCCCCGGCACTACCGCTACATCTTCTAGTATTTTATGTTGAGGCAATTTGAAAGTCTCACCATAAGCATTATTGAATTTTAGAGCTATGTCGCGAGCTATCTCTACGTGCTGTTGTTGATCTTTACCTACCGGTACTACGTCTGGACTATAGAGCAAAATATCAGAAGCCATGAGTACAGGATAATTGAAAGTCCCTACTACTATTTCTTTATTCTTAGCTTCTGCGTCTTTGTATGCATGAGCCCGCATAAGATACGGCATAGTTACCAGAGTATTAAATATCCAAGAAAGTTCAGTATGAGCCGATACGTCGCTTTGTTTAAAGATAGTGACGTTGTCTTTTTCGAGTCCGATAGCTAGATAGTCTAGCAAGATATTGATAATATTATTTTTCATTTCTTCCTTATTCTGAATAAAATTTAATGCATGATAGTCAGCAATAAATACAAAAGATTCTACATCTTCATCTTTTGACAAATCTACAAATTGTTTCATAGCACCAAAATAATTACCCAAATGAGGCGCTCCTGTGGGTTTAACCCCGCTCAATAATATCTTTTTTGACATAGTTAAATAATAGCATATTAAAGAAAATAGACTATCCACACATAAACCACAAGTTTATTAGAATTCTAGATTGTTTATCCTGAACAGTATTGCTAAAATGATTGGAATGAATAAAACACGAAACAATCCACAACCTAGGAATCTCCGAGTCCCTCCTCAACACATAGAGTCAGAAAAAGCTGTGTTGGGTTCTTTACTACTCCGTAAAGACAGTCTCATAGAAATAGAAGACGTGATAAACGGCGACTCGTTTTATGTAGCTAAACACAAAATGATTTTCGAAGCTATGCTCGATTTATTTTCTAAAAATGAACCTATCGATATTTTATCTCTATCTACAAAATTATCTGAAAAGAAAATGCTCGATGTTGTCGGAGGCAATCAATACTTAGCCGAACTTATCAATACTGTACCCTCTTCGACTAACGTTAAACACTATGCAGAAATAGTTCAAAAAAAATACGTCTTGCGTTCTCTAATAGAAGCAGCTGACTACGTATCTGATATTGCTTTTGAAGAAGGCGAAGATAATATGGACGAGATTTTAGACTTAGCTGAGAAGAAAATATTCTCTGTGGTAAATTCTCCAAAGAGTCAAAAATTCGTTAGTATGAAAGAAGCTTTACCTTTAGCATATGAGAGATTAGAAAAATTGCATGAGAACAAAGGCATGCTACGCGGTATCCCTACTGGCTTCCGTGATCTCGACGCTATGCTTTCCGGGTTTCAACCTTCTGACCTTATCATCTTGGCGGCACGTCCTTCTGTCGGTAAGACTACTCTAGCTCTAGACATGGCTCGCATGTCAGCAACCCTCCACGATAAATCTATTTTAATATTCTCTCTTGAAATGTCCTCACAACAATTGGTAGATAGAATGCTCTCCGCAGAATCACGCGTCAACGCTTGGAATCTCCGCACAGGTAAATTAAACGGCGACCAAGATTTTACTCAACTTCGAGATTCTTTGGACAAACTCTCTAAAGCAAAAATATATATCGACGACCAACCAGGTAACTCCATAGTCCGAATGAAGGCTACTTCACGTAGAGTTAAAGCCGAAAAAGGACTCGATATGATAGTAGTCGACTACTTGCAACTTATGACTACGTCTAAGAATTATGATTCTATGGTCAACCAAGTCACCGAAATATCTCGTTCCTTGAAAAGTCTAGCCAAAGAGCTAGACGTGCCTGTGATAGCCCTTTCTCAGCTCTCTCGTGCGGTGGAAGCGCGTGGAGGCAAACCTCGCCTATCTGACCTTCGTGACTCTGGATCTATCGAACAAGACGCCGACGTGGTTATGTTTATTCACCGTGAGGACAAAGGTAAAGACGAGAGTGAGCAGACAAATATAGCCGAGATATTAATAGAAAAACACAGAAATGGACCTACCGGTAAAGTCGATCTTTACTTTGATGGTAAGACTACGAGTTTCTTGAATCTAGAAAAAAATAGTTTGAATGAATTTTCTGTTTCAAAAGCTGAACGTAGTTTAGATGAATTTTAAGTATTAAAAATGTATCCCGTTAAAAATTTTAACAACAGGTATATTAAATGATAAGTAATTGGACAAAAATAACATGCATTATAATTATAAATTAATCAAAAATATTTAACGGGATGGACCCAATAGAAAAATTAGCACAAATGTTCAAAGAATTTCCTGGTATTGGAGAACGCCAAGCAAAACGCTTTGTGTATTTTCTTATGGCCAAAAATGCAAATTATAGTGAAGCTTTATCAAAAACTATTCTCGAACTAAAACGCGAAGTCGCTAGATGCACAGAATGTTTTCGTTTTTTCCTTTTTACAAATCAAACTCAAAATAATATTTGCAGTATTTGCACTAATCCAAATACTGACTCGAGCATGCTCATGATAGTCGAAAAAGATTCAGATCTTGAGAGTGTACTAAAAAGTAAAGTCTATGCGGGTAAATATTTTGTCCTTGGAGGACTTGTACCGATAGTCGAGAAGACGACTTTGAGTTTTGTAAGAATTCCAGAATTAAAAGAGAAAATTAAAAAAGAGAAAAATTTAAAAGAAATAATCCTAGCGTTCTCTATGTCTCCTATCGGTGACCATACGGATTTTTATTTAAGAAATGAGATAAAAGATATGTGTGATAAAAATAATATTAATATCTCCTCATTGGGCCGTGGACTATCGACAGGCACCGAATTAGAATACTCAGACAACGAAACCCTAAAAAACGCATTAAAAAATAGGAAATAAAAAAGCCCCAGAACGAATCTTGGGGCTAAAATTTTAATTGTTTTTTACTTTATATAAAAACATAATAATGATGGTCTTAGCATCCTGTAATACAAAAATTTTAGGCTAGAAAAAATTATATCTCCTAAACATCCACACATGGCAAAGAAATATCCAAGAATATGTAAATAACCTAGAAAAATTCCATTCAGATACTGTTCTGTTAAGAAATCTTCATAAACAAATTTAATAAGCTTAGGTCCATCTTCATATTGATAATTTTTATAATATTTTTCATTATTCATAACAGACCTATTGATTGAAGATCCTGTCTTGAATTCAAAAAAATATAATGATCTGAATGGTAAAATGGGGTGTTTGAAATTTGAAGCATATGAAGTACTCTTGTGAGTACTCATCCAGCTATAAAACTGCAACGGGAAAATTAATGCACACAAAATTGAATCTCGTGTTGAAAGATTGTTAAGGTGAAAACTAGTTTTCTTTTGGATTAAACTATTCCAAATTTTAATTTTAGTTAGGGTTATAAAATAACCAAAAATAAAATAACCTAAAATTAATAAAATAATTGTACTCATTTTTTGAATTTTTAATGATTAAAGAATAGTCTAAAGCCGAATTTATCAGCTACAAACTATCCTTAACCATAAAATTCCCTTTTTCAAAGATCTAAATACTTTTGTATATTAGCATATTTTATCTATTTTGTCAAATAAAAAACCCTGAATAGCATATAAGCAAATTCAGGGTTCATCTTTTTTACCAAGGACAAATTTCAGTTTCTGTCCCAGGTATAATCTCTTCACAACCAGCAATTAATGCATGACTATTCCAAAAATCAATCGCCTTTTGATCGGCTTTTGGGTCCCATGGTTCAACGGGAGTCTTAAAGCCTATCCAAGACGAAATTAACATGTAGCCGTGGTCTTTTTTGCCTAAAATTACAACTACCGTGTCACAGTCTTTAGGATTTTTATTTTTTACAAATCTCGTTAAGCCTTTTCGATTAGGTCTCTGAGCATAAAAAATTTCATCTCCTACTTGAGTATCGGATAAAATAGTTTTACCTACTACCCTACCCATTTTAATTTCTTCCATTATAAATTCTCTATTTTGGGAATCTAATCTTGAAAGTACTTCAGGTAAAAGTTCCCAAACTCCTGTATGAGTTTTTGCGTGACTGTCCGGTCTATCAAAAACCTTATCGCCACTGTTTAAAATTCCAAGCATTTTATTTTTTTTTAATAATTAAGAAAAAAATCACAAAATCTCTTCTAATTTTTCAAGGATTTCTTCTTTTAGTTCTCCAGCACCAAGAAGGTTGCTAGCGGAACCACCCGCTCGATTTGCATGACCTCCGCCATTGAATTTTAATGCTAACTTTTTAGCAATTTCTGCTTCATCTGGAAACCATGACAGGATTTCAATCCAATATCTATCACCCATATGTTTTGCAACAATAAGAACATCCAAACCTTCCTTTTTAGATAACAAATCTTGGACTTTATGAATATGTATAGAACAATCATAAAGACAAATTCCAATTTTTTTCTCATTTATGGAAAAAATAGAAAAATTGTTTACAATAGACTGCAAAGAGTCCAGATCATCAGTATTCCATAGACGTAAAATTGCGTGACTAACAATTAAATCCATAAATCCATCATCTCCTTCTTTTAAGGACCCTGCTATTCGCAAGGTTTTAGAAGAAGTTGCAAAAGTGAAACCTTTTGTATCAGAAAAGATTCCTAAGTACAGTGCAATTTTTTCTTCATTATTAAAATTAAATTGCGAAGAAATCCCTGCATACTTTATTCTAAAATCAAACAAATTTACAAGTAATTCGCAAGTACTAGAAGCCCTTGAATCTAAGAAAATTTTACAATTTTCTGATTCAGAAAAACTATTGCTAGAATGATGATCGATAATCACTGTTCGTAACTTCTCAAATTCTTCAAAAGATAAATCTTTTGAAATTCTTTGCGGTCTAGAAATATCTAGAATAAAAAATATATCAAAATCGCCACCTTCTTCTGTGTATTGCTTATATGATTTAGGAATTACTTCTTTAGTCATAAAATCACAACACTCAGGGAAATACCCTTCGTGATAGTCATCACCTCCAATGAGTACGGCTTCAATTTTTGAAAGATTTTCTATTGCCTTTTTAAAAGCAAAATTACTACAGAGAGAATCCAAATCCGGATCTGGATGTAAAGTTAATAATATTTTTTTAATTCCTTTATCAGGATTTAAAATATTATTTTTTAAAAATTCTGGAAAATTTAAATTATTCATTTTAAAAATTTAATAGATTAATAAATAGCCCTTGAAAGGACACTAAAATCCCGTCGAAAACTATTTACTAATCCAAAAATTCTCTTTTTCAAAGATCCAAATACTTTAATAGTATTATCATATTTTATCTATTTTGTCAAATAAAAAAGACCTTCTAAGTATATAACTTTGAAGATCTTTATTTTAAATAAGTGTAATATTTCATACACTCAATGTACAAAATGCACCCTGAGTAAGTTCTTTCTAATCTTTCTTCTACCTTTTTAGGTAATTGAAAATATGTAGAAGCACAATACCCAAAATGGTTTGAGAATCTTATGGTATAAGAACCATTTTTGTCTTCACCGTACCAGTATTGGCTACCTGAAGAACTTATTTGATCTGGTTTCCTTTTTGGAACTTTGACCGGATAAAATTCTTTTTTCATTTTTATAATTTAAAATTAAAAAATTAAAAAAGGAATTTTACTTATTAAGTAATGAATTGTTTAGTTATTACTAAACCATTATCATAACTTTCAAATTCCTTGTCACCTAAAGACTTATCATCTTTAAGCCGGCGTGTTTTTACACTGATCTGCCCTAAGGGTAGAGATCAACTTTCGTGGCGAAGAGACTTAAAAAACACATTCTACTACTTATAAAAATATCTCTTAATCCAAAAATAGTTTAAAACAATTTTAAGGTCCCATATTTAAAAATTTTAAAGGTTAGTAAATAGTTTAAAGCCAAAAAACTTAGCTACAAACTACTTACTAATCTAAAAATTCAATTTTTTCAAAGATCAAAAAATACATTAAGATAGTAGCATATTTTATCTATTTTGTCAAATAAAAAAGAGCCTTACTTTACAGTAAAACTCTATCAAAATCTCTCATTCAGTCATTTTTGACTTTTCATGATATATATCAAGAACGACATCTCTCCACTCATCTTTCATACTGTATATACTCAACATGTCCTCCAAAACATTTTTATCTAAATCTTTGATTTCTATTATTGCTAAAAAAGCTTTTTCTTTTTCGATATCATTAAGCTCCGGATTTTTTAAGTGATGAATATATTTAGCAATTAATGTTTTCTTTTTAGCTTTTTCAACAACTTCTGAAGTTTGAAACTTAGACATCTTGCCAAGAAAATTAATAAGATTATAAAGCATAAATAGCGTAAAGATCACCACCACAATAATTGAAAAATTAAAATATTTCATTTGATTACTGAGATAGAGAAAAGATAAAAGCGATAAAACAACAAAAAGTAACCCAAACTGTTTTTTTGCTTAAAAATGTAATTTTAAAAGGTTCAAAATTTGTATTCCTTAATAGATTATAGTATTTAAAATAAATGTCAAAAAAAAATAACCCCTATTACGGGGTCATTTTTTATTTAATAGATGTAATTTTTACTTTAAAGAATGGTTGTCTGTGACCATTTCTTTTTAGGTAGCGAGACTTTTGTTTGTATTTCACAACAAGAATCTTTTTAGCTCTACCTATAGCCATTATCTCAGCCTCAACTTTTGCTCCATCGATAAAAGGTGTACCGATAGTAGTATTCTTACCATCATCTACCAATAGAACTTTATCAAAAGAAATCTTGTCTCCTTTTTTAAATTCCCCTTTCATTTTTTCGATAGAAACAATAGTGTCTTTTGAGACCTTGTATTGCTTACCGCCTGTTTTTATTACTGCAAATTCCATAAAATCCATATTACAGGATATCTAGTAAAAATGCAAGTCTTTTGTTATAATATACCCATGCAAACAAAAATAATAGAAAGATATTTCTTTTTTGGTTTATTATTAGCTACCTTTATATTCACCTTTTTGATATTTAAGCCCTTTTTGCCATTATTGGTGATTAGTGCTGCTTTTTCTGTTGTTTTATACCCTATTTACCAAAGACTATTAAAATCCAAGGTTCCAGACTGGCTATCGGCTTTGTTCACATTGTTGTTTTTTATAATTATCATCTGTGGACCAGTGTTTGGTATCGGAGTACTAGTATTCAACCAATCTCAAGACTTGTATCAATCAGTCTCTATCAACGGAGGACTAAGTTCATATTTCTCAAATATAGAAAACAATATCGCTTCTTATATGCCAGAAGGTATAGAACTAAATTTGAATGAAAAAATCGGTGAGCTTATATCTTTTACTTCTAGAAATATCGCTACTATCTTTACTTCGACTATCACTACCCTTTTCTCATTTTTCTTAATTTGTATTTCGTTGTTCTTCTTCTTGAAAGACGGAGCGAGTTGGAGAAAAGCTTTGATATCTCTGAGCCCACTTCGTGATACTGACGACGAGAAAATCTTGGCGAAGCTTTCACTGTCTATCAACGGCATCATCAAAGGATACATGCTTATCGCCCTCATCCAAGGTCTTCTTATGGGATTTGGACTCGCTTTCTTTGGAGTACCAAACTCTGCTCTTTGGGGGGTTATAGCTGCTATTGGATCTCTAATACCTACAGTCGGTACAGCTCTCGTATCTGTGCCTGCTGTTATATTCCTTTTTGCTACAGGCAATACTTTTGGCGGTATTGGTATGTCTATCTGGGCTTTCCTTATCGTAGGCTGGGTGGACAATCTACTAAATCCAATTATCATTTCATCAAAAATAAATATCCCTCAGATATTGGTATTGTTCTCTGTACTTGGAGGACTTGTATTACTCGGACCTATCGGATTCTTAATCGGACCTTTGACCGTAAGTCTCTTGTATACTTTAATATCAATTTACAATAACGAATTTAAACCTGAAATAGAAAATAATTAATATGCTCCGTTTTTACAACACTCTCACCAAACAAAAAGAAGAATTTAAACCTATACAAGATGGCAAGGTTGCAATGTATTCTTGTGGACCTACGGTTTACAACTACGCACATATCGGGAACCTGCGTTCTTATGTTTTTGCTGACGTCTTGAAAAGGACTCTCACCTACTCTGGCTATGAAGTCACGCATGTCATGAATCTCACTGATATAGACGACAAGACCATAAAGAACAGCCAAAAAGAAGGTAAAACTTTAAAAGACTTTACAGAGTTTTATACTCTAGAATTTATAAAAGATATCTCTTCTCTAAATATCCTACCTCCAAAAACTTTTACTAAAGCTACAAACTATATAGATAAAATGGTAGAGATAACTACAGCCTTAATTCAAAAAGGTTATGCATATAAAAGCACTGATGGCTCTATTTATTTTGATATCAAGAAATTCCCAAACTATGGCAAGCTCTCTAATCTAGTCTTAGATGAACAAAAAGAAAATGCAGGCGGACGCATTAAAACTGACGAATATGATAAAGAAAACGTCCAAGACTTTGCTCTCTGGAAAGCTTACGACGAGGTAGACGGAGAAGTATTTTGGGAGACTAGTCTCGGCAAAGGTCGTCCTGGTTGGCATATAGAATGTTCAGCTATGGCGATATCAAATCTCGGTAGCTCACTTGATATTCATACTGGAGGCGTGGATAATATTTTCCCGCATCACGAGAACGAAATAGCTCAATCCGAATGCTATAGCGGAGAGAAATTTGTTAATTACTGGATGCACAATGAATGGGTTTTAGCTGATAATAAAAAGATGTCCAAATCTGAGCATAATTTTTTTACCCTACGTGACGTTATATCTCGCGATATAGACCCTATAGCCTATCGCTTTTGGTTACTTATGGCAAACTACCGAACTCGGGTCAACTTCGTCTGGGAAGCCTTAGAAGCCTCAGAAATAGCCTTAAAACGCTTGTATAGACTGTATTTAGACCTTGGAGAAGAGATAGGTACCGTAGATCTAAATTATCAAAAAACTTTCAAAGAAAGGATATCTGATGACTTGAATACTCCGCTCGCCCTTTCCCTACTCTGGGACTTGGTAAAAGATTCAAATATTAGTAACAAAGACAAAAAAGCTACAATATTAGATTTTGATAAAGTCTTTGGATTAGAATTTGCTAGTCTCACAGAAGAGACAATCCCCGAAGAAATAATAAAACTCGCTGAAGAAAGAAAGATAGCTAGAGCCAACAAAGATTTCCAAAAATCTGACGAATTGAGAGACAAAATAAAATCCCTAGGTTATGAGATCAAAGACTCTGAAACTGGTGAGAAGATACAGAAGATTTAAAAGACTATAAAATAAAAAACAGAGTAGTTTTGTGAGAAAGCTACTCTGTTTTATTGAAATAAGGTTAAAAAATACAACAATCATCATAATGTTTATATTCAATATATCTTATATTATTAATTCTAATTTTTGACATTAAAAGACAATTCGAATCTCTTAAAAATTGTTTTATAATTATACCTACAAAATTATCGTCAAGAATAAACTCTGTTTGATCTTCTGAAGATGAATTTTTCATTACGGTCCTCCCAAAATCATAATTCTTATAAAATTTTTCAATTTCGTATTCAATATGATTTAAAAATTCTTTGATGTCACATTTAAAAAAACTTTCAGTTTCATTGATAGAGAAATCAAAAACCAAGGTACCACAAAAAGAATAACAAGTCTCATTTTTTTCAACCCAATTAGTTTCTAATGTTATTTCTCTTGAGAAAGTTAAAATTTTTGGGTGAATATAAAATGTTCTATCTGTAGAATAAACCTGACCTTCTTTTTTTAAAATTACTACATGTCCAACAGGCACACCATAATCATGTATTTCTACAAATTTGCCCTTAGGAACGATTCGTAAACTAAAAAGATAAGGAATACCCGATATTATCCATAATGATAATATAAATAGTACCAAAAAAAATGCTAAGTGAAATGGACCGAGAAGAGCCTCTATCCATTCATAAATTGAATTTACCATTATCAATTGATTTTGTTGTTAAAAAACTAAATATATCAAAAATACTATACACTAAAAAGTATGTGTTGTAAATATGTCTATCATGAATGAGTTGATTAACTTTTGACGGATATTCTTGAGGTCTTGCCTAAAGAATTTTAGAACAACTTTATTATATCGTTGTACGTCACAACAAGCATAAACAGGATTAGAATCATAAATCCTATCATGTTTGCTGTGTTTGCAAAATTTTGATTAAGGCGAGAACCTTTTATTTTTTCTATTAACAAGAAGAGAAGTCTTCCACCGTCGAGTGCTGGGAAAGGTACGAGGTTTATAATAGCCAAATTTACAGATATCAAAGCAGTAAATGATAATAGATAAATGAAGCCGAATTTATAAGCTTCTCCTACTATCTGAGTCATACCTACAGGTCCCGCTACAGCAGACAAATCCCCGTCCCCTTTGATCGCATTGGCTATCAAACTATACAAACCGACAGCAGTAGTCTTGGTTTGATAAATAGTGAGTTTCATACCTTCACTGAAAGCTTTGAAAAAAGGCAAACGAGCAATACCGACGTTCTCCATAGCGATACCTATAGCAACATTATTATCTTTATTCAAAACTGGTTTTACTTCTGCTGTGCGCAATATTTCTTCTTGTCCGCGAGTATAACCGACTTTGATAATTTGATTTTCAGAATCTAATACAAAATCACGAAAACTCTCTGGAGTGATTTCTGATAAAGAGTATTCTATATTCTTGTCATCTGTTTTATTTACAGCCAATATCTTGTCTCCTGATCTAAGTCCAGATAATTCCGCAGGAGATTCTGGCAATACTGATACAACGACTAAATTCACATCCTGCAAGACTGCACCTTCTGGCTGACTACCTAAAGATGTAGGCAAACCTGACATAAATCCCACAGAAAACAATACCCAAGCTAAAATGAAATTCATAAAAACTCCAGCAAATAATACTAGGGCTTGTTGCCAACGAGGTTTATTTACAAAGCTTCGACTCGCGTCGGGACCATTTGTATTTTCTTCGTCTGGGTTCTCACCGTATATCTTTACGAATCCTCCGATAGGTAGCCAGTTTAGAGTATAAGTAGTCTCCCCTTTTTTAAATAGAGTCATAGCCTTAGGCGGAAAACCAAAACCAAATTCATCTACACGAATTTTGAAAAATTTAGCTACAAAAAAGTGCCCAGCTTCATGCACTAAAACCACAACCAAAAGTATTATAAAAAAGATTAGTATATTCATTAAATTAGTTTCTAGGTACTAGTTTTTAGGTTCTAGCTTATTAATAATAACACGAAGCATTTTACTAATTTCTGTGAGTAATGATAAAGCTTCACTAATATCTATATTATACAAATCTCTACAAAGAAACAACTGTGTTTCTGACTCAGCAACAGATCCATAAGACATATTCAAAAAATGAGCGTAATCTTTTCTGGTTTTTCTACTACTTCCTTCAGCAATATTTGAAACTATTGATACCACACAACGACGAATTTGAGATTGAAGGCCGAAAACTTCTGATTGAGGTAATTTACTAGTAATCTTATAAACTATTTTTACAAGCTCATAACTTTTCTGCCACACAATTAAATCTTTATATGAATATATTTTAGAGTTATCCATAATTTAGTCCTTATAAATCATTTTAAAAAATAGATATTTTTTTGGTTTTTCGGGTAAAAATGAACCAAGAACAATATAATAAAACAACCTTCTTATAAATTCAAAAACTATTATTGTTAAAGCTAACGATAGCAAACTCATTACAATCATATTAAACCAATTGGTTTTAGTATATTTACTAATTAATTCATACTTCCCAGAATTTTCTGTCTCAGAAACAATTTCAGATGTCATAAATCCCGAAAGAAACCCTCTACTATTTCCCATATCCCTAAATTTTATGACTCCATCAAAACAAATATTTTCAGCTTTTTCTTTGTCAGATCGCCATGCAAAACTATCAGAAAAATCATGTTGATTTAAAATAAATTTTTTACCATTTGCACATTTGACATATGATTCTGAATTATCAAATTTAGGAGTATTTTTAAAAATTATTCCAACCACAGGCAAAATAAAACTTAATAAAAATAAAAAAACAAATGAAACTTTAATCAGTCTATACCACCATTTACTATTCAAATAATTTAAATCTTTTTTCATGTATTTAATTTACTAAAACCTAGTCCCTAGAAACTAGGACCTAACCTCTAGTTCATTACCTCTTTTTCTTTTTGAGAAAAAAGAGCTTCTAGATTAGCATTCGCTTCATCTACTATTTTTTGTAATTCGTCTTTAGTTCTCTTTACTTCGTCTTCTGTGAGTTCACTACTACCTATCTCGTCGATAGCTTCTTGGCGCATTTTACGTACAGTAATACGAGCGTCTTCGAGCTTCTCTTTCAAGACTTTTACTAACTTTTGTCTATTCTCTGTAGTTAATTGAGGAAAAATAACTCTCACGCCCATATCGTCCACGGCCGTAGATAGTCCAAGGTCTGCGGTCATGATAGCTTTCTCTATACCTTTTACATGACTTTTATCCCAAGGGTTAATACGAAGAGTTTTCGGATCTTCGACGTTTACCGAAGCGACGTTCTTGAGCGGTTGATAATCTCCGTAAACTTCAATAGAAATACTATCGAGCACCATTGGTGAAGCTCGTCCGATATTGAGTTCGCGATAAACCTTACTCAAAAAATCCTCAGCTTTCTTAACTTCTAATTTAAAATTTGAAAAATTGTATGACATATGGACTATATTATAACTTATTTTCAGGTATAGATAAAGCGACCGACTCCATAAGACTTTTAGCACTAGAACCTGGTTGGCGGAGGTATTTGCGAACTTTAAAAATCTGCTCGAAGATAGTTTTTATGTTTTGAGAGTCTTCACTTAGAGTCGACTTTTTACGCAAAGCTAATTCTAAGCCGTCTAAAAATTTCAAGGCTTTTGATTTCGGAGAATCGATTACAACCTCTTCCCCTTCATTATCAGCTTCATCTTCTTCGTCATTATTAGAACCTTTAAGGAGTATTTTTAAAAATTCTATTCTTTGGAATTTAGAAGACTTTAAAAAACCCTCTACTTCTTTATCAATACTTTGCTCGTCGATATCTTCACGGACCACATAAAATCTAGACAATAAGGTAGGCAAGAAAACACTAACACTAGGAGTCAGTACAAAAAAATGAGTATTCTCTATCGGTTCTTCAAAAACTTTCAAAAGAGAATTCTGAGCCTCGGTCAAAAAAGCATTAGCTGAAATCACAAAGATTTTCTTGGTATCTTTGTCGCCTCCAAAACTTTTATTGCTAGTGAGTGATTTTAATAATTCCCCATCTTTGATCTTAAATGAGTCAAAATCAAAATGATAATAATCTGGATTGTTGGTAGTTTTGATTCCTATATCAGAGAGAATTTCTAAAACCAAAGGTAAATTTACTTCTTTTTTGCCTTCTATGAGATAAGCGTGATGGAGATTGTTTTTGTTTATATGATTTTTAATCATATTTTATTTTTTACTTAGGATAGCTTTTTTGTAAACGTCTAGATGCTCGAGAGCCAAGCCTGTACCTTTAACTACACAGTACAGAGCATCATCAGCTACAGCGGCTTTGACTCCAGTCTTGCGATAAACCAAATCCGGCAAATTGCGAAGCAATGAAGATCCTCCAGTCATAATAATACCGTGGTCGATGATGTCGGAAGCGAGTTCTGGAGGAATTTCTTGCAAGACGTCCTTGATAGCTTTTATTATTTGTTTCAATTCATTGTCTATAGCTTTTACTATTTCGTTGGTACCGACTTGAGCGCTACGAGGAAGTCCTTGGATATAGTCGCGCCCTTTGATAGTCACACGGAGTTCTTCTTCGAGTGGTACAGCAGCACCGATTTTGATTTTGACTTCTTCAGCAGTTTTGTCACCTATCGCTAGATTGAAAGTTTTCTTGATATATTCGGCTATAGCGAGGTCTATCTTATTGCCAGCGCATTTCACAGAAGTACAAGCCACTATTCCTCCCAGAGAAATAACAGCCACGTCAGTAGTCCCTCCGCCAATATCTACCACCATATAACCCTTGGATTCATAAATAGGAATCCCGGCGCCGATAGCAGCGAGAATAGGTTCTTTGACTACGTATGCATTGCGAGCACCAGCTTTGATAGCAGCTTCGACGACAGCACGGCGTTCAGTCGAAGTCACACCTGCAGGTACAGAGACCATAACATCAGGTTTAAATAAATTCCATTTACCGAGAGCTTTACCTATAAAATATCGGAGCATGGCTTCGGTGACTCGATAGTCAGCAATAACACCATCTTTCATAGGACAATAAGTTATTATTTCTTCAGGAGTCTTACCTATCATGTCTTTCGCTTCTTTACCTATAGCTAAGATTTTATTGTCTTGAAGAGACACAGATACAACAGAAGGCTCACTCAAAACGATACCACGCCCAGGCACAAAAACCAGCGTATTAGCAGTACCGAGATCTATACCTATCTTTTTTGAAAAAATACCCATAAACCTAATATATCACATATAACTAATAATAAAAAATGGACGATATGATGAATTTAAGGTCAAAATGATATAATAGCTTTATGCAAATATTGACGGTCATACCGTTACAAAAGAATACTTTCACCGAAGAATTAACATATTTCTCATCTACAGACATGCCTCTAGGTAGTATCGTCACTATTACTATCAGAAATAAAAAAATGCTTGGTCTCGTAGTTTATACTGTTGACGCCAACACCATGAAATCCGAAATTAAGAATATGGATTTTAATATTAAAAAAATTGTCGAAGCAAAAGAGTTCTCAATCTTTCGAGATGAATTCATAGAGTCAGCTTTATTGACTAGCAAGTATTTTGCCAACAATAAAAGCTCGACTATCTCATACCTGATTCCTCAAATCATAAAAGAAAATTATGATCTCATAACAAAAACCTACACCAAAGAAAAAAAAGAAAGTAATAATAATCATAAAAATATCCAGACAGAAAAGTTATTGTTCCAAGCACCATACGAAGACAGACTCTCTTCTTATAAAACTCTCATAAGGGCTTCTTTTGCAAACAAGAAGTCTATCTTTATAGTCTTGCCTACAATGCAAGATATTAAAGAGTTTGAAATAAATTTACAGAAAGGTATTGAGAATTTTATATTCTCTTTCTACGGCGGACTCAATCCAAAAAAGCTCCTTAAAAAAATAGACGAGGCTTTAAATACAGATCATCCGATACTTATCCTAGGCACAGCTCAGTATTTATCTATACCGAGGTATGACATAGGCACGATAATCATAGAGAAAGAGAGTAGTAATGCTTATAAAACAATATTCAAACCATTCTTCGACCTAAGAGTTTATGCTGAAATATATGCATCAAAAATCCAATCCAGAATAATATTTGCCGATACCTTTTTGCGTTTTGAAACAGTAGCTAGACGCGAACTCGAGAATATGAACGAATTAGAACCTCTATCTTTTAGAATTAATTTTAACGGCAATATAAAAATTATAGAAAGAAAAAAAGACAATACTCAAAAAGAAGTATCTAGCAAAAAATGGCGTATCTTGAATGAAGAAAGCATTAGAGAAATCGAGCAGACTTTATCTCAAAAGAAAAATGTTTTTGCTTTTTCACTCCGAAAAGGGCTCGCTACTTATACAGTCTGTCGCAATTGTCAGACAGAAGTCACTTGCGACTCTTGTTCTGCTCCTTTGGTTTTGTATACATCTCTGAAAAGTCAAAAAAGAATATTTAGTTGCAATAAATGCAAAGTTGAGAAAAACCCGCTCATGACTTGTAGCTATTGTGGTAGTTGGGATCTGACTCCGCTCGGCATAGGCACAGACACAGTAGTCGAAGAATTAACCTCCCTATTCCCTACTACTAAAATATTAAAGTTAGATAAAGAAAGTGCCAAGACTAACTCTGGTGCAGAAAAAATAATTAAAGAATTTTCCGCCAAAGGCGGATCCGCCTCTGGCGGAGAAGGTTCTATTCTAGTCGGTACGGAGATGGCTTTATTTTATTTAAAAGAAAAAGTAGATCTATCACTTATAGCTTCTTTTGACGGACTTTGGACTATACCGCATTTTAAAATGAGCGAAAAAATACTTCAGATAATACTCGGCGTTATAAATAAAACTGAAAATACATTTATCATTGAGACTAAAAATGTACAAGATGATATCATCCGATCTGTCCAGAATAAAAATCTACTATCTTATGTACGAGAAGAATTGCAAGATAGAAAAATATTAGAATATCCACCCTATAAAAGATTTATTAAAATTAGTTATAACGGAGATAAAGAAGAAACAAAAAAGGTTAAAGATTTCTTAACCGAATATTTAAAAGAATACAATCCGACGATCTTCGGCGGGTTTATCTCAAAATCTAAGAATCAATATATTACCAATACTCTACTAAAATTAGAGAAAAAAGACTGGTCATTACCGAGCTTGTCACTCGAAGGTAATCTCAATGAAAAATTATCAAAAAAGCTATCGGATCTACCTGAGACTTTCAATATCCAAATAGACCCTGAAGATTTATTATAATAATTGACAGAAGCAGTATTTAATGTTAAATTCAAAATGAATAAAATATTAATTGACCTTTAAAAACAAATAAAAATGAGTTTTAATTTTCCTATTTTAAACGAAAATGGAGAAGAGATTATAATAAATACTCTTCAAGACCTACCTATTCTAACCACTGGATTGCTAGAAGTAAATTTAATAAAGATTTTAAAATTTTCTGAAGAAAATAAAAGATTTCATAATCACACCATTGAATTTGCTATAGTTTATTTATATTTCTTAAAAAGAGTTTACGAAAATGGCACATTGCATAAGGAAATTTTAAAAAACTTGAGTAATCTTTTTCATAATTTTGTTAAACTAGGGACTTTATACAACATAGAATCTTTAGAATATGTTAAGGAGCTTAATCCAGTAAATTTAAAAGAAAAACTTGCTTCTTTAAAAGAAATAAAAAACTTTTATGGCACCCTTTGTGAACAAGAAAAAAATGTACTGTTTGATTTGTCTGATCAATTTTGTTACAGAATGGTGAATGAGTTATTAGTAGATGTTAATACACCATTTCCGAATTATTTTTCAAATAAAATTTTTTTAAAATCTAAATTTAAATACTTGTTAGATTTAGAAGAAGTAAATTTTTATGGTAATTGGGTTTCAATAAGAAAGTCAATTTCAAAATGTAATAACTATTATTTATATCCAATACATGAAATTATCAATTATTTTTCAAAAAAATGTGTTGAATCTGGAAACACTTTTAGAATGAATGAAAATAAAATAATTAAAGCTCTGGAAAGCATAAATTAAGTAAAAGGGCTTCTGAATAAATTCAGAAGCCCTTTTTTAATTCCCTACCAAGACCACAAATTCTCCTCGGACTTTATCTTTGTTTTCTTCAAAATATTTTAAAACTTCTTCTGGCGTATTGGTCACAAATTGTTCGTAGATTTTAGTTAACTCTCTAGCTACACAGACCTTTTTGTCTGGGCAGAATTTTACCAAGGATTCTAACGTCTTCATTATTCGGTGAGGAGATTCATAAAAAACTACCGTTCTTTTAGCAGTACTCATCTCTTTGAACAAAGTCTCTCTACCTTTTTTGTGAGGCAAAAATCCTAGAAAAGTGAATTCGTGAGTATCAAGCCCAGAGCCAGATAAAGCCGTTATAAGAGCTGTTGCACCCGGAATAGGAATTACTCTCACTTCATTAGGAAAACGCTCTAATACGGCTTTTACAAGCTGACTACCAGGGTCTGAGATCCCAGGTGTACCCGCGTCAGAGACCAAGGCTATATCTTTCCCTTCTTCTAACAATTCTAAAATCTTATCTAATTTAGATATTTTGCTCTGAGCGTGATAACTCATGGTCGGCTTACTTATCTCGTATTTATTTAAAAGATTTTTGGTGACGCGAGTATCTTCACACAATATCAAATCTACACTCTTCAAAGTCTCAACTGCCCGAAAAGTTATATCTTGCATGTTGCCTATTGGAGTCGCCACTATGTATAAGTTAGACATTTATTTTTAATTTAATGATTGATAAATATCTTTACGATGACCTATCGCAAATAAAATAATATTATTATCAGACAAACGAAATATTCCTCTATATTCTCTAGTAATCCTGAAAGAATAAACTAAATCATTTCCAAAACCTTTTAATTTCTTTGTGTGTAATTTCGAATTAAAGATATCTTTTATTAATAAATTTTCTTGTTGGGAAAGTAAAACTATATCTTTTTTATACAAGGAAGAGATGCTTTTTTTATAATTCTTTGTCTTTAAAAGCATCATATAATTTTAAAACTCTTTCAAAGATTCTTTATAAGCAGATAAAATTTCTTTTTTATTAATATAGGTATCTATAGACTCTGTGGGAATTTTGGAAATAGTAATACCTTGATTAATAACAAATTGCCTTAGAGAAGCATTAACAACATCAGTCAAAGAAAGTCCTAAATCACTTGCCAGTTCTTGAGCTTTATTTTTCAAATCTTTTTTAGTTTTAATTAAAATTGTTGTATCCATATCCTAAAGTATATACAAATGGATAAAATTTGTCAATCAATTATTTACGATATTTTTTAGTTCTCCATTTATCAGCGATTTTAATACGAGTGATTGAGCGTTCGAGTTCTGTTGCAAAATGTTCGAAATCCACATGATCTTTGTTCTCCATTTGGAGCTTTAATTCTTCTGCACGAGCACGAGCACGTTCGATAACTTCGTCTGTCAGTAGAGAGACATGTTCGGCAAAATCAGCCAAGACAACAACTACAGTATTACCCTCATCATCATTCTTTACTTCTACGAAACCTCCAACAATAGCGACAGGAATATCACCTTCTTCATTAGTAGCTACCACATCGCCAGACTTCAAGTCTGCAACAAGAGGGATATGCATAGGCAATATACCTATCTCACCTTCTTTAGTAGGCACACTCACATGCAAAACCTCCTCATCGAGAATGATTTTTTCTGGAGTCACAACTTTTAATTTTATTTTTTTTGAATTCATTTAAGAAATAATTATAAAGCACCTTTCATATAAAATTCATTTTCTGATTTACCATCATGTTTTCCATCTAAGATTTCTCTGAAAGAACGGATTGTATCAGATAGTGATACGTACTTTCCTTCTGAACCTGTAAATTGTTCTGCAACGAAGAAAGGTTGGGAAAGGAATTTTTGAATTTTACGAGCACGAGCTACAAGTTCTTTGTCTTCTTCAGATAATTCTTCCATACCCAAGATAGCGATGATGTCTTGTAAGTCCTTGTAACGTTGTAAAATTCTTTGCACCTCACGAGCTACATTGTAATGCTCTTCACCCACGATATTTGGATCCAAGATTGTAGAAGATGAGTCTAGAGGGTCAACTGCAGGATAGATACCAAGTTCAGAAAGTGAACGGTTCAACACCACTGTAGAGTCTAGGTGAGAGAAAGTAGTAGCTGGAGCTGGGTCTGTAAGGTCGTCCGCTGGCACGTACACAGCTTGCACAGAAGTCACAGAACCTTTATCTGTAGAAGTAATTCTTTCTTGTAAATTTCCCATTTCTGTCGCTAGAGTTGGTTGGTAACCTACAGCAGAAGGAATACGTCCTAAGAGCGCAGATACTTCAGAACCCGCTTGAGTAAAACGGAAAATGTTGTCGATAAAGAACAAGACGTCTTTCCCTTCAGCATCACGAAAATGTTCAGCCATAGTAAGTCCTGATAGAGCGACACGCATACGAGCCCCTGGTGGTTCATTCATTTGACCGAAGACCATAGCCACTTTGTCGAGAACTTTAGAATCTTTCATTTCATGATAAAGGTCATTACCTTCACGAGTACGTTCACCTACTCCAGCGAATACAGAATATCCTCCGTGATTAGATGCGATGTTGTGAATCAATTCTTGAATAACGACAGTCTTTCCAACTCCCGCACCTCCGAATAGACCGACTTTACCTCCTTTCAAAACAGGACAAATAAGGTCGATAACTTTAATACCAGTTTCCAAGATTTCAACTTTAGTAGATTGAGATACGTATTCTGGAGCTTTTCTGTGAATAGGAGAAGATTTTTGTGAGTTAACATTACCAGCATCATCAATAGGTTCACCAAGCACATTAAAAATTCTACCTAAAGTTCCTTTTCCTACAGGTACTGAGATAGGTGCACCAGTATCAAATACATCCATCTCACGAGATAGACCATCAGTAGTATCCATAGCCACAGTACGTACGAGTCCGCCTCCGATATGTTGCTCGACTTCGAGAGTAATACTCTTGTCTCCGTTTTTAACAACTAAAGCATTGTAAACTTCAGGCACTTCACCTTCGAATTCGACGTCGATAACTGGCCCGATGATTCTTTTGATTTTTCCTATTTTTTGCATTTCTTTATTCATATAATTTTAATAATGTTTTGATAATATTTTAGCTCACACTTGCCATACCGGCACTAATCTCACTTATCTCTCTGGTAATATTTGCTTGTCTGGCTTTGTTGAATACTAGGGTCAAGTCATCTATCATTTCACTTGCAGCGTCTCCAGCGTTTTTCATGGCTATCATACGAGAGGATTGTTCTGAGGCATTTGATTCTAGTAATGTTTGATAAATCTGCATTCTGATTAATTTCTCGGCGAGACTCTCTACTAGACTATTCATATCTCCTTCAAAAATATACTGATTCTTTTTAATTTTCAAACTTAAGATTTCTTTTGATTTCGCATCTCCGACTGATTCTATGGACTCTTTGAGTTCAAATCTCGATACCGGTAAGAGCTTTTTTCTCTTTGGTCTTTGAGACAAAGCCGAGATGTACTCTGTATAGACTGCAAAGACTTCTTTATAATTACCTAATTTGTATTCTGATGTGATCAAAGTTGAGATAGGAGTGATATCTGATAGATCGATAATATCAGGCAATTCTGTAAAAGAGGCAGCTACTTTCATACCTAGTCTGCGCATAGAATTATCTCCTTTTTTACCTATAACCAAAATGTCTATTTGAGATTTATCATCAACTTTTTTGAAAGCAGTGATAGCTCTCTTTAAAACTTGAGAATTATATCCTCCACAGAGGCCTCTATTTGAAGTCACGATAACATACAAGACCTTGTCAGTTTTTTTATTTTCTGTAAAGAAAGGATGTTTTAAATCTTGAATATTTTCTGAAACTCCAGAAAGTAAATCCCAAGAATAATTTGCATAGGCTCTAGAAGCCACAGCCTTAGAGACTGCTTTCTTCATTTTACTAGCCGCCACAAGTTCCATCGCTTTCGTGATTTTCTTTGTGCTTTTAACACTCTTTATTCTTCTTTTAATTTCTTTTGTTCCAGCCATAATAAATTAGGTTATAGTTTTTAGATGTTAGTTAGTAGCTAAAAAATTCGTCTTAAAGTCTGTAATCAATCCCTTTAATTCTTCTTCGCCATCATCTTCCCACATTTTCTTTTCTCTAACTTGTTTCAAGAAAAGTTTTGAATTATTTTCTGTGTATTCGATAAGCCCAGATTCAAACATCTTGATTTTTGCAACTTCAACATTATCCATATATCCTTTAACCAATGCATACAGAGACACTATCTGATGTTCAGTTAGAACTGGAGCGTATTGAGGTTGTTTCAACATTTCAACAGCACGCTTTCCACGTTCCAATTGTTGTTTAGTACCTTCGTCTAGGTCAGAACCGAATTGAGCAAAAGCTTCAAGTTCGCGGTATTGAGCAAGGTCGAGTTTCAAAGTTCCAGCCACTTTTTTCATAGCTTTGATTTGAGCACTTCCTCCCACACGAGACACAGAGAATCCTACGTTTACTGCAGGACGGACTCCTTTGTAGAAGAGATCTGTCTCCAAGAAAATTTGTCCGTCTGTGATAGAGATAACGTTTGTGGGAATATATGCAGACAAGTCTCCAGCTTGAGTTTCGATGATAGGTAAAGCTGTAATACTTCCTCCTCCATATTCTTTATTTCTTCGGCAAGCACGTTCTAGAAGTCTTGAGTGTAAATAGAAAACGTCTCCAGGGTAAGCTTCACGACCTGGTGGACGACGAAGCAAGAGTGAGATTTCACGATATGCTACAGCGTGTTTTGATAAATCGTCATAAATAATCAGAACGTCTTTACCTTGATCCATGAAAGATTCAGCGATAGCTACTCCAGTATAAGGCGCGATGTATGAGAGAGCTGCTGGTTCAGAACTACCTGCAGAGACGATAATAGTATAATCCATAGCTCCACCTTCTTCGAGACGAGTTTGGATTTTGCGTAGTTTTGAATCTTTTTGACCGATAGATACATAGACACAAATCATATCTTGACCTTTTTGATTCAAGATAGTATCTATAGCAATAGCAGTTTTACCTGTTTGACGATCACCGATAATAAGCTCACGTTGTCCACGTCCTACCGGGATAAGAGCGTCGATAGCTTTAATACCAGTAGATACAGGTTGGTTCACACTCTCTCTAGTCACAACTCCAGGAGCAACTTTTTCAACTGGGTAAGTCTTGTCAGTTTTGATTTCCCCTTTGCCGTCGATAGGATTACCAAGTGCGTTCAAAACACGTCCGATTTGCATTTCAGACACAGGAACTTCTAGAATACGTTCGGTTGGAGATACAGTATCACCTTCTTTAATCTTAGAGAAATCTCCAAGAATAATAATACCAACAGTATCCTCTTCGAGGTTTAACACAACACCTACTTCACCTCCAGAAAAAGTAACCATTTCAGAAGACTTAACATCTCTTAATCCAGATACTTTGGCAATACCGTCGAAAACTTCCGTAACGCGACCTGTCTTTTCTCCCTTAACTTTCAAAGAAAAATTTTCTATTTCTTTTTTTAAGTTATCTACTATTGTGTTGTTTGTATTATTATTCATATTCTATCTTGTTAAATGTGTTTGTAATTTTTTTAATTTATTAGCAATCGTCATGTCTATTACTTCATCATCTACTTCTATTTTAACTCCGCCTATGTGTTGACTATCTACTATCTCTATCATCTCTACCTCTTTTGCATTATACTTTTTTAATAAAAATAAATTTAAATCTTTTTTAAAAATATCAGTCATTTTCTCTGCGGTCGATACTCTTGCTTTGATTAAACCTTTATCTTTATTCATGAGAGCTTCTAATTTATCTAAAATATTTTTACTTTTAGACAATAATTTTTTGCGCGTCAAAAATTTGACGGTATTATCTACAAATAAAGACATTTCTTGATTGTCTTTGTTTTTAAAACCCATATATATAGCTCTCGCTATATCATTATAAGAAAGATTAGCCATTTGATAAATTATTTAATTCTTTGGTGATTTTGTCAGAATAAGCTTGGTCTACTTTGATACCAATAACCTTTTCTGTGACTTGTAACACCATACCTACTATCTCTTTTTTGGTTTCAGATAGCATTTTATTTTTCTCTGTTTCTAGAGTTTTTTTACTATTCTCAAGCATAGAGGCTATTTCAATTTTGGTTTGGTCTACCAATTGATCTTTTCTTACTACTGCTTCTTTTTTTGCTTGCTCAATGATTTCATTTGCTTTAGTGCGTGCATCTAATAATACAGCTTCGTACTCTGTTTTAGTATTTTCTAAAAGCTTTGTACTAACTTCCGCATTTGAAATACCTTCATTTATTTTATCTTGCCTTTCTTTAATCAACTTACCTATAGGTCCAAAAGCAAATTTCTTTAAAAGTAAGAAAATAATTAAAAAGTTAAAAAGATTGGCTAATGCTACTTGCCAGTCAAACCCAACTTTTCCCAGTATTTCCAATAAATTTTCCATTTGTTTTTAGATTATAGATAAGTTAATAAATTTTTAATTAAAGAAGGAAGAATGCAACGAAAGCATAAATAGCTGTTGATTCAGCCATCGCAACTCCGATGATCATTTTTGTAAACAATGAATCTGCAATTTCTGGATTGCGTCCCATTGCTTCAAAAGCCTTACCAATAAGATAACCTTCTGCGACTGCAGATCCTGCCATAGCTATAGTCATAACGATAGCCTTTGCGAACAAACGTGCTGATTCTAATTCCATAAATATTTTGCCTTGTTTTTAAAACAAGAAAATTAAATTAATAATAAAACGACTTTTAACCACTTACTACTTCCCCTGACGGTTTTACCGACAGTGCGTAATATGCTGTAATTAGCGAACTAAATACAACAGTTTGCACCACAGCAGAAAGTAGACTCATTACCATCCAAAGGGCTGGCAATGCATACGCCAATCCTCCGAAAATAATCACCATCAAAACTTCTCCGGCATACATATTACCGAATAATCTCAAAGATAACGCTATAATCTTAGCAAATTCACCTATAACGTCAAGGAGACCTATCAAGAAGCCTACGATAGCCATCGCACCTGCACCTGGACTTTGCTTAAAACCCAAGTAAATTTCTTTGACTTGGAAGAATTTACCCAAGTGACCCAATAAACCCCAATCTTTTATACTTGCGACATGAGTAATCGCAATACAAGCCACAGCCAGACCTAAAGTAGTATTAAAGTCTGAAGTTGGGGTTCGAAAAATAGATAGTCCATCATAAGTAATACTAGTTAGTCCCGGTACGATAAGACCAATAAGATTAGAAAGACCAATGAAAACCATAAGAGTACCAATCAAAGGCAATATAGTTTCGGTTAGTTTACGACTACCAGTGATTTGATTTACTAAACCAAATATACCTTCGTATATCATTTCAAATATAGCTTGAGTTTTTGAAGGATTCCAAACAAATTTTCTAATTTTAAAATAAGAAAAAAGGAATATAACCAAAGCGATAAAACTCAACAACAAGGTTGTATTTGATATAGGGAAACCCATAATACGAAAAACTACGTCTGGTTGAATTCCACTTATTCCTCTTTCGATTTGTAAAAAATTCATATAATTATAATTTAATTAATTTTGTTTATCAGTATCTACTACTTCTGTTTTTTCTTTTTCTATCTTAATATCACGTTCTACTTTTTTTATTTTTTTGGCTAAATTGTTATACATAACAATCGTAATAATCCAAGACAAAATAAAAGTACAAACCAATATAATCATTGTAAACTTATTTCCTGAATCATATTTAGCATCTATCCTTTTCCCTATTAGAGCGCCTGCGACCGCAGGAATACCAAAAATTAAAGCAATTTTTAGACCTAAATAAAATATCTTATTTATGTATTCGTCTTTTTGTTTTTTTAATTTATCTAATTCCATTTGTGTTTTTAAATATAACTTTAAATACCCCAAAACAATTCAAGCGATATTATATTCCCTTCTAAGAAATAATGCAAATCTATACCTAGATATTAGAAATGTTGCTAAAAGCAACGCGGTGAGTGTGGATGGAATCGGACCATCGACCTCTGTCTTATCAGGACAGCGTTCTACCACTGAACTACACACTCATGAACTACGGGGACATTACCAACAACTACAAACTCAAGAATTTGGGAACATTACCAACAACTACAAACTCATTTAAAAACAATTAAAACCACTTAAAAAATATAACAGAAATTTTAATTTTAAGCAAACCTAAATAAATGTAAATAAAAAACAGAAACAAAAAAACTACTTTTGCAAGTAGTTTTTTTGTTCAAAATTTAATTTAAAAAGAATTAGTATTCACGGCGTCCACCTGAGCGATTTGCTCCGTATCCACCACCATTTCCTCCACCGTATCCACCACCTGATCCACCAGTTCTTGGAGGACGAGCTTCCATTGGACGAGCTTCGTTAACAGTTAGTCTGCGGCCTTCGAATTCTTTGTCATTAAACATAGAAACAGCATTTTGTGCTTCTTCATCTGTTGTCATTTCAACGAAACCGAAACCTTTAGAACGACCAGACATCTTGTCCATAATGATAACTGCTGATGTTACTGCACCAGCTTGTGAGAAATACTCTTTAAGAGCTTCGTCACTTGTTGAGTAAGGTAATCCCCCTACGTATAGCTTTGTAGCCATAATATTAACTTCTTCCCTTTTTTAGTAAAAAGAGACAAAAAACTAATTATAATGCCTGCCTACCGATAGGTCAGACGTAGAAACTCATTGCACTTTTAAGGCTTATCTCTGCCCTAAAATCATAGCTCACAAATTAACACAAAAAGGCTATGAATAAACTACCCTATAAGTATGACACATGCTTAAAAAGAAAGCAAACAAATAAAAAGCCCTGCTTGCATTAATACCAGCAGGGCATAATTTAAAAACTGATTATGATATCTTAAAATTCTGGGTAGATATATACTTTTTCCAAATACCCTGAAGATTCATATTTAAACCTAGTACGCTTAGCTAAATAAGAATTCATATAAACAATAATTTCTTGATATTCTTGAAGATTATCTAAATATTCTTGTTTGTGCCTTTCCAATTGCTCTAATTGTTCTCTGAAATCTAGAGCTGAATAATAATCCTCGAGGTATTTCTGATAGTTTTCAGAAGTTAAATCTACTTCTTTATTATCTTGATTAATTTCCTCAATTAGAGCTTTGTAATATGATAATGCTTTATTATAATCCATTATATTAAATTTTAAGGTTCAAAAATATATTCATATACATTGAATCATAAAGTAATTTGAAAGTAAATAAAAAGCCCTGCTCGAATACACGATACAGGGCCTTACGGGGATAGACTACTTCAGTCATAAAGTAATCTTAAAGTATATTTTTATTTTCGGAAAATTTTGCAATTAGTAATAATACTATTAGATGAATTAACAAAATAATTCCAAGATAAGAAAAAACAAAGGTTCCCATTTTTTTAAATTTTAAATTAAAAATAAGACTTTCATATTTATATAAACATAAAAAGAATAAAAAGTACATATTTGCGGAAGTCCAACTTCCGCAAATCTTTTATTCTTCATTCAGAAAACCTGTTTGATGATCCCAAAGCTTAGTATACATGCCACCTTTATCTAGTAGCTCTTGATGAGTACCTTGTTCTAAAATCATACCTTTATCTAAAACTATAATCCTATCCATTTTGGCAATTGTAGAAAGTCTATGAGCAATAACAATAGCGGTCTTACCTTTCATTAGTTCGTTTAAAGACTCTTGAATATAAACCTCACTGATACTGTCGAGTGATGAAGTCGCTTCGTCGAGTACTAGTATAGGTGAATTTTTAAGCATAGCTCGAGCGATAGCGACCCGTTGACGTTCTCCACCTGAAAGCTTGATACCCCTCTCGCCTACAAGAGTATCATAACCTTTAGGTAATTTAGCGATAAATTCATCTGCATGAGCTTTCTTTGAAGACGCTACAATTTCTTCTTGTGTCGCATTTTCCTTAGAATAACCTATATTCTCCCCTATGCTCCTGTGAAATAAAATTGGATCTTGAGGCACATACGAAATAACACTACGCAAATCATCTTGAGTAATATTTTTGATATTCTGCCCGTCTATTAAAATATCACCCGATTTAATATCAACGAAACGCAAAAGCATTTTAGTAATGGTTGTCTTGCCAGATCCTGAATGTCCAACGAGCCCAATTTTTTCTCCAGGTGTTATCTTTAAATTAAAATTAGTAAAGACTTCATTGTCATTATTATATTCAAAGAAAACATTTTTAAATTCTATCTCACCGTTTTTAATATTTAATTTTTCTGGGATTTCAGGATCCATTATATCTATCGGTTTATCAAAAATATCTACCATTTCTTTAGCGTCAGTGGTGGCTTTTACGAAGGTGTTTATATTAGTTGCCAAGTCCCAAATACGATCAAATAATCCAACTAAATAAATATAAGCCATCACAAAAACTCCAATCGTAATTTCTCCGTCTTTCCAAAGATTAATCATTGTATATAGAATAAAAACATGAAAACAAACCATAAAAAAAGCTTGGACTGTAGCCCTTATAGTCCAAAATTTAAGAGACATAAAACTTGTTTTTTTTAAATCTGTACTAAATTCGGAAAACTCTTTTTTTTGATTAGTTAACGCAGAAAATATTTTAATATTAAATATATTAGTAATAGAATCTGATAAATATCCAGTGATTTTAGAATCTGATTCTGCCCATTTTAAATCGATTTGAATTTTCTTTTTAAGAAAAAATAAGACCAATCCAAAATAAAGAACAGACCAGATTAAAAGATAAAAAGCTAAAACTTTTGATTGTAAATACAAAGCACCAAAAGTAAATAAAATGGAAAGAAATATAGGCCAAAAACCATCAATTAAAACATTAGCAAATGTTTCAAAAGATTGTATAAATCTTTTTGTTTTTGTAACTAAACTACCAGAAAAATTATTAGAAAAAAAACCATATGAATGATTCAAAATCTTAATAAAAGTAAAATCATATAATTCTTTAACAACTCGAGTCGTAAATCGAAATTTTGTATAATCAAGCATTCTAGATGTAAATAAAGAAATTAAGAATGAAAAAGCTATAGCAACTAATAAGATTAAGATTATGTCGTACTTTATTTCTATATCAAGTAAATCATTATTTAAAGTATCTATAATTAATTTATAAATATAACCTCCTGCAATAAAAGAAAAGGCAATTCTACCTATACCTAAAAATAAAATGAAAAATATTGCTAAATTATATTTTTTAGCAATACGCCAATAATAATAAAAAATTCTTTTATAATTCATAGGTAATTCACTCAATTAATTTTGATACAATAAAAACAGCTCGAGAAAACTATTTTATTCTTATTCCTCTTCAGTGCCTTCTTCGCCAGATTCTAGAGACTTAATTATATCATCTATTTCTCCTTCCATCATTTTTGGTAGATTATGCCAAGATTTTTTTATACGGTGATCAGTGATCCGGTCTTGAGAGAAATTATAAGTACGTATCTTCTCACTTCTGTCTCCTGTACCTATTTGGTTCTTGCGTTCACCTGCGTATTTCTTTGCTTCTTCTTCTTCTTTTAGAGCTTGGAGTTTAGCAGTTAGGATCATCATAGCTTTCTCGCGGTTAGCGAGCTGACTGCGTTCATTCGTAGAACGTACATCAAGGCCTGTCGGTACGTGAATAATTCTCACAGCAGTTTCAACCTTGTTGACGTTTTGTCCGCCTTTTCCTCCTGAGCGAGAATATTCCATCTCGAATTCCGCAGGGTTAATCTCAAAAGTAACTTTCTTTTTAATTGGCAAAACCGCTACTGATGCAGTCGAAGTATGCACGCGTCCGTTCTTTTCAGTCGCTGGAACACGTTGGACTCTATGCACTCCAGTCTCATAACGCATCATTTTGTAAACGTCTTTACCTTTGATTTCAAAACTGGCTTCTTTGTATCCAGCTAGTTCACTCTTGGATTCATAGTTGGTCTTCCATTGCCAATTTTGCATTTCAGCAAATCTCTCGTACATATGCGCTAGCTCCCAAGCAAAAAGAGAAGCTTCGTCTCCTCCAGCTCCAGCTCTAACTTCTAAAATAATTTCATTAGGAAATTCATCTTCTTCTTTCTCTTTAGCGAGAATATCTGCAAGTTGCTTTTCGGCACTTTCTCTCTCTAGTTGGATACTCTTTAATTCTTCTCCAGCTAATTCATGCAAGGAGTCATCAGATTCTAGCATCAATCGCACTTCAGCTTCTTGCCTATTGAGACGCTCTAAAACAGTAGCTAAATAATTAGTATTATGGTTCTTCTTTAGTTCTTCTATATCGTAACTCATAAAATTGAATTAATTAAAAAAATACGCTTGTGTTTTTAGGGACTTTCACAGGCTGACGAGCCGAGAATGAGCAATTTTTTAGCAAAAAAATATGCGACCCTAAAAATACAAGCGTATTGTTATTTATTTAGCTTTTAAAGTAGCAGCTTTACGTTTGTTGAATCTATCTACACGTCCAGCAGTGTCCATGATTTTTTCATTTCCTGTATAGAAAGGATGACAGTGACTACAGATTTCACTGTTTATTTCATTCATAGTAGAGCCTACTATAAAAATAGCGCCACAAGCACAGATAGCTTGCATTTGAGTATTATATTTTGGGTGTATATCTTTTTTCATTGTTTTTTTATATTAGCATAGCTTTATTCTGAAAGCAAATCTATGTCAGCCTGATAAGCGTTTTTAAACTTCATAACACTATTACTATAAGCACAAGTAGCCCCTCCAGAACCGTAATACCTACAAGCTGCCTTATGTTGAGCTGCTGTACTCGAACCTACTGCCCCAAGGTCTGTCAGATACATAGCAGAAGCCATAAAAGCATCATGAGCTGCCCAAGGGTTAGCCTCATAACCGAGAAGCTTTCTTAGTCTAGTCTCAAAACCTTTCCAAGTAGAAGGTATAAACTGAGCCGGACCCATAGCGCCTCCCCAACCATAAGGAGAACCGTTACGGATATCCTTAATCCAACAAGACACACGTGTAGTCTTGTAGTCGAGTCCTAATCTCTCGGTAATAGCTAAGAATGGAGCTACATCTCTATCAGGCTTCATCACTCTAATCTGAGCACTACCGGTATTAGCTCCTACACCACTTCCTGTAGCTGGGTCAGTCATATAACATTGACCAACATTAGAACCCAAGTTACTCTCTTGTCTAAAAATAGCCAACAAGAAAGCTGGATCTATACCAAGTAAAGTTTTAGCTTCATTAGCGTATTTCAAAGCTGTACCGAATTCTATTTTTTGACTTGTACCTGCTAGAGTAAACAGAGCTGCACGGATACGATCCGCTTTCGCTTTTTTCTCGGCAGCTAATTTCTTATATTCAGCTTCTTTGTTTTGACTAATAGATAATAATTTCTTTTTCTCTGCTTCAGCTTGGCTTGTTTTCTTTTGAGCGGTTTCGAGTTCTACTTTGGCATCTGTCTCGGCGTCTTGTTTTTTCTCAAGTTCTTTTTTCTCAGATTCAGTAAGAGTTTTAACTCCTTTTATTTGATCTACTGAGACTTTAATAGCTTCTTTTAAAGAAGAATAAGACTCTAAATCATCATAAAAAGCAGATAAACTTTTTGTAGAAAAAATCAAATGCACAAGATTCCCATTATCAAATTCACTAGTCTTTTTCAAGAGTTGACTCAAGGATTGGTGTTGGGATTCTATCTTTTCAGACAGAGTACCAATAGTAGAAACTTTCTCAGAGATAGAAGCTTTGAGTTGAGCGATAGCCAAAGCTCGGGCTTTGACTTTAGTCTTCAAAGCTGTGATTTGTGAATTCAAAAATTTTACATCACCTGTGAGGGTACCTGTATTTTTCTTTTGAGCTTCTTGTTGTTTCAACAATTCAGCTAGTTCAGCCTCGATATTAGCCAACTCTTTTTGACACACAGCTTTGTCTGCTGCAGGAGAATTAGCGTTAATAGTGAGACAATCAATAGCCGCATTTGCATTACTACTAGGAAATATAAAACTAAGTATAAAAATAAAAACTATGACGAATTTTTTCATGGTCATAGTTCTTATTATAACATATTTTGAGATTATTTAGCCGGCATTATCCACATCCTCTTCTTTCTTGCCTTTCTTTTCAACTTCGATAGCAGATAAGTCTATTGGAGTGTTTGTCTCAACTTCTTCTTTTTGTGGAGTAATAGCTGCTACTACTTCTTCCATTTCGGCTACAGCAGTAACACCTTTTGGAAATACTAGATTTGAAACTAAGATAGAACTATCTAGATCTACAAGTGGAGAAATATCAACTTCGATAACTTGAGGTAAATCTTTCGGTAAAGCTTCAACTTCAACTTCGTGAAGCACTTTTACCAAAATACCAAGGCCTGATTTAACAGCAGGAGAAACACCAACGAATTCTAGAGGTACAGATACGACAACTGTCTTGTTCATATCAATAACTAGAAAATCTACGTGTGTAGGAAAGTTAGTGATAGGATTTAATTGAATATCATGAATCAAAACGTTCACAACAGTTCCTTCTACTGACAATTTAATAGCAGTAGATTCACCAGCTTTTTCCCAAACTTTTTTGAATTCGTTTAGGTTAATACTGATAGAAGTACTATTTACTCCGGCTCCGTAGTAAACAGCCATTATGTCTTCTTTTGGTAAAATATCTTTTAAATTTCTTTTTTTCGCTTTTATTTCAAACATGGGTATGATTATATATTAAAATTATAAAGAAAGCAAATAAATCCCTAGTATGACTTATCTATGCTTATATGAGCGTCTAAGTATTCTCTAGTTCCCAATCCTCCGTCTTTTAGAGGTACTTTTTTACCTGGATTCAAGAAGTATTTCGGGTCAAAAATCTCTTTTGCTTCTTTAAATAAATTGATAATATTTTCATTATACATTTTCGGCAAAAAAGCACTACGCACTAATCCATCATTATGCTCGGCAGTATTGGAACCTCCGAGTTCGTTGACCAGAGAATAAACTTTCTCCGAGACTTCTTCTATTACCAACTTGATCTTTGGGTCTTTTGGATTAAGTAAAGTGTAAATATGAAGATTGCCGTCTCCTGCATGCCCGCCGATAGCAAAAGTCATATCTTTTTTATAATGATTTAAAATCTCATAAAGTCGAGGGAAGAATTCTGGTAATTTTTCAGGACGAACCACAACGTCATCTATGAAAGGTTTGGATTTTACTTTTTTCAAATGATAACGAATTAGATTGAAAGCTTCGTGACGAATAGTCCAATATTTTTTGGCTTCAAAATCATTGCGAGTTAGATGAATACCTATTTTATTCACATGTTTCAATTCTTGATATGCATTCATTGCTTGCTCATTTACCAACTTCTCATCATCGCCTGCAAATTCTACAAGTAATATTAATTTTGGGAAACCGTGACGCAAAGTCATCAAAGTCTCAGGACCAAAAGATAAGATAAGTTTGAATAAATTTTTAAAGCCAAGCATTTTTATAAAATCTACTATGTACTTTAATACAAGGAAGAAAGTCTTGTCATCATAGGATTCTAAAGTCTCTGGTTTGTGTTTTAAGATTTTATTCACTAAGCCAGGCAAGATTTTTATATCACGCAAGAAAATAACCAATAATTTTCTGTATTTTGCTTCACTCACCAGTCTAAAAGTTATCTCTGTAGTTATACCGAGAGTACCTTGAGAACCAACCAGAAGTCTATTGAGATCAAAATAATTATCCTCTCCACGCGTACCCATAAAATCCACCACATTCCAAAGATAGTAACCCGCTGAGTTCTTGCTAACATTTGGTTTAGCTTTTACTATCTCTTCTTTATTATTTAAAATTAATTCATAAACATTCTTGTAAACATTTCCTTCAAAATCGCCTTGAGCAATTTTAGCTTCTAATTCTTTTTTAGAAAGAGGACGCACTACGTATTCATTACCATCAGTAAAAATTACTTTAGCTTGATTTACAAAATTCTCAGTCTTACCATAAGACAAAGTACGCTCTCCAGCAGAATTATTACCATACATTCCCCCGACGGCATTCAAATTTTTAGAAGCAGTAAAACAAGGCAGTATCATACCTTTTTCAAGAGTTATTTTTTCAAAGTCTCTATAATACATGCCAGGTTGTACTGTAATAACACCTTCTGCCTGAGAAGATGAAGAATTCTCGAGTGTCTGGTTGAGCAAAGCGACCCGAGGACCGAGAGAATTTTTTATCTTCTCAGGTTCTTTTACGAGCTGATTCATGTAGCGAGTAAAATCTAAAATAATAGATTCTCCTATTGAACCTCCCGACATACAAGTCCCCGCAGAACGAGGAGTTATCGCTAGATTTGGATAAATAGACTTGTTTTCATTCACCCATTTTACCAAGTTCTTTACATCTTCAGAATCTTTTGGAAATAAAACTAACTCCGGACGTACTTCCAAAACAGAAGCATCGTGAGAATACTTGGTCAGGACTTCATCACTATTTTCAATATCTCCCTTAAAAAACTTTTTTATTTCTTCTTGCATAATTTTTATTTAATCATATTAAAAAGTCTTAATCTTTCTTCTACTATTTTTTCTATAGCATTTTTTGCTGGCTCTAAGATTTTAGACGGATTGATTTCGTTTGGATTATTTTTTATGAATTCTTCTACAGCCTCTTTCCAACCTAGACGTATCTCACTATTGATATGCACAATATTTACACCGGCTTTTATAGCGTTTACAAAATCTTCGTCGCGAAGACCTGATCCTCCGTGAAGAACTAAAGGTAGATTTGTTATCGCTTTAATTTCTTTTGTACGTTCGGCGTCGATATGAGGCTTGCCGCTTTTGATAAGTCCGTGCACAGACCCAATAGACGGAGCTAGTAAATCTATACCTGTATCGTCGGCAAATCTCTTTGCTTCTTCAGGACTAGTTAGAATCCCTGCACCTTCGGGAATAGTCTCTTTGATATTTGATCCTGAACCGATATAACCAAGCTCGGCTTCTACGAGGACCTCACGTCCAGAATTAGTAAAAACTTCGCGTGCATATTCTACGCATTGCTTAGTCAGAGCGACATTCTCTTCATAAGGCAAATGTGCTCCGTCGATAATAACCATATCAAAACCCGCATCAATACAGGCCTTCACTCTCTCAAAACTAGCATGATGATCAGCATTTAAGAATATTGGATAATTATCTTGCTCTCTTATAGAGCGCACCAGAGCCACAACTTGATTGAGCCCAACGAAAGATTCTTCACCTTCTGAAACTCCGATAATAACCGGTAAGTTTAATTTCTTTGCAGCATTATAAATCCCATGCAAACCTTCTAAATTTGAAATATTAAAATGCCCAATAGCAACTCCCTTTTCCCCTGCTTCTTTTATATATTCACGTAATGATTTCATAGAGATATTATAACATAAATCTATTAGGCAAATAAAAAACCTCTAAATCAATAGAGGTTTTTAACATGTATGTCTTCGAAAGACTTGCCTAGAAAGGTAGAACTTCTTCTTTCTTATATTCTAAACAAAATTTTTAATTTGCTTCCATTATCTGTTCTTTAAGAAAAATCTAACCATTTAATATACTGTTCTTGCGTTCCTGGTTCAAGATTGTTTACAACACTTTGGTGATATAGATAAATCTCCTTTTCAATATTTCTACTCTCTAAAATATCAGAATTTCTATCTTTAGCCCAAGCTTCGAGTGGATGCACTGTTTTGCTTAAAATCCAATCTTGAACATCTTCAATTTTAGGACTAACTCCTATGTAACATTCAGGTTTTTTACCTGATGCAATACCCATAGGATCTATAGCCCATTCTTCAGGAAATTTATCGTCAGAACCTGGAATTTCTCCTGTAAGTAAAAAATTTACAAAAAATGCACATGGAAATAATTCCTCAGCACAAACAGCATACCCAAAACAAAGTAATCCTGGAAATTCATTTATACATGAATCCATAGAATAATTATAATGAGACATGCTTGGCCACAAAGTTCCATTTTCAGCATGAAAATTTTCTAGATCTAAACATGCATTAGATGGATACCATTTTTCTCTAGGCATAGGTAAGATAATTTGTCTTTTTTTATCACCCAAATAAGGAAAGTGAGCATACATTAAACACTGATGAGCATTTAAACTATAAACACCGTTATTTGAGCATAAGAAATGTTCATACTCCTCCATTAAACGATGTGTTCTATGAAAAAGTTCGTCTTCAATGGGATTATCACTGTATTTCATTGTAAAAGAATTTAAATTGTGTTGTGAACAAATTTTATCACTAAAACTATACAAAACTTATAGAGTTAAGTCAATTCTTATATCAACTCCTTCAAAAGCTTGATAACCATCTGAGGATTTGCGGAGCCATTTGATTCTTTTATCACTTTACCTACTAGAGACATAATTGCGTTTTCTTTTCCAGATTTATACGTCGCTACGACTTCAGGATTCTCGGAGATTATTTTCTCTACTATTCCTTTTATTTCGCTTTCGTCATTCTTTTGAATCAAGTTTTTCTCTTCGGCTATTTTTAAAGGTGAAGCGTCCTCTACTACAATCATAGCGAGGATATCTTTAGCTACACGAGAAGAAATCTGACCTTCTACGGCTAAAGTTATAAGTTCGGCGAAATTCTTTTGACTAGGAAGCTTGGCTTCTGTGTTCGCTTTCTTGATACCAATATAGTCAGTCAGGATATAGTTTGAAGCAGTTTTAATCTTCTCTAAGTTATTCAAAATCTTTGCAACTTCTTCAAAGTACAGAGCTAGGTCTTTATTGTTGATATATATCTCAATATCTTCGTCTTTGATTCCATAATCAGCTTTGTATCTCGCTCTTTTGCCTACTGGCAATTCTGGAAGCTCGCTCTTCATTTTTTCTAAATCAAAAACTTTATGTAATTCCATTTTAGCTAAATCAGGATCAGGGAAATATCTATAGTCTTCGCTAGACTCTTTCTTTCTCTGACTTATTGTCTTTTGTTTTGCTTCGTCCCAACCTCGAGTCTCTTTGACTATCTCGTCCTGCATTCCCTTTTCCCAGAGTTCAGTCATGCGTTCTACTTCGTATAAAATAGCGCGCTCTACAGTCTTGAAAGAGTTCAAGTTTTTAACCTCTACGTAACCTTTCCAGAGTTCGTCACGCACCGGAGAAATAGATACGTTCGCCTCGACACGCATCTCACCTTTTTCCATATTGGCATCGGATACTCCAAGGTATTGCAAAAGTAATTGATATTCACGAGCAAAATTACTCGCTACCTGAGAAGCCTCGAGTGCAGTATCAAAAGTATGTGAATCAGTCACGAGTTCCATAAGAGGCACACCAGCACGATTGAAATCTATCAAAGAGAAATCTCCACGGTCATGTTTGTTGTTGGCTGTATCTTCTTCTAAATGAATACGAGTGATAGTCATGTCCGCTAGCGCCCCACCTTTGACTATAGGATATTTAAGTTGAGAAATCTGATAACCTTTCGGTATATCAGGATAAAAATAATTCTTGCGGTCGAATTCTGAAAAGTCAGCGATATCGGCTCCAATAGCGAGACCGACTTTGACTACGTTCTCAATAGCTTTTTTGTTAGGTACAGGTAAAGCTCCCGGATGAGCCATACAAACCGGGCAGATATTCTTATTGGGTTCGGTCTCTTCGGGGTCATTCGCACAAGAGCAAAACATCTTGGTCTTTGTATTTAACTCTGCATGTATTTCAAGTCCGATTGTTACATAATATTTTTTCTCCATATTATTTTTATTTCTTTAATATTTTTATTAATTCATCCATAAATTTCTTTACAGACTTATCATCATAGAGAGACAAAACAAAAACTTTCTTGCCTAATTTTTCAAAATCCTTCAAGGCTTTATCTATAATTTTCGGATTATCTACTACGTCGCTTTTAGTCAGAATAATTATTTCTTCTTTATCTGCTAGGTCAGTCTCATCATCGATATCTATATTTTGATTCTTCTTATCGAAAGCTTCTAATTCTTTACGAATCTCTTTGTAGCTTTTTAGCATATTTGTATTCTCGAAAGATACTAGATGCGCTAAGATTTTAGTACGCTTTACGTGTCTTAGGAATTTAATACCGAGACCTTTACCTTCACTAGCGCCTTCGATAATACCTGGAATATCGGCTATGATGTATCCATAAAATTCTCCCAAATTTGGGTCGAGTGTAGTAAAAGCATAGTCACCAACTTTTGCATCCGCGCGAGTAATAGAATTCAAAAGTGAAGATTTGCCAGCATTAGGATATCCGACAAGTCCAATATCAGCGATAAGTTCGAGTTCAATATGAAAATCCCCTACTTCTCCTGGGCCTCCGTCGTTAGATTCTTCGGGTGTTGTATTTGTAGAACTTTTAAAATGCTCATTGCCATATCCGCCATATCCGCCTTTCAATATCAAAAACTTCTCCCCTTCATGAAGTAGCTGCCAACGCTCACCAGTACCAGTATTGGTAACCACAGTCCCGATAGGAAGCTCGAGAACCATATCTTTCCCGTTAGCACCGTGGAGACTTTTACCTCCACCGTTACCTCCGTCTTCCGCTTTGAATATTTTCTTGGCTTTATATTTATGAAGAATATTTATGTCTCTCACAGCTAGGACGAAAAAGTCACCTCCGCGTCCACCGTCGCCTCCCGCCGGTCCTCCCTTCTCTATGAATTTCTCTTGACGCCAACGAACAACTCCGTTACCACCCTTACCCGCTTCTCCATGTATTTTAATTTCATCAATGAATGCCATCCCAGTACTATAATTTTAATTTGTTATTAATAGTTTTCAACTCTTTCATTATTGCACAAAACCTTATTTTTTCATAATTTACAATAATCAAAAATTTAGTACGGGACAAGTATATTTTTTTTATTTAAATAAATTTTTAAAAGAAAACTTTTCTTTTATTGATAATGATTTGTATGCGAATTTTAATGCGTTTTCTTTTGTATCTAAGTTGGCCAAGAATCCACTATTGTGCACAAACAAGACTCCTGCTATTCCTGTAATCTCTAAAGCATTCGCTCCTCCTAGAATTCCTCTCCAAGATAAAGGGAAAGGTTTGCGACTTTGCATAGTCTCAGGACTTTTAGTAATAGCTTCAACTTTATAACTTGTACCATGACTGCTAGGAGAGATCAGATATACAGGTTCGCTAAATGAAGATAAGACTTGCTGATACAAATATCTCGGTAAAGAAGTATCTAGAACTACAACTCTTTTATCTTCTGCAATCTCATAAGACTTTTTGATAAGATTCATACCTTCGACGTCTTGCTCGGCTACTTGTATTTCTCTTTTTAATAACAAAGATACTTTGACGGCTTGGTCGATGAATATTTGGTCGATATGGTTTTCGGTCTCTTTCCAAGTAGGTTCATAGATAGTAAAAACTCGAGAACCAGCGTAAGGCTTTACGTTTTTGAATTTTAAACTCACTACATCTATACCGTTATCATTCGCATCTATCGGAGAAGCTATCTCATTATCGATAATCTCCCAGACTTCTTTATTGTCCCCACATAGAGCCATACCGAAATCTTTCCAGACCAAACCAAAAGAAGCATAAGGTATACCACTAGTTCTACCTTCTGGACTATCCTTCTGGTGATGATCATACCTATTTGTCTCTCTATTGTAAATACCTCCAACGTCAAACACATAATCCGCCTTATTAATAACTTCCATATCGCGAGTACGGACTATTTCGTATTCATACCCTTCTTTTTCCATGATCAATATCAAAGTCGCAGCAGCAAAAAGATCATCTGCATGAAAAGCTCCGTTATGTGTTACGAGACGTTTTTTAGTATTTTTCATAAATTAAAATAAAGAGTCGACAACTTTTTTAATAAAAGCTCCATCTGCTTTACCTTTTAAATCTTTCATTATCTCGCCCACGAATTTACCTTTTTCTTTCGGATCGGTAATATTCATTTCTTCTTTCTTGGCTTTTATTATTTTGATTACTTCTTCATCATCCATCATCTTTGGAAGATAAGTCGAGATTATAGCGAGTTGGGCTTCTTCTTCTACCACCAAGTCTTCTCTACCTCCGAGTTTAAATTGCTCTATAGAATCTTTTCTTTGTTTTGCTAAGCGAGTTATAACAGCTATCACTTCTTCATCATTTAGCATTTCATTTGGCTTGCGATTTTTAGCTACGAGTTCATTCATAAAAGCCGTAACCATACCTCTCATAACTTCGAGGCGAACAGTATCTTTGGCCATCATAGCTTCTTTTATTCCATTTTTTATTTGTTCATGTAACATAAATCAATTATAGCAAAATATGTTATAATTACGAAATGAATAAAATAATATTTTTTGATACAGAGACTACTGGCAATACCGATAAAGACTACCTTTGCCAAATAGCTTATAAAGATAATGATTTGGAATTTAATAAACTCTACAAACCTCCTGTACGCATACCTGCTGAGGCTTCGGCAGTGCATCATATTTCTAACAAAATGGTAGAAGACAAGCCTCTCTTTAAAGAAAGTGAGGATTATAAAAATCTCAAAGACCTTTTTGAGAGCAATGAGACTATTTCTGTAGCTCACAATGCACCTTTTGACATCGGCATACTCAAAAATGAAGATATCTCTGTGGCGAAATTCATCTGTACCCTTCGCGTTGCTCGAGCTCTCGACCCCGAAGAGTCACTCTCTTCTTATCGTCTGCAATTTTTGCGTTATGCACTCGATATAGAGATAGAAGCTATTGCTCATGATGCATTTGGAGATGTGTTAGTCTTAGAGAAACTTTTCGATAGACTTAAGAATAAAATCAAGACTACAGAAAATATAAATGACGAAGAAGCAATAGCTAGAATGATAGAGATATCCTCTCACCCTTCAATCTTCAAGAGATTAAATTTTGGTAAGCATAAAGGTAAAACTATAGAAGAAGTAGTCTCTACTGACCGCGGATGGCTCGAATGGCTCTTGGGCGAGAAAATGAAAAGCGATCAGAATGAAGAAGACTGGATTTATACACTCAAACATTACTTAAATAAATAATTAAAAAAATATGGAATTTATAATCACAATAGTTGTAGGGATAGTAGCTGGAGGAATCATAGTTTATTTTCTATTAGAAAAAGTTTTTAAGAAAAACAATCCCGAAGATAATACTGGCTTGCAATTAATACTGACTCAGCTCAACGAACTCGGCCGTGTAGTCGATATGAAGATAGGTGAAAGCCACAAACAAGTCCGCGAGAGTTTACAATTCCATTCCACCGAATCCAATAAAATAATCCGCGACGTCACCGAAAAATTAACCAAATTAGACGAAACCAATAAACAAGTCGTATCTTTTGCCGATCAACTCCAAAGCTTGGAAAATATTTTACGTAATCCAAAGCAACGCGGAATACTAGGAGAATACTATCTCGAGACCGTTTTGAAAAACGTACTACCTCCTGGTAGCTATCAAATGCAATACCCTTTCCCTGACGGGACTATTGTCGACGCTGTTGTATTCGTCAAAGACAAGATAATACCAATAGACTCTAAATTCTCTCTCGAGAATTACAATAGAATGATAGAAGAACAAGAAACAACAGAAAAGAAAAGACTAGAGACAGTTTTCGTAAATGACCTCAAAAATAGAATAGTAGAAACTTCAAAATATATTCAACCTTCAAAGAGTACTACTGACTTTGCATTCATGTTTATTCCTCACGAAGCTATCTATTATGATTTAATAACCAACAAAGTCGGAGCTAGTGAAGACGGCGACAATCTTATCCAAAGAGCGAGCGGTAAATATAAAGTCATCATCACTTCCCCTACTTCTTTCCTTGCCTATCTCCAAACAGTCTTACAAGGATTAAAAGCTATGCAAATAGAAGAGTCCGCAAAAGAGATAATTAAAAAAGTAGAAGACCTCGGCAAGCATTTAAAAAGCTATGATGAATATCACAACAAGCTTGGTAACGCCCTAGGCACTGTAGTGAATCACTATAACGCTTCTAACAAAGAACTGAAGAAAATAGACAAAGACGTCTTGCGTATCGCAGGATCTTCTCCAGAACTTTCATTGCTTGAAATTAGCAAGCCTGAGACGGATTAAAATTTGACAAAATTCTAAAAAAGTAGATAATATTCTCATATAGTTCTTATCAAAATTTTTTAACTTTAAAAACAAAAAAGTATGGTCTTACCACCTTAATTTTTATTTTTTCTCAGACCGATTTTTATTTAATTTATTTTTTTAATTTTTAAATTTTTTAGAATATGAATACTAGTCATTATGACCTAGAAGCACAACCTGCTTGTGCGACAATTATCCAATTAAAAAAAGAAATTCGTTCAGGAGATTTTAAACTTCAAGACAAAAAGAAAAAAAAATTAGAAGTAGAGAGATTAAAAAAAGAAATAGAACCATTGAAAATTAAAAGCAAGCACCCCGATGGTGCTGGGCTAGGTTCGTAATTTTGATTTTCAAAATTTAACCCCATTAATTAAAAATTAATGGGGTTTTTATTTCTTCTTTAAATAATTAAAGACAACTAAAGCTATAGATATTAGTAAGATACCAAAGATTATCAGTATCGCGCTACTGCCGAAAATTTGTGCCAAGAAATTCCCGAAATACACTCCAGCAAAAGACCACAAGAACGAACCAATAAAACTATAGGTTATATATCGGCGAGTCTTGATACCCCTGAATGCTGCGAATATCGAAGGAACTGAACGAACTAGAGGAATCAATTTCCCAAAGATACTAATGAGAGCGATATGCCTATCGAATAGATCCCAATTCTTTTGATGACTTTCCTTCTCGACCAACTTTTTAATAAAACTATTATTCTTGAATTTCTTGCCGAGTAAAAATCCAGTCATGTCTCCCAAGAAATTACTAATTCCAATAAATAAAAAAGCAACAAGTGGAGAGAAAGACCCAGTCGAAGATATACTACCAGCGAGTAATGCGATAGTACCTCCTGGTAAAATAGAACCCACTACAGGTAGTCCTTCGAGGTATGCAAAAAGAGACATCCAGAATATCTGGAAAACAGGTGCGATATTATTTAGATTTTCTATTATATAAACCGATAAAGATTCCATAGTAAAAACTAGTTATTCAAATCTGCCATTTGTAGCGGACTTTGGATTTGAGGAGGATTCATATCTATCGGTCCAAATTGCTTTTCATAAGCCTCTACTTGCGCAGTCATCCACATAGCTATGCTTTTCATGATTTGAGGAGTAGTCGCATAGGCGTCTAGGTTATTGCCTGAAGTCATCACGAAAGCAAAAGATTCTTTACTATATGTACCTAGGGCTCCGTCACAGAATTTCTTTGGTAAGTCGTTGATATCTACTTTTGTTGGGTCTATCATATATTTATATAATTATTTAATACTAATATAGTCATTATAGCACAATAAAAAAAAGAGATACCTTTAGGGGCATCTCTTGAGTATTTTTATAGTGCAAAATTCTTATCAGAAATTTTATTAGCTTGAACATGAACTAATTTAGTACTTTTTAATATATTTTTATTAATTCTTAAATTAATTAAAAAATTATTAGAAACATTATTCCACCTCTCCATAATCTGTTCCCTAGTCTCTATTTCAGAAGTACAAATAAGCGGCAAACTTGACCTCATTAGTAATGTAATCAAGTCTAATTTTTCATTTTCATTAATTAATTTTATTTTTTTCCATTCGATTAAAGCCACTAATCCTTCTTCCATGGATTTAAATGTTTTAGTCTTTTTATCTATTTTAAGTTTTGAAAAATAGAAACCACCCTCTTCGTTATCTGAAGCAAAACTAAAAAAATCTGTAATTTTTTTTGCTTCAATAATTTTAGTTATTTTTGTCATTTGATTGAATTTAATTTATTTGTGAATATACATATCAAAATATTTATAACATGGATAGGTATAAAAGTAAAGTATTTGACTTATTTAGTAACAAGATGTATTCTATAAAAAGATTGATCACCATTTAAATAAAAAAATCATGACTAAAGAAGAAGTATTCAAATCATATCTGGAAGCAGTAGAAAATCCTGAGTATTTTACAAATTTAAACAAAGTATTTCTTAATATTATCTTACACGATATAATATAAAAACTTTGTTCATTAAAAAAAAATGTCGCTTTTTTACAAAAAGCGACTTTTTTATTTTAAATCCCCTATTCGCATTTCATACCAGTCTTTGGACTATACAAAGTAGTAGAATTACAGCCAGTTAATGGATCAGTATAAATATAACAAGTACGCCCCAGAGGCTTATAAACAGAATCAAATACTTGCTCTTTATTTATGCCGTTTTTATACAATACATTATAAAGAACTCGTGCAGTATAGCCTCCTTGTGGAGTATTGTGGCATTGCCCGTCTTTTTTAATATCAGAAGTTTCTTCGTATTGAGTGAGTGGAGTATTGGTCTTATTAGTCACGACAGCTTTACTAAGAGATACCACACGTTCATCTGAGACTCCATATATTTCAAATAAAGCTGTATTATTCTCCGTTATGTAGCCTTTAATTTCAATATCATAACCTGTATCATTTATAAATTTTAAATCAGGTCCAGATTGGGAGACCGTCGCGTCGAGCCCAGTAGTATAATACGATACAGAAAAAGTATGGTTATGACGCTCTGATATAGGTAAACCTGCATTCACAAGACTTTCAAACAAAATAGTAGAAACTTGGCAAATTCCTCCTCCGATACCGAGTACGACTTCCCCATTCAAGAAAGACTTGGCTTCTTGAAATCCGTCGGCCGATAAAACAGGGCCCATAGTTTTATTAAAAGAAAATTCTTCTCCGGGTTTAACTATCGTACCGTTGATACGCGCTACCCCAAGTTTAATATTCTGAATCCGCTCACTAGTACTACCGAGATAACTCAACTCGGCTTTACCTAATATACTTATCACCTTTGGTGTTAATACTTCTTCTTTCTCAGATGTGAAAATATTTGCATATTGAGTATTACCTAAAACAGAAAAATCAAATTTATAAAATGAAAATACTAAAATCAATACAGAAAGTATAGAAATCATACCTAATAAAATTTTATCTATTTTATTCATATACCGATAGAGCTTAACATAAAAGCTTGTATTTTGAAAGAAAATATATCTAGGTCCTCTCTCCTATCTGCTGACGCCACATAGCATAGTACAATCCTTTTTGATTTAACAAATCTTCATGCCGCCCCATCTCACTAATACGCCCTTTTTCTAAAACATAAATCTTGTCTGCGTGCATAATAGTAGACAGTCTATGGGCAACAAGAATAGTTAGATGAGCTTTTTCTTTATCTAAAGTTTTCATTGTGTTGGTTATCTCTTCTTCGGTAATAGAGTCTAGTGACGAGGTCGCTTCATCAAAAACTAAAATCGAAGGTTTACGTAATAGAGCCCGAGCAATAGAAAGTCTCTGACGTTCTCCTCCAGAAATCTTAACTCCACCTTCACCTATAGTAGTATCGATACCCTTTTCTGCACGAGCGAGCAATGCATCACAAGCACTTTTATGCAAGACTTCTAACATTTCTTCATCTGTTGCCTTCGGATTTACGAAAAGTAAATTCTCTTTTATAGTACCAGAGAAAAGCTGAGTATCTTGAGTAACGAAACCTATCTGAGAACGTAAATCATTTAAATCTATATCTGTACTAAGAATATTGTTGTAAGACAATTTGCCTTGGTTCGGCTGATAAAGTCCAACTAATAATTTTACTAAACTGGTCTTACCTGAACCAGAAGGTCCTACAAAAGCAATAGTCTCTCCTTTATTAATATCAAAAGATATATTCTCAAGAGCATCATTTACTGCATTTTTGTACTTAAAGGAGACGTCACTAAGTTTAATATTGTCTACACGATCTAAGTGAATTGGACTTTGAGGAATAGCTTCTTTTTCTATGTTTAAAATATCTCCCATTTTGTTCATAGAAACTTCAGCTTCTCTATATACGGTAATGACAGTTCCTATTTCCTGCAGTGGCGCAAAAATAAAGAATGAATAAATGTACAAAGAGAAAAATTCCCCGAAAGTTATAGTCTGCTTGAAAACCAAATAAAGCAAAAATAATAAAATCGCATTACGAATCAAATTAATTAATGTGCCTTGAATAAAACTAATACTACGAACATAACGTAATTTTTTTAATTCTAAATTTAGAATCTTTTCTGTAGTTTTATTTAATCTATTTATCTCCTGGTCAGCAAGTCCCAAGCTTTTTACAAGCTCAATATTACGCAAAGATTCAGTAGTCGAACCTGCAAGCTGTGTCGTCTCGTTCACGATATTTTTTTGAACTTGTTTTAATTTTCGAGTAAGAAAATAACTAGTCCCACCTATCACTGGTAGAATCATGATATAAACCAAAGCTATCGGCGGATAGACAATCCAAGCATAAACAGAAACGAAAATAAATCCAATCAAAGAAACGAAAACAATATTAATAATTGAATTTAAATATTTTTCAGCATCAGTACGAGCTTTTTGTAATATCCCTAAAGTCTCTCCACTCTTTTGATCTTCAAAAACTTCATAAGGCAATAACAAAGAATGCCTGACTCCCGCTTGATACATATCAGAACCTATTTTTTGACTAACTTTATTCAAATAATAATCTTGAAAATTCTTGGCTACGCGAGATACAAAGACTACTCCAATAGCAATCAATAAGAGCCTAACAACACCATTAAAAAATTCCACACTAGAATAGTCGAGTGGTCGGCTAGCATAATCATCGATGATATATCTAAATATCAAAGGGTCAATCAAAGAAAAGACTTGATTCACTAAAGCCAGTATTAAAACTCCCAAACAAAGTTTCCAGTATTTTCTTAAATATGTATATAATATTTTCATAAATTTATTTCTTTTTATAATAATCCGAGAACTTATATTCTACCACTTCAGCAGCTTTAAACAAATTAAACATAAAAAATATAGATAAAACCAAATATGACACAAATATTTTAACAACTCCATATCTCACAAATCTTCTATCTGATACGAATAATTGTACTTTAAGTTGTCCAAATTTTATATAACGAGCAACTCTTCTAATAAACTCAATATCATCAAATTTTAAATTTTTACTAAAACCTAGACTACTATCAAAAATTTCTTTTTTAACGAAAATACCCGAACCTGCCCCAGAAGGAGAAATTTTCTGAAATATAAAAAACAAAACATCTAAAAACTTGTAACAAAAACTAATAGGTAATGAAGATTGTTTCAAAACTCCATTCTCATCTTTTGCATATGGTACATACCTAAATGCAGCTATACCTAAATTTCTTTGTTTGACCTCCATGATACTTTTTTCCAAGAAGTCTATCGGTAATCTCACGTCAGCATCAAGAAAAAATAAATAGTCTCCAGTTGCTTGCTCGCCTCCGTATTGTCTCTGAGCGCCGATATTGGGAGGTCTATTGTAGACTTTGACTAAAGTATCGTTCTTTACCCTTTCTAAAGTTTTATCGGTAGAGCCTGCGTCGACTACGATAATCTCAAAAGGCAAAACACTTTGATTCCTAAGATCTTCAATAAGATAAGGTATAAAATCTTCTTCATTTAAACAAGGTATAACAATTGAAATTTTCATAATTAATTAAAATAAGCCAATAAAAATAACACAAAACCTAAAACTATATTTATCACCGGATACCACCAATACACCCGCTCTAAATCAACATTCTTTTTCCGTAAAACATAAAGAGGTAATAATGGATAAACAAGGAACAGATAAATAAAATTATTGAATACTCCACTATAAAAAATCAAAAACCAAGACATAGACCAAAACAAAAAGCATAGCCACAAACTTTTCTTAAAGCCTAAATACACAGCCGAGGTTTGGATGTTGGCCTTTGTGTCTGGTTCGATATCTACTACAGCTGAGAATAAATGCATAGCGAAAGCCCAAAACATTGAAGCCAGAATAAATATCCCTAGAGGTAGTGCAGAAGTCGCTTGATAGAAACCTAAAATACCAGGAATAATATATAAAATATTTGAGATAAAATCTAAAAAAATCTTTGTCTTAAAACGTAATGGTGGCAAACTGTAGAATATGCTAAGGAAAATAAAAGCTAGAAACAACATTATACTAGTATTGTCTTTGAGAACAAAAAGTACTAAGGCGCTACATAGTAAACTAAAATAAAAAGCTATTTTGACCTGATTTTTATTTGAGCCGTCCACTCGTATCTCTTTATTTTCTTTTTTAGCATTCAAAATATCTATTTTCTCATCAGCTAGATCATTGATACTATAAACCAAAATATTAGATGGGACGAGAAAATAAAATAATAACAAAAAGAATCCAGTATTAAAGTCGACCAAAGTATCACTGCCAAAAGTAAAACCCACAAAAAACGGCCCAGCTAAATAAAACCAAAAACTCGGTCGGGATAATTTTAAAATCTGATTGAATTGTGAGATATATTTATTCATTATTTAACTCTTTTATCATTAAAATTTTGAATAAAAAATAAAATTTCTTGATAATGTTTTGGTAGCTTCTTTGTTATCTGTGCTGCTTTTTTATTATACTCTGATATAATCTCATTATGTTTCTTTTGAATATTGTATTTTTCTAATAATTGAAATAGATTATATATATCATTCTTAGATAAATTCTCTTTTCCAAAAATATTATCTATAAAAACTTTCTCTTTTTTATTTACTTCTTTAAGGAGTAAGAATTTAATAGCAGTTTTTTTATTTTTATTTACGTCTTTCAATACTCCTTTACCAGTACTTTCTGTTTGACCCCAAATACCTAAGTCATCATCTTTCATTTGAAAAGCTATACCTAGATATTCTCCTGCTAAAATTATCTGATTCAAAATCTTTTGATCAAAATCCTTATCGTTAAGATAATAACCTAAAACCAAAGGCAAACTAATACTATATCTAGCAGTCTTATATCTATGTATATCTATAATAGTATCTAAATCTGGGTTTTTTGCATAAGAACCAATAAAAACATCCTGCATTTGCCCAAAACCTACTCGCACAACTTCATTCACAAAAAAGCTAACCAACTTTTCTTTATTCTTATGCTCAATTTTATTCAACAAAGTAAAAGTTAAGAAAAAAAGAATATCCCCCATAGAAATAGCCTGACTGATACCATAATGTAAATCTTTCTTAGGAATTTCTTTTGCATATTGATTATAAATAGAGTCTAGCCCTCTTCTTTTTTCATCTTGATCCATAATATCATCATGAATCAAGAAAGCAGTATGGAGCAACTCTAAAGCACTAGCTAATTTTAAAGAATTAGAGTCTTCTTTACCACTAGAAAGTATGACCAATAAACCTCTCATACTTTTACCAGATACCGCAAAAGGTAATATTTTAGTCTCAATATCTTTATGCCAAATGTTTATATTTTTATTTTTAACCTTAGTTGAGATTAAAAACTTTTTTAAAAAAACTTGTAATTTATTTATTTTATTTTTTATATCTTTTTCTTGCATTTTAAATTGTAATTATTACTTTTAAAGCTTCATAAAAAATCCTCTTTGTATTTGGTTTTACTTTTTGTTGGTAGACTATGTACGGATTATTCTCGATAATCTTTGCAGTATACAGGTATAGATTGGTAGCGATAACTATCGGGATACGATATCGTCTAGGTATAAAATCAAAACCTGGACGAGCTTCATCTACTAAATGATAAAAATATTTAATCTCTTTTTTCATAAAATTCTCAAAGGATATTTTATTTTTTTCAGCTGTCTCTATAGAGAGTTTTGATATACCAGATTTCAAAATATTTTCTTCTGGCAAATACAATCTGCCCAATTTCTCATCTTCATATAGATCTCGAATAAAATTAATATACTGAAAAGCCTGGCCTAATTTGCGAGCATAAACATAAGCCTCCTCTTTAATATTCAAGATCTTGCACATCATAAGCCCAACTACTTCGGCTGAACCATACATATATTTTGCTGTATCTGTCGCATTTTTACAAAACTGAGGATACAAATCCGACTCCATAGCCGAGAAAAAAGCATCTATCCATTCTTGTTCAAAATTATATTTTTTTTGTAAGACTACAAAGTCATCAATAACTTCATAGTCTGCCTTCTCGCCACCAAGAGCTCTGATATATTTATTTTTAAAATCATAAAAACCAACACTATCAGAAGGTGTAGCGTCTACGAAATCATCAGCAATACGCACGAAAGCATAGAGTGTAGTAATATCTTTTTTTGCTGTTTCAGGAAAGAAAAAAGTAGAATAAAAAAATGTTTTACTGCCGTTTTTAAATATTTTTTCTTGATTACTTTCCATATTTTTTTGATATATCTCTCGCTACATTCTCGCCAGAAATAATACAAGGAGCCATACCACAACCAGGATGCGTATATTGACCTGCATAGAATAAATTCTTTACTTTTTTACTTTTATTATGAGGACGGAAGAATCCAGTTTGCATTAAATTCAAAGCCATACCGAGTGCAGTACCTTTATGAGCATGATAATCTCTCTCAAAATCAGACTGAGCGTAGATACGTTCGTATATTATATTATCCGCGATAGACTCACCTACTAGACTCTCTATCTCTTTGATCATTTTATCTCTGTATTGTTGTCTAAATTCACTAGAGTCAGCCAAACCTGGAGCAGCGGGTACTAAGAAGAATAAATTCTCGCAATCAGGCGGAGCGACCGTAGTATCGGTCACAGAAGGCACACATAGATAATAAGAAGGCTTTTCTTCCCAAGCTGGTTCTTCGAAAACAGATTTAAAATGCTTGGTCCAATTTTCTCTAAAGAAATAATTGTGATGCAGAGCATTTTTCAATTTTTTATTCAATCCAATATAAAGGATAAAAGCAGAAGGTGAAATCTTTTTCTTATCCCAATATGACACATCATAAGTCTGCCATTTCTTATCGAGCAAAACCGTCTCTGTAAAAGGATAGTCCGCATTCGAGACTACAACATCCGCCTCGTGAAATACATCACCCACATACACTCCGCGAGCTGTACCATCGACAACTTCTATCTTAGTAACGTCAGCATTAAAAACAAAATTCACTCCACGCTCGCGAGCGATTTTTACAAAAGCTTCTACTACGCGCCCCATACCGCCTACAGGGTACCAAACTCGGCCGACAAAATCCGCATAGTTCATCAGAGAATATACTGCTGGCAATTGCTTTGGACTACTACCTAAAAATAGAGTTATATATTCTATAATTTGTACCAATTTCTCATCTTTAAAAAATTTCCTTACATAAGAATCTAGATTTTGGAAAACATTTAACCCAGAAGCTTTAGTCAATAATTCAAATGAGAAAAAATCAAAAAAGTTATTGACACTTTTTTGTAAAACCAAATCTGTCGATAGGTGATATTTTCTCTCAGCTTCTTTTAGATATTCACGCAACTTATCCCCTGCTCCTTTTTCAATACTTTCAAATAAAGCTATATTTTTCTCTAGCTCTGAAGATATTTCTACACGAGTGCCGTCTTCGTAAGTGATACGATAAGATGGATCGAGCAATACTGTCTCGTAGAAGTCGCTAGATTTGTGACCATGCTTAGCAAAAAATCTTTCAAAATATTCAAGCATCATATACCAAGAAGGCCCCATATCAAAAGTAAAACCTTTTTCTTTAAAGACTCGCGCCCGTCCGCCTGCCATCTCGTTCTTCTCGAGCAGAGTGACTTCAAAACCCATAGACGCCAAGTCCGTAGCCGTAGCCAAACCTCCAAAACCGGCCCCAATAACAATCGCTTTTTTCTTTTGCATAAGTACATTTTAGCACAAAGCAATCATTTTATTTAATCCAATATATATGAACATTTTAAAGCATCTAAAGTTTGACAAAGTACACAGAATACCTTATTGTAAACATAAATTAGGTCTTCGACAAAATAAAGGCAAAATAGATTATTTAGCTCAGCCTGCATTTTTAGTGAGTGTAGACTGAACTAAATAATTTTTTAAACCCTTTAAATATTTTAAGATGACGCAAAGTAAAAGTCCTCTCGAAAAAAAGATGTTTGTTCTAGATACAAATGTCATACTTCATGATTATTCATGCATCTACAAGTTTGAAGAGCATGATGTAGTCATACCGATACAAGTAATTGAAGAACTTGATACCTTTAAAAAAGGTTTTGAGGAAATTAATTATAATGCTAGAGAGTTTTGTCGACTAGTTGATGAAATGGCTCATAAAAAAATATTCAATGGTGGTATTATGATTGGAGAGAATTTGGGTGTATTAAAAATAGAACTTTCCAACGAATGGCACCCAAATATCGAAAAAAATTTAAGTGAAAAAAATACTGACGCTAAGATTCTAAACACAACTTATTTATTACAAGAACAAAACAAAGAGAGAGATATTATTCTTGTAACTAAAGACGTTAATTTAAGGCTAAAAGCAAAAGCTATTGGAATTATTGCTCAAGATTTTTTACATGAAACAGTTGAAAATTTGAATATTTTATTTAAAGAAACTAAAAACATCAAAATGGAAGCGTCCGTCGTAGACAACCTGTTTTCTAAAAAATCAATTACACGCGAACTTAAACACGCTTTACCTAACGAGTATTTCATAATCAACAAAGGTGAAAACAAAACAGCTCTTGCGAAGTACAAAGATGGTAAAATCTTCTTACTAGAAGATAAGAAAAAAGTAAAACCATTTGGCTTGAATACCAAAAATAGCGAACAGACTTTTAGCGCTGATGCTTTACTTGATTCAGGGATATCTTTAGTCGTACTTGAAGGAAAAGCTGGAACTGGTAAAACAATACTTGCTTTAGCCTGTGCTCTACAAATGTTAAAAACCGACAAATATGAACAAGCTTTGTTTACAAGGCAAACCATATCTATGGGTAATCATGATGAAGGATTTTTACCTGGTGATATTGATGCAAAAATATCCCCTTACATGAAAGGTATGTACGACAACTTAGATGTTTTAAGAGCGCTACATACAGAAAACCATAACATGATAAGTGACTTTGAATCAAAAAACAAACTAAGTATTGAGCCTTTAAGCCTCATCAGAGGTAGAACTTTATCTAACTTATTTTTTATAATAGATGAAGCTCAAAATCTAACACCAAAAGAAATTAAAGCTATTACAACAAGAGCAGGAGAAGGTACAAAGATTGTATTTCTTGGAGACACTAAACAAATAGATCACCCTTATCTAGACCAGAGGTCTAATGGATTGAGTTATTTAATTCAGAAATTTCAAGGACAAGATTGTTTTGCTCATATTCATTTAACAAAAAGCGAAAGGTCTCCTTTAGCTGAATTGGCAAGTGAATTGTTATAATTTTTTAAAAGATAAAAAGGTTTCGAATTATCGAGACCTTTTTTTATTTTCTACTTCTCAATATGAGCTTTATGTATAGAGTAAAATGTACCAATAAAACGCCCCAACATTCCACCAAATATAGTAGCCAAAGAGAACCCATACACCTCAAAACCATCACCATAATAATCTTTCAACAAAAGTCCTACTTCTATCCGATATGCTATATAAATGAGCACCAATACAAAACTAGTTAGATCAAATTTACCCATAGCTACTATCTCTCTTTTTTGATCCCAGACTACCTTGTTCATACGAGTAAAAATATAAAATCCCAAAACAAAACCAAAAATAGAGAAAAACACAACACCAAACAAATTTAAATTATTCAAAAACAAATCATAAACCAGCATAACAAAAGTTATAAGGGTTATAAAAAATAGCATGATAATACGATAAACGAGTTTGCGTTCTAGCTTGCCTGCTTTTTTCAACATCTCTACTGTTTCGATCTGTAGTTGCATATATTTATTCTAACACAAAAACAAAAAGCCCTCAGATTAAAATATGAGCGCTTTTCAAGAAAATACCAGTATGTATTTAATTAGAAACCAGTATTCCTCTATTGTTTCTTGGACAATTAACCTTATTCAAAAAGTATAAATATCAATATGCCGAAAATAAACTTCTAGCAAAACATCAACTTGTACTACTACTAATGCCGTTGTAGATCGGATTATATTACAAGAGATAATTTTTGACTTTAATCCTTAAAAGTAATAGTATAAAACTGAAATACATTCTTTTAAACAATAAAAAAAATAAAAATGAAAATTTTAATTTCAATCAAAACCATTTCAGGCGTTCTAAATGCTTCTGAAATAATGTTGCGTTCGTGCAATAATATAGTTTCAGCAGACAGTAAAGGTAGAGTCATGCACCTCGGGATTCTCTTAGAGGAAGAAAGAAGTGCTAACTTATCTATACAGAAAACAAAATCTAATCAAAATAAAGCAAGTATTACAATACAGATTTCAGGAATAGAAAAAGAAGAAAACAAAGAGAGGATCATCGAACAAATCAAATACATGATCCAAAAAATCTGCAACTTAGAAAGAACTAAGGTAGATCTCAGAGTCGAAAAGGTAATGGTACTTAAAAAGAATTAATTTTATTTTTAAAACTACACAAGCCTACTTTTAGTAGGTTTTTTTATTTTATTTTTTAGCAGAAGCAGGGTGTTTCATTTTCATATATACTCCCCCTACTTTTAATTCTTGGAGCATTTGATCCAATCTCTTTATCCTTGTTGCATTTAGTTTTGCCCTAGTAATCCAACCGATATAATCATTTTGTTGATAAGAAGGACGAGCTTTATAATCAGCCAAAAGATTGCTACTGACGAGAGCATTCTTTATATCTATCGGCATTTTATATTTATCACGTTTAAGCATTAAGGTAATTATAACAAAAAGTGATTTATATGCTTTTTTAAAATAATTCAACTGGATTAATCTTAAACTGTAACATTTGTGCTGTTTTACGACCAGCATCCCCACCTTTTCGTTGCATACCAATTTTACCAATCTTTAAACTACCTTCTTTTGTTATTCTTACTTCCCCGTTACCAAAAACATTCATAACGTGATTAATAGAGCGTAAAACCCATCTACTTTCTTCGCCATTTTTTAAAATTACCAAAGTCCAATCTGCTGAAAATTCTCCTCTACCCTTCAATAAATCAGAAATAATCAAAATTTTCTGCGTATTAAAAAAATTAACCAATTTATATTGATCAGACTTAGGCATTTCATCTAAAAACATTCTACGAGAATCTCTCAGATTCTTTCTTTTGGAAATTATTTCTCCTGTAAAAAGTTTTAGAATCTTAACAATATCATTTGGGATATTCCAAAGTTCTACATATCTATCTACCCACCTTTTATCTATTTGATTAAAGCCTTGAGGATTACTAACGAGCTTTATTTGTAAATTTTGTATATCTTCTTGAGATTTTAACTTAATTAATACAGTAATTCTTACTTGAATATCTGCTTTGTACTGCCCTTTAACCTTTGATGCTTTCACAAATTCAATATCATCAATATTATAATTCATTCCAGCTAACCATTCCTTAGCAATACTATCTTTTTCCCAATTATTAAAGCGCTCTATGACATCATTCTCATTACGAAAACCAGCTTTAGCAGTTTTAGAACCAAGAACAACCATCTCTTCAGAGTTTCTTTTTTTATTTTTCATATTTTTTCAAGCTATTAAATAATTCTTTTACAATAAAATAAATTGTACTTACAGTCATAGCATTTCCTGTTTGCCTTAAAAGATGAATTTCTTCAACGCTACCTTTAACTTTTTTGGCTAATTCTTCAGGAAAACCTTGAAGCAACAAAGATTCATAACCAGAAAGCTGTCTAAACTTTCCATTTCTAACGTACAAAATACCATGACGCCCTGTCCTTAATGTAGGTACCCTATTATCATACAATCTTAGGTCTGATTGTCTAGTGTCTAAAACTAAAAAATCTCTCTTCAAAAGATCTTTTACAGAAAACTTATCTATATTGTATTTATTGTTTAAATATTTTAAAAAAGTAGAATAAACTTCTTTTTTTTTATCAAAATGTAAATCTACATCATCTACAAGATAATCTTTCACATTTACCCTTGGTTGTTTAACAGGAAAAGAGAAAGTAAAATTTTCAGGAATTAAATCTTTTCTTACCCCAACAAAATAAATTCTTTCACGCATTTGAGGTACTCCATAATCAATACTATTTAACACTTCCGAAAATACTTTATAACCTGCCTTATCAAGTTCACTGAGAATGACTTTTAAAGAATTTCCATTATCATGATTTGTTAGTCCTTTTACATTTTCTAATATGAAGTATTTTAGATTTTTATCACGCATTATCTTGATAAGCCCATAAATAATTTGGCCGCGTTCATCTTGCATTCCTTTTCTTTGTCCAATAACAGAAAAAGTCTGGCAAGGAAATCCAGCTATCATAATATCAAAATCTGGTAATTGACTTGTGTCAATTTTCATTAAATCACCATAATTTATTTCATCTGCACCAAAAAATTTTCTGTAAGTTTTTTCAGCTTGCTTGTCTATCTCAGAAAAACCAACACAAGTAAGTCCATTTTTTTCAAGACCCAATCTGCCTGCTCCAATACCTGCACAAAAATCAATAAATTTAAAATTATTCTCTATTTTTATTTGAGAATTTTTAAAACTAAAATTTACATGCTCGTCATCATCTATTATATTTTTTTTTACTTTCAAAGCATTTGTCATGGTTTATATTTATTATAACACAAATTATAACAAGCAAAATACTACAATTACTCGAACGAAAGTGCGTGCACCGCGTAGCTCTTGTAAACAAGAGCGAAGTGGTGACTCTACAGAGAATCGAACTCTGATTCCATCCTTGAGAAGGATGTGTCCTAACCGTTAGACGATAGAGCCAAATTAGACGCTTGTCCTTCGTAGCAATAGCGAAGAAGGAATAGGGCCAATATTGAAATCTTACCAGAAATCTTCTTTTTTGCAAAATAAAAATGTGTTGACCGGCGTCAACACATCAGTAATAATAGGGCTCCTTTACAAAAAAACCCAAAATTAGATAATTTTATCCAAAAATTAAAGGTAGAGCTAAAGCTTCAATCAATATTAGCGCCAGATACTTAATCTGGTATCTCATTGAATCATTCATCTGATAAGATTTAAAAATTAATAAAAAGATCTACTCTCCTTTAAAATACTACTTTAGAAAGACAAAGTCAAATGATAAATATGCATAATATACAAATAAAAAAACAATATGTATAATAAGAATATGGATCCCGTTAAATATTTTAAATAACGGGTATTCACAAATTTAATCTACAAAAAAACAAAACGTGCAGTATAATTATAAATTAATCAAAAATATTTAACGGGATGGAAAAATACACAGAACAAAGACCTTGGGGAGAATTTGAACGTTTTACTTTAAATCAAAAGAGTACAGTCAAAATAATAACCGTCAAAAAAGACGAAGCTTTTAGTTTGCAGTATCATAACAATAGAGCTGAATTCTGGAAAATACTCAAAGGTCAAGGCTTGGTCACTATAGGCGACGAGACTCGCGAGACTAAAGAAGGCGAAGAAATATTTATCCCTGAAAATACCAATCACAGGATGCAAGGTATTACCGATATTTCATTCTTAGAGATAGCTCTCGGAGAATTCGACGAGCATGATATAGTCAGACTCGAAGATAAATACAATAGAAAATAATTTATTATTCTTTATCTATCCATTCCTTTTCTTGTCTGACGAGAAGTTTTTCTTTTTTGTGTTTGTCTTTTAAGATCTTCTCTACTGTGCGCTCCATGCGTACTCCTTGCGAACCTTTAATCAAAATAATATCTCCCCTTTTAATAAATGTTTTCAAGAATTCTCCTGCTAGTATTGCTGTCGGGAATTCAAAAATATTCTCTTCTTTCATACCTGACGCTAGAGCACCAGTTTTGATAGATTGAGCCCTCGGCCCGACTACTACTAATATATCTATAGTTTCTTTAGCTATTTTACCGATATGATTGTGAGCCTCTTCGGTATGACGTCCTAATTCGAGCATATCGCCAAGCACAGCTATCTTTCTCGGAGATGAATCAATACTACTCAAAGTCTTTAAAGCCGACTCTACAGCAAAGGGTGAAGAGTTATAAGTATCGTCGATGATGATAGTATTATTCTCCCCTAGCAACAATCTCATACGTCCAGCTGGGACTTCATAATTCTTGAGTGCATTGATAGATTCGAGTAAGCTTAATTTTAAGCTATGAGCTACAGCGAGCGAAGCTAGAGATGCATAGATATGATTCTTACCGAAAACTCCTTCGATGATTACAGGGAAGCTAGCGCCTTCGACGTCGACTCTAAAAGTAATACCTTCAGGTATAGTTTCTTTTAGGATTTTTTCAATATTCAGTTCTTTATTTTTTTCTTGATTATCATGATCAGGATGAATATAGAAAATATTTTCATTACTACAAACAAGGTCTGCACGCTCATTAAAACCATAAGTCGTAATACGGGATTTTGTCTTGGTCTTCATAGCGAGGATATCAGCGTCGTCTGTATTCAAGACTAGCGTCCCCTCTTTTTTAAGAGTTTTGATAAGTCCACTTTTTTCTTCTATTAGATGCTCGCGGGATTTAAAGAATTCTACATGTGCTGGCACGTCGCCGATAGCCGTCATAACGACGACGTCACTCTGTAGCCACATAGCAGTCTCTTTCATATCGCCCGGCTTACCGACTCCAACTTCGAGGACTAAATATTCAGGATACTTAGTTTTAAAGATTATCAATTTTAAACCTTTCAAGATATTCAATATCCAGACCATAGGGTCATTCCAACCATTCGGCAATCCAAGTATAGTCAGAGGCAAACCTATCTGACTGTTATAACTCTTCTCGCTCATGCGTACATGATATACGTCTGACAAGACTGCATAGATAGCGTCTTTGGTAGAAGTCTTGCCGAGAGAACCGGTGATAGTTATTATCTTGGGTTTGTATTTTTTAATAACTAATTGAGCTTCTATTTTAAGGATATTTAAGATTATTTTTTTGAAAGTTTGTTTCATGGGAATTTATTTTAATTTAAAATTTATGTATTTTACTATCTGTCTGGCGGAACTTCATAGTAGTTTAGCAAAAATTTAGTAATATTCAAAAAAGGATCTGACCAAGTCACGGAAGCAAAAGGCGTACCTTTTGGATTCACTGCATAGAGCAAGACTATGAATTGCGGATCATAAGCTGGGAAATAACCAAAGAAAGAATGCGTATTTCTATCATCATAATATCCTTTGCCGTCAGGGCGAGCCACTTGAGCTGTACCCGTCTTTACTGCGACGCTGTGGCGGTCGAATTTAGCAGTACCACCTTTTAGAGATTTGTCCATCACGGTGACTAGCATGCGACTTATCTCAGCACTCGTCTCTTTAGTTATCTTTGTAGGCTTGGTCGGATAAGTCATCTCTTTAAATGTACCGTCATCGTATTTTATTTTCTGTACGAAATGCGGAGTGACTAGGTTACCTCCATTACCGAGTGCAGCTAATGCTCGTATCATATTGACCGGAGTCATAGCGATACCTTGCCCGAAAGAAGCGTTGGCGTATTCTAATTCGCGAGGACTATTTAAGTTTGATACAAGTCCAGATGTCTCATTCGGTAAATCAATACCTGTTTTGTCTTTCAATCCATAAGCCAACATATAGTCTCTCATGCGGTCTTTGCCAAGCTTTTGATAAGCGTATACCATACCTGTGTTTAGAGATTGATTAAGCACGTCTTGCATTGTAGTATTTGGGCCGCGACCTTTTTTGTCGAAGTTGTATATTTGTTTTTTCTCAACTGTGACCGAGCCCAAGTCATTGTAAAAAGTCTCGGCTGTAATAACTTTTGCGTCGAGAGCCGAAGCGATAACAAGAGGCTTTACAATAGAACCGAATTCCAAAACGTTCTCGACTAGAGGATTACGAAAGAGAGATACGTCTTTTACTTTAGAGAAATTGTTCAAATCAAAATCAGGCTTTGAAGAAATAGCATAGATAGATCCATCTTTTGGATTCATGATAATACCGCCGATAGCGTCGGCATTGTATTTATCTCGAACTAAGTTTATTTCTTTCTCTAGGAAACTCTCGACGTTGGGTTCGATAGTCGTTATGATATCTCCTTTTTTAGTATTATTTACAAAAAGATTCTCTTTCAAATCCGAAAAGACTTCTGCGAAAAAGTTTACGTATGGGTTATCTTTATCTCTCGAGAGGACTCCGTTGTATTGTCTCTCGAGTCCGTACCGCCCTTCTAAGGAATTACCATTATAGCCGACGAAACCTAAAGAGTGCGAAGCGAAATTCCCTCCTGGATAAAAACGCCATTTTTCTTTATGGACTTCAACTCCTGTTAATTTTAAAGCTGATATCTTGTCGGCTACGTCTTTCGGTAGTTGCCCCTTTATGTCTTCATAAGGGTCAGAGCTTTTACTCGCTTTTAGAATAAAATCGTTATAGTCAATCTCTACGATACTAGATAGTTTTTTGTATAAAGCCTCTTTGTCTTTAATAAGATTAGGATTTATAGCCAGCTTAAAACCTGATATCTGCATTGCTCCAGATACTAATTCGCCGTCTTTGCGAGTAAACAAAATACTTCCACGCTCATAGATATTTGAAGACGGAGTGACGTATTGTCTATCAGCACGTTCCGCAAAAACTTCTTTTTGCACTACCTGCAACATAAAAATCCTCACAACAAAAACAAAAGAAGTAAGGATTATTAAGAAAGATATTATTTTGATTCGAAAACTAAAATTAGATTTCATTTGCTGCTAATCTTGTATTATTACCTTCTGGAATAAAACCAATAGCGGTTCTAGTAGCAAAAACTGGACTTATCTCATTGAAGCCAAAACTGACCGAGGAATTCTTGTCTATAGTATTCGCGAGCGCTATATAGTCTGATTCCAAATTGCCGACTTCATTTGCCAAATTGCGGATATCTAATTCGACGGTTTTGCGTTCGATGATATTAAAAATCATATTGCCTAAAACAAGAACATACAAAAAAGAAAAAATACCGAAAGCTACCACAATAAAATACAGAACCTTACTACGTAGACCTATTCTGCTATCTATAGTATCTATTGCGTCTTTATAATTTTTCACTTTTATACTTGCTTGTTTCATTTTGTTTTTGTTTTAATTAATTTATAATATTTTTTCTAAAATTCTTAGTTTGGCACTACGAGATCTTTTATTTTCTTTTAATTCTTCTTCACCTGGGATTATTGGTTTCTTATTTATCAAAATAACTTCTTTGTTTTGGGATTTTGTTTTATAGAAATTCTTTACTATCCTGTCTTCGAGACTATGGAAACTAATCACTGCTAGACGTCCTCCTACTTTTAAAGCTTCTAAACTTTTTTCTAAAGCTTGTTCTATGCTTTGCAATTCGTCGTTGGTAGCTATACGTAAAGCTTGGAAAGTCTTTGTAGCGCAATGAGTCTTTTTGTTACGGTAAGATTTATTGACACTACTCTCGATAATCTTTACTAGATCAAAAGTAGTATTTATTTCTTTATCCTTACGAGCCAGGACAATATTGCGAGCGATAACTCGAGCAAAAGTCTCTTCTCCGTACCCGTAGATAATATCTGCGATAGATTCTTCACTCCAAGTATTGACTATATCTTTGGCTGTGACGTCGTCTCCGTCTGGTGACTCTTTCATAGTCATAAGCAAGTCTTCATCTCTTAGAAATGAAAATCCTCTTTTAGAATTATCGAGCTGATCTGAAGAAAGTCCCAAGTCGAGTAAAATAGCATCAACTTGCTCGATATCTTCTCTCTCTAATGCATAATTTAAATCTTTAAAATTTAAATTATGGAAAGATATCCTATCTTCTAAACCTACGAGTTTACTCATAGCTCTATCAAAAGCTCCGATATCCCTATCGATAGCGATAACTTTTGTGTTCGGGTATTGAGTCAATATCTCTTTGGTATGCCCTCCTCCACCGAAAGTCCCGTCGATAACGACAGATGCATTAGACAGATTTAGACCTTCTATAGTTTCTTTTAAAAGAACGCTTTTATGGACTGTAGTCATTATCGAATTGTATTACCGATTTTCTCTGCTATCTCATCGGCTTGTTTATCAGTAATGTTTTTATAATCCGACCAAACGACTTCATTCCAAACTTCTATTCTATTATCGACTCCTATCAATACGGCTTTGTCCATATCTACCAAACTAGCTTCTTTTTTCAAGAATTCTGGTAAGAGCATTCTACCGACTGTATCTATCTCGACTTCTGTTGCTCCTCCAAATATTCTTCTATTAAAAGCACGGGTATCAGACTTCAACCATGATGAAGAAGATAATTCAGCTGATAATTTAATCCACTCTTTCGAAGTAAATACAAACAAACAATTGTCGAGTCCTCTTGTTATGATGATTTTGTTACCCATTTCTTTCCTCCATTTTGCAGGTAAAGAAACACGTCCTTTTTCATCTATTTTGTGTGTATATTCTCCTATTAGCATAAATTATTCTACTTAAATTCTCATCCCACTTTTTCCCACTTCATATATATTGTACACCACTCTACCCCACTACACAAACAATAAATCAAAGAAAAATGTGGATAACTAATAGTAAAAATGAAAACAACAAAAAAGCCCTCAGCCTGACGGCTGAGGGCTTTTTACATAGGGTTACCCTATGTATTCATACTAATCTTCTTTTGGTAAAAGGATGATACCCAAAAACCAAGTAATAATAGAGACTGCAAAAGCACCCAGTATCGCTGAAACAAAACTCTCTACTTGAAAACCTTTGATAAAAGTAGAGATAAACCAGAACAATAATCCATTAATCACGAGGGAGAAAAGTCCTAGAGTTAAGATAGTGATAGGTAGGGTTAAAATATGCAATATTGGCTTAATAGACAAACTAAATACTCCCCAGACTAAAGCCACAATAAGAGCAATATAAAAACTCGCCACAGATATCCCCGGTACGATATAAGAAGTAGCCAAAACCGCTCCTGCGACGATCAACCATTGTAAAATTATTTTCATCCCGTTAAATATTTTTGATTAATTTATAATTAAACTACACGTTATAAGTTCTAAATAAAATACATTATAACTCCCGTTCTTTAAAATTTTTAACGGGATTCATACTTATATTATAACACAAATAAAAAAGAGCTTTGCATAACAAATACGCAAAACTCTTATACTTTAAATGTAATTATTCATGTTCTATGAATTTCCAACCCAATAAGTGAACACCACCCCAATCTAAGTTAGCACGGAGGTCAGGATCATAATAAATATACCATCCACTTCTCATCACATTATGATATCTCCAACCAATGAAAGAAGTACCGTTACTCATGAAGCACGTAACTCTCAACTTTAAGATTGGTAGCCCCGTTTCAACTGAAGTGAAACCTTCTGGTAATGCTACTGATTTTTTAATAGTTTTGAAATCTGCTTTCATGTTTATATTTTTTATGTGTCAAAAAAAATACAACTTTAGACACCACCCACATTGATGGAAACATAAGTAAAATTAACAACAAAGCAAATGCTACTCCTCCAATTGGAGGTAAGGTATTTATTGTTTCTGTACCTACTATTTTAAATACCGTTAGGTATATTAAAAATAGCCACAAAGCAAGAAATCCTAACATGCCATCAACTGGCTCAATAGAATTAAAACTCTTAGTATTCATAATTTAAAAATTTTTAAGATTTAAAAATATCCTATGTTAAAGGACTATGTCAAAAATACAATAACACAATTCTTAGTATTTAGCAAGTCATGAAATTAAAAAGAGTCTTGAATATAATATCCAAAACTCTTTCAATTTAAAATAAATTTCTATTCTTCTAAAAGAAAAAATTTACCCTCTTTTTTAAAATAAGTTTTATAGTCTTCTAAATTTAAAGAAATACTTCGGTTAAGAGAACAAAAGAAAAATTCTTCTTTTGTTCCTGTACTGTTATAATCTTTTACCGACATGCTTATTAAAAAAAAATCATAATCTTTTACCTCATTAACAATAAATAACAAGCGAGAATAATTAGCAGTATTGTCTTTGAACATATTTTCAAACTTACAAATCACTGTAAATTTTTTGCCATCGCTCAAATCATCAATGTATCTTATTTGACTGATATCATAAGATGAAATAATTAAAAAATAAGGTAATACAACAAAAAGTCCTCCAATACAAAATTTAATGATAAGCTCAACAGAATTATCATTTAAATTTAAAGTAAAAATTAAGGCTACTCCAGCCCCAATAAAAAAAGAACCTAAGCCAACACTCTTGTTCATTGTTTAAAATTTTAAGATTTAAAAATATCCTTATCTTTATCAAAGGACTATATCAAAAATAGAATAACACAATTCTTAGTATTTAGCAAGGTTAATAATAAAAAAGAGTCTTGAATATTAAATTCAAAACTCTTTCAATCTAATTTTTTATGAGCTATTTTACGAGTTACCATATTCCTTAGTCCAAGCTATTTCTTCTGATTCAAATATCATGTTCTGCTGACTAGTCATCATATGTTTACTATCCTTTGAATAAAAATGGACCTTACTCCCTGAGGTGCAATACCTCTGTTCATTCATACCGCAACGGTTCAACAATTCTTCATTCAAACCTATCTCAATCCATTCTTTTGATAAAAATAAACGGATAGTACCTTGCAAAGGATATTCCAGCAAAACGTCACTGTAAGAAAATGTATATGATTTATTTTCAAATAAACTCTTTTGCCTTGTAAAAAGATCGAGGTTTGTTTCCAAAATATGGATTTCAAAATTTGGCCTCATGTATTCTATGAATCTAGCTTGACCACTTGATCTCATATAAAGCAGACAAATGAGTTTAGCACCTGCTAGGATTTTAGATATTTCACCTTCCTCAAAAAGAATATAATAATCTCTATCACTCTTATCGTATAATGCTTTCATTATTTATTATTTTAAAAGTACTACTGCAAAATTGCCTTTCGTTATAAATATAAATAGAAAAAGTATTTAAAGCAAATAAAAAAAAGCTTCGAACATAATGCTCAAAGCTTTTTGTTTGCAGAAAGTATCCTTTTTAAGAGTTAAATATTACTTCCTGTAATTTTTTGTCGAATAATTCAAATGAATCTAATTCATTTGAAATTTTAACTTTTTCTGATTCTGTAATTTTTCTATAACATTTTACTCCTTTATGAGATCCGTCTTTTTCATATTTAATATAAAAACGATCTAACAAGCTAGTATCAGTAAAAGGATTAAATTCAATATTGCTTTTCAAATACTTGAATAAATCAGAAAATTTAAACCCAAGAAGCATCATAGCTTCTGAAATAGTCCCTATGCTCTTTTTTACAACAAGATAAGGTTCATCTTGATTGGAATCTTCGAACTCAATAAAAATCACAGAAGATTCTAGGATTTGATTATGTGTTAACATTTTTTGTTATTTAAATTTGCAAGTACAAAATTATACTCTTACTAAATATAAACACAAAACTTATTAAAAGCAAGTTTTATTACTCCTCTCGTTTTGGCTTCATTAGTGGGAAGAATTGAGTTTCGCGGATTGGTTTGTCGGCTAGGAAGGCGAAGAACATTTCTCCAAATCCGAACCCACAAGTCGGAGGCATACCGTATTCGAGCATTTCTACGAATTCCATATCTGGCATCATAGCTTCTTTGTCCCCTGCATTTAGTAAATCTTGTTGGACTTGGAATCTCTCAGCTTGATCTATCGGATCGTTGAGCTCAGAAAAGCCGTTCCCGACTTCAGAGCCTGCGATAATGACTTGGAATCTCTCAGTCTTATCTGTATCGTTAGGCATAGATTTTGAAAGTGGTGAGACGAGCTTTGGATGCCCAGTTAGGAACACCGGTCCAGATATTTTTCTACGGCAATATTTCCAAAGAGTATCTACGAGGCGCTCCATAGTGTCCCCGTCGTATTTCACTTCGAGTCTCTCTAGAGTCTTTTTTACTTCTTCATAAGTTGTATTATTTAGGTCTACTCCAGTCTCCTTTTTAACAGTCTCAGTATAGTCTATCTTCTCCCAATTCCCACCAAGGTCAAAAGAATGACCGCGAGTTTCAAAATCCGTCTTGCCGAAAACATCATGGGCTATCTTTTTATATAATTCTTCTACTAGAATCATACCGTCTTTATAACTGGCATAAGCCCAATAGAATTCCATATTTACGAATTCTTGCAAATGGTTCGCATCAGAACCTTCATTACGATAAGCTCTACCTATTTCAAAAGTCTTTGGAAATCCAGCCGCCATAAGTCTCTTCTGCCATAACTCACCGATAGAGATACGCATATATAAAGGCAGTTTAAAATCTTCGTTATATGTTTTAAAAGGTGTAGCTTCTGCGCCTCCAGTAGTCACCTCGAGTGTAGGAGTCTCGACTTCTAAGAATCCTCTCTCTTTCATAAAGTTACGAGTCACTTCCCAGAATTTCATTTTCTTAGACAAGATGTCCCGGATTTCTTCATTCATTAAAATATCTAAATATCTCTTGCGGAATCTTTCTTCGATATCAGTCAGTCCGTGCCATTTCTCAGGAAGCGGTAATAAAGTCTTGGTCAATATATTCCAATCTAAAACTTCGATACTTTTCTCACCTCTTTTAGTAGTAAAAAAAGTTCCAGAGATTTCGATAAAATCTCCAATATCAATAACTTCATTGAATAGATTCAATTTCTCTTCGCCAAGTACGTCGAGTTTTAAAACTCCTTGGAAGTTCGCTGTACCGTCAAAAAGAGTAATAAACAAAATTGCCCCTTGGCCTCGGATAGACATAATACGACCAGAGACCCATTTAGTAGATTTCTCTATTTCTAACATATAAAAAGAACTTATCGCCTCTAGGAGGGATAATTCTCTTTTTGTTTCTGCAGGGTAAGGATTGATACCTCGGTCTTTCAGGATTTTTAATTTTGCTAGACGCACGTCTCGAATCTCGTCAATTGAAGACATATTTTTATTTTATGAAACTTTGATTATTTTGTAATTGACCAAACCTTTTGGAGTGCGAAAAGAAACAGTGTCGCCTTTTTTCTTGCCAAAGAGAGCTTGACCTATAGGTGAATTGTTTGAGATTTTGTTTTGAAGCATGTCGGCTTCTTCTCCACCTACTATTATGTAATTCTTTTGTTCTTTAGTGCCTTCTTTTTCGACGACAACATCCGAACCTATCTCCACAGTGTCCCCTCCAGATTTTTTAACGACTTCTGAAGATTTTAAAATTTGTTCTACTTTTTTAATTCTTTCTTCTAATTTACCTTGATCTTCGCGAGCTTGGTGATATTCAGCATTTTCAGACAAATCACCCAAGGATTTCGCATACTCCAAGGCATCAATAATTTCTTTTCTTTTTGGACCTGATAGCTCTAAAAGCTCTGCTTCAAGCTCCTTTTTCTTTTCTTCTGTAATATAAACTATTTTCTTATCCATATATCAATATTACACTTTTTTATTTCAAAGTCCATCACCAGAACACATATATCTCATAAAAACGACAAAATACTTGCGATATATTTTATTTATGATAATCTATACTCTATATGGCAAACACAGTAATAGAGGTACAAAAAAACCCAAACGAAAACAATGCAAGTATATTGCGTCGCTTTTCTCGTAGAGTTCAAGAATCTAGTATTATCCAAAAAGTTAAGAAGAACCGCTACAACGAAAGAACAGAATCTAAACTTAAAGTAAAGAAAGGTACTCTAAAGAGACTAACTCGCAGAAAAGAAATCGACAAACTTCGCAAACTTGGTAAAATTAGATAATTCTACTCGTGGAGGAAAAACTTGAAATCATAAACAAAACAAGAGAGAAAGCTTTTGGCTTGCCTTTTTCTCTGTTGTCTATGATGAAAGATGAGATCTTGGGTAAAAATTATATCCTATCTATCGCCTACGTCAGTGAGAAAACTTCAAAAGAATTAAATACTCTCTATCGCAATAAAAATAAATCTACAAATGTACTATCTTTCTCTCTTTCTAAAAAAGAAGGCGAGCTTGTTATCTGTCCCAAAGTTGTAATTCGCGAGAGGAAAAACTTTGACCGCAAGCTACCAAACTTTTTAGGATTTTTAATAATTCACGGAATGCTTCATCTCAAAGGTTTGGACCACGGAGATAAAATGGAAAAATTGGAAGAGATTTTTGAAAAAAAATATTTATCCCATACTAAATTTTAAATTAAGTGATATAATAAAAATATTAGAATTTAAAATTTTAATATTTTAATGATTAGAAATATTTCTGTAGGAATAGATATAGGTACTACGACTACGAGAGTGGTTGTAGGTGAATTTCTAAAAGGAGAAACAAATCCTAGTATTATTGGTATTGGTGAGAGTCCTACCGAAGGACTGCGTCATGGGTATGTGATATCTACTACAGACGCTATACGTTCACTCAAAAAAGCTCTAACTCTCGCCGAGAAATCCTCAGGTATCAAAATCAAACGCGCTTTCTTATCTATTGGAGGAGTCACACTCAAAGGCGAGACCTCTACAGGTACGACTATAGTATCTAAAGCCGACAATGAAGTCACTCATCTAGATATCGAAAAAGCATTAGAAGACTGTGAAGACAATCTAAACCTCGGCAACAAAAAAGTAGTCCAAGTCTTCCCTATTGCCTACAAATTAGACGGTAAAGAAATTGTCGGTAGAATTGAAGGCAATATCGGTAACAAACTAGAAATCAAAGCCTTATTTGCGACTTGTTCCAATCAACATTTTGAAGATCTCGTATCCGTAGTCACAGGAGCTGGAGTCGAAGTCATAGATATCGTAGTCGGTATCATAGCTACTAGCAATATCGCTCTAAACAAAAAACAAAAAATCGTAGGTTCATTACTTGTCGACCTCGGTTCTGAAACTACAAATATCGCCATCTTTGAAAACGAAGCTCTCGTAGCTTTGCATACTTTTAGTATCGGAGGTACAGACATCACAAACGACATAGCTCTCGGATTAAAAATAACTCTCGAAGAAGCTGAGAATATCAAGATGGGAAAAATCCCAGAAAATATTTCCAAGAAAAAAGTAGATGAGATAGTTGAAGCTCGTCTCTCTGATGTATTTGAATTAATAGAAAATCATTTAAAGAAAATTAAAAGAAATGAACTTCTACCTGGAGGTGTGATCTGGACTGGAGGTGGAGCCAATACTGAGTCTATCATCGAACTATCAAAAATGATTTTAAAATTACCGAGTCGTATCGGTACTACTGAGATGTTCGGCACTATCAAAACCAAATTAAAAGAAAGTTCTTGGTTCCCTGCTATCGGACTATTGCTCGTAGGCAAAGAGAAGGTATATGAAGAAGGATCTCTAGCCTTATTTTTCAATGATTTCAAAAATACTATCAAATCTGCCCTAAAGCAGTTTATGCCTTAAATTTACAGGATTTTTATACCCTTTTTTTCAAAAAACGTAAGCTTTTGCTTTTTTTTGTTTTCTGCTATTATATTCCATATAAAGTATTATAATTATTAACTTAAAATTCAAAATAACATGCCTAAAGTAAACCCAGAAATAGAAAGTTTTGCTCGTATCGTAGTCATCGGAGTTGGAGGCTCTGGCAAGAACGCAGTCAATCACATGATAAATTCCAAAGTTAAAGGAGTGACTTTTATTGCGATGAACACAGATACTCAAGACTTACACAATTCTCTCGCAGAGAAGAAAATTCACATTGGTAAAAATCTAACCAAAGGTCTCGGTGCTGGAATGAATCCTGAAATTGGTAAAAAAGCAGCCGAAGAAACTAAAGCCGAAATCCAAGATGTTATCAAAGGAGCTGACATGATATTTATCGCTTGTGGTATGGGCGGAGGTACAGGTACAGGTGCTGCTCCTATCATTGCAAGATGTGCAAAAGAACAAGGTATCCTCACTGTTGGTGTAGTCACCAAGCCTTTCTTCTTTGAAGGAAATCACCGCACTAAACTCGCAGAAAAAGGTATCGAAGAATTAGCAAAAGAAGTCGACGCTATCATTATCATTCCGAACGACAAACTACTACAAATCTCTGAAAAGAATACTAACTTTAAAGATGCTTTCTCTACTTGTGACGATGTCTTGCGCCAAGCTGTCGAAGGTATCTCAGACCTTATCACTACTCCAGGTATCATCAACGTAGACTTTGCAGATATCAAAGCTATCATGTCTGACGCTGGTAGTGCTCTTATGGGTATCGGATCTGCATCTGGCGAAAACCGCGCAGAGAAAGCTGCTGTACAAGCTATCAATTCTCCATTACTCGAAGTCTCTATTCATGGAGCTAAAGGAGTACTCTTTGCTATCTCTGGAGGTGACGACGTTACTATCCACGAAATCCAAGAAGCTGCAAAGATAATCACCGAATCTATAGACAAAGACGCAAAAGTTATTTTCGGAACTATCAATGATCAAAAACTCAAAAAAGGAGAATTGAAAGTTACAGTCATAGCTACCAACTTCCCTACTGATATGCCAAGAAAAACTCTTTTCAGTACAGCTATCCTAAATCAACCTGTATTAAAAGAAGAGAACGTAGTCGTAGCAAAAAGAGAAATTCACAACAGTATCCAAAACAATTCTTCAAGCTCAAATAATTCTATCTTGAATGCAAATAATGCAAACAACAATACAAACACTCCCAGTTCTACTACTAACTCTATCCCTGTAAATAATATTCAAAATAATGATTTTATAAAAAAGATAGAAAAAAAGCCTGAAGTCATAGAAGAAATAATCATCGACGACGAAGGTGATGATTGGTCTGCAGTACCAGCTTTCTTACGCAGAAATAAGAAATAGCAAAAAAAACTAATACTATGTTTTGAGGGGTTTTGCGAGCGACGGCGAGCAAACTTCAGGATTTTTTAAGCTTCAAAAAATCTGTACCGAAAAAACATAATATTAGTTTTTTTCTATTTAGTAATCAAAGATCTAATTCTGGATATTTTTTTATACCAATATGATATAATATCCATATGATATACGATTTAATAATAATTGGAGGTGGTCCGGCGGGTGTTTCGGCTAGTGTTTATGCAGCTCGTAAAAGAATGAAAACTTTATTAGTTCTCGCTGAATGGGGCGGTCAGAGTATTGTATCTGAGTATATTTACAATTGGATAGGCTCACCAAGTATTACTGGAAATGACTTAGCGAATAGCTTTAAAAGTCATGTTTTAGCGAATGCTAAAAGTGAAACTAATCCTGAGGCTACTCTAGAAATCAAAGAAGGTGAAAAAGTCGTCAAACTCTCTAAAAACCAAGACAATACTTTTACTATACAAACCGAGAGCGGTACAGAATTTATTTCTAAAACTATTTTAATATCGTCCGGTAGTGGCCGTAGGAAATTAGTGGCTGAAAATGCTGACCGACTAGAACACAAAGGTCTCACCTATTGTGCGAGTTGCGACGGACCTGTATTCTCAGGTATGGACGTTGTAGTTATCGGCGGAGGTAACGCTGGTTTTGAATCTGCTTCTCAATTACTCGCTTATTGTAATTCTGTCACCTTACTTCATCGTAGCCCTGAATACCGCGCCGAAGAAATCACTGTCGAGAAACTTTCCAAAAATCCAAAATTCAAAGGCATTAAAAATGTCGATATTTTGAGAGTAGAAGGCGACAAATTCGTAGACGGCATAGTCTATCGTGATAAAAATACTAATGAAGAAGTGACTCTAAAAGTCTCTGGGATTTTCGTAGAAATAGGTCAGATACCAAATACTTCTTTTGCTTCAGAAGTCGTAGAATTAGACGAGATAGGCCGTATCAAGATAGATCCTTGGACAAACAAGACTACTACCGAAGGCGTCTGGGCTGCGGGAGACTGCACCAACGTCCTGTATCATCAGAACAACATAGCCTCAGGCGACGGAGTCAAAGCTCTAGAAGATATTTATCTGCATCTGCATACTAAATAATTCTACGCATTAATCCAAAATAGAAATCAACTTACTAGGACTTTGATGTCCGTTGATAATTCGTACTTTATTTTCCTCAATTTCTAGGTATTTAGCTACAAGCCGAACTACGCTTTTATTGGCCATATTCTGCCGAGCGTCAGCTTTAACCGCAACATTAAAGGTATTCTCATTCACCTTCTCTATCTCGTCCCTCTTAGCTCCGGCTTTAACTCTGACTTTTATGTACATATTTAAATTTGTGACCCCATTGTGCATAGAATGGAACACCTTACAAGGTGAAGTAAAACGATGGAATGAAGTATTTGGATTTTATCAAATCATTCCAAGCTATGCAGTATAAGCGTTATAATATGACATTTTTTATAAATAAAGATTACCCACTAGGATATAGAACACTATGAGTATTACAAGCTACAAAATGAAGATTGATGTTGAGGAGTTGAACGTGAAAGATTTTTTGCTTCAACCATCTGCTTATTATAAGGTCGTGTCGAATCCAAACATTAAGACAGGGAGACCCCTTTTTGATGGTAAAAACGTTGATGTAGTTATTGCGAAACTACAATACGCTTTTTCAATTGGTGCAACAGCTAAAGAAGCTTGTTGTTTTGCGGATATTTCAACAGATTCTTTTTATCGTTACTGCAATAAATATCCTGAGTTTCGCAACAAAATTGAACTTTTGCAGACCACGCCAATTTTTCTTGCTAGAGTTGCAATTTACAACGCTATAGTAAACGGAGATTTGAAAATGGTACGTTGGTTTCTTGAAAGAAAATGCCCTGAGGAATTTTCGATTAATGGAGTATTAAAGTATCAATTACAACAAAAAACTCAACGAATTGAGTATTTGGAAAACATTTTGAAGCAACATAAAGTTAATTATTAAATAACCTTTTGAAACCGTCTGCTCAGCATTGGGAGGAGCTTTTTTGGAGTTGAAGTACATAGAGTTTTCGACTATTTTCTGTGCTTTATGGAATAAGTTACTATATATTTTAAATTTAAAATATATTATAATAAGTGAATTATGGAACGACAAAATCTTATCAATGAAATCATAAGTTATTTTAGTCGTTTAGAGTCTCTGGTTAAAATACACAACACGAATGGTTTGAATGATATCAATGGTCTTTCAGAAGATTTTTTTTGTAAACTTCTTAATCTTGTATTCAAACTAAACTTAATAAATTTAAATGAACTCGATTTAAATTTCCCTGCAATCGACCTTGGAGATAGTGACGCTAGAGTATCTTTTCAGGTTACTTCTGAAAAAAAGAAAGCAAAAATTGATAAAACGATTAAAAAATTTAATGACCATAAATTATCAGAAAGATTTGATTCGCTAAGATTTATGTTAATTGTCTCTAGGAGAACTGCGTCAAAATCAAAATTTACTTCTCCTGACAATATTGATTTCGACCAAGACAGAGATATATATGATTTATCTAGACTGACAACCATAATTAGATCATTAGATGATATTGATAAAATAAAGGAGATATGTAGTTTTCTAAGAAAAGAGTTTGATAGTCAAAAAGACCGTGCTCCTGAAGCGACATTAGCGAATGAAATTGAGACTATAGCTGATCTAGTGGTTTTCCTTAGCACGAATAAAAGTAACGAAACAAAACAATGGCTGGAAGAACCAGATCCTGAGAATAAAATTGAGCATAGGTTTTCTGAGTATTCTCAATTCCTAAGAGATCAAATAGTAGATCTATTGCCAAGGTATTCACTTGCGAGGAGCGAGGTAGACAATACTCTTGGTTTGGATTCAGTAAAGATTAATTTCATTAGAAATTTTCTAAGAATAAAAAGCGATATTTTTCTTACACAAACAAACGGAGATCCCAAAAAAGCAATCGATATGCTAACTGAATACTTTTCAGAATGTTTAAATAAATCAGGTAAGAAATATGACTACCAAGCGATTCGATTTTATGTCTTAGACGAATTAATTAAGTGTAATGTTTTCCCTAATTAATATGATTAATAAAGATGAAAAACTAAAAACTTCACCTCCTTATCTTGGTTATTTAATTTTAAAAAAAATAAGCAAGACAGAAGAAAAAAAAGTTATGCTAGACGATATTTTTTTAAAGCTAAAAGCAGAAATTGGATCGTTAAACTATCGACAGTTTATGTTTACTCTTATTTTCCTTTATCAATCAGGAATTATTGATTTTGCTGAACCATATATATATAAACGATGATTAAATTAAAAAAACTTTATTCAATACCAGAAACTTTTGAGCCTATCATTTTTGAGGATGGTATTAATCTTATTTTGGGTGAAAAAGTGTCAGATAAAGAAACAGTCTCAAATGAAAAAACAAGGAAAGATAAAAAAACCAATGGTGTTGGGAAATCAATGTGCGTTGAATTTATCAATTTTTGTTTATTAAAAGATGAGGATTCAAGTCGTGTAATTAAAATCCCTTTAGATAAATTTAAAGATGATGTAAGAATACGCCTAGACTTATCAGTTAATGGTAAGGACATAACAATTGAAAGAACAAAAGCTGAATCATCGAAACCCATTATTGAGACTGAGGATGAAGTAAATATATACAAGAGTGTGGATGAAGCACTCCTCTATTTAACGAACCTATTTTATGGTGGCAAGATAGATGCTGATATTGAACGCCCAACCTTTAGACAGCTGATAAGTCCTCTAATAAGAGATGAGGATTCTGAGTTTAAGGATATTGTTAATTGTCACGATCTCAGAGATAAGATTCCTTACTCAAATCTAGCAAAAACGCACCTATATTTTTTCAATATAAATGCTATTTTAATAACGGAAATAAAAAAAATACTTAAAACTATTGAAGGAAAAAGCCAAACGTACTCTCATATTAAAAATCGACTAACTGATTCTGGTGCAAAAAAAATATCTGATGTTAAGGCAGAATTAAATGCCTTAGATTTAGATTTATCACGAGTAGAGGAAGCACTCGATAAGTTCAAAACAGAACCACTGTTTCAGCAGAATCAAGATGATTTGGTCAGTATTAATGCATCAATAGATAAGCTACGTACAAGACAACTAGCATTAAAATACGAAATTAAAAGAATTGAATCAATGCCAAAAGTTGAGTCTATTAATATTTCTGAAGTTCAGTTAATATACGACAAGTTTAAGTCAGGATTAGGTTCTGTTGTTTCTGAATCAATAGAAAAAGTCGTTAATTTCAAAAAGAAGATAGAAAAGTATCAGAATCTACTAATTAATGAAAGAGCAGAAGAAATTAAATCAGAAATTAAAAGCATACAAGAAGAACTCAACATATTAGATGACAAGAGATCTGCGATCTTAACTAATGTGGATAAAAATGATGTTTTAAGTAGCTTAAAGGAAAGTTTCTATACATATTCAAGAAGAAAAGATCAGTATTCCGCAACAACATCCAATCTCGATGAATACGAAAGGATAGACCGAGAGATTGATACGCTTAAACGACAAAAAGACAACTTGTTTTCAGAATTAGATGACAAAATTTTTGACACACAAAAAATTATTCGTGACTTTAATAAAACTCTGACCAGCATTCACGAATATATTATGGGTAATGCTGAAATTGTTTTTGACATTGAGACAGTGAAATCTGCTACAAGTAAACAGATTGTTAAACTAGATTTCAGAATACCAGATGATGGAAGTCACAGCGTAGACAGAACCAAAGTTTTTATTTACGATATCGCTCTAATGCTTAATGCTTATACAAGTACCCGACATCCAATGTTTCTTGTGCACGATAATATATTTGACGTTGATCAAGACACATTAGTACAGAGCCTCAATTATCTAGCCGAACAAGAGGAAAAGGGTGAATCTTTTCAGTATATTCTTACTCTTAATAGAGACAAAATTGAAAATGAAGAACGAAAGAATCAAATAAAATTAAACATCGAAGATCACATTAGAGCGAGGTTTAATCGTAGAAAACGATTCCTTAAGGTTGACTACAAGCAACTTGATTAAATCAAGTTACTTACTTTTTCTTATTTATACTTAAATTATATTCGATTGGTATAACCTACTAATATATCTTTGCTTTAGTGGGTATTTTTGCTATAATTTAATCACAATTGAATAAAGTCAACCTAACCCCTCAGAGCGTCGAAACTTTAGGATATGGTTGCAAAACCCACTCAAGAATACTGAACCCTACGTTCAGCAACTCTTGAGTGGGTCATATCGGGAAACTGGTATGTGGACGAAAGTCCTAGCTGGCGTAGGGTTCTGTGCGTTTTACCCACGCTAGCAATTATCAGCTAGCTTTTTATTTTTTATGGAACAAAAAGAAGCAAAAGTTAAAGTAAACAATATAGTTGTGTTTCTGGTCATTATCATTACTATCTTATTCGTAGTGATTGCTTCAAATGCCTCAAATACGAAAACTATTTCACCTACACCTGTGACAACACAGCAGGCACAATCGGGTAACGACGTAGCGTTTTGTGCTATGGTCAAGCAATATCTAGAGATAGTAAATGGAGATCAAGTTTCAGTAACAGATAAGATGGTGGTCGCTGGACTTGAAGTGATAGCGGACAAAGCACGAGGCACACGATTTGAAGCGACCGCTAATCGTGCTTTGTCGCAGAGTAAGACTTCCAATGCACAAGGGTTAATAACAAGTCTAAATGAGCTAGCCCGTGATTGTAGATTGCAATAATTCTATGTCTCAAAAATCTTTCCAATTTAGTATTATCGTCTTGCTTTTTTTAATCGCCCTGAGTGGTGTTTTTGTGGCTTTTAAGCCCACAAATAATGCTTGGGATACGAAACCAAAGACATCTGAAACAAGGGGTCAAACAATCGTACCATTCGGGGATGATGGTCAACTTGCCACCCTATCATTAAGAGTGAATGGTTTTGAGGTTGTAAACACGATAAATGGTGCTTTGTTTGGCACAACATATTCAAAAGACACAACAGTTTTTATACTGGTTGATGTATCAATTATAAATACTACAAATAGCACTTTTACATTATATCCTAATGGAATTCTACTTTCTGATCGTAATGGAGTAAGTTACGATATTTTTCAAACAACAAGCAGTGGTGCTATTGGAGCAGAAAAGCGTGCAATTGACGGACGAGACTTAGGAAGAGGTATTGAAGAAAAAGGAGTAATTGTCTATGAAGTTCCTAAAGATTTTATTCCGTATGCATTAGAGATTGAAAAAGCTGAAACTAAGGATACTTTAGTTTTTGAATTAAATTAAAAAATAAAATGATAAAAATTTTTTCTTTCGGTCATAGTCGTCGAGCGTATTCGGAGTTTTTACAAAAACTCCGAGATAATCAAATTGATATATTGGTTGATGTGAGGAGTTTTCCAAGGAGTAGGTTCTGCCCTCAGTTCAATCAAAAAGCCCTCTCAGAGGAGCTTGCTAAGGCAGATATAACTTATCTATTCAAAGGGTCTAATCTTGGTGGCTTAGGCGAAAACACGGCGTATGAGGAGACAATAGACGAGCTTGTTGAAACAGTTAATACTGGCAAAAAAGTTTGTGTGATGTGCTCGGAGGGTGATTTCAAAAAATGCCACAGGTTTTCAGTTCTTACCCCCTCATTTGAAGCTAGAGGTGTAAGTGTGGAGCATATAGAGTAATATTAAAATATGGTTAACCAATTTATTAAAAAATTAATACAGCGCTTGGGTGAAATAAAGATTATTCTGAAACGAAATTACGGAGAAAATCCGTACATAGAAAATCGCTCGAAGCTCATATCTTTATTTCTTGACCACCCCTACTACATTGAGCAGGTTGCTACGCTAAAAAAGAATCTTGAAAGTGATGATGTGCCAACTGACGATAAGCAGGAAGCATTTTTATGGGAACATAACAATTCCAAAAAAGTGGAGGTACTGAGGGGTCAGGTCAAGAAGCTTATATCAGAGTTTGATTTTAATGTGGTCTATCGAGGAGATATGGAGCTATTTACGTACGAACACATCATCTGCCCGCCTAGGTCTAAAAATATGCCTAGAGAGAACGTACCAAGTTTGATGATTGTCGACACGGACGAAAATAAAGACATTAACGCACACCTGATTTCTTCTGAGGGTCGTTATGTTCAGATTTTCGATTGGACAACTTTAAAAGACATTCAAGAAAACTGGAGTGAGATTAGAAAAAAAGAAAATGACAAAACCTTGGAAATTGATGTTGGTGATGAGCTTTTGAAACTACTTTGGCAATTAAAATTAAGTGGTAAAAGTGTCAAAGAAATTACGGCAGAAATTAACAGTGACTATAAGCACTTATTAACCAAAATCAAGGACGGTATTTTAGGCGAAGATAATGCAAGAGTTTACATTCACCGCTACGAGGGAAAGCTGAAAAAGCTACGTGCTTTTTGAGATATTACAGGTGACGATATCAACGCCTGTAATATCGAAAATATGACAAATCCCTAAAATAAGGGAATGATATCCAAAGAAGATTTTAATAAAGCACTTGGCGACAAAATCCATTCCCTCTCCAGTGAAGAAACTGAGAAAATGAGAGTGAAAATGGACACGCTGGCGGATATTCTTTTCGATATTTGGAATGTTAAAGTTATTAAATCAGATGGAGAAAAAACAAACTCAACAACAAAAAATATGTAGCTTTGGAGTCGCCAGAGTTAGTTCCGATAAACAAGCTCAGGAGGGTGAAAGTTTTGATGATCAAAGAGACGCAATTGCCCGCTTTGCTGAAAGGAAAGGTTGGGATAATGTGCATACTTTTAGATTCTCTCTTTCAGGTAGAACAGAAGTTTCAGAGCTAGTAAAACGTATGACGGATTTTTTAGAAGAGACTCCTCACAAAATAGAGTACTGTATTTTCAAAAAAATTGACCGTATAACTAGAGCAGGAACTGACGGTTATTCTGAGATTCAATCGGCTCTTAAAAAATACGGTGTAGAAATTGTTGATACGTATGAAATAATACAACCTGAAAGAAACACCTTGGAGCACTTAGGTTTTGAGTATGACTGGAGCCGTTTTTCTCCAACTGGTACGGCTACTTTGATGGAAATAAATAGAGCAAAAGACGAAACAAGAGATATTTTGACTAGAATGATTGGTCAAGAAATAAATCTAGTTCAGCAGGGATATCGAGTTCGTGAACCCAATGATGGTTATAAAAACGAAACAATATATGTTGGCGGAAAGAAAAAATGTATCCCCGTGCCTAATCCTCCGAGGTCTGAATATTATATAAAAATGTTTGAATTGAGAGAACAAGGTAATCTTACTGATGAGGAGATTGTCGAGCGAATAAATAATGAGGGATTTAGGTCGAGGAAAAGAACGATTTGGGATAGTGACAGAAACCCTATTGGAAAAACTGAGGGCAAACCTCTAACAGTCAAACAATTACAGCGTATTATTCTACGCCCTGTTTACGCTGGTTTTAACTGTGAAAAATGGACGTATGGGAAACTCGTTAAGGGTAACGGTTGGGACGGCTTAGTTTCCATAGAGACTTTCAACAGAGCAAACCGAGGTAAGGTATTTATCAAAGAAACCGAAGATGGTGGTTATGAGCTACTTCGAGACTATTCACCAATCAGACAGTCTCAGAAAAATAAAAACAATCCGCTTTTCCCTCATAAGTGGGTACTTTGTGATAAGTGTAGTATGCCATTTTTAGCGAGTGCTCCCAAAGGTAAATCTGGTGCTGGATTTCCCGCTTACCATTGTGGGGTAAAAAATAATAAATCTAGGAATCATAAGTATTACGGTATTTCCAAAACTGATTTTGAATTGAATGTAGAAGAGTTGTTGAGGTCTTTAGAGTTTAACGATGAATACCTTGATGTTTTTGAAAAGGTGCTAATAAATAAATACAGAGAACGAGAGAAAGAGGTGGTGAAATCTTCGTCTAACATCAACCGAAACATATCTGATATGCAGAATGAACAAGCTAATCTCATAAGCCAACTCATAACCATTGAGAGCCGTGTGGCTCGTAAGAGTATCGAGAGGAAGATTGAAACAATCGAGATTGATATAGACAAAGCTCGAAGCGAGAGAGACGAGATGGAGATAAAAGAGCACGATATCCGCTCCTATATTCGCAGTGCTCGATATTTGATGGAACACCCTGAAGAATTGCTTATAGAACCTGACAATTTTGAGATTCAGAGGGCTTTGATGGGGTTGGTTTTTGACATAATGCCAACCTACTCTCAAATAACCAATGGAACACCAAAACTATCGCTTACTTTCAAGCTATCTGAGCAATTCAAAAGAGATAAAAACCTATTGGTGACCCTACAGAGAATCGAACTCTGATTACCGCCTTGAAAAGGCGGTGTCCTAACCGTTAGACGATAGGGCCAATATAAATATACTATAATATTTTAAAAAAAAATGCAAAAATTTAAATCCAAGTGCATCTCTTGGGGAGAAAATGATAAAATTTAAAAAAGAGTAGAAGCATATAAGCATCTACTCTTTTATTATTTGGTTTTAAAGCATTATCTTACAAACTACTTGCTCTAAAATCTGCAATAAAGTCATCTATCTCCTCTTTTCTTTTTTGAAGAATATTTTTTAATTCTTCTTGAAATCCTTTTTCATTATTAATTTCTAAAGTTACCTTTTCACCCATCATTGCATTCGCCCTATCTATACCCGCAACCTTAATTTTTTGAATCCTAAAATTCTTATCCTGGATAATCAGATCATCTTCACTATACAAGAAACCGTCGACAATAGTAGCAGAAATTAATAAAGTAGGAGCTGCTTCTCCTTTTGAAACTTCTTCTACCTTTAACAGACCATCAGTGCTTTTGATTTGTAAGACAAAATTTAAAACTGACATAATACTCATATTTAAAAATTATTTAATGTGCATTCTAGATTAGGTTAGCATTATTCACTCAATCTGTAAATCAATAAAAACCCGATAATATATCAATATATATGCTAGAATACAACTATGAACAAAAATTTTACAAAGGATATGACTTTTAACAAGGTCGTTTTAGGGATGTTGGTATTGATATTCCTGACTGGGTTTTTTCTTTTTATTAATACAAGAAATAAAGACCAGAGCGCGGACGAGAATATCGTCACTCAAACTGAAGAGACTATCATAGAAGAGACGAAAGATTATAAAATAGACGTCGCCTACCCTGTCATCTCGAACAATGACATGATATCAAAATACGTCCTAGATACGGTAAACGCTTTTAGAGCGGACGCTTCTAACCCTGAGAGATTTATTCCTGACTCTGCTTGTCATCAATACGAACTCGACGGTAAATATAAAAAAGTCACTTCTTTGGTAAAAGGCACGACTTCTTATATTTATTCTATGTATGGTTTTACTTGTGGGGCTCATGGCGCGACAGGTATCACGACTTTTAATTTTAAAGCTGACGGTACGAGAATCTTGAGTGAAGATATGTTTATTGATGATAATAATAAAATGATAGAACTAACTCAAAAAATCTTGAGGCCAAAATTATTGAAAGAGCTAGCTGAGAACTCTAATATCTCAGAATCAGAATATCCTGCGAATATGCTCGATGATGGTCTGGGACTTTCTTGTTTGGATGAAAATAATGTTTTTGTAAAAGAAAAATGTTGGACTCCGGTATTTTTATACTCTTCTAATTTGAAAGAATTCTATATTACCGATGAAGGAATAATATTCATATATGGTCAATACCAAGTAGCTCCGTATTCTTCAGGGATAACCGAGATCTTAGTATCTTATGAAGAAATAGGTCCGTATTTGAAATAGGAAAAGTTAAAAATAGAAAAGCCCTGTATCTAATAACATACAGGGCTTTTATTTTAATATTTCCATAACTAAAAATTTATTATAAATTGATAGCCATTTCAATATCTAGAGATGATGCTGAATTATCATCAATTATCTCTTCATTTAACCCGCACACAGGGTTCGTATGTACTGGTATAAATATATTACGAGGTTTAATATCACCAAGCTCCTCTTCCAAGAAAAGCTCAAAGAGATTCACTCCTAAAAAAGGACACACAAAGACTTCTACTTTTTTTAGACTAACCATGGCTACTTGATTTAAAAAATTAAAGAATATTCTACTTTAGAGTACAATAAAATTATCTAAATAGCAATAAACCTATTTGACTTTTAGACAAAAAAGGTATTTAATAATATCGAATTCATTCTTTCATAATTAACAAAATAAAACATCAGAAATGGTAATAACGGCGTTTTTTTTACAAGAAAAACAAAATCTACAAGTTTTAAAATTATTACAAAAACTAGTAGGGAAAAATGGTATCAAAATTTACATGAGAATTTTTTACCCATTAGGTAAAAACACTGATGTATCTGAAAAAAGAAACTACGGAGAACCAACAGCAGATATAGAAATAGAGGCAGGAAAAAACCTTAGCTTTCTGCAAAAAAACAGAAAGATGATTTACTCTGTAGATATTAAGAGTAGTCCTACAGGGGCAATCTCAATAGACTACGAAGATCGTAAAATCATAATTAGCACTTATGGGTGCAAAGATACGAAATCAAATTTTTTTGTTTCTGCATTCTATCATTCATGTTTTAGTGGAAAAAATATCAACGAGATATTAATAAATACATTAAACATAGAAGACGGTAACGAAACTGTAGTGCAAGAAAAATTTGAAGAAGAATTTAAAATTTTAAATTCTTAACAATAAAAATTCTGGTTATCGGCTCAGTGGAAAGATTTATCTTTCTGCTGGGCTTTTTTATTTATCCATATTGATACTCTTGCAAAGAGCTTCTTCTGAGTCTATATTTAATTTTTCTAAAATATTATCCTTTTTAAGGAATTTATCACCTGGACAATTCGTCTCGCTACTATTTAATCTAAAACCTGAAGGCTTTACGACTAAGTCATCAACCTCAGAGTGATAAATAATATTATCTTTTGGTATTTCATATTCCCCTTTTAAGTGATTTAAAAGATTTTTCAAACTAGTAGACTGAGCCTCTGATACATTTTTATCTGAATTAAAATCTCCTAATAAAACTATACCAATCGATCCATAATCAGGATCTTTTTTAATTGCATTTTTATATTGATTAAATTTTTCTAAATAATTAGGGCTATTTGGATTCAAACTTTTATAATTTTCTCCAAATTTTTCTTTAAGGTCTGCTCTACTTTCAAAAGTCGATCCCGCATGTGAACCAACTCTATCTATAGGCCTACCTTCGAAAATCTGCCCGTCACTTGATATCAAATAATGATATCCGACATCGTTCCACTTTCTTTTATTAATATGAAAATTACGAACACCTCTGACTTCATCTGTAGGATTCATGCCAGCATTTACACCAGAGTGATGAATTACAGTCCTTTTTAAATCTTCTTTTAAACTGCACGGGTTATCATTATGCGGATCTAAATAAGAATAAACCAATGCTTGTTTTTCTAAAGTTTTATTTTTTTCTTTTATATAATAAGTTCCTCCTAATGGTTTTTCATACTGCCTTCTGATTTCATCCCATTTATCATCCCAAACTTCTCTTTTTATGATAGGTAATACTTCTTTTTGTTCTATATTTTTATTTTCTATATTTAGATTAGAGTTATTTTTAAATTCTGAAACTCCCAAAACAACACCAGTAGTAGTCAAAATAGTATTTTTAATAAATGCACGGCGCCCATTAGGTTGTTCAAAATTACCAAATCTCATAACTTTATTTTACCACAAAATTACCAGTTCATGAATTTCAAAATCTCTTCTACGTATTCCCTACTATTCGATAACCTTGGGACTTTGTTTTGTCCGCCGAGTTTGCCTTTAGATTTCATCCAATTATAAAAAGTTCCTACAGGTACAACATTCAATTTTAATTTCTTCAAAATTATATCTTTATGTCTTTTGGCATCATAGTCCGAATTAATCTGACGCAAATTAGAATCTAAAATATCTCGAAACTCTTCTATATCTTTTGGAGATTTAATAAATTCAATAATCCATTGGTGCCCGCCCGAATTCTCATCACTCATAAACATAGGCCCGACAGTATAGTCACTAATAGTCGCATCAGTCGCTACGCATGCTTCCTTGATAGCTTGGTCAGTATTATGAACCAAGACTTCTTCTCCAAAAATATTTATAAAATGCTTTGTACGTCCAGTGATCTTGATCCTATGAGGCAAGACAGAAGTAAACTCTACCGTGTCTCCGATAAGGTATCTCCATAGTCCAGAATTAGTACTAATCAAAATAGCATAATTCTCTCCTATTTTCACATCTTGCATAGTATAGACAGGAGGATTTTCCCTATGAAATTCTTTCATAGGTATAAATTCATAAAAAATCCCATAATCCGGAGAAAGCCACATTTCGCCATATTTAGACAAGTCATCTTGTAGAGCAAAATACCCCTCAGAAGCGTTATAAGCCTCCATATAACGCATTTTTGGGCTCGGTATGAGCTCTCTAAAGAGTTCTCTATAAGGTGCAAAAGCTACCGCTCCATGAAAGAAAACTTCCAAATTGGGCCAAACTTCTAGGATATTTTTCGCTTTCTTTTTCTCTACGATTTTATTAATCAGAGCGATAGTCCAAGTCGGAGTCCCCGCCAAGCTACGCACGTCTTCCTCGCTAGTTTCTTCGGCCAATTTTTCAAGCTTTATTTCATAGTCGTCGAGTGTAGCTATCTCTATATCTGGTGTACGAAAATATTTCGCAAAAGCTGGGAGATTGTGCATTAAAATTGCTGAGATATCTCCACAAAATATCCTCGGTTCGTCTTTAATCTTTTTCAAACTCCCTCCGACAAACACACTCTTGCCACCGAGGACTTTACTGTCGGGATTATTCTTGAGATAAAGTATGAGTTGATCCGTCCCAGCTTTAAAAGAATCTTCGAGCATTTCATTAGAAACAGGCAAAAACTTACTACGAGCTGTAGTACCTGAAGATTTTGAAAATTTATTTACTAGTCCCGGCCAGAGGATATCGACTTCCCCATTCATCATTCTCTCTATGTATGGGGAGAATTCTTCATAAGAAGATATCGGTATTTGAGACTGAAAATCTTGAATATTTTTGATTGACTTAAAATTATACTTTTGACCAAATTCTGTATCTTTGGCTTGGTCCAAAATTTTAAATAAATTCTCTTCTTGGATTTTATACGGGTCGGATTGAATTTTCTCAATCTCTCCTAAACGTAATTTTGAAAATATGCTAAAAATCTTCGTTGTTAAATTCAGGTTCATTAAATGAATTATATCAAAAATTCAAAGAATTCACACTTTCTTTTTATTTTAAAAGTAGTAGATTATATATATGGAAAATAATATGGAGAATGTAAGAATAATAATTTTAGCTGGAGGCAAGGGTAAAAGAATGGGCACTGATGCTCCAAAGGTTTTAGCGCAAATAAAAGGAAAACCTATGATTAAATATCTTTTAGACTCAATCAAAAAAACAAGTATAACAAGTAGACCTACTATAGTGGTAGGTTATAAAAAAGAAGAAGTCATAAACGAAATTGGAACAGATTATGACTATGTTGTTCAAGAAGAGCAATTAGGCACGGGGCACGCAGTAATGGTTGCAAAAGACAACTTTGGGAAAGAAATCAAACATATTTTAGTTTTATACGGAGATCATCCTCTAATAACTGCAGAAACAATAGAAAATTTATTAAATAAACATTTACATTCTAAAGCACAGATAACCATGGCTACAGTAATGCTCCCCGACTTTAATGATTGGAGAGAGTTTTTTTATCAAAACTTTTCTCGAATTATTAGAAATCTAAATGGAGAAATACTTAAATCAGTAGAATTTAAAGATACGAACGAAGAAGAAAAGAAAATTACTGAAATAAATCCTTGCTATTTTGTATTTGAAACTAACTACCTTTGGGAAAAATTAAAAGATTTAAAAAATAATAATGCTCAAGGAGAATATTATTTGACTGATTTAGTAAAAATGGCTATGGAAGAAGGATTAAAAATAGAGTCAATCCAAATTAATCCTCGTGAAGCAATAGGTGCTAATTCTAAAGAAGAAATTGTTATATTAGAAACTTTTACAATTTAAGCAATATATTCCCTTGCACTTGAAAGAAACCTAAAAAAGTTATAAGCTATGTAAGTAGCTTAGATTTTGCGCGGTTAGCTCATTTGGTAGAGCGACCCCTTGACGTGGGGTAGGCGATAGGTTCGAATCCTATATCGCGCACAAATAAAAAAAGAACAAATTTACAAATTTGTTCTTTTGTTTTTAAATTTTATTTAAATCTTCAATCTTGAAAATTTTAAAAGATGCTTCTTTCTCAGCAAAGGTTGTTACTAAAAATTTCCAGTCATCTGGTAAATCTTCTAAATTTACTGTCACTAAATTATAGTTTTTAACAAAATCAAAAAATAATTTTTCCAAACTGGAAACTTCTTTTTTTTGAAATTTAAAAAAAACGTCAAGAGAAAAGTTCTTTTCCCCTTGAAAACCTATTAAAATAGGTAAAACTTTTTTTTTATTTAAAACCAAAATAATGAACCCACTTTGGAATTCTTTAATTTTTTCAAATAAAGCGATAATATCATTAATCATATTAAACTTAAATTATAAAATTATGAATGTGCGTATCGAATAAAATATAGCATAAAAGTAAAAATTTGACAATAAGGCCAACAAATATCATAATATTGCAATATGAAAATATTAGCCATAGAAACAAGTTGCGACGAGACTGGACTCAGTATCCTAGAAGTCAAAGAATCTAAAAACAAATTATCTTTTAAAGTCTTGGCGACTACCCTAGCCTCTCAGATTAAAATCCACAGAGAATACGGTGGAGTTTATCCGATGCTAGCCAAACGTGAACATATCAAGCACTTACCTATACTTTTAGAAAAAGTACTCAAGAAATCCAAACTTGGCGGTTCGGTCGCCAAGTCTACTTGGCGACCGAACCGCCAAGTTAATACAGTCTCTCCTGTAGACCTAATAGTCGTCACCTCAGGCCCAGGACTCGAACCTGCACTCTGGACTGGAATAGTTTTCGCCAAAGAATTAAGTCAAAAATGGAACGTACCTCTAATCCCCGTGAATCATATGGAAGGTCATATCCTTTCCCCTTTTGGAGCGAATGCTGGAGATTTTGAAATTCCTTTAACTGAAAATAAAGACTCCAGTATTTCTTTCCCTATTTTATCTCTCTTGGTTTCTGGAGGTCATACTGAACTCGTCTTGATCAAAGATTGGGGTAAATATAAAGTTATCGGGCAAACCGTAGACGACGCAGCCGGCGAAGCTTATGATAAAGTCGCTCGAATGCTAGACCTGCCATATCCAGGGGGTCCAGAGATTTCGAAGCTTGCAGAAGCAAGAAGGAAGTTTTTGCTTTTTGAAAACATTGCACAGGCTGACGAGCCGAGCATAGCAATTCGCCAGCAGGCGAATATGAGCGTTTTCAAAAAGCAAAAACTTCCTATCGTAATTAAACTCCCTCGCCCGATGATATATAGTAAAGATTTTAACTTCTCTTTCTCAGGACTCAAGACTGCAGTCTTGTATCTCATCCGTGACCTCAAGATAGCAAATCCAAACGTTATGGAAAATCAAAATACAAAAAATGATATTGCTTTAGAATTTGAGAACGCTGTCGTAGAAACTTTAGTTCACAAAACTAAAAAAGCTATTCTGAAATACAAAACTAAAAATCTCATCATAGCCGGAGGCGTCTCTGCAAATAAGCATCTCAAAAACGAAATTAATAAGATGCTAAAAAAATTAGATTTTGAAACTCAAGTCTTTTTCCCTAAAAAAGAATTGACTGGAGATAACTCTATCATGATAGCTATGGCAGGATTCCTAAAATACACAAAAAACAAAACTAAAATATATAAAAATATAAAAGCTGAAGGTAATCTCAAGCTCAAATAAAAAACCGGACAAAGTCCGGTAATGTTCAAGTCTCCCAATAAGCCCATTTACAGCGATATGTGTCCGAAGAATGAACAGTTTGTCTTAGCTTATAATAAAAATATGATATAATCAAGCATATATGGAAATCAATGAAAAATTCTTAAAACCTTATAGCCCAAAAGATACCGAGGATAATATCTATAAAATTTGGGAAGATTCAGGGTTATTTAATCCTGATGTATCTATCCAAAAAGGTTAT
>Ga0172380_10000048_pt1 | contig 251988 bp, 238 predicted proteins | sample Leawe162metaG_FD_119747 | JGI IMG/M metagenome (GOLD analysis project Ga0172380, IMG submission 119747) | Leachate microbial communities from a municipal landfill in Southern Ontario, Canada - Leachate well 162 metaG | ecosystem: Engineered > Solid waste > Landfill > Unclassified | place... | reverse complement strand
TTGGATGTATGATTACAACAATAATAGGCCACATAAAGCTTTAAAAGGTAAAAGTCCTGCTATGGTAAAATAATAAAAAATGTCTACTTTAGCTTTGTACTAAAATGGGGATGCTTACACAACCAATCCGTACTAAATTGCATCTTTGACAATAATACCCTTTAAAATCAACCACATGTATATCCGCTTTTGTTGTTTAATCATTTTTACCGCATTGATTATCGGAACCACTATTGATGCTTTTACCAGCAGTAACGGGGCTCCGGCAGGTTATACCAATGCACCCGGTGAATCCAATTGCACCAGTTGCCATTCCGGCTCAGTAATTACAAGCGGCACCAACTGGAGCAACATTACCCTTACCACCAATATTCCAGCTACGGGCTACATTCCTGATTCAACTTACAACATTACTCTCTCACATACGCAAAATGGTATAGTGAAATTCGGATTTTCGATAACGGCACTGAATAGCAGTAATAACAAGGCAGGAGTACTTATTTTAACCAACAGTACCACCATGACTTTAACCAATGGTACACGAAGTTATATCGGACAATTATCCAGTGGTACCTCAGGTTCAGGCAGCATCAGTTGGTCGTTTCAGTGGAAAGCTCCATCAACACCCTCAGGAAACATCACGTTTTATACTACTGTAAACGCGTCAAACAATAGCAACGGCACAAATGGCGATCAGATTTATGCCAAAACATTCAGCTTTAGCCAATCAAGCTTATTGCCTGTGGCGGGAATTAGTCCTTCATCCATTACAGTTTGCTCCGGAGATACTGCATCTTTTCAGGGCAGTGGTACCAACAACACAACAATTTATAACTGGACAGCAAGCGGTGCTACCCCCACCACCTCTACTCAACAAAACCCCAAGTTTGTTTATGCTAATCCGGGCACTTACACTGTAAACCTTACTGTTAAAAACAATAAAGGAACCTCTCTTCCCGTATCAGCAACAGTAACGGTTACATCCAAACCGGTAAATACTTTAAGTGTAACAGGGCCTTCAAAACTTTGTGCGGGAGACTCCGTGCTTTTATCTTCCAATGCAGGTGGAAACAATATTACGTATGCCTGGAGCCATGGTCCGTCAACAAAATCAGTATATATAAAAAACACAGGTAACTATCAGGTAACTGTAACCAATACCACCAATGCGTGTGTCAATACAAGTACTGTCCGAAATTTTACTTTTAATGCGCTCCCGATAGTGAACCTAATTTCATCAGATCCAAATGATACTATTTGCTTTAAAGATTCAGTATTATTTACAGCTTCTCCGGCAGGATTAACCAGTTATCAATTCAAGGATGATTTTGTTCAATTGCAAAATTCAGGCAGCAATACCTACCACACAAATGCCTTATCCCCTAATAATAATATACTTGTGATTGCAACAGATAGCAATGGCTGCAAAAGTGTGCCCAATGATACAATTCGATTAAAGATCATTTTACCGTTAACTGAACCTGTTATCAGTTGCGGAACCACTACCACCAGTTCTGTTAATTTTGTGTGGGCTGCACTAACCGGAGCATTGGGTTATGAAGTAAGTGTTGACACAGGAAAAACATGGCAGAATCCCAGCTCAGGAAACATGGGTTTGAGTCATTTGATTACAGGGTTGCCTGCCAGCAAACAGATAAGCATAAAAGTACGAGCCATTGGTGTTTCTCCTTGTTTTAAAGGCGCCATAGGCGACTTTCAATGCAGCACTAACTCATGCTCAGGTATTACTTACAACCTGTTGTCAGATTCTGCTGTGTGTAAGGGCGATTCAGCTACTATTGTTATCAGCAATATCAGTAAACCTCAATATGCCTTGAGTTTTGAAAACGGTGCATTTGGAAAAAACAAAAGCTTTACGTTTTTGCCCACAGCTACCAAAACATATCAGATAACCTTGATAGACTCAACTGCACTAAATTGTACACCTATCCAAATTGGAGTGCCCGTTATTGTAAACTCATTGCCTATAGTTACAGTATCTGCCCAACCTCTTTTACGTTGTTTGGATATTGGAGAATCTGCCAATTTTGATGTTTCAGCCAACTCAACAAATACCATCTCACTGTACACTTTCATTCGCAACAATAGGGATACCCTCCAATCATCAGGTTCCTCTATTTTCAATACATCCATCAAAGGCACTGCACAAGATAGCTTGTACGATGGGGACAGCGTTTATGTAAAAGTAAAGGATGTAAACGGGTGTGAATCCGTATCGAACAATAAAGTATTGAACATTAAAATAAGCCCCAAACCGATTGTAAAATTCGATGAGCAATCGTACGTACTTCCTATTGGAATGTCTGTTAAATTTAAGGATTCTACTGTAAACGCCATCAGTTGGCTATGGAAATTTGGCGATGGCGCCACATCTACCCTGCAAAACCCAACGCACACCTACATTCTATTAGGCACTTACTTGCTAAAGAAAATTGTGACCACACCTGCAGGGTGTGTTGATTCAGCACAGGCTAATGTTTTTATAACTTTTGGTAGCGATACTACAACAGGAAAAGGAAAAGAACCGGATAATAAAGCAATCAACGTATATCCCAACCCTACCTCATCAGGCTTGGTATTCATCAACTTCCAACCACAATCAGGAATGGAGTCTATTGCTCTGTATGATTTAACCGGGCGCATGCTACTAACACAACCTGTTTTACAAGAAACAGAAAAGATGGATGTAAGCAGGCTCCCTGAAGGAATTTACCTGATACGTGCAACCGGAACTTCAGGAATATACGATAAACGTTTGGCCATAGTACACAGCCATTAAAAGTACTTAACACACACCCATTTTGCTATGCTCTATATTTCGAATAAGAGGTCTGGCAAATTGATTTGTGCTGTCAGTTGCTACAACTGACAGTCCCACTGAACTCAGCGCATGAGCGTAACCGTTCCTGAATAGTTAAGCTTTTTACCTGATACACCAGTAGCTTTAATGGCATAGGAATAAACTCCTTCAGGGGCTTGTACTCCGTTGAATGTGCCGTCCCAGCCTATGTTTTGCGATGAGGTGGAGAATACTCTTTGTCCCCAGCGGTTGTATATACTGAACTCATACTGCAATTCATCCTGTTCCATTTCATTGTAAACAGCCACTGAAACCGGTATAAAAATATCATTGAGTCCGTCACCGTTAGGTGAAAATGCCGAAGGTATAAACATACGTGGTTCCAAAACCAAACGTACTCTGTTGGAATAAGCAGTATCTTTCAAATTACCTGATACAGCCATGATGCGGTAGACCAGAGCCGTGTCAATATCCATGTGTAAATTTTCATCACTGAAAGTGAGTGAGTCCTTTAATAACGGTTTAATGTTCACAAATCCTTTGTCCGGGTCAAACAGTTGTACCCAATACAATTGAACAGTTGGCCAGCCTAAGTATGGAGTCCATTTGAGTTGAGGATAATCGTCCACTACTTTTCCTTTAAGTAAAATGGTACGACTGGGTGAACCCAGCGGTGTTTCTACCTTGCATGAATCAGTAAACTTAATGCGGTAGGTGTAATGGTATTTATTTACTTCGGTACGGTCGTCCACGTAACGGTTCACCTTTTCCAGTTCATCAAAATCATACCACCAACTGCTGATGGTATCATAGCGTACAATGTTGATTACCCCATTTCGTTTGTAAGGGTTGTCCCATTCGGCCAATACATGATCTGCATCTGTTACCGTTACCCGGTTAATGGTTAATTCACCCGGCATTGAGTCATAGGACACCAGGTGTTCTGAAGGATTACTTCCACTAAATACGTTGGTATCTGAGGCTTGTTGTGCTATTACTCTATACGTTTGTTTCTGGGGACAAAGGTTGCTGTCTAACCAATACAAACGTGAACCCGGCAAAACAGCCACTTGCTTGTAGAGCGTTGCAATATTATCATCGGCCTTGTACACATAATAGTTTTGAGGCGCCCAACCTTTGTAAGGTGTCCATTTAACTTCATTAATACCTGAGGCAGGAGAAGTGACTGTTTCAAAAACAGTGGTGTGCGGGTTAAGTCCTTTCGACTCCGTAAGGCATTGGTTAACGGAAGTAATTTTATACGTAACCGGAGATGTGGATGCCGTGCGACTGTAATCTACCCACAAGCTATCGTAGGGGTAAATAAAAGTACCAACTAATTCAAATGGGTCCGTATCTTTTTGTCGGTATAAACGGTACTCTTTAAACTTGCTGATAAAGCCCGCAGGTTGCCATTTTACAGGTACAGCCAAATCAATACCTACGCTTACGTTTTTAATCAAAGGTTCAGTTGTAAGTACAGTATCGAGCACTTTGATAACTGCATTTTTCCGTATGGTATCAGAACAATTGTTGGTATCGGACACAAATAACTCAATGGTTTTTATTCCGGGAGTTTTAAAGGGATAAAATGTACTGTACTCAGCAGTGCTATCCTCCCATACAATCCCATTACCAAAACGCCACACGGTTTTACCAATGGGATAAACACTTTGCGTTTTATTGAAAAGACTCACTGGTGTATTAAAACAATATACCGTATCACCTGTGGTAAAATCAGCAACAGGTGCTTTGATAAATTCGACAAAATCCTGCGAGTAGGCGGTATCCTTACAACCATACGAGGAACTTACATACATGCGCAAACTCACCTTACCAGTCGGGAAAAATCTCTGTACAACAGCTAACGAATCGTCTATTGAACCGTCAGCATAAAAATCCCACCACCGTTTGGTGTTACCAAAAGAGGTGTCCGTAAAAGTTATATTTTCCTTTTCACAGGCTGTAGGTTGTGATGCTTTAAATCCTGCATCGGGTTTACGGTATACCTTTATGGTATCATTTGATTCATATACACTAAAGCATAATTCCTTATCATAAGCCAGCATACGCGGTCGTATGTACTCTGTTTCATTAGCTCTGTTACGTATGGTGTAGATGTGATTATTCACCCCCGCAGAATCAATGGGCGAGCCGTCACCGTAATCAAAATATACCCCTTGAAGATTAACTGATTCATTGATGAACGTTACCTGCAAAGGCTCGCAACCCACCGTTTGCAAAACACTGAATTTAGGCACAGGTCCCTGCACCTTTATCATATCGGGTTTAGAGAAAAAGCTTTCGCAACCGGAGGTATTGATACCTCTTACGGTTACATCAAACCCGTCAGTGGCAGAGCCTGAGTTGTTTTTATACAAATGAAAAATATCTGTGCCTTCTGTTTGCAAGGTATCCCCATCTCCGAAATTCCAATAGTAGACTGTTCCCGGGGAGCCAAAAACTTTAAAGTTTACCAATGCAGGAGCACATTTTTTGAATGTGTCAACAGAGGTAACGTTCAGGTACAAACTGTTTACATACACATACCCTGTATCGTACTCAAAGCATCCTGTAGGGTGTTTGGCTTCCAAAACAATGCGTGTATATCCGGTATCAACAAAATTGAGTTGAGGTGATTTAATGGTATCTGACGGGGAAAAGTCAACAGTGGGTTTATCTGTCATCCAACGGTAACTGACATATGAACCGTATGAACTGTTGGAAGCAATTTGCGATATACCACGGCAAACAGTATCTTGTATTGAAAAGATTGTTTGTTGTTCTAAATCCAGCACCTTGCTGAAGAAATAGGCCTTGTTGCAATTATCAGAATTGGTTATCACCAGCCCTATATCATATTTACCCGGCACAAAAACGGAAATGGTAATCACAGAATCTTTGGATGTACATTTGGCAATAGTGGTATCAGTTATAGCACTATCATTCTGGTATATTGTCCAATTATAGCGGATAGTAGAGTCGTTAGGTTTAAAGTAGTGGAAATTGGCAAGTGTTCTGGCTCTGGCCTTGGTTACAAAAGGAAGGCAACCGGTCACCTGATCAAACTTTACATCCACTTCTGCCGACCCTATCTTCACTGCATTGGGCAGGTTTAACGTATCACCGCATTGTCCGTTATTGGTAGCTATATATTTGAGATTGTAAACACCCGGCTGATAAAAGGCTAAGGTTGTACACCCCGAACATTGTACTTTCACATTGGTATCGGTACTCAATTTAAAAATCCACTCATTGCCGTTAAACAACCCTGCGGGATACGTCTTTTGCCTGAGCGTAACAGGTATACCCGGACAATAAGGCGCGTTAAATGGAAACACATCTGCTTTAATTTTATATACCCGTATTGCAGAATCTCTTCTTAGCGTGTCAGAACATGTTTTAGTATAAATAATAAAAGACAAATCATAGTATCCGGTATCAGTGTACTTGTATTGTATGGAACTGTTGGTATCGGTTTTCAATAAAGCAGTGCTGTCTCTGTTCCACAAAAACCATTTGTATTTAAGTGTATCTGATGTAAAAGGATCTGTACCATCATTTATCGTTACTTCTTCGCCCAAACAAACTCCTTTATTGTAATTGAGTTTGGCTTTGGGTTTTTTAATTTTCACAAAGTCGAACTGTTTGTAGGAGTGCTTGCATTTACCCAGTACATCAGTAATCAGCTCTACATTAAAATTCCCTTCTTTGGTATACGTAAATTGCGGATTAAGTTGCGTTGACGAGTCTAAAACCGTAGTACCGTTTACATCATAAAACTTCCATTTTATCACCTTACCCACTGTAGAAAAGGAGGTATTTTCAAATTTCACTGTGTGAGGAACCAGACAGGACAGGTTATTTTTAGAGGAGAAGTTATTTCCTGTTTCAATGGCTCTGTAAACATTCACTTTTTTCATTATAGTAAGGCAGCCCTGATAGAGATGCCTGAGTTCAATAGTGTAAAGTCCCGGAATAGTTGATATAATTCCCAATGAATCTTTTTGCTTGGTGGTATCGGTTGCCAAATCGCCCTGTGAAAAGAACCAAAAGAAATCACCGGGAAACTGGCTTTTAACTGAAGTGTTTTTAAAGTAGATAAGTTCACTGGCACAAGAAACCGTATCAGAGGAGGTAAATTCAGGAATAAGACTATCTACAGCAAAAAAGTTAAACTGTTGAGAACGGATATAGGTACAACCATCGGCAGTAGTAATAGTGAGCGAAACATTATAGTTGCCGCTGTTGGCATATACAATTCCGCTGGGGTTGGGTACCGTTGAACTTGTTGGCGAAGCACCGGGAAACTGCCACTGGTAGCTGGTAATGGTGCGTCCCGTAGCCTGAATATTGGAGCTGAAGTTTACACGTAATGGTCTGCAACCTCCCATCTTGTTAGGAAGGATGGTGATGTTGGGCGGGTAATAAACCTTTACCGCTGAATCAAATTGATGCAACATGCTGCAACCAAATTGATCATACACCCTCATGCCAATATTTTTTATTCCGGGTAAGCGAAAGAGGTAAGCAATGGAATCTCCCTTATCCAAAAGATTATTGCCTTCAACAATCCAATCCACTCTGGAATAGCCTGTGCGGGTATTTCTTAACTTTACCGTATCCGGAGCGTTACATACCAGGGGCTTGTTCACCACCAAAGCGGGAGTGTCGGGCATGTTGATGGTGATGTAGTTGGATTTACTTACCGTACAAGTGCCTACAGCGGGAATAATTATATCTACTGATACGAGGAATACACCTCTTTTAGTGAAAAAATAATCTATGGTATCTGTTCCTGAAACGGTAGATGTACCAAACTTCCATTCAAAAGTAGCATTAGGGGGGGCTCCTGTAGTAACAAAGGTGATAAGGGCCGGAGCGCAGGCTGTAGTAACGTTTGCGGTAAAGTCAATACCTGAACACTGCGCCTTAGCAACCTTTGGAACAAGCCACAGGCACAACAGGCACATCGTTAGTGTAAATATCCTGACCGAAAATCTCATGAATTAACGGGTGAATATACAGAAAAAACTGATTCCCACAAGGCTAATTGTCTGAAATAATGTTCAAAACTCCCCCTCAAAACAAAGTTATTCTGATAAATTTGCCCGATGGCCAGAGTACAACTTCAGTTACCACAAAAAAGTATATTCAAATTCACCTTGCCTGTTGCTATAACCGATATCAATTACGGTAAGCATTTAGGCAATGATAAAGTACTGGGATTTATGCACGAAACCCGTGTGCGTTTTTTTGAATGGCTGGGCTTTAGCGAAAGTGATATTGAAGGTGTAAGTGTTATTCAGGCTGATACGGCCGTGATATATCAATCAGAAGCATTTCATAAGGACTTGATTGAAGTGCACATTAGTGTAGGAGAATTTACACGTGCAGGTTTTGAAATTTACTACCGCTTGTTCAACCTTACACAGCAGAAAGAATGTGCCCTTGCCAAAACGGGTATGGTATGTTTTGATTACACTGAGCGTAAAGTAAAAAGCGTCCCCATTTCCTTTCGTGAAAAATGTGAACAGTTAATGAACAACGCATGAATCAGGCTACCCTTATTCCCTTGGCAGAACGTATGCGCCCCCGCACGCTGTCTGACTTTATAGGCCAGAAACATTTGCTGGACGAGAAGGCCTTGTTGCGGCAATCTATTGAACAAAAAAATACCGGCTCCATTATTTTTTGGGGGCCACCGGGTGTTGGAAAAACTACCCTCTCCTACCTTATTGCACAATCACAGGGGTTGCCCATTCACATGCTCAGTGCCATCAGTTCAGGAGTACAGGAACTGCGTCAGGTAATTGAAAAATCAAAAAATGAAGGCAAGTCGGTTTTGTTCATTGATGAAATTCACCGCTTTAATAAGAACCAGCAGGATGCCTTATTGGGTGCCGTTGAAAAAGGAGTCATTCAACTTATTGGTGCCACTACAGAAAATCCTTCTTTTGAGGTGAACTCAGCGCTCCTCTCCCGCTCTCACGTGTACATTCTGAAAGAATTATCGAAAGAAGAACTCGATCATATTTTACAGCAAGCCATTGAAAAAGACGAGTTGCTGGCTAAGCGAAAAATAAGCATACAACAAACAGATGCCCTCATTTATTTCTCCGGTGGTGATGCACGTAAACTGCTCAATCTGCTCGAACTTTTGGTGGGAACTTTCGGAGCTGATGAAGATGTGATTATCTCCAATGAAAATGTAACCGGGCGACTGCAAAAGAAAATGGCCCTGTATGATAAAAAAGGGGAACAACATTACGACATCATCTCTGCATTTATCAAATCTATGCGGGGCAGTGACCCCAACGCAGCAGTATATTGGCTGGCCCGTATGTTAGATGGTGGTGAAGATATAAAATTTATTGCCCGCAGAATGCTCATACTTGCTTCAGAAGACATTGGCAATGCCAATCCCAATGCCTTACTGCTGGCTAATAATTGTTTTCAGGCCATCAACATTATCGGTATGCCTGAGGCACGAATTCTACTTTCTCAAACGGCTGTTTATCTGGCATGCAGTGCCAAAAGCAATGCTTCCTACCTGGCAATTGACGAGGCTTTGAGCACAGTAAGAAAAACAGGTGATTTGCAGGTTCCGCTGCACTTGCGCAATGCTCCTACTAAATTGATGAAAGAGCTTGACTACGGCAAAAACTACCAGTATGCTCATTCCTTTGAAAACAATTTTGTGGATTTGGAGTTTTTACCTGAACGTATAGTCGGAACAAAGTTTTTTGAGCCCAACAACAATCTGCGGGAGAATGGAATGAGGCAGTACCTTAAAAAATTATGGAAAGAAAAATATAAATATTAGCCGAAAGATTCTATTTTTACACCGTTGGGTAGACACATTGCCATAGAAGAACACGAATTAATCAGCCTGCTTAAAGAGAAATCTGAAGCCGGCTTTAATGTTTTGTACAATAACTACTCGGCTGCTATCTATGGTGTGGTAATGAAAGTGGTTGAAAATACTGAGTTAGCCGAAGACATTACCCAAGAAGCATTTGTGAAAATCTGGAACAATATTTCCCAATACGATGCCTCCAAAGGCCGCTTATTTACCTGGATGATAAATCTTACGCGTAACCTGTGCATTGATAAATTACGCTCTAAGGATTATTCCAATACCCTTAAAAACCAAAACATAGAAGATTCCGTAAATATCGTTGACCAAGAAGTTAGTTCCTCTTTTAATCCTGAACTGATAGGTGTAAAAAAACTGGTAGAAAAACTTCCCGATGATATACGACACATAATAGAACTGATGTACTTTAAAGGCTATACCCAATCAGAAATTGCTGATGAATACAATATACCGCTAGGTACAGTTAAAACACGTGCACGGTCAGGAATAAACGCACTAAGAAATATATTTGCAACCTCCGCAGCAGGGAACAGATGAACATAGAAGAATACATATCGAGTGGAATTATTGAGCTTTACGCCATGGGCGTTTTGCCACCGGCCGAGCAGGCGGAGGTGGAAGCTATGCTCAGGAAACACCCCGTTCTTCAGCAGGAGTATGAGCAAATACAAGTAAGTTTAGAAACTTTTGCTCAGGCAAACGCTATCACCCCTCCTGCGCATTTAAAAGAAAAGATAAAGTCTCAGATTGAATTTACTCCCGGCCAAAAACAAACATCTGCCAATACAAATCAGCAATTGATGCGCATTATAAGAAATTATCAATATGCGGTTGCTGCTTCTTTTACTTTATTACTGGTAAGTTCAGCACTTACGTATTATTATAAAACACAATACACCAATTCCAGAAACGAGATAGCACAACTCACTTCACAACAAAATTTGCTGAGTGACCAACTGGAAAAAGCCAGCTTAAACAGTAACAAGTTGTCAGAGGAGATGAGTATCCTCAAAAATCCTGACATCAAAATGGTGGCTATGAAAGGCATGCCCGCATCACCAGATGCTATGGCCATTGTGTACTGGAACCCTCTAACCAAGGAAGCTTTTGTAAACGTTAAAAATCTCCCTGCTCCTGCTGAAGGTGAGCAGTATCAATTGTGGGCACTGGTTGATGGCAAACCTGTAGATGCCGGAGTTTTTGAATTAAATAGCGATACGTTACAAAAAGTTAAAAATGTAGATGCTGCTCAAACCTTTGCTGTAACGCTGGAGAAGCGCGGTGGAAGCCCCACTCCTACGCTGGAAAAACTCACCGTAATCGGAAATATTTAATTTCTTTCAATCCGCTCCGGAAATTCACCCGTATATACTCGTACAATCAAAAAAATAAATTGTATGAGAAAATTAATTACAACTATGTTAGGTGTATGTGCGCTGGTAAGTGCACAAGCCGATCACTTAAGCAACCGTTTAACATTTGCTGCTAAATTATCAGGAGCCAATGAAGTTCCCGCTGTTAGCACAACTGCATCAGGTGTGGGTGCGATGATGCTCAACAGTACCCGCGATACCCTTTGGGTAAACATTGCCGTAACCGGTTTAGGCAACAACATTACCGGTATTCACATTCATAAAGGAGCGAAAGGTACCAACGGAAACGTAGTACTTGATTTAGGTCCTAAACTGAATAAAAATGTAGTACGTACATTTATTACAGGCACCGGTTTAACAAACATCTGGAATGATTTGATGATTGATATGCTTTACCTGAATGTACACACCACGGCTAACCCTAACGGAGAAATCCGCGGTCAAATCATGCTGGAGCGCGACTACGGAATGGGTGCTTCACTGGATGGTTTGCAGGCCGGCAATGTATTGGTAACTGCCAGAGGAGTGCTTAACATGGGCATCAATCAGAAAATGGATTCGATGTGGCTTAACCTGCAAACAGCCGGGTTATCCGGAAAAATTACTGCAGTGCATTTACACAAAGGAGCCTTGTTGCAATCAGGTGGAGTGTTGCTAGGGCTGGATGAATTTATCCGTACCGATAGCATGAGTCTCTCCGGAGGCAGAATGATTACTGCCGCTGAGCGCGACACCCTGATGAAATACATGAGCCTGAATCAGGTGTATGTAAACGTGCATACTGCGGCTAATCCGAATGGCGAAATCAGAGGTCAGGTGGCCGGTAACGACATACGCTTTGATGCTGTAGCCAACACAGCACAAATCATCTCAGGCGGAGGTTCAATCGGTACACCATCCAATGGCTGGGCAGTGGGTAACCTCTCCCTCAGTAACGATTTCACTCAACTGACTTTCGATTTTGTTTTTGACAACCTTAGCTCTGCTGCCACTGCTGCACATTTTCACAATGCTGCACCAACTGCCAGCGGTCCTGTTGTAAAAGGTTTAACCATTAACGGTAACAGAATAAGCGGCACATGGTCGTCAACAGACGGTACTGAACCACTTACATCTGCTTTACTGAGTCAATTATTGGAAGGCAATATTTACCTCGTAATTCACACCAGCGCCAATGGCAACGGAGAGTTAAGAGGCAACGTAACACGTTTGGCCCGCGAAGGATTTATTCTTGAACTGGACGGACAGCAGGCTTCTACCAATGCTATGGGCATGGGTGCAGGTGTGGCTACGTATGACCGTGCACGCAACAACCTGCACTACATGATTGCCATTGATAATTTAACCGGAGCCATCACAGCCGCTCATTTTCACAAGGCGGTAAAAGGACAATCAGGTGGCGTGGTGTATGATATCGGAAGTAACTTTATGAATAATGGAGCATATGCGTATTGGGCTCCTTTCGGTAATGCCAACTCTATTCCGCTGCGCACAAATGACAGCTTGTATGTAAACATACACACTGCTGCATTCCCCAACGGAGAAGTACGTGGTCAGTGGATGAGAAATTACCGCATCTCTTCTGAAACAAGCATGCCAAGCGGTATCAATGAAGCAAAAGAAAATGCATTTATCAGAAGTTTTCCTAATCCGTTCAACGAGTTTATTACCGTTGAAAATACAACCGGAAACCCTGTAACAGCAACGCTTCTCAATATCAATGGCTCTGAAGTAGCTAAACAGGAAATCACTTCTGTAGCTTCTACTCTTTCACTCTCTTCACTGGCAAAAGGTTTTTATATTCTTATCATCCAAGATGCCAACGGAACAATATTGGAAAGCAACAAAATGCTGAAGTAAAAATTTTTGTTCCCCATTCATTTGAAAACCCTTCGTAACTGAAGGGTTTTCTTTTTTATATAGGTTTCGCTTCTCGGGATTAAATACGATATTTGACTACAAATTCTCCCGCATGGCCAAGCCCAGTGTTGCACATGTAAACATTACCAAAGTCAACGGCACCAACACCGACAAAACTGTCGACTTACTTGCTGCCGAAGAACCTTTAGAAATTCGCTTAGGATTTGGTCCGCACGATGAACGTTTGCAAAAAAGCATTTCAGTTACCATGCGCACTCCGGGCAACGACTTTGAACTCGCCTTAGGTTTTTTATTTACGGAAGGCATTATCAAATCAGCCGATCAGGTACTCAAAATTCAGTATTGTACAGAGGTAAACACCATCGAAAATCTGGAGAATATTGTGCGGGTGGAGTTACATCCTGATGTAGAAATTGATTTCAACCAACTGCAGCGCAACTTTTACACCAGCAGCAGTTGCGGAGTATGTGGCAAGGAAAGTATTGAATCGGTTAAAACCGTTTGCCGCTTTACCGCTCCCCGAAATTCATTTACAGTAGCTTCTTCGCTCATTTTACAACTTCCCCAACTTTTACGTGAACAACAGAGCGTGTTTGAACACACCGGAGGCATACATGCCGCAGCACTTTTTGACCATACCGGCCAACTGATCAACTTACGTGAAGATGTTGGCCGGCACAACGCGTTAGATAAACTCATCGGAGCCTGCGTGGGCAATAAAACAGTGCCCCTGCACCAACACGTTTTGCTTCTGAGCGGCAGGGCCAGTTTTGAGCTGATACAAAAGGCAGCTATGGCCGGCATTCAGGTGGTGTGTGCCGTAGGTGCTCCCAGCAGCCTGGCCGTTGCACTTTCTCAGGAATTTGATATAACTTTGGTTGGCTTTTTAAGAGACAACAGATTTAACATCTACAACCGCCCCGACAGAATAGAAGTATGAAAATACGCATCAAAGGAAACAGCGTTCGATTACGCTTAACCAAATCAGAAATTGACCTGTTTAAAAATACAGGGACAGTGAAAGAAGAAACCAACTTCGGCACACATACATTGACGTACAAATTACAACGTGGTGGTGATGGCAAAGATCTTTCCTCAACATTTGACGGAACTACCGTAACGGTTTTTATGCCGGAAAAAATGAGTGATGAATGGACGTCTACAGAGTGGGTGGGTTATGATAACCACATGCCCCTGCCCGATGGACAATCACTGTTTCTGATGGTAGAAAAAGATTTTAAATGCCTTGACGGAACCACCGAAGACCAAAGCGATATGTTTGATAACCCATTAGCCGACTCTCATAAATAAACACCCATGTCAAAAAACATCAGCGACCTGAGCGGTAAAAAAGGACTTGAAAACAACCTGTTTGAACAAATAGGCCGTTTAGCTAAATCAACCGGCACACCCTCCGTAGAAGAAATGGAAAAACTGGCCGATGAATTTTTGGTTGGTAAAGCCAATGTTTACGGAAGCGCATCGTTCTATGATTTTACCCGCGAAGAAAACCTCGGCAAAAAAGTATATGTATGCAACGGCAGTTCTTGCCTTACAGCAGGTACACAAGATGCAGTAACCGAAAAACTGGGCCAACATTTTAAGGCCGAAGAAATAGGCCACATGTGTTGCTTGGGCCGCTGCCATGAGAACAGCTCTTTTCATTACAACGGAAAAAACTACTCCGGCACAGCCATAGATGCCATAAGTGAAATAAAATCAGAAAAGAAAAAACCGGTTGACCACTACCACGTAGGTGCCATAGGTAACCCCGTGCTTACTGAAACATTTCCGGGTATTGCTGAATTTTACAAAATATGGGAACAGGCACTCAAAAAATCACCCGATGAACTTTTGGGCGAACTGAAAATATCAGGAGTACGCGGTCGTGGTGGTGCAGGTTTTCCCATGTCATTTAAACTGGAAAGTTGTAAGAATACTCCGGGTAACAGAAAGTTTGTAGTATGCAATGCCGATGAAGGCGACCCGGGTGCTTACAGCGATAGATACCTTTTAGAACAACGTCCGCACAGTGTGTTGCTGGGCATGATGATTACAGGTTACATCATAGGTGCACAATGGGGAGTGCTCTACATTCGCGGAGAGTATCCCGAGAGTATAGAAATAGTAGAAGAAGAAATCAAAAAGCTACATGCTGCTAACCTGTTGGGTGAAAATATCCTGAACAGTAATTTCTCTTTTCATTTCAAGGTCATCAGAGCACAGGGAGCATATATCTGTGGTGAAGAAACGGCTTTACTTTCTTCCATTGAAGGGCAACGTCCCGAAGTGCGGGTGCGGCCACCCTACCCTGCGCAACAAGGTTTGTTTAACAAGCCTACTGTAGTGAACAATGTAGAAACACTGGCCTGTGTGCCCTGGATAATGCGCGAAGGCGGAGCTAAGTTTGCCGCCATTGGCAGAGGTAAATCTACCGGCACAAAACTGATTTCACTGGATGGTTTCTTCAACCGCCCGGGTATTTATGAAGCCGATATGGGCACGCCTATGTCGGTGGTGGTAAATGAACTGGGACAAGGTTTTAAATCAAAAGTAAAAGCACTGCACATTGGCGGTCCATTAGGAGGTCTAGTTCCGGTTGACCGCATCAACGACCTCACACTCGACTTCGAAAGTTTTAACCAAAACGGATTTTTGCTGGGGCATGCCTCGGTGGTTTGTTTGCCTGAAAATTATCCTGTAATAGATTACCTCGAACATTTATTTGAATTTACAGCACACGAAAGTTGCGGCAAATGTTTCCCCTGCCGCCTGGGTTCAACACGGGGTGCTGAAATGATTCACAAGGCCCGTACCAGCGATTACAAAATGGATAAAACCTTACTTACTGATTTGATTGAGACCATGGAGATAGGCTCGCTTTGCGCGTTGGGAGGCGGAGTTCCCCTGCCGGTGAAAAACGCCATGAAGTATTTTGAACAGGAATTGAAACCTTATTTTGAGAGTTGAAAGAGAATGCCACAGATTACACTGATTAAAATTATTTTCAGCGTTAATCAGTGGCAAATAAAATTCGAATATGACACACGTAAAAGAAAAAGACCCTACCGCCAAAAAAACACCCGCTAATGATTCAGCAGCGATGAACGGTGCACTATCAGGCAAGAATACTGATGTGAAGGTGGCGTATATTGATGGCAAAGCCTACGAAATACGCGATGGGGAAACCATTCTCTCTTTTGTACGTAGAAATATGGGACATGATTTGGTGCCCACGCTGTGCGATGCTCCTAATCTTGATCCGTTCGGTTCCTGCCGTGTGTGTAGTGTAGATGTAGCCCTGGCAGAAAACGGTCCGGCAAAAGCACAGGCCAGTTGCCACACTCCCGTAATGGCCAATTCATATATCTACCCCAGCAGCGACAGGGTTCAAAAACTGCGCAGAAACATTATTGAACTAGTGCTTACCGACCATCCGCTGGATTGCCTTACCTGTGAAGTAAACAACAATTGCGAACTACAAACGGTAGCTGCCAAAGTGGGCATACGTGATGTGCGTTATCCTGAAGGTAAAAATCACCTCGACCGCAAAAAAGACCTCAGTCACCCTTACATGACCTCCGACTTTAGCAAGTGCATCAACTGTTTTCGTTGTGTGCGTGCCTGTGATGAGGTGCAGGGACAATTTGTACTGAGCATGGCCGGCAGAGGTTTTGAAAGTCATATTGTAAAAAGTTCTGAAGTCACATTTAATGAAAGCGACTGCGTAAGCTGCGGAGCCTGCGCTCAGGCCTGCCCTACTTCGGCCATCAGTGATGTGTTTGAATCCAAATCCATTGCCAATGTGCAAAAAACACGCACCATTTGTACTTACTGCGGTGTGGGTTGTAACTTAGAAGTAGCCACCTCGGGCGGTAAAGTAAAATCCATACAGGCACCTTATGATGCTGAAGTAAACTCGGGCCACACCTGTTTAAAAGGACGTTATGCGTTTTCGTTCTACAACCACCCCGACCGCCTGCGTACTCCCCTTATCCGCAAGAACGGAGAACTTGTGCCAGCTACATGGGACGAAGCATATGATTACCTGGCCAAAGAACTTACCCGAATCAAAACTGATTTCGGCCCTGATTATATAGCCGGTATTTCTTCGGCACGTTGTACCAACGAAGAAAATTACCTGATGCAAAAATTCATTCGCACCGTTATTGGTACCAATAACATTGACAGTTGTGCCCGCGTGTGCCACTCGCCCACAGCATTGGGCATGCAACGTACCTTTGGAACAGGTGCCGCCACCAACTCTGTTGTAGATTTGAAATACACCGATTGCATCATGGTGATAGGTGCCAACCCCACTGACGGGCATCCCGTAACAGGAGCCAAACTCAAGCAGTTTGCCATGAAAGACAAACCCAGCATTGTGATTGACCCGCGCAGAACAGAGATGGCGAGATACGCTACCGTGCATTTGCAATTGCGCCCCGGTACCAACGTTGCCCTGCTCAACATGATGTTGTATTACATCATTACAGAAGGGCTCGAAGACAAAGCATTTATTGAATCGCGCACGGAAGGTTACGAAGAGTTCAGAGCACACATTATGCAGCTCAATATTGATGAGATGGAACGCGTAACCGGAGTGGACAGAGCACTGGTTAAAAAAGCAGCAATAATTTATGCCTCGGCCAAAAATGCCATGAGCTTCCACGGATTAGGCGTAACCGAACACTCACTGGGCACCTATACGGTAATGCAAATTGCCGACCTGGCCATGATTACCGGTAACATAGGCAGGCGCGGTGTGGGCGTGAATCCCTTACGCGGACAAAACAACGTGCAAGGTGCAGCCGACATGGGTTGCCAGCCGCACCAGGGCGCAGGTTACTATGATCTCACCTTGCCCGAGTATCACCAGAAATATGAAGCGTTTTACAACGTGAAGTTGCCCATGCACATCGGGTATAAAATACCGCAGATGTATGATGCAGCCATTGACAATAAACTGAAAGCGCTTTGGTTAATGGGTGAAGACAATGTGCAAACCGACCCCAATACCAACCACGTAAAAGCAGCATTAAGTAAACTGGATTTGCTGGTGGTGCAGGAAATTTTTATGACAGAAACCGCTAAGATGGCGCACGTAGTTTTACCTGCTTCATCGTTTTTGGAAAAGAGCGGTACGTTTACCAACGGTGAGCGCAGAATACAACGTGTACAAGCCGTGGTTGAACCCATAGAAGGCACCAAGCCTGACGGACAAATTGTGATTGACATTATGAACCGCATGGGCGCCAAAGAACCCGATTACAACCCGGAATACTTGCTGAATGAAATTTCCCAGATAGTACCCTTCTTTGCCGGTGTAAAATGGAATGAGTTGGGCGAAAACGGCAAACAATGGCCGGTAGCGCCTGATGGTTCGGATACGGAAATATTGCACATTGATACCTTTAAACGCGGCAAGGGCAAGTTTATGAGTGCCGATTGGCGCGAGTCGCAGGAGTTGGTAACCAATGCCAAAGAGTTCCCGTACATACTTACCACCAACCGCGAGCTGGAGCATTACAATGCCGGAACCATGACCCGCAGAACCCGCAACGAACAAATTTTAAAAGAAGACGTGTTGCTCATTAACCCGGCTGATGCGGAGAAACATTTTATCCAGGATGGCGACATGGTATGTATTGAAAGTGCCCGTGGTAAAATTGATGTAAAGGCCCGTATTACCGATGAGGTAAAATCGGGTGTGGTCTCTTCTACCTTCCACTTCCCTGATATAAAAATGAACGACATTACCAGCAGCGTAGCCGATAGCGATGCCCTTTGCCCCGAGTACAAAGTGGTTGCGGTCAATATCAGAAAGAGTAAAGGGAAATATAAAGTGGAGAAGGTCTCCTGAGTTGCAAACTCAGGAGAGCAAAGGGTAAGTAATAAACATAATTAAATTTCAATGAATGATTTTGGATTAATTTTCGATCTATTTATTTTGATAGGACTCGGTGTTATTTATTTAACAGCAAAAAACTTACTCCCAAGTTATTTTTCAGAAAAAGGCAAAAACATTGCTACAAAGGAAGATATTGAAGAAATAACATCGTTAGTAGAATCCGTTAAACATTCGTTTACCATTGAAACAGAAAAAATAAAATCTAATCTTCAAATTTTAGCGGGTTTGAAAGGGAGTTTTATTACAGAGGAAATAAACTCAATAATTTCATTTAATGAAACATACTTTGATTGGCTTAATAAATTAATGGATACCGGATTAGGCAGTGCAGATACAAAGAAAGAGTCTGAATTGGATTTGTATAGAAAAAAAATAAGCGATGCAGAAATGCGATGTTCGAACTCTGAAGCTAAATTACTATTATTTGTTGAAAATGAGAATCTCCTGAAAGCCCTAAATGAACTTAGAATCGCCACAATAAAACACATAGCTTCCTTACCTCAAAAGTACATCATTCAAATTATTTTTAATAATTTTCAAATACAACAAGCCGTAAATGGCAGTTCAGCAGAAAATATTCAAAGCCTATACGATAAGCAAAAAGGATTTTTTAAAGAGTTTAATGATAAAACTATAGAAGGTTATGCTATTATCATTCCTTTAGCTAAAGATTTTCGAAAAATATGCAGAAACCACATTCAAGAATTAATGAAAAACAGAAGCTGACCTCTTACTATCCTAAGACTATAACTAAATATATTCATTCGCTATCATGAGCTTATTACTTGGAGCGCAAGAATGAAAAAGACAATTCTTAGCATATCTATTTTTTTTGTACTAATCATTGGAGCATATTTTCTTTGGTGGAATTTACCGTTAACGATTAACAGAAGTTCGGACATAAAACTTGGAGAACAGATTATAGAAAAGATTGAAAACTATCAAAAACAAAATGGCTTACCAGACAACAACGATTGGGAAACATTGCGAAAGTTTGGATTCAGAGATAAAGTTGATTTTCTGCAACCGGAATACAGAAAATTAGATGACGAGAACTTTGAACTAATTTATTTAGACGGCTTTGACGGTCCATATTTAATGTGGACTTCAACAGAAAGAAAATGGAAAAAAGGATATCCGACATTTAACAAACATTAACTCATCTCCTGAGTTGGGAATTTGGGAGAGCGTAGGCTTTAAATTAAAGCAATAAACTATGAAAAAAGTATTGATTATTTCAGGGGTAACTATTTGTGTCTTTTGTATTATGTGGATAGGTTTTCTCTGGAAAGTACCTAAATCTCGATTTAGTGGAAGTTATCCAAATGCAGAAACATGGAGTCTTAAAATAAATCAAGATGATTTGGTAAGAGTAATTAATGAAATTAAAAAGGAGCATCCTGAATTAGAACCTCCCAATGCAGGTTATCCAACCTCCGGACAAAACGGATATTGGTATAATTTTATTTTTTATTACGATGATACTAAAGAAAACGTCTATACCTGGATACGAGAGAATGAAGATAGTAACTACACAACACTAGCTTTTGTTGGAATTGCTTCTCACATTGACTCATTGACTGCCATTAATGAATTTAAAATGTATCAAAAAGATATCAATAAAGATTTTGGATATTTTAAAAACAGAGCTCAAATAGAGAAATTTCAGGATCGAATTCTAAAGCTCATAGAATTAAAAATTGGAGAAAGAGAAAATTAGATGCAGGAACTCGGTAGTGTACCCATACTGGGGCGCGTTTGCAACGCGTGACCTATGCACCAGTTCTTTCAAGCGTCCACGCTTGAAGCATTTAAAACTCATCACAAACCAACGGAGAATGCGGTGAGGCACTACTGAATACATAATGTTCCGGTTCGGCCACAAAAACCTGCTCTTACCGGGTTTTGTAAAATGTAATTTATCTTTTGCTCAGTCATTTCTTTACTATACAATAACACCGGATAATTTCCATTTTGCCACACCTGAAAATTTTTGTTTACCGGATTTTCCGTACCTGCTTTTTTAAATAATTCGGTCATCCAGTCCCTTCTGCTTTCCTGTGTATTTTGACATATGGCTTCAAAAAGTTGTTTGGATGTATACGTTTTAAAATCACGCAAAATATCGCTCAGCGGTTTCTCATCAGCCGTTACCATTAAGTGTATATGATTTGGCATAATGACATAGTGAAAAACGCGCAGTGCTTTGTGTTTCCGGCAATAATTAAGGTTATCAATAATCAGCTGCCTGTAGTCATTTCGGGTAAAAATGTCTATCCAGCCAACAATGGTTAAAGTAACAAAGAAAAGATCATTTGACTTGGCAGATCTAGGCATAAAATACATGTTTAAGCGTGGACGCTTAAACGAACTTCTGTAATTTTTAATTCAATTGCAAGCAGTTAGTTACAATGCTTCACATACTGGCGCGCGTTTGCAACTCGTGACCTAACCATACTCAACTCGTCCTCGTTTGTAACGAGGATGTCCTCAAAATATTGAATAGAATACGAGTCTTTACCTGCGTTTGCAACGCATGAACTAACCCTTCTGTTACCCTTAGTCTTTCTACGCTCAGGATTACAACGCCCCATTGCTTTCCCCGCTATAAATACCTTACTTTGATACATGGTAAGAGCATATGACATCAATTGTGAAAAAGGCTGGAAAGCCACGGTGGTGATAACCTACGACTCACCGGGAACAGGTGAAGCACGTGTTACCATTGAAAAAATTACAGAAACAGATGGAGGTTTTCCGATTGTGACACCGGAAAAAATGGTGATGCTTCCTTTACAACACCAACTCTTTACCAAGATGGAGGAGATAAGGCAGTGGGATAATGACTACGTACAAAGCTCCATCCTCCCCCTTTTTCCTGATGAGGGCTGCACCGGCTTTACCTTGAACTACGACCATGATGGCATTCATTCCCGGTATGCGGCTGTGCTTGACGGACAGGTCATCGGCATTGCGCAGTTTATGGACGAATTTTCAGAGAACACATCCATGGTGCAGTATATATCTGCACAACAAAGCACTTACGATGATATAGTTGAAAGCGACCGTTTCAGTTACCACCACGACATACTGTGGAACATTGCAGCAAAACTTGCCCCCAACCCCATTCAGGTGGAGTGGCGGGTGGTGAAATAAATTCAGCGAACTAGTAACAGGACAATCGCTAAGGAAATAACCCCGATCATAATATTGGGCCATAGCACCTTTTTACGGGTTTTCTTATCCAACACCGGCCAACAGGCTACTCCTGCTATATCTTGTCGGGCAAGCTTCACTTCCGAGGTTAACATATCGTATTTTTTGTCAGCATGAGTGGAATGGGCACTGTCTGTGTATTGCACCGAAAATGTGAAAGAATCTTTTCCTGCCGCTATGAGTTGCCATTTGTATACGATATATACTTGAGTTGAGTCAACTAGTTTGAACATGTTTTCCGGGCACCTATAAACTACTTTTTGTATGCTCCAGATATTCGCTTTATGTCCGTGTATGTAGAAATGCTGAAAGGGATTTTCTTTAAAAGTAACACACCGTAAATTAAAGGGTGTTTTAACTTCTGATAACGTATCGGGGCGGGTAATTTTACAGACAGGGAAAACATGCAACTGTGCATATCCGAAACGTGAAAACGCAAATAATAAACAGAAAAACAAAACAGGTTTTAATGAGTACATGGCGGCTTTTTACAAAACAAATATAAGATTTATGCGGATTCCTTGGTCTGCTATCCTTGCTCTGTGGTTAAGGATATTCATCTCCCCACCTTTTCGTATGCTGTAAAATCAAATTTGGGTGTATTGGCAGAAGTTTATATCTTAGTTGCACTTATTTAGTCACAAAAAGATAGAAAACGAAAACACATTGACAATGAAAAAATTAATTACAAACGGACAAAAATTGAAAACCACAATCGTAATTTTCACTACTGCTTTGGTTTTAATCACTACAACAACATTTGCTCAAACTGAATTAAAACAATACAGGGCCGGCCATTCATTTGATATTAGCTTGCCTGACTACATGAGTAAAACCATCGGATTGAATAGCTCATCCGCAATACAATACAAAAGCGCTGTAAAAGACGTTTATGGCTTTGTAATTTTCGACACCAAAGAAGAGTTAGGTTTGGCAGAAATGAAATATTCTTCAGTTAATGAGTTTTATGACGAATTCATAAAAGACTTTTTAAAAGATGAAGAAAAAAGGAAGGTTTCAAAACCTCAATATCAAAAAAAGGGAGAGATTAGTTTTGTTGAGAGTGATGTAACTTACTATGACAAGGATGCTAAGATTGAAATATATTATTTAGTGGGAATTGTAGAGACAAAAACTGCATACTACAAGGTTCTATCATGGGCGGCAGCTGAAAATAAAGATAAATTCAAAGCTGACTTTCAGAAAATACTTTACAGTATTAAAGACTAATTGTTGTTACCTGGGCAAGTATAAATAAACCATGAGCAACGAAGATATCAGATGGCAACAGCGATACAGAAACTTTCTGAAGGCATTTACTTTGTTTGAAGAAGCCGTAGAATTAGCCCGCACAAAAAAACTCAGCAAATTGGAAGAACAAGGTTTAATTCAACGGTTTGAGTTTACACATGAATTAGCCTGGAACGTTTTAAAGGATTACTTTGAATACCAAGGCAACACAAGTATTACCGGTTCAAGAGATGCTACACGAGAAGCGTTTAACAAAGGATTGGTTTCAGATGGAGCCGGTTGGATGGAAATGATTAAAAGCAGAAACCAATCATCCCATACCTATAATGATGAAATTGCCACTGAACTTGTTAACAAAGCCACATCTGTCTATTATCAATTGTTTGTTGAGTTTATTGCCAAAATGAACTCGCTATTACCAAAACAGTAATGTTCGGACTACAGGAAAAAGATATTAATGCCATACAGCAGTGCTTTACCAATTATCCCAGCATTGAACAAGTGATTATTTATGGCTCAAGAGCCAAGGGAAATTTCAGAAATGGTTCTGATATTGATTTAACCATAACAGGTAACACGAATTTTTCTGAGTTATTAAAACTGGAAAACGAGTTAGACGATTTGCTTCTGCCCTACAAAATTGACTTATCACTCAAAACAACCATAAACAACCCTGAACTTTTAGAACACATTGAACGGGTAGGCAGCATTTTTTACAACCGAATAAATAATGCTGTATTAAATGAACCACCTACACCTTACGACAAAAAATAGAATTCGGGTGCAGAACCAGTTCCTTCAAGCGTCCACGCTTGAAGCGTTTAAAACTCATCACAAACCCATACTGGCGAGCGTTTGCAACGCGTGACATAACCATGCTATACCATTCAGTACATGGATTCAAAAAAACAGCAAGTGAATTCACATAAGAAAATACTACCGGTAAAGGGCAGTTTTGTATTAAATTAATAATAATATGAAACAGATATTCGCAGTATGCATGATGTTCCTTATAGCCAGCACCGGGTTGATGGCACAGAACACCGAAACAAAATTTGTTAAGACTGAAAAAGAAAAATGCAAGGCCAACTACAAACTGGATGCCGTTAACGCCACAGCCAAAGAAGCTGAAGGTTTTTTACTCCTGCAATTTGATTTTGATTTTGAGAAAAACAGCGACATACCTGAAAACGGTGAATTGTTAGTGAAACTGATTAACTGTAAGGGTCAGGAGGTGTATGTAAAAGTGGCCGTAAAATTTGATTCGTCAACCGGCAAAGCCTTCGGTTATCAGGCAATACCACAGCCAAAAGATTGCCCACTCAGTGTTTCATCCATTAGCTTGCAGGTAAAGGACAGTTGCGGACAAGGTTACGGATGGTGTGGTAAAGTAGAAAGCACCAGCAAAGGCAGCCTTAATCTGCTATGGAGTGGCAAGCACATTGATAAGGGTACATTAACCTGTTAATTTATAAACGAACTAGTCACCCGGGCGCAGGTAAAAAGCCTGCGCCTGTTTTTTTTGTATCATTCTCAGTATGCTCTATCGCTGTATACAGGGATATTGCATTTACCCTGTAATCTGTTATACGATTGAATAGTTTAAGCGTAATCTTTGTTTTGTCGCTAAACAGTATTTATTCAACCATTAATTTTCAACAAAAATGAGCAACCCAAATTTAACACCTGCACAACAAAACCTGCTTCTCAATATGCTGATTGATTTGTGCGTTTATTCGTATTCAAAACCAAGTGAACTGGTAACCAAAGTGCAAGACATGCGCCTTAAAGTGGTATGGGGCCCTGCTGAACTGACTACTCCGTTTGTTCCTTATTGCCTTGCTTTTATTGCGCAATCACCCGGAACAGGTGACTATTATGTAGTGATAAGAGGCACCGACCCTGAAAGCTTAACCTCTTGGTTAAAAGAAGACTTTGATATCAGCACAACAAAACCTTTCACTGATTTTGTGAGTTCGGCTCCGCAAAACGCCAACATTTCCACCGGAACATGGAACGGTATGAATTCTCTACTGCAGCTCACAGACCCCAACAGCAAACTGAATATGCTTGATTTTTTAAAGACTCAGGCCATTACTTCTTTGTATATCACAGGGCACAGTTTGGGTGGCACCCTCACTCCTCCTTTATTTGCTTACCTGAGCAGTAACTTATCAGGTGTAAGCTGCACTCCGGTTTCGTTTGCGGGTCTCACCTCAGGCGACAACAACTTTGCCGCCTACATCAACGGATTAGTTGGCAACCAGCTTTGGAGAGTATACAATTCATTGGACATTGCTCCTTTGATGTTTGGCTCAACCAACGAGGTGGAGAGTATTTATGCTTCAGAAAAAAAATACCCCGTGTTGCTAACCAAAGATTTATTGTACCATTTGTTTAAAGATGCAGCGGGTAAAAATTACACTCAGCCAGCCACTACCGGTGCAATACCTGTAAGCGGCACATTCAACAAAGGCAATTGGTTTTGGGATACCGAGGCCCTGTACCAGCACCATGCCACCACGTATCAAAGCATGATTAAACAACAGTTTCCTGTTACTGAAACTGCCTGAAGAAGGTATAATTGTTATAAGTTATCCTGAAATGCAAAGCAGTTGCACCCAATTAAGCGTAGGTTATACCTACGCTTAATTTTTAATTCGCATTTTGTTGTCCTGAAGTCTGTATTCTGTTCTACAACCCTGAACAGACCCAAAAACCTGTGATTTATGTAAGTAATTGCCCGTAGAGTATAACGCCTGCCTTTTGTAATGACCTACATTTACGCGTTCTCTTAAAAGAACCTCATTGAAATTATACATCAAGTTCATGGTAAGCAACCGCTGCATACTGGCGGTAAAAGAAGAATTAAAGAAACTGGGGCTGCACTACGTTATTGTTGATTTGGGTGAGGTAGAAATAATGGAGAACCTGGGCCCTGAAAAACTACAGCAGCTTAAGTCGGGATTAAACAGCACAGGGCTCGATTTGATGGACGATAAAAAATCCATCCTTATCGAAAAGGTAAAAAACATTATTACCGAAATGATTCACCACAGTGAAATTGTTCCTAAAACCAACTATTCCGACTACATCAGTGAAAAAATGAATTACGATTACACCTACCTCTCCAATATATTCTCAGAGGTTAAGGGTATTACCATACAACAATTCATCATTAACCATAAAATCGAAAAAGTAAAAGAGCTGCTGTTGTATGGCGAACTGAGCCTTACCGAGATTTCCTACAGGCTGCATTACAGCAGTGTGGCACATTTATCAAACCAGTTTAAAAAGATGACCGGCTTGTCGCCCTCTCAGTTTAAGCAGCTCAAAAACAACAGACGTATACCTATTGAAGAAATAGGGAATAAGACTGAGTTAATTTAACCAACATAGCACTTCAAAATAAAATGAACAACACACTTACCGATGAATCATTTTTTGCGGCCGGCCTGATGGAAGCCAGCCTTGACCCTGCGGTAAACATTGGTGTTGACGGTAAAATAATTGATGCCAATCAGGCTATGGTCAATATTACTGGAACTACGCACAAGCAACTCATAGGCTCTTATTTTACCGGCTATTTTACCGAACTGCAAAAAGCCGAAGAGTTATATTCAAACATATTTGCCAACGGGCGCCTTACCAACTGCCCACTCACCTTCCTGCACAAAAAAGGGGAATTGACCAACGTGGTATTTAATGGTTCAGTTTATAAAGATAGTCAGGGCAACGTATCGGGAGCCATTGTAATAGCACGAGATGTATCGGAACAAAAACGGGACGTTGACTTACGTATGGCCAATAAAGAACTGGCCTTTCAAAATGAAGAAAAAGGGAAAAGGGCTGCTGAGCTAAAAATTGCCAACAAAGAATTAGCCTTTCAGAACAACGAGAAACAAAAACGGAAGAATGAATTGGACCTGGCTAACATTGAGCTGGTTTTTCAAAATGAAGAAAAACAAAAGCGGGCTGCTGAATTGCGCATTGCCAATTATGCCCGCAGCATTATTGAAGCCAGCAGAGACCCTTTATTTACCATAAGCCCCGCTGGTAAAATTACCGACATGAACAATGCTTCTATTAAAATAACCGGGATTCCCAGAGAAACACTTATTAACAGTAACTTCTTCGATTATTTTACCGACCCGCAGAAAGCCCGCGAAGTGTATCAGGAGGTTTTTGCCAGAGGTTTTGTAGCAGATTACCCGCTTACTATAAGAGACCATAAACTTACTGATGTTCTGTTTAACGGTTCGGTATACAAAGACGACATTGGCAATGTGTTGGGTGCTGTGGTAGTGGCACGTGACATTACCGAACAAAAAAGAATTGAAAAGGAATTTGTTGAAGCAAAAGTTTTTGCTGAACTGGCCACTGAAATTGCAGAAGATGCCAAATCAAAAGCAGAGAATTCCACACGGATTGCCATTGATGCTGTAAAAGCCAAGCAGCAGTTTCTCTCCAACATGAGTCATGAAATACGCACCCCTATGAATGCCATTATAGGGTTTACCAAAGTAGTGCTTAAAACTGTGCTCACGGCCAAACAACGCGAGTACCTGGTGGCCATTAAGCTAAGCGGAGATGCCCTGATTGTATTGATAAATGACATTCTTGATCTGGCCAAAGTTGATGCAGGTAAAATGATCTTCGAAGAAACTCCTTTTAAAATGGCCTCGTCTGTTTCAGCTATGCTGCATTTGTTTGAAGCCAAAATTCAGGAGAGGAATTTAATACTGGTTAAAGAGTACGATAAAAGAATACCCGAAGTACTGGTGGGTGACCCGGTAAGGTTAAACCAGATTGTGCTGAACCTGGTAAGCAATGCCGTAAAATTCACCTCAGAAGGTGTAATTAGCGTTAAGGTACTTTTACTGAAAGAAGATGAACATACCGTTACTATCGAATTTTCTGTTGCTGATACCGGCATTGGTATACCTGAGGATAAAATCACCAAGATATTTGAAAACTTTCAGCAAGCCTCCAGCGGAACATCCAGATTATACGGAGGAACAGGTTTGGGTTTAGCCATAGTAAAACAACTGGTAGAGTCTCAAAACGGCAGTATTCATGTAACCAGCGAGGTAGGCAAAGGTTCTACGTTCAGCTTTACCCTGAATTTTCAGAAGACAAACGAAAAAGCAGAATTTGATTCAGGATTAGTGGAGTTGGACAATGAAATAAGAGACATTAAAGTACTGGTTGTAGAAGACATTGCGCTCAACCAACTGCTGATGAAAACGCTGTTAGATGATTATGGATTTGAGTGTGACATAGCAGCCAACGGAAAAATTGCTATTGAAAAGCTGGGAACCCAAACGTATGATATTATACTGATGGACTTACAGATGCCCGAAATGAATGGCTTTGAAGCTACTAATTATATCCGCAAAACACTGAACTCCCAAATACCAATACTGGCGTTAACAGCTGATGTAACCACGGTAGATTTAGCCAAATGCAAATCAGTGGGGATGAATGATTACATTGCAAAGCCTGTTGATGAAAGATTATTGTACACTAAAATAGTAGGGCTGGTGAAAAAACCGAAACCAACAGAACAGATGGAAACTCCTGATACCAAAAGGGCACCTTTAAAAATAAAGTGCATTGATTTGGGTTATTTAACAAAACGCACCAAGTCTAACCCTGCACTGATGATGGAAATGATTGCCTTATACCTGGAACAAACCCCTCCGCTGATTGAGGCAATGAAACAAAGTTTAAAAGACAAAGATTGGAATTTATTACAGTCGGCAGTACATAAAATGATTCCTTCGTTTTCCATTATGGGCATTGGCACTGATTATGAAAACAAAGCCAAAAAAATAAAAGAATATGCTGACATGCAGCAGGAGGCCAATGAAATTCAAAATCTGGTACTGGAACTGGAAAACATCTGCACACAGGCTTGTCTGGAGTTACAAGAAGAATACAACTCAATTAAAAGCACACAAAAATGAACAACAAAAAGAAAATCAGTCTTTTTTTAGTAGATGACGACAGTGTATTTTTAAAATCACTGGAAATTGATTTTCTCGAACATGCTGATTTTAGTATCAGAACATTCCCCACGGGCGAACAATGTGTAGAGGAACTTGCTCAATGCCCTGATATTATTATACTGGACTATCATTTAGACGGGATAGACAAAAATGCCATGAACGGTGTCGAAACGTTAGATAAAATAAAAGAGTTTAACCCCGATATACCTGTTGTGATGTTATCTTCACAAGATAAAATTGAAGTGGCCGTGAATTGCATGCACCACAAAGCTTTTGATTATGTGGTAAAAAGCGAAACTGCTTTCATGCGCCTGCAGCAAATAATCTCCAATATTTTCCGGTTTAAAAAAATGGAAAGGGAGTTAAACTGGTACATGGAAAAAATGTAGGCAGGCTAATCCAAAAGTTCAATGGCTGATTCACCGGAATTCACCTTACTTTTACCGCAGCAATTCACCTGGTAATTGCGCCACCCAAAAGATGCAGGAACTTTTATTTATGCTGGGCTTAATGGGCCTGTTTGCCCTTACCGTGTTGTTTATGCTCAAGAAAAAACGAGGTTATCTGGTGTATACCTCCGGCAAGGCAAAAAGGTTCCGGCTCCAATTTGAACAATACCCTACCAAACATTTCAAACAACAAACCCTTCAGTTAAAGAGCGGTGAAGAGTTGGCTGAATTCACCGCAGACCTCTCTGTTAATTCCACCGGTATTTTTATTGCACCAACACCTAAGCATTACCCTTACGGATTACTGATATTCTTTAACGCTGATGCTGTGGATACCTTACAACCGGCAGCATTTGCCCTGCTGGAACACCTGTATATTGAAAAAGCCTCCACCGTGGTGATACAAGCACACTATGAAAAAGAAGTAATGAACCGTGAGTTTACCCTAACTCTGCCAAATACTTCGGAGGAATGTGCAAATCATTTAAGTCGCTTTACGACTAGCTGAAAGCAGCTACTGCTGTGCATATTTCACAAAATTGCACTAAGAAATTTGGCTACTTTCGTAATGTATGCTGCTATCCTGATTTTCACCCCACATCAGAAAACAAATAGAATTTACTATTTTCGGGCACCTTACTGAAGAATCCATTTCATGAAAATAAAAATAACCCCGACAAGGATTGCACTTCTACTTATTGTATTGCTGGCTGCAACACTTCGCCTATATGCACTCACCCTGCACAGCATGTGGTGGGATGAAATGTTGTGTATGTTTATTGCTAACCCCAAAAATGCAGGTAGTGAGATAAGCGGGTTATGTAAAAGTCTTTACCATACTGCACCACCCGCCTTTTATGTTGTACTGAATTTATGGATGAAAGTATTTGGTTACACCGATGCGAGTGCCCGCGCATTAGTTGCACTGTTCGGTATAGCAGGCACCGGTGCTATGTACTTGCTGGGCAAGGAACTTTTTAATAAAACCACCGCTCTTATTGCTGCACTCATCACGGCAATCAACTACTGGCACCTCTATTACTCATTGGATGTACATTACTATTCGTTGCTTTTTCTGATGAGTACATTGTCTTTCACGTATTTTACCCGGCTTCTTAAAGGTTACCACCTGTTGAATTTAATACTGTATGTAGTATGTACCTGGATATTGATAATTATACATCATTTCAGTTTATTGCTACCTGTTACGCAGGGCTTAATATGGTTTGCATTAACTTACAAAAGTCTATTTACTGCAGCCTGGAAAAAAAGCATAACCGTTCCTGTGGCTTTTGTAATGGTAGCGCTTCTTTATCTTCCGTTTCTACCTAACTTTCTGCATACGTTAACTTTGGTGAATATAGATTTGCCTCAGCCGGGTAGCTTATTTTTCTTAAATTATTTTCACGGATACTTTGGTTACTCTGGTGTTGGAGGCTATGTCGCAGCTCTGGCCTTGCTACTTTTTGTAGTATCTTCTTACCTCACCCCTGATGCATCAGCTCACAAATATTACCACAACGAAGCTGCATTTATCATTGGTGCCTGGTTGCTGCTTCCTTTGGTAATCGGTTATCTGCGTTCCATCATGGCCAGCACGGCTATTATTGACCGATACACCATTGTTATTTTACCGGCCCTTCTTATGGCTGTTGCTGCGGGTATAAATGCCGTTAAAAGGCCATTACACAGATATTCTTTTTTGTTCCTTTTTCTGGCCTCAGGAGCAGCCACGCTATCTGAGCAAAAGTTTTTTACCCCGTCCATCAAAGACGACTTCAAAGGTGCAGCAGAGTTTGTTCGCAACCACAACAAACAAAGCAATTTTCATGTAGTGTCAGATAAAAACTGGTGTTTCAAATACTATTTTGATCAGTACCATATCAACCCTGTATACATTGAAAAAGCAGGTGAGGCTGACGAGAGGTTTTACCTAAGCAACCGTTTATATGAAAACCAATTAGTAGTAATTGACACCACGTTGAAAGATGTGTGGGTGGTTTCAGCCCATTTCAAAAATCTGAATGCTATGCATCAGTTGTGCAACGCCATGATGCAATCGGACAGATTTATTTTAAAGGATAGTTTTGAAGGACGGGATGCTTTTGCCAGACATTTTATACGCAAATATTAATTAGGGCAACGCGCATATAAAAACACTCCTAATCTGTAAACACCTCTCCGGTAGACGTAATTATTGACCGTTCTTGATAGTTGTCATAATCAGTATTGACTTCCCACAAATTATGGGTTGTGCTGTCTGCTATATTTTCGGCAGCTAACAATCCCATCAAAATACTATGATCCTGATTATTATATTTAAAAGACCCGAAGCGGCCTATTACACTTAAACCATTTATTTCCGAAAGGTAGGCCTCAATTTGTTTTAGCGGAGTTTTATACCCTCGCTTGTAAACCGGGTAACAACGGTGAATGCGATGCACATGTCCGGCAAGAATTGCTTTCCCTTTGTTTAAGCCTGTTTTTTTCAGTTCATCTGTTGCCAGGGCAATTAAACTTTCATCTGAATCTGTCCAGATTAAATCATCATCATAACACCAATATTCCAGTACAACAGGTGTGGTAGCTGTGCCACCGGTAATTTCAGAAACCCAATTATTGAAATTAGTTATACGCCCCATGCGCAAATCATCTGAGTGAACGTACAACCAATTATCAGGAAAAAGATTAGAGCCATCAATAAGCAGGTAAACAAGAATGGTATTTCTGAATTTAAGGTTCTTTGCCAGCTCAACTATGTGTAAAGGCACTCCCGGCAATTGCTTTACCATGCTGGTAAAAGGCATTGATGAAACCACATGCTGATATTCCAACACATCACCGTTCATCAGCTCAATTCCGTGTACCAGATTACCATCCTTCAGTACCCGCTTTACGGGTGTATCCAGTAACACTTTTCCGCCCTGAGCCTGAATCATTTTTTCCATTCGTTCATACACCATCCCTGACCCCTGTAGAGGGTAAGCAAATTCATCTACCAACGTTTTATGTTTAGCACGCCAACCGAATCCGTGTTTTATGGCTTCTCCTAAAGAAAATTTCTTAATGCGTTGTGCGGCAAAATCTGCATCCAGTTCTTTGCAGTTGATACCCCACAATTTTTCTGAATAGGTTTTAAAAAAAATAGTAAACAACCTCTTCCCGAATCTGGAAATCACCCAATCTTCAAAACTACCATCCTGCTTTACGGGTGAGGTTTTTTCAGCTATGTAACTTAGAAAACATTGTATTGAGGTAATAAGACCAAGTTTACTCAACACATCAAATGGCTTGATAGGATAGTAATAGAACTTGTTTTTATAATATACCCGAGTGAGCCTGTTCACCATGCGATAATCTTTACCCACAACCTCCAGCCACAATTTATTAACTCTGGCATCGTCACTAAAAAACCGGTGAGGTCCCAAATCGAGTTTGTTCCCCCACAAGTCTATGGTCTTTGCCAATCCACCAACCTTTGATGCTGCCTCATATAAATGCACCTCAACGCCTTTTTTAGCCAGTTGATATGCACAAGTAATGCCCGCTGGTCCGGCACCTATTACTGCTACTTTAAGTGATTTTTTTCCTGTCATAAAAACGGCACAAGAATAATGCAAACATCTGACACTTCAATTAGTGCTGCATAACCGTTGAAAAAAACACTACTTCCGAATATTAGATTAACAGTGTGTGTTACTAAACACTTCTATCAAACTAATCGAATTTGAACTACCTCTTTATTCAGTTTCCACAGCAACTCACCCCTTCTCTTCTACCCTGCCATCGGCATGTTTCGCAAAACGACCTTTGTTGCGCGGATGCACCTGATCGTATCTCGTCCAGGGCCAGCCACCAAATTTGGTGCGGTGGTAATCTTCAAAAGCCTGATTGATTTCTTCTTTGGTATTCATCACAAACGGGCCGTATTGTATAACGTGCTCATTAATGGGGCGGCCTTGCAACAACAAGATACTGGCCTCCTGATTCCCGTTTTGTAATGCCACATCCATATCAGGTTTTAATTCTACTGCATGGTACGGTGCAATTTTTTTATCTCCTATCTGTAGGTTTTCGCCCTGATAAAAATAGATAGTACGGTTAATACCCGGAACTGCTTTAGGCAATACCCAATCTGCTCCTGCGGCCATTTTAATGTTCCATACCGCCACCTGATTATTCGGGTCGGATGCCCAGGAATCAGGCGGAGGAGCAGGTGCTTTTTTATTGCCCAATGTTCCTGCAATTACTTCCACCACCGTTTTTTGATTCTGTTTATCGGAGTAACTGTATTTCGGAATATCTTCTCCCCACAGCATTTTAAAGTGCGGCTCTACCATTTTGTTTTTCTTTGGCAGGTTGAGCCATATCTGAAACAGCTCCATGGTATTGTCCTTATCCTGATGAATAAGCGGAAACATCTCCGAATGCTGCACACCTTTGCCGGCTGTCATCCATTGCACATCACCGTTACCATAACGACCAGCGGCTCCTAAAGAATCAGCATGGTCCACAATACCCTTGCGTACCACCGTAATTGTTTCAAAGCCGCGGTGCGGGTGCCCCGGAAAACCGGGAACTGTTTTGCCGTGGTACATTCTAAAGCCGTCTTTGATTATAAAGTCATCACCCATGTGGCGGCCTTTAAACATAGTAGCCGGTGGGCCCATTTGCTCATTACCTGCGGGGAAATGGTCTTCGTGGTGCACACAAAATAAAAAGGGATCAAGGGTTTCCCACTGAAAACCCATGGGCTTTACGCGTAATACAGGATTATCTTTTTCCATAGCGGTTTGGTAATTTTCTTTGATTGCCTTGGCTGTACCGGTTAATGGTGCCGTTAATGCAGCTGATACGGCCAAAGACAGGCGGGAAATAAAACTTCTGCGGTGCAATTTATCTTCCATAACTTTTGGGATAGCTGATACGAATGTAACAGACAAATTCAATAGTTGTTTATAGAATTGCTATCTTTTTACAGCAGCAATACACTGCAGATTTGTTTAAGACACCGGCTGTCTTTTCACTGATTTCAGGTAATTGTTGACATAGTTGGAGATTGTTTTCAACGAAATTAATCCGATAATTTCAAACACTTCGGTTTCTGTAATTTGTTCCATTTCAAAATAATCCAGCACCAATTCAGGATACGTATCACTACCGGAATAGTAGATATATTCTGTGGCTGTCAACAGTTTATTCAAACGTTCATCAGAGGTGGCTCTGTTGCTGATAAGTGCCTGAATATCCTCTTCTGATATGCCGGCCTGTTTTGACAAAAAAGTATGTCCCTTGATGCACGACTCACATTTGTTGAGCAGCGACACTTTTAACTCGATGGCATTTATTTCACGGTTGGATAAAGATGATTCTTCCATCGTGAGTACACCATCTGTATAGAGTTTAGCCAAAGGCAAACTGCGTTCAGCCATTTCTTTGATTACTCCTGGCACTATTCCAAAACTCTTTTTGGCCAGTTCATAAATTGTTTCTTTTTCCATGTCTCTTATACCCGCATGTGGTCGGGAATGCCATTTATAATTTGTTGTTTAATCTGTTCAGGGGTCCACTTGTTTACAGCCGATTGTCGGGAAAGTTCAAGCAGTTGCTCGTCACTACAAAACCGCAGAGTTATTAACTGCGCAAGGGAAAGTTGTTGCTCTATGCTTTTTAAATCATTTCCACCTGAAACAAAATACCGCAGCCGCCACTCCAATCTGATGATACGATCCTGGTTGCGTTTTGCATACTCGCGCGTGAGGTAAACCACCAGATGAAGAATAAGCGCAAAGCCGGATAACATAAAGCCTGTCGTTGTGTTCAGGTGGCCCGTAAGCAATAATCCTATCGGGGCCGGAATAAATAACAGGCTAACCGGCACCAAAAAATAATGGTAGATGGGGTGAATTCTTACCGTGAAAACAGTTTCCTTATTTTGCATCCTGCACCTCCTTCACGGTTAGTTTGGGCATGTCAGAAATAATTAACCAATCAGTTCCTTTCTTTACCAATTGGTAGTGGGTATGAAATACTTTTGTTGCCGATTCCATAGTAACCACGGCTGAGGCAATATCACCTGATACATGGATGTGATCAATGCAAAGGGTACGTTGCTCTCCGCCTGCTTTCCCCTGCGCCAACATGGCCAGGTAACCGGTCTTGTCAATAAGCGTGGTGTTACCGCTTACCGGAAAGTGATGAAAAATAATGCGGAACTCTTCCGCCAGCAGTTGAGCTACCTTTTCGGTATCTCGTCCATCGGCAGCCATAACCAGGTTGCGGATGGTGTGTTCAATTGTTGTTTGCTTCATTTTGTTTTATCAGCAAATACCGTTAGGGTAAAATGCGCTGCAAAGGTGAAGCCGTACGAAGAATTGATTTTTGACTTAAATCACAAATTAACTAGTGATTCTGTTTCTGATGCGGCTGAGCGTTTCCCTGCGCATACCCAGAAACGAGGCGATGAATTGCAAGGGGAACACTTGTATTAGTTTGGGATTTTTCTCCAGCAGAAAAGCATACTTTTTTTCAGGGGTATAAAGGGTGTGCATATCCTTCCATTCATTTTCCTGAATGAGCATATGTTCCAACATCTTTCTGCCCACACTTTCCATTTCGGGCACCTGTTGGTACAAACCAATCATTTCCTGTTTTTGAATACGAACCACAATACCCGGAGATAAAGCATGAATGGTTAACTGAGAAGGTGTTTGAGTTGATAAACTTTTCATGTTGGTAAAACAGGTGCCTGGCAGGTACAAACCAACGGTCACCTCTTCTCCGTCATTGTTGTAGAACGCACGAAATGCTCCGGAAAAAATAAAATCAATGTAGGTGCAAACTTTACCTTCTTCCAACACTACCTGTTGCCTTTCCACCTGTTTTACTTCCGCTATGTTGCGCAGACTCTCCCATGCAGCATCGGTGATACCCGTGAGTTGTGTTAAATGCTGGTGGTAAGCAAAAAGTGGATCCTGTTCCATTGATGCCGGCAATTTAACACTTATTAAAAAATCTTTGCTACTGAATGAGCAGCTTGCGCGAGATTATTCCTTCCTGTGTTTGAATCTGCAATGCATATACTCCTTGAGCTACATCGGCTACAGAGAGGTAATATTCCTCACCACTTAATACAACCGGATGTTTACTTACTGCACCCGTAATGCTCACTAAGAGTACCTGATTGATTTGCAGGTTATCGTTGATACGGATATTAACGCTTTCTTTTGCCGGATTAGGGTACAGGGTTACATTAACAGCATCGTTCAACTCTTTTACAGAGGTTGTTCTGAGGGCTGAAGTATCGGTATAGAATAATTGCTCATCTCCTATTTGTGTGGCGTAAATACGGCCGGTGTTGTCTTCAGCAAAAACGGTTTTTACGTAACCCGACCCAACCGTTAGCATACCGCTGGGTATACGTTTCCATTCTCCTGTGCCATCTGTTTGAAGATAGGGTCCGCCTTTGGCAGCCGATAAGGGTGAATGCAAACTGCTGTACCGGTGTCCGTAATTTTTCGCGAAATGGTAACTGTAACAGGGTTCATTGTCCCAGTCAAAACCACCTTTGTGTATTCTTTCCGTGGTCCATACTTTACTCATCATCATATCAAAAACATAGGTCTTAATGTTTCCGGAAATTGCAAAATTTCCGCCTGAACCTTCAAAGGATATGTGAATGGTATCATGTACATCGGTTTCAATACTGTGAATCTGGTGTATGGCAACCACATCAAATGTATCTGAAGCGGTAGCGAACCTGATGTTATTTACTCTGTCCCAGGTTTCAGCTCCATCTGTACTGTAAAGCACTCCTCCGCCTAATCCGTCATAACTGGCCATGGTGGCAAAAAATACTCCATAATCATTTACTTCTAAATGGGTTACTGCTTTTCTGTAGTGAATACCAATATTGCGCTGACTCCAGGTTTGCGCAAAATCATCTGACACAAACACGCCATCGCCTTTAAAATCGTATACACCGGGAGAAACTTCGGTAATAGCTGCTGTAGAAATCACTAACCTGCCGGAATCAAATTCTATATCGGTTATGGGATACAGGGTATTCACCGGATGACGTGTCCACGTGTTGCCCATATCGGTAGAACGGAAAACGAGGTTGGCTGCTATGGCATACAAATCAGCACGCGGGCCCACCAGTATTTTATTCACAGCTGTATCGCGCAAAGCCAATACTCTGGTCCATGTGGCACCTTTATTTTCCGATTTAAAAATACCTTCTTTTATGGTACCCAAAAACAAGTGCTGAGTAGCAGGATGAATAACAAGGGAGGCGTTACCTCCGCTATCATGAGGCGTAGGGAACACGGGTACAGGTTTCCAAAATGGAGGTGGTAACTGGGCTGAGCTGCTCATGGAAAGTGCCAGCAGGCAAATGAAGGTAAGTAAGAATTTCATAAAATTTTAAAGTTATACAAGAGGAACAACAGTGGCTGCCGAAGTGCTGCATCACTACTTAAAAAAAATGCTGAGTAATCATAAAACACGACTACTCAGCACGTATAAATTGGCAAACGTATTATTTGTTTACCGCTCCGTTCTTAATTTCTTCCACTACACCCGGGTCGAGCAAAGTCGAGGTATCACCCAGATTTGACGTTTCGCCCTCGGCAATTTTGCGCAGTATACGCCTCATAATTTTGCCGCTGCGTGTTTTGGGTAAGCCTTTAACAAACTGAATTTTGTCGGGCTTGGCAATGGGGCCGATGATACGGGCAACGGTTTGCACAATGTTCTGTCGGGTGCTTTCTTCATCCTGGTGGTAACTTTCCACCACCACATACGCATAAATACCCTGTCCTTTAATATCGTGCGGATAACCCACCACAGCACTCTCCACCACACCGCTGTGCATGTTGATGGCATTCTCCACTTCAGCTGTTCCTATGCGGTGACCGCTTACATTCAATACATCATCTACCCTTCCGGTAATGCGGTAGTTACCTTCTTCATCACGCAAACACCCGTCACCGGTAAAGTACATGTTTTCGTAAGTAGCAAAATAATTGGTTCGGCAACGTTCGTGGTCTCCATAGGTGGTACGTATAATGCCGGGCCAGGGTTGTTTAATGCACAGGTTTCCGCTTACTCCGTTACCTGTTATCTCGTTTCCGTTTTCATCTACCAGCACCGGCAAAATTCCGGGCATGGGCAAGGTAGCATGAGCCGGTTTATGCGGAGTAACTCCTGCCATATTGGAAATCATCACTCCTCCCGTTTCGGTTTGCCACCAGGTATCCACTATGGGGCATTTTTCTTTGCCTATGTTTTTAAAGTACCACTGCCAAGCTTCTTCATTAATGGGCTCTCCTACTGAACCCAATACTTTTAATGAACTCAAATCTTTGTTGTTGACATAATCCAACCCGAAGGCCATCAGACTTCGGATAGCAGTGGGCGCTGTGTACAAAATATCTACTTTGTATTTATCTACAATCTCCCAAAAACGTCCGGCATCGGGCCAGGTAGGAACTCCCTCAAACATCACTGAAGTTGCTCCTGCACTCAACGGTCCGTAAACAATGTAGCTGTGTCCTGTTATCCAACCTATATCAGCGGTACAGAAATGTATTTGCCCGGGTTGATATTGAAAGGTATTGACAAAAGTATAGTTGGTCCACACCATGTAACCTGCCGTGGAATGCACCACTCCCTTGGGTTTACCCGTAGAGCCGGAAGTATACAAAATGAATAAGGTATCTTCAGCATCCATTTGCACCGCGGGGAAAGTAACCTTGCCCTCTTTTTCCACCTGCGTTTCGGCATGATCCATTTCATCTTCCCACCACAAGTCACGTCCTTTAATCATGGATACGGGTGTTCTGGTGCGGGTATACACAATTACCTTTTTCACTACTTTATTGCCCACCAAGGCATCATCAATCACACTTTTTAAGGGTATCACTTTATCTCCGCGAAATGCACCGTCACAGGTAATGATGTATTCTGCCTGTGCATCTTCCAACCTGTCGGCAATGCTTTGTGCGGAAAAGCCTCCGAAAATAACGCTGTGAATCGCACCAATGCGTGCACACCCCAACACCGCATAAGCCAGTTCAGGTACCATGCCCATGTAAATACATACACGGTCGCCTTTTTTCACTCCTAGGTTGGTGAGCATTTGTGCCACCTGACAAACTCTTTTATGTAAGCGGTTGTACGTTACTATGCGGGTGCGCTCTTCGGGATTATTGGGCTCCCAAATGATCGCAGGTTTTTCTCCTGATGTGGCTAAGTGGCGGTCAATGCAGTTCTCGGTAATGTTCAGCTTGGCTCCTTCGAACCATTTGATATCAGGCTCCTTAAAATTCCACGACAGTACCTTGTCCCATTTTTTGCTCCAGGTAAAATTTTCTGCTACCTCTCCCCAAAATTCTTCGGGAGACTCTATGCTTTTTTTGTAAGCGGAACGGTATTCTTCTAAGGATCTAATCTGATACGGATATGCCATAAGTTGCTGCTGTTATCATTTAATTCCACGAATGTAAAACATACGGCAAGAGAATCAAATGATATTTCTCACCACTCAAAGCTACCAACTTACTTGCTCAGGTTACGGGCAGCCTGTTGCAAATGACGCTCATCGTGTGCCACAATAAACTGAAACACATCACCCAACCGCAAACGCACCAGTTGCGAAATGGATATAGGAATTTTCACCCTGTTCATATCAGTGTGTGTGGCCTGCTTAAGCAAGCGCAACATAGTTTCCTGCTGCCGTATAAACTCTGCTACTTCTGCATATCCGTTTACCTGTGCCGGTGGTACATGGTCTTTGAATGCTTTGTACTTTTTACCGCTTTCGGGTAACATTATTTTTATAAAATACCTGCCCAGCCAAGTGGATACAAAGGTTGACTTGGGCTGCCGCGCTGTTCTCATCTTATCCTCTATCAGCGGCAAATAATAATGTCCGTAGCTGTTGAGGTGCCACAGGCATTGCGCTATGCTCCAGCCGCCATTTGCAGCCGGTTGCACCAACATATCTTCCTCTGTGTTTTGCAAATGTTGTATACAAAAGTGCAGGTGTTTTTCTACCTGCTCTTCTAACTTACCCAACAGGGCAACTGAATCAATGGCTGTTGACATACGCGTTGTTTCTTTTAAGCAGCACATACAGGGTAAGCGCTAAGATACAAAATACGGATTCTGTATACAGCCATTGCGTACCGAAGGCGCCCAGCTTACCTTCTACAAAAATGGTGGTAATACGGGATACGGCATACAAGCCCCAGAAAATAGTGAGAAATCCTATGGCCTGTTGTTTATCCTTGCGCAACAGATAGATCAGATGAATAAATAAGGTGAGCCCCACGCCACCGTACACCCCTCTGATGGAACTGAAGGCATCGGTATTGGGCAGGTTCACTGCTACCAAATCCATTACTGCCTGCGGACTGAAAAAAGCCATTAAACTAACCGAGAGTAAACTTAAGGCCGACAACAGTACGAAACCTGATGAGGCCAGGGAAACAATTCTTTGTGTTTTCATATCTGATTTTTTTTGATGGCACAAAGGTGTGACAAGCGGCTGAACTGATTCTTGGTATTTACCAAGATTTACGATGGGGTTCAAATTCGCACCTTATTCATCAACTTGCTGAAGTTGGTTGCATCCATGCCCAAGTAATTGGCCAGATAGCGGTGCGGCACCAGTTGCAGTATGTGCGGACTACGTTGCAACAAACTCCTGAACCTTTCCTCGGCTGAGTAACACTGTAACTCGGCCAAACGTTTTAATACTCCTGAAGTAGCTGCTGTAATGCCCTTGCGAATCATCACTTCCACAGCCGGGATTTCTTCCATTAACTTATGTAAAGCAGTATGGTGTGCCTTAAGTAATACGGATGGCGTTAAGGTTTCATAATAATAAGCCGAAGGAGTTTGCAGCATCAATGAATCAAGTACCCCGCCAAAGGAAGGGTTGTATGTAAATACCAACGTAGCCTCTCGGTTTTCATCGTCAAGGTAAAATACACGTTGCACACCAGCTACCACAAAATAAAGGTACTGCTCAGGCTCTCCGGCTGCGGTAAGCAGCTCTTTTCTTTTCACCTCCGTCTTTTGCCAGATAGCTGCAAAACGCTCCCACTCCCCTTCACTTAAGGGGTGAATAGCGTTCACCAGTTGGCGCATACTGTGTAGTGTATCGTCCATGCGTGACGAAAATAGGAAATAAAAATCATAAAAATAATTTTTAGTATATGAACACATGTTCATACCTTTGTACCATGTCGCTAAGCAAAAAGAAACTCGAAAAGGCCGCTTTTATCCTGCGCACCATTGCCCACCCTACCCGGCTGGCAGTGATAGAATGGCTGCAGCAGCATGACCAACTGACAGTAAACCAACTGGTGGAACTTACGGGTTGCGAACAATCATTGCTGTCGCACCACCTATCGAACATGAAGCTGAAAGGTTTGCTAACTGCAAAAAAATCAGGCACCAACGTGTTGTATAAGTTGAAAGAAAAACAACTTACCCAGGTAGTTCGCTGCATTGAAAAATGCGACTGCAACATGTCGTAGTTTTTTTGGCATTAAATATGAATGAATGTTCATGTATCAATTTAAAGAAAATGAAAATAACTAAAAATATCATCCTCACCGCCTCGGGCATTATCATCGGAGCCATTGCCGGTTACCTGTACTGGCAACAGGTGGGTTGTGCCAGCGGCACCTGCGCCATTACTTCCAAACCTGTAAACAGTACACTGTACGGCAGCATGATGGGCGGATTATTATTCAGTATGTTACACAAAAAAGAAAGCAAATAAATTATGGCAACGTTTAATGAACTTATTAATGACAGCACCCCGCTGTTGGTCGACTTCTCTGCTGAGTGGTGCGGCCCCTGTAAAATGATGGCCCCTATTCTGAAAGAAACAGCCGATAAGCTGGGAGATGCCGTGCGGGTAATTAAAGTAGATGTAGACAAAAACCCGCAGGCAGCAGCCTTTTACCAGATACAGGGTGTGCCCACGCTCATGTTGTTTAAAGCAGGTGAAACCTTGTGGAGGCAATCAGGTGTGGTGCCTGCCAACCAACTGGTTTCTATTATTCAATCTAAAATCAATTAAGCATGTTCGACTTTATAAAAAAGCTTTTCGGTGGCAACAAAACCGAACTTATTCAAACGGCCCTGAAAAACGGAGCCATTATTATTGACGTGCGCTCCACAGGTGAGTTTGCCGGTGGGCACATTAAAGGCGCTAAAAACATTCCTTTGCCCAATATAGCCAAGGAAGCCGTTACCATTAAAAAAGCCAACAAACCCGTAATTGTATGTTGTGCCAGTGGTATGCGCAGTGCCCAGGCTAAAAGTTTCTTAACCTCTAAAGGTGTGGAAGCCTACAATGGCGGAAGCTGGCAAAGTTTACAAAACATCATCAATTACGCATAACATGGCTACCCATCAAACTACCACCGCGTGGACCGGAGGCATGGCCTTTTCCACTGAAATTAACGGACATACTATACCTCTTGACCTGGCACCTGAAGACGGTGGCGAAAACAGCGGGCCACGACCAAAGCCGCTCCTGCTCTCGGCCCTGGCAGGTTGCACAGGCGTGGATGTGGTTTCTATACTCAATAAAATGCGGGTGGAATACAGCGATTTTAGTATTGACACCTCAGCCGATTTGAGCGAAGAACACCCCAAAGTGTACACCGCCATTCGCCTGCACTACAAAATAAAGATGAAGCCCGAGGACCACGATAAAATGGCCAAAGCAGTTACCCTGTCAAAAGAAAAATATTGCGGAGTAAGTGCCATGCTGGAAAAGGTGTGCCCCATTAGCTGGGAAGTAGAATACCTGTAAGTAAACGTTTACGGTTGACTAAGGGGCACAAAACACACATTAATTAATATGAAAGCCAGCGATTGTGAGAGAACTATCACCATATAAAACTAAAGCATCTCTGCTTTTCCTTAATGCTGAAGCTAAAAGAGGTTCACCTTTGTTTTCAAGGTAATCAACCGCAGCTGTAAAATTTGTTTTCATTGAGTTAAACGACTCAACAATTGTATAACCGTCAATGAATTTTTTTATCGCAAAATTGTCACAGTCAATTGATAGCTTCATATACTTACCAAGTAGAGCAGGTGCAAAATCATTATAACCAATAAACGTATGAGAATTATTTTCAGCTAATTTTTTGCCTAAATCAATTCCAGTTAGGCACGACATTGAGTAGAAAAAGCAATTTGTAAATAAATTGGAGTTTATATCAGATTCAATGTATGAACCACCATTTGCAGTAAGTTTGTTTTCAAGCCCATGAGAATATGCGACAAAAATAAAATTGCTCAAATTGATTGTAGGAATGAATATATCAATGTATGCTTGGTTGCATCTGTCGGAATTTATTTCATTCACTACAGACAAAGGAATTGCATGATTGATGTGGTTAATCAAATCAGCTTTACTTTTCTCAAAATAAAGCCCCAAAGTAACATTGTTATGGTCAAAAGCGATATGAAAGTTAGCCATCAATTTTCTTTTTTCCTCTTGATAACATGTCTATTGCTAAAAGCAATATGTCTTTTTCAGTTTCCATTCCAAAAGGCGTTTTTAATCTTATTTCTTGAAGTATTTCATTTAACGAGTAGGACTTACCATCTCTTGATAAAATATAGGGTGATTGCTTTTCACTTTCAGGATGTAAACTAATCCATTGTTCTAATGCACTATCAATTCTGATGTCAAGTTGGTGAGAAGCAGAATTTACTTTACTCACTATTTTTTCAATATCATCAGTGCTACTCATAAATGCAAGTGCATCATTGTTTATCATGCTTTTCAAATCTTCTCTATTAATATCTTCTAATGCACTTGCTGTCCAAATTATCACATACACTAATGAAGTTTGCTTCCGTATTCCTTCAAACACTTGCACTCCAGACGGTTCACCTGCTTTAAAATTCAAGTCAAGAATGACTACCATTTTTTGAGACAAATTATCTAAAACATAATTCAATCCTTCTTTAGATTTCTTCTTTAGGATTACATTATCAGCCCCATATTCTTCTCTCAAAACAACTAACAAAGGGTCTTTTTCTAGAATGTCATCGTGTATGACAACAATTTTAGTAGTTTTCATTATTCATTTTTTTTAAATGGTAAAGTTATTTTGAATGATGCTCCTTTCGGTTTGAATTCGCTTTCTTTAACTTCAACTGTTCCTTTCAATGCTTCAATTCTTGTTTTCACTATAAATAAACCTAAGCCAGCTCCACCATGTTCCGCTGTAGTTGTATAATAAAGCCCGAATATTTTTTCTTCATCGCCTTCATTAATTCCATTTCCATTGTCAGAGAAAATGAAAATAAAATAATCATCTTCAATATAGCCAGTGCATTTGATTATTTTATTTTTTTCATTGCTCAACGCCTTAATAGAATTTGCAACAAGGTTTTGTATTATGTCTTGAAAAAATTTCTTATTAGCGTTAATTATAAAATCGTCTTTTATTTCAACAGTAACTTTTATGCCTTCATCTTGAAATGTTTGTTTGTAACCGCTATACAGCAATTCTTCAATTAACTTCTTTACACTGAAATCTTCAAAGTCAACATTGGAAGCAGCATAGCTCAACATGAAATCAATAACCTTATTCAAAGTATTCATTTCGTCATAAATCATCAAAGCATAATCCTTGAATAATTCTTCATACTTAGCGTTTGGAAAATTATTTTTAAAAAATTCTGCCATTCGCTTAATCTTTCCTAATGAAGTTCTAACTGCATGAGAAATACGAATAGCATAATCTTGCAAAGACATTAATGAGAAATAAATATTCTCCTTTCTAATAAACTCTTGTCGTTCCTTCTTTTGCTCACTAATTCCTTTTGAGATTGCTTGACTTACTTCAATAGCTTGTGTCTTTATGCTTTCCAAGACAGGCTTTAAAGTTGGGTTCTGGTTTTCAATACTCTCAATTGCTTCTTTAAAAAATTTCACATCCCTACCAGCTTTTTGCAAAGCTGATGTTGTGGTAACTCTTTTCAAAAGGCGTTCATAAATTTTCACTTGAGAGAACACATCAAGTTGCTCAATGATAAACTCCTTTAAATCTCTATACTCTGCATTATCTACAAAGTCTTGACGATTTGTTGCATCAATTATTAGTGGATTATCTTCTTTGGTAATATCAACAACACCGATTACTTCTCTTGTGCTGATTTTATTAAAAATATCTCTCCATAATCTTTTATCAATTCCAAGGACATCTCTTTGTTTATCTCTGTCATCTTCAAATTCTGCAAAAGGAGTTGTTACAACATTATCCCTATAAACTTTTACTCCATCAATTCTTTTATCGCTATCCTTATACGACTTTCTGAATCTTCTTTTTGCTTCCTCATCAAAAAAATACAGTTTTACACGAACAGGTCCAAAGGATTTTATATCTACCTTATCAGTAATTATTTTACCAGCCTTTGTATCAAATCTTAAAACTTCTTGCTTTCCACTTTCCTTATCAAAATCTATTGCAGCCTGATGTGATGAATATTTAATCGCATCTGCTTTCACCAATTTATTTGTGTATTCTTTATGCTCATTTGAATTCACATAAATATTGAACGGTGGATTTAGAGGATGAAAAGGAGAAACAACTTTCGTTAGCTCTTTATACAATCTGTCAATATCATTCTTTGTCCAAACTTCGTTTACAAAAGAGATTTCTAAAATTGTTCCTTGTTCATCAACTTTCCCAGGTGAAGCGAAAACAGGATTTTCAATATCAGTAAACAAAGTCAATTGACTTCCTTTTGATTTGCTTTCATATTCATCCCAGTTGATATTTACATTGAGCCACTCCTTATCACCTTTCTTCTTTGTTTTTATGATTAGGTTTCCGCCTAATTTATCAACTGCAAAACGACCTATTCCCTTTTCGCCTACAAATCTTCTATTGAATGGTTTTTCAGAATATAAAATTGTTCTTTTACTGTTTGTCCCAACAACCATCCATTTATTTTCAATGTCATCGTATGACATTCCAACACCATTATCCGAAATAGTAATTTTTCTATCGTCTGCGTTTATGGTAACATTATACAAATCCACATTTACTTGCGTAGCATTAGCATCATAGCAGTTTTTAACCAACTCAAATACGGCAGTAATACGGTCAGTAATTAACTCACGACCCAATAAGCGAAATGTATTTACATCAAAACGCCACTTTAAAAATTGGTTAGCTTTTGCCAATTTGATTGATGTGATTTTTTATGCTTTTTGCAATCGCAATACCCAAACCAACAGGAACTGCATTCCCAATTTGTCGTGCAATGTTAAGTGATGAAAATGTTCCATTTGGGTCAATGAATTTATAATTTTTTGGAAAGCTTTGTATAAGTGCTGCTTCTCTCAAAGTAATTGCTCTGTCTTGTTCGGGATGTCCAAAGCGACCATTACCAATTCCAGTGCAATAGGTTGTCATGGTTGGTGCAACTTCATTCCATTTCATTCTGCCATACACACTACGAAAAGTTTTTCCAGATTCTTTTTTATGACATTCAAGCCACAAACTTTTATCCCAATCTCTCCAAAACCCACCTTCCTTTGTTGCTTGTATTCTTCGCTTATTCAAGTCAGTCAACTTTCTTGCTCTGTGTAACGCATCCGTTGGATGAGACACACCATCTTCAACAGGTGGCAAATGTCCGATCGCATCTTTGACAGTTACATACTTTTTCCCTTTAACAGTTTTCTCTATCAGTTCAATCTTGCCATGCTTTGAGCCAAACAAAACCAAACGCTTTCTTCTTTGTGGCACACCATAATCTTGTGCATTGACAATGTAGTAACTGACAAAATATTTTTTGTCCTCCAATCTTTTGACAAAATCGTTAAACACTTTTCCATCATCAAATTTCATCAACAAAGGAACATTTTCCATTGATACAATTTCGGGTTCAACTTCATCAATCAAATTTGCAAACGAGTAAAGCAACTTCCATTTTGCATCGTTAGTTTTTGTTTGCGACTTATTAGAATTTCTGTGATTGTAAATAGAGAACGGCTGACACGGAGCGCAACCAACTAAAATTTTTCGCTTACCTTTGCTATACAATGAAACCAGTTCTTCTGACGAAAAAGCTGTTACATCTTTGTGTAAAAATTTTGACTTGTTGTTTTTTTCAAAAGCAAATTCACAGCTTTTATCAAAGTCAACGCCAGCATCAACTTTAAACTTTTGCTTAACAAAACCGTGTGTTAATCCCCCGACACCGCAGAATAAATCCACAACAGAGAAGTCCTCAAACGAAATTTTCGCTACATTTTTTGCCATACAAAGAAAATCCAAATAATGGCTGCTAAGTTATAACTTTTTCCCTTAAAAATAACCCCAAAATAAACCCACAAACATACATACTTTAATCAGCCGCAAAAGCCCACCACAAAGCAAAGTGCTTAAAAAGTGTATGTTTTTCCCACCCAAGAAGAATTTTTGCCACCCTCTTTTATTTCTCCAGCGCACGGGCTTACAGAAAACTTGCACCAATATCGCTTTGAGTGAAGAGTGCTTCTAAATAACTTCGTGCGGACTTGAAACATGACAACTTCATATGGACAGAAAGGCAGCACTTAACAGTGGGTTTAAAAAATTGGCGGTTCATTGGTTACAGAAAGTTCCGTTTCCCAATGTAACATTTGTGGAGCAGACAGTATAGTGCTCTGAAATACATCATTGAGCCCTCAGCTATCTTAATCTGCGACTTTAATTCTTAATACTTGCTTTTGAGTCTTTTTATCTGGAATATTACAGTAAGGATTTAAAGAATCAAAAAATGAAATCAATAATCTCTACATTTTTACTGATTGCTGCTTCGAGTATTGTTCAAGCGCAGTATCTGGTTCCGTTTTATAACGAAAAAGATCTGTGGGGCTTTAAGAATGATAGTGGTGAAGTTGTTGTGCAACCGATATATAGTTTCGCTAAAGACTTCTTTTTGGGGTTTGCCAAAGTAGTAATTAATGGTAAATGGGGTTACCTTAACAGTGCAGGTAAAGAAATAACACCCCTCAAATATGAAAGGCTCTCCAACAGTTATGATGACAGGGATGAGGAACTCTATGAGAGAGGTTACACCTACGTTAAGCTAAACAATAAATTTGGGTTTATTGACAGTACAGGTAAAGAAATTACACCTCTTAAGTATGACCAAGTCTCCTACTTTTATGCCGGGTACGGAATTGCTGTGGTGGAAATAAACGGTAAAAAAGGGTTAATTAATAAATTAGGAAAAGAAATAACACAGATAAAATACGATAGGGTAAGCTCTTTAACAGGTGGATTTGCAGAAGTATCAATAAACGGGAAATTTGGATTTGTGAGTAAAGAAGGCAAAGAGATTGAAGCAAAGTATGACTACGTGGGAGGTTTCTCAGAAGGCTTGTCTATTGTTTCCATCAACAAAAAATACGGCTTCATAAATACCAAGGGTAAGATAGCCATACCATTAAAATATGATAATGCCGCATCATTTGAAGAAGGCAAAGCCAGAGTATCCCTGGATGGTAAATGGTTCTATATTGATAAAAATGGTAATGAGGTAAAGCAATAGTGCTCACCCGCTCCTAGTCTGCTACTAAGGATTCTTTGTAGTTGCTTTTGTTACTTTTTATTACCAGTTTTACAGGAGAAAGAATGAAGGAAACGCAATCCACATCAAATGAAACCACGTAAAAATAAATATAGCGAACTACTAGATAATATCGGCTCTACACTGCAAAAAGCAAGGGAGAATTCCTTTAAAGCAATCAATACCGAATTGGTTAAAGCAAACTGGGAAATTGGCAGACATATAGTTGAGTTTGAGCAACACGGTAAAGAAAAAGCCGAATATGGAAGTTCATTGCTTACAAGCCTTGCAAATGACCTGAAAACAAGATTTGGAAAAGGTTTTAGTAAAAGCAACATTTACCTTTGCCGACAGTTTTATATCAAATACCAAAAATTCCAGACAGTGTCTGGAAAATTGAGTTGGAGTCATTATGCTGAACTATTAACCCTTTCAGACGACTTGGCGAGAAGTTTTTATGAGAAGCAATCAATTAAAGAAAATTGGACTTTCAGAGAAATGAAACGATAAATTGATTCTGCTCTATTTGAACGTTTAGTATTAAGCAAAGACCCTGCTATCTTTAGTTTTCGACTTATGATTATTTGTACTTGCTTTTGTTGTTTTTTATCACCAGTTTTACAAGACAAAGTATGAAGTAGCTTTTACAAGCTATGTTATTGGTACTTTATGAAACGACAAGAATACATACTTAAAATTGACAACCCCTGTGGACAGGATTGGGCATCAATGTCGCAGAACGGCATTGGTAAATTTTGCGCTCATTGTTCAAAAACAGTTGTTGATTTCACCAACTTGTCAGACATTGAAGTTATTAAAATTATTGAAAATACATCTGGCAAACTTTGTGGGCGATTAACAAATCAACAATTAAACAAGGTTTTAAGAACCAATCAATCCTCAAGTAATTCTCGGTTATACAAAATACTTGCAGGACTAATGCTAGTTGGTGCTACAAACAATTCAGTTGCAACAAATCATCCAACCTTACAAACAGAAATCTCACCACTTGTTGACAAAGAAGAATTATCTGAACATCATATCAATCGGAAAGAAATATTACCAGATAGTTCAAAAAATATCATTCAAGGGGTTGTTCTTGACTCTGAAACTAAAGAACCATTAATTTATGCCAGTATTACAGTTAAGGACACTAAAGTGGGAGTGGCTACTGACCAAGATGGGAAATTCAGATTTGAAATCCCTGACATTTTACTCTCCAACAAAATAATTTTAGTTGTTTCATATCTTGGTTACGAGAAAAGAGAACTTGTAATTAATCGGTCCCAATTACCAATCACAAAAGAAATACTTGTTATTCCTTCAAAATCAATTTTAACTGGTGAAGTTATTATTATAAAGAAAAAGAAATGATGGGAGGAAAATCAGTCCTACCTAATTCATTAAATGAATTAACAGCTACTATCACCGTATAACAACCCGCTTATAATCTGTCGACATACCGGTGAAACAGCCTATGCCTCCGGTAATGTTAGACTCAACGGTAACAGGTGTAGCAAAGGGGCCTCCGTTGCGGTTGGCATCATCAAACGATTCCCAGAAGTTATACGATAAGCGGTCAATCGAACTCATCCACAAATTCACGGTATCGCCTGCATTAAACCTGGTGAATAAGGTTTGCCTGCGGTATTCCCCGTTAATAAAATCATCGCTGAACGTAAACGCTCCCGTGTGAAATCCCCAGGTACGGATGTTGGAGTCGCTGCCGTTGCGGTAAATAATAAAATAGTTGTTGTTGATGGCTACCGGCTCATTGTAGTGCAGGGTGATGGTGGCTTCTTTGCGTTCACGGGTGTACGTCATGCTGTCCAAGGGCACCAGTGCGGGAATGGAAGTAGTGCCGCGTACACTTTTACCATCGGAAGTAATTTCAAGCAGGTACACATGGTTTTGTTTGCCCATCAGTTGTTGTGCAGGATCCATGTAGAACCCTCTTACGGTATCGGTACGCACTTCTACCAGTTGTTTGCGTGTACTTACATCCCAACTGGTATCAGCTCCGTTAACGGTTCCTTCAGTAACAAACACCTGAGCATCTTTTACGGGCACATACCCTCCGGCAGCACTGAAATAATCAACCGAGCGGGTAAGAATAACGTAGTTAAGCGCAGGGAAACGATCATTGATGTAAGCTTCCACCACCAGGCTGTTTGCATTGCCGGGTACATCTACCTCTATTTCTTCTTCGCAGGAGAAAAGTGTAACTACACCAAACAGGAGCAAGATTATTTTTAACGTGTTCTTCATTTTATAAAAATTTAAAACTCCAGCTTACTGAGGGCAAAATAGGAAACAGGTACACGGCATAGGCAGCCGGCTTGGCCTCATCATCCTCAGCAGAGAAATAAATGAAGTACGGATTCTTTCTGTTGTACACGTTGTATATGCTAAAGTTCCAACTGGATTCCCAGTGTTTGGTCTTTTTGCGCAGGTAAGTAAACGAAACATCCGCACGGTGGTAGGCCGGAATTCTAAAGTTGTTTACCGGTCCGTATTGGTCAATGTTATCGTAGCGTTCAGGAATACCCCATATGTTGTTTATACCAATGTTGAAGGCATAACGACCCGTGGGCAAGGTAAGTGCATTACCTGTTCCGTAAACAAATACAAAACCCACCTGCCAGCGTTCACTCAGTTGGTGGTTAATCACAACCGACATATCGTGCCTGCGGTCATAGCGGTAATCAAACGGGTTGCCGTTGTTAAGCGCATCAAACGTGCGGGTAGTTTTAGAAAGTGTGTACCCTATCCAACCGGTTGTTTTGCCTGTTTTCTTTTGAATGAGCAACTCCGTTCCGTAAGAAAGTCCGTCACCAAAAATCATCTCCCCTTCCAGGTTTTGGTTAATGAACAAATTGGCTCCGGGTTTAAACTCAATCTGGTTCTGCATGGTTTTGTAATAGTTCTCTACCGATACCTCAATTTTATTGTCGAGAAAGTTGCGGTAATAGCCGGCCACGTATTGCCAGCTTATTTGAGGTTGTACCAAACCTGAACTGGGCACCCACAAATCAGAAGGTAAGGTAGCACCCGAAGAAGTGGCTAAATGCAAATACTGATTCACTTTGGTTACCGAGGCTTTTACAGATGATTTATTGTTTAACTGATACCGTACATTTACACGTGGCTCAAGTCCCTGATAGAAGGCAACCGATTCTCCCGACTTCCATTGCAGCATACTGTCGGTTTCCTCTCCGTTGGCATCAAAGAGCATTTGCTCGTAAGGCCCCACCTGATTGAACAAAGAATAACGCAAACCGTAATTCACCAGCCAACGTGAGTTGATTTCCCATTCATGGTTTACATACAGTGCTCCTTCATGTGCATACTTTTTGGTAACGTCCACATCCAGTTTTACGCCACCCAATTCTCCGGTGGCTATACCCGGAGAAAACGTGTGAAAGATGTATTGCATACCTGCTTTAACTGTGCCTTTTCGGGGCAAGCGGTAAACCACATCACTTTTAAGTGTTACATCCTCGATACCGCTTTGCAGTATTAACTCACCTTGTGAAAAACCTGCCGTGGTTGATAATCGAAAGGTATTGTAACCTAAAGACGTGGCCATGCTCATGTTATCAGAAAACAGGTGTTGCCACTTGCCGGTAACAAATGAATTGCCCCAATCAGTTTTGATGCTCACCTGCCGTACATCATTGCCTTTAAAATTAAACACATCTCTGCCGGTATACGCAGTAAAACTGAGTTTGTCTTTTGCTCCCAGCTTAAAATCAAGTTTGGCGTTGAGGTCATAGAAATAGTAGCCGTTCCCTTTAAATGAATCAGGCAAAAAAGGTTGCACCAGCAAGTCTATATATGTTCTGCGCGCGCCCACACTAAAACTGCTTTTGTTTTTTTGTATGGGTCCGTTCACCGCCATTTTTGAAGAGATGAGTCCGATGCTGCCCGTGCCTTCCGTTCTGGTATAATTTCCTTCTTTGGTGCGTACATTGATAACTGAGGATAATCGTCCACCGTAATTGGCCGGCATGCCTCCTTTCACAATCTCCACATCCTGCACGGCATCTGTATTGAATACTGAAAAAAAACCGAGTAAGTGTGCGGGGTTGTATATCACAGCATCATCCAATAAAACCAGGTTTTGGTCAGGACCACCACCACGAACATAAAATCCGGTGCTTCCTTCACCGCCTGATTTAATGCCCGGCAACAGCGTAATGGATTTTAAAATATCCGTTTCCCCCATCACTACGGGCAGGTTTTTAAGCGTACTCATCTCCACTCGGATGGTGCTCATTTCTGAGCTCTTAACGTTTTCATCCTTCCTTCTTCCCTGCACCAGCACCTCACTGCCTTGCACAGCCAATGAGGAAAGATATATTTTCAAATCTTTCTTACCCGTAAACACCACAGTAGTAGTGAAGGTATTGTGACCAATAAACGTAACCTTTAACGTGTACTTGCCCTCTTTTACATCAAAGCTGAAACGGCCCTTGTCATCAGTAGCCACAACAAATTCCGTTTCATTTAAACTTACTGTGGCACCGGGTAGGATTTCCCGCGTAAGGGAATCGAGCACTGTTCCGCTTAACTGCGCATAACCGGGTAATGCCGCAATAAAAAACAAAAAGACTGAGCAGATTTTTTTCAGTTTATACCACATCATCTCTTATCAACATCGGCAGTATAGTCAATGTTTGCTGAACGAATGATTATTGTATATCTTCCTTTTTTCATCTTCTTGTATTTTTTGATAAAGAAGCGTTGGGTCTCGTTTGCGTTGATGTCAAATTCAAAGTTGTACTTTTTGCCTTTGGCTGAAGTCAGTTCTACTTTTATCGCCTGCTTGCTTTTGGAGTGGAAGGTGAGTGTGAGGTAAGATGAATTTACAGGCACTGAAATATCCAGTAACTCATCCGCTTTCATGGGGTGTTCTGCGTCACCACCCAGTATTTTGTTGGCCAGATTAAAATCAGGTATTCCGTAACCTCTGTACACATCAGGGTAAGCGTACTGACTGCCGCTCATGATGAGCGCCTGCATAATTTGCTGTGGTGTTTTGCTAGGATTAGCCTGATACAAACAAGCCAGCATACCGGCAAATACCGGTGCCGAAAACGAGGTACCATTAGACGGATACGCTGCTCCGTAGGGCGACATCACTATAGTCATCTCTCCCATAGTAGCCAGAGTAGGTTTGATACGTTTGTCTTTAGCCAAACCGATAGAACTGAATCCGGCATACTCTCCTTTCGCATCAACTGCTCCTATGGTAAATATGTTGTCGGCATCAGCAGGCACACCAATGTACTTCCACAAGCCGTCACCCTCATTACCCGCACTGTTTACTACCATAATGCCCTTGGCTGCGGCCATACCCGCTGCTCTGGATATTACGGCTGTTTTACCATCCAAATCGTTTTTGGTGTGGCTGGTTCGTTTATCATCAAATGTAGTATAGCCCAGTGACGAGGTGATAATATCTACTCCTGCACTATCTGCATACTCTGCAGCTGCCAGCCAGTTGTACTCTTCTACCAGATATTCTGTAGGAGCATCTTCACAACGCAACAACAGGTAAGAAGCGTTGGGGGCAGTACCCACTATTTTTCCCGGTTTGTAAGCAGCCATGCAAGAGAGCACATTGGTGCCGTGGTCATCATCCTCAAAAACTGTATCGTTCAATTGTACAAAATCATAAGTACCCATCAGATGGTCTGAACGCATAATAGGTTTAAATGCAGGCAATAGATGGTAGTTGCTAAAGCCGGCATCCAGCACTGCAATTTTTACTTTGCTGCCGGTAAAACCTTTTTGGTGCAACTTATCACCGTTACACATGGCAATTTGCTGATATGCTCTTCCGTAAAACTCTTTGCTATACGGAGCATACGTTATAGTGTCGGATTCTTTTTTCCCTTTGCGCGCATTCTCGTCAATAATGGCCATAGCTTCTGCCACCTTAAACCCAACGTCCATTTGAGCGGAGAGCCGGTCATAACCAATCAATATTACCTCTTTCACATAAGGCAGTTCTCTTACATTTCGAATATTGTTGGAATCAGAGAGGTAAATAACTGCACCGTTCATCCAGCGGCTGGTGTAGCGCAACATCACATCCTCTAAGCCCGTTAGTTTTTCGACATACTGAGGTGATACAGGCAAATCGGTTTCATCTAAACAAACACCCAAACGTTGCTTGCGTTGCATACTTGTAACAGATAAAAATTCCTTTGCCCTTTCTATGGTGTAAGGATTTGCTGCTTTATCTTTAAAACCTACCCAATACTTGAAGGTAACAATAGGTTGAGCCCATGCTGTTAAACCAAAACAGGATACAGCAAAAAATAAACTGAGTTTTTTCATGAATAAATTACGGAGTGAAAGAGCGCAAACGCTGGTAGTAACGATATCCTTTGGTTTCCGGATTGCCCTGATTATCGAATTGTGTTTCTAATGAATCAATCTGTTTATATACCAAACCCACCAAAGGGGCGTACCATTCAGCCCTGAAACGTTTTTCAATGAGGTTAGAATCATTTTCCTGAATTACTTCAGCCACATTAGCAAAGTTACCTGCGGGTGAGGAAAATGTTTTTGACGTGCTTCGGTAATAAAATTCAGGTTCGTTTGTGCGGGTGGTGTAAGCATATCCGTTCCAATCGGTATTGTTTTGAACCGGGAACACCAGTTTAATTATACGCTCACCATTTTCCACTACTTCTCCGGTATGTGTTTTCAAAACGGAAGTACCTGCCTTATTCAACACCCACTCCTCTGTATCATGGTTGCGGAAATACCACTCCAGTCGTTGATTGAGCTTGCCTGATAAATCATAAAAACTATCTGCAATAAGTTGACGCTTTTGATACGTATAGGTAATGATGGTATCTCTGAAATCATCGTATACCACACAGTCCACATCAAAAATTAAATCGTGCCCGGTGTTGGTAGGGAAATATTCGTATCCTGAACTGTATACTCCGTCATCGGTGCTGGATTTCTTGCAGGAAACCAACAACAGCGTAAGAATAAAAATGTAGTTTACCGCCTTTTTCACGGCCTCAATTTACATCAAAAGAGCTTTCAATCCAACCACCACCCAAAACATCATCCCCTTCATAAAACACAGCCGATTGGCCGGGTGCTATGGCATTTACCGGTGCATGAAACATCACCTCTACTCTGTTGTCGTGCTGGGTGAGGCTGCTCATGGTGCCGGCATCTTTGTAGCGTATTTTAGTGAGTGCTTCGGTATCATCAGGAATAGCGGCATACTTACCTAAATTGAGGCCACGTACCCACATCCCTTTTCTTTCCAACTCTTCTTTTTTACCCAATACAACAGTATTGGTTTCCGGTTGAATGTCTAACACAAACAAAGGTTCGCCCACAGCTATCTCCAAGCCTTTTCGTTGACCAATGGTATAAAAAGGATAACCCCGGTGTTTACCCATAACAGTTCCGTCACGCAACACAAAGTTTCCTCCGTTTACCTGCTCTTCTAAACCCTCTACCCTTCTTTTCAAAAATCCACGGTAGTCGTTATCGGGCACAAAACATATTTCATAGCTCTCGCTCTTTTTGGCAAGTTCCGTAAAACCTCTGTCAATGGCCATTTGCTTAATCTCCGTCTTGTGGTATTGCCCCATCGGAAAACGGGTTTTGGAAAGACTTTGCTGACTCAATCCCCACAACACATACGATTGATCTTTGTTCGCATCTTTGCCTTTTGAAATCACGTAACGTTCATTTTCCAAACGTACATTGGCATAGTGACCTGTGGCTATAAACTCGCAATCGAGCATTTCGGCACGTTTTAACAGCGCTTCCCATTTAATGTGAGTATTGCACAGCACACACGGATTTGGTGTACGACCGGCTATGTATTCATCTACAAAATTATTGATAACGAAATCGCCAAACTCTTCCCGTATGTCCAGTATCATGTGGTGAATACCATACTTTACTGCAATAGCACGCGCATCGTTAATGGAATCCAAACTACAGCAACCGGTTTCCTTCTTTCCGCCACCGGATGAAGCATAATCCCAGGTCTTCATGGTAATGCCTACTACCTCATACCCTTCCTCAGCCAACATTACCGCTGTTACGGTACTGTCAATTCCGCCACTCATGGCTACCAATATTTTTCCGTGTTTGCTCATTTGAGCTGCAAAGATAATCTTAAAGATTAAGATTGTAGAATGGTTTTAAATAAGATGATAAGCTACTGGTTAAAAGGCCTTATTGAAGATAAAAAGGCGGTTCTTCCTAAACAGTTTACTGCTTCTTTTCCGTAAGCATCAGATAGAAATACCCTGCAAGTCCTATCAGTAGACTGAACACCATTTGTCCGCCATGTATAAGAACAGCCAGGGCAAAACCCGCTTGTTCTGTTATGCCATAAATCACGAGTGTTTTGGTTACCATAAAATGATATGCCCCGAACCCTCCACCCTGAATGGGCAATGAGCGCCCAAGTGTACCGGCCACCATTACTACAAAAGCCTGTAGAGGTGATATATTTTCTGTTTCAGTAAAGGAAAAGGCCCACAAATAGGTCATCAGGAAATAACACGTCCAGATGCCGGCCGTGTAAAATGCAAATTGCCGCTTGCTTTTCACCTGCCTGATACTCTTCAGGCCGTCAACAAATGAATGAAGTTGAAGCTGACCGGATTTCCATTTGCTTATTTTTTGGACAATAAAATACAGCAACACCACTATTACCAACATTAACAAAAAGTAGTGAAGAGGTATTTCTGCCGAACCGATTTTCTCCCGTATAGGTTGATATATATTGGTCTTGGCAAAACCAAACAACTGCTTGAATTGAAGCAATAGCGCAGCCGACACAACCAATCCCAACATGGCAATGTCAACCAGCCTTTCCATGATAACAGTTCCGAGCGAAAGTTCAAACGGCACCCCTTCCCTTCGCCTGATAATGTAACAACGCGTTAACTCACCCAGTCGGGGAATGGCGTAGTTAATCATGTAACTTACACTAAGCGCAGAAATGGAATGAACAAAGGAGGCCTCTTTACCTGCAGCATGCAACAACAGTTTCCAGCGTTTGGTGCGAAACCAATAACTGGCATATGACACCAGCACAATACCAAACACATTGTAATACGTGCCACCGGAAATAATGGACCTGAAATTACCCCAATTTTGGTTGCGCACAGCAAAGTAGAACAAGGCTATACCAACACCGGTCAGCATCAAGGTCTTTATCCACTTCAGGTAATTTTGTGTCAACCTGTTTCCCAATTATCTTTTGATTAATATACTGAACACCGTTTCAAAAATATTTTTTAATAGTGCAAATATTCACTTTAATAGCAGATAAGTGCAACCGCATTTAAAGTAAAGACAGAATTAATCCGGCCCCAACAAACAATTTGTATCGGTATACATGTTTAGTGTATTAAAATTACCTTTGACCTATGACATTTAAAATTTACACCAAAACCGGAGATAAAGGCGAAACCTCTTTGATTGGCGGAGTGAGAGTACCCAAGTACCACCTGCGTATTGAAAGCTACGGAACTGTGGACGAGTTGAACTCTTATATTGGTTTGGTGAAGGACATGATTACCAATGCGCACGCCAAAGAAGTATTGTATGAAATACAGGACCGCTTGTTTACCATTGGTTCCGTGTTGGCTTCTGATCCTGAAAAATCAAAAATGAAAATACCTGATTTACATGAAACAGATGTAGAACTGCTGGAAAAAGAAATGGATGCTATGGATGAGAATTTACCTGAACTGAGAAGTTTTATCCTACCTGGCGGACACCCGGCTGTTTCTACTGCGCATGTGGCCAGGTGCATTTGCCGCAGGGCTGAGCGTTTGGTTGTTCACTTGAGCAATGAATCACAGGTGCCCGAAATAATTGCTGTTTACCTTAACCGGTTATCTGATTACCTGTTTGTGCTGTCGCGCAAAATTGCTACTGATTTTAATGTGGATGAAATTCCTTGGCGCCCCCGTTTGTAATCTCACAGGTTTAGTTTTAATTTGACAAAAAGAATTCAGAATGAAAAAAATACTACTTACTACAGCTTGCATACTAACCTTGGGCACATGGGCCATGGCTCAAACTAAACCGTCTGCCACTCCGGCCAAACCATCCGTTCCTGCACAAAAGCCTGCCCCAGGCAAACCGGGCACTGCAGGTAAACCCGGACAACCCGCAGCACCAAAAGTTGTTCCCATTGATACCTTGTGGATGCGCGAAAAAATCAAGTCTTACTACACCGATTGTTATACCGTAAAATCAATACCTAACTCATGCGACTCTGCTGTTTACTGGGGACAGGTCTATTTCGCCACAGTAAAATCAGAGGACCCGAATGCCGGCTATTACAGGTGTTTAGCAGCCTTTCATAAATTCAACAATATCCTGTTCGAAGAAACACAAAAGAACAAAGGCAAATCAACCAGCGGAATTAAAAATACAGATGCCGCCATTGCTGCGCTTCCCAAAGAACGCAAAATGGAACTGGTTAAAATTGCTGAATCAGCCAAAACTGAGATGCTGTGGTACACTCAGGTTTACAACACAGAAGAAAAATCCATGTTTCGTTTAGGTGACGTTACGCAGAAAATGGGCATAGTGGACGAGTACATCAAGAAGCTGAATAAATAAGTTTTATAAGGGTTCTCAGGTCTTTCTCAGAAGTCATTTTGTAAGCTGTTCAATGCGTTCTTTAGAAAACTTCCAAGAGTTTGGAATTTTGTCTATTGTACCAAAGCCTATAGCAATTTTTCGTTTCCAAGTATGATTTTCATAAAGAATTGTAGCCCCATTATTATTGGCAGTTTCTTTTAACCGTTTTGCAACTTCTTTAGGTGTTGCAAGATATATTCTTGGTAAAATGTCAATTGGTACATTTTGTAATTGAACAAAACAAAATATTGTCTTAGAGCTATGCTTTTGTAACCATTTATCTATTGCGTCTTTATAGTCTGCTTTACTTTTTGTTAAAAATTTTTGAGTTAAACCCCAATAACCTTCTTGACTTCCTTTTACAGAAACTTTATAGAGTTTATCGTCACCTTTTGATATTATTAAATCGTATTCAGGTTGGTTGGCTCCATATTGAACTGAAACATCATAACCAAGTCGAGCAAACTGTCCAGCGGCAATTGCTTCTGCTGAGACTTTTACGTGAAAAGGAGCTAGTTTTTCGTTTTGCCTTGTCATAGTTGATTTTATTTTTTAAATGAAGTCCATTGTTTTTTTACATCATACTCAACAATTGCCTTGTCATAACTAAATCCTATTGGGTCCCCTGTTTGCAGTTCGAGATTAAAAAGAGCATATTCTGGTTCATAGTCTAAATACAAGTCGTCTATACCTTCAGTCTTTATGCTAAACTCAATAGCATCATTGCACTTCCATGGTGAATTTGTTGTAATATTTCTTTTAAAACCACACTTGGTTTCCCAAAATTTACATTTACTTGAACCTATTACTGATTTGTCTTTGTAAATTATTTTAAGGTTGCCTTTTAATTTCCCACTTGTTAAAGTTTTACCTGTCTTATTTTTTATTTTCCCTTTAATCAAGTAAACAATTTCCTTCTTTCCACGATTGCCTTTTTTATATTGATTGCTAATTTCATTTTTTGTTAAATCAACTACCTCAAATAATGTGTCATCGTCAAGCCTTGTTAAACCATATTTATAACTTAAATATTCGTCTTGATTCACGTACTTAACGATGTTAGTTTTTATATTGGCTTCCCATCTGTGTCCCCACCCAATGTTGTCGGTAAATGCTACAAGATAAACGTCCGCATCAGAGGTGCTTGCAGAGTTCCATTCGTATTTAGTGTTTGGGTCTTCTTTTGCGATTTTGTTGGCAAAATCTAACCAAGTAGAATTTGGGTCTAGACCAGAACCTGCGCCCAATTCGTTTTGAAGTTCTTGTTGAAATAATTTAAAAAGTGGATTGTCTGAAATGTCCTGCTGAACAAATTGAACTTGTGATTTTTGAACAATTTCAATGGATTGTTTCTTACCTCTGTCACATCCAATATATATCAGAGATATTGTCGTAAAAACTAACAGTCTCAAAGTTGAAGATTTTATTTCCATAGCTTACTATTTATTTCTTCTTGGCATATCCATTAACTACCTGACAACAGCACCTCTGCCAGCAGTAAATCCTCCGGTGTGGTTATTTTAATGTTTCGATAGTCGCCATCAAAAAGGTAAACACGTTCTCCTGAAACTTCATATACCGATGCATCATCCGTGAATGAGGGAGAATAATTAGCGGCATAAGCTTCCCGTATGGCCTGTAGTCTGAATACCTGAGGGGTTTGAACAAGTACGTAATTGTTGCGTTCTACTGCCTTACTGCCGTTTTCATGCAACACGCGTAAAGAATCTTTAGGCTTAACAGCCACTATTGCCGAACCGAGTTGCTCTGCCTGAGCATAGGCTCCGTTAATGATGGTGTCGGTTACCAAAGGCCGCACACCATCGTGAATAGCCACCAATGCATCCGTCTCTTCAATAGCAGATAAACCGTTGAGCACAGAATGGTAACGTTGCTCTCCTCCGTTTACTACAGAATGCGGCACCTGAAAATTAAACTCCTCGCAAAGGTTTTCCCAGGTAACGCTGTGCATCTCCGGCAAAACCAGTATCAATTGAATGGCTGCATCTGCCTGATGAAAACGTTCGAGGGTGTGCATTAAAACAGGCTTTCCGGCCACAGTTAAAAACTGTTTAGGTACTTCTGTACCCATTCGTTGTCCTTTTCCTCCGGCAACAATAATGGCGTATCGGTTCATAAAAAAAATTGCCCCACTTTTGGTAGGGCAATTTATACGTATTGATGGAATTTCGATATTATAAAATCAGCATGGCATCACCGTAAGCCAGAAACTTGTATTTTTCTTTGATGGCTACTTCGTAAGCATGCATCAGAAAATCATAATCAGCAAAGGCAGCTGCAACCATCATCAACGTTGATTCAGGTGCGTGAAAGTTGGTAATAAAGGCATTGGCAATGTTAAAATCAAAGGGAGGAAACAAGAAAGTATCGGTCCAACCGGTAGAGGCATTTAAGGTTTGTGTAGAAGAAACCGATGATTCAATCGCACGCATCACGGTAGTTCCTACAGCAATAACCCGCTTTTTATCATCTACCGCTTTGTTTACCATGCGGGCACATTTTTCGTTGATTTCGTAAAACTCCGAATCCATTTTGTGCTTGGTAAGATCTTCCACTTCAACCGGGCGGAATGAACCTAAACCCGAGTGTACAGTTAACTCAGCAAACTTGGCTCCTTTAATTTCCAAACGCATCATCAACTCGCGAGTAAAGTGCAAACCTGCTGTTGGCGGGGCTACAGCTCCTATGTTTTTTGCATAAATGGTCTGGTAACGGATTTTATCATCTGCTTCAACGGGGCGATCAATGTAACGTGGCAATGGTGTTTCACCCAGCTTATCTATTAAACCACGAAACTCTTCTTCCGGGCCGTCAAAAAGAAAACGGATGGTACGACCGCGTGAGGTAGTATTATCAACCACTTCAGCCACTAAATCATCATTTCCGAAATAAAGTTTATTGCCCACACGAATTTTACGGGCCGGGTCAACCAAAACATCCCACAAACGTTGTTCGTGGTTTAGTTCGCGTAATAAAAACACCTCAATTTTAGCTCCTGTTTTTTCTTTGCTACCGTAAAGACGAGCCGGAAAAACGCGGGTATTGTTCAGAATGAAGACGTCCTTGTCATTAAAAATGTTCAGAATGTCTTTGAATTGCATGTGCTCGATTTTCTTCTTGTCGCGGTGAAGCACCATCAAACGGGCCTCATCCCGAACGGGTGAAGGGTATTTAGCAATAAGATTTTCAGGAAGATTGTACTTAAATTGAGATAATTTCATCAGTGCATATTTTTGGGAGGTGCAAAGGTATAATTATAGCCCATTTAAACAAATGCTAAAAAAACTAAATGCTGCCCTCTTTCTTTTGTCAGCTAAACGCCTCCGTTGGTCGAAAAGCATAACTAACGCTGTAAAAAACGCCCTGCTCCGTTAACTTTGCATCAGTGAAACTGATCATATTCCTCCGTCTTATTGGTGAAAGTATAGCCATTGCTTTGCAGGCTTTGCGCATGAACAAGTTGCGTACTTTCCTTTCTATACTGGGTATAACCATAGGTATTTTTTCCATTATAACCGTGCTGGCCATTGTTGATTCTATGGAAAGATACCTGCGCAACAACATCAATTCACTGGGCAACGATGTAATCTTTATACAAAAGTGGCCCTGGTACGAGGAGAATTACCAGTGGTGGAAATACATGAGCCGCCCTATTGCCACTGAAAATGACTTTAAAGCGGTGAGCAAAAATTCAGGATATGCCGGAGCCACAGCCCTGCTCATTAACATTGACAGCAAACTGTTAAAGTACGGCCCGAATACCATTTCCAACATAACCGCTTTGGGTGTAACGCATCAATGGTATGAAACCAAAAACTTCGACATTGAACAAGGACGTTATTTCACCGAGGCCGAATCTAACTCAGGCCACACAGTGGTTATTATAGGCGCTGAAATTGCAGCCAACCTGTTTAACGGCATGGAGGCCATAGGCAGGCAGATTCGTATGTCGGGGCGACCCATGACCGTAATCGGTGTGTTTAAACGGGAAGGCCAAAGCCTGTTGGATAATTCACTCGATAACATGATTGTGATGCCTTACAGTTATGCCGTGAGTATATCCAAAAAAGACTCGGAACGAAACAACCCCACCATTATGGTTAAGGCCAGAAAAGATGTTCCGTTAGGTTTTCTCGAAGATGAACTTCGCGGTATTATGCGCTCCAACCGTAGAATTAAACCGGGATATGACGATAACTTTGCTTTAAACAAAACAACACTGCTGGCCGGTGGTATTGAACAACTGTTTGGTATTGTGGGCGTGGCCGGTTGGGTAATAGGTAGTTTCTCTATTCTGGTGGGTGGCTTTGGTATTGCCAACATTATGTTTGTATCAGTTAAAGAACGTACCAACGAAATAGGCATTCAAAAATCACTGGGTGCTAAAAATTACTTTATCCTGCTGGAGTTTTTAACTGAATCAGTTACCCTGTGTATTTTCGGTGGCTTAATGGGACTGCTGCTGGTTTTTGGCGGAACGGTTGTGGTAAGTAAACTCTTCGATATGCAGATGGTACTCTCGTTCACCAATGTAGTTACCGGAATTATTATATCCGTTGTCATTGGTATCTTTTCCGGGTTTGTGCCGGCACTTAATGCATCCCGACTCAATCCTGTAGATGCTATGCGGGCAAAGTAAACAGCTTATTTTTTAGTGCACTACGGCAGGCAATAAACAGTAGCATAGGCTTTCCGGCCACCATCAACAACAAACAAATCATACTGTAAAAAACAGTGTAGTCTGATTGAACCAAAGCAGAAATACCTGTACCTGAAAAAGCTGAAACAGCTGTAAAAAAATGCACCCCGATAAATGTGCCCGGTTTCACTACCCACAAAAGCAGGGTGGCTGAAAGAATGCATAACAGCGCGTAGTATACCACCGACTTAGCCGTGTGCAACAAAGCTGAAGACATTTGCACGGAATACCTTTTAGCCAAAAGTACCCATACCATTAACGTAGTGATTCCCCCTCCTGCTGCGGCAAAAGAACTACCAATGAACATAAAGATTGCAGTAACAGCCAGCAAAAGCAGATTGGAACCCAACTCCTCAGGAGCTATTAAACTGAACCCTGCACTGCGCCAACTCACCGATTGAAACAAACTGTAAATTCCTTTTACCACCGCTTTATCTGTTGAGGCTACAGGTTGGTTAGGCAAAAGATAAAACAATACAGCACCGGTAAGCAATAAACCAACGGCTGCAAATAAAGATACACGCGTGATGGCCTCCCATTTAAGTTCAGGCTGCATTAATCTTTCACGTAGTTTACGGATAGAATACATATCAAATATCACATAACTGCTCAAACTCCCGGCAAAAATTACCGGTGTACACACCAGTTGAATAAGAAACGCCTGTTGAAGCGCAACACCGTTAAAACCACCTGCTGTTAAGGTAAAACCCGAATGCGTAAAAGCCGATACAGCCATAAAAACCGAATGGCAGATTTTCTCCAGAGGTGAATGAAAAATCATTTCAGCGTTCCACAATATATTTAAACCAACAATGGCCAACAATTCAATAAGAATGGTAAAAAAAACTGCTCTGCGCAGGTTTTTCCATAAATCAAACTGCCCGTGATAAACACTGATTAAACTCCCTCCTACCCACATGAACAGCAAGGCTGAAAGTTGCATGAGAACAGCCACAGTAGTTTGCGAAAAAAAGGATAATTCCTCTAAACCATCTGCATACAAAAGCGGGCAGCCACATACGGCTGAAACGGAAAGTGAAACAGCAGTATAAAATCTTTCACCTGAAATAAACAACAACAAACTACCACCCAAAAGCAGGGTAAAAAAACCTATAAGAAGTGTGCGTAAAAGTTGCTTAACAAAAGATTCAGCAGGTAACATACTGTTAGGCTACAGTTGGTACAATTGAGCCTCAGCAGCAAAACGTTTTTTATCAATAGGCACCACCCCTACCTGCTCGCACACCAAACCTCCGGCCAGGTTAGCATAAGCTGCTACCTGAGAAGCAGAACAACCTGCGGCAAGGGCAAGAGTAGCCACACTAACCACCGTATCTCCCGCACCTGATACATCCGATATTCTGCGGATATGTGCCGCAATGTGGTACATCTTTTTATTGCCCTCGGTAATGGCTACACCATCTTCTGATAGGGTTACCATCACATGTTTAGCCTTTAGTAAATTCTTTAATTGAAATATAGCCGACTCCAACTGGGTATGATTTTTTAAATCGGTATCCAGTTTTAATCCTTCCCGCAGTTCTTTGAGGTTAGGCTTAAATAAAGTGACTCCTTTATAATTTAAGAAGTTATTTTTCTTCGGGTCAACCACTACAGGAATTTTGCGTTTAGTTGCTTCTTTTACTACCTGTTCAATTATGCGAGGAGTAATAACGCCTTTATCGTAATCTTCAAAAATAATGGCCTGAACTGACTTCATCTGCTTAAGCACAACCGATAACAAAGCCTTTTCATCTTTGGTTGAAAGCGGTGTGGTCATCTCTTCATCCACACGAAGCAAATGGTGGTTGCTGCCCATCAAACGCGTTTTTACTGTACTGATGCGCTCTTTGGAAGTAATTAATCCGGCTGCATTCAGTCGGTGTTTTTTCATGAGTTCAAGTACTGATGCGGTGTACCGGTCATTCCCAATCACAGCACACAACACAGGTTCAGCACCCAAAGCCTGAATATTCAAGGCAACGTTGGCAGCTCCGCCCAAGCGGCTTTCGGAATGTTTTACGTTCAAAATAGGAACAGGAGCTTCAGGCGAGATGCGCTCCACCTTGCCGCTGTAATACGCATCCAGCATCACATCACCAATGATGAGTACTTTCAGATTTTTGCAGGTATGTAAAAACTCTTTTACGTTCACTTCAGTTCACTTAATGCTTCTTTGATTCTGCTCAGTGCTTTTCTCAGGTTCTCTTCACTGGCCGCATAAGAGAAACGGATATAGTTGCCATTACCAAATGCCTCACCTGTTACCAGCGAAACATGCGCATGGTTAAGCAGGTACATACACAACTCCTGAGCATCCGATATAATTTTTCCTTCAAATGATTTTCCGAAGTAATAACTCACATCCGGAAATACATAAAAAGCACCGGTTGGTTTATTCAGTTTGAATCCCGGTATTTCTTTCATCAGTTCCAAAACCAAATCTCTCCTTTTGCGGAATTGCTCACGCATATCAAAAGTTGGCTTTAGATCAGTCGTGATGGCGGCCAAAGCTGCGCGTTGTGCAATGGAACAGGTACCTGATGTAAACTGTCCCTGTATTTTTTCACAGGCTTCAGCAATCCACTTGGCCGCACCAATGTAACCTATGCGCCAGCCCGTCATGGCAAATCCTTTGGATACTCCGTTAACGGTAATTACACGTTCAAATATTTCAGGAAACTGCGCAATGCTTTCATGTTTGCCTTCGAAAGTAATGTGCTCATAAATCTCATCTGCTATAATGTAGATATCGGGGTATTGTGCAAACAAATCAGCCATTGCTTTCAGTTCTTCTTTTGAAAAAACCGAACCTGTAGGATTACAAGGTGATGAGAACATAAACAACCGCGTTCGTGATGTTATAGCCGCTTTTATCTGCTCTACTGAGGGCTTAAAATCATTTTCAACTGTGGTGTGTACAAATACGGGAACACCCTCAGCCAGTTTAACCATCTCTGAGTAACTAACCCAATACGGTGTAGGAATAATCACCTCGTCTCCGGGATTAATTAAAGCCAATACGGTATTCATAATGGCATGTTTGGCTCCGGTGGAAACTACAATCTGGTCAAACGGGTAATTGAGGTGGTTATCGTTTTTGAACTTTTCACTGATGGCTTTCCTCAACTCCGGATAACCGGGCACGGGTGTGTAAAAAGTAAAACCATCGTCAATCGCTTTTTTTGCCGCGTCTTTGATGTGCTGCGGAGTTTGAAAATCAGGCTCACCAAAACTCAGGTTGATGACATCTTTCCCCTCTGCTGCCAAGGCTCGGGCCAGTTTGGCCATACCAATGGTTTGCGACTCCTGTATTCTATTTAACCTCTCGGCCGGATGTTGCATATTTTCTATGTTAAAATGCGAATATAGTGGCTATGCGACAATTGAACCTTGTTTATACCCCCGTATTTGTGCAGAACCCGCTCAAATAGTCCACTAAAGTAGAGTTCACAGAAAATCACGAAATAACAAGAGGTCAAAGAACCCAGTAAAATCAAGCCTCACAAGATTATTCTGAAAATATTTTCCACCAAATGCTTGGAATTGTCTAAAATTATGTAATTTTATAATTCGATAGAGATTAAATAGTAAACATTTTTTGCGTTGATTATATAATATGAGCACCTGAAGTATACACCATTAAAATACAACTGCCATGAAAGCAATCATCTTAAACCAATTAAGCACCAGCATCCGCAGCGATGACTCGTTTCTTTTTGTAATTCTGATTATTTCATTTCTGGCTTTGCTGGTGGGGGTTCATTATTTCATAGTGCATTATGCACAAATCAAGCAGGCATTCTTTAATTACCTCAACACCTACTACTCCATGCTTTCGCGTGATGAGGAGTAGCCTGTAATTTTTTCAGTCAGCTCTTACCGCACTGCTTAAGGCTTTTGCCTGTTCCTTCTGTCGCTTTGTCTTTTAATTTCCACTGAACCTCCTTTTTTCAAGACATTTTTTCAGCAAATTGAGGCTCATTTTGTATTGGCCATTCTTTTGAGCAATGCAGCACAGGAGTAAAACCAACGAAAATGAATTTTAACAATTATACTATCAAAGCGCAGGAAGCTGTGCAAAAAGCTTTGGAGATTGCATCGCTCAACGGCCAGCAGGCTATTGAAACAGGCCATCTGTTACAAGGCGTGCTAAGCAGTGAAGATACCATTGCTGAATTGCTGCTGAAAAAACTAAACGTAAATGTACCACGCGTAAAAGAGGCCCTTGAACGAATGGTTCAAGCTTATCCTAAAGTAAGCGGTGGAAATCCGTACCTGAGCAATGAGGCCAATCAGGTGCTTATCAGAGCCACCTCTTCGCTCAAAGAATTTAAAGATGAATACATCACACTAGAGCACTTACTCATCGGACTCATCAGCGGAAAAGACCAGGTAGCCTCTCTTTTAAAAGATGCCGGTGCCACAGAAAAAGACCTCAAAAAAGCCATTAAAGACAATCGTGGTGATAGCCGTGTAACCAGCCAAACAGCTGAGAACACTTACAACTCATTGGCTAAATATGCCAAGAATTTAAACGAACTGGCCGAGAGCGGTAAACTTGATCCCGTAATTGGTCGCGATGAAGAAATAAGACGCGTGCTGCAAATCCTCTCCCGCAGAACCAAAAACAATCCGGTACTGATAGGTGAACCCGGTGTAGGTAAAACGGCCATTGCTGAAGGTCTTGCCCACCGTATTGTGAGTGGTGATGTTCCGGAAAATCTTAAATCGAAAGTAATTTATTCCCTTGATATGGGTTCACTGATAGCCGGTGCTAAATACAAGGGTGAATTTGAAGAACGTTTAAAAGCAGTTGTAAAAGAAGTAATAGACAGCGATGGAGAAATCATTTTGTTTATTGATGAGATTCATACGCTGGTAGGTGCAGGCGGTGGCGGAGACAGTGCCATGGATGCCGCCAATATTTTAAAACCGGCATTGGCCCGTGGGGAATTACGCTCCATTGGTGCTACTACTTTAGGCGAATACCAGAAATACATTGAGAAAGACAAAGCACTGGAAAGACGTTTCCAAAAAGTGTACGTAGATGAGCCCGATAGTGAGGATGCCATTTCCATACTGCGTGGTTTAAAAGAACGTTATGAGGTACACCACAAGGTGCGAATTAAAGACGAAGCCATTATTGCGGCTGTAGAACTTTCACAACGTTACATCAACGATCGTTTTTTACCGGATAAGGCCATTGACCTGATGGATGAAGCTGCGTCTAAATTGCGTTTGGAGATTGACTCTGTTCCGGAAGAACTGGACGAACTCAACCGCAGAATTATGCAGTTGGAAATTGAACGCGAGGCCATCAAGCGTGAAGGCGATAATGACAAAGTACAAACCATCTCTGAACAACTTGCCAACCTGAATGAGGACCGCAACTCCTTAAAAGCAAAATGGCAAAGTGAAAAAGTAGTGGTGGAAGGCATACAGGTTAAAAAAGAAGAAATAGAACAACTGAAGCAGGAAGCAGAACTGGCTGAGCGCGCAGGTGATTACGGCAAGGTTGCCGAAATACGCTACGGCCGCATCAAAGAAACCGAGGAGGCTTTGTTGCAACTGCAAAGCAAATTGAACGAAGCGCAGGGCGACAATGCGATGGTGAAAGAAGAAGTAGATGCCGAAGACATTGCCGGTGTGGTAAGTCGCTGGACGGGTATTCCTGTTACCCGCATGCTGCAAAGCGAACGCGAAAAACTGTTGCACCTGGAAGAAGAGTTACATAAACGTGTTGTGGGTCAGGAAGAAGCTATTGCTGCCATAAGCGATGCCATACGCAGAAGTCGCGCAGGATTGAGCGACCCTAAAAAACCCATTGGTTCATTTATATTTTTAGGAACAACCGGTGTGGGTAAAACTGAACTCGCCAAAGCACTGGCTGATTTTCTCTTTAATCAGGAGAATTCTATGGTGCGTATTGACATGAGTGAGTACCAAGAAAAACATACGGTATCGCGCTTAATCGGAGCGCCTCCGGGATACGTAGGCTACGATGAAGGCGGCCAACTGACCGAGGCTGTTCGTAGGCGCCCCTACTCTGTTATTCTGCTTGACGAGATTGAAAAAGCACACCCTGATGTATTTAACATATTGTTGCAGGTATTGGATGACGGACGCTTAACCGATAACAAAGGCCGCACAGCCAACTTTAAAAATACCATCATCATCATGACCTCCAACATGGGGTCACACCTTATACAGGAAAACTTTGAGCTGGTTACAGAAGCCAACCAGGATGAGGTAATGGCCAAAACCAAAAATCAGGTATTTGACCTGTTGAAGAAAAGTATTCGACCTGAATTTTTGAACCGCATTGATGATGTGATTATGTTCACACCGTTAAGTAGAGAAAACATACGCGCCATTGTCGAGTTACAATTTGAAGGCGTTCGCAAAACACTGGCACAAAACGGTATTGAATTAAATGCTACCGAAGAGGCTATGGACTGGCTGGCACAATTGGGTTTCGACCCGCAGTTTGGCGCACGCCCGTTGAAACGCGTAATGCAAAAACGTATTCTCAACGAGCTATCGAAACAGATATTGGGTGGTAATATTAAAAAAGACAGCAGCATTTTACTCACGCTTTCTGATAAACATGAGTTTGAGTTTAAGAATGATGAAGCAGAAGGAAAATAAAAGTCCTGAAAGGAAGAACTACAATACAGACGGGTGCAGCCCGTCTGTATTAGCATTGACTTGAGGAGTGACAACAAACGAAAGGCTTTGATAGAACAACAGATTATATACTAAACACTTCCGTTCTCCGTTTGGTATGCATGAAAAAATACATATTAATTCTGCTTTGGGTTTCTGTTGTGAAAATGAGCTATGCACAAACCGGTGAGTCCTCCTGCCGGTGCACACTAAAACTGTACAACCTGATTACAAACGAACCTGTAACCAAACACTACACAAATCCTTATCATTACTCTAATACAAAAAAGATAGAATACCTTCATCCGACTTTTGCAGTGGAACTCATAAACAAAAACGGAAAAACACATGAGTTTGAACTTACAGAATACTTAGGAAACTCACAAACCACATCAAATTTCTTGGATTCCCTCCCATACTCCACAGATGGTGAAACACGATATAAAACCCGTTTTGCCTTAAGATATGAATACGCTTTTGTTTCCACCTCCTCCGAGAAGAAAATCAGGTTGTCATTGGGTGCCGGGGCAGGAATTTATTATTACAAAGACCGATACATCGGCAGCTTCGTGTATACACCTTTTACTTATGCAATGCCAGATAAAGAAGTCAATATGGGCGTGAGGGCTTATTTTATTCCGAGGCTTCAGTGGGCAATGGGCAAGCGATTTAATTTAGACCTGAATATACCTGTTTGTTTCGCCCAATTGAATAACTATATCATGCGGGTTCCGAACCCTGCCCTAAAGGCTAGCGAACAAACCAACTCGACCATTGATTTTAATGTGCTTCCCAAACTTCTGTCTGTGCGTTTAGGGGTTGGATTACGAATTTAAAATGGCTGGCTATTAACTCTTTTAGCTATAGTTAAGTCCATACAAACCACCCTTTCAAAATAAACAACCAATCCCGGCCTTAAATTGAATGATGCTGTAATGAACTGGTGATAGTTCCTTAAACTTATACCCTCTGTTTGAGTAAAAAATATTGGTTCTTATTAAAAAGTGAGAAAAACTCCCTTCCAACGTCATTTTCCATCTTTTATAGATATGAATTCGTTCACAGAAGCCAATGCTTTTATAAAAGGCCAATTTAGATGACTTAGCTTCTTGTATACCTTCATTATCCGGATAAATCGCACCCCAACCGTCTGAAATTTTAAGAAAAGAATATCCGGTATTAAACACATGAGTCATGCCTACACGAATAGGAAAGTCAAGTCCTGAACCATTTTCAGGATTATTGTAAGCTATGACTTTAATTCCTGAATACAGGGTATTACACATAATATACCTTCCTTTTATTCCGCTCATATCTGTTACTGAACCATATGCAACCTCAGAAATATTCTTGTCTAAACTTGCCTGATTTGGCCGAAATGTATAGTGCTCGACCCCTGTGCTTAAACAAATCCTGGAAGTAAGGAGTCTTTGCCAATCTACACCCAATGCAAAACCAGGACTAAATACCGGGCCCGTTGTTCCTACCTGTATTGCAACACCTGAGTTAGCATACAAGAGGTCTTTATTTTGTGCAGACGTACTCATATAAGAAAATAAAAGTATGAGCACTAAGTAAAATCTTCGTCTATTCTGTAGCAAAAAAACAGTCATATACCAAATGTAATAAAATTACTTTGAAAGTCTTACACACATATGTCTTAAATTTACGAATACTTTGCATTTAATCTAAAGTTGTTCAACCCTTTTGATTAATCGCATCTCAAAGAATCATTCCTATAAACTTAGCACAAGGGCTGTGGTTCGTGTCTCACGAACCACTCTTCAATAACACACCACTCAAACTATAACAAAGTCCTGAAAGGACGCCATATTTTAAAGACGGGTGCAGCCCGTCTGCAAGACAAGCTGAGTTGATATAACCGCTCCCTTATAACTTAAACAATCTCTTCCTTATCTTTGCCCGAGATGAACAGCGAGCAACCCAACAACCCCTTGCACGGTAAAACCTTAGAAGCCATTCTCACCTACCTGGTGGAATATTACGGATGGCAAATTTTGGGTGATGAAATACGTATCAACTGTTTTACACACGAACCCAGCATTAAATCTAGTTTAAAATTTTTGCGCAAAACACCTTGGGCAAGAGCCAAAGTAGAAGAGTTATACATTTACACACTCAAACGCGGATAAGGGATTCTCCACTTACACACGACAACAGATGATTGATAACAAAAGAGAACACCCAGCCATAAAAACCAAATTACACCCGCGCAACAAACACCGTGAGCGGTATGATTTTAAACTGTTGTGTGCTGCTTATCCGGAATTAACTCCGTTTGTAGCTGTCAATAAGTACGGAGATGAATCCATTGACTTTTTTAATCCCGATGCGGTTAAAGTATTGAACAAAGCTTTACTTAAACAGTATTACAGCATTTCACACTGGGACATTCCGCAAGGATATTTATGTCCGCCCATTCCGGGAAGAGCTGATTATATTCACTACCTCGCTGATGTATTGGCTGCTGCGAACAAAGACAACCTACCAACGGGTTCAAACATCAGAGTGCTGGATATCGGTACAGGCGCCAACTGCATTTACCCCATTATCGGTACAAAGGAATACGGTTGGTCGTTTGTGGGCTCAGAGGTTGATGCAACTGCAGTGAATGCCGCACAAGCACTGATAGAAAACAACCCTGCACTTCGGGGGAAAATGGAAGTGCGTTTACAAAAGAACCCGCAGCATATTTTTAAAGGCATTATTCAACAAGGCGAACGTTTTGATTTAACCCTGTGCAATCCGCCCTTTCACTCCTCAGCAGAAGAAGCACAAGCAAGTACCCTGCGTAAACTGAGTAACCTGAAACAAAAGAAAATCAACACACCGGTATTAAACTTTGGCGGACAAAATAAAGAGTTGTGGTGCGAAGGTGGTGAAGTAGCATTCATCAGTAAAATGATACAGGAAAGCACCGAATTTGCCGACTCCTGTTTGTGGTTCACTTCCTTAGTATCCAAAGAATCCAGCCTCAAACCGCTGTATGCCGAACTTAGAAAAACCGGAGCTATACTGGTCAAAACGCTTTCTATGGGACAAGGGAATAAAAACAGCAGGGCACTGGCATGGACATTTTTATCGAAAGAAAAACAAATCAATTGGTCAAAAACGCGCTGGCAATAAACCTCTTTCAATAAACATTACATACCTTGTTTCTACTTACTTTTGTTCATGCATTTTAAACCGCCCTTTCTCGATAAAGAATTTCGTTTATCTGCCTCGCGTAGTGGCGGCAAAGGCGGTCAGAATGTAAATAAACTCTCTACCAAAGTAATGCTGGAGTTCAACATTGCCGCCTCGCTCCTGCTTACTGAAAAGGAAAAAGAAATACTTACCGAAAAACTATTTGCACGTTTGAACAAAGAAGGCGATGTGCAGGTGGTGGCACAAACTGAACGTACACAAATGGGCAACCGCCTTTTAGCGGTTAAAAAAATGTATGCTTTGCTCAACAAATGTTTTGTAGAAAATAAAAAGCGCAAGGCTACATCGCCTTCCAAAGGCTCGAAAGAAAGAAGATTGCAAAGTAAAAAAATGCGCTCGGCCATCAAAAATATGCGCAGCAATCAACTGCCTGAATAAGCACACTTCTGCTTAAAATCATCAAATTAGCTGACTAAAATCATTTACACCCTTTGCGGTGGAGTGTAGCTTGCGTCATCAAATTATTTAATTAATAGCTTATGCCACTCTACCGTCAGGCGGGTATCATTCCCGCGAAAAGACATATCGTTTTCCGCCAGCCCAATGGTAATTTGTACCATGAAGAGTTGGTAGGTACAGAAGGATTTTCCGGTCTCTCATCCTTAGTGTACCACTTACATCCGCCAACGCTGGTAAAAGAGCACGGAACACCTTACTCTGTTCGCCCTGAAATTGCGGTAACCGACAATTTGCAAGCCCGTAGTTTTATGGGATTTGATGTAACACCTGAAGAAGATTACATCTGGAGCAGAAAAACATTGTTCCTCAATAATGACATGACCATTGGTGTAGCTGCACCACGACAAAGCACAAATGATTATTTTTTCAAAAATGCAGATGCCGATGAAATGATTTTTGTTCACAAAGGATCAGGTGAACTGCACACCATGTACGGCAGCATCAAATTCGGTTACGGAGATTACCTGATCATTCCGCGAGGCACGGTATATAAAATAAATTTCAACAATCAGGAGAACAAACTTCTTATTGTTGAATCATACGGTCCCATTGAAACACCTGCCCGTTACCGCAATAACTATGGTCAGTTCTTAGAGCACTCTCCATTTTGTGAGCGCGATTTTCGAATGCCGCAAAACATGAAAACACATGATGAGCAAGGTGATTTTCTGATTAACATCAAAAAACGCGGACTTATCTACCCTTACGTATACAGCAATCACCCGTTTGATGTGGTAGGTTGGGACGGCTGCAGTTATCCGTATGCCTTCTCCATTTTTAACTTCGAACCCATTACCGGTCGCATTCACATGCCACCGCCCATTCACCAAACCTTTCAAGGAAAAAACTTTGTGATATGTTCTTTTGTACCCCGCCTGTACGATTACCATCCCGAAGCTATTCCGGCACCCTATCACCACAGCAACATTGATAGTGATGAATTATTGTATTACGTAGATGGCGACTTTATGAGCCGCAACAATATTCAGAAAGGACAAATCACCTTACACCCTGCCGGAATTCCGCACGGCCCGCACCCCGGAGCTATTGAGCGCAGCATAGGCAAAAAAGAAACCAATGAAATGGCTGTAATGATAGATCCGTTTAATCCGGTGCAGATTACCACCGAAGCTACCAAGATTGAGTTACCTGAATACTACCAATCCTGGATGAGCAAAAATCAGGAAGTAATCGCTTAACTATTTTCATTCATTAACACCAATAAATATTTAACATCATGACCGATTTAACCTCCGTAAAAAACTTCACTTACAGCGGACAAAAAATATTTGATCAGGCACAGGATTTTCTTCCTATCAACGGCACTGATTACGTGGAACTAATAGTGGGCAATGCCAAGCAGGCGGCACACTTTTACAAAACTGCACTTGGCTTTCAAGATTTGGCTTATGCCGGATTAGAAACAGGTTTGCGCGACAGAACATCTTACGTTTTACAGCAAGGGAAAATCAGGCTGGTACTTACCACACCTTTTGACCCTGAAAGCGACTTAGCTCATCACTTGCGCCAACACGGTGACGGGGTAAAAGTAATTGCGCTTTGGGTAAATGATGCCTACGATGCTTTCAATCAAACTACTTCGAGGGGTGCAAAACCCTACATGCCTCCACAAACCATTTCAGACAAAGACGGAGAAATACGCATGAGTGGTATACACACCTATGGCGATACCGTTCATGTATTCATTGAGCGTAAAAATTACAACGGATTATTTTTACCCGGTTACGTGAAACTGGAAACCGACTACAATCCGGGGTGGACAGGTCTCAAATACATTGACCACATGGTAGGCAACGTAGAAATGGGAGCTATGAATAAGTGGTCGGAGTTCTACGGAAATGTGATGGGATTTGCCAATCTGGTAACGTTTGATGACAAAGACATCAGTACTGATTACACTGCCTTAATGAGTAAGGTAATGACCAACGGTAACGGCTACATCAAATTCCCGATTAATGAGCCGGCAGTGGGTAAAAAGAAATCGCAGGTAGAAGAATATCTTGATTTTTATAAAGGACCCGGCTGCCAGCATATTGCAGTGGCAACAGACGATATTGTATTCACAGTTTCTGAAATGAAAAAACGTGGTGTGGAATTTTTGCACGTACCCGGCTCTTATTACGACACCGTAGAAACCCGCGTGGGACATATTGCCGAAGACATTGCTATATTGAAAAAATGGGGCATTATGGTTGACCGCGATGAAGAAGGTTACCTGTTACAGATATTCACCAAACCCGTTGAAGACCGCCCTACTCTTTTCTTTGAAATCATTCAGCGCAAAGGAGCCAAGTCATTCGGCAAAGGAAATTTTCAGGCCTTATTCGAATCTATAGAAGCAGAACAAGCCCGAAGGGGCACGCTTTAATCGCCAGTTATAAAATACAAATCCTGCATGAAGCACACGCTTTGTGCAGGATTTTGTTTTCAGTAGTGAATTACGCTACTTTTGATGAAATCAAAACTTAAATCATGCCTTTCCTGATTAAACGTATTCTTCTTGCTTGTTTGTTGGTGCTTTGTTCGGGCGTTATGCAAATTATATCTGCACAAAATGCAACTCATACCGCATTAGATCCCCTCAAACGCTCTGACTACCTCATATTGGATGACATGGAGGCCGAAGCAGAAGTAACCAGCTACTTAGGTGTGGTGTACACCTCCCGCTTAGGTGGCAGTGACCCGCTCAACGTAATGCAACCCATGATTAAAGGTGCATTTGTACGGGTAGGAAAATTTAACATCAACTTCTCAGGCGTTATTACAGGGTTGGCTTTATCAGCAGGTAGTGCATGGGCCATTCGCGAAGCCATAGGTCAACGCAGAAAAACAGTAAGTGAACCGAATACCATTTCTATTCCGGGTGTACCTATTCCTGTCCCTATTGGCAGCACATCAAAGCGGGTGAATGATGGTTACCGCGTACCGCTGGGGCTGACGCTTATTCCCGGACTATGCATGGGGTTTGCCATCAACAACCAGATTATGGGTACACCTTCCCGCAAAGCAAAAAAGTTAGTCAACCAACATGTGCTTTCCGTTCATAATGCTGATTTATTACTATACCCGAAATACCAGGCCACACATCAGAAAAACCTTTTGATGAACCGTTCATTGGTGAAAATAAAAACCAAAGCCATACGTCTTGTTCCTGATATTAAAGCACCGGATAACTCTTTACGACCTGCAAGCAAATAGTCATTTTCTACATTCCCATACACTTTTTTAGGGCTGGTGAATAAATAACCTGCCACGTATGTTAATTTAGTATTAAATATTGTTTACTTTTGTGTAAATAGAATTTGACACATTGGCGTTCAGGGGTATAATATTGAGTTTCTTTCTGCTGTTCCTAAAAACAGAAGCCGGAGCACATACCATTACGTTCAATTTTTATTCCACCGTACTTGAACTGAAAACGGATAGCAGCATATACGTGGAACTATCCAAAGAACTGAAAGAACAACATATCGCTGCATTCTATGAGCAACTCACCTGTGCCAACTACCAGCCGCTCATTAACCAACTGAATAGTTACAAAAAACAGTATAACCTCAACGACTGGTTTTACTACCAATTGGTGCGCAAAGCCAGTGAAGCAATAAGTCCTAAAGCAAAACATTACGAACAGTACACGCTCTACAAATGGTTCCTCATGGGCAAATCAGGGTATGATGTGAAACTTTCTGCCAACAGCAACCAGTTATTGTTTTACATCAAGTCAAACGAGAATATTTACGACATACCTTACTTCACCCAAAACGGCAACCAGTACGTGTGCTTAAATTACCATGACTTCGGCAGTATCGATTTCAAAAAGAATCCCGCATTTGAAGTGAACGTAAAAATTCCTGAAGGTGAGCAAGCCTTTACGTATAAGGTAACACAGATACCTGATTTTAGTCCGGAGGCGTACACAGAAAAAAGTTTACAGTTCGAATACAAACAACAGTTGTACACCTTTCAGGTAAAAGTAAATCCTCAGGTGCAGAATATTTTTCAAAATTACCCGGTGGTTGATTTTGACACTTACTTTAACATTCCTGTATCAGGTACTACATATTCATCTCTTATTCCGTTACTCAGGCAACAGGTGCAACAGCTAAGCGAGAAAGAAGGCGTTGATTACCTGATGCACTTTTCCAGGTATGCTTTCGGGTTTGAGACCGATCAGGAACAATTCGGTAAAGAAAAAAGATTATCTCCTGAACAAACTTTGTTGTACAGCAAAAGCGATTGTGATGACAGAGCCTCTTTGTTCTTCTATCTGGTAAAAGAAATATACAACCGCCCCATGATTGTACTGCTGTACCCCACACATGTTACTATTGCTGTTCAGTTTGAATCTTCAGCAGGAAAACCCATCGTATACAACGGCAAAAAATATTACATCTGCGAACCCACACCACAAGCAGGAGACTTACGCATAGGGCAGGTTGCTCCTAAACTTCGTAAAGCAGAATATCAGGTAGTGTATGCTTACACTCCCGGTGAATGATTTTAATCAGTTCACAAAATTTTATTTAGTTTTTATAAATCACTTCCTTAACATTGCATCATGAAGATGAACAAAGCCGTATCGGGCTACCACATGCTGATGCTACTATCTGAAATTGATGGCGAATTCTCAGGTCCTGAGGGTTTAGTGATAGTTAAATACCTGAAAGAAAACTTCCCCTTCTACATTAACATGGATAATGAAGTGGAAATATTAAGCACACTCCAACGCGAAGATTACATGGATCACTTCCGGAAGGCTGCTGAAGATTTTTTCAGTGATTCTACTGAGCATGAAAGGAGTGATTTCCTCAAGTTTGCTATTAAACTGGTAAAGGCCGATGAGCAAATAACACGCGATGAGAATAAATACATCGATTTGCTTTGCGACAGCTGGGATATTAACTAGCTTTTTTTGACCGAAGTATTACAATTCTAAGGCTTGGCGATGGCTGTTGGTTCAGCAGCCTGATTACCTTTGCAGCCATTAAACCTGCACATGAAATACACATACATTTTTCTACTTCTCCTCTCCTTTTCAGGAGTATGGGCACAAAGCAATGAAAAACACCTGAGTAATTTAAAACAACTCACTTTTGGTGGTGATAATGCTGAGGCCTATTTCAGCCCCGACAGCAAACACCTCAGTTTTCAAAGTAATAACCCTGCCTGGGGTTTAAAATGCGATCAGATATTTCATTACAACCTGAAAAAAAACGGAGATACCACGTATAAACCGGCTCTTATCTCCACCGGAAACGGACGCACTACCTGCGCGTATTTTATGCCCGACAACAAGCATATTCTCTATGCCTCCACACACCTGGCCGGAAAAGAATGTCCCCCGGCCCCTGTTACCTCAGGCAAATATTTGTGGTCAATAGATTCTACCTACGACATTTTTGTGGCTGACATGAAAGGGAAGATTACCGCACAACTCACCAACAATCCGGGTTATGATGCTGAAGCCACGGTATCTCCCAAAGGAGACAAAATTGTGTTTACCTCCACCCGCTCAGGCGATTTAGAACTGTGGACCATGAACATTGACGGCAGCAACCAGAAACAAATCACCTTTGGATTAGGCTACGATGGCGGAGCGTTTTTTTCACCTGATGGAAATAAAATAGTATTCAGAGCCTCCCGCCCCACTGAAGAAACTGAAGTAAAAGAATACAAAGAGCTTCTGTCAAAAGGATTAGTTGCACCCTCCAATATGGAGATTTACACGTGCAATGCAGATGGCAGTGAGTTGAAAAAAATCACCAATCTGGGTAAAGCCAACTGGGCCCCGTTTTACCATCCTTCAGGTAATAAGATTCTGTTCTCCTCCAACCACCATTCCGCCCGCGGGTATGATTTTCAGTTGTATATGATAAATACTGACGGAACAGGTCTGGAACAAATTACTTTCGAAAGTAAATTTAATGCTTTCCCCATGTTTTCTCCTGATGGCAAAAAGCTGGTATTCTCCTCCAACCGCAATAACGGGGGCACACGTGATACCAACTTGTTTATTGCCGATTGGATTGACTAAATTGCTGAACTAAATTATTGTCAGAAATGAAACGGCTAATTCTACTTTTCCTGTGTATCTCTATCTGCTCGTTCCGCCTGTATGCACAAAAAATTGAGACGGAAAGAATTAAAAAACACATCACCTACTTAGCCGGAGATAAGCTTCAGGGGCGTTTTCCGGGTACCAAAGGCGAGAAAAAAGCCGCCAAGTATATCATTAAGCAATTTGAAAAAGCCGGATTACAACCTATGGGAAACCTGTATTACTTTCAGGAATTTCCCATGAAATACAATCCCAATCCACACGATACTTCTGACAAAGGCACCATCAAAACCAAAGGACAAAACATTGTAGGCTTTCTGAATAACGATGCTGAATATACCATTGTAATTGGCGCACACTATGATCATTTGGGCTATGGCCATGCCGGAAATTCTATGGACAAAGAAGCCGTAAACCAAATACACAACGGAGCAGATGACAACGCATCAGGCACCACCGGTGTAATTGAACTGGCTCATCATTTTGCTAAAAACGACCGCAAAGAAAATTACAACTTCCTGTTCATTTGTTTTTCAGGCGAAGAAGAAGGATTGCTGGGCTCAAAGTTTTTTACCAATAACCCCACTTATCCGTTAGAGAAAATCAGTTGCATGATAAACATGGACATGATAGGCCGTTTAAATGATTCCACTCATAAGTTGATGGTATCAGGTACAGGCACAGCAGCCCTGTGGGAACCCCTACTGAACAAGCTTATTGCAGATAATACCTACCTGAAACTTAAAACAGACTCTGCCGGAATGGGTCCGTCTGACCACGCTTCTTTTTACCTCAAAAATATCCCTGTGTTGCACTTTTTCTCAGGCTTACACAGCGATTACCACAAACCCTCTGACGATATTGAAAAAATTAATTTCTACGGACAGAAACAGATACTCGATTTTATTGTCAAAGTAATTAATGAAACCTCCAAGGAGGCCAAACCAACTTTTCTGCCTACCCGCAACCCGCAAACGGAACGTGTGGCCTTCAAAGTTACGCTGGGCATAGTGCCAGATTACTCCTTTGAAGGGCCTGGTTTAAGAATGGATGGAGTAAGTGCAGATAAGCCCGCACAAAAGGCAGGATTACAGGCTGGAGATGTACTGGTGGGCATAAATGATTTAACCATCAGCGGCATGAAAGACTACATGCAGGCCTTAGCCAAATTCAAAAAAGGCGACACCGTAACCATCCATTTTATACGCAACGGGAAAAAAGAATCAACTCAGGCAACTTTCTGAGGCCTTCTTCTGTCTCCATTGTTAATTAGGGTGAGGTTTTTCGGAATCTATACCGTAACTTAGCCAAACAATTAACTAGTAATACCTTGCGCATGGTTACACTACTGTATCGTTCATTGTGCTTGCTTGCTGTCCTCCTGCTGTGGGTAACTGCTACGGCACAGTCAGGGTATTCACCTCAACGGTACATGGGAGGTTCTCAGCGGTATTACAAACCAACGCCAAAAGCGGCTTATAGTGGCAGTGATGTTCTGTTGGCTCGGGCAGCTTTATACAGGGCTTTGGAGAATTACAAAAACAAAGACTACCGAAGCGCTGAAAAAAATCTGGATGTTTATCTCAAATACTTCGGAGGTGATGATGATGCACTCTATATGCGTGGTTTCTGTCGTTACCTGAATAATAACGATCGCTATGCCCTACGCGACCTTAAACGGGCTGTTGCTATGAACCCTTATGTAAACAAAGACCTCTACACACTTATCGGAACTATTTATAGCCAACACAACAAACATAAAAAAGCTATTCGTTACCTGAAAAAATCTTTAAAGTATTACCCCGATGAAGCGGAAACATACAACAATCTGGGCAAGGCTTACCAACAGATAGGTGAACACAGATTAGCTTATAGTTGTTACAACACAGCCATATCACTCAATCCTGACAATGCTATAATTTACAACAACAGGGGCTGTGTGCTTAATGTGCGTTATGAGCACATCAACTACGTACACACCAATGACATCAAACAAGCCATTACTGATTTTGATTTGGCCTTAGCCAAAGACCAGAAACTGGCCATTGCTCATAAAAACAAAAGCGTGGCCTTCTTTTTACTCAAAGAATACGATGCTGCACTTAGTGAAGTAAACCAATCCATTGAGTTGGACTCAACTGATCCTACAGCATTTTTTCAACGGGCAAAAATTTACACCGCACAAAAAAACTTTGAAGCAGCATCCGATGATTTGGACTACTGCCTCTCTCATGATTCAACTAACTCTACCGCTATAAAAGTCGAAATAGGGAATCTGATTATGGCTCAGGAGAGTTACTCTGAGGCTTCGACTTACTTTCATCAGTTGTTAAAAGAAGTTGGCTATTCTTACCGCGCTTTCATTCACTACAAAATAGCTCAATGCCACGCCTTAAACCAAAACGAAGATTTATGTGTGAAAGAACTGCGAAAAGCGGCACAATTGGGTTATTTTGCCAAATCAGCCCATGTGAGAAGATTTTTGGCTGATGAAAATTTCAAATCAGTTAAAAGCAAAGAGTTTATCAAATTTAAACAACACAAAAGCAAACGATTCCTTTGAGAAAAACACATTACATTTTCATTTTCTGTCTGCTCTGTCTGCTCACCCTGCTGACCAACCGAACTTTTGCCGGTGGATATAAATTCATTGAAAACAAAGGTCAGTGGCCCGAGCACATTCTTTTCAAAGCCGACCTTGGCGGTGGTGTGTTGTATGTACAGCAGACCGGGTTATACTACGTTTTGTACGATGCATTAAAACTGCATGAAGTGAAACACGGAGAAATTCCGGATCAGCCTATTCCTGCACATGCCATTAGAATCACGTTTCAGGGTGGTCAGCTTCCTGCGCAAATACAACAGTACAAACCCTCAGCAGAATATTTCAACTACTTTATAGGCAGTAACGCCTCCCGTTGGCAAACAGATGTAAGAGCCTGGCAACACATTGTACTCAAAGATATTTACCCTGGAATTGACTTTGAATTTCTGGCAGAAGATCAGCAGCTCAAGTACAACTTTATAGTGCACGCAGGAGCAGATATCTCCAAAATTAAACTGAAGTATGAGGGACAAACATCTCTCGCACTACAAAATGGTGAACTGAAAGTAAGCAATACCGTTCGGGAAATTATGGAACGAAAGCCCTTTGCCCATTTTGATGCAGGTAGTAAAAAAGAAATTTCGTGCAAGTTTAGTTTGAACAGTAACGTAGTAAGCTTTCAAACAGAGCAGACTACTTTCAGCCAAAGAGTCATTATTGACCCTGAAGTGATTTTTGCCACTTACTCCGGCTCTCAAGCCGATAATTTTGGTTTCTCCGCCACGTACGACAACCAGGGAAATACTTACTCAGCAGGTAACGTTTTTGATGTAGGCTTCCCTACCACTCCCGGAGCTTTTCAGGTAAACTACCAGGGTGGAAGCGGCATGGGGACAGACGTAGCCATTTTGAAATATAACCCCAGCGGAACAGGATTAGTCTATGCCACTTACCTGGGAGGTAAATTACATGACGAACAACCGCACAGCCTTATAGTAAACAGCAAAAACGAACTGGTTATTATGGGTACAACGTCTTCTTCCGATTTTCCTGTATCTTCTACAGGATATGATAAAAGTTTTAATGGAAGTACAGACATATTCGTAACAATTTTGGGCACAGCCGGAAATGTTTTGACCGGTTCAACTTATTTAGGTGATGTAGGTATTGATGGGCTCAATGGAAAAACAAACAGCTACAACATAACCAATGCTCCTTTAGCCTACAACTATGGCGATAACTACAGAGGAGAGGTGCTTGTTGACAAGAATGATAATATTTATATCTACACCTCCTCACGTTCAGCAAGCATTACTTTAAACACCGCTGCCGGCAATGTAAGCTATACCCGAAAAGGAACACAGTACGCCATGCTCGCCTCCTTTAATCCTACGGTATCTGTTTTACAACGGGTACGTTTTATTGATGGTACCGGACATGTTGCCGGATATGGCCTGAACTTTAATGCCGATCAAAGTCAGATTTACCTTTGCGGAGGAACCACTACAGGTGATGTATTTACTACCTCCAACGGATATCAAAACACCTTTGCAGGCGGAACTGCTGATGGTTACCTGATGCGCATTGAAACTGCTACATTCACTACATTAAGCAGTACTTTCTTCGGCACCTCCACTTATGACCAGATTTATTTTGTTCAGGTAGAAGAATCAACCGGTAGGGTTTACGTAACGGGACAAACAGACAATACTAACTTTGTGAGCACAGCGGGTGTTTACAAAGTTAATCTGGGAGGCATTTTTATCTCAGCGTTTAATGCTGATTTAAGCAGCCTACTCTACTCCACAACTATCGGCTCAAATGCAGCAGGGAACATAGGCACCGAAATATCTCCTTCCGCATTTTTGATTGACCGCTGCGGGAATGTTTCTTTCTCGGGCTGGGGAGGAGAAACCAACAATACCTACAATGGGGCAACGGGAAAAACAACGGGCATGCCTACCTCCACCAATGCCTACCAACAAACTACTGATGGCTCTGATTTCTACATTCTGGTGATGAACGGCAAATTGGACAAGGTTATTTATGCTACGTATTTCGGTGGGCCACAAAGCGAAGAACATGTTGACGGAGGCACCAGCCGTTTTGATGACAAAGGAATTGTTTACCAATCGGTGTGTGGCGGTTGCCGAGGCTTCTCTGACTTCCCTACTTCTTCAGGCGCATGGTCGCGCACTAACAATAGTTTTAACTGCAACAACGCCACATTCAAAATTAACCTGAACAACTCACTCAAAGCTCCTGTATTTCTCACCGATACTTTTTTAACTGTTTACGCCACCGATTCCATCTACTATCCCTTCTCTATTTTTGATCCCGATCAGGATGATTCAGTATTTTTCAGTTACAGCGGAAAAGTGTTTAACCCTGATTCCACAGGCGGTAACCCTGCACGTATTATCGGACCAACCAAAGGCAAAAAAAATCTGAGTGCTGCATTAGTATGGGGAACCAAATGTGTAAACGGGCGCACAGATACGATGGAAATAGGCATCAGTATTCGCGACAATGCCTGTCCTGATCAGAAATTTGCTTTCGGTAGAATACGCATACTCGTAAAACCTATTCCTGATGTTTTACCTCCGGAGTTGAGCTGCATAAAAAGTATTGATTCCAACACCACACAACTGGTATGGACAGCAGATAAATCAGTAAACCAACGCTTCTTTAAACAGATTGTGATGAACAAGGTATTCCCTGACGAAAGCGTTGAGGCTCCGTTTCATCAAATGAATTTAAACATTGATGACAGCCTGATTGACCTCAATACGCCTCAACACAAACTCAATGATTTTTGCTACTACATGTATGGCGTAAATGTGTGCAACAAAAACTCTGATACCACCCGTTTCTCCTGCACCAAACTGTATCCCGATACTGCTGCATACAATCCGTTTGATATGGCTATGGATACCGTGCTTACAGCTATGGCAACAGATAGTTTTTACTACAACTTCACCATCAAAAGTAAAAAGCCGCGTAAGTACACGCTTAAATATGAATTCAGCGGAGAGATACTTGCACCCGGTAATATATCCGTAAACACCGGCAAACTGGAAGGCAGTGGTGGTATTGATGAAGCCTGGGGTAAAATTTCATGGAAACCTTTATGTCAGGATTTAAGAGAAGATACATTTACCATTCATTTGCTGGTGTGGGACAATGCCTGTCCTGTACCTAACTCCCGCACCAACCGTATACATATTCGTGTGGTGCCTCCGCCCTCACCCGCTCCCCCAACGTTCTATTGTGTAAAAAAACTGAACGACAACACTGTAAGAGTTCGTTGGGAATATGACACCACAGATAAATTCTTTGCTTACCACTTACTTTACAGAAAATCACCTTCAGGAGAAGTAAGACTGTTGGGCAAGTTTATGAAAGGTGAAGTGTTGGAGTTTATTGACAACACGGCCATTGCGCAAAACTTTAATAACTACTGTTACTATGGCAAGGGAGTCAACATTTGTGATATTCCCGGAGACACATCAGACCCAACCTGTACCTTGCTCGACCCTAAATTTTCACCGGGACCTGTGAACATGAATTACGTAACTGTGGTTGATAACAAGGAGGTGGAAGTGCGTTTTACCAAGAGTAAAGAAAAGCTGATAGAACAATACCGCATCTATAAAAAGCCTAACGACCCTGATGAACAATTTTTGCTGTATCAGGTATTCGACACCTCATTCAGCGGCATATTTACAGATACAGCTGTGAATGTAAAACAGCAATCGTATTGTTACAAAACTACCTTGTTTAATGAATGCGGATTGGAGTCAAAAGAAGCATACGAGCACTGCACCATTTTGTTAAAAGGAGAAAGCCTACCCTTTAGGCATCAACTGCGGTGGAATCCATACACCTACTGGAAATTACCAACGGAGAATTACCGTCTGAAAAGAACAGATCCGTTTATACCTGAACTGGACATAGAAACCATTTCGCCCCTCAAAAAAGAAACCACGGATACCAGCATGTACGATGATTGCGGGTTATACTATTACCGCGTTGTAGCGCGTGAAAATGCAAAAAGTACTACTTCTTTCGAAAGCTCATCCAATACCATTGAACTGATTCAGAAACCGCTGTTGTTTGTACCTACCGCCTTCAGCCCCAATGGTGACGGGCTGAATGATGATTGGCTGAACGTACCTTCTTTTGTAAAAACGTTTAACCTTAAACTGTTTAACCGCTGGGGCGAAATGATTTTTGAAACCAACGACCGGCATTTCCGCTGGGATGGAACATTCAAAAGCAACCGCGAGCACGATGATGTGTTTGTCTACCTCATTACCTACAGCGGCTGGGACAACAAAATGTACGTGACCAGTGGCGATGTTACCATGATCAGGTAACTTTGTGGCACAGCTATTGAAAAATAGTACAGGCTGCGTAGAAATGCCCTATCTGTATGCCATTTTGACCGTAAATTGACCCAACATGAACGACACAGGAAATTTGATATTGTCAGGCCTTTTTCAAGACGACAAAGATAATAACGACTTCATACAGCTTCTTTCTCAGGAAGAAGAGGATGAAATGAACCGGGAAAAAACACCGGAAACTCTGCCAATATTGCCCCTGCGCAATACCGTACTTTTTCCGGGTGTGGTAATTCCCATTACCGTAGGTCGCGATAAATCTATCAAGCTTATCAAAGACGCACACAAAGGCGATAAAATTATCGGAGTAGTTTCTCAAAAAGATGCCTTGGTGGAAGACCCTAATTTCAGTGATCTCAATACCGTAGGTACCGTAGCTCAAATATTAAAAATGTTGCGCATGCCTGATGGTAACACCACCGTTATTATTCAGGGAAAAAAACGTTTTGTATTGGGCGAATGCCAGGCTGTTGAGCCGTATATACGTGCCAGTGTTTCAGCTATTGATGAGAAAAAAACAAAACCTGATGAGGAACTGAAAGCCCTTATCTCCTCCATCAAAGAACTTTCTTACAGCATTATTGAACAATCGCCCAATATTCCTTCAGAAGCCGGATTTGCATTGAAGAATATTGACAGCCCTACCTTTCTGGTGAATTTTATTTCTTCCAACCTTAATGTGGATGTAAAGGACAAACAAACCATACTGGAGGTTACCAATTTTAAAGACCGCGCAGCCAAGGTGCTGGAGTTTCTTACCAAAGAACTTCAAATGCTGCAACTCAAAAATGAGATACAAAGCAAGGTGCGCAACGACCTCGATAAACAACAGCGCGACTTTTTCTTACAACAACAAATACGTGCCCTTCAGGAAGAGCTGGGACAGGATTCACCTGATAAGGAAATAGAAAACCTGCGTGCCCGCGGAGCACAGAAAAAATGGAACAAAACCATCCACGAGGCATACAACAAAGAGTTGGATAAACTGATGCGCATGAACCCCATGTCGCCTGATTATTCGGTTTCACTCAACTACGTACAAACCCTTATTGAATTACCCTGGGGCGAAAGCACTAAAGACAATTTCGATTTAAAAAATGCCCAGAAGGTGCTGGATAAAGACCACTTCGGGATGGATAAGGTTAAAGACCGTATTTTGGAATACCTCGCTGTGCTCAAACTGAAAGGCGACCTCAAAAGCCCTATTCTGTGTTTGTACGGCCCTCCGGGAGTTGGTAAAACATCTTTGGGTAAATCCATTGCAAAAGCTTTGGGCAGAAAATACGTGCGTGTTTCCTTAGGCGGCTTGCATGATGAAGCCGAAGTACGTGGTCACCGCAAAACCTACATAGGTGCCATGCCCGGTCGTATTATTCAAAACATCAAAAAAGCCAAAACAGATAACCCCGTTTTTGTATTGGATGAAATTGATAAGGTAGGCAGTGATTTTCGTGGCGACCCTTCCTCTGCCCTGTTGGAGGTATTGGATCCCGAACAAAACAGCACCTTCTACGATAACTACCTGGAGCTGGAGTATGACTTATCTAACGTAATGTTTATTGCCACAGCCAACAGTTTAGATAGCATACAACCTGCTTTGCTCGACCGTTTGGAGATTATCGAAATTAACGGGTATACATTGGAAGAGAAAATTGAAATAAGCAAAAAATACCTGCTGCCCAAACAACGCAAATTTCACGGACTAAAAACCAAAGACTTCGGATTAACGGATAAAGCCATTACCAAAGTAATTGAAGATTACACCCGTGAATCGGGCGTGCGCGGACTGGAGAAAAAAATATCTTCCCTGGCCCGTTCAGTGGCCAAGTCCATTGTGATGAAGGAAAAGAGCAACCACATTTTAAGTGAAGAAGATGTGCTGCGCATTTTGGGCGCTGAACGTATGGAGAAAGAAATGTACCAGGACAATGATGTAGCCGGTGTGGTAACAGGCTTAGCCTGGACTCCTGTAGGTGGCGAAATTTTGTTTGTGGAAAGCTCCATTACCAAAGGCAAAGGCAAACTTACCCTTACCGGAAAACTGGGTGATGTAATGAAAGAATCAGCCATTACGGCCCTCTCCTTTTTGAAAGGCCATTGCGATTACCTCGATATTGATGCCGATTTGTTTGATAACTACGACATTCACATTCACGTACCTGCGGGCGCTGTGCCTAAGGACGGACCATCTGCCGGGGTAACCATGTTGACTTCATTAGCTTCCTTGTTTACGCAACGCAAGGTAAAATCGCACTTAGCCATGACCGGTGAGATTACCCTGCGCGGCAAGGTGTTGCCTGTAGGCGGAATCAAAGAAAAAATACTGGCCGCCAAGCGCGCAGGTATTAAAGAGATTATTTTGTGTGAGCAAAACCGCAAAGACATTGAAGACATTAAGCCCGAATACATCAGTGATTTAACCTTCCACTACGCTAAAAACATGCTGGAAGTATTGGACATTGCTTTACTCAATGAGAAAGTAACCAACCCCATGAAACTGATTGTAACCAACAAAGAGGAAAACACCCTGAAGCGAGTGAATTAAACCTGCGTTGAAGTTGCTTTAAATTTTATTTACTGCCCGGCCTAAAGCCTTGGTATTTGCAATTGTGCCTGCAGCCCGTTAATTTTACTTCGAATTTATCTGAAGGGCTGCACAACACTCCTGTGATATTTTATACAAAGTGAAGTATAATGGCACATATATACTAGTTAGTGGTGATTGCAATAAACCTTTTGTTAACCTAAAAAAATCAAGAAGTGGAATCAATTAAAAACGCATGTAGTCAATTATCAAAGAACCTCATTTGGTGGCAAATTGAACCAGACAATTCACAAATTGACCGTGATTTAGACGAGTTTAATACAATGACAGAAAAATTTTATGAGATAGCATTAAAAAATTATTATAAAGTAGAAGAGCTTACCAATAGCGAAAAAATTCTTTATAGTGCAATTAGTTATATTGATAAGGCTATTGCATGTCCACCATTACGAGGACAGTATGAATGGTTTGATGATTCCCTATTTGCTCTTCTTGAATTATGTAATCCTAATGCTCGATTGACACAAAAAGAATTAAAATTTCTAGAACATATAGAAATTGGAATAGCTAAATATAGAGCCGATGAAGTGCAAGACTAAACCCCACTCTCGCGTGTTTGCAACGCGTGTGCATTCAGCCAGTCCTATCCTTAGACTGCACTAAAGATTCTTTGCACTTGCTTTTATAACTTTTTATAGGCAGTTTTACTGTACAAAGTGTGGATGAGGCTTTTCACAAACTGGCGTTATCCACCATTTTAAAACCAAACGTTAATGGCACGAGTAATAAGTAATTCCGCAGTAAGAATATACATAATAGCCACACTATTTCTTTATTCGAGTGCCTTCTTTATAAACTATTTCGTGAAAAATACACTTTCGCTTCATTGGGGAAAAGATGGAGGTATAGTTTCTATTGCATTTTTTCATTGTATAAGCAGCTATATATTTTTTCTGATATTAAACAGAAGTACAATAGCATTCCTTGGTCTTGGTTTTTTTGTCGGACTATTTAGTTGTGCCATTATTATTTTCTTACCTATCATCGAGATATGGGATAATCCGGACTGGTTTATTTACATATTGGGTCAGCAAATATTTGCTTGTACCATTGTATTCCTTTTGGGTATTAGCTGTTCCTTATTCTTAAACGCAATCAATAAACCTAAATGAACCACGCTCGCGCTCGTTTATTTAATTCGTTCATGAGAACGTTTCGCTAAGTTGTAACGCGTGTGCATTCACCTGTCGGTTACAATCTGCTTTCCTTATTTTGCGACTAAGGATTCTTTGCACTTGCTTTTATTATTTTTTATTGGCAGTTTTACAAGGCAAATTAAGACAGATTTTTTTACACACTACTGTTATGCGCAACCTTAATGCTGAATATTGGAATGAAAGTTAAATTACTGATATCTATATTAATATTTGTTTCTGCTAAATTATTCGGGCAATCAGATGGTGGCGAAGACTTAGAAATTAATGATTCTAAATTCTATTCAAAAATCCATACTGATAGTTTAATAAAAGCTGGACTTTATTTTCAAACATATTACTGCGGTGACTTTAGAAGTTGCTTATGTTCTGACTCAATCGCCAAAAAATATAAATTTCAAATAAAAACCATACCATATACAGGCTGTTTTTCACTTTCTAAAAAAGCTTCAGACACTATCAAATTTTTCAATGATAGAATGTATGAAATTATTACTAAGATAAATGGTGATAGTTGGAAGGAAAAATTTGATCTCGAAGTTGCAAATTGTTCACAAAAAATCTGTGGTAATGACAAAGAAATAGATTCATTTATGTTCGGTTTTTCGATGTTTAATAAACCAGCTATAATGTTTGATTTTAGGGCAACAGAATTAAATAAAATAACAAAATGTATTTTGGACTATTGTATTATAAAGACATTAATAATGTATCCAAAAATAAATGTTAGCATTGAAGGGAATTCGACATATGACGAAAATGATTCAAGTGAAAGCATATCTAAAAGGAGAGCTTTAAATACTAAAAAGTACTTGATTTTAAAAGGCGTTAGTAGTGATAGAATTACTGTTGTTAATAATGGCTTTAAAAAGGGAATAAATTCAAATGACCCTAAAGACAAAAAAAATTGGATTAGAAAAAACCGGAGTGTTACTTTTAGCTTTAGGAGTAAAGCAAGTACAAAGTTGAAGTGATTTTTCACACTCTGACGTTAGCGGGCATTTAAAATGAAAACAATAGCATTATATATTTCGACAATTATTTTTTTGTTTTCTTGTTCAAACGTAACAGAAAATCAGAAAGCGAAAACATTAGAATACCGTAGTGTAAATTCCATTCACGACAAAAAGGCTATATCCAAAAAGGTTGTAGACAGCCTGAAAAAAGAAAGCAGCGAATATATTTTATCAAATGAAGTTTTACAAAATGGAAAATATCGCTTCGACATTGCGTTTGCTGAATGGGACGGAAAATCTATGTGCGAAAAAGTAACTGTTTTAATAAATGGAAGTTCAATTCAAGTAATTTATGAAGGGGACGGGAAACTTTCTCAGACAAAAAAGGGAGAAGTGCTTGACCAAGGTAAAATAATGAAACATAAATCAGGCGTTTGGATTATAGGCAATAGTTTATCAGACACTCAATTGGATGAAATAGGAGGTTGCACAGGAGGACCAACAATTATAGACTTTAAGAACAAGAAATATTGGATGTGCTGACAGAAAGACAAAAAAACGACCCGCTAACAGCAATTACAGCAATGAAAAAAATAAAGTTAATTTCAGTATTCGTCATACTGACAATAATTGAACTAGGTTTTGTTTTGCTTTTATTCATGCAATACAAAAAAGACTCTGATTTGGGACAAATAAGTTCGATTGGAAACTTTTTGGTTGAACGCCATCGATACTTAAATCTTATCCCAATTACGTTTGGAATAATCGGACCCTTGAAGAAAAAAAGGCTAGGCTGGATATTTACCGCAGCGGTATTTTACCTATTATTAATTATGGGTATTGCTGTCGGTATTAGGAATGAAATAAAATCCATCTATGAAATATCTACTTATTTGTTATTTATCACCACGACAATTTTACCATTGATTATAATGAATAGTAATGATTTCAAACAATACTACGAGATTGAGAGCGGGAACGGGAAAATACTTTGGAGAGAAAATATTATTTCGATGGTGATAATGACCACCCTAGGAACTCTATTAATTGTATTGAACGGATAGCAACAGCTGCCAACAAAGTGTATGCGGTAATTATATGACAGAGAAAAACTCGAATATAGATATATTGAGAACCCACCTTGCTACTATTAAGGACAAGGGTAAATCGTACTGTATTACGATAAATACAATTGGACATTTATACTACATTCTCAATGATGGTAAAGGTTTTTATGTTTTATTAGTTCCGAACCAGAAATTAACAATCGAAAAATCTCATAAAATATTAAATCTAACAGGCTGGACTGAAAAGTTTTCATTGACGAATTATCACAAATATTACGACATTTCTTCAATTGACATTCTGCTTGATGAAATTGAGAATATTTCCATAAATATTCTACGAGTTCCGACTGAAAGAAATTGGCGTTTTGAAGTTAATTCGGGAATGATGGTTGTTAAAGCACACGAAATTTCATTAGACGCAACCTCACGCAGAGAAATTAATAAAGCAAACACACCGTTAAGACGAATTCTAAAATATCTGACTTCTATCCTTAATCTGTGACAAGGATTCTTTATACTTGCTTTTTTTACTATTTATTGGCAGTTTTACATGGCAAAGTGTGAATGAGTTTTTCACACTCTGCCGTTATAGACAATGCTAACAAGTTATGGGAGTAACTTTACATTTAGGTTTTGATGATTCAGTTGCAAGCGACACAAAGCACTGTGGAAAGAGCTTTATGTCCGAAATCATAAGCCCTTCTTATCCTGACTATTTTAATCTAGACGACTTCCTTACACCCGAAGAACAACTACTACTTTATCCAGACTATAACCAATATGATGACAAGGTTGACAAATACCGGCATATTGACCCTTTGACACTTAAAGATGTATTCAAAAAGGTTTATGACTATTTGCAGAAGTATCAAAACAACTTCCCATTAACACATCTTATTAGTGAAAACGATAAGAATTATAGCAGTAGCTCTGACAGATTTAATTATAAAGGACACGAATGCTATATAGACGGATTTCACCACGACTACAATCACAGACATGAACTATGTTTGACTTATTGGCAAAACGGATGGAAACCATTAGAATGGATAAAGGCTTCAAATAAAGTGATAGTAGGAGATAAAACTTATTACGTTCAAACAAAGAACAAATTTGAACAATACAAAGACATCCTTCAAGAACTAATTGACATTTGCGAAGAAGGAATCAAAGCTAATAGAAGATTAATCTGGGTATTTTCAAATTAAAAAAGAAAGACCTACTAGCCTTAGCCTGCACCAAAGACGTCTAAATAAAACTAATACGTACGAGTGGAAAGTGAACGTTACGCGCCCAAAGAGTTTCTTAAATCGTGAATCTGGCTATCCCAAAGGGCAATGGATTCTTTTTCTTCTTTTTCGTTTACAAAATCAGTGATTACAAGGGCCACGTCATTGGTTAATTCATCCTGAGTAATTTCAAATTCAATGTATTCATCATTTTCTGAATCTACCCAATGAAAACGAATGAGTTTGTTGGTTACCTTTTTAAGCATTTTAGCGCGCATCTCTTCCCCGTCCCACTTAAACTTGTATTCATCGTTGTACACATCCACGTCATTACAAAACCATTGAGATAGTCCTGATGGAGAGCTGATGCTGGAGAACAACAAAGCCGGTGAGGCTTTAACGGGAAACTCCATGCGAATAATTTTTCTAGCCATAGTTATAGTAATTGTGAATGTCTGATGGGCAAAAATAGCAGAATAGATAAGAATTCAAACCTTTTGTTCTTTTTTTTAGCATATAACATGTTGCGTTATCTTTTCAAAATAAGCGGGTACGCGTCCTTCTTCCATTTACCATAGATAGGTAGTTGTCATATTCCCTCATAAACACATAGGCACATAGATTTTTTTTGAAGTTAAATCCCTATGTGTCCGATAACTATCGGACTTGTTTCTATGTGTTTTTCTTCTTTCTCACATAGTCTGATAACTACCGGACACATAGAGGAGTTTACCACGGGTTAAAGTGTGTCTTGATAGTACATATAAAAAAAGGCCGCCAGCATTTAAGCCAGCGACCTTGCTATACGACAATAAAACTGATTACTCTTGTGGCTCAATAATGCCCGCACCTGAAATGTTCTTTATCTTAAAGGCAGGTGAACCTTTGTAGGTAATTCTGCTGGCTCCGCTGGCTCTGGCCCTGATGCTGCTCTCCACAAAAACAGTTGCCTTAGCAGCGCCTGATGTGTGCACAATGGCATTGTCACACTTGAATTCTTCGGCATCTAAAGCAGATGTGCCTCCTACCTCTGTATCCAGTTCTTTAGCTGAACCTTCCAATTCAACAGAAGACGCACCCGACATATCCAGACGTAGTTTTTTAACATTCACATCCTTTATCTCCACTTCGCTCACTCCGCCTGTTGATATACTGATGTCATTGCCCCACCACTTGGAAACATACACTTTAGTTGCCTCTTTTGCTTTGAGCGACCGCAGTTCAGGAGTAGTAATGTTTACTACAATCTTCTCCCCGTCTAACGATTCAAATATGTGTTTGAACTTACTGTCCATTCCCAGGCTAAGCTTATCCCCGTTCATGTTGATGAGCACATTGTTGAGCACATCCATTTCAGAGGCACTTATTTTTACGCCATACGCTTTACCTTGTTCAATGTTCACTTCAAAAACACCTTCGGCTACTATTTCCTTAAAACCTTCCATATCAAAATTACGGTGGTAATACCCTGAGTTGCCTTCCGTACTCCCGGACACATCTTCACACTTAATGCAGGTAAATCCGTTCTCGGTCATTTGCCAGGTGGTGTTTTCACTCACTCCGGCCGTGTTGCCATAAATAGCGTCAGCACCATCTTCAAATACTACCGTTTTGCCTTTGGGCACAAGCAGTGTATACGTAACCTGTTGCTTCCGGTACTTACCGGTAACAGGCAATAAATAACCCGATGGTAATACGACACCTGAATCATGCTGCGAAATTTCAGGTTGTATTTCTTTAGCTGAAGCTTCAGCATCGGTAACAGAAGAACCTTGCGAAACAATATTCTGAACCAATCCGAATTTACCGTCACGTGATTCCGATACTTGTAAGTCAACCTGCTCAATCAAAAAAGCATCATCGTTGTACACCTGCAAACGAATACTACCGGCCCGGTACACTTTCCGTTTGTTGAGTTCAGTTGAAAATGCTTTTACATTTACATACAAGGTATCCGCATCAGCTGCTTTTAGTGTAATGGTTTTGTTTACTTCACCATCATGCGCAAACTGGCTGATCATGTATATTAAACTAACCAGAAACAACGCTATGCCTATACCAAAAGAAGAGGCGCTGATGTTCCGGAACATTTTATTGGAACCTGAAATATTAAAGAGCAACTTAATGCCGATGTAAACCATGTACACCAAAGGAATAATGATGAGTGCCACAAAACCCAGTATGGCCAGAAAGAGCATAACAGGTGAGGCAATCACTACGCTAAAAAAGGGATAAAGGGAGAAGGATACCGGCCAGGTAACACCCAGCAATACCATTACAGCTACCACAAATAATCCTACACAAAACAGGGTGATAAAAAATCCCAGTATGCGCGTGAGAATTTGGGCGAAACCGATAATAATGGTGGCCAACACGTGCACTAATTTTTGTACTACATTGGTGGCTTTGGGTTTGTTGTTGCTGGCAAAATCCTTGAACTTGTCTTCCACCACTTTGAACTCATCTTTTATTTTTTTTTCAATGTTGTTGATGTCAACCCGCTCGCCTTTCATTTGCAATCTTTCAGAAACAGTTTTTGCTTCAGGAATTACGGCCCACAATATGATGTACAGCAACAGGCCTGAACCGGCAAAGAAAAAAGCAAAGGCAAATCCTAAACGTATCCAAACCGAATCAATGCCAAAATAAGCACCCAGGCCGGAGCAAACACCACCCAGCACCCTGTCATCCGGGTTGCGGAACAACCTTTTTTCTGCGGTGCTGTTACCGGCAGAATATGCTTGCTGCTTATTGTCTGAAGAGGAGTCTTCCTCCTCCATGTTCATTTGCGAAGGATCACCCATTACGGCCATCACCTCTTTTACATCGTTATCGTCAATAAATTGTTTACCGCTAGCTAAGCGGCTTTGCAACAATTCAGCAATACGACCTTCTATATCGTTGATAATTTCATTGCCTCCGTCAGTGGTTTTGAAATGAGCACGCAAACGCTCAATATACTGCCTGAGCATATCATAGGCTTGTTCATCTATGCTGAATACAATGCCGCTGATGTTGATAGTGATAATCTTATTCATGTTTGTTATGGGTTATTTGTACGGTTATTAGTGGATTGTTCAACTGCGTATACCAGTTCGCCCCAGGTTTTCTGAAGCTCCTGTAAGAATTGTTCGCCAGTTGGAGTAAGTGTAAAATACTTGCGTGGCGGACCGGATTTGGATTCGACCCACTGGTAATTGAGCAGGCCATCGTTTTTTAAGCGGGTTAATAATGGGTACAATGTGCCTTCCACTACAATTAAGCGGGCATCTTTTAACTGACCGATTATATCAGTTGCGTATACCTCACCCGTAGAGATGATAGACAAAATACAATACTCCAGTATTCCCTTTCTCATTTGCGCTTTGGAGTTCTCTAAATTCATGGCACAAAGATCTATCTTTTAAACAGTACTTTGCAATACATAATACTATAATATTTTACATATACTTGATTATCAATACATATATTTTTATGTGATGTAAATTAAACCGATTAATTGCACTTTTGAACTGATGAACGAACTGTACCAACGCAACAAAATATTCTTCAATCTGTATATGGTGTGGGCATTAATTTCGATTAGTGCTCTTATAATCTGGAACAAAGCAGAACTCTTCTTTTTTATTAACAGCAACCGTTCTTCACTGGCCGATATCTTTTACGCTCCGGCCACACACCTGGGTGATGGATTATTTTTTATTGCACTTATTGTATTCCTACTCTTTATCAAATACCGTTATGCCTTAATGGGAGCTGCAGCTTATGCCCTGTCATCGGCCGTTACACAAAGTTTGAAAAGAATAGTGTTTCATGAACCTCGTCCGGCAAAATTCTTTGAGGGCATACAAGAGGTACAAACGGTAAACGGTACAGAATTGTATATGATGAACAGCTTTCCTTCCGGCCATGCCACAACTGTATTTGCCATTGCCTGCCTGTGCAGCTTAATAGTAACCAATAAAAAATGGCAACCTGTTTTTCTGTTGTTGGCTATCTTTTCTGCACTCAGTAGATTGTACTTAGGTCAACATTTTTTTGCTGATATCACCCTAGGCGGATTTATCGGAACATGCTCAGCAACGGTGTGTGTGTATTGGTTGAACAAGCCGCAAAAAATGTGGATGGAGGATTGCTTGTTGAGTAAACTAAGGCATAGGGAATGATAAAGCTATTCATATACATACAATTTTGCTTCGTGTTATACTGCCCACTTTTTGCGTTTGGACAACAGGACTCTATAAAACATTATCCAAATTACATCATTTATTTATCCGGTTCCTCAACACAAGCAGACACTCTGAATTATGTTGACGAAAGAGGCTTGAAACAAGGAAAATGGATTGAGTATGATAGTAGTTATTCGCAGACAAAAAGTATGAGAAGTGTCAAATATAAAGGCAGCGACAGTTTATGGACACATGGATGGATATTCGAAGATGTTGGTGACCCAAAATATGAATTCAGGATTAAAATTTGTGGCTATTACATTGACGGTAAAAAACAAGGCGTATGGACAAATAGCCTCAGAAAAACCAACATTAATAAAGAACTATTTTACATTGATGATATCCTTCAGTCTCCTGTTATATTCTATAAAGATAATAGAATCGGTGCCCTCGCTACATTTGACATAAAGAAACAAAAGTGGCAAGTAAAGTCTTTTAATGACGGTGGACTAAAATATTACACCTCCTATCATGACAACTTGACCTTTTTCATGGAGGCCTACTGAAAACCACTGCCTATAACAAAACTCGACAATTGCCTTTACCATTCTTAAATTCAGCGTCTCGTTTAAACACTTTATTATCTTAGCTTCTAAACCAATTGCCAACTGCGTAGGCTTGCAAAACAAACACGAATAACCTTAAAACACAGAGGCTATTGCATGTATTACTACTCTGCAACGGGTACTTCTCTTTTCAAAAACACAAAACCATTTTTACGGTAAAGTTCTTTTAGTTGCGTGTATTGCTCAAAGTTTTTAATTCGATCTACTTTACTCACAAAATACACCGGCTTATCAATGTCTCCCTGCAACAGCCAATTTAAGTCTGCGGTCCGGGGTTCAACAGGCTTGGGTTTTTGAGTATAAAAAAGGTGGGCGTAACTCTTAAAGCCAAGTACCTGAACATAACACTCCTCTCCTGCCCGTTCTTTCAAAAAATCAATGGAAGCACCTTGTGAGTAGCGCTCCACTTTAGGCACTACAATAGCTGCAGCAAAAAAGATGGTAAGCGCTGTGCCCCCGAACAAACTGTAGGCAGCCTTGGAAACCTGTCCGTTTTTAAACCAGATAAGTGCTTTCCATACCAACACAAAATATACTATACCTATTAAACTTTCGAAACCACTCCAATGCACATCAGCTTCCATATTACCCTGGGCAAATTCATCTTTTACATAAGGAATGAGCTTTTTAATGTTCATGGCTACAAACGGGAACACCGTAAATAATAAAGCCACCACAGAACCGATAGTACCAACAATAATGGTGATGTAAAGTTTCCATTGCATTCTGTTTTCGAGCAGTTGGTTTACAGTAAACGCTCCTAAAAAGGTAACAGGAAACCAGGCCATAGAGGAGTAATGTATTATCCGTGACTTCACAATACTGAACAAAATGGTAACTACCCAAAATAAGATGAGCATCCATTTTTTCATGTCCTGCTCCTGTGTGGTGATATCCTTTGATTTAAAAAACGATGGAATAGCCAGTACCGAAGCCGGAAAACAGCCCAGTAATAATACCACATAATGATATCCCGGAAATCCTTTATGGCCGGCATCGTGGGTGGAGAACAACCTGATTTGATACGTAATAAACTCCTGCAAAAACCAGGGACCGTTTTTGATGGATTCATAGCCAAACCACACCGACATAGTTAAAACAGCAAACACAAGAAATAAAAGAACATGTGCCCAACTAAAAAACATTTTGAAACGTATCGTAATCCAGTATACCAATACACTCAAACCAAAAATCACTAAAGCCACCTGGCCTTTGGTAAGCATAGCCAACCCGATAAATATACCCGACAGTATAGCGTATTGCCACGGTTGGTATTTCAGGTTAACTATCTCCATATGGTTACGTTTCCACACATATTGAATGAAGTTCCACAGTCCAAGGAAAATGAACAAATTAAACCACGGGTCAATAATGCCCGATTTGAAATACATATTGGGAAACAATGAACCTGCAAAAGCCAATGCCCACAGCAAGCCGAAACGCATCCCGGAAAGTTTTTTACCAACCAGATAAATAGTTATCAGCGTAACTACTCCGCATATTGCATTGGGAAAACGAGCGGCATATTCATTTACCCCGAAAATTTTCATCGCTGCACTTTGCATCCAAAAAAACAAAGGAGGCTTCTCCCAAAACGGCTGAAAGTCGATGTAAACGCGCAGATAGTCACCGGTCGCCAACATCTCACGGGAGCACTCGGCAAAATTAATTTCGTCCCAGTCAAACAAGTGAACTGCCCCCAAAAAAGGGAAAAAGAGCAATACCGCGCAGGTAATCAGGAGTAATATATTTTTCAAGGCACTTTTTTTGTTTGCAAGTTAACACATTGAACCATTTCAAGTATTAGTAAATTTGCATTTTAAGAAACACTATGACATTAAAGAAAACGCTTCTATGGGTATTGGTGCTATCAAGCATAATCATTGCCTGCAAAAAAGTTCCGCTTACCGGCAGAAGACAACTCAACCTGATTTCTGACAGTGAAATTAATTCCATGAGTTTTAAGGAGTACAATTCTTTCATCAAATCGAACAGGGTTATTCGTAACTCACCTGATGCAGAGATGGTGAAACGGGTAGGTGAAAATATTTCCAAAGCAGTAGCGCAAATTTTAAATGAGAAAAAACAAGGCAGCATGCTCAAAGACTTTAAATGGGAATTTAACCTCATTGAAAGCAAAGAAGTGAACGCCTGGTGCATGCCCGGAGGAAAAGTGGTGGTGTATACCGGCATTCTGCCCATAACAATGGATGAAGAAGGTTTAGCTGTGGTGATGGGACATGAAGTAGCACATGCCATTGCCCGCCACGGAAGTGAACGCATGAGCCAGGGTATTATGCAACAATTGGGAGGTGTGGCACTGGCAGTGGCCTTAAGCAGTAAACCTGCTGAAACACAACAATTGTTTTTAGCCGCTTATGGTGTGGGTTCAACCGTTGGTGTTATGTTGCCTTTTTCAAGAAGTCATGAGAGTGAAGCCGACCAATTGGGCTTATCTTTTATGGCTGCAGCAGGATACAATCCGGCCGTTGCAGTTGATTTCTGGCAACGCATGTCAAAAAAATCAGGCGGACAAAAACCTGATGAGTTTTTGAGCACTCACCCCAGTGATGCCAATCGAATTGCCGACATTAAGAAACATCTGCCGGCTGCGTTAAAATATTACAAAAAGAAAAACTAGATTACTTTCAAAAAATAAAGCAGGGCAATCCAAAATTGCCCTGCTTTATTTTTTGAATATTGTAATTAGTGGGTAACTACCACCTGAGCTGAATGAACAGCGTAACGGGAAATAATATTCACCAGATACATACCATTAGCCAGATTTCCGGTGTGTAGTGCTATCTGGTGTTCTCCTGAAGTTAATACCTGTGAACTCACATGCATCAATTCTTTTCCGGCCAAATCAGTTACCTGCACGCTAATATCAGTTGCCTGTGGCAGGTTCAAATAGATACTCAATTGTTCACGGGCCGGATTGGGATAAAGTGATACGGCTATCTCTTTGTTACCTGTTCCCTCTAAGCCTGTGGTAGCGTTTGAAGCAATGTTGGAAAGTGATGAATTAAACGTTTTAGAGGTATTGCAAGCCGAAGGGCTTACCACCTCCACACGGTAATAAACAAAACCCGCAGGCGGATTTAAATCGGAGTATTGTGTGTTACCGCCCGAAACAGAACCTATCAATTGAAGGTTGGTTGGGCTGGTACCTCTGTAAATATTATAGGTAGAAACAGTATACCCGGTGTAAGGATCCCAAATCAGGTTCCAGGTATTTCCCATGCCTTGGGTAATGGCGAGATGCATGGTTTTATGGTGGTCACTCATTACCAATGGCAAACCGCAATTGGTATTGTAAGACACTTTGTACTTGTTGGATTGTACCTCGGGATGTGAAGAGGTATCCACAAACGAACTCAACTCCGTGTGTTTTTGTCTGCCTATTACCGCATACACATCAGTAACATTAGTTTCCTTGTATATGTAAAATGAATCAAGAACTGTTGACACCGGTTTCTCCCAAACCACCTCATTCTTGTTTTGGTCATCAACGGTTACCATACATACTTCTACTTTCTCCTGAATGGCATTGATATTCGCTTTCCACAAACCATTTTCAGTACCTGCGTATAAATCATTACCGATAATTACGAGTGTGTTTACTTCTAAAGCATAGGGCATACAATGGTTGGCTTCTTTCCATTTTACGCCTTCGTTTTGTGTGCGGAAAATAGTTCCGGTACCGGCATATACGGTTGTGCCTAATACTTCCAGCGTAATGATGTAGGGAATATACAAACCGGTATTAATGGCTGTCCAGTTGGCGCCTCCGTCTTTGGTGAGGTACACTCCTCCTCCATCGGTAGCGGCATAAAGATTATTACCTGATACAGCCAGTTCCCTTATTTTAGGGTTGTTAAGATTATTGTCAACTTGGGTCCAGTTGGTAAAATTTGCGGTTGATTTAAACACGTAGTTATTTTTGGTGCCTGCATAAATCACCCCTCCTATTTCTGCAAATGTATTCACTTCCTGTTGTAAGCTGGTTTGAGTCCAGGTGGCTCCAGTATCTGATGAAACATACACCCCATCATTGCTCCATTTACCTGCGTATACTTTGGTGTCTTTTACAAACAGGGAAAGTATCTGAGAGCCTGCCATCGTACCTGTCCAGTTCAGGCCATTATCTTTTGATACCTGCACTCCGTTACCAATTGTACCCGCATATACGTTGTTTCCGCTCAGGGCAATACATTTAACATCCATACCTGCCAGCGAACTGTCCCAGGTAAGTCCGTTGTCTGTTGACCGATACAATCCATTCCCCTCTGTCCCGATGAATAAATTACTTCCGCTAAAGGCTATTGACCTTACGAATAAGTTGGAAGGGAAATTTGTTGGTCGCCATTGCGCATTAGCCAGTGTACTCATCATGCAAATAAGCACCAGTGTTGTAACTATTTTTTTCATTTATTTATTAGATTAGGTATGGTAAAATTCACTAAACAATCAGCCGGATTTATTCTAAAATAAGTTTGCGGGTAGTTACACGCTCAGCCGCATACACCTTGATAAAATATACTCCTTTTGACAACGCAGACAGGTTTAAAATTTCATGAGTGCTAGCGGGTATTACCGAGATTACCTGTTCACCCAATATAGTATAGCACTCCATTCTGTCGGCTATTGCCGCAGTTTTCACCTGAACCAAACCAATAGCCGGATTAGGATAAATCATTAACGATGCATCTTCGGCATATTCACGTACACCTGTACCTCCATTGTTGGTGGCTCTGATGACTCCCACAAATGTTCTGCTATTGGAATCCTGACAATTGATACATTGTTCACCTACCAGCCAACCGTGTGAGGCATCATTAAAATAAACAGAAAATACCGAACCATCTTTTACCAGAGAATTTTGCACTTCCCAGGTTGTACCTCCGTTGGTAGTGTGATGCACTACACAATACTCTTCGTTCTGCTCAGGGTCTTCGGTTATCCAACCGGTATTGGCATCAATAAAATGAAAGAACTTATGCCGGGAGTCTGTTCCGTATTTTATGGGTAAAGGAATGGTACTCCAGTTAGCACCTCCATTAGTGGTTTTTAACATTTTCATTCCGGGGCCCTTCACCCAACAGGTACTTGCGTTAATGGCATTTAAAAAATTCAACGTTTGCACATTCACAGCAGGGTCGGTATAAGTGCTTGTCCAGGTAACCCCACCATCGGCTGATTTTTCAATGGACCATTTGGTTGGTGTGGAGGGTAATGAATCTTCTCTCCTCGTAGTAACTGCCCATCCGTTCAATGCATCAGCAAAATGAAATGTAGTTACCGCATTCGATTGAAGTTCACTCCAGTTTGCCCCGCCATCGGTGGTACGCATAAACCTCATGCCCACATTCATTTTAAACATGGTGGCCCATCCGGTAGTTTGATTAACGAATTGTATCTGTAGCGGAAAATAACCGGTGGTATCTATTGTTTTTTTGGTCCAATTTTGTCCGCCATCAGTGGTAGAAACTATCACTACACCTTTAGAGTCCTCCATCCAGCTGCCTGTTGCAAATATCATCCAACCGTGTGTTGCACTCACCCAACTCATGCCGGTTGCCGGGTCGGAAGAGTGTACCAATGAATCATTAGGGAAAGGGTAGTGTTTGGTCCAGCTTGCACCACCGTTGGTGGTTTTAAGATACCCTCCGTTTCCGGTAGCAATCCAGCCCTCGTTGTTATTGATGAACTGTATTTGCCCGAGAAGTGTATCATTACCTGCAGGGTTGTTTTGTGGTTGCCAACCTGACTGTGCTGATACCGTTATGCTGATGATACAAGCAATCGCCAAAAAAGTGAATTGTAGTTTTTTTTTCATGTGTTTATTTTTTTGACAAAGTTGATTATTAAAGCAGAAAGCGAATATGAAATAAATCATAACCGGAACTGATTGTTATCACACTTCATAAAAATGAAGTCAGGAATACCGGAGAAATACACGCTCAAGTCAACTTCCTTCACGGCAATTTTATCAAATTGATAAACTGCCTTGCAATTTGCTTAAGACAAACGTGTATGAATTACATAATACAATGAAAACTAAAGACTTTCAGTGCGGCACGTTAATGGGATGTTTAAGGCATGTCGTATATTTTAGTCGTGGATGACAACAAATTTGTGAGCTCTTGTGTAGCGGTGTTGTTAAAGAAAGAGAAGTACCATGTTATCACTGCCTGCAACGGAACAGAAGCTATTGATGTTATTGATCATGGTATACCCAAAGCCATTATTTGTGATGTAGATATGCCCGGGATGGATGGGTACACCTTTGTCAAAAAACTCAAAACAGAGAATGTCAAAAATAAAATTCCCGTAATCATGTACACCACCAATCAAAATGAACAGGACAAGAACAAGTTCTTTGCATTGGGTGTAGCCTATTACATAGACAAACGCTGCAAAACAGAAGCACTGATTCATGCACTCAGAATAACCTGCAACGAAGAACCTAATTAAGGCAGGTTTTTGCTGTTCCGCGTTGAAGAGGTATATTTGTTTAGGTCTACCGTTAGTAACGGATGATGTTAAACCCTATACCATGCTTTCAAAAACGCTGTTTTATACCTCTGTCTCATTTCTGTTGTTGGCTTGTTCAAAAACGCCTCAAAAAACTGCCGCATTACCTGCGCAATCAACCACTCCGCTGTATAGTGTGGAGATGAAAATTACAGAACCTGAATTTACTCCTGATAAATCGCCCGATGCATCTTTAATCTGTCTATTTACCAATCATTCTGATTCTATGTTGGCCATTGACATGGATACTATCATGAATATTTTAAAGGTGTACGGACAGGGTGCAAACCAGAAATTCCCCATGTACATTTTGTATTCACTGCCACCCAACTACGACTCGGGAGAATTGCTTTACATTGACCCGCACAAAACAGAGGTGTTATTCAGAAGTCCGCTGCAACAATTGTTTTTCGGGCAGATGCGGTTTAACAGTACCGAAGAATACGGATGGATGTGGAAGAGCACCGTAAATCAAAAAGCCAACCTTTCACCTGCGCATGATTTTGATGCCTTGCAAACGGAGGCTAAATTCTGGTTCACTTTACGTTGGGGAGGCAAAACCTACACCTCTAATACCGGTTCTATTAAAATTAACTCGTCCGCAAAATAACCCTTCCCCCTTTTGCATAAAAAAAGGAGAGCAGAAACGGCCCTCCTTTAGTGTTTTATTTGTGTACTATTATTTCTTAGCTGAACGGTCGAAAGAAAATGTACGGGAAATGTTAAACCCGAAACGTACGTCCCCTTTATCCCATTTGCCTGTGGTTTCTGTTATAAACTGTGGTTCATTTTGTCCCACTGAATTGGTGAAATGCAATTGAAATACGTGCCCTCCGGTTTCAATATCAAATCCGACAGAGAAATTATTAGCATACACTTTTCCGTCATTTCCGTTCAACATCGGAAACCATTCTACATTAAAGCGGGTGCTGCGGGTAATTTTTACTGAACCACCCATACCCATTGCAAATAAATCATTCGGATCTTTTTTAAGCGTAACCAGATTTTTATGAATGTGTGTTGGCGTTAATTGTACGGAGAGGTGGTCATTAAATTTACGTGCTATGAGCAATTGATTGCAAAAATTAAGTCGGCTGGTGAAATAGTTGTTGCGGGTAGGGTCTTCCCACTTCTGTGTTTTAAGTGTAGTACTTCCGAAATACGAAATGGTAACAGGAAAAGCCTTCTTCCCTTTTTTCTGAGAAAGAATTTTATACTTCACAAAACCATCCAATGTTTTACCAACCGTGGTACGTCCGAAACCAATCATCAGGTCTTTGTTTATGCCGTATTCAAATCCCAAACGCAGGGTAGCCTGGTCTAAACCAAACAACTCGTATTCGCCTGTATTCAGGTTGCCGAATCGGTGAGATATTCTGAAGTCAAGATGTTTGGCAGCAATGTTTTCTACAGAGTGCCCGTTAATCACCCGTGTTGATTTAAATGTAGCGTAAACAGGTGTTGGTTTCTCCTCTGTTTGCGACTTCTCTAATTCGGCCAGTAAGTCTTCCTGAGCCAATACCGGAAAACTGAACAGTAATGCTATAGGTAATAATATTTTTCTCATGCGTTGATTCATTAGTTGTTTTGAGCTCCTTTTTTCACCCAGTTTTCAATAATCTGAATATTGCAGTCAGACAATTTTCCTCCACCCTTTGGCATATTGGAAGCAGATCCATCTTGTTTGATGGCACTCACCAATTTACCTGAATTAGCTGCCTGAGCCACGCCAGCATGTGTGCTGAAATCATAACTCAATTGTCCGGTAGAATGACAGGCACTACCCATACAATTGGCATCTAATATCTTTCTTACTGCGGTGGAATATTTAGTATCGGTTGTATCGCAACTGCCAAATGAATTGGGGTACAATTCCTCTTCCTTGTCATAATAACAAGAGTTGAGTACTGCGCTCATCACTACCCCTAAGGTTAACAATAAAAATAATCTCTTCATATCTTTTTTAAAATTTAATTGACTGTAATTCGATCGGTTGTAACGCCATGGCAACTGTTGCATTTACCGTGTGGAAGAATTGAGTTCATCGCAGCGGTACCTCCTGTAGCACTCACCACATAAGGATATAAACCCGGGCGGAAATCAATAATCTGGTTGGTGTATACATTACCCAAAGCATCTATTTCAAAGGCATATTTTAATTCACCTTGACCGTTGGGTTGTGTATACAGATACAACTTGCCGTTTACTGTTGGCACAATGCCGTTTGCACTGTATACAGTACCGCCAATATTCCACCATTTATCACTTTCAAATTTACCTGCTTCGCCACCTGCTTTATGACACTGCATGCAATCACGACCTTGGTTGTGACTCTCATCATCCCCGTTTTTGCTTTGCTCTATATTTTTTTGCAAATCATCATAATGCGAACAGGCTACTGCAAAAAAAGCAATCACGGCCAATGTTAAAATTCTTAGTTTCATATCAGTTGTTTAAAGCACCATTCTCTATCCATATCTCCAATGTACGGATATTACACGCATTCAGTTTTGTTCTTGCAGAACCGGGTGGGCTATATGGCATTGGTGTAACATTTAATGAATCCTCGTGATTGATTGATTTACGAAGACGGCCATTGTTTACCCACACTTTCACGCTATCATAGCCCGCCAAACTAAAACCACTGGAAGGATTTGTTCCCGCATGGCAATTTCCCATACAGTTACTGTTAAGTACCTTGGTTACCTGATTGGAAAACGTCACATTCATTGTATCACAAGGAGTAGTGCACGGGGGATTTTGTGCACCCTGAGCAATCCAGTTGTAGATGAGTGCGATTTTATCCTGACTTAGCGGAGGGGCACCAAGAGGCATGCGGTCATCAATATCGTCTTCTATTAAAACTTCGTACAATTCACTTCCAGACGGGTCAAAAGCCTTTACAACTCCTGATGCAATAATATTGGCATAGTTATCCAGAATTATTCCTTTTTGTGGATTATCGGTACTGTGGCAGCCAGCGTCACTGGCACAATTGGACCTTAATACAGGTAATACCTCTTCTTCAAAACAAATCAACTTAACCGGTATAGGTTCCGGTTCATGTTTGCAAGAATAAATGACTCCTCCCACAACAAAACTCAAGGCTGTAAAAACGAGTACTTTTTTCATATTCAAATTTCAAATTATTGTTGGTGTAAAACAATCAGATTAATCATTACATCAACTGATATTTATCATACATATTCAATATCATACGCCTTCATGAAATCATATAATTCCTCGTTGCCTGAGGTTCTGATTTGCTTGCGGTGGCCATCCCACCATTTTTTACCTTTCCAGATAAATATGATGTTCTCTCCCATATCAAAAACACTTTTCATGTCATGGGTATTGATAATGGTAGTTATATTATACTCTTCAGTAATCTCTTTAATCAGTTCATCAATTACCCGAGACGTAAGCGGATCAAGACCTGAATTGGGTTCATCACAAAACAGATAACTGGGATTTAGCGAAATTGCTCTGGCAATACCCACACGTTTTTTCATTCCTCCGCTAAGTGATGAAGGATAAAGCTGATTTACATTTTGAAGATTAACACGTTGCAGGCAGGTATTCACCCTGTCCAGTCTTTCTGTAGAAGACATAGACGAAAACATTTTTAAAGGGAACTCTACATTTTCCTGCACGGTAAGTGAATCAAACAAGGCAGTTCCCTGAAACAACATACCGATTTCTTTTCTGATGTCTTTCCTTTCCTCGTAACCTAAATGAGTAAAGTCGCGTCCCTCATATAAAATTGCACCACTATCTACCTCTTCCAAGCCCACCATACATTTCATCATCACACTTTTTCCGCTACCACTGGCACCGATAATAAAATTAGTTTTGCCTTTTAAAAAAGTGGCTGATACATCTTCGAGTACCTTCTTTTCCCCGAAAGCTTTTGAAACGTTTTTTACCTCAATCATAATCTATAACATCAGTTGAGCTAAAACATAATCAGCAAAAAGTATGAGCACCGCACTGTATACAACAGCTTTGGTACTGGATTGTCCTACTTCAAGCGCTCCGCCATGGGTAAAGTATCCCTGAAATGCAGAAACAGACGTGATAATGTAGGCAAAGGTTACTGCCTTTGTTAAAGCAAAAAACACTGTATACCCTTGAAATGTAGAACGTGCCCCCTTCATAAATTCTTCTACAGGTAAAATACCTGAAAACTTTCCTGCCAGCAAGCCACCCGATATGCCTAAAAATATGGAGATAATAATAAGCATCGGAATCATAATCATACTGGCAACCACCTTGGGCAATACTAAAAAATTGGCCGAGTTAATGCCCATAATCTCCAAAGCATCTATTTGCTCTGTTACCCGCATGGTTCCTATTTCACCGGCAATGCTGGAGCCTATCTTTCCGGCTAAAACCAAACTGGTTATGGTAGGTGCCAGTTCCAATATCGTTGATTCACTTACAATAGTTCCTATGATAGTTCGGGATACTAAGCCACTCACCAATTGATAAGCGGTTTGTACAGTTGTTACCGCTCCGATAAAAAGAGAGATAATCGCAACAATACCCAGCGACCCTACCCCTATGGAGTACATTTCCTGCAACAAACGCTCTCTGAAAATGCGAAACTTCTCGGGCTTAGAGAAGGCGTCTTTCATAAAGAGCAAATACTTTCCGAATACGTAAAAAAATGTCATCCCGCTTTAAAAAACCGTGTAAATATAGGAATATTAGGCTTTATTTTGCGAGCAAGAAATATCCCCACCATGAATATACTCGTTAGCGGAGGCTCCAAAGGAATTGGCCGGGCCATAGTGAAAAAGTTTGCGCAACAAGGTTTTGGTGTGGCGTTTTACTCCAAAAACCCTGACAATATACAGTCGCTTAAGGAAGAATTACTCCTGAGTAATCCGGCTACAAACATCTTTTGTGCTGTAGTTGACGCAGCAGATACGCCCTCTGTCAATAACTTTGCTGCCGATGCACTTAAGCAATTGGGCCATTTCGATGTATTAGTAAATAATGTAGGAATATTCAAGCCCGGGCAGATACTTTCTGAACAAGAGGGTGTACTGGAACATTTGCTACAGGTAAATGTGGCATCAGCTTATCACTTAACCCGTGCGGTATTACCCGATATGCTGAAACAAAAAAAAGGGCATGTATTTAACATCTGTTCTACCGCCAGCATTATTCCGTATGTCAATGGCGGATCTTACTGTATCAGTAAGTTTGCTTTGTTGGGTATGAGTAAGGTATTGAGGGAAGAATTGAAAGAAACCCATGTAAGGGTAACTGCTGTGCTGCCCGGTGCAACCTACACCGAATCCTGGTCGTCAAGCAACCTGCCTGAAGATAGGTTTATACAACCCGAAGACATTTCTGCTGCTATCTGGAGTTGTTACGAGTTATCGGCTCATGCTGTGGTAGAAGAGTTATTAATTCGCCCTCAATTGGGAGATATTTAAAGCTTAACAAACTTTCTACTAAGGCAATTGGTTATCTCATCAATAGCACGCAAATTTGCGTCAACATACACTATATGACATTTCAGGAGCAAATCAATCAATCAAAAAAGTACTGCACCGGTTTAACCCAATACCACAGACGTAAAACCTCAACGGTTAAGGTGGGCGATTTGTACATGGGCAGCGACTATCCCATCCGTATTCAGTCCATGACAACAACCGATACCATGAATACCATGGCTACTGTTGAGCAGTCCATCCGCATGATCGAATCGGGTTGTGAATTGGTAAGGATTACGGCTCCCAGCATTAACGAAGCAAAAAATCTCGAAAACATTAAAAAAGAATTACGTGCCAGAGGATATCAAACCCCACTGGTGGCAGATATACACTTTACCCCGAATGCCGCAGAAGCAGCTGCGCGCATTGTAGAAAAAGTACGCATCAATCCGGGCAACTTTGCTGATAAGAAAAAGTTTGAAACCATTGAATACACCGATAGTGATTACGAAGCAGAATTAGAGCGAATACGTGAGCGTTTTATTCCCTTGGTAAAAATTTGCAAAGAATACGGAACCGCTATGCGCATTGGCACCAATCACGGTTCATTAAGTGATCGTATTTTGAGCAGGTATGGAGATACGCCCATGGGAATGGTGGAAAGTGCTCTGGAGTTTTTGAGAATTTGCGAAAGTGAAAACTACAAGAACATTGTGCTTTCCATGAAGTCAAGCAACCCGCAGGTAATGGTTGAGGCCTACCGTTTGCTGGTAAATAGAATGAGTGCTGAAAACATGTTGTACCCGTTGCACTTAGGCGTAACAGAAGCCGGAGACGGAGATGACGGAAGAATAAAATCAGCTCTAGGAATAGGTTGTTTACTCGAAGATGGTTTAGGCGACACCATACGGGTTTCGCTAACAGAGGACCCGGAATTTGAGGCGCCCGTAGCCATAAAACTGGCACAACGCTACACTACCAGATCAACTCACCAACACATCACTCCTGTATATCCTGAATCGGAAAAATTATTTTCCCCGTTTGAATATGAAAAAAGACACACCCTTACAACGGGTAATTTCGGAGGGGCAAATGTTCCCAGAGTAATTGCAGACTTGAGTCACAAACCAAATATTACACCAGCTGACCTTACCGATGTGGGACATATTTATGATGAGAAACTGGACAAATGGCACATGTCTGACATGGGAGTAGATTACCTATATCTGGGTGATCATAAACTTTCATTTATGCCACCTAATGGCCTGAAATGCATATACAATACAGCTACCTGGGATGAAATTGAGGACAAAAAGAATAATTATCCTTTAGTAGAATTTAAAAGAAGTGAGACTAAGATAACACCAACTGAAAATATCAACTTTATACTGGTTGATACGGCATTGGCAAATCAGGAAATGTTTTCTATTCTTTCAACTTTAAAAAATGCCGTGTTGGTTGTGCATACAACTAATGAGCATGCCATGCCCTCCATACGTCAGTTCTTTTTAGACTGTCTTGCATCGGGGGTACAACTCCCCGTCATCATTCAACGCAGTTATTCTGAAAAGGATAAAGAAACTTTTCTATTGCATGCCTCTACCGACACCGGTGCTTTATTTATAGACGGTTTCGGTGACGGGCTTTGGTTGAGCCATCCGGGAATTGATGCAAAAGTCATCAATGCTGTAGCTTTCGGGGTATTGCAAGCCAGCAGAACACGTATTTCAAAAACGGAATACATCTCTTGTCCGTCTTGTGGCCGTACCTTATTTGACTTACAGGAAACAACCGCCCGAATAAGAGCAGTAACCGATCACCTGAAAGGAGTTAAAATAGGTATAATGGGCTGCATAGTAAACGGGCCGGGCGAAATGGCCGATGCCGATTTCGGATATGTAGGAACGGGCCCCGGTAAAATAACCTTATATAAAGGCAAGGAAGTGGTTAAGAGGAATATAGACGCAACTATTGCGGTTGACGAGCTCATTGACCTGATAAAAAAGAACAATATGTGGGTAGATAAAGCCCAGGCTTAATGCAACCAAACACAAACAAATTAGGTCTTAATTGTTATAAATCGCTTGTTGAGATTAAAAAATCATTAAATTCGCACAATCAAAATTCAGAAATTAAATTCAGTATGAAAAAAATTTTAGTTACCGTTTTCGCTTCAGCACTTGCATTTGGTGCTACTGCACAAAAAACTTTGCCGGCAGTTACACCCGCCAAAGTGGACAACATCAAGATTGATGATAAACATCAATTAAAAGTTAATTCAGCCGGAGGACAAATGAGCCAATGGTTCGGATATGCATTGCTTCAAGAAGAGCTCAACAATTTTGATGCTAATTCAGCCTTCATTTTTCCTGATTCTAACGTAAAAGTTGCTTATGTAAACGCAGGACAACCAGCATCTTACTATAACACTTGGTTTGCTTTCGGTCAGGTGTTTGACCCAAAAGATCCTGAGTTTGCTTTCTCCAGTGAGCCTGTTGAAACATTGAGCAAATACAACAATTACACAATTGACTCATTAAACCTTCTTTATTTATACGACAGAAAGAATCACACTGCTGTGGATACGCTGATTGTTAAAGTGTACAAAACCAACTCAGGTATTTCTTACTGGCAGTTTACTCCTGTAACCAATGTATTTGCCGTAGTTGAATACGACAGAACAAACAGAGAGCCTGCAGGTGCAGCAAACGTAACTGAGTTCCGTATCCCGCTTACTTCTCTTGATTCTAATGCTAACGGTACAGTTTGGGGCGAGAAATTAATCGGCTTAACTAACTATAATGTTACCAGAGACCAGGAAGTAGCTGTTGCAGTAAGTTTCAAACCGGGTTTCACATACAACAATGGAGACACCATGTTTGCTACTTCTGATGTTAATCCTCAACCAACCAACACACAATTCAACACTTTCCGTGTAAGAACAGTTGACAACAATGCCAACGTTGAGCATTCATATTACAACAATGGTTTAGCTGTTGATAAAACTCAGGCATACACCAACCGTTTAACCGGAGCCGGATTTGAGAATACACCTAAATTCCTACCTTCTAACTACTACGGAGTATCTCAGTTCCTTGATGTTCGTTTCAAAGCATCATCACCAAACGTTGGTATCAAAAACATCAACGCTAACGGTTTCGGATTAGGTGAAGTTTACCCTAACCCTGCTTCTAACAAAGGTTCAATCAACGTTCCTTTTGCTATCGGTAAAACCGGAGAAGCTACTTTGAAAATCACCAATGTTATCGGACAAGACGTTATTACCGTTACTGATAAATTCAATGCCGGTGAAAACAAATTTGAAGTAAGCATTAACGATTTGAAGCCAGGTGTATATTTCTACACTGTAAATAGCGGCAACTTTACTGCTACCAAAAAGATCACCATCACCCAGTAATTTAGAGATTACTAATACAAAAAATCCCCGCACAGTTGCTGTGCGGGGATTTTTTTTGCCCTATTAAAAATGAATTTACATTGTATTCAGGGGCGAGAGTCACTGAAATTTATAGACGAAAATAATGTGGGGTTTACAGAATCGTATAAAAACCAAAAGGCCACCCGAAGGGTGGCCTGTTTGGAAACTATGAAAAACCTATCTGTCTGCAATACAAATGTACGAACGATTTCGATAAGTGCAATGGTATATTCATTTTTTTTTCATATGAAACATCAATGCATTATTTATGAGGCAATTATTTTTTAGGATAAACTAATTTTGGCCATGGTGGTGGTGCATTTTGCTATCAGGTGGCGTTCATTTTCTACCAATGAATATACTTCGGCCTCACAAAAGCTGAGCATATTACCTGATTTTATCACCTTACCCGAAGCATAAATGGCATCCCCTATTCCGGGATTCATGTAGGATACCTTTAATTCAACCGTAACCACTGTAGCACCCGGCTCAACCAAGGTAAAAGCAGCAAAGCCGGCTACCAGGTCACAAAACGTAGCAGTTGCCCCACCGTGCAAAAATCCGTTCTGTTGCTGTAAAAATTTCTCCATTTTAGCCTTGCCTTCCACAAATCCGGCTTCGATGGTGGTTAATTCAAAGCCAATGTGGTGCATAAAGTGCTGTCCGCTGAGCTTTTGGTTGATGGTATTTACAAAATCAGGATTTTTAGATTCAAACTTCATGAGGCAAAGTTGATGAAACTGCTCAAAAATACTAATATTGCCGGGTAAGTAATTTTAAACCCTTGGCAGCATCTACCCTTCTTTATCAATCTGACCGTTGGAACAAAGACCATTTGTTTCTGTACGATGCCTGTATTCAGGTAAATGATGCCGATATTAAAATAGCTTGTATAGAAAGGAGCAATAAAAAAGCAGGTTTGATACTTTCGTTTCCTGTTGAACAGGCGTACATTAGTGAGCAGGCAATTTTACCTTTAAATACCAAACTCGATGAAATACTGTCAGAAATAAATGGTGTACACCGCTTTTATGTGCTTATTAATTCACCTGTACACACCTTAATTCCGGAAGTATTCTTTGAAAAGGACCATGCTTTTGCTTTGCTAAGTGCGGCCAATGAGTTAACAGAGACAGACGAAATTATCTTTAACAAAATTACTTCGCACCAGGCTGTGCTGGCGTTTCCACTCAACAAATACATCCACTCTTTACTCAACACTAAGTTAAGGAGTCCGGTGGTGGTGCACCACACTGCGGCATTAATGCAGTACTTTCATCTGCACGCACAAAACAGGCTGAATGTATATGTCGGGAATAATTTTATCACCCTCTTCTTTTACAAAAACGGCCAACCCGAATGCATCAACTCATTTGAAGCCGAAACGGAAAACGATGCTCTCTATTTCGTGCTGGCTACTTTTGAAGAATTTGGTTTAACTGCTGAAGAACCGGTAATGTTATACGGTGATGCCGATGAGAAAAGTTTATTATTCCTTTTACTCAAAAAATACATCCGTACGGTAAATATAGCCGATACCTCTGATCTAAACTGTCCTCCTGCCCTTTTGCCTCTTCTTATGGCTTCTCAATGCGAATAATAGGGGGCAAAAACAAAGGTCTTATTCTAAGGCCGCCACAAGGATTACCGGTAAGGCCCACTACTGATATAGCCAAAGAAAGTTTATTTAACATTCTCGATAACCGAATTGACATTAGTTCTTTGAGCGTGCTGGATTTATTTGCCGGAACGGGAAATATCAGTTTCGAATTTTGCTCCAGAGATGCCGTATCGGTAACGGCTGTCGACAATCACGCTAAATGCATCGGTTACATCAAAGAACAAAAAAAAATATTGGGGTATGAACAACTTCATCCTGTAAAAAAGGATGTTTTCAGTTTTTTGAAAAGTACAGATGAAAAATTTGACCTCATTTTTGCCGACCCGCCCTACGCTTTGCCTGGCATTATCAATATACCTGCCTTGGTTAACGAAAGACTGTTGCTGAATGAAGGTGGTTTACTCATAATTGAACACCACCGGCAACTGAATTTGAAAAGTGTTGTTACCTTTGCCAACGAACGGATTTACGGACAATCTGTTTTTAGTTTTTTTAATCCAGCTGAATGAAACGAATTGCATTAGTACCAGGCACCTTTGATCCCATTACCATCGGACACGTGGACATAATTAACCGTGCCCTTCCCATGTTCGATGAACTGTGGATTGGCATAGGCCGCAACTCCATCAAACAAAGTCTGTTTACTGAAGAAGAACGCAAAGGCTGGATTGAGGCCATTTATCAAGGCATCCCCAAAGTTCATGTAGATACATACGAAGGACTGACCACCGAGTTTTGCCGCAAAATAGGGGCACATTTTATCATTCGGGGTATACGCACCAGTTCCGATTTTGATTACGAAAAAAACATCGCGCAAATGAACAAGGCCCAGTACGATGATATTGAATCCATCTTTCTGATGTGCAATCCGGCTTTTACGGCCATTAGCTCTACGATTGTGCGGGATATTATTCGCAATGGCGGAGATGCCCGCCAGTTTGTGCCCAAGGAAGTGAAGATTTAATTAGCCTTTCGCCTGCAGCAACACATCTTTAATAGACAAGTACGAATCCAACTGCTGGATATCTAAGACGTCAAAAGGTTCCCATTTTACTTCCGTAATGTTTTCTTCCAACTGCGGGGTAAGTTGTCCGCTGTAAGTGCTTTTCATTTTGTACCACGAGGTTTCTTTGAGAAAACGGTAACCGTGTTGTTTGTAGGTATGAAATGAAAAGGTGAGAAAAGATTTTATGCTCAATTCTTTTATGCCGCACTCTTCCTCTACTTCACGCAAAGCCGCTTCTTCTGTCCCTTCATTGGCATCAATTTTTCCTTTAGGCAAATCCCATTTCCCCAAACGTTTGATGAGTAATACCTCTCCGTTGTTGTTAAACACCACACCACCGGCTGCTTTAATAAGTATAAACTCTTTGAGCAACGATTGAAAAACCTGTTCAGCATCGGCACATAAAAACACCAGCCCTTTGGAGCGAAGCGACTCCAGTTCTTTTAAACACTCGAGCGCTTTTTTACCTGCGGCCTCTTCCACCAGCGACAATTGCGGCCAATCGGGTAGCTTTTCCTGCTTTTCAGCGAGGATAAAAGGGTTATCGTTTACAAAAATTTTATACATTTGCCGCTATGCCAACCAATGAATCGACATCAGCAAAAGTAGCAGAATATTTATTAGAAATAAAGGCCACAAAATTACAGCCTCACCAACCCTTCATCTGGGCATCGGGATGGAAGTCGCCCATATACAACGATAACCGCATCAGCCTTTCCTACCCTAAGGTGCGCAACTTTATTAAAGGTGCCTTAGCAGAGCTTATTCGTACCCATTACCCCGGTTGTGAACTGATAGCGGGTGTGGCAACAGCCGGCATTGCTCCCGGAGCTTTGGCCGCTGATGCACTCGAATTACCTTTTGGCTATGTGCGCAGCGAGGCTAAAAAACACGGCATGGGTAACCGCATTGAAGGAGCCGTTTTACCCGGACAAAAAGTAGTGGTGGTAGAAGACCTCATCAGCACCGGAAAAAGTAGTCTGGAGGCGGTAGAAGCACTAAAAGCTTACGGTTGTGAGGTATTGGGACTCGCAGCTATTTTCACTTACGGATTTGACATTGCGGTACAGCAATTTGCGCAAGCCGATTGTCCTTTTGTAACCCTGAGCAACTACGATGAGCTCATTCGCGTGGCCATTGATAAAAACTACGTTCAGCCGGAAGACTTAGCCCTGCTGGCCGATTGGAGAAAGAACCCTGCTGAGTGGGGTAAATAAACGTATGGCGCATCAACAGCCCTTGTCCGTAAGAAAAGTGCTGCGCAAAATATGGGGCGCCTGGTTTTACTTTAACCTCGCGTTTATCTTTTTCCCGCTGTATCCGTTTTTTCTGATTTTCCTGAGCCACCCCAAAACATACAAGTACGCTCACTTCTGTCGTAAAATATGGGGATGGGTGCTGTTCTTCAATACAGGCATGTACCTTAAACGGCATTTTGAACAGCGGCTGAATCTTAAAAAAACCTACATCATTGTGTCCAATCATTCGTCTTACATGGATATACCCAGCCTTACCTGCGGCATACCGAATGATTTGAGTTACATGGCCAAGCAAGAGCTAACCAAAGTGCCTTTATTCGGGCGTTTTTTTCACACTATTGACATTGCTGTTAACCGCAAAAGCGCCACCGCCTCTCACAAAGCTTTTTTGAAAGCAGCCGAACAGTTAAAACACGGAAAACGCAGTTTGGTTGTTTACCCGGAAGGAACTATACCTGCACATGCACCAAAGTTGGGCAAGTTTAAAACAGGACCCTTTCGTTTGGCTATAGAAAACAACATAGAGATTTTGCCCGTTACACTGGCCGACAACTGGTACCATTTGCCTGACAACGGCACCTGGGAAGGATGGCCGGGTGTAGTGAATATGTACATTCATCGTCCCATTCCCACCGCTGGTCTGAATTTGAACGATGAGGAAGAGTTGAAGCAAAAGGTTTTTAGTATTATTGAATCAAAATTGATTGAACATGGAAGTTACGAACGAGCTGGTAGATAAACTGGCCAACTTAGCCAAGCTGGAATTTTCTGCTGAGGAAAAGACAAAAATCCAACAGGATTTGGGAAAGATTGTAACCTTTGTAGACAAACTGAGTGAGCTGGATACTACCAACGTGGAGCCGCTTATCTTTATGAGCAATGAAGTAAATGTGTTGCGCGAAGATGAGGTTCACCAAACCATCACACAGGAAGAAGCATTAAAAAATGCACCTAAAAAAGATTCCGACTATTTCAAAGTGCCTAAATTTCTTGATAAATAATGCAAGAACCTCTAATCAGTCTGAGCGGCATTGCGAAGGTGTACCAGATTGGTGCAGAAACTGTGTATGCCCTGCGCTCCATTGACCTTAAAATTAACAAAGGTGAATACGTTGCCCTCATGGGGCCATCGGGATCGGGTAAATCAACGCTCATGAATATTTTGGGTTGTTTGGATACACCCAGCAACGGTACGTACATTCTTAACGGTACCAATGTGAGCAACATGACCGAGAATGAATTGGCCGAAATACGCAATAAGGAAATAGGATTCATCTTTCAAACGTTTAACCTGCTGCCGCGTTTAAGTGCTTTAGAAAACGTAGCCTTACCGCAGGTGTATGCCGGGGTAAAAAAAGAGGCCCGTTTGGAACGCGCAACACAAAGCTTAACCAACGTAGGTCTGGCCGACCGCATGCTACATAAACCAAATGAACTCTCAGGCGGGCAAAGACAACGTGTGGCCATTGCCCGTGCACTGGTAAACTCCCCTTCCATGATTCTTGCTGACGAGCCCACAGGTAACCTCGATACCAAAACCAGCTATGAGATTATGAAGTTGCTGGAAGAGATTCATCAAAAAGGAAACACAGTTATTATTGTAACCCACGAAGAAGACATTGCCCGCAGAGCCCACCGCATTGTGCGTGTGCGTGACGGTGTGGTAGAAAAAGATTATGTGAATACACCTGATCCATTGGAGGCGCCTTAGAGAAATTGTATTTCATATAAAGTAGCAGAAAAAATAGCTGCACATGAAATACAAATTAAAAAATTAAAAACAACCTACCTCACTCTCGTCAATTTAATTTCTTCCATTCTGCTTTTGCCTTTTTCGATGCCTTCTACGGTAGCTGTGATGTGGTCATCGTCATGGAAGGCGTAAGTTATTTTTTTAGGAAAATCGTGTGAGGGGTTTTCGAATACCAGTTGCTGAGCCATGCCCGTGAGCATAAACTCCACCGGCTTGCCTGCATTTTGTCCTTGCACCTGAGCAATGTAATAAATGCCTCCGTTTTTCACTCTTACCTGCAAGTTTTCATGAAATACAGTATCCTGTTTAATGATGTACCAGCCGTTGCCGTTAAAGCCATCTTCATTCTTTTGCCATTGCTCTACAAAAGTCCCTTCGGGGGTTACGTACTGCCAGTTGCCCAGCATCCACTCCAGTTGTTTTAACTGATTACCCGAATTGCAGGAACTACCACAAAAAACAAAACAAAGTGCAAATAAAACTACAAAATATTGTCGCATCAGTTGACTAATTTCCATTGAGAGCCATCGGTTAAATCATATTGAACAATGCCTTTACCGGGGGCAATGTACAGGCGAAAGGCATCGGGTGAGGAAGTAAACATTTCCACTACTTTCACGGGCTTATACATGGTGCTGCCCACTACCAAAGAATCCAGTTGCGTGTAGGCTATGTTTTTGTAAGTAGTATCTGCCGGTTGGAAAATACTGATCACATCTGAGCTGTCGCCTAAGGGAGTATAAAATCTCCAACCGCCAAACGTAATTTGCAGTCGGGCTCCCGTTTGTGCATTGTACTCATAGGTGAGTTGTTGACTGAGCGAAGGAGAACTGTAAGAGTAAGTATGAAAAGTAGTGAAGTACAAATCTCCGCATTCCTTTGTTTGTGTTTCAGGATATGCCCAGCCCTCTCTTTTTCCGGTATTCAGGTATTCCACAGTATCTGCACCTTTAGCATACCTTATGGCAGCAGGCACCACTTGAGGTAACCACACTTGTTCCTGAGCGGGGAAAGCATCTTTGTGATACATGGTGTCGCACTCTTTTTTGCACGACCATAACAAGAACACTGCAATTACAACAAGTAAAAAACGCATAGGCCAAAGGTACATCAGAATTCAATGTCTTTCAAAATGCGCCATTCTGTTGGGTAATAATTATTAAGTCGCCTATCGAGCACCTTGGCCCAACCCAAAGGATGCTGCCGGTAACACATCAACACCCAGCCTTTGGGCCAGTCAGCTTCAGGCAACAGGTTTCCTTTCTTAAGGTAGGTGATGGCCTGTTCCCTGCTCAATTCTGCTTTGTTTACAGAGGCACTCAAAATACTGCTGAGCGCCAACTCATGTGCCGGTATTACTTCCTCCCGCATCAGTTTGCCCACCGTTACTCCGCATTGAACTACCTGCACGTGTTGCTTGAGCAACTGATACGTAGCCGTCCACGCTTTGGGAAATGCTGCGAGTAAATCTTTCAGCAACATGTAATCAAAATGACTCACCTCCTTTATCCAACCGTTGAGTTTGTATTGTTCCTTTATTGGTAACAAAGCGGGTGCAGGAGCTTTTCGTTCCTGCTCAGGTGTTTCTTGTGTATTAGAAATGCGCCTCAGCACACTTACAAAAAAACCTTCTCCTTTGGTTTTATGGGGATAAAAATGATACCCGAAAACTGTCTCCGAATGCGTCTCCGTAATGTTCCATTCCGCAGGTATGTTCAGTTGCACACTTTCCCATGCTCCGGTAGAAAGCAAGTGTTTCACCTGCTGTTCATCCTCCTCTTCATTGAAGGTACAGGTGCTGTAAAGTAGCACTCCACCTGCTTTTACCGTATCAGCCACATCAGCCAGAATACGTTGTTGCCTGGCTGCACAAAGGTTTACGTGCTCAGGGCTCCATTCGTCACGTGCTTTTTTATCTTTTCTGAACATGCCTTCACCTGAACAGGGAGCATCCACCAGCACCACATCAAAAAAGTTGGTGAGTGATTGAAAAGCTTTCGGGTCGCTGTTGGTGACAATTGCATTGGGTCTGCCCCATTTGGCAATGTTCTCGCGCAGAATATTGGCCCGCGCTCGAATAACCTCATTGCTCACCAGCAAACTTTCAGGCGAGAACGTATCCAGCAATAAAGTGGATTTACCTCCGGGCGCAGCACACAAATCAAGTGCAACTAAAGGTTGTGTTACATCCATTACCTGCTTTAAAGCATACTGAATAAACATGGAAGAAGCCTCCTGCACATAATAGGCTCCTGCATGAAGTAAAGGATCAGCCGTAAAATCAGGTCGCTCGTAAAGGTAATATCCTTCCTTGCACCAAGGCACGGGTGAGGTTTCAACCACTTCTGCTCTTTTCATTTGATTAAAACGTATGGCCAGTGATGGTGATTCATCCAATGCAGCCAGTAAAGCGGCTCCTTCAACGGGAAGCTGGTGCTGAATGCGCTCAATAAAAGAAGCAGGTAAAGTGGAACTCAACTGAATTTGTATTTCGACAAATATACAGTGTGAAAGGAAGAGAAAACCAACAGGAATGTGTATTTTTGAGTATGCGTAAAACTACTCTTTTCCTATTCAGCTTAGTCGCTTTTTGTATTACCACTCAGGCTCAATCACGACTTGATTTGGTTGACATTACCCATTACTCTATTCACCTGCGCATTAAACAGGTGGATAAAACCATTGCGGGCTACACAGATGTTGCTGTCAAGAGTAAGAGTAACAACATTCAAAACGTAACCCTCGATTTGCTAAAACTGCAGGTAGATTCCGTTATGTGGGATAATGCAGTTGCTACGTATCAATACAATGATACCGCCTTGCGCATTTTACCTGCATCCAATTTTAATACAGGCAATACCGCCACAATCAGAGTGTATTACCACGGTAACCCCGTAAGTGATAGCAAATGGGGGGGCTTTTATTTTACGGGTGTATATGCCTTTAACATGGGCGTAGGTTTTGATGCTGAACCCAACAGTTTTGGACGGGTATGGTTTCCCTGTTACGATGATTTCAAATCACGCGCTACCTTCGATTTTTACATTACTGCTGAGAATAACTTAACCGCCAATTGCAACGGATTGTTACAAAGCAAAACCGATATAGGTAACGGATTAAGCACCTGGCACTGGAAAGAAATAAGGCGCACACCCGTGTACCTGGTTTCCGTTGCAGTGGCCCCGTATGCTGCTGTAAAATGGACTTACAAAAGCCGGGTGACTAATAAAAACATTCCCGTAGAATTGTATGCACTACCTGCTGACACAGCCAGAATGCGCGCCTCTTTCAAAAACATGGACAGTGCCATTGCTATTTACGAAGATATTTTCGGGCCTTATCCGTTTGACCGTATCGGTTACAACATTGTTCCTTTTAACGGTGGTGCCATGGAACACACGGGTAATATTGCTTATCCGTTGTTTGCCATTGACGGTAACCTTACTTATGAAACCATGATGGCACATGAATTTGCCCACAGCTGGTTTGGTGGTTTATACAATTGTGCTACATCCAGCGACATGTGGCTCAATGAAGGATGGGCCGTTTACTGCGAGCATTTATTTATTGAACGCATGTACGGCAAAGAGGCATTTAAAAAAGCAGTGCGTGAAAATCTGAAAGAAGTACTGCACTTTGCTCACTTGCAGGAAACCGACTACAGGGCCGTATCGGGTGTGCCACATGCATATACTTACGGGGCTCACAGCTATAAGAAAGGAGCCGTGATTGCACACAATTACCGTGCATCATTTTTTAGTCTTAACAAAATAAAAGATTTCAACCTCTACCGTTTTCGTACCAGTTCAACATTGCCTTCCTATGCTCACTGGAACGCACAACAATTTGCCGACATGATAATGCCGGGTATTCCAAACAATAACTATTGGTACGCTGCCCGCACACTGCCAGATGTGACAGTTCGCTTTGTTCCGGGAGAATCATCCAGAACATATTTTTATCCGGGTATTAATCACTTGATTTCACCGGGAAATTCATACAGTTCATACAGCTTCCCGCTTTGTTATACCTGGTTTGACATCAACCGTAAACGTTTTGATACCTGCGTATACAACCACCAACCTTTGAGTATTATCTCTGACAAAGTGGAATTTGTGGCCATCAATTTTGAAGAGTTGCTTAACTTCTCCATCACCGCAAAAAACAAAGAAGTGTACCAAAATGATTCCGTAGATTTTGAAGAAGCCCTGATGCGTTTAAAGATTAACACCTGTGCCGATTCAGCCCTGGTGCGTGTTGAACACCACTGGTATCCGGCCAACCAGCACTATTGTAAAATACCCGGCTTGTATGTTTCCAATTCCCGCTACTGGACCGTTGACGGTTGGTGGCCAAGTAATTTTAATGCCACCGCTTACATTACCTACGATGGCCGTAAACCGGTGAACTACGGTGCTACAGGTTACCTCGACCACACCTTTATCCGCAAGACAGAAGATAGTCTGGTGCTGCTTTACCGTACCAATGCCATCAGCGATTGGCAACTTTACAGCGACATAGTGAAAACCACCGGCAGCAAAACCGACAAGTACGGTAACATACGCATCAACAACCTGAAAAAGGGGGAGTATGCTTTGGGCATGTACGATATTTCCTTAGGAGTGCCTTCTGTTCCACCCGCCCCAACTCGCAAAATCAACGTATTTCCGAACCCGAACGAAGGTCGTTTACACATCAACTGGGAAAATATGGATGCCGCTCTTGTTTGCATAAGCGACATTACCGGAAGAAATGTAGCCGCTGTTGCTCCGCTCAAAAATGCTGTCTCAGCCGAAATAAGTTTAACACATTTACCCGCGGGTATGTATTTCGTATCGGTGCGCAACTCTGAAAACGTGAATTTTACAGAAAAAATAATACTCAAGTAAGGATTACAATTGGCAGTTGATATAATAACCCTCAACACATACTTTTGCAGCATAATCAGTAACACATGAAGAATATAACCGTTATCGGATCAGGTACTATGGGCAACGGCATTGCCCACGTTTTTGCGCAACATGGCTATGCAGTTTCTTTGGTTGACATACAACAAACGGCCTTAGATAAGGCTATTGCTACCATTGCAAAAAACCTCGACCGTCAGGTAAGCAAAGGTTCATTAACTGAAGAACAAAAAGCAGCTACCCTCCAAAACATTACTACCCACACTCAGTTGGCCGATGGTGTAAAAACTGCTGACCTGGTAGTAGAGGCCGCTACTGAAAACATTGAAATAAAACTGAACATTTTCCGCGAGCTGGACAAACTGGCTCCCGCCAATTGCATATTGGCTTCCAATACCTCTTCTATTTCCATTACCAAAATAGGTTCAGTAACCCAGCGCCCGGATAAGGTAATTGGTATGCACTTTATGAACCCTGTGCCTGTAATGAAACTGGTGGAAGTAATTAACGGTTACAAAACATCCAAAGAAGTAACGGATACTATTCTTACCCTTTCCAAAGCAGTAGGTAAAATACCCGCAGCATCTAACGATTACCCCGGCTTTATTGCCAACCGCATATTGATGCCCATGATTAACGAAGCTATCATTACCCTGCATGAAGGTGTGGGCAGTGTGGAAGAAATTGATACGGTAATGAAACTGGGTATGGCTCACCCCATGGGACCGCTGCAACTGGCTGATTTCATAGGGCTGGATGTTTGCCTTGCCATCATGAATGTTTTACACTCTGGATTCGGCAACCCCAAATATGCTCCCTGCCCGTTGTTGGTTAACATGGTAACTTCAGGAAACCTGGGCGTAAAAACCGGTGAAGGATTTTATAAATACACTTCAGGAAGTAAAGAGTTGGTGGTGTCTGAGCAGTTTAGGAAAACGTCTTAATCTGCTTCAGAAATCATATGTGCATTTTTACATAAAATTTCTTATTGTCGGAACATTTTTTATAATAGTCTTTCCTGTTTTCCTTAACACATTTCATAACTTCCAAAATCTCTCCTTCATTAAGAACGGTTTTAGAGTTTATTTGATAAATCTCCAATTCTGGCGCTAAGCCAAGCTTTACATTCAAATCAAAAAACTCATTATCCAAAATACTAAAGTCAAGCGAGAATTTGTCGTAGTTTGCTGCTAATATTTCCATACTGTATCTTCCGGGCATCAACTTTAGTTGTCCAAGTCCATCGAAGTCAGTCAGAATTTTATACATAGTGTCATTGTCAAAATCCTTAATGCAGATAAAAGCAAAATCAACAGAGTCTCCTTTGTTATCAGTTAGTTGAATATTTGATATAGATTTCCCTTTATTTTTTTTAAAAGTGTATGAGGAAGTGTCGTCTTCGTTTTCAAAGTGAAACCAATATTCATATTTGAATTTTGAACTTTTATCAACGCGATTCAAATGCCATTTTTGTCCGTAAACATTACAGAAAAGCAACAGAAATATTATGTTTATCGTTAGTCTCTCTTTCATCTTTGAAATGACCTATATCGTTTTGGAGATTGGCGAAGAAGCGGATTTTGCAGATTAAACTTTCTGCCCGCACAAAGTTTATTAGATGTATTACTGTTCATATTCGCACATCCACCGCTATAACGCAAAAAGCGCTGTTATAGCCAGTTTTTTTTCATTGTCCTTCAAGTTTTCCGTCTGGGTTAATAATTCTCTTGGAGTTAACGTCTACTAAAAAGTTAAAATATGTCACCAAATTGGTTCCATTGTCTTCGCCAACTTTTACTAAATAAACATTATTCGTTGGGTCGTCTAACATTGGTACCAATGTGATGTGTCTTTGCCCTTTAGATGAACTGTCTATGAGTTTCATTTTGTCCTTTACAATCTTAAGTTCTGCTACGATATTCATCGCATTGATAAGATTCGTGCTGTCAGAAAATGTATTTTGCTCTGCGATTGGGGATGCGATTGTATATCCTTTTTGAATACTATTTTGTTTTTCCAACAATTGATTCTGTCGATTGGCATAAAACGCCTGAAAAACTACGGCAACTGCACCTACAAATGTCGCAGCAAAAGTTGCCCACGCTACTAATTGTGTCGATTTAGCATTAGTCTTAATGTCTTGCTTGACTTTCTGTTCTTTTTCAAAGTCGAGTTTTGCCTGTATTTCATTGGCTTTAATTTCACCGTCTTTAGTAATTCTCCATGCTTTCAGATTGAGGTTCTTTTGATTTGTGTCGCTGTCCTCATAAATATAATTTTTGTCAAGTAGAGATGATAGTGCTGTCTTTAAGTCGTAATCTGTAATAGATAACATTTCAGATAAAATCTGGTCAACGTTATTTTGACCACGTACCTTATTTAAGTGAAAAAGTATTTTAACTTCTACATCTGTCATGCTTCCTTGTCTGTCTTTAAAAGTTGGCTATACCTACGAACTTGCTGTTTCCGGCACATACAGTTTCTTTACTTGTGCCACAACAAAATCAACTTCCTCTTTGGTGTTTTGTTTACCAAAAGAGAAACGCACATTGGCCCGCTCAGGTGAAACACCCAAGGCGCCCAATACGTGCGAACCCACGTTAGAGCCCGATGAGCAAGCACTTCCGCCTGAACAGGAAACTCCGGCAATATCCAGTTTAAACAACAACATTTCATTGAATGCTGCCGGAGGAAAGGATACGTTGAGTACAGTATATAACGCATTGCCCGTACAATCGCCATTGAACTGCACCCCGGGAATGTTCTTTTGCAATTGCTCAATCATGTAGCTTTTCACTTCACTTATGTGAGCCTTTTCTTTTTCTAAATCGCGATACGCAATTTCAAGTGCTTTGGCCAATCCTACAATTCCGTAAACGTTTTCAGTACCGCCACGCATGTTACGTTCTTGTGCTCCACCGGTAATAAACGGATGAATTTTTACAGCAGAGTTGATGTATATAAAACCTATTCCTTTAGGTCCGTTGAATTTGTGAGCTGCACAAGCAATAAAATGAACAGCTGTCTTTTGCAAATCCAGCGGATAGTGCCCGATGGTTTGAACGGTATCGCAATGAAAAACGGCATTATAGGTTGTACACAACTCCCCTACCTTATCAATGTCGAGCAGGTTGCCTATTTCATTGTTGGCGTGCATAAGCGAAACCAGCGAACGGGGATTGTTTTGGAGTAATTCTTCTAGATGGTTGAGGTCGATGTGCCCGTTGGGGAGTAACTTAACCAAAGACAGTTTGATTTTTCCTTTGTGCGCCAGTTCTTCCAATGTATGTGATACGGCATGGTGCTCAATGGGTGAAGAGATGGCGTGCGTAATGCCCAGTTCCTCCACACTACATCGAATAGCCATGTTATCGGCCTCCGTTCCGCCTGAGGTAAAGAATATCTCCCCGGGTGAAACGTTGAGCAAACCCGCTACTTTTTTACGTGCTTCTTCAATAATGGTTCTCACCTTGCGGCCATCTGAGTGGGTGGACGAAGGATTGCCGAAATTCTCGGCCATAACCGGAACCATGGCCTCTAAGACCTCTTTATCCAATGGCGTAGTAGCCGCATTATCAAAATATACACGCATAGCTGGTGGTAGTGTTTAAAGGACAAAGGTAACATTTGGGGCGCTTACATAAAAACAGAAAGGAGCAGTTTTGAAATCCCCTATATTTGCCGGCTATTTTTTATGATGAGAAACCATTACCGCACTTACCTTCCGTACGTTTTGTCCATTCTCAAACTGAGTGTGCCGCTTATTATCGGTCAGCTGGGTTTTGTGTTGATGGGTGTGGCCGATACCGTAATGGTGGGCCACGTGAGCGCTGATGCACTGGCTGCTGCCGGAGTAAGCAATGCGGTGTTTTTTCTGATTATGGTTATCTGCATAGGTACGGGAACCGTTATTTCGCCCATGATTGCGAAAAGTAACAGTGCAGGCGAACCCGATGAAATCAAACTCATTTACAACAACGGATTGCTGGTACACCTCATTTTGGGTGTGGTACTTACGGCTATTGTTGCTTTGCTGGCCTACAACTTCCATTGGTTCAAACAACCACCCGCTGTAGAAAAACTTTCGATAGAATACACACTTATACTGAGTTTGACGTCTTTGCCTTTTGCCTTGTTTTTCTTTCTGAAACAAATAAGCGATGGTTTATCTAAAACTACCTGGAGCATGGTGGTTACAGTTGCGGGCTTATTAATGAACGTGTTGCTCAACTGGGTGCTTATTTACGGCAAATGGGGTTTCCCCGCAATGGGCTTGAACGGAGCGGGAATTGCCACCTTAATTACCCGCGTATTTATGGTGATGGCCATGTGGGCGGTTTTGTGGTACGTGCCTGAATTCAGCGCACTCATTCGCAGAAAGGTGTCTCACTTTTATGAGCACAACTACTTCGTCAACATTCTAAAAGTGGGACTGCCCGCTGGCATGCAATACTTCTTTGAAATAGGTGCCTTTTCGGGTTCGGCCTTTTTGATTGGTTGGTTAGGTACCTACCAACTGGCAGCGCACAATGTGGCCATTAACCTGGCCTCAGTAACGTACATGATTGTATCGGGAATATCCATTGCTGCCTCCATTAAAGTGGGTGATGCACTGGGGCAACACAAATGGAAAAAGGTACGCAAAACAGGCATCTCGGCTATCTATTGCGGACTCTCCTTCATGACGGTGTTTGCACTATTGTTTCTGCTGTTTGATAAACAACTGGTGGCCCTGTACACCAATGAACCGGAAGTAATACGCTACGCTACAGGACTGGTTATTATTGCCGGATTTTTTCAATTGTTTGACGGTACACAGGCCATTGGTTTGGGCATTTTGCGCGGGGTGAGTGATGTGAACATCCCCACTTTTGTAACACTACTTGCCTACTGGGGCATTGGTTTACCCTTAGGGTATTACCTGGCCTTTGTACAAAATTTTGATGTGTACGGCATATGGATGGCACTCTTACTCGGATTGTTTATGGCTGCACTCCTGCACACGTTGAGGTTCCTGCATTTAACAGGAAAGAGAATTCGGGAGAAGTGAGATGATTAGGTCTAGTTTGTGAGGATATGGACTGAAGTGGAATGACAAATAGTGAATTATACAATAAAAATGTAATTTTGAACTCTAATGGCAAAAGCAGACTACATAGTATCGTTAATAAAATCTCATTACAACAATGAGCCGGAACGGTTTACCACTATGGCTTTGCAAATTGCTGCCCATGAAGCAAAGTTAGGGCATACACTTGTGGCTAACGAAATCAAAGCCATTATAGACAAGGTAAAAGAGGCAAAGCATAAAACCAAAGGTTTCGCACCCGACTTACAAGGCTTGATTTTGGAAAATGTACCTGCTGTAAATCTTGCAGACATGATTGCATCAGAGGACATCAAATCAAAAATCACAAGAATCATTTCAGAGTTTGTTCAACGTGACAAACTACGCAAACACGATTTGGAGAACAGACGAAAAATTTTACTTTCTGGACCTCCAGGAACTGGTAAAACTCTCACAGCTTCGATTATTGCGAATGAATTGAACTTGCCACTTTATACCATATTGATGGATAAAATGGTAACCAAATACATGGGTGAAACTAGTGCAAAGCTTCGTCAGGTATTTGATTTAATAGAACAAAAACAAGGTGTTTATCTTTTTGATGAGTTTGATGCAATTGGTGGAGAAAGAAGTCGGGATAATGATGTCGGTGAAATGAGAAGGGTATTAAATTCTTTCTTACAATTTATTGAACGAGATAATTCCGATAGCTTAATAATTGCAATTACAAATAACAAAGCTCTTTTAGACCAAGCATTGTTCCGCAGGTTCGATGATGTAATTCTCTATCACTTGCCTGACAATGATGAAAAATTAGCATTATTAAAAAACAGACTTTCACGCTACAGCAAAAAGGTAAACTTTAACCAACTGCTACCAAATATAAACGGCTTAAGCCATGCCGAAATATCGCTTGCATGTTTAGATGCCATTAAAGAAACTGTCTTAAACGAAAAACAGTCAATGAGTAATCAACTAATTCTCAAATCAATCAAAGACAGAAATGCAGCATATCATAAATAATCGTTTAAGATGGCAGAAAATTACAAGCACATTTTCATTTCAGGGAATGTAAAACCGGAAAAATACAAAGCTTCACCTAAGCAAGGTAAACAACCTAGAATTCCACCAAGAGACAGGGCAGCACACAGTGCAAAATTGCTTCAGCAATTTGACGCAATCTGGAATCAGAAAAAAGAATTAGAACAAGCAAGAACTGCTGAAAAAATTGCAACAAGAGAAGGCACTTATTTATCCTTTACGAGTGCAGCCGACCACGACTTAATCACAAAGAGTTTAGAGAACATTAAAACAGGTATTCGCTTATTGAATGTTAAAGAAGAAAAGGTCGATGGTGAACACACTCAGGTAAAAGCAACAGTTTATATTCCCAATGGAATGGAGGGCTTTTTCATTAGTAAGATTGCCAAATATGAAGCAGTAGATTTAAAGTCGGGAAAGCCAAAGAATGCACCTTTAGTCAATAGCATAAACGATGTAAGCATTGCTTTATTAGAGGGCTTGTGGACTGACAAACTTCAATTGATTCCTACAGAAAATTCAAAATGGTGCGAAGCATGGCTTAACGTAAACACCAAGGACAAACAAGAACAAGATCAAATAGCACTGTTTCTTAAAACACTTGAAAACATAGGAATTGAGTATAAACGCAACACAATTATATTTCCTGAAAGGGCGGTTTTACTTATCAATGCAAGCAGAAACCAGTTAATCGAACTCATGTTACAAAGTGATTTATTGGCAGAGTTCAGAGCAGGACAAGAACCGGCAGGTTTTTGGATAAATGAAAGTGCCATTGAACAGCAAGCATGGGTTGACGATTTATTACAAAGAATTGAGCAAATAGAAAGTAATATTAAGGTTTGCGTACTGGATTCAGGCGTTAACAATGGTCATCAGCTTTTACAGCCCCTAATTGACAATGCAAATACACTAACAGTTGATAATGCTTGGGGAACCAATGACCATGAAACAGGTTCAGGACATGGAACACTAATGGCGGGCATTGCAGGTTATGGACAAATGGAATCAATTCTTGTTTCAACTGAAAACGTTCCTATTACACACAGAATTTGTTCAGTTAAAATTTTACCACCAACAACGCAAGAAGCAACACCAAAAGAGCTTTGGGGTGATGTAACAGCACAAGGCATAGCAAGAGCAGAAATTCAGAATCCGGAAATGATTTTGATTTATTGCATGTCTGTGACTTCAAAGCAGGATGCAGAACAAGGAAGACCTTCTTCATGGTCAGGAGCAATAGACAATCTTGCATTTGGTGATGGAGAGAATCAAAGACTAATAATTATTTCTGCCGGAAATATCAGGGATGAAGTTTCTTGGAAAAATTATCCTGACTCAAACTATGTAACAACTATTGAAAACCCCGCACAATCGTGGAACTCAGTTGTAATTGGTGCATACACTGATAAAAATCAAGTGAATGATGAAAAATTTAAAGATTATACACTTGTTGCAAATCAAGGTGAATTATCGCCCTATAGTTCAACTTCCTTAGTTTGGGAGAAAAAATGGCCTGTAAAACCTGATGTGGTATTTGAAGGTGGAAATCTTTTAAAAGCACCAGACGATAGTGTAACTACACATGAAGATTTAGAATTACTTTCTACATCAAAGAAATTTAATATAAAACCATTCGATACTATCAATGCAACAAGTGCCGCAGCCGCACAAGCATCTTGGTTTGCAGCAAAAATTGCGTTTGAATATCCAAATGCTTGGCCTGAAACAGTTAGGGCACTTATAGTTCATTCTGCTTTTTGGAATGATGCTATGAAACAACAACAAGATGTAAAATCAGGAAATAGAGGTGATTATAGAAAACTGTTAAGAGTTTATGGCTTTGGTGTTCCTGAATTAGAAAGGGCGTTGTATAGTAAGGAAAGTGCTTTGACTTTCGTTGCACAAGAATTTATTCAACCATTTGGGTTCAATGACAAAAATCAACCTGAAACAAATGAGATTCATTTTTTTAATCTTCCTTGGCCAAAAGAAATATTACTTGAAATGGGAAATATTCCTGTTAGGTTGCGAGTAACACTTTCTTATTTTATTGAACCCGGAGCAGGTGAAATTGGGTGGAAGGATAAATACCGCTATCAATCACATGGATTGCGTTTTGATATTAATAATGTTGGCGAGGAAGAAGATGAATTTAGAAAACGTGTAAATGTTGAAGCCCGCGAAGAGAATGAAGAAGTAAATGGCAACTCAGGTAGTAATAGATGGGTAATTGGAGCGAATAATCGCAGCAACGGCTCAATTCATTCCGACTATTGGGAAGGAACTGCAGCAGATTTAGCAACTTGTAATTTGATTGCCGTTTTCCCAATTATTGGTTGGTGGCGTGAAAGAAAGCATCTTGGAAAAGTTGAAAATTCAACCCGCTATTCCCTCATCATTTCTTTGGAGACACCTGCACAAGATGTTGAATTGTACACAACAGTCAAAAATATGATTGAAGTGCCAATTGAAATTAAAACTGACTAGTCATAGGGCGTCCTTATCTTACAAAAAAGGATACACCTGCTGTGGTTCGTGCCGTCACAAGCCACTACTTAGGACTTACTTCCTAAACCCATAAGGGCAATGCAGGCAGCCGTTTTCACAGCAGTAACCTCTACGTAACAGGTAGGTGGCGGTGAGCACCATTAAGCCTTTTTCGTTGTAATAATAATGTTCGTTGGGTTTCAATTCTTCCCGGGTAAGTGGCTTATCGGCCGTTTCTAAAGCAATTTCTTTCAAACACTTTTCACATAAACAATCGTTGTAGCTGGCGGCAATCACTCCTTTAGCCGCAGCATTTACCTGCACATCCATGCACCAGCAATTGCTGATGTTCGATACATTGCAGGTAAACTCAGCTTCACAACGTTCACAGGTTTTGTGTTCCATCTTAATTAAATGCAAAATTTCCCGGTGTGATACCCGCTTTAAATGAGGTGATGAATGCTCCTGCAGGAGTGAAACATTTCACGTTTCCCTTCTGCACATAATCGAGTGCATCGCCTGCATAAATCTCTCCGCTCACAGGATCTATTCCTAAACTGTAAAAATTTTCACCCGACTGTTTGGTTATTAAAGGAGCAACAGGAAGTGAATCAGCAGTGATGTGCATGCTGTAAATGTGGCCCTTTATCCAGTAGAGCTGCGTGCGGTCGGGGTTGGTGCGCAACACCTTTCCTGCTCCCGTGCCCAAATCAAATATTTTGAGTACCTGCGTACCTTGTGCGTTGAGTTGCATCAAACGGGAAGGCGCATTGGCTTGCAAAACCTGACTGCACAATACCCACAATTTATTGCCGGCATCCGTTACTAAAGAACCTGCGGGAAAGCCGAGCAACACACTATCTTCCATAATATCTGTAACCGGATTGATGCGATAGAGGTAATTGGTGCGCAGGTTGGTAACCCATACTTTGCCATTGTGCAAAAGCAACTCTTCCGTCCACCCGCGACAAGGAATGGTTTTAATGAGTGTACGCGTATTCAGATTCACCACCCAAATGCAGTTGGAATAAATATCGGTTACATAGGCTTTATTGCCTCCCACAGGTAACAGGTAACGCGGTGAAGTCAATCCGCTGATGACACCTTTGGTAACAAACGTGGTGGAATCTACTACTTCAATTTTAGAGGAATTATTGATGACGAGATACCCCAATCCGTTGTGAAAGGTGATGGATTGTGCCACATCACCCAAAGGGCGTTGGTTGGCACTTTCAAAAAAATCATCGTGCGTTTTTTGTTTGCTGATGCGATCAAAGCGGGTGATGGTAGCATTGCCCCACTGAAAATTCCCCTCGTTAATTACGTACACCAAACGGTTACTTTGTGCTGAAGGCAATTCAGGTGCTTGCGGAATTTCTTCTTTACAGGCAAATACCGTTAGTGCAACTGAAAGCAAAAACAACAGACGAAATGAACTCATTGAATCATCCATTTGCAGCGGTAAGTGATACCTTGCTGTTCGACTTCTACCAAAAATATTCCTTTGGGTAATGCAGCAGCTTGGAGGTAATCACCCGCATGGTTGAGTTGTTGGGTCAATACCATTTTTCCGTTGATGTCATAGACTTTTACCTGTGCAGGCATATTCCACATGGGCAAATGTAATCGCACCGCAGCATGAGTTGCAGAAGGATTAGGGTATAAAACAAGTGCCTGTTGAAGTGTTTCCTCCACAGTGTTAGGATCGTTCTGGTTAATCACTCCTATCGCATCCACATCAAAACCACAGTTGGGAAAATCAGTGGGCCAGGGATCATTCACTATAATTCCGCGTGAATCACGCTGCGCATAGGGTGCATCAATACTGCCCACCACATCTACTAAACGAATGTGTGTGATGCGGTTAACATCTAAACCCGGTGTGTCTTTCAATAGTTCTAAGTCAAACGGGGTGCCGTAAGGAAACACGTACTTACCGGCCAGTTGATCTACTTTGGCTGCATCGCTGATGCCGTAAGGGTCACATTGAACGCTTGTATCTATATTACTTATTGCGGGGAAACGAACAAAGTACTGACCATCTGAACTCACTTCTACAAAAGCAAATTCCAAAAACGCCAAACCTGAATCAGCAATAAACTGAAAACCGTTTTCGAAAATTGCGAAATCATATCCGGCTTTGTTTTTAATAGCAGGATAAAAAGTGAGCACTGCATTTCCACCATCTCCCAGACTCACCACTCCGTTAGTGCCCGCTTTGCCAACGGCCATAGACGAATCGCCCACGGTAGGATAACCCAAAGACGGATTACCTGCATGCTGGTAACCGCGATTAACGGTGCAGGTTTGTGCCCAGTTCACAAACAACACATTGTCCTTGTGAATGGCGGTAGAACCGGGCCTGCCAACCTGCGGAGCAAATTGTGCATTTGCTCCGCCAAGGCTCAACAGAAGTATAAAAAACAGACTGTAAAAACGCATTAGTACCTGATTAATTTTTGTGTGCTTTGTCCGTAAACATTGCTTACACGAATAAAGTAAATTCCTGCGGCAATTTCAGCGGTATTTAACGTGATTTTCCCTGCGTCAGAAATGGTTTCATTTAATACTACTCTCCCATTGATATCTAACAGCACTATAGATGAAGCTACCTCAACGGCAACACTAACTTGTGTAGTGAACGGATTAGGATACGCAGCAACAAGGTTGGTTTTCACTGGAGCAACACTTGCGGCAATATCGCGTGTGGTAAAATTATCTATGGCGTAAAACAACGGGGTGTTAATTCCCCACTGGCCCACATCAGAAGAAGTCATAAATAGTTTAATGCTATCCACATTACCCAGTGAAGTAAGGTTAACCCAACGCCAGTCTTTTACGATATAATCAGCGCTGCTGTCTGTTGAGCGGAAATCTGCCAGATAAAATTTAACGGTATCGTTCTTTAATGTACCGTTGTGCCAACCCACTACATGCAGTAAAAAGAAGTCAGGGTCAGTACCGGTAACACCACCGAATTTCTTCGAAAAACTGTCTCCGTTTTTTATGGTGCTGTAAGGATAAGTTCCGTTGGTTACATAAAAACCTTCCACTACTTTACCTGCTCCGTTTCCTGTTAAACGCACTATGGCGTTTTGCTGACCGATAACAAAGTTGGCTGAGGCGTTGTAGCCACCGGCAGTAATGGCTGAATACTTATTGGTATAGGTTCCATTGATGGTATCTTTTTTATTGCTGCAGGCAAAACCATCTGCCCAAAAACCACCGAAAGAGGTATCCCACATGTTGGTAAAAAAGGCATTACCGCTGCTGAAACCTTTGGCCTGCTGGTCATATCGGCCATCCCAAAAGCTGTCGACAGGTAAGGTGATATTTTCAAAATTGGCAACTGTTTGAGCAGAAACTGCCGCAGAAAGAATAGCGAATAAAAATAGTAAAGTTGTTTTTCTCATGATTATTGATGTTTAATTTTATGTTGTAATTCCAATCGTAAACCTGCTTCTATGTAGCGCCCCGGCATGGCTCGCCACAACATCACCTGGTAATTTTCATTCCACATATTTTTTGCCGAAACAAACGCACGGGCCGAGGCAGGATATTTTTTCAATTGAAAGGTGTAGGACAGCTGAGCACTGCTTAACCAGAATGCTGGCAGGTAATTGTAATTGTCGCTGCTGGTAAAACGCAAACCGTTATACACTTGCTGAAAACTGAATTGACACTTTTTGTGTTGCACACTCAGTTGCAACGAGCCCATTTGTCTCGGCATATAAATTAACTGACGGTGCAAAGCAGCATCTCCTGCAAAGGCCACCTTCTCGTGTGTGGCTTGCTGCCACGTATACAACGCGTTTACCGAAATAGCTGTGTTTAACTTCGGCTGCCAGGTATAACCCAAACCATACTCTACTCCCCTGCTCCACACTTCGGCTGCGTTGTTGGGAGTCCACACGTTGGGGTTAACGGAATCAGGCATCCAGATAATCCAGTTATCAACCCAATGACTGAACACCGTTACGTTAGCTTTGAACTGATGCTTTGATAAAGTGTATACATAGTTCAATCCGCTTTCCGCATTAAAGCTGTACTCCGGTTTCAGTTGTAAATTGCCACCGGGTTGCCAGTACAAATCATTGAACGTTGGGTAACGGTAATTGCGTGATACCAAAGTATGAAAGTGCAAATTATTAGCTACCCTTGTCTGCGTTCCGAAGCTGAAGGTAACGGGCACCCAAACTCCCGAAATATTTTCAGCACGTGCCGAGATGTCTGATTTAAAACGCGAGGCTGCTGTTTGCTTCCCCCATCTGGCAGCTGCGAAAATGGCTGTTCTGTTTTGGGAAGGAGAAGCAGTTGATGAATAGCCGGGTGAAGATGCATTGATGGTGGTAAAGTTTACCCCCGATATCACTTTCAGAATCGGTGAAACGGTATAAGAAAGCTCCAACTCATTCACCCAATTGACTGCACGATTTTTACTGTCAATACCAGCAATCGGGTCGCTGTAGCGAAGTTGTTCCAGAAAAAATCCGCTGCGTAAAATGCTTTGCCATTTGTTACGACCATAAGTAAAATCAATCGCTGCCCGGTGTGATTCATCCGCTTGTGTAGCCAATGAAGTGCTTTGCAACATAGTAGGCGGCAAATCGCGTTGGTTGTTATGCCACCAGTAATACGCATTGATGCGGGTATATTTAGACACGCTCCCACCGACATTCAACACTACACCTTGTTGGGTAAAGGCCGCATGTGTTTGTTTTACGTCAGGAGATTGAAAAGCTGCGGTATTGGTAAAAGAATAATTATTATCTGAGTTATTGCGGTAATATTTCACTTGTGTACTAAACCTTTTGCCTGAATAACCGTAGCTGCCAAAATATTGCTGTGTACCAAAGCTTCCCGAAGAGGCTTGCAAGACCAAGTGCATCTGTGGTGAATCAACCAAGGCAGCTGTGTTGCGCAAATAAATGCTGCCACCAATTGCACCACTTCCGTACAAAGCACTGTTGCCGCCATACTGCAACCTCACCTCATCAAAGGTGCCTATGGGAAACATGGACAAATCAGTTTGCCCGTTCATGGAACTTTGCAGGTTAAACCCGTTCCACACAATTGCGGTATGCGAGGCTCCTGTACCCCGAAAAGAAATGCTACTTAAACTACCCGGTCCGTAACTTTTAATAAACACCGGAGTGTTGGCTGAAAGTAGTTCGCCCAGGTTAGCTGTGGCAAATGCACGTAACTGTGCGGGAGTAAATTGTTGCACCTTGGCACCTGTTTGCAACTGTTCCCCGCGCACGGCTGTAATGGTCACCTCAGGTATGTGTTTGGAGGAATCAGTTTGTGCTGAGGTATGGAACACAGCACAGGCAACACTCAGTAAGGTTAATAGTAACCTGAGTTGAAATGAGTCGCATGTGTATTTTTCGTTCAGCATAAACCGTTAGTTATTGCTGTAGCCAAAGGAAATAACAAAGACTGCTCGTTGCGATTAATTACGGTAATACCATAATGGGTTGAACCGAGAACGCCTTATGCTTTTTTCCCGAAAGCTACATGCACTTGTGTTATTGCGGCAGGTCTTCTGACTCATTTCCCCAGTTGTCCGGTCTTCCCATCCACCAAAGGTGAACAGTGACGTAAAGGCTGGCAACAGGTTGCAACTTGCGTTGCAGAAACTTACAGCAGCGGGAACTGTTCAGGATTTACACCTGATTCCCTATTAATCTTTTGTTCAAATTATATGAACTAAGAACCGAGTAACGGATGCGAAGAAAGGGAGAGTTTTATTTTTCTCCAAACAAAAAATACAAACAGTTGCTGTTTAACGCGTTGAAATTTACCTGCCAACTGATGATGCAATTGTAAGCCCGTAGAAGTAATTTTATCCCACTGTAAGCACACATGCAACGCGCACCCGAATCTTGTTTTCTGTTTGTGGACATGAACAGTTTTTTTGCTACCTGCGAGCAACAGGTAAACCCTGAACTGCGCGGAAAACCTGTGGGCGTATGTGTGTACCTCAACCGTTTTGCCGCCATTATTGCCGCTTCCGTTGATGCTAAGAAAAAAGGAGTAAAAGGTGGTATGCGCATGAACGAGGCTTTAAAAGTGTGCCCCGATATTGTAGCGGTGGAAACACATCCTAACCTGTACCGCGAAATACACATCAAAATCATGAACGTGTTGCGCAAGTACTCGGATAAGGTAATTCCCAAAAGTATTGATGAAGCCGTGATTGACCTTACGGGCTACCACCTTATTTACAAAGACCCGAAAGAGCTGGCCAAACAAATAAAAAAAGATATTAAAAATGAAGTGGGCGATTACCTTACCTGTTCCATTGGCATTGCCCCCAATGCCTTTTTAGCCAAGCTGGCTTCCAATGTGAAAAAGCCCGATGGCCTTACCACCATTATGCCCGATACCATTGACGGTATTCTGAAAAACATGAAACTAACCGATCTGCCCGGCATTGCCCGTGGCATGGCCACGCGACTGGAGCATGCAGGCATTCGCACTCCGCTGGAACTGCGGTATACCTCTCCGCAAAAACTTAAAGCGGCTTGCCGCAGTGTGGTGGGTTTGTACTGGCACCAGCGCCTCAACTTTCAGGAAGTAACCATAGATACCGAAACCCACGATTACAAGAGCATGGCCGCGCAACGCATGATTTCCAAACACCAGCGCGAAAAATTGGAAACCTTGCAAGAGTTGTTGTTATCCCTTTGCCTCAAACTGGAAGGGCGCATGGTAAAGCAAGGCGTATTTTGCCGTAACATATCGCTCTACTGCCGCTACATTGACGGCTACGAGTGGGGAACAGGCATCCCTCTCTCCCAACCCTTGCAGGACGGCATTGATTTGTTGCACTTAGTAAAACAAAAAATGGAGGCTTTTGAAAAGGAGCACCAAACACAACCCATCATCAACAACCAACTGGCAGCTTTGGGCGTAACGGTAAGTGATTTTGTACCCGATACACAGGTGCAGTATTCCCTGTTTGACGACCACAGCCGCAAAGACAAATTACGCAAAACCGTGTACGGCATTAAGGGCCGCTTTGGTACAGAAAAAATTATACGGGCCGCTGAGTTATCCAAAGACCCGGTGCTGAAAGATGTGATTGGCTTTGGCTCCATCAAAGACCTGCACGAGGATTTGAACAAGATACCGGGGAAGAAAAAGAAATAGCTCCTGCACAAGAGGAGTGCGACACTGATTGCACAGATTCCACGGATTTTTCTTTAGTGGCTCGTGGGGACAGGAGCTATAGCGAAGTTGAACTTATCTTCTACATTTGTTTTTCTGCATACATGCGATTAGTTTTACCTAAAATTTATCTGGTATGGCTGCGAAATCTAATCAATATTTTCAAAAGAACTAAGAATGGCGTCTATATAAATTCCAAGCATATAAAACGACAAACCATCAATAAGCATGAGAAAGAAAAAGGACTTACCATTAGTAATTTTGAAAGCATTGGAGCCTTTCGTCAATTTAAAAGGTGACAAATTTGAAGTTATTGAGCCAAAAGAAAATTTACTTAAGATAATTGATAAAGATTTAGATTCAAAGTTTCATTTTACTATCGAAGATTATCAAAAAACTAACAGTAACATATTTCAATTCTTAATAACAAAGTGTCCACGAAACATTAATGATAGCGGAAGTTATCAAACTTGGGTTGAAGTAACAAGTTTGAAAGGGCAATTTGAAGCTTGGTCAAATTTATTAAATGAATACGAAAGCGTAAATTCTTTTTTTGATGACCCAATAACAAAGTCATTTAAAGAAGAGTTTTACGCTGAATTTGAAATAATAGACGAAGAAGCAGAATCAAAGCCATTGAAAACTAATCAGATTTTACTATTAGACAAATACTTGGAAGCGATAGGGAATAGATTATCTGAATTTGAAACTGAAAATAACACAAAAGACATTAAGGAAATAAAGCAAGACATTATAGTCCTTCGTGACCATATTACTAATAAATCAAAAAAGTGGGTTGTCACAAAGTTGACAAGTATTTGGGCGAAAATTGCAAAACAAGGAACAAAGTTCATAAAGGAATTTTTAAGTGAATCTAAAAAAGAAATCATCAAACAAGGTGTAAAAGGATTAATTGATACCTTAAAAGAAAACGGTGCAGACTTACTTTATTGAAATAACACATATCCACTCACCGTTTTCTTTTGTTTGTGACAGCACTAACAAACGAAAGTGGCAAAAAAGTTAAATTACATCAAATTACCCCGCTTTGGTTCGTGTTACACGAACCAACCGAAAGCCCCAATGCTTGCAAGAACCAAAGTTGAGCACAAGAAAAGATTGATTTAGAAAATAAAAATTGAAACAGCCTCATAAAACCTCTCTTTTTTTTCTATTTTAGTACAATGAAAGTAAGATGTACTTTTAATTCCTTATGCATAGTTCTTATTCTGTTAATTGTCTCTTCTTGTGACAATACAACAAAAAAAGACATTCCAAGCAAGAATAGTTGCGTTGTATATAAAGAGAAATATCATGCTCTATACCTAACAAATTGCGATATCTCAGAGATACCAGATTCAATTAAATCAAAAGATATAAGTCAGTTGGTAATTAATTCAACAAAGCCAATTGATTTCGAAGCATTGTCACTACATATTGACCTGAATAAAATTATCAGCATTCGGATTGACAATTTAAATCAGCCTGTGACCAATCTAGATTTGGCCAAATTTGAAAACCTTCAATCAATTGGAATCTTTGGAGGATACAAGGTGGATAGAATCAACTTGATTAACGTAAGTGACAGCTTGAACTTTTTATACTTGTTTGCGCCAAATTTGACGTTTCCCCAATTTGATTCAGCCTTTTTGGGCTTAACTTTTTTAGGCTATAGAGGAAAATCGCAGGTTATACCACAATGGATAGAGACACTAAGTAAGCTTCAAAGTTTCACATTCGAGACCAAACAAATAACAGAGATTAAATGTGATGTTTGTAAATTGAGCGACATTCATCAATTCAATATTATTGATTCAAAAATAAAAAACAAAGAACTTTATTTGAGTCGAATGAGTATTTACCCAACTATTCAAAAGATTAAGAAGTGCAAACCGAATTTAGTTTTTTGGGATGTTCTACCACCGCATTAGAAGGCACACACACTATGAGTACTGCTTTGGTCCGTGTCAGCACTGACCAACCTAATAGGAAAAAATTGAAACACTCTTTGAAACCGCTCTCTTTTTGTATTTTAGTACAATGAAAAAAGCACTACTACTCGCCATTATTTGCCTGAGCTTGTCCACAACTTTATTCGGGCAAAAAATATCTAAGAAAGAAGCCCGGCTGCTACTGGAAAAAGCCATAACACATTTAAAAAGTTCTGACAGTGCATCCTTTATCGGCCTATGGCATACCGGCAAGTACAAGTGGCCCTATCACGACAGACCATTTACTGAGCAAGATATAAAAGACAACTTCTATCACTTACAGGAGTTTTTAGACACCGCTTTGAACCGTAACCTGAAAATTGACTACATAGAAATTTACAGTGTAGAAGCCGAAAAGATGTCACGTGATTTTGGCACCTACAACATCAAAGCCTGGTTCAAATACGATAAAAACTATTACAAAGGATTTGGATTTTTTGTTGAGTTTGTTGACAACAAATGGGTGGTACTTTTTAATCCGGATACGTCTACGTTAAATAAGAAGTAAAACACAGAATTCGTAATTGTCCGTAGTTGGCGTCCCCCGCCAACCAACGCTTCCACCTCCAAAACAAAAAAACTGCACGGGACGTGTTCACCCAAACACTTGGCCCCGGCAGAATCTTTTATTTGCTAAGCTAAAATTTCAATTTAAGAAGGTAACTCACAGCGGTTGGAACGAAAACGTTCCATGTCCAGGTGAGCACCCGTATTGTCGTTGAGCTGCTTGCGGCACAGGGCACGCAAGAAATAAGCATCGCGGCAAAAAGGCATTTGTATGAGCAATTGGTTGAGGCAGCTTAAGGCATAGGCATATTGGTGCTGCTTAATAAACAAACGTGCCCGTTTAATCAGGTACTCCTGATTGGAAGGTTGCAGTTGAATGGCTTGTTCCACAAACTCCAGCGCCATTTCCGTTTCACCGCTCAGGCTGTAAAAGTTGGTAGCGATAAAGTAGTACTCGGCTCTGTTAATTTCATCGCAATCACTTTCCAGTGCCCGGTGAATATGCACCAGTGCCATGGTTTTATCACCCAGACTAAAGCATACCTGCGCCAGTTGCGACAGTGCCTGATGATGATCCGGATCCTGCTCCACCAGTTGCAATAAATCATGGTAAGCCTCTTCCTCCTGCCCTAAATGTATTTTGCACAAAGCCTGTTGGTATTTAGCCGGCATGTGGGCGGGCTGTAGGGCCAGTATAATTTCCAGTTGCTGAAAAGCACGGGTAAATTGCTCCTGGTGGTAGAGATGTAACGCCTCGCGAAACATCAGTTGAGTACTGCGGTTGTCTTGCATAAGTATGGATTTTAAGAGTTGATTGATTAAGCTAATTCTTCAATGCTGGCCTGCATCAGGTGAAAACGGATTTCGCCTTTGATGATGAGTATGCCCAAATGGTTTTGTATGCTCTTGTGGCAGGCCAGTAAAATTTTGCGTACCGGCATAGAGGTAAGCAACAGCAACCTGTCTTCGTGCATCAGTTCAATGCAGTCCGCCAGCAATTTGCGCGAACCGTCATGTTTAAAGGCAGGGTGCTTAATCAACTGGCGAAGTACGTTGCTCAGTTTTTCGGTATCACGTTGCACAAGTGCCATGCGACCTTTGTAGATAATTTCACCCAGCTCTTCTGCATACACATATGTAACTCTGAAATCTTCCAGTGCCTCATAACTGAATTCATCTGTAACTTCCAATGTGTTGACTTTACCCAGTAAATGCAGCACCTGATTGATAACCTGAATTTGTGTGTTCATACTTGTTGTTATTTGATGATACAAACAAAATGGGGTTCACCGCAGCCTATATGCGGGGAAATATTTTTTTTAAATTATTTTTACCACATGCCAATAAATAAGAGTGCTTATATCCGTTTCCGCATTATTGACCAGTGTTTGCGCAACAAGCAAAAGCCTTATCCCAGTAAAGAAGACCTGATAGAAGCCTGCACCGAAGTGGTAGGTAAAGTGTCCTTACGTACCATTGAAAAGGATTTGGAGGAAATGAAAAACAATGAAGAACTGGGCTACCTGGCTCCCATTGTTTATGAACGCAGGTACAATGGCTACTGCTACAGCGACCAGCATTACAGCATTAACAAAATGCCCTTGCGTGAGGAAGAACTTTATGCGCTGGACTTTGCCAAACAACTGATGCGGCAGTTTGACGGGCTGCAACCGGTGCAATCTTTTGCCGGTGCGGTACAAAAAATAGAGGAGCTTATTAACCTGCACGATTACCTGGGAGATGAAAAATTGGACGATTACGTGCAGGTAGAAAAAGGTTGGGTACAAACCGGGAATGAATACCTGGGTGTTTTATTGCAAGCCATTCGCGAACGCAAAGTGGTGACATTGATGTACCAACGTTTTGAACCCGATGCAGCAAAACAACACCACCTTCACCCCTATCTTTTAAAGGAATACCGCAACCGCTGGTACGTGCTGGGCTATCACCCCGATAAAAAACAGATTACCACTTTTGCGCTTGATCGCATTCAGTCGCTGGAGTTGAAAGAGGAAAAATTTAGCAGGGAGAGTAGTTTTAATACCCGTGAATATTTTGCACACGCCTTTGGTATCTCGGTACCCAATAACCTGCAACCGGCCAAAGTTACATTTACACTCCCTGCCAGCGAGGCCATGTATGTAAAAAGTCAGCCGCTGCACCATTCACAACGCATTGTGAGCGAAACGAGCAAAGCCTGTAAGTTTGAAATTGAGGTGATAGAAAGTTATGAACTGGTGGCCCAGTTGCTCAGCTTCGGGTCAAAGATTAAGGTACACTCACCCGCTCACCTCAAAAACAAGATACAGCAGGAACTGGAAGCTGCGTTGCAGAACTATATAAAATGAAAAAGTCCCGCACAGTGCGGGACAGTTCCACTTATTACGCTTATATGAAATTTATTTTGCTAACTCATTACAGGTTTAAAGCACCTTTTGCAAAAAAGTCCTGAACTCTGCTTTTAGTTCATTGAACATGTCGTCAAAAGCCAGCACCTTGTTGCGCAGTTCTGTTTCAGCCGGCATGGATTGGTGGTCCCAAGCTGTAGCATTATCTTTCATACGCTCTTCAATGGCATGCTCTGATTGTTTTACGTTGTGTTTTAACACATCGAGTTTCTCTCTTTGCAGCACAAACTGATTTTGGAAATGCTCTACCTGAGGGGTGATTTCATGCGAGGTGTTCTTAACTGCTACTTCACCTAACAGACGCTCATAATTGCTGAATTCATTTTTATAGAATTCAAAACGGTTGAGCCATTCGCGGTGTTCGAAATGAAGTAATTTGATACTTTCTTTAGCTTGTGCGGTCATAGATATAATTATTTTACCTCACAAAGGTGAGCTTATAAAATCCCCGCTAATATGACAATCGTCAACCTTGTGGATGATTTTTATCATGCGAGTGCTTACTTTGCAATCAAAATGAGCATTTCTACAGAATACAACCGCAACACCATTACCCGCCTCACCGCCCTGTGGGCGCTTTCTGAAAGCGGACTGGGAGGCATGATGCATGCACTCAAAATTCCTTTCACCGGTTTTTTTCTGGGTGGTTTTGCCATTGTGGTGATTACCCTTATCGCACATTTTTCACAAAACAGGTGGAAAGATATTTTGCAGGCCACGATATTGGTGGTGTTGATTAAAGCCGCAGCCAGTCCGCACTCTCCACCACCGGCCTACATTGCAGTAGGCTTTCAGGGATTGATGGGTGCAGTGGTGTATTCAACCCTGCCCGCATTTCGTTTAGCTGCAGTGTTGTTTGGAATGCTCGCATTGTTTGAATCAGCCATTCAAAAATTTCTGGTGATGACACTCATTTTCGGAAAATCATTGTGGGAAGCTTTGGATCTTTTTTTCCAGGGAATAGCAAAAGACCTCTCGCTGTCATCCGACTTCTCTTTCAGCTTTTGGCTCATTGCGGTTTACACGGGCATCTACACTTTGTGGGGAATGGTGCTGGGTTGGTGGGCCGGCAAACTGCCCCAACAACTGGAAGTACAGCAGATGGAAATTTTACAGCAGTATGAAGCCCTCACTATTTCACCTGAAGAGGAACAACAGGAAAAGAAAAAGAATAAACGTTTCAAAAAACTGTTCAGTGCATTTTTTATACTACTGTTTGTGGTAGGTGTGTTTCTGATACAAGGTGCCGGCAGTAAAGCTACCTATGCCATATTGCGTACGTTGGCTGCCTTGCTGTTGCTGTTCTACCTGATAAACCCGCTGATAAAATGGTTGCTGCAAAAGTGGGCCGGCAAAAAAGAAGGGAGTGAAAAAGCCAAGATGCAAACCCTGCTGGATATGCTACCTGAGCTTCGTAACCTGCTTGCCCCTGCCATGCAACTGGCCAAACAGGAACACAAAGGTTTGGCCGTTTACAGAGCCTTTGTGGTGAACCTGATTGTGCTGGCCTTGTACCACAGCAGTACTGCCGATGCAGAATGACATTTACATATTAAGTGAACCCATACAAACCGGCAAAACTACTTTGCTGATGAATTGGCTGTCTCTGCCTGCACAACAAAATTCAGGAGGAATACTTACACCGGATGTAAACGGACAACGCAAACTGTACCTGATTCAAGAAAAAACCTACCACAACCTGCAACTGACAACGGGTGAGAAAGGCGTTGAAATAGGCAGGTTTGTATTTGATAAAAATGTGTTTGCTCTGGCTCAGGAAACACTTACCAGCGCACTAAATAAAAATTTCGATTGGATAGTAGTGGATGAAATAGGCCGTTTGGAAATGGACCGTAAAGAAGGTTTGGAACCGGCCATTACCAGTGTAATTGAACATTTCAAACAACACACTACAAGCACTAAACTGTTGCTCATCATCCGAGATTATTTATTACAGGAAGCCTTGCAACATTATGATATTCCCGTGGCCACGTTACTACCTAAAGAGTATTTCCTGAATGAGGCTTATTCTCCTGCATCGCTTACGGGAGTAGTGTTGTGCGGAGGTCAAAGCACCCGCATGGGAACCGATAAAGCCTTTATCAAATACCACCAAACAGAACAGGTGTACCATGTTCAACAACTATTGTTTCCGTTGTGTAACGATGTAGTTATTTCCTGCAATGCTGAACAAAAAGAAAAGCTAGCAACCAATGCGGTAGTAATACCTGATGAAACCACCTTTGCCGGTGCAGGCCCAATGACGGGTGTGCTCAGTGTTTTTCAGCAGAACCACAATCAGGCTTTACTGGTTGCGGGTTGTGATTACCCATTCCTCACCTCGGCTGATATACAAGCGCTCATCGAAGCACGGGAAGCAGAATATGATGCCATTTGTTTTAAAAACGAAGACGGTTTTGCAGAACCTTTACTGGCCATATACGAACCGCAAACGGCCATCAAAATGCGGGAATATTTTAACAGCGGCCAAACCTCTCTCCGACATTTTTTGCAAACCATTCGCACCAAATATATTTTCGCCCCCGACTCACGTGCCATAAAAAGTGTGGATAGTCCGGCTGACCTGAAAAACAATACTCCGTAATTTTGGAATCATTTTAGCTAAGAGAGTCACATGCGAATCATCTTACCAATTTTGATCATGGCGCTTATCTGGGGTTGTACACCTGAAAACAACGGCACAACACAGGATACCGATACCGTGTACCATAGAAAAAAGGTGATCGTATACGAAACTGAAACTGTTCAGGTACATAAAAGGCAGGTAGTAATCGAACACACCGATACTGTTCAACAGCTAAAGAAAACAACACCTCAACCAATCAAAAAAATTACAACTCCCAACCCTGTCAAAAAAACTCCCGAGAAAAAACCTGTAAAAACTCCGGTTTACAAAATGCCCACCGACACGCAATACGTTTACTACAGCAACAGCAAAAAAATATCCGTAAAAACCAGTCCGTGGAAAAATGACCAGCGCACCATTCAGCTCTTTGATATGAACGGACAGCTTACCTATACCTTCGAAGACAAGCACTTCTCCTACTCCATCATCACCATACTGAAACACCGCCCCAACGGTTCGGTAGAAAGTGCCAACACCAGTATGAATCCGGGAGCCAGCAGGTATTGGTATGAAACTGAAATTACCTTCAGCAGTACCAATCAACCTTTAACTAAAGTGGATACTCAAATGCCCATGGAGCACCTCACACCCACAGAGAAAGAATACTGGGACGAAAAGAAAAAGCAATGGGTAAAACAACTCACTATAGAATGCCAACCGGTTCCTGCACCAAAGCAGTAGGGTTCTGTTCACACTACCGATAAACTGCCACTGATTAACACTGATTTCACAAATTATATCACATTTACCAGAAGCCCTCATTAAACATTAAGCGAAGCGTTTCTTGCCGCTAATTTAGCTTCGCTGAGCTTACGGTTCGCAGATTAACGCAGATTAAATCACATTTAGTGGAAGACATTTCATTAAAAATTCAAAATTAAGCGAAGCACAGGACTGCCACTGATTCCTCAGATTCACGCAGATTATATCACATTTAACGGAAGAAGGGTAATTCAAAATTAAGCAAAGCGTTTCTGCCACTGATTACACTGATTAATTTTCTTATCTGTGAAATCTGTGGCTTAAATAAAGCCTGCCCATAAACACCTAAACACTTACCCACTTAAACACCCAAAAGCACCCCATTAAGAATTAAGCATTAAAAATTCAAAATTAAGCGAAGCGCAAAAGTTGTAATTTCGCCCCATGACTTTAAAGCATGAAGTAAGCGTATTGCTGAAGAAGGAACTACTCACCGAGTGGAGACAGCGTTATGCCATTAACGGGATGTTGCTCTACGTAATATCTTCTGTATTTGTGGCTTTCCTTTCTTTTCATGTAGTCAATCCCGCCAGTTGGAACGCGCTGTTTTGGATTATCATGCTGTTCAGTAGTGTGAGTGCCGTGGCCAAATCTTTTATCGGAGAAAGCCGCGGACGCATGTTGTATTATTACACCATTGCCAGTGCGCAAGGCATCATACTTTCCAAAATGATTTACAACACACTGCTCATGCTTGTGCTGAGCCTGTTGTGTTTGCTGGTGTATTGCACCCTTATCGGCAACATTATTCAGAACATGTGGGCCTTTACCCTTACAGCAACCCTGGGAAGTATGGGGCTGGCCGCTTGTTTTACTATGGTTTCGGCCATTGCTTCCAAGGCCAACAACAGCCACGTGCTTATGCCCATTCTGAGTTTTCCGGTAATCATTCCGTTGTTGCTGGTCACCATTAAAGTAGCAAAAAAAGCCGTTGACGGATTGGACTATACTACCTTCTACCAGGATTTTTCTGTTATACTGCTCATCAACCTCATTATCGCGGTTCTGGCTTACATCCTGTTTCCTTTTATATGGAAAGACTGAGGGGCTAATGTTGAGTGATTAATTCTTAATGTTGAATGATTGAGTATTCATTAAGAATCAGCTGCACTGAGCTCCGCTTCGCATTAAAAATTAATTTCCTCTTTTCATTTCCATACTTAGCTGCATTGGCTAACTTTGCACCGCTTTATGGCTAAACACTGGTGGAAAATACTGTGTGTGGTTTTACTCTACTACACCATCTTTCAAGGACTTACGGGTCCGGTGCCCCATTTACCCATTCTGGAAGAGTCCATCCGTAACCTGTATTTTCATGTGCCCATGTGGTTCAGTATGTTACTGCTGCTGCTGGCCTCTACCGTTTACAGCATTGTTTACCTGAGCACCAACCAGCGTCAATACGACATTATTGCTTCACAACTGGCCTTTTCAGGGATATTTTTCGGAGTGTTGGGTTTACTCACCGGTATGATTTGGGCCCAAAATACCTGGGGCACCTGGTGGACCAATGACCCCAAGCTGAACAGCGCGGCCATTGGCATGCTGATTTATTTAGCTTACACAGTGTTGAGAGATGCTTTAGAAGATGTGGAAAAAAGAGCAAGAATTTCAGCCGTTTACAATATATTTGCATTCCCCGTTTTTGTGGTGTTGATATTTGTATTACCGAGGCTTACCGCTTCACTTCACCCCGGCAACGGAGGAAACCCGGGATTTAACCAATACGATTTAGACAGCAACATGCGTATGGTTTTTTATCCCGCAGTGCTCGGATGGACGCTTCTTGGCACGTGGATTGCGACAATTCGCGTTCGAATTAAAAAGATTGAACAAACGTTAAACGACAACTGATTATGAAAGCAGTGATCGCATTTTTTTTAAGTCTGTTTCACATTCCAAATCTGGATATATTATCTGTTACCGGCAGTGCAGCCGCTGAAGCTGAAGGTTCTGACAACAAGCTGATGGTGGTGGTTGCTGTAATTGCTGTAATTTTTACCGGCATTGTGGTGTACCTGCTTTTTATTGACCGAAAAGTGGGGCGCATCGAAAAACAAATTCCTACAGGTAAAAGTTAATCAGACAACAGAAAATATACGATGAAGCTCAAATACATTATTGCCATTGTTCTTATTGCCGCTGCTATTGGTGCCATTGTAAGTACTTATGGAGACAGCAGCACTTACGTAGCCTTTGATACAGCAGTGGAAAACATGGGCTCAGAATACCACGTTATTGGCACACTTAACCGCGATAAACCGCTGGAATATAATCCCGAAAAAGACGCAAATCACTTCAGTTTTTATATGCAGGATAGTTTAGGCATGGAAATGAAAGTGATATACCACAACACCAAACCGCAGGATTTCGAACGTTCTGAAAAAATTGTGATCGTGGGCAAAGCCCTGAACAAAGACGAATTCGAAGCCTCACAAATACTTTTGAAATGCCCGTCTAAATACACGGAAGGACAAAAACCCGGAGAACTTTAGACCCCGAACATGCAGGAAATTATTTTTGAAGGAGAACATTTGTTACCCGGAAATCTGGGTCATTTCTCAGTAGTTCTCGCCTTTGCCACAGCCATATTCAGCAGTGCCGCTTTTTTCAAAGCCTTTCGCTCACCCGATGAAACCGGTTGGGGTAAATCTGCCGTAATTGGTTTTTACCTACACGCAGCCGCTGTGCTGAGCATTGTAGCTTCCCTGTTCTATATAATTTACAGCCACTACTTCGAGTACCAGTATGCCTGGCAGCACTCGTCAACCGACTTGCCTTGGTATTATATGATTTCCTGCTTTTGGGAAGGTCAGGAAGGAAGTTTTCTGCTGTGGATTTTCTGGCACATGGTACTGGGATTAATTCTGCTCTTTACTGCCAAAGAATGGAAATACCCCGTCATGTTTGTGCTCAGCCTTTCGCAAATTGCACTTACCTCCATGCTTATCGGAGTTAAAGTTTTCGGCTACAAATTAGGCAGCAGTCCGTTTGAACTGATGCGGATAGTAAATGAAAGCGGCCCTGTTTTCAGCATGCCCGATTACCTTACCCGCATTAAAGACGGCAATGGTTTAAATCCGCTGTTACAAAATTACTGGATGGTAATTCATCCGCCTACCTTGTTCTTTGGTTTTGCCTGTACCATTGTTCCGTTTGCGTATGCCATGGCAGCCTTGATGCAGAAAAAATATACCGAATGGATTAAGCCTGCTTTGCCTTGGGCACTCATTGGAGTAATGGTATTGGGAACCGGCATTATTATGGGCGGTTTCTGGGCCTATGAATCATTGAGTTTTGGCGGTTACTGGGCCTGGGACCCCGTAGAAAATGCCTCACTTATCCCCTGGTTAATTCTTATTGGTGCGGTACATACCATGCTCATCTACAAAGCGCGCAAAACGGCCCTGCACTTCAGTTACCTTATGGTGATTACCAGTTTTGTATTGGTGCTGTATGCTACGTTCTTAACCCGCAGCGGTATTTTGGGCAACTCCTCTGTACACTCCTTTACCGACTTAGGTATGAGCGGACAACTACTGGTATTTCTGCTTATGTTCCTTGTATTGGCCATAGTGCTTATGGTGGTACACTGGAAAAAAATCCCTACAACTCCCTTAGAAGAAAATGCTTACTCACGTGAGTTCTGGATGTTCATAGGTGCATTGGTATTAATTGTATCTGCCTTCCAAATTATACTTACCACTTCCCTGCCCGTTATCAATAAAGTATTTGGCAGTAACATGGCCCCTCCTACTGATGTAATTGCTCACTACAACAAATGGCAATTGCCCATCGCTATACTGATTGCTTTGCTAACTGCAACAGCACAATTACTCAAGTACCTGAAAACCGACAGCAAAAAATTCTGGAAAGAGGCTGCTGTGCTCGGAAGTATTTCATTGGTGTTAACCGGCATGGCTTTTTGGTGGTTCGGGTTAAATAATTGGCTGTACTTCATTTTATTATTTGCCTCCGTTTACACTATTGTGGTTAACTTTAAAACCGCCTGGCCGTTTATTCAGGGCAAGATAAAAGTATCGGGAGCATCTGTGGCCCACATCGGTTTCGGGCTTATGCTCATAGGTGTATTGGTTTCTTCAGCCAATAAAAATGTGATTTCGCGCAACAATACCGGACAAGCATTTTTTGATGGTGAAGATCAGAAAACCGTGCGCGAGAATTACGAAAATATTTACCTGGAACAAGGTAAGCCTGTTGACATGAATAACTACCGGGTAACCTATTTAGGCGACTCCAGTAAGTGGGTAAATATTTACTACAAGGTGCGTTATGAACAGTTGGATAAAGAAGGGAATGTAAAAAACACCTTTATGCTTTATCCCAACGGACAAATTAATCCGAAGATGGGCTTTATTGCCAACCCGGATACTCGACACTATTTATCGCATGATGTGTTCACGTATGTAAGCTCAGTTCCTAAGAAGAACGAAGAAAATGATGCGCCTTTCCACAACGAAAAGAAACACGAGTTGAAACAAGGCGACAGTGTACGTACCAACAACGGCATGGTTTACTTTGACGGATTACACACCAAGGTTGACCGCAGCAGTTCGCCTGAATTGGCTAATGTTGATTTAGCCGTAGCCGCAAAAATACGTATAGTAACCTTGGACAGTACCTACACCGTTGAACCCGTTTACGCCATTGAGGGTAACGGCATAGTAAGCATTGAAAAAGTGAGCGATGAAACCGGACTGCGTTTTCGTTTTATGAACATCGACCCTAAAACAGAACACATCCTGATAGAGACTGCTGAACGTAGTCCGCGCAAAAATTTCATCATCATGAAAGCCATTGTATTTCCTTACATCAACTTCCTGTGGGGCGGTACTATTGTGATGATTATCGGATTTTTATTGAGTATTCAACGTAGAATTTCCGAAATTAGACGGACCATCTAACTCAATCACAAAAACGTTGATTCCAACCCACTGAAAAGCCGGGTGCAAAAAAAAAGTATTCAGATTCTTTTGGCTTTCCCATCAAATATTGTTTACATTAGCACTAAGGTCTTAAATGCTAATGAAACATATATACATATTTCTGCTGCTGGGATTTTCTTTTACTGTCCAAGCCCAATCAGCAGTTTTTGCAAAGGAACCTCAATGGAAATTTTGGGTAGCGTTTGAAGATTCCAGCGGACAAAGAGATACAGTTTATCTGGCTTTGGATTCGTCTGCCACAACAGGTAGAGACACGTTGTTAGGCGAACAAACTATTTCAGTCGATACATCTGCAACAGCAAAATTTCAGGTCTATTCTTTTTATGGCAATGACCCTGTAAAAGCAAATACGGTTCGTACAAATTATTTTGGAGTTGTTACAGATGTTTTTTCATATGGCGGAAAACCTCCTTTTATTGTTCGATGGGACACCAATTTATTCAGGTCACAAGCTATTCCATTTGTTATACATGAAGCAAAAATGCGCAATGATTATATTTTAAATACAAATTTTGGTAATCGATATGATATGAGGATGAGCGATTCTATTGTACTCCCCCCATATTTTAAGTGGCACTTTCCTATTGAAATTGCACTTTTTGAATTTGCAAGCGGTATACAAAAAACTGCTGTAAACAAAGTCGAAGTTTACCCCAATCCATTCAATGACCAATTGCATGTAAAAATACCAACCGCACCATACTCCCTAATACTTATTCATGCGAGTGATGGCAAGGTAACCAAGTGTAGTTTCAAAGAAATACAATCTGAAATCATTATTGATGAGTTGCGGTATCTGGTACCCGGTTTGTATATCCTTCGGGTTCAACTTGCCGATGGGAGTTTTAGTTATCAAAAAATACTAAAAACAACTTCCGAATAGTTTCTTAACCACCAACTCAATTGGATGAGTGCTACTGCATTCCTATTTCACCTTTTCTCAATTCCATTCAAATGTTAGTTAATATATTATAGGCTAATACTTTACAACTTTTCCTTTAAGCGCTTCGCCTATCCGGTCTGATTGAACTCTTTCCTATTAATATTTAAAACATAAACTTCCTATGGGCGTAACGAAGTCGTATTTAAATGACTTTTGTTGAGTTTTCAACGCGAATTACCGAAATTGGACGCAGTAATTAACTGCCATGTCTTACAAAATTACCATCATCGGTGCCGGAAACCTCGCGTGGAATCTGGCCCATTCACTACACCACAATGGTCAAACGGTGTTGCAGGTTATCAGCCAGCACCTCAACCATTCGAATGCATTGGCAAAAGAAGTGAATGCATTGGCTGATACCAACCTCAGTAATATTGACCCCACAGCCGATATGGTGTTGCTGTGTGTAAAAGACTCAGCCATTGCGTCCATTGCGGCACAACTCAATTTGGGACAACAGGTAGTGGCACATTGTTCAGGTAGTACGCCATTAGATGTTTTGAATAAGAGTTCCTATCAATACGGAGTTTTTTACCCGGTACAAACCTTTAACAAAAATGAGCTGAAGGATTTTCTGAACATTCCTCTTTGCATTGAAGGCAACAACAATACATCAGAAGAGAAGCTCAGCATACTGGCCGACAGAATTTCGAACCATGTTCACCGCATGGATTCAGCCAAACGATTACAACTGCACCTGGCAGCGGTGTTTGCCAATAATTTCACCAATTACCTTTACGGCACTGCTTACGAATTACTCGAAGCCAACAAACTCCCCGTTAACCTGCTGCATTCCTTACTCACAGCGGCCTTACAGGATGCCATGAAACAAAACCCGCACAAGATTCAAACCGGTCCGGCTAAACGTAATGACGCAGGTGTAATCACTAAGCACCTCGAACTGCTTCAAAACAATGCCGAGGCAAAGCAGGTATATGAATTGCTTACCGCGCTCATACAGAAAAAACATAACACATAACTGACACATCAGCCAGCACATTTGTTTAGATTTGTAGCAATGAGCAATGAATTCTTAAACAAACTTCACCACGTAAATACTTTTATGTTGGATGTAGATGGTGTACTTACTGATGGCAGCGTACTGGCCACCGATACAGGCGAACAACTGCGCGTATTCAACATCAAAGACGGGTATGCTTTGCAACTGGCCGTAAAAAAAGGCTACCGCATAGTCATTATTACCGGAGGAAAATCTCCCGGTGTGATAAAACGTTTGCAAGGTTTGGGCATTACCGATATATATGCAGGTGTGGCCAATAAACTCGAACAGTTTAACAGCTACATTAAAGAACACCAAATGAACACTGAACACATCCTGTACATGGGCGATGATATCCCTGACCGTGCCATCATGAAACAAGTGGGTGTACCCTGTTGCCCCAAAGATGCTGTGGGAGATATTCAACAGGTAAGTTTATACACCTCTCCAAAAAAAGGGGGCAAAGGCTGTGTGCGCGATGTGCTGGAGCAAGTGATGAAAATACAAGGCAAGTGGAACGTGGAAGAAAGTGAAAACCTCATTTGGTAATTACCCCGCGTGAAAAAAATCATTGACTTCTTTTCACTCATCCGCTGGCTCAACCTGCTGATTCTGCTGCTCACCCAGTTGCTGGCAGCCTGGTGCCTCTCCGATTACCAACACATATCTCACTTTATCTCCACCCGTTTTTTGATGTTGCTAAGCGGTACGCTGCTTATTGCTGCAGCCGGATACATACTGAATGATTACATTGATGTAAAACTGGATTTGGTTAATAAACCCCGCAAGGTGGTGGTAGGCAAATCCATTTCCCGCAGATGGGCCATGATATGGCATTTTGTTTTTAATGCAGCGGCCTTGTTGATGGGTTTATTACTCTCGTGGCGCATTGCCTTACTTTTTTCAGCAGCCATATTACTGCTGTGGATTTACTCTTCGCGATTAAAGAAACGCTTCTTCATAGGTAACCTCACCGTAGCTGCACTTACAGGTATCAGTTTGCTCATGTTACCCTTGTTCGACAACAACATCAGCATGAATTATATACTGGCCTATGCGGGTTTTGCCTTTCTCATCACACTGGTTAGGGAGATTATCAAAGACATTGAAGACATGAAAGGTGATGCTAAGTATGCCGCACGAACTTTACCTATTGAAATGGGCATTCGTCCGGCCAAGTTAGTGGTATCATTTATTATGAGCACGCTGATGCTGGTGTTATTGTTTTACACACTGTTTCAGGCACAGCGAATGGGATGGTTTTATTTAGCCTATGGCGTGCTGGCCGTATTAGTACCCATGAACATTTTTCTTTTTAAACTGAAAAAGGCAGATAAAAAAAGAGACTTTAGTTTACTGAGCAGCTACTGTAAAGTAATTATGCTTACAGGCATTCTGAGTATGCTGTTCTTTAAAATTTAAACCCACCGGTAACAATAAAACTATTGCGGATAATGGTGTTGACCGCTGTGGGTGTTTCAGCACCCGAAACCATGACGTAAGGTGTATAAAAAGAAGTAGATTTTGCCGTAGCAAACGCAAAATCCAAATAATAATCTCCTTTGCGGTAACCCACCCCTCCGGTAACGGTACGTGTCCTTCCCTCTTTATTGGTAATGATGGATGACTTGTATGGATTGCCCATCATTGCATACCCGCCCCTGAAATACCAGTAACCGTAACGGTATTCTGCACCGGCTTTAACATTCATAGCTTTTCGGTACAACTGATTGGCCATTTGATTGGCTTCAGAAAAACTGTAGTCATCTGCCTTTAGTTTTCCGTTGCGGTAATCCACCTGCTCCACATCAACATTGATAAGTCCTTTTTTGGGCAGTATACCTGTAACACTGAACATAGTTTTTCCTGGAGTTTTAATGGTGTATTCATAATATCCTTCACCCGAGGATAGTGAGGCAAAACTACCATCATCAAAACCAACAGTAATTGTCTTACTAAAGTAATCATTCATGCTAAGGTAACGCGGAGTATGGTAAGCCGCTCCAATTCGAATGAATTCAAAAGGGCTATAGATAACGCCAAGTTTTCCGTTAATGCCGAAACCTAAAGCGTTTAGTTCATCGCTTACGCGTATACTGCTGTAAGGAGTAAGCTCTGCATCAAAAGGTACAGTACCTGAATTGATGGTATCGTACACATCACCTTCATAGAAGGAAGAGGATACCCGAAACCTGACACTACTGAGTGTAAGTGTAGCACCCAGATAAAGCACATCATTGTAACTGGTAGCAAACGAAAAGTTATGATCATTAATACGCCCTTCCCTTTCTGCCCGGTAAAACTGCTGCAACAACAACCCAGTTCCTTGCGGAATACTGCTTTTATAATCTGCGGAATTATTTCCAACGGTGTCAATCAAATAAACTTTCCAGGCCAAACCATAATCTGTAAAGTCACTCAGCTGGTTGTAATCTGTTCCGTTCGCTTGTTGAGCCAGTGATTGCAAGTAAGATGAGCTGTTGTTCATGCCTGCAAAATCAGTTGTACTGTTGTAACTCGCAGCCCTGTTTAAGCTAAAACCAAAATTATAGTTCATCCAACCTTTATCAACCGGCTTACCTTTACGTTGGTGGGTATTTGCTTTTACCACACCCAAATTAGGAAAATGAAAACTTGTATTGCCTGTTTTAGTTGTTTGTGAAAAATAATCAGATGAATTGGATGCATTAAAAACCGAGGCCGAAAGCGTGAACTCACTTTTGCGGTACAATCCCAATCCGGCAGGGTTATTCGACAAGGCCGACATATCAGCACCCATCGCTCCGGTGGCACCACCTAAAGCAACAGCCCGGGCATTACCGCCAATCTGGTAAACAGAATAGCGTAAAATATCTTCTTCATTTTGTGCTGAGGCATGCAATACCTGCATACTCCAAAATACTGTCAGTATTAACAGTCTGTTCATCCGCTTACAATTACCTTATTCTACCTTGACGTGGAGCAGGAGTTCTTGGCGCAGGAGTCGGTGCCGGAGACGCGGGCCTTACCTGTGGTGCCGGACGAGATTCAGGCTGTCTTTGTTGTCTCTCTTGCCTTTCAATACGCTGTTCCCGTTGCCTTTCTTTCAATCGTTCAATGCGCTCCTCACGTTTATTGACAGGCACTTGTGGTTGCGGAGTAACCTGGTTTTTCGGGGCTACATTCGGTAAATTATTTTGAGGCTGATTTGACGGAGTAACCGGAACGCGTGCAGGTGCAGCGGGTTGCGCAGGTTGAACCTGCACCGGTTGTGAACCTGAACGGGGAGTAATGGTTTCTTTACGAGGTTGCACAGTTCTGTTGGGTTGAACAGGAACTACATTTCCTCTGTTATACACTCTGCCGGGTAAAGAACGATTTCCCTGTGTGCGCGGGGTACGTGTTGCTGAAGGACGGTTATCATACATAATTACACCGGGTGTAGTACTGTAACCGCCATTATAGGGATTGAATCCGTAATAATTGTAAGGGCTGTAATAAGAACCCCAGCCGGTGTTCCAAAATGGCGAATAAAAAGGAGAATTATATCCCATGCCTCCGTAACCGTAAGGATTGCCAAAATAGGTGGAAGGAAAACCCCAGGTGTATCCTACTGAAAAGTGCCATCCGGGAGTCCAAAACGGACTGGGCTGAAAACCGAACGGGCTACCCATGAATCCACCGTAGTAAGGCGAAGGTGAATTGTAAGTGCCCCAGTCATCAGTACCATAAGCCACCCCGTTTTCATCAAAATAACTTCTTTCTTCTTTTGACGGCACATCTGTTAAAACATCGTTGTCGGGAAGTGTGTCACTAATGGCGACCGAATCCTGATTTTCACCTTCAATTACATACTCCGTGCTTTTCATCACGGGTGCAGCCGTCTCCTTAGTTTTTGCTAAATATTCATTCCGTTCCTGCTGTGCATCTTTACGACTGTAGTAAACATCGTCATCCACCTTTACGTAAGTACGTGCCGGCTGACAGCCCGCCCATAGCACTCCGAAAAAACCCAAAATGTAAATACCTGTTTTCATGTTGAACGGTTAAATAAATTACCTGACCGGAACAAAGGCAAGTTAGTTAAACCAAAGGTAAAATTGACCGGGTACACATACCTCAACTAAGCTGATTAAACCTTATTTTTGCCCACATTAAATTTAACAAATACTATTCCAAGCATCAAGGTCAATGGAAAATAAAAAAGTAAAACGCAGCGAGAACTATTCAGAATGGTACAATAATCTGGTCAATAATGCCGATCTGGCTGAACATTCAGCTGTGAAGGGCTGTATGGTGATTAAGCCTTACGGCTACGCTATATGGGAAAAAATGCAGCAGGAGTTGGACAAACAGTTTAAAGCAACAGGACACGTAAATGCTTATTTCCCCCTGTTTGTGCCCAAAAGTTTGTTTGAAGCTGAAGAAAAAAATGCAGAAGGTTTTGCCAAAGAATGTGCTGTAGTAACACACTACCGACTTAAAACAGATCCTGACCATAAAGGTAAATTGATTGTTGACCCTGAAGCAAAACTTACAGAAGAGCTTGTGGTACGCCCAACCTCAGAAGCCATTATATGGAGCACCTATAAAAACTGGATACAATCCTACCGCGATTTACCTATTCTCATTAACCAATGGGCCAATGTAGTACGCTGGGAAATGCGTACCCGTTTATTTCTGCGCACCACAGAGTTTCTTTGGCAGGAAGGCCACACGGCTCATGCTACCAAAGAAGAAGCCATTGTTGAAACCAAACAGATGCTGGAAGTATATGCTGATTTTGCCGAGAAATTTTTAGCAGTTCCGGTAATCAAAGGTGTAAAAACAGCAAACGAACGTTTTGCCGGAGCCGATGACACTTATTGTATCGAAGGTTTGATGCAGGACGGAAAAGCTTTACAAATGGGTACCTCCCACTTCCTCGGACAAAATTTTGCCAAAGCATTTGATGTAAAATATGCCGGAAAAGATGGTAAGCTCGATTACGTTTGGGCCACCTCCTGGGGCGTTTCCACCCGTTTGATGGGAGCCTTGATTATGGCCCACTCTGATGATGAAGGTTTGGTATTACCTCCCAGTGTTGCACCTATTCAGGTGGTAATTGTACCCATTTACCGCTCTGACGAAGAGTTGAGCAAAGTGGATGCTGTGGCTAAAAATATTAAGGCACAATTAGAAAAACAAAACATCAGTGTTAAATACGACAACCGCGATACACACAAACCGGGTTGGAAATTCAACGAATATGAATTGAAGGGTGTACCTGTGCGTATTGCTGTTGGCCCGCGTGATGTTGACAACGGCACAGTAGAAGTAGCCCGCAGAGATACCAAGGAAAAACAACTATTAAGCAGTGTTGATCTGGAACACAAAATACCTCACCTGCTGGAACAGATTCAGAATAACCTGTATGAAAAAGCACTGGCTTTCCGTGACCAGAATATACATGTAGTAAACACCTATGAAGAGTTTAAAGAAAAACTCGAAAATCCGGGTGGATTTATATCAGCACATTGGGATGGCACCCCTGCAACTGAAGAAAAAATAAAAGAAGAAACCAAGGCTACCATTCGCTGCATACCGTTAAATAATGTGCAGGAAACAGGCACCTGTATATACTCCGGCCAACCTTCCGCACAAAGAGTTCTGTTCGCTAAAGCGTATTGATATGGAAACAAAAATTGATGACATCTATCAAGTGCTCAGCACCAAATCATGCACCAAACAGTTAGTGTACCGAAATACCCTGAACAGCTTTCAACAGTTTAAAAAGAAGTTGCATGAAGTAGAGGAAAAACTGAGCGGTAAAATGGCTGCCTTAGATAAGGGTGTGGAAGTTAAGTATAGTGAGAAAGGTGACTTTGAAGCGCATTTGAAATTCTCAGGAGACACACTGGTACTCATGATGCATACCAATGTATTTGACTTTGCCGAAGATCATCACATCAACAAACACCCCTACATCAAAGAGGATAAAATGCGCGAGTACTGCGGACTTATTCAGGTATATAATTTTCTTTCTGACTCCATTAAATACAACAGACAGGACGATATAGGCATTCTGATAGCCCGCATTTTTATTAACAAGGACAACCACTTTTTTATAGAGGGCAAAAGACCATTAAGTTTTCTGTTCAATGATATCAGTCATCATGAACTTAACGAAGAAAAAATTCAGCGCATTATTGAAGAGGCTATGCTTTATTGCCTCAATTTTGATTTGATTGCACCTCCTGTAGAAGCAGTCAACTTCATTACAGTTGACCAGAAAAACATGGAAAGCTACAGTTCAGGATTCCCGACAGCTAAAACGCTGGGGTTTCAGATGAACAGAGACGCAGAGAAGTAATTAACTCAGTTTTTCCAACACCTGAAAGGTGTAATCGTATGTATTCTTCTCATCCCGCTCATTGAACTCACTACTCAGTTCCTTCCACATGGTAGGTTCAATAACCGGAAAAAAAGTATCTGCTTCAAAGTTGTGATGAATACGGGTTAAATAAATGCGGTTAGCAATGCCGATAGCTTGTTCGTAGATGGTTCCGCCACCGGTTATAAATAATTCTGTTTCCCCGTTCTCTGCTGCGTAACTCATGGCCTGTTGCAAATCGGCCACCACCACACACCCCGGTAAACTTAATAAACTATTTCGGGTGATAACAATGTTTACCCTGTTGGGTAATGGCCTCCCCACAGAGTCATAGGTTTTGCGCCCCATTACAATGTGGTGCCCTGTTGTGGTTTGTTTAAAGTATTTCAGGTCGGCAGGCAGGTGACATAACAATTGATTGTTTTTACCAATACCATTATGCTCATCTGCAACAACAATAAGTGAAATAATCATGTATCAAAGAAAACAAAAAAAGACGAAACTTTCATTTCGTCTTTCGGATATCTTTTTAAATGAGATTAATGGTCAGCCGTTTTGCTCTTAGTGAACTTACTCTTCAATTTTACAGCCGGCACCCATATTTTGGAAGCCAGTTTCTTTAAGAAAGAGGCATCCTCCTTCACTTTCCACATGGTGGTGCGTGATGATTCTGTTGGCTCGTTATGCAGGGTATAAGCGTAGGAAGCAATGGAAGTTCTGAATTGTCCTTCCGGAAAGTTGATGGGGTCATAACCATGCAGAGTATACCCCCGACATAACATAATGGCTAAGCGGTTAAAAGGTACATCCACCTCTGTTTTTACACCGTTGCGGCTATCTTCCAGTTTCAATTCGCCTCCAAATTCTTTCTTCCAGTCTTTGTTGAGGTAAAGCAACAGGTTGAGGTTACGGAACCAATGATCGTTGAGCGGGTGGTAGTTAAAATCAGCATGCATATCAAGGAAACTGCCTTTTTTACCCTGGTGAATACCTCCACCATAAAAGGTGTCATCAATAAACACCTCTTCGTTGCTCACGTAACACAGCCAGTTTTTAAATCGTTCAGAGGTAAGGTCATTGTACAACTCCTGAAAAACACCACCCATGGTCCAGAACTTTGATTTCTCGTATTTCTCAGCTGCAAAAATGTAATCAGCACTTTTGGTTTCAATATTGGGAATACTGTTGTAGAGTTCAATGGCCTTCTCCGGCTCGCAAACCTCATCAATTCCAATGTGTGGGAATGGTCTGGCCATCAAAAACTGCTCACGAAATTTATCTTTATTGGCTTCTAAATAATCAAAACGTATCATAACCGAATTTTATAGTACAAAGTACAGCCAACTGAGGCGAACAAAAAAATGATTTTACTCATTTTAGGTTTTAGTGATAAAACTATGATTATTGGTAAGAAAAATCGAAACGGCCGTGTTCTACGAGAAGAATTTTATCATTCTTTCTCGATTTTGCTTTAAAGCTGAACATACCTGAGAGAATATGATGAATTGAGTCAAATCGGGTGATGACAATGGTTGCAACTTTATCTTGGGGTATGTTGCATAAGTAGGAATGATAAACATCCCCATCCCAAATAGCACTGAAGTGGTCATTGCCAGTAGGGTTGATTTGGAATATACCCTCTGAGTATATTTTATTAAAAATCCGAAGTGAAACACCTTTGTCTAATATTGGACTGAATGGATCTAAGCGAGTCGAATAACTTATATACAATTCATTGTTTTCATAATAAGCCAATGGCATGTGCTCGCCTGGTGCACCAGAAGGAAATGCCTTTCCATTTATCAAACACCCAAAAGTATTGTGGCCTTTGGTGGTAGCAGGTGGTAACTTGGCTAATTCTTTTGCATAACTATCATCATCTTTTTTGCACTGCACGCTTATTAAGCAAAATGCAGCAAAAAAAAGAAGTAGCGTATAGTTGTTTTTCACAAGTTAAAGTTTTTGCTTATTCGATGTAAAAAAAGAATTAATGTTTAACGCTATTCTTTCCAACTGAATAAACTGCCTTAATTAAAAATTAAGCATTCAACATTAAGAATTTAATGAATTATCCCGCCAAAAGCACGGGCACCATTACTTTGGTTTGATCCCAATGCAAAATAAGAGCCCCGCTGGGGTCGAAAGAAATGGTGAATACCTCTTGTAGCGAGGCGTTATTATCAACCGGTACGTTGACTCTCATCAACTCCTTCGCTTTATCTGCCTCGGCTGCACCCCACCTGTCCCAATCACTGCCTAAGCAAATATCCCAGTTGTCTTTTCCGGGGTATACGTAAAGGTTGTATTTGCCTGCGGGTAATATTTTGCCGCCAAAGTTGATGGTTGTTTTGGTTTCAAACACAGTTGCCTCATTAGCTCCGGCTCTCCAATACTCGCCATAAGGTTGCAAGGCACCATCTGCCTTTTCGCCAAAAATCAGCCTTCCTTTTTTAGAGGGTTGGCAGTAGTTGACCTGCATATCAAAACCGTTGCTGTTAAAAGTAACCACCGCTTCGGGGCTGTGTTTTTTAGTTTGAGAGCGCAATACAGGCAGAGCAATTACAGCTAAAAGAATAATTCCGCCTACAATCAAAAGTATTTTTTTCATCTTAAAGGGATTTTATTTCGTTCACCAACTCAGTTAGTGCTTTTTTCGCATCACCAAATAACATGCTGGTTTTAGGACGGTAGAACAACTCGTTTTCGATGCCTGCATAACCGGCTTTCATGCTACGTTTGTTTACAATCACATTTTGGGCATTCTCCACTTCCAGTATGGGCATACCGTAAATAGGTGAAGCGGGATCTGTTTTAGCTGCTGGGTTCACTACGTCATTCGCTCCTACTACCAGTACCACATCTGTGGTATTGAACTCCGGATTGATTTCTTCCATTTCCACCAATTTATCGTAGCTCACATTACTCTCAGCCAGCAATACGTTCATGTGCCCAGGCATACGACCGGCAACGGGATGAATAGCATATTTAACTTCTACACCCTCTCTTTCCAAAAGTTCTTCCAGTTCATGCACCACGTGCTGTGCTTGTGCTACAGCCAATCCGTAACCCGGAACAATAATTACTTTCTTGGCATATTTCATTAGTATAGCTGCATCAGAGGCCTTCACTTCTTTAATGGAACCCACTATTGTTGATGAAGTGGCAACAGCGCCTGAAGCACCACCACCAAAATTACCTATTAACACATTCAACAGGGAGCGATTCATGGCTTTACACATCACAATGGTGAGCAGTGTTCCTGCTGAACCAACCAGTATACCTCCTACCAGCATCACCTTGTTATCGTAAAGGAAACCTCCGCAAGCTGCGGCCACACCAGTAAAAGAATTGAGCAACGAGATAACCACAGGCATATCAGCACCACCAATTGGCAGTACGAATAAGATACCGTACACCAGAGAAAGTGCCAGTACAATGTAAAGTTCAGTTTGAAAATTGTCTGATTTTAATGCAATCACCTGATAGGCGAAAAACAAAATCACCAGCATTAAACCTATGCTGATGTATTGCTGAAAAGGGAATGATTTGTCTTTCACCTTACCGCTGAGTTTGCCCCAGGCAATTATACTTCCGGAGAAAGAAACCGAGCCGATAATCAATCCGGTAATGATGGTAAGTAACATACCACTGGCAAGAGGTCCTGTGTGCTCAGGTGAGGTGAGGTGTTGAAATTCAATAACCGAAATAAGCATAGCGCAGGCACCACCCATTCCGTTAAACAAACTCACCATCTCCGGCATAGCTGTCATCTGTACTTTTTTAGCGGCCATCCAACCTATTATGGTTCCTACAATCAGACCGCCAAAAATTAAACCCAGATTACCCAGGTGATTGCCATCTTTATCTGTATACAAAAAGATAGTTCCGAAAATGGAGATGGCCATACCAAATGCTGCAATAAGGTTACCTTTTCGGGCTGTAGCAGCATTACCCAGATACTTTAATCCGAGAATGAAAGTTACTGAGCCTATCAGATATATGAGTTGTAGTATGTGTTGTTGCATGTTGTTTTAATTTCTAATTGTTAATTCCGAATCTCGAATTGTTAATTTAAACGTTTAATTATAGTCCCAAATATTAGCATCAATTCTTCAGCCTCAGTGGCCAATCTTCTTCTTTCTTCCTCAAGTTCCTTAACATCTTTCGTTTCAATTAAATTAAGCCAGTATCTAGTCTCCTTAGCTTCCTTTCTTGAAATACGTATGCGCATCTTTTTATCTTTTTCTCCTAGGTTCTCATTAGCCTCTATATAATTTGCACCGATTGAGCCTGATGATCTAATTAACTGACGAATATCTTCTTTGTTGGAAATCGTTAATGGCAATAATCGAACAAAGTCTCTAACTCTTTTAGCAAATATGAAAGTGCGTTCCTCCAAATCGTATATCTTACCTTCAGACATTACATTCAAAATATTTACACTATTAACCATTAGAAATTGAGCATTCGAAATTCCTTTATTACTTTTTCTTTTTCTTGAACATTTCGAGCATGCGGTCGGTTACCACAAAACCACCCACAACGTTAAGTGTTCCGAGTACAACAGCCAGAAAGCCCAGTACAAGGGAAACAGTTTGATGTGCCTGCCCCATAACAATAATGGAACCGATAATTACCACACCGTGAATAGCATTAGCACCGCTCATTAAAGGCGTATGTAAAACAGAAGGTACGTGAGATATAATTTCTACACCTACAAAAATCATGAGTATAATGAGGTAGATTAATTGCAGGTTATCTGTAATAAAATTAAGTATTGTTTCCATGTGCTGTATTTAGTTTGAGGGTTGTGATAATGCTTGCTTAATCATGGGGTTCAGGATTTCACCTTTGTGTGCGATAAGTGTACCTTTGGTAATCTCTTCCTCCAGCTCCCATTTAAAACCGTCTTTTGTAGCCAAATGCATAAGCAGGTTGTACACGTTTTTTGCGTACAGCTCACTGGCATTGTTTGAAAGTGTACCGGGCAAATTAGCCTGACCGATAATGTTTACACCGTATTTGTTAACATTTTTATTCAATTCACTCAGTTCGCAGTTACCGCCTTGTTCAATGGCCATATCTACTATTACTGCGCCCAGTTTCATTTGTTTTACCTGTTCTTCCGTAATGAGTACAGGAGCTTTTTTGCCCATTACCAAGGCTGTTGTGATAACAAGATCGGCCTGAAACAATGATTTGTTCACGGCTTCTTTTTGTTTCTGTAAATATTCAGCAGAAACTTCCTTGGCGTATCCGCCTTCTACTTTAACAGCGTCATCAGATTTTACTTCAATAAATTTACCACCTAATGATTCCACCTGTTCCTTTGTCTCCGGACGAACATCAGTTACCTCCACAATGGCACCCAAACGTTTCGCGGTAGCTACAGCTTGTAATCCGGCCACACCTGCACCAAATATGAGCACACGAGAGGGGGTTATAGTTCCGGCAGCCGTCATCATCAACGGAAATATTTTCTGCATGTGGTTTGCACCCAGCAACACCGCTTTATAACCCGCCAGATTACTTTGTGAGCTTAAGGCATCCATATTTTGTGCACGCGAAATACGCGGAATGGCGTCCATAGCAAATACTGATATTTGTTTTTGGTTAAGCTGTTGCACCAATGCCGCGTTCATGCTTCCATAAATCAGCGATATCAGTGAACATCCCTGTGGCAATTGCTGCACCTCATTTTCCTGAGGGGGGCTCATTTTAATAACCACTTGTGCATTGTTGTACAAATCAGCTACTGAAGAAGCTATTTTTGCTCCTGCCTTAACATAAGCCTCATCAGAATAAGAAGAGGCCATGCCCGCTTCCGACTCTACCGTAACTTCAAATCCGGCCTTTACAAAACTTTGCACCACTGAGGGTGTAAGTGCCACACGCGGCTCATTGGCCCGTGTTTCTTTGAGTACTGCTAATTTCACGTAGTATTGTTTTTGGGGTAAATATATAACATTCTGTAAATGTTGCAGTGCAAAATAGCCAATAATTAGAATAATTCTAAACAAACAATTGAGGTAATTCGGACACTGATACCTATGATTCGCATAGCCTGGAGTAACCTGTATTCTTTACCATTGCCCGAAGGCCATCGGTTTCCTATGGAAAAGTACGCATTGCTCCATGAACAACTACTTAGGGAAAACGTAGTAACACCGGAGCAGTTTTTTGAGCCTGAAACAGCAGATCTGAAAACTGTTTTACTTACCCATACCGCAGAGTACGTAGATAAACTGTTGCATTTAGCGCTGAGTGAAAAAGAAGTAAGAGCAGTAGGTTTTCCGCTAACTGATGAACTTGTAAAAAGGGAATTAGTTCTGGTGCAGGGAACAGTAGAGTGTGCTGAATATGCCATAAAAAACGGTGCTGCACTTAATATAGCAGGAGGCACACATCACGCATTTACCAACAAAGGAGAAGGTTTTTGTTTATTGAATGACAATGCTGTTGCCGCTAAATATCTGCTGCACCGGCAACAGGCAAAACGCATTTTAATTGCAGACTTAGATGTGCATCAGGGAAACGGTACTGCTCAAATATTTTCAAACGAACCACGCGTATTCACTTTTAGCATGCACGGCAAAGAAAATTACCCGTTGCGAAAAGAAAATTCCGATCTGGATATCGAGCTGCCCACAGATACCACCGGAGAAAACTACCTGCTCATATTAGCTGAACAACTCAGCAAAATAATGAAACTCTTCTCTCCTGACTTTATCTTTTATAACTCAGGTGTAGACGTGCTGGCTACCGATAGATACGGCAAACTCCTTCTTACCGTTGAAGAATGCATGGAACGTGACCGACTTATTTTTCATCATGCTCTGCAACATTCAGTTCCAATTGTAGCCTCCATGGGTGGTGGTTATTCTCCCCGAATCGGAGATATTGTAAATGCACACTGTAACACTTTCAGGACAGCTTGTGAATTATTTCAGTAAAGTATTTTCACTCATCGTTTGGAATTACAAATTGCCGACATAAATTTCGCCACAGAAAAATTTTAAAAAAATATTTCTGATTTGATTTTTTAATTAATAAAACTTTTAAATTTGTTTAAAGCTTCTCTCGTTACAACTTAAGATGAAAAAAGCTATAAAAAACACCAAAGAAAAAACAGAGGTTAAAAAGAAACCATCTTTAAAACCCACACCAGGTACTCAAAAAGAAACGAAGTACGTGAAGAAGAATTTTTTTGCACCTGATGAAGACGAAGAAGATTCAGACGAAGATCTGGATTTGGATCTTGACGTGGAAGATGATTTTGATGACGACTTTGAAGAAGAAGACGAAGAAGAAGATTTTTAGTACCCTTCAGTCTATCGAAAGCGCTGAGAAGTCATCTCAGTGCTTAGTAATTCATATTAATCTGCGGAGATTCTGTGGTATTGCTCAGGTGTAATTGCCTGTCGGCTATCTGAACCTTAAACTGAATAGTATCTGGCTTAACAGGATAAGGAGATAAGTCAATATCCATTGTAATATCACCCTTAATTGCTTTGTTTTTTCCGGTTGGTGTAATCACATCCATTCGATATAAGAAACGTATGGTATCATTTGTGAAAGGTACCGTTACCGGTACAAACACGCCTCCTTTTTTCTCCAGGTAATCAATGTAGATATTGTAATAAAATTTATTTGTAGCGGTGTAATGAAATGGGGGGAAAGTATCTCGGGCTGATAAACCCAAATCTCCGTCACCATCAAGGTAATCAAAACTAATTCGTACCAACGAATCCTTTCCTGCTGCATTCGTTATTTTACTGTAACTCTTAAAACTGATTTCCGGCACAACAGGTAACGACTCCCTGTCTCTGCAGGAAAACAACAGAAGTATCAGCGATGAAAATAAAAAGAAAGTACAATTCTTCATATTACTTTTGCAAAGATAATGTTTAACCGTGACAGATTCATTGATGAGCTATTTTCATCCTCCGGCTTCGATTTTAACGAATCTGCCCTGCTTTTATTTCAGCATCAGGCTATTCATAACCCTGTTTACCGCCAGTACATTTCTTTATTAGGAAAAGATGCAACTTCTGTAAAACAAATTCAAGATATACCTTTTCTGCCTGTTCAGTTCTTTAAGACACAACATATACAAACGGGAATTTTTGAACCGGAAATTATTTTCAGCAGCAGTTCCACAACCGGGACAGGACAAAGTTATCATCGCCTAAAATCAACCGACCTGTACATCAAATCCTTTATCAATAGTTTCATCCGTTTTATTGGTAAGCCCGAAGATTTTATTTTCTGTGCAGTGCTTCCCTCCTACATAGAACGTGAGGGTTCATCGCTTATTTATATGGTAGACCACCTGATTAATCAAAGTAAACACAGCGACAGCAGGTTCTATAAGTTAGACGAACAACTCATTAATCAGCTCACTTACTTGCAGGAAAAAGCCCGCAGCGAACACAAAAAATTGCTTCTATGGGGTGTGACGTATGCCTTGCTTAACATCACTGACCAAACCACACTTCACCTCGACAATACCATTATTGTAGAAACCGGGGGTATGAAAGGGCGCAGAAAAGAAATAACACGCAACGAACTGCATCATACTCTTCAAACAAGACTTCAACCTGCAGCAATTATATCTGAATACGGAATGACTGAGCTATTAAGCCAGGCCTACTCAGAAAGCGATGCTCTTTTCCATACTCCGCACTGGATGAAAGTACTGATTAGAAATACCAACGACCCTTTTGATATCAGTGGTGCAAGTGGTGCATCGGGCGCCATCAATATCATTGATTTGGCCAATATAGATTCTTGCGCCTTTATTGCTACAGATGATATAGGACGTTTACATACAAACGGTTTTGAAGTGAGTGGCAGACTTGACAACAGCGATATCAGAGGGTGTAATCTTCTTTTTGCATAACATAAAAAAAGAAACCCCGGAACTCTTGCGAATCCCGGGGCTAACTAAACTATGAAAAACCTATCTGTCTGCTGAGTAGTGTATAGAAATAGTTGTGCCAAACACCAATTTACTGAAAATCAGATTTTTTTATTTCGGGACCAAAAATAACAGACCCATTACGGGATACACAAAAGCATAAATGAACTATTTTGGGATAAAATCCGATGGCCGAATAAAAAGGTGGAAAAAAATGGCCCAAATTGAGAATGTGGTAACAAAGTATATGGCATTAACTTATATTTGCCACGCTTATCAAGAAAGACAGAGGGAATAGGCCCTGTGAAGTCTTGGCAACCCGGCAAGTGACGGGTGCCAACTCCTAATACGAAATTACTGTTTCGTATACAGATGAGCAGTTATTTTTTAACTGCCTGCTGTCACGAAGTCAATCGCGATAAGAAAATAAACAGGCAATGACAAAACCCAATATAAAAGACATTATTCAAAAACGTATCCTTATACTGGATGGCGCTATGGGAACCATGATTCAGCGGTATCATTTGGAAGAAGATGATTTCAGAAACGAACAGTTAAAGAATCACCCACTATCCCTCAAAGGGAACAACGACTTATTATCTATCACGCGACCTGATGTTATAAAAGCCATTCACCAACAATACCTGGAAGCCGGAGCAGACATTATTGAAACCAATACTTTTGGTAGCACAAGTATTGCGCAGGCAGATTACGAACTTGGTTTTTTGGTATATGAGATTAACTACCAATCAGCAAAAATTGCTCGCGAAGTGGCAGATGCATTTACAGCTAAGGAACCCCACAAGCCCAAATATGTTGCGGGATCAATGGGTCCAACAACAAAACTTACATCAATGTCACCAGATGTAAACAACCCCGGATATAGAGCCGTTACTTTCGACCAATTAGTAGTAGCTTTCAAAGAACAGGCAAAGGGCTTGCTTGATGGTGGAGTTGAACTGCTGCTGATTGAAACAATCACTGACACTCTAAATGCCAAAGCAGCATTGTATGCTATTGACGAATTATTTGAAGAAACAGGTAAACGTATTCCTATTATGGTGAGTGGAACCATAACCGATGCATCGGGAAGAACACTATCCGGACAAACTACAGAAGCCTTTCTTATCAGCATGCAACATATGCCTTTACTAAGTATAGGATTAAATTGTGCTTTAGGTGCAAGTGCTTTAAGACCATATTTGCAGGTAATGGCCAACAACTCCCCGTATTATGTAAGTGCATATCCCAATGCCGGTTTACCAAATGAAATGGGGCAATATGACGAGAGTCCCGCTGCTATGGCCAAGCAAGTGGAAGAATTTTGCAAAGAAGGATTAGTGAACGTTTTGGGGGGCTGCTGCGGAACCACACCCGATCACATTAAAGCAATAGCTGAGATGGCTGCAAAATATCAACCGCGCAAAATTGAATCTGCTGTAGTTTCAAATTCTTAATGCATTTACTGACGAGAAGATAATATGAGTGAAGTAAAAAACGACCTGACCGGTTTACGTATGCTTATTGCTGAAGATGATAACATGAACATACTGGTGCTTACCAAATTTGTGCAGCGCTGGGGGGTGATAACGGATGTGGCAAAAAACGGCAGAGAAGCCGTTGATAAATGTACGGAAGGAACTTATGATGTTATTTTGATGGATATGTATATGCCCGTAATGAATGGAATTGAAGCCTCTGTTGAAATACGAAAATTCAATACCACCACTCCCATTTTTGCACTTACGGCAGATGCTTCTTCCGACACACAGGAAAATGCTAAGACGGCCGGCATAAATGATGTTATCACCAAGCCGTTTAAACCCGAAGAACTTTTTGAAAAACTCTCTGCTGTTTACCACGTTTAATTACACCAATTTTTCTATGACCAATACTGCTCAAAACTATACCCTCAAACTATCAGGACTCGAACCTCTAGTCATTTTTGAAGGCTCCAATTTCATTAATGTGGGAGAACGCACCAACGTTACCGGTTCAAAGAAATTTCTTCGATTGATTAAAGAGGGGAATTTTGATGAAGCGCTTGATGTTGCCAGAGAACAAGTGCAGGGCGGTGCACAAATCATAGACATCAATATGGATGAGGGAATGATTGATGGCGCAGAAGCCATGACCCGTTTCCTTCACCTTGTTATGGCTGAGCCCGATATTGCACGTGTTCCCGTTATGATTGACTCCAGTAAATGGGAGATTATTGAGGCCGGATTAAAATGTGTGCAAGGTAAATGCGTGGTGAATTCTATTTCCATGAAAGGCGGAGAAGAAGAATTTGTCCGCCAGGCCAAAATTGTAAAACGTTTTGGGGCAGCTGTAATTGTAATGTTGTTTGATGAAGTTGGCCAGGCCGATAACTACCAGCGCAGAATTGAAATTGCTGAACGTGCTTACAAAATATTAACTGAAAAAGTTCACTTCCCCGCAGGTGATATCATCTTTGACCCCAACATCTTCCCGGTAGCCACCGGAATGGAAGAGCACCGTCAAAATGCTATTGACTTTTTCAAAGCAACCAAATGGATTAAGGAAAACCTGCCCGGAGCAAAAATAAGCGGAGGTGTGTCGAATGTTTCTTTCTCTTTCCGTGGTAACGATAAAGTGCGTGAAGCCATGCACTCAGCATTTTTGTACCATGCCATTAAACACGGTATGGATATGGGCATAGTTAACCCCAGCCAGCTGGAAGTATACGATGAAATTGACAAAGAACTACTGGAGTATGTAGAGGATGTTTTGCTGGACAGAAAGGATGATGCCACAGAAAAACTACTGGAGTATGCAGAGAAAGTAAAAGGTAAAGGCAAAGAAAAAGTAATTGATGAGGAATGGCGCAAAGGCACCATTGAGGAACGACTAAGCCATGCCTTGGTAAAAGGTATTGTAGAGTACATTGATGAAGATACTGAAGAAGCCAGAAAAAAATACGGTAAGCCACTTAATGTGATTGAAGGTCCGCTGATGGCTGGTATGAACATAGTGGGCGACTTATTCGGGCAAGGAAAAATGTTTCTTCCTCAGGTAGTAAAAAGTGCGCGGGTTATGAAAAAATCTGTAGCCTATTTAACACCTTACCTGGAAGAAGAAAAACGTTTAGCCGGAGCAGCAGCAGGTGGCGGACAAGGAAAAATTTTACTGGCTACCGTAAAAGGTGATGTGCACGATATAGGAAAGAACATTGTTGGCGTTGTGCTGGCTTGTAACAACTTTGAAATTGTTGATATGGGCGTAATGGTACCTGCTGATAAAATACTGGAACGTGCCAAAGCTGAAAAAGCAGACGTAATTGGCCTGAGTGGTTTAATTACTCCCAGTTTAGATGAGATGGTTCACGTAGCTAAAGAAATGGAACGGCTGGGAATGGATATTCCGTTGCTGATTGGCGGAGCTACCACTTCTCGAGTTCATACAGCGGTTAAAATTGATCAGAATTACAGTGGTCCGGTAGTGCATGTACTGGATGCAAGTAAGAGTGTACCCGCAGCACAAAGCCTCATCAGCAAAGAAAACCGACCTGCTTTTCAGGCCAACTTAAAAGCAGAGTATGCTCAGTTCAGAGAAGATTACAAAAACCGCAAACGCGAAAAAAACTTTGTATCGCTGGAAAAAGCCCGTGCAAATAAAATTAACGTTGATGTTAAAAATATAGTTGCTCCCGGCTTTACCGGAGTGAAGGTGTTTGATAATTTCCCTCTAAGTGAATTGCGCGATTATATTGATTGGACCCCGTTCTTCATGACTTGGGAATTGGCCGGCCGTTACCCGAAAATCCTAACAGATGAAGTAGTTGGTGTGGAAGCGCAAAAATTGTTTAACGATGCCAACAAAATGCTGGATGAGGTGATAGCAAAAAATCTTCTTCAGGCTAAAGCCGTTATTGCCTTTTGGCCCTCTAATGCCGTAGGAGATGATGTTGAACTCCACACTTCAGCCAATGAAAAACATACTTTCCATTTCTTACGTCAACAAAGCGAGAAAGCAGAAGGACAAACCTACAATTGCTTAGCCGATTTTGTAGCTCCCAAAGAAACAGGGGTTACGGATTACATGGGCGGATTTGCTGTAACCACAGGCATAGGCATAGAGAAGTTAGTGGAGCAATACGAGAAAGACCATGACGACTACCACAGCATCATGATTAAAGCAATTGCCGACAGACTTGCTGAAGCATTTGCAGAAAAAATGCATGAACTGGTTCGCAGGGAATATTGGGGATACGCCAAGGAAGAACACTTATCTACTGAAGAGTTAATTAAAGAAAGCTATCGTGGCATCAGACCTGCACCGGGTTATCCGGCCTGTCCTGATCATACAGAAAAACGTTTGTTATTTGACTTGTTGCAGGCAGAAAAAAATGCAGGTATTACGTTAACAGAAAGTTTTGCCATGTACCCCGCAGCCAGCGTGAGTGGTTTTTATTTCGGTCATCCTGAAAGTAAATATTTTGGTGTTGGAAAAATAAACAAAGACCAAATAGAAGAGTACGCTCAAAGAAAAGGGAAAGATGTGGCTTTCATTGAAAAGTGGCTGTCACCTAATCTGGGCTACGATAACTAACTCCAAGTCCCCTACTCAATTAAATAAAGCCGCTTGCGTTTAGATATACTTTTTTTACTGGCCGCTTTTATATGTGAAATACTGGGAACTGTAGGTGGTTTCGGATCATCGGTATTTTTTGTTCCTATAGCCAGGTTTTTCTTCAGTTTTAACATGGTGCTGGCCATTACCGGCATTTTACACGTGTTCAGTAACGTGAACAAACTGCTGCTGTTCAGAAACAGCATAGACAAAAAACTTCTGCTTTACTATGGCATTCCCAGTGTGTTGCTGGTGCTGGCAGGGTCTTATCTGAGTACCCATACTTCGTTCGAACTGGCCGAATTAACACTCGCCTTTTTTCTGGTTATATTTAGTGCCACCTTACTCTTGTTACCTAAACTGCAATTACCTGCAACGCGAAACAATGCCCTGTTTAGTGGAGCTTTAGCCGGACTATTGGCCGGATTTAATGGTACCGGAGGAGCAATACGTGGTATAAGCATGGCTGCATTTAATCTGGAGAAAAATACATTTGTTGCTACTTCTGCAGCAGTAGATTTAGGTGTGGATTTAAGCCGCAGCATGGTGTATTTGGGCTATGGTTACTTCGATAAACAATATTGGTACCTTATTCCGCTACTATTGGTTATTTCATTTTTCGGTTCGCTGGTTGGCAAAAAATTACTCTACCGCATACCACAAGAAAAATTCAAAAAGCTGGTGCTATTCCTGATTTTAGGCATAGGACTCATTTTACTCTTCAAAGAATCCCACCATTTTAACCTGTAATTTCTGTACAATTTAATATTGGCTGTTGGCGTTTGATAATAAACTCTGATAGTCATGAGAATAAACAAACTCCCGCTACTGGCAATGGTACTGATGGTTTGGTACTGCGCCCCCGTTGCTCTTGCTCAGAATAATCAACTCCCAAAAAGAGATTTCACCTACGCTTTTACATCAAATCAACACCCGGCTGTACAACATCCGCAGTTAACTCCGCCACTACCCGGTATGGAGGTTCCCCGACAAACATTTATGATTAACGTTTCTGTTGTAAAAGAAACCATTATTTCAACCGGAAAAACATCTTACCTCATTATCCCACCCGATGCTTTTGAAACGCTTGATGGTAAACCTGTAACTGGTCCGGTTGCGGTTACTTACCGTGAATTTAAAAATCCGCTGGATATATTTCTCAGCGGTATTCCGATGAAATATGATTCAGCCAAACAACAACAGCTGTTTCAAAGTGCAGGAATGTTTGAGGTGAATGCTACCATGAACAACAATGTTCCCTTAAAATTAAAAACGAACAAGGAGATAAAGGTAAAGTTCGCACCCACAGATGAAGGCGGATACCAGTTTTACCGACTGAATGAACGGGATGGCAACTGGACTCACCTGGCACCTGTACCTGATTCAAAGCGAGACAATCGTATTGTTAAAATCAACACGTCTCCGGCATTATCTTCTGCAAATGCCGGCAAAAGTTTACCCGACACTACCAGTTTTGCCGACCGATATGCTGACCCCGACAATTATTACTATTTTGACAAAGACAAAAATCGCGAAAGGATACCAACCCGTGTGGTGTATGCACAAAGACGTGTATTTCCTGAAGGACGCGCCATTGAAACTAATTTTGCTTACATACGTGAGAACCGAAGTTTGTTTCGCATTGTCCCAATTCTTAACAAAGAACGTGAGGTAGAATACATACAAATTGCCGAAGCACCTGAGTCGATGATATTTTATGAACTCAGAACTTTCAGCATCAGAAAATGGGCATTGGATGAGCCCATGCCCTACCGTGAATTTATTAAAGCGTACAAGAGTGGAAGAAAATATTTTGATCTACGGGTTAAATACAAAGAAGGCAATGATTTCTGCACATTGGAAATGAAAAACCACAAAGGGTTTACTTACCTTAATATTAATATCCGAAAATCGGCACCTACGCGTGATAAAAATGCCCATGTGCGTTTTGCCAAACACTACAGGAAGTACAACATCATGCTTAAAAATAAAGAGAACTACTTTAATGCTAAACTCAAAAAAGACTATCAGAATTATGTAGTAAGCAGAAGGAGCTACTCTTTCCGTGATTCTTCGTTACAGGTGGCCAACCAGTTATTCAGCGTATCCAGCATGGGTATTTACAACTGCGATCAGGTGTACCGTATGTATGCCAAAGCTGAAGTGGCTCCTTCATTTGTATTCCCTCAGCAGGGTGTTCAAGTGAGGCAAGTAGCCGTAGTTGATAAAGCTGCCAATGCGGCATTCTGGTTCTATTCTGTTCCTTTCAGTTTGTCAACCGTAAATACCATTGCTTTGATTGTGCAAGGAGATAATCAGCAATTGTATTATGTGGAACGAAATGACCTGCCTAAAATCAATCAAAAAATAGGTACCATTCCCATTCATTTGAAACCCATATCCTCCAACATTACCAAAGGAGAACTTGCTGCTATTATGGGGCTTTCAGAAAACGGAACATTGCTGGCTCAAAACAGGTAAAGTAAAACGGGCAGGGTTGTATCTTTGCAGCCATGCTTATTCCGGAAGAAATGTTGTACGGGTATTCCATCGGAGTCTTTCCTATGGCGCATCCGGGTGAAGACAATGCCTTGTATTGGTACGAACCAGAATTGCGGGGTATAGTTCCTTTGCATCAGCTTAAGGTGAGCAAATCACTGAAACAAACACTTAACTCCGGCAAGTTTAAGGTAACTATCAATCAGGATTTTGAAGGAACCATTCGTGCATGTGCCGATAGAGATGATACATGGATATCAGAAGAAATCATTCAATGTTTTTTACAACTCCATGAACTTGGTTACGGTTACAGTTTTGAAACTCGCAACAATCAGAATGAACTGGTAGGCGGCTTATATGGTGTGGCTATGGGTAAAGCATTTTTTGGCGAATCCATGTTTCACAAAGAACGTGATGCATCCAAAGTAGCCCTGGTAGAACTAGTGTATTGGCTAAGAAGAAATAACTTTATGCTGCTGGACACACAATACATTACCCCTCATTTGCAAACTATGGGTGCTGTAGAAATTACCCAGAAGGAGTACTTATTGTTATTGGAAAAAGCGTTGCAGGCTTAACGCAACAAGGTTACTGAACCTGAAATATTTTTTCGGCTGCCTGATGTTTTTCCTTTGAAAAAAACCATCCAAACATAAGCATCCTGTTGAGCCGGTTTACCGTTAAATGTGCCATCCCACCCTTTGTCAATACTGGTTGATTCAAACACCAACTCGCCCCAGCGGTTATAAATGAGCAACTGAAATTCATCAACATCCGTCATTACCGGCATAAACACCTCATTTAGTCCGTTGCCATTTGGCGTAAAGGCATTTGGCACAAAGATAGAAGGGTCGCAAAACTCGCTTATCCTGATGGTGTCAACTGTTAAACATTGTTGTGTATCTTTTCTGAGGAGCACAAAAGAACGGTATTCATTAGCATAAATCACTCGGGATGTTTCCCCGTGAGGAAGCCATTGATATGAAAGCGCATTACCACCATCCAGATAAAGTTCAAACTCGCCACAGAAAGTAGTATCAGAACCTAAACTAAATTGCTCACTTATATAGCGCGCAATCTTTACTGAATCCACCCGTGAGCAATTGTTTTTGGTTACACGTATCCAATACCAACCTTCAGTTGAAGGCTGAATGGACTGAGCATTACTTCCGGTTGACCATTGATACGTATCAAAAACAGCGGGTACTTTAAGTGTTAGCTGTTGCTCATCACAATAAAAGGTGTCGCTGGGCAATTGACTTGAAGGAATAGTGCGCAAAAGCACTACTGCGGAATCCTGTGCTTTACATCTGTCGCGTGCAACTTCTACACGATAAACCCCTCCTTGACTTACTTGCAAAACAGAATCAGTACTACCGGTTGACCATTGGTAACTAAATGGAGAGCCTGAAGTCACGGGCCGAAGCATAACCGTTGCACCTTCACAAAGTATAACCGGCTTGGGTAATGATACATTTACATCGTGTTTTTGCACAGAGATGGTATCGTATATCTCACAATCCTCGTGATTAATTCTGATCCAATAACTACCTGAAGTGTTCACCAAAATAGATGTATCTGTACTTCCTGTTGACCACAATACGTTTTTATACGAAGTGGAAAACTTAACCTGTTCTGTCTTACAAATAACAGTATCCTTAGGCAAATTAAACAATAGAGGATTTTTGCCGGTAACTTCAATGGTGTCGTTGACCTGGCAGGAACCCTTAGTCATCCGCACAGCATATTTACCTGTTTTAGTTACGGTGATGGATGGAGAAAATTGTCCTGTTGACCATTGATAATTAAAATAGCCTGCGGGTCCTTTTAATACGATAGGTGAAGAATAACAATTGAGTACAGAATCTCCCTCAATTTTATCATCTGCTATAACAGACATTTTAAGTGAATCAGTGAGGCTACAGTTCTCCGTTATCATCTTTACAGTGAATACTAAATTTTCCGGCAACACTACTTTAGGCTGTTGTTCATATGGATTCTTAAATTTATTTGCCGGAAACCATTCAAACTGTGAGAAGGGGTAATTGGTTGTAGCCTTGAGCTGTATAAGCTCTTGCGCACAACTCACAACCGTATCTCTACCCGCTTCCAACCATACAGAATTATAATACACATATACGGGTATAGTTATTGAATCAGCTTTTTGTAAAACTGTATCTGTAACTACCAGCTTCACGGAAAAAGTATCGACCGTGTATCTCTGTGTATACTCCACTTGAGGTGTTAATGCCGAAGAATAAGTACCGTTACCAAAATCCCAGCGGTATACAATATTTTCTCCCTGCGAAGAATAGTTAGTAAATTTTATTTTACCATCCACGCACCCGCCATAAGGTGTGAAATAGGAGAACGGCTTATTCAGGTCAAAAGGTTTGCAAACAGGATAAACCGTAGTGGTGGCAGTTACACGAATTTCAATCTCACCCACGGTCACTTGTGGTGTAACCACTTGAATGTAATACTCTCCTGCCGACATACAATCCAGTTTAAAGGAAGCGGTGCCATTTGCCACACAAGGACCCGAGGTCATACTTTTACAGTTTCCATAAAGTACCCTATACTTTATCATAGAGGAGGGCGAATTCGATCGGTTAACTATGCTGAAAACCAAATCGACTTTATTGTTCGATTGATAAGTGTATTTGAACCAGGTTGTTTTCACTTGATTTTTATCTCCCAAACACCCCATGTTAGTACCGTCTTCACCAAAGCTTTCTCCAACAGTATGGCAATTCACAACTGCTTTTGCTGAAACAGTTGATGGTGCAGAAGCATTTAGTATAACTGCATTACTGCAATAGTCTCCTTCAATCGGATATCCGAGGCCTTTGAACGAAACTCCCAGCTCCACTTGAAAAACATCTCTGAAAGGTATTCCATTTTGTACCAAAACATAATACCTTCTGGTTTCACACCCTGCTTTAGAAAAAGTTATGTAAGATGGTGTGCCGTCTGACATCGCCCCACCATTTTGCGCTACCCGTTTTAAACCTTGCTGTAGTGTAGAGTCTATGCCTGAAGCACATTTTAGCTGATTAAACGACAGACCTGTGGTATCATCGGAGACAAATACCTGATATGAAAAGGGATTATACTCACCATTGTATTTATAAGCATAAGGTTTTATTGTGATATCGCCAGTACCAGTAACCTGAAATGTGTACCATATATTTTTGGGGATTGCATTATCCTGATGAACAAAATCAGGCTTCCCGCTTGGTCTCTGTATACTTGCATGCATACCAATATTATTAGTATCAGCACCCGTTCGACAACTGAAAAAATCTGGAGCCGACTTTATTTCAGAATTATTCTGAGGAATCATACCAAGATCGTAACTATTATAGGCATAATCAAAAGTCGATACATACTGTTTATCAACCACAAAATAAAAATTGGCTAATTGCGGCACCATGGTATTAGGCATATATACCACCAACGTGTACCACCCAGCTGAAAGGTCACAATATGTGACAGTACCTTGACAAGCAGAAATGTTGTTCAATGTATCATCGAATAAGGTAGAATTAGATAGACAATTACCCTTAAACAAATGATAGTATTGTACGAAAAAAGACTGATAGTTAGTGAGATAATCCTTTGTCCTGATTTTGAGCGAAGTATTATTCTCCGCAATTTGGAAAACATAATAATTAATTTGCAACAGCTGGTTATTTATTAAAGATGGCTGGCAACCTGGTATAACAGCAAAAGGGGTATCTGGGATACAATTGAAATAATGATCTCCTGTTGAATAAATCGCTTTTGTCTTTGGAAATTGTGGAGTACCGCTATTGGGTGCCCAGCTAAGTGCTTGACCACTATTAACCAGCAGTGCCTTTTGAGGTTGATTATAGTTAGGCGTGGTGATATGTGTAATACGCCATATTCTGAATCCGAAACCAACTGGAAACTCAATACATGAATCTGTTGAACTTTGAGCAACAAGGGTATACCATCCTGAGTCAAGAGAATGACAGGTAGAGATGAATGAACCGGGTGATTCAAAAACTCCGTATTTAGACGGGATACGACAGGAGGCATCCTCTATATCTACTGCTTTCCCTTTGACCATAACATAGTAATCAGGTGAACGCTTTTTCCCTGTTCCAGAAAACAAGCCAATGCGAATCAATTCTGGACGGTCAAAATAAAACGAAGTGTATGTGAATCTACCATACAGATTCTTTCCTCCGATTACTGCTGAATCTGTTGTGCCTCCGGCATTGTACTCCTTGGTATCAAAAGTTGCTATCGGAGATGCATCCAATTTAATTGAAAGATTACCCAAGGTATCTGCCAAATTCGGCTCATCATGAAAGGCGGTAATTTCTTTTGCCAGAGGAACAAAATATAAATTTGTAATCACATTAGAACCAAGATAACCAGGAATACCGTAGACATCATTTTTACCATCCACAACTAAAACACTATATTCCCCTGCTTTCAAACACAAGTTCTCACCATAACCTTTTAATGTGGCTATCAATGAAAGATAGCAGTTAATAGATGCATCTCCTTTAAACAACTGAATGCACTTTGCAGTTCTGTATACCGAGGAGCTATAAATTTGAGAATGTATATCAAGCAGACCATCTTGTGTTAGCTTAAATGTAAACCACAGACCGAGATGCATTGAATCGTTTTTTTGAAAAATCTTGTCAAATTTCTGATCTACGGGATTCCATATCGATGTAAAAATACTGTCGTCAACAAAACCTCGAGAAATTGTACCACATAGATTATTTTTGAGTAAGGCATCGCATGAAAAATAATCTGATGTTATAACTCCTTGTGCTATAGGCAAACTCCCCAACTTGTGAGAAGAGGGAATATATGCAGGATGGTACGAAGTCGATCGCTGACTTCCCGCTTCTTGAAAGGCTAAAGAAATTGTATAATCATCATTCTTATGAAAGATTAACTGAATAGTGTAATATGTGTATGGCAATAATTTACAAACGCTGTCTATTTGTTTATTAAAGTAGTTACCCTTCCTTATGTATACTGCCCCTGAATCAATACAAGTTAATCCTGTCGGGTTATTTACCATATTTCCAAAATAAATTCTGTATCCCCAAAAGGTAGAGTCCTTACCATAATAAGCTAAACCTGCAGCACGCATGGACATAGAGAAAGCTTCAGTGTAATTATCCGTTTTCACCATCAACCAGGCTGTCTTCGAATAATCCTTATAATCACTGCCAATTAATGGCAAAAACTCTTTCTCGTTGGTTATACTTAAACAACCAACTTGCAATGAAGTAGTGCGATACCCGCTTATGGAGCCCATATCCATTGCAGTATTCATCTGGTCATAGTCGGGTGAACCCGGCATGTTTACAGTTATTTTAATCCAAGCTGTATCAGTGGCATAATGTCTGGCACAAAGTTGAATATAATATTCTCCCCGAGATAAGCAGAGGTTAGATGTGCTTCCGAATTTATTGATGGGCGTAAGCTTAGTGCTTAAGTTACCTATGTTGGGCGTACCAACTACCCGTTCATATATTGCTAAACCGGCCGCATTTTGAGGGACCATGGTATCTTTTTGCAATAAATCAATGGTTACGCTCCGGGTATTGTTTACTGTAAATTTAAACCAGGCACTTTTGCGATCCATACCGGCACTCACCAGCATTGGGGAAAATGCTTCACCAAGTTCTTTGGTAATGTTTGCCAGCGGAACTTTATTGGAAATAAACTGCCCTGTACCGTAGCCGTTTTGAGGGATAATCAGTTCTTCTGCGCGGGCAAAACTATCATTAACAGGCTGCGCGTAAATGCACAAACTCAATGCAAAAAACAGAAGTAATGAACAGACGTGTTTCATCAAGGTATTCAGCTTCAGACTTAATACATGATAAAATTACGCACAAAAGGTTGCAATTGCAACCTAAATTATCCGTCCGTCCTTCATCACCAGCTTTCTGTCAGCCTGATTTGCGAGGGTTTCGTTGTGGGTTACGATAACAAATGTTTGCTGAAAATGGTCGCGCAACCTGAAAAAGAGCTGATGCAACTCAGCCGCATGGTGCGAATCCAGATTACCTGATGGTTCATCGGCCAGCACTATTGCGGGATTGTTGATGAGCGCACGGGCTACTGCTACGCGTTGTTGTTCTCCGCCTGAAAGTTCTGCGGGTTTATGCTGCGCCCTTTGTGGTAAGCCCAAAAAATCGAGCAACTCCATGGCTTTTTTCTCGGCCTCTACTTTGGCAACTCCACCAATAAAAGCGGGGATACACACATTTTCCAAAGCAGTAAACTCAGGTAATAGCTGATGGAACTGAAATACGAAGCCGATATTTTTATTGCGAAAAGCAGCTAACTCATTGCCTTTAAGCGCGTGAACAGCTGTGTTGTTCAACATTAACTCTCCTGCATCGGCTTTATCTAATGTACCCAGTATGTGCAAAAGGGTACTTTTTCCTGCTCCTGAGGCTCCGACAACCGAAACAACCTCTCCTTTTTGTATAGAAAGGTCTATTCCGTTTAAAACCTTAACATTACCGTAGGCTTTGAAAATGTTTTTTCCCACAATCATCGCATCGAAGGTAGTGAAATTTGTAATTGCCCCTTATAGGATTATTTTTGCGCCAAACTTCACAGAAAATGAATTTACATGAATATCAGGCCAAATTGATTTTAAAATCGTTTGGAGTAGCCATTCAGGAAGGCCATGTTGCCGAAACTCCTGATCAGGCTTATGATGCTGCATTAAAACTGAAAGAACAGTTTGGCAGCGATTTCGTTGTGGTAAAAGCCCAGATTCACGCAGGTGGTCGTGGCAAAGGCACTATCGAAGGCAAGGACCAGCGCGGTGTGGCCGTAGCTAAGAATGCGGATAAGGCAAAGGAAATTGCCGGCAATATTCTGGGGGGGACTTTGGTAACCATTCAAACCGGACCAAAAGGTAAACTGGTGAGCAAGGTATTAATTGCTCAGGATGTTTATTACCCGGGCCCCAACCCTACCAAAGAATTTTACATGAGTGTAATGCTCGACCGTACCACCGCCAAAAACATTATCGTTTACTCTACTGAAGGCGGAATGGATATTGAGCACGTGGCAGAAACCACTCCTCACCTCATCCAAAAAGAACACGTTGATCCACGTGTGGGACTTCAAGGTTTTCAGGCACGTAAAATTGCCTACAACTTGGGGCTGGAAGGGGAAGCCAACAAACAAATGGTAAAATTTGTTGCTGCTTTATACAAAGCGTATGAGCAAACAGATTCAGCCATGTTTGAAATTAACCCGGTGTTAAAAACAGCTGACGATAAAATTATTGCCGTAGATGCGAAAGTATCTCTGGATGATAACGCGTTGTACCGTCATAAAGACTATGCTGATTTACGAGACACCTCTGAAGAAGATCCTACAGAAGTAGAAGCCGGTAAATTTAACCTCAACTACGTGAAGCTGGATGGCAACGTAGGTTGTATGGTAAACGGTGCAGGTTTGGCTATGGCTACCATGGACATCATTAAAATTTCCGGTGGCGAACCGGCCAACTTCCTTGATGTAGGCGGAGGGGCAAACGCCACTACCGTTGAAGCAGGTTTCCGTATCATTTTGCAGGACCCTAACGTAAAAGCTATTCTCATTAACATCTTTGGTGGTATTGTACGTTGCGACCGTGTTGCACAAGGTGTGGTAGATGCTTACAAAAACATCGGCAACATTCCCGTTCCGATTATTGTTCGCTTGCAAGGAACCAACGCTGCTGAAGCCAAGAAACTGATTGATGAATCAGGATTAAAAGTATTCTCAGCTATCGAATTGAAAGAAGCCGCTGAACTGGTAAAACAGGTATTGGCTTAATACTTTAAGATACTTCCAGAAAGCCGCTCATTATATGGGCGGCTTTTTTTGTTATATTTGCTACATGAGACGTATATTTCTAATGTTTATATTATGCTTCATTAATCAAACTCAAAGTGCTTTTGCTCAAGATTCAATATTAAACTCTAGCCACATTATTAAACTTAATACTTCGGATAGCAGCCCGCACTATATATTTGAAGCAAAGGTTAAAACAGATTACCTATCAGAAGATTCATGTGAGAGTATAATTATTTCCTTTCAAAAAAGACCTTACCTCAAAGATACTTTCATTGTAGTAATACCTCAAAGTGATTCTGGAAGGTTCAGCACTGTAATAGCATCTGTTAGAGAATCTGAAATAACAAATATAGAGACTCCGCTTAACCTTATCAAAGAAATTGATGTATATGAATCTGGAGAGTCCTGTACTATTATAAAAAAGAAGCAGCACATTATCAAGTTGGAACTTTACTACAGCCCTCTAAAATTTAATACACCCCCAAATGTTTACTATATGAAATTCCCCCTTTCATTAAGTCATAAAAAATGTAAACATTCCAATGGGTGTAGATTAGATGGAGGAATATCTCATATCCCATTTTTTGGTTCGGAGCGATATACACCAACTGAGCTTATTCTACGCACTGTGCCCGGTGTACCCAGATAAAACAAAACGGGGTAACTAATATTCCCATTGATGTTTATGCTGAAAAAGTCTTTGGTGGAGTGCCCAACAAGGAGTTTTCATAAAAGACTGTCACCTCTAAAAAAGTTCTTACTTCTTCTTCCATCTTGGCCCAATAAGATATCCCACTTTTAGTCTGGAATGCAATGTAAGGCCAACACCCCTCTCCGGAGCACTATAGCCATAATCAACAAAATCATCATTGAGTGGTATGTTGTATAAACCTCTGTATCCACCGTTGGGAAGCGGAATGTGCGGAATATCATTCATCCCGTCCTTAATAATTACCTCTGTTCGTTTCCCTATTCCGGCTGATATATTTACTTCAAGTGACAAACCGAAATCAAATATCCTTTGGTAACCAAACAAGCAACTCAGGTTCCAACCTTTTGATTGGTAGATAGTGCTACTAACCCCTTCAGCAGCCATTACTCCGTTGGTATCAACCTGCCATTTGAAATCAGCCTGACTCGTGTATGAAATCATATTGAATTCAGGTGCCAGATAAAACCCTTGAAGCAACTTTCTCTTTTCAGGAGACATAAATGCCACATTCAGCAAATAAAACTTTACTCCGGCAGACCATTCATTTCCTTGCAACTTCTCAGTACCCGTTTGTAGTGCAGCCCAACCTGTTCCAATCATCCCATAACCTACCTGTGCAGCCACCTTGGGATGAAATGCGTATTCAAGCCACAAAGAACTTGATTTCCTCATGCTTAACATTGGCTCTGTTTTAATCAATATTCTTCGTTGTTCTGTAAATGCTTCTAGCGACACTTTGGTTGCTGAAACAAATATCAACCGCTCTCCATTAAGCAAGCGCACACTTTGCAAGCGCATTTTTTTCACTGATTGTATTGCTGCTGAATCATGAACAGGCCAAATCTTATAATAAATGAAAGACGGACTGATTTCAATGACTTTTACCAAGACAACCTGCCCGGTTCTCCTGTATACGAGCGTATCTTGTGCATTGACATTGGCGTGAAAAAGAAACAACATTAAGCCAATAAAAAAACAGATTGACTTTTTCATTCCTCACTAAAAGATAATTCCAATTTTTATACCGCCCTGCATAACGGCAGAACTTTTATTCATGTACTCTGACATAAAACCAATGTTATTTTCCATCAATTCTTTGTCGGGATCTTCTAACGAGAAAAAAATCTCATCTGCGTCTCTATAGGGTTTCTCCATAGGTTCCAACTTTTTATCTTTTCTTCCGATACCAACTCCAAGATACAAATCACAAACAAGATGACGTGTAAGCATTTGCTGCCAACCAAAGTTGATGATACCCGCCTTACCTGTTACTCTATTAGTGGCCACAAAATAAAACTCGTCTAATCGCAGAATGTTACTTGAAATTCTTTCAACAATATATATTGACCTCCCCTGTTGGGAATGTGTGTAGTTCAGGTAAACATATTCCGGTTTAATGTAGAATCCTTCCTGCGGGTGTCTTCTTGAAAACGTGAATTTTAATCCACCTTTATAAAAATCACCTTTAACTCCTTGTTCTTTAAAAGATGACTCCGCAAAGCCTCCACCCGCAAGTCCATACGTAAACTCTAAGCTAAGTTTTTCTACTATACGCTCTTCTATCGAAAACGACCCTCTGTAGGAAAACCATGACATCACATCCGTTTTCAGTATTGTTCTGTTTTTCGCAGACCTGCCGGCTTTATTCAACGGTCTGCCTTCCTGATTAGGCTTATATCGGGTAAACGTGTTCACCAGCATGGTGCCGCTCTCAAAATAAATTCTCCTCAGGTAAAACCTAGGAACACTATACAAAGGAGCAAGAGTATCAACAGGCCATTTTTTGTAAACAACCTTATCCAGATTAACTAATATCACCTTTACAGGCAGTTTTTTGCCACTGTCATAATATAGGGTATCCTGAGCTGATAAGGCCAGCGGGAAAAACATGCAAGCAAGGCATAACAAATGAAAAAATATGTTTCTTATATATGTACGGCTTTCCATTTATCTCGAATTAACTGAAATGCTCTTTTTCCTACCTAATGCAAGTCCACACTTAACTCCAAATTGAAGCATCGGACTAATGTCAGCATTCTTTAACGTGATGTATGAAAACATATCTACCGGAGACCTGTTCAAATACCTGTGGGAAATTACAAATAACGGTGGTGGAAACGTTGTGCTGATCATTTGATTAGATGCCCAGGAAACTCCTGCCCCCACATATATATCAAAGACTAATCTATTTCTTTCGACAGATTGATAGCCATAGTTAAAGGAAAGTGCTATACTTTTTTGTTTGAATTTCTCGGTATAGTCTTCCCAGGTTGGGCCAAAAACAATTTGTTCCTCTTCATATTCACCGTACCGGGTAATGTTAAGCATAGAAAAATTTATTTCAGGACGTAGATAAGCCCCCGTGAGCTTGTGCCAATAGGAAGGACTCGGACTTCTATTGATAGCCGAAAGCAGTATTTTATATCCGATAGTACCATAAAAGCCATGGGTGTAATCGCTCTTGATTTCACTGTAATTATCATCGTCATTTATTCTCATAATACTTAGGTTTGTATTTACCCAACCTGCACTTATTTCTATTGATGAGGCTTTACCTGCCATCGTTTCAAAAGAGAGGGATAGTCTATTGGGTATACAAAAGGGAACATCCATTTTCAGTGTGCTTGAATTGGACCTGATCATTAAGGTGTCATTAGAATAAAACGCAACCGGCTTTTTGAAAAAGACTTCCACTCCTCCTTTTAAAACTACTTTAGTAATGTACCCTGTAGAAAGTGTATCTGCTTTACTGTTGTGTAACGTATCCGGTTTTACTACAACTATATTTTTAGTTATGCGACTTACATAACATACCAAGGGCTGCTTCTTCCCGCTTACATATACAGAATCCTGCGCCTGTAAAGCAGAGATAAAGGAAATAAAAATCAAGGTTACTGCAATTCTCATAGTAAAATGATAAGCAATATAACAGAAATTCGATTCATTTCTCACATCCACCTACTCTTGTTAAGTATGTAATACCTATACTGCTTATCTTTGCTCCATGCTTATCACTCTTCACCCCGATAATCCTCAGCCACGTGAACTATCACGGGTGATTGAGTTATTAAAACAAGACGGGGTGATTATTATTCCTACTGATACCGTATATGCTTTTGCCTGCGATGCGCATAACCTCAAAGCCATTGAGCAAATTTGCCGTATAAAAGGTATCAAATCAGAAAAGGCAAATTTCTCGCTGTTATGCAAAGACCTTAAAAACCTGTCAGAATACACGGCTCATTTTGAACGCAACGTTTACCGTTTGGTGAACCAGAGTTTGCCCGGCCCCTATACTTTCATTTTTAAGGCCAACAGCAACGTTCCCAAAATTTTTAAGAACTCCCGCAAAAAAGAAATTGGTATTCGTGTGCCTGATAATCCAATAGTACAATCCCTGTTAGAACAATTTGGTCATCCTTTGGTAGCTACTTCCTTACACGGCACTGATTCATTTGAAGATTACCTGATTGAACCCGAAGAGATGGAAGAAAAATTCGGACATATGGTAGCGGCAGTTATTGACGGAGGTTTGGGTGGAATTGTTCCCTCAACAGTAATTGATTGCAGCGGAGACGAACCGCTGTTAGTACGTGAAGGCAAGGGGGAAGTTATTCTGTAGTAAAACCTTGGAGAATATAATTTCTACTTTTTCTCTTTATTCTTACCTCCTAGTAATACCCCCATTTTAAGTCCACATTGAAATGCCGGAGTTATTTCTCCGTCCTCCCCTGATAGAAAGCCAACTCCAGTAGGAAATAAATCCCAAGCATCTCCGGGTCCGGAGGTTAAAATTTTGTTTTGTGAACCAACACCGAGCCCCGCAAATATATCAACTGCAATGATGTTGCTAAACACATATTGCTTTCCGAAATTAATAATGAATGCTCCTCCGGTTGTACGATACGTTGAAACAGGTACTGTGGAAGGGCTGTTGATACTTCTGAAAGTGTAATTAATAAAAATAAGTTCCGGACGTACATAGCCACCTTTAAGTAAATGACTAAACCTCATGCCACGGTTAGTAACATCTGGTGTATTGATAAACTTATATCCAACACGTAAAAAAGCACCTGCGATATCATTCTCCGGAGCATTAAACCCCAAGCCCACCAAGCCTAATCCTATTTCATAGCTTCTTCCTGGTTTAATGCTTTTTTCATAGGCAAAAGAAGACACCCCTAAGGTTGGTGAAATAATATCCATCTTCAACAAATGCTTCCTTTGCCCGACATAATTCTTAGGATCATCTATGTCATCAAGAAAAAAATTCAGAGTTGTACCGCTTTCAAGAATCACTTTACGAATACGTTTTTTTTCCAAAACTATCACCGGATCTTTTTCATTCACAGGCCAGAGTTTGTATTTTACCTCATCCACTCCCACCTCTGTTACTTTGACCTTAAGCGTATCGTGTTTTTCTTTGAGAATAATTAAATCCTGTGCATACAAATTGGTTGTCCTCAGCAATAACAACCCCATCAGAAAACAAATGCCGGGTAAAAGGTTAAACATTTTCATCTTCTTTTTTTTACAAGGTATATTCTCCTGGACAAAAAACAAAAAAACGGTGAAGAAATATGCGCATCCTGTTCATTTAATTCATTTGCTTTTTACTTTCAAACCCTGAACTTTGCGACCCTCTAATAAGAATCAAACAGCATGCAGGCTAATCCGATTTTGGTAGAAGTATACCGCGGAGGAGAACTTGAAAGTTTTCACCGCGGGGTAATTTGTGTAGTAAACGATAAAGGCGAAATTTTATACTCAGCCGGAAACGTAGAACAGATTTGTTACCCGCGTTCAGCACTCAAATTCTTTCAGGTACTTCCATTGCTGGAGTCAGGCGCGGCTGAACATTACGGCTTTACACTTGAAGAGATTGCTTTAATGTGTGGCTCGCACAACGGTGAACCGGAACACGTGCGGGTGGCCTCTTCCATCTTGCAAAAAACAGGTTTAGATAAAAGTTACCTGCGCTGCGGTCCGCAGTTACCTACTTTGAAAAAGGACGTGCAGGAGTTGTACCGCAACAACCAATCGCCTGAGCATATTCACAACAACTGCTCAGGTAAACACGCGGGTTTTTTAGCCATGACCCAATTTATGAATGCCGATTTGGCAACTTACAACCACCCGGAACACCCGCTTCAAAAAGCCATTATTGAGGTAGTGGAGGAAATGTATGAATACCCTTTCAGCAAAATGAAAGTTGGTTTAGACGGCTGCTCTGCTCCTATTTTTTCTATTCCGGTAATCAACCAGGCTATTGCTTATAAAAATCTGGCTAACCCTTCCAAATTCAGCGACAAGCGTAAAAAAGCCTGCGAAACAGTGATTAAAGCTATAAGTACCTATCCTTTCATGGTGGGTGGCAGTCAGCGTTACTGCACTGATATGATGGCCATATGCGGAGAGCGCATTGTAGGAAAAACAGGAGCTGAGGGTGTGTATTGCCTCTCTTTCCTTAAAGAAAAAATCGGGGTAGCCATCAAGATTGATGATGGTAAAATGCTGCCCCAATACAATGTTGCCCAAAAGCTTATTGAGGCCACAGGTATCTTCACAGCCGACCAGTTAAAACCTTTACATCACTATGCAGAAGAAGAGTTGAAAAATTACAATAAACTCAGTACAGGGGTTATCAAGGTAGCTGCTGAAATATTGAACGATCCAATTTTCTGAAAATAAGCTGAATAAGGTATGTAATAAGAATAATTCTCGCACCATTTTACCTACTGAATTATAACCTGCTTCTTCTCCAAAAAAATCACATATTTAAAACTCACAAAATAATCGCTTTTTGTGGATAACTAAACATGTTTCAGGGCCACTAAAATCAGGCATTTCGGGCGATATAAACTATCTTTACCGCATCAATCAGTAAAACTATAAAATGAGTACAGAAAGCGCAGAAAACAGAGGTAATTATTCAGCAGACAATATTCAGGTGCTGGAAGGACTGGAAGCAGTAAGAAAACGTCCGGCCATGTACATTGGTGATGTAGGCGCAAGAGGCCTGCACCACTTAGTTTATGAAGTAGTGGATAACTCCATTGATGAAGCTTTAGCCGGTTATTGTAAAAATATTCTGGTAACCATAAACCCTGATAACTCCGTTACCGTTCAGGATGACGGTCGTGGTATTCCCACAGGCATTCACGCTAAAGAAGGCCGCTCAGCCCTTGAAGTAGTAATGACCGTATTGCACGCGGGAGGTAAATTCGACAAAGACACGTATAAAGTATCGGGCGGTTTGCACGGTGTGGGCGTAAGTTGCGTAAATGCACTTTCCACTACACTCATTGCCACCGTTCACCGTGAAGGAAAAATATTTCAGCAGGAGTACAACTGCGGTAAGCCGGCCTACGATGTAAAAGAAATAGGCACCACCGATATTACCGGAACCATAGTTCACTTTGTACCGGATGGCAGTATTTTTACTACCACCGAATACAAATACGATACACTCGCAGCCCGTATGCGTGAGTTATCATACCTCAACCGTGGTATCCGCATTACACTTAAAGATACCCGTGTAGAAGACAACGCTGAGGGTGAAGCAGCTCAACCAAAAGAAGAGCTGTTTTTCAGTGAAGGTGGCTTAAAAGAATTTGTGAACTACCTGGATGGTACACGGGAAAAAATGATTCCTGAGCCTATTTATGTAGAAGGCGAAAAGAACGGGGTACCTGTGGAAGTAGCGATGACCTACAACACCGGGTACAGCGAAAACCTGCACTCCTACGTAAATAACATCAACACCATTGAAGGTGGAACACACGTAGCAGGTTTCAGAAGAGCATTAACCCGCACCCTTAAAAGTTATGCAGAGAAAGAAGGTTTCTTCAAGAATCTGAAATTTGAAATAGCCGGTGATGATTTCAGAGAAGGTTTAACCGGAGTTATTTCTGTAAAAGTTCAGGAGCCGCAATTTGAAGGACAAACAAAAACCAAATTAGGTAATAACGATGTTACAGGAGCGGTAGACCAATGTGTGGGCGAAATGCTCTCCAACTACCTCGAAGAACATCCGAAGGAAGCCAAGATGATTGTGCAGAAGGTAATTCTTGCAGCAACTGCTCGCCATGCTGCCCGTAAAGCCCGTGAAATGGTGCAACGTAAAGGTGCCATGAGCGGAAGTGGCTTACCGGGTAAATTATCTGACTGTTCGGAGACCGATCCCGGTATATGTGAATTGTACTTAGTAGAAGGAGACTCGGCCGGTGGTACTGCCAAACAAGGTCGTAACCGTGCGTTTCAGGCTATTCTTCCCTTGCGCGGAAAAATACTTAATGTAGAGAAAGCGCTGGAACATAAAATTTACGACAACGAAGAGATTAAAAATATGTTCACCGCATTGGGAGTAACCATTGGTACTCCTGATGATAACAAAGCGCTGAACATTGAGAAATTACGTTACCACAAAATCATCATCATGACGGATGCTGACGTAGACGGTAGCCACATCCGTACACTTATCCTGACGTTGTTCTTCCGTTACATGAAAGAGCTCATTGATTTCGGATATATCTACATCGCACAACCACCGCTTTATCTGGTAAAGAAAGGTAAAGACGAAGAATATTGCTGGACAGAAACACAACGTGAACAAGCCGTAATGCGCATAGCCAAAGGAGGAAATCCGGATACTGTGGGCATACAACGTTACAAAGGTTTAGGAGAGATGAATGCAGAACAATTGTGGAGCACTACCATGAATCCAGAGACTCGTACACTTAAACGCGTAACATTGGAAAGCGCTGCAGAAGCCGACCACATTTTCTCTATGCTGATGGGTGATGACGTACCACCACGCAGAGAGTTTATTGAGGCCAATGCAAAATATGCCAAGATTGACGCCTGAGTTAACAACTCAATCATAACTGAAAGGAGAATCGTTAAACGGTTCTCCTTTTTTGTTTTAGACTATCACCCCTGACAGGGCTGTATGCGGAAGTATACAGCCCTGTCAGGGGTTTGGGTTTGTCTTCCGTGCCGAGGGGCTATCACCACTCGCGTTGGGTAGAGCACATGTGGTCCAATTTGGAGATCGCCACGCCATGAGTACATGACTCGCGATGACGGTGTGTTTGTAGATGTTGAAGGCGAATTACCTCACCAAATGCACCATGCCGCCTTTTATGTTGCCGCTGTTGTGGTAGTTAAATATTTCTATGTACCACACATATACTCCCTCGGGCAAGGGTTTGTCGGGGTTGTTATCTAAGCAACCGTTCCAACTGTCTTGTGTGCCTTTTGATTCAAATACCAGTTGCCCCCAGCGGTTGTAGATTATCATTTTGTACCTGCTTATTCCAACTCCTACAGGGGCAAAGGTGGGGTTTAAATTGTCTTTGGTACCCGGACTAAAAGCATTGGGTATCCACACATCATAATCCATCAGTACTACTAATTTTTGTTGTGTACTATCGGCACAAGCGCTGTTTTTTGCGGTGAGGGATATGGTGTATATACCGCTATCCGTAAAGTTGCGATGGAAGGTGGCGTTACTTGTTTTGGTGGTGATGGTATCGTTAATGAGGCGACTGAAGTGCCAGAAAAAACTATCGGCTTTGCTGCTTTGATTGGTGAGTTGTATTTGAGGTAAGGTAATCCAGGTGGTGTCTCTGCTCAGGGTAAACTTGGCTTCGGGTTTTTCAAATAAGGTAATGGGTGTGGCAAGAACGGCACTGCTTTTACATCCTCTGCTGCTGGTAAGGGTGAGTGTGGGTTGGTAGATTGCTGTAAGTGTATAGCTGTGGCTAATGCTATTGTTATCATTGTTGGTGGTTGCGGTTTGTGTGTTGCTGCCATCGGCAAAATCCCAGTCTTGGGTGTAGGTGCCGCTGTTGTTTTGGGTATTGGTAATGGTGGTGTTCAATGGCGGACAGCCTTGTGTGGGTGTGGCGGTGAGACTAACTTTCGGATTTAGTTCAGGGGTAATGGTGATGCTTTTGCTTTGCGGGTTGCTGCAATTATCACTTACAGTAAGCGTGGCGTTGATGGCTGTGGTGGTAATGGTAAAGGTTTTACTGGAGGTGTTGCTGTTATCATCCCACAAAAAGGAATAGTTACTGCTGCCACCTGTGGCAAAGGTATTAAATGTTACGCTCTGCCCTTCGCAAATAGTAGTGTCATGCAGGTTGTGCAGTTGTAAAGGTGCACGAACATTTACGGTAATGTACACTGTATCGGGTGTGCTTTGGTTATCGCTCAGTATTACGCGGTAGGTGGTGGTAGTAGTGGGAGTAAGTGTTTTGGTGCTACCTGTGCCCTGCCCTTGGTTCCAAGTGAACTGCTGCCCGGCTGAGGGGTAATTGGCCAATAGCGTATAGGTTACACTTTGGCCGGTACAAATGGTGGTGTCTGTGTGGGCCGCTGTATCTGCGTTTGCCTGGTGAGTTATGATGAGTTGTTGCCTTACGGTTATCACTACTTGTGCTGTATCGCTGTTGGCTGCACAACCATCGGTAGCTATTACGCGGTAGGTAGTGGTGCTATCGGGTTGTACAGGTAGTGCTGTTAGCGGATTGGTGGTGCCTATGGCAGTGCTGGTATCAGGGAGTTTATACCACGTAAAGGTGTATGCACTGCCCTGCCCTCCTGTGGCTTGTGCAGTAAGGTTAACCGACTGCCCTTTGTTGATAGTAGTATCTGTGCGGGGTTGCAGTTGTATTTTGCTAAACGTACTCACAGTAATGCTGTTGCTCCAAGCGGGTGTGGCGGTGCAGCCATCGGTTAGTTTAGCCTGGTACTGTTGGTTGTTGTTTACCGTAACGGTGTAAGTATTGCCTGTATGCTTAACGGTAGTAGTATCAGGTAAGATGAACCACTGAATGGTATAATGCCCGACACCTTTACCACCTGAAAGTTGTGCGGTTAATGTTACAGGACTGCCTATACAAACTAGTGTATCGGGCTGTATGCTGAGTTGTAACGGAGGGCGTATGGTTACGGTTACCTGTGCGCTGTTTGCTGTATCGGGTAACATGGTGCAGCCGTCTGTTAAGTAAACTATGTAGGTGCGGGTGCTGTCTGTAGCTGCTTGTAAAGTATCTTGAGGAGACAATGCAGACAATACATTACCCGCAGCATCTTTCCATAGGAAGCGGTAGTTGTTGCTATCGCCTCCGGTGGCGGTGGTGTGCAGGGTGATGGTTGGTGTCTGCCCTTTGCATAAAGTGGTATCGCTGTTGGTAGTTACCAAAAGTTGTGGCCTCATGGTTACGCTAAGGGTAGTGCTGTCTTTACAACCGCCTGCGTTGCTTACTAAAAGTTGTACAAAGGCTACTTGGTTGGTGCTGGTTGTATTGGCGGGTGAGGTAAAGCGGACAGCGCTGTCATTTAAGTTAGTGAGGTAAGTAGCGGGGCTCCATTGGGCGGTGTTGCTTTTTAGGTTAATGGCCGTAAGCGTATCTGCCTGCCCGCTGCACAAAGTAATGTTATTTGCAGTGGCTACTGGTCTTGGGTAAATGGTATAGGTTTGGTTCAAATAATAGCTTTGCACCACAGGGCTATCGCTCACTACACGCAGTTGGTACTTGTTGCTGTAAAGTAACCCTGTAGGTAACTTGCAGGCTATGGTACCGTTTTGGTTGCTTTGCTTGCTGCCTATGGTAACGGGGTTGTTGAAGTTACCTGCGGTATCACTCAGTTGGGCATAAAAGGTGTTGGCTGCATGAAAGGTGTTGTACTTGGTGTAGGGAACATACACGCTATCGCCTGCACAATACACGGTTTTGCTTAACGGGGAACGCGAGATGCCGATGTCGGAGATTTTGGTGAGGAAGAGGTCGTTACCTCCAAAACCTGTTGCTGATAATTGCTTAAAGTTTATTCCATTTTGATAAAAACCGGCAACATAGGCATTATCATATTGGTCAAGCGAAACGGAATTCACTTGCTCACTGTTAGCTCCTCCTGAAGTAAATGAATAAAGAAAGTTTCCCAAGCTATCCATCTTTACAATTATTAAATCTGCTATACCATTTGATCTATGATAATTATTACCAACTTTAATTAAAGTACCACCAGGGGTTTGAATACTACCCGCAAAAAATGCAGAAGTACCACTATAGGTTTCTACAGATTGTAACAACAAGGAACCTATTCCAGATACAACTCCTCCGGTTTTGGCCCATAAACACTTACCTGTTGTATCAAAACATGCAAAAAGGCCTGTGTTCACGCCATAACTTGTGAGAAGGATACTATCTAGATAGAAGCCAGTTGAAATTCTACCCGCTAAATAAAGTAGTCCATTATTACTCAGGCTTAAATTAAAACCATTATCACCTTGCGCTGTGCCATGTATTTTTATCCAAGAGATGGATCCTGTACTATGTACTTTTCCAAGAAACAAATCTGAACTTCCTTTTAGATTGGAGATAGATAAGGTTCCATAAAAGCAGGGCAATAAATAGGTTGTACTGCCTGTCAGGTAAATGCTTTCATCATTACTAACATCTATATCCTGAATAGAAACGTTTTTTGAATTGATAGCCCATATAAAACTGCCAGTACTGTCAAGTTTTGCAAGATATCCGTCTCCATTTGATAAGTTTAAAGACCCAAATGCAGATGAGTTGTTATTATATGAACCAGAACAATATATGAAACCCATAGAGTCAACTCCTATGGTACGGCCATTTGAGTTACCCGTTGAACTATTGTTCCCCATAAGAACAACCCATTTAAAAATTCCGTTTACATCATATTTGGCCACAAATGCTTTTTTACATGAACTTCCATTTGTTCTTACCATATCAACTGATGTAAAGTAACAACTATCACCTAATACACCTGTTACATAAACATTACCCAATCGGTCAATCTTCACCTTATTAATCTGCTCCTGATTTTTTCCGCCAATAGCCTTGGCCCAAAGCACATTACCTAAGTTGTTATACTTTACAATAAAGCCATCTAAACTGCCTTTTGAATACAGCGTATCATTGCCAAAAGGTAAGTTAACACCACCATAATAACCAACTACTACAGTTGAACCATTACTATCACAATCAATGTTATTAATTATTTCTGAATTTGAAGTTGTGCCGGCTACTTGCAGCCATTCGAAATTTTGGGCCACAACCTCTATTGTATTAAAAAAAAAGGCCACAATGATGCACAGCAAAAATGAATACTGTTTTATATGACATTTTGAGCGCATCATTGTGGTTGAAAAATAGAGTATAGAAATTTAGTCTCTAACCAAAATCATTTTCTTGGTGTCAACTACTTTGCCATTTACTTCTAATGTATAGGTAAATGTACCTTGTGAAATGCTACCAGCTTTAACATCCACTTGGGCATAGCCATCCGCATCAGTTTCGGCAAATGAGTGCAGGTTAATTTTATTCATAGGTAGTTTCCTCCAAATCAAAGTTACCTTATTGCACCTATATATCAAACAGTTGTTTGTATGGGTAAAGGTTTTATTAAAACTTAGTGGTGAGCTATCAATCACCCCTGACAGGGCTATGTTCTTCCGCATACAGCCCTGTCAGGGGTTTGGGTTTGTCTTCCGCACCGAGGGGCTATCACCCCTCGCGTTGGGTAGTGCGCCTTTTCAGGGCTTGAAGGATATCTTTGGCTCGAAAGCTGACAACTTCTCCATTCGTACACTCACCCAAAACAGGTTTTCATCCGCAAAGAGTATACGTTGGTACACCCGCTCCTATTCTGTCCCCTTTGAGCACGCACCTTTGCTTCATCAAAAAAGCAACAACGCACATGAAAAAAACCTTTAAGTACATCGGATGGGGGCTGCTCTCTGTAATGCTCCTGCTCCTTATTACCATTTTCGCTCTGCAATTCAAAACCTATGACTATCCTGCCACATCCATCAAGGCTGATACTTCCCAAGCTGTAATAAACAGAGGGAAATACTTGGCAGAGAATGTAGCCCATTGCGGTGCCTGCCACGGAGACATGAGCAAGATGGAACACCTGAACAGCGTGAGTGAATTGCCCCTGAGTGGCGGGTTCTTATTCGACCTTCCCATCGGGCACATACATGCCGCCAACATTACTTCAGATGTTACTACCGGCATTGGTGCATTAAGTGATGAACAACTGGTGGGTGCCTTGCGCTACGGAATATCACACGAGGGAAAAACGCTGCTGCCCTTAATGCCCTACCAGAATATGAGTGATGAGGACCTTACCGCACTTATCTCCTACTTGCGCACCTTGCCACCGGTTAGCAATACGGTTCCTGAAAAATCATATAACCTGTTGGGGAAAACCATCAATGCCTTTGTACTGCGACCCAAAGGTCCGGATGGACAAAACCCCACACAACTCACACCCGACACCGGCATTACTTACGGAGCTTACCTGGCCAATAACGTAGCCAACTGCACCGGCTGTCACACCCCTTTTGACCCCGCCACAGGTAAGCCCACAGGTGAACCCTATTCAGGCGGAAACAAATTTAATTCAGTACGTAAAAACAATGTTGTATGTGTGAGTCCGAATATAACACCACATGAAACATACGGGCGCATTACCCACTGGACCAAAGAACAATTTATTCAACGCTTCAGAAACGGCAGACTTATACCTGACAGTGAAATGCCCTGGAACTTTTACCGCAATATGTCGGACAATGATTTAACAGCCATTTACAACTACCTGAAATCACTGCCTGCTTCAGCCAATAATCCCGGTCCATCTGTTATTCAAGTAACTCAATAAGTATGGAACACATTAAACTTTTTACTGCACCCCACAAAGCCTTACGTCAGATAATGGGCGAGTTTGCCCTGCGGTTGGGTCGTTTAAATACCGAGAAAAAAGAAGAGGTACAACAACTTAAAAAACTGGGTATGGAAATGCTGTTGCTGCTAACCGACCACAGTAAAAAAGAAGATGCTTTTATATTTGAAAAGTTGGAACAAAAAGCCAGCGGTGCCACCCATACCGCAAGCTGGCAACATGAGCAAATACATACTTTGCAACAACGGATTACGCAAAACATTTACGACCTAGACAGTACCATCACCGCTACTCAACTCTACCGGTTTTACCTTAGTTTCATTGAGTTTCAATCTGTTTATCTCGCACACACACTGGAAGAAGAACAAACTGTTCAATCTGAATTACAAAAGCACTTCACTGATGCTGAACTGCAGGAAATAAGAAACAACATTCTTAAAAGCATTCAGCCTGATACCATGATTATGTGGTATAAGCACATGTTTCCGGCACAAACTCCTGCTGAAAATATTCTGCTGTTGAAAGCCTTACAATCCTTACCTGATAGAACTGTATTTGAACGCACCTTACAACTGGCTGAGTCTGTATTGCCGGCCGGCACTTTTAAATTTTTAAAAACTCACATATAATTTATGAAAAAGAACACTATCTCCATGGTGGTATGGCTACTCACAGTAGTGGCCGGAAGCCTCACTGCCTGTAACAAAAATGATGAGGGCAATCCTGTTCCTGCGAATACACCTTTTGAAAAATCAAGCCTGCAGGGCGAAGGAAATTTGTTTTTCAATAATGAAAAACATGAGGTACAAACCTTGGCTGCTATCAAACACCACGGCTTCGGATTTAATACCTTTCAGATTTTATCGTTAGGTACAAAAGCTACAGCATCCATCAGTTTAACTGAAGATGTGATTCCTGCTGAAAACAAAAAATATGTTATCAGCGGAAACTATGATGTTACACCCGGTTCCACACATGCCTTTGTACGTATTACCGACAGCGACAATAATTACTGGCTGGGAGTGGGCGGCACACTGTATTTCAAACGTCACGGAAACCTTGTTGTTATCAGCTTTAACAACATTGACATTATGGACGAAAAGACAGGAATAATTAAAAAATCAAGTTTAACCCTACAATTAAAATAAGAATATGAAACAACTTTTCATTTACCTCACGTTACTGCTGACCGGGTCAAAGGTAACCTTTGCACAAATTCCGAATCAAAGCTTTGAACAATCGAATGCAGGTGTGTTAACCCACTGGACCGCCTTGCCTGAAGTGACACTGACCAATGCAGCCAAAGGTGGCTCACAGGCCCTTCTGTTGAAACCCACAGTTGACCAAGACAATGTTGACCTGCTCACCAGCGGTACATTTGAGCAAGAGTTTATTCCTCTCGCTCAACGGGTAGCATCCAGTACGTTTAGCTTTTGGTACAAAGGTGATTTTGCTCCCTTGGAACGACTGTATGTGCTGATACAACTTAAAAAAGGCGACAATATTTATGCGGTAGGTGCAGCTGAGTTTAGCCAGTCGCAAACAGAATATACCAAGGCCACTATAAACCTGGTAAAAAATCCTTTAGTAGCCAATGCTGATTCTATAGCCGTAAGGTTTAACATCAGGTCGCAACATGGATCAGGTATAAGCGGTAACAGCGAAATTTTGCTGGATGAACTTTCTCTGGACGGTTCAACACCCACAGGTATCGAGAACAAGTACCTCACAGCCGCTATGCTCATCAAACAATCCAACCATGAAACCATCAACGTAACACTGAGTGGAATAGATAACAGTCCGGCTGATATTGAAGTATTGGACATGACCGGAAAAACCGTTTACAGCAAAGGTTTTATAACTGAGAACGGGCACACCTTTAACACCAACGGATGGCCAAAAGGCATCTATGTGGTGCAGGTGAAAGTGGGACAGAAAAGGTTATGCAAAAAAATAATGGTGTAGCGTGTGTTTATTTATTGATTAATACAGATGAGTTCAAAGCACCTCATCGCTTTCAGGCCCGTACTTTTGCGGGCTTGATTTTTTTATATGAGGTTGATACGGGAAAGCAGTTCTTCTTTGTGTGCCTTGGATACCGGCACCTCTGCCCCGTCTCGCATCAACACAAAACCACCATCCGATTTCTGATACGCCTTAATGTGGGCTATGTTGATGATGTGCGATTTATGCACCCTGATAAAATTTTTATCCTTTATGGCATCCTCCACTTCTTTAAGTGTGCGGCTGATCATTTCTTTTTTACCGTTGCTCAGCATTACGTTGGCATAATTACCGGCTGCTTCAAAACGAATAATTTCAGCCACATCAATCAGTAAAAAACCGGCCAGCGTAGGTAAACCTATTTGTTTCTGACGCGACTCCTGCAACTGCATAAACAACTGCTGCAAATTGTGCTGAGGTTGTTTTTGTTCAATTCTTTCTTTCGCTTTTCCGATAGCGATTTTCAGCTCTTCTACATCAATGGGTTTGAGCAGGTAATCAATGGCACCGTACTTAAATGCTTTAATGGCATACTGATGAAAAGCCGTAGTAAAAATAACTTCAGCCTCCAGATTACCGGCTGTTTCCAGCACATCAAAGCCTGATTTAAAAGGCATCTCAATGTCCAGCAGCAAAAGGTTCGGTGAAAAACTTTTTATAGCACTCACTGCTTCCTCATAAGAACCTGCTGAGTGTACCGCTACCACATCATCTGTGAGGTAACGTTCTATCACTTGCTGAAGATAAGCTCTGCCATTAGGCTCATCGTCTACTATCAGTATTCTGAGTGTTTTCATCTTTGTATTTCATTGTGATATTGACCTGAGTGCCCAGGGCCTCTCCGTTTTCTTCTAAATCAACTATAGTGATGGATGAATCCTCTCCGCCTGAGGAATTGAGCAAACTGATACGCTCAGCAGTTTTGCTCATACCCAGCGACTGGTGGTAGTTAATCCTGTTCTCTTTTAACTTCATGGATGCTGCACGTCCGATACCGTTGTCTTTTACCGTGCACAACACCACACCATCCTTCTTTTCAAAACGTATAAGCAATTCCTGTTTACCTTGCTTGTGGTTGAGTCCGTGCCAAAGTGAATTCTCCACATAAGGCTGAATAATCATGGAAGGAATATGCAGGCGGTTAAGTTCTACCTCCGATAAGTGTGGCGTTTGAATCTCGTACTTAAAATCTTTACCAAAACGCAGCTGTTCAATCTCTATGTACAATTTTAGCTGTGTAATTTCCTGTTGCAGGGAAATGGACTTGGCATCTGATGATTCCAGCACGTTGCGCAACAGCTTAGAAAATTTGGTGAGGTAGGTAATCGCCTCATCGTTCTGTGCATTAAAAATAAGGTACTGAATAGAGTTGAGTGCATTAAAAATAAAGTGCGGATTAATTTGCGAACGCAGGGCCCACAGCTTTAACTCCGTAATTCTGCGACCAAATTCCATTTGTTCCAGCCGCAGTTCATTTTCTTTTAATTTCACCACATTGCTCACATCAGAAATAAGCACCATGCGGCATTCTTTACCAAAATAATTTAACTCATCTGTACTCACGTTAAGGGTTACCTGCTCATCGTCATCACCTGAGGCAACTATTGTTACCAACTGCTTCGACTCAGGAAGTGACTTTCTGATTTTATCCGGCAGTTGATTTTGCTCACTTGTTAATCCCGTTTTATGCAGTAACTCGTGGTAGGCTTTGTTGGTATCAATAACCCGGTTGTTGGCATCCAATATGGCAATACCGTCAGTAATCAAATTAAAGATACTGCTGTAATCCTGTTTTTGTTGTTGCAGTAAGAGGTTATTCTGTTGTACAATTTCCTTCTTGCGGTAAAAAGCATACACCATGTACACAAGCAAAGCCATTAGCAAGGCAAACAAAAACAACAATCCCCTTTGCTGATTAATGTTCCTCTGCATCAACTGATCTTTTTCCTTAAGTAACTCCAGTTCTTTCTGTTTGTTAAAATTACTTATCTCAGCATATATTTTTGACAACTGGCTTTTGGCCTTCAGTGATTTATCTTTCTCATCCAGCACAGATGCTTTCTCATGATAGGTGATTGCCTCAGCATAACGGTTCATCACTTTCAGGTAAGCTGCTTTCTGATAGTATACAAATTTCCGCATCTCCTCCACGTCATCTTCTTCGGCCATTTTCTTAGCTTCGTCAATCATACGTCCGGCTTTTTCCAGATCTTTTTTCCCGTACACGTATTGCATGGCATCAACCAACTTGGTTCTTACCAATTGCTCCGGTGAGGGAGTAACACCGGCATTCACCAAACGGGTAGCTTCCGTTACGTGGAATGCAATCTGCTTGATGTCTTTTCTGAAATAGGCTATTAACGCCATAGAGCTTTGGTACCGGTATAAACCCGCAGAGTCTTGCAAACGTGTATGAATCTGATTGGCCTGTTCAAAGTATTTTACAGCCTCAGTATAATTACCTACATCCATATAAGTGTTTCCTACTGATTCAATACACACGGCTAACTTAGATGAGTCGCCTGCCGCGGCAAAAAAGGGAATTGCCTGATGGTAATAATCACGGGCAATGTAGGGGTCGAGTCCGGAATAATAGATGTGCCCCAAATTACCATACACCCTGCCTAACGACAAAGAATCCTGTATGCGAATGGCCAGTTCTTTTGCCTGATACAAATTGCGGTAGGCCAAAGCAATGTCTCCTTTTTGCCTGAGGATAGAAGCTTTGTTGACGTAACCGGTAATCTGCATAAAAGTAATCCCGCTCTCTGCAGCAGTTTTAATAAGACTATCGCAGTATTGCAATGCCACAGCCCTGTCGACATAACGTGTGGCAATTACACTATCGTTAAACGCCTGTACTCGCAAACTATCCTGCGCTGAAGGAGCCGAAACAGTTTTTTCTTCTGAGGTACAGGCAAAGAATGCACTCAGTACAATAAGTGAACTTATAAATAGATAATCCCTGACAGTTTTCATGTGCGGTAAAGTGGCTGCAAATTAAATCAATATCGGGGTAAAAACAGCCGCATGTGCTCAAGAGAGTACTTCTGCCAGGTGCAGGGAATTAACTAAAACGGTATCAGTTTCATACGCGTACTCATCCAACTGAGCATTGGCATTATTGGCTTCACCCAGCCACACCAAGGCCATGAGCAGCAATAGTGATTCTCATATTGTCAATAAATTTAAATTGAATTAATACTTCCTTAAATCAAAACGACCTTCGGATATTTCAATGATTTCTCCGGTAATCTCGTCTCTCGCTTTAAAACTGAAAACACCGGATACAATGTAATGTAATTGATTAGTGTCTATACGTGTAATTATGATTGTACCTGTGTTGATGTCATCTGTTTGAAATCTATCATAACCGCCAGTTTTGTTTTCACGACTGTAATATCCTCTTGAATAGTATGGGGTATTACCACTAATTTGATAGGTGCCAGTACCAGAAATTGTAAAATCACCTATGTTGAGCACTACAGCAGTGTTTTTATCCCACTTATTTTTAGCTCTAATATTTAAAGCCCCCTGTCTGAATTCAACCCAAGCCGTTTCACTGGGCAACCATACCCTGCCGTTCACTTTACAACCAAAGGTATTGGCACCTGTTTGTGTGGCGGGGGGTAATACTTTTGCAGGAGGGTCAATCAGTTGCATAAAGATGTTATCATCTTCGCAGCCTGCATTAACTAAAAGTACAGCAGCCAATACAAAGTATACTAGCTTTTTCATGGTATGTTATTTTCTTACACAAAGTAAAAGCATTTTTTGGGAGAAATGCAGTAGTTTAATATTAGGAGTAAAAATAGCCCTATATATTACTCAGGAGAGTACTTCTGCCAGGTGCAGGTAGAACGGATTAATTTCTTTTCGTTTACCAATGGCATCAGCAAACGAAGTGAGTTTAACTTCACCGCTTATCACACCTACCATTTTATTTCGTTCACCGGCCAGCAATGCTTCTACTGCTCCTGCGCCCATTAATGAGGCATTCAAACGATCGAAGGCAGAAGGTTTACCGCCTCGTTGTATGTGGCCGAGTATGGTTACTCTTGATTGAAAATCGGGGTAATTGGCTTTGATTTTTTTATCCAGCGCAAATGCTCCGCCTGCTTCATCTCCTTCAGCCACTACAAAAATGGAGAAGGAGCGTTTGCTGTTGGCAATTATTTTGTCTATGTCGGCCATGTTCGTTTCCGTTTCAGGAATTACTACCAACTCTGCCCCTCCGGCTATGCCTGAATTAACCGCAATAAAACCGGTATCACGCCCCATTACTTCTACAAAAAATGTTCGCCCGTGCGACTCTGCAGTATCACGAATTCTGTCAATGGCATCTAAGGCGGTGTTTACTGCGGTATCAAAACCAATGGTATAATCCGTTCCGAACAAATCATTGTCAATGGTACCCGGAGCTCCGATAACAGGTATATCAAATTCCCGAGAAAATATTTCGGCTCCGGTAAAAGTTCCGTCACCGCCAATGGCTATTAAACCATCTATGCCCTGTCTCTTCAGTTGCTCATAGGCAGCAGTTCGTCCCGATTCTGTTTTGAATTGTTCACTGCGCGATGTTTTTAAAATGGTTCCGCCACGTTGAATAATATTGGCCACACTCTTGTAATCGAGCTGTTGAATATCGCCTTTAATCATTCCGTCATAGCCGTTGTATATACCGTAAACCTGCAGTTGGTTATGTAAGGCTGTTCTTACTGCTGCACGTATGCAGGCGTTCATGCCCGGTGCATCTCCGCCTGAAGAAAGTATACCTATTCTTTTCATGATGTCAACCTTGTTTTTTGTAGGTGAATACTATGCGTTGGTCATTGGATGTTGCTCCCACATCAATCTGCGTAACTTTTAAAACACCCACGGCCCCGTTACGCAAACTCATCAGAAAAACATCTCCCACTTCCACTTCATTTACGCGAATGGAAAATACTGAAGACGGATTATTGATTGCATTGATAACCGTTTTTACCGTAGCATTGGTGTAATCAAACTGAGGACTTTTTACAAACACACTGGCGGGTGTAAGCAGCGGCACTCTCCATCCTTTGCTAAAAACATTTGCTTCAACAGAAGTATTCATCATGTCGCTGTTGGCTGAGTCGTTGAGGTTACGTGCCGTGTTGTTGACCAAATCCCACAGGGCATTCCGGCCCGCAGCATTCACGTGGTAAATAACTCCGTTACGTTCAGCACTTAAATCCAGTGGCTCATTACCCAGCGTAACTTCAAAAGCAGCCGAGGAAGAAACTCCTCTGTCATCGGTAACAATAAAAAACAGGCGAATAGTGGTGGGCACTGTTGACGTATCAGGCGCAGTAAAAACGTAGGGCCACTCCCACTGCTCACCGCTTATGGCAAAAGCGGTATCCTGCGTTTCGGGTTGCCCGTTGTGTGATCGCCTCACGTCCATTTTCATTAACTTGGAAGTAGACGTGGCCCTCACAGTAAAATATATTTTACCGGAAGTAAATGTAGTACCGAAAGCCGGTCGGTTAAAACCTACTTGCGGAGGATTAGGTGTAATTTCCACCTTTCGCTCACATGAACTTAAAGATATAAGCAGCAGAAAAAATACGGTAAGTAATCGCATTAATGTCCTCCCCCTTGAGTTGGTAAAAAATCTATTCCGCGTTGGTGAAGAATGTGTTTCACCCGATAGGCATACCAGGCCAGGTAAGCAAAACAAACCACACCGGTAAGGTAACTCCATTTAATGCCCAACAAATTATCCGTTGATAAATATCCCTGCAACAAACTGATAATACCACCGCCCATAATCATCATGATGAGCATACCTGCTCCGTTGTTGGTGTGCTTACCCAAACCTGCAATAGCCAGTGTAAAAATACAAGGCCACAACGTGCTGCAAAACAAACCTACACTGATAAACGCAAACACGCTCACCCAACCGCTCGATAACATTCCTATCAACAGAGCGGCCATTCCGGCAACGGAATATATGAATAACTGTCGTGCCGGGTTATCCTTACTTAACATATCTGCTCCTATCATAACTAAAATAATCAAGGCATAAACGTAAAAGGGTGTTACTTCATTGCCGGCAATTGTATTTACGGCAAGAAAAAATAAAAATGCCAGGTAAGGCATCAACAAGCGCAGGGCTTGTTTCTTTACTCCGGTAAGGTTAAACGCACCTACTGAAGCAGTCCAACGGCCTATCATTAAACTTCCCCAATACAAGGATATGTAGGGAGAAATCTGACTGGTTTCAACATTCAATTCCTGACGCATAAACTCAGGTAAGTTACTGGCGGTAGACACTTCAACACCCACATACACAAATATGGCTATCATACCCAGCACCAGTTGCGGAAAAGCCAGTGCTCCCGAAGCTGTATCGGCCTCCGATGCTTTTTCCTGTGCTGCTGTTTCTTCTATATGGTCAGGAATAGAAGAAAATTTAAACACCAAAGCCATCACGGCAAACGCAGCACCCAGTATAAGGTAAGGCACTTTCACACTTTCCATTCCGCTATCGGTTGAGCTGCCAATTCCGCCAAAAATAGCATAGCTGATGAGCAACGGACCGATGGTAGTACCCACGTTATTGATTGCTCCCGCCAAGCTGAGGCGTTGCGAACCTTTAGATGCATCACCTAAATTAATAATAAGCGGGTTGGCTGCAGTTTGTTGAAGTGAAAAACCTAAACCTACAATAAACAGTCCGCTGATCATTAACGGGAACGAAGCCATTTGAGCCGCAGGATAAAACAATAAAGTACCTGTAGCAGAAACGAGCAAGCCCAGAGCAATACCATTTTTGTAACCGATGCTGTTGAGCAAATCTTTTCCGCTCAGTTTGGATACCAGCACATACAGCAATGAGCCCACCGTGTAGGCCACATAAAACGCAAACGATACCATTTGCGACTGCCATTGCTCCAGGTGCAGTTCTTCTTTAAAAACGGGAATGAGAATATCATTGGAAGCCGCTACAAAACCCCAGAAAAAGAAAACGGAAATGAGGGTGTACAGTGCGGTGGTATTGTTCTTACTTGTCATATTTTTTTGCGCTAAATAAAAAGCCGGATGTGTAGTACAACCGGCTCCTTTAATCGTTAAAACAGAAGTGCATTACTGCTCATCTTCAAATCCGCTACCGGATTGTTGTGAGGCGCTTCTGCGGTTAAACTCTTCAAAATCGTACTCCGGCATCAGTTCTGTTTTAATGTGGCCAATGGTTTCATTCAAGGCATCCACAAACTTGCTGAAATCCTCCTTGTACAGAAAAATTTTATGCTTTACATAATTGCCGTCTTCAAACTTTTTGGTGCTTTCGGTAATGGTGAGAAAGTAATCATTACCTCTTGTAGACTTCACATCGAAAAAGTAGGTTCTTTTGCCTGCTCTGATTTTTTTAGAATAAATCTCTTGTCGGTCATTTTTGTTGAAATCATCCATAATCAAAATTTTACATCTTCACTAATAGTTCTAAATTTGGGTTTTATCGGGTAAATATAATTGAACGTCCGGCTATTTTCCAAACATTTTGCTGCCGACTATTTTTTTTCGCTCCCCTGCACTTCTTCCTGTTGCTGCTTTTGATATATCTGAAAGTATTTCCCCTGCTCACGCATCAATACCTCATGGGTGCCCTGTTCAGCTATTTTACCCTCATCCAGCACCATAATATTATCGGCATGCTGTACTGAGGAAACCCGGTGACTTATTATAAATACCGTCTTTCCTTTAAAAAGTCGCCCGAAGTTGGACAGAATTTCATTCTCCGTTTTGGTATCAATAGCCGAAAGGCAATCGTCCAGTACCAGTAATTCAGGGTTACGCGCTATGGCACGAGCCAGAGAAATACGCTGCTTTTGTCCTCCTGAAAGCGTAACTCCCCGCTCCCCCACTTCCGTTTCATAAGCATTGGGAAAGTCGAGAATATTCTTTTCTACTGAGGCCATGCGGGCCGCTTGCTGCACTCGTTCGCGTAAATCGTCCGTGTCCTGACCGCTGATACCAAAACGGATGTTGTTGTAAATGGTATCGGAGAAAAGGAAAACTTCCTGCGGCACAAAGGCCGCTTTTTGCCGGAATGCGTCCAGATTAATCTGTTTGATGTCTTTTCCGTCAACAGTTATTTTGCCTTCAGTAACATCATACATGCGCATAAGTAAAGCGGCCAGTGTACTCTTGCCGCTACCTGTTGCACCAATGATAGCCGTGGTTTTGCCCTTGGGCAGCACAAAAGAAATATTGTTGAGCACATCAGGCCCGTCAGTCAAATAACGGAATGACACCCTTTCCAAACGGATTTCCTTCTCAAAATTAACCGGTTCATTATTCACCGATTTAATCTCAGGCAGGGTGCCCAAAAATTCATTGATACGTTGCTGTGAAGCCGATGCCCGTTGAATAATGGAAGTTACCCACCCCAAAGAAGCCACCGGCCAGGTAAGCATGTTCACATATAAAATAAACTCAGCAATATTACCTGTGGTAATGGTGCCGTTGAGTACCTGAACCCCGCCAGCGTATACCGTAATTAAAGTGCTCAAACCTACCAGTAACATCATGAGGGGGAAAAACATCGAGTCTACTTTGGCCAGTGAAAGACTTTTCTTTTTGTACAGTTCACTTTCTTTCTCAAAATTATGGAGCATGGCCTCTTCCACCGCAAAAGATTTGATTACCCTGATGCCCGACATGCTCTCCTGTACAAACGAAGTTATGCTCGACAACTGCGATTGAATAGCGTCACTTTTACGGTTAATGATGTTGTTGACATAATAAATGGAGAACGATAAAAACGGCAGGGGCAGTAATACGTATAAGGTGAGCGTGGCATTTACCTGTAGCATCACACTTATCACCAGTACAAAAGTGGTGACTAAATTCATGGTATACATAATGGCCGGCCCCGCATACATTCTCACACGGCTCACATCCTCGCTTATGCGGGCCATTAAATCTCCCGTATTTTGTTTACGGTAAAAGCCGGGCGACAATTGCTGGTAATGGGCAAAAATTTCATTTTTCATGTCGAACTCAATGTGTCTAGACATTACAATGAGTGTTTGCCGCATAAAATACATGAACACGCCTTTTATCACATTGAATAACAATACCATAAAGGCGAAATAGAGCAGCAATACCACAAACACATCATACACCGAACTTTGCAAAGCAAAACCGTTGAGTGTGCGGTACAGCAGAATACTGTCGGCCAGCATATCAAACGCTACCCTTACTGCCTGAGCAGGAAATACTCCGAAAAGATTGGAGAGTGTAACAAAGAGGAAACCCCACAGCAGATATGACTTGTACTTGAGGAAATACTTATTTAAATGACGAAGCGGACGCAATTATTTATGGGTTATGTAGAATTGAAAATATACCTTACTTTTGCGCAAATTTAGTACTATCCTAATACATATTGAGAATGTCCGAGTTAAAAGAAGCCGTAGAAATGAAAGACATCAGGTTATTTGATAGCCTGTCAACCTATGATCATGAAAAACTGGTGTTTTGCCAGGATAAGCACACGGGATTGCGTGCCATTATCGCTATCCACAACACGGTTCTTGGGCCGGGTTTAGGAGGTACACGTATGTGGGCTTACAAAAATGATGCTGAAGCAATAACAGACGTTTTACGTTTGTCGCGCGGAATGACTTACAAAGCTGCCATCTCAGGTTTAAATCTGGGTGGAGCAAAAGCCGTAATTATTGGCGATGCAGGCACTCAAAAAACAGAGGCCCTGATGCGTAAATTCGGGCGTTTTGTAGAAAACCTGAACGGAAAATACATCACCGCTGAAGACGTGGGTACTACTACCCTTGATATGGAATACATCAACATGGAAACCGACCACGTGGTGGGTTTGCCTGAAAGCATGGGCGGTGGCGGAGATCCTTCTCCTGTTACAGCTTATGGCGTATACATGGGAATTAAAGCTTCGGCCAAACAGGTTTGGGGCAATGATAGCTTAGCCGGAAAGAAAATTGCCGTTCAGGGTGTAGGTAAAGTGGGTGGTCACCTGCTGGAACACTTACACAAAGAAGGTGCAAAACTGGTGATTACAGACATTAACGAAGGCGCTTTAAAACATTATGCTGATAAATTGGGTGCTACTGTGGTGGGCATGAACGACATTTATGACCAAACAGTTGACATTTACGCCCCATGCGCTTTAGGTGCATCCGTAAACAACGATACCATTAACCGCCTGAAATGTGTGATTATTGCCGGTGCTGCCAACAATCAGCTGGCCGATGAAAAAATACACGGACAAATGCTGTTAGACAAAGGCATCGTTTACGCTCCCGACTTTCTGATTAATGCCGGTGGATTGATTAACGTTTACTCAGAGCACATTGGTTACAACCGTGAGCGCGCCTATTCACAGGCTGAGAAAATATACGAAACCACACTCAGCATTTTCAAGAAAGCCTACGAAGACAAAATTCCTACTCAAGAAGCAGCCATTAAACTGTCAGAGAAACGCATCAACGATATGTTGCGCGTTCACTCTACTTACTAATAAAAAATTTCACCCGAAGGCCAAACGTTTTTGCGTTTGGCCTTCAATAGTTCTTTATATACCATAAATGCTCAACAGACGACTCATACGGGTTAAAGTTTTTCAATCGCTCTATTCTTTCTGGCAGGATGAAGAGGCCGACCGCCTTTTTTACGAGAAACAGCTACGTGCCAACCTGCTCAAAATTTACGACATCTATTTATTTATACTCGCGCTTCCGCTCGACTTAAAACACATTGCCGAATTGGAAATTGAAATGGAGCAATCCAAGTATTTCCCCGAGGCTAAAGAGATTAACATAGACCACGCTTTTGCCAAAAATCAGTTTATAGTTGAGTTGGACCAGCACCAGGGATTTAACAATGCCCTCAATAAGCTCAAACTTAAATGGGCAACCCACAAAGACATGCTGCGCAATGTGTATGTGGAACTGAAAAAAGATGAAGACTTCCGTGCGCTGGTAGCCAAATCAGACAACTCTTTATCTGATGCCCGCAAGGTGATTCAGAACCTGCTTAACCGCATGGCCGAGGATAACGAGTTTTTTAACAGCCAGATGGAAGAAGTATATATCTCTTGGCAGGATGACAAAGAACTTATCATGAGTGTGGTGAACAGAAGCCTGCGTTTGTTAAAAGACGGCAGCAGTGAATTTATCAGCACACCCGATAGTGAATCAGATGAGCTCTTTCAATTCAGTAAAGAACTGTTTGGTCGTTGCCTTGTTTACAATTCTGAATTATCATCCCTTATCTCGGATAAAACAAAAAACTGGGACATTGAACGCATCGCCTTAACCGATATTATTCTGATGAAAATGGCCTTGTGTGAAATGATGCACTTCCCTTCTATTCCGGTTAAAGTAACCATTAACGAGTACCTGGAAATTGCCAAAACATACAGTACCCCCAACAGTAAAAGCTTTATTAACGGTGTATTGGATGCCTTGCAGAAAGAAATGCGCAGCACCGGAAAATTAAACAAAGAGGGACGCGGATTAATAGAATAAACAGAAACACTATTTTTGTAAACCATACAATTATGAAACAATTACTATTTTCAATTGCCACTTCAGCACTCCTATTCAGTGCCTGCGGAAACTCCGGAGAAGGTAAAATTTCTACCGATGTAGTGTCCAACTCACAATCAGCCAGCGAAAAAGCCGACCCTGCCTCACTTCCCAACATTGAATTCAAAAATACCGAGTACAATTTTGGTAAAATTACCGCAGGCGAGGTTGTAACTTACAGCTTTGAATTCACCAACAACGGAGGCAGCGATTTGATTATTTCCAATGCCACTGCCAGTTGCGGTTGCACTGTACCTGATTATCCGCGCCACCCCATTAAAGCGGGTGAAAGTGCGAAGATTGATGTGAAGTTTGACAGCAACGGCAAAAGCGGAATACAAGACAAAATGGTCACCCTCACCACCAATTGTGAACCTTCTATTAAGGAGTTGCACATAAAAGGTGATGTAACAGCAAAACAATAAACACACGTATATGAACATGATTTCAGTTGTATTAGCCGCACAAGGCGGAGCGCAGGGCGGTGGAATGGGACAGCTCATTATGCTGGGCCTCATTATGGTGGTATTTTATGTATTCATGATTTTACCCCAGATGCGCAAAAGCAAGCAGCAAAAGAAGTTTCGCGAAACTTTAGGCAAAGGCGATAAAGTGATTACCATTGGCGGTATTCATGCTAAAATTATTGATGCCGGTGAAGCTCACTTTATTATTGACAGCGAAGGCACTCGCCTGCGTATCGACAAAACTGCGGTTTCCATGGAAGCCTCACAACCGTTGAATGCCAATAAGGACAAAGACGCTAAAGACAAAAAATAATTAACCAAGCAACAGCATGTTAAAGCTGGGCATAACAGGCGGTATTGGCAGTGGAAAATCTACGGCCTGCCGCCTGTTTGAATTATCGGGCATACCTGTTTATTATGCCGACACTCGCGCCAAAGCGTTGATGAATGAAGATGTGCCATTACGCAAGGCCCTCATCAAAACGTTTGGTGAAGAAGTGTATACCGCACAACAGGAATTGAACCGTACTCACCTCTCTGCATTGGTATTTAACAACCCCACCAAACTGCAACAACTGAATGCACTGGTGCACCCTGCCGTAGCAAAAGATTACGATCGCTGGCACAAGCAGCAGAAAAATGTACCCTACACCTTAAAAGAAGCCGCACTGCTTTTTGAAAGTGGTTCCTACAAAAAACTCGATGCTGTAATTGTGGTCAACTCTCCGCTGGAGTTACGTATTGCACGTACCATGCAGCGCGATGGCAGCTCCCGCGAAGCCATTCTGCAACGCATCAACAATCAACTGTCTGATAAAGAAAGAAACCGACTAGGGCAGTACTTTTTGCAAAATGATGAAGAACACTCCCTGATTGAACAAGTGGTAAAGTTGCACCAACAATTGCTTGCACAAAGCGCAGGTTAAATCAAACCTAAATTTAAAATTGAACTTCTCATTTTTTTGGCTAATTTGCCATAGGAATTTAACCCACTTCAATATGGTTACGCGTAAACTTTTCATCACCCTCCTCTCCGTTTTACTAACGGGTAGTATGTTGGCTCTGGCGGCAGGTAACGATTTATTTGATACCCTTATTCCTTTTATCAAAAGCGGTAACTCCAAAGAAATAGCCAAAAGTTTTAACGCCACCATAGATTTTGCCACCCCTGAGCACTCTGACCTTTACAGCAAAGCACAGGCAGAATTACTGCTGCGCGACTTCTTTAAACAATACCCTGCCAAAAGTTACACCATACAACACCGCGGCTCCTCAGCACAGGGAGCACACTACGTGGTGGGCAGGTACGAGTATGCCAAAGGCGTGCTGCGCGTGTACATTTTAACCAAAGAACAAAACGGACAAGAACTCATTCAGGAATTGCATTTCGAAAACGAGTAACTTCGCGGCATTAAAAAGCCAACGTTTTGACGAATCCATTATTTCATTCCCCCCACATTCTTCAGTTTATTAAAGAGTGCCTGGCCGAAGACATCGGCTCAGGCGACCACTCTGCCAATGCCTGCATACCTGCCAGCGCACAAGGTCAATCGCGCATGCTCATCAAAGAACAGGGCATTATTGCGGGTTTGGAACTGGCCGAGGTAGTCTTCCATCAGGTTGACCCCAACTTAAAGGTAACTCATTTATTGCAAGACGGCACTCCCGTTCAATCGGGCGATGTGGCTCTGTTGGTAACAGGTTCAGCGCGCAATATTTTAACCGCTGAGCGTTTGGTGCTCAACCTTTGCCAACGGTTGAGCGGTGTGGCCACTTCCACTAACAGATACGTTCAGGAGTTGCAGGGCTTGCACACCAAAGTGCTGGACACCCGCAAAACCACTCCCGGTATGCGCTTGCTGGAAAAATGGGCCGTAAAAACCGGAGGCGGAGAAAACCACCGCATTGGTTTGTACGACATGATTATGATTAAAGACAACCATGCTGATTTTTGCGGAGGTCTGGAAGCCGCCATTGACCAGGTGCATGCTTACTTAAAAGCCAATAACCTCGACCTGCGCATTGAAGTGGAAACACGTAACCTGCAAGAGGTACAACGCACTTTAGCCAAAGGAGGCATACACCGCATCATGCTGGATAATTTTGAAGTGCCTGCTTTAAAAGAAGCCGTACAACTCATCAACCGGCAATACGAAACGGAAGCCTCGGGCGGTATTACCCTGCAAACCATACGCAGCTATGCTGAAACCGGTGTAGATTACATCTCGGTAGGGGCACTCACCCACTCCGTAAAAAGTTTAGATATTAGTTTGAAGGCGATGTAAGAGGTGGTTCGAGATGATAGGAACTTTAGCGACACGTATATCAACAAAATATTACACTTACGTAGATGAACTGGACAGAGTATGAAATAGCAATTTTTGAAACTTGTAAGCTATATTTTGTAGGTGCGGAAATAAAAAGAGATGTTAAACTCATTGGAAAATACTCTAAGGCTAAACGACAAATTGATATTCTAATACAAGAACGTATTGGCGGTAATGACATTAAAATAATCATTGACTGTAAACTTTACAATAAAAAAGTTGATGTAAAGGATGTTGAATCATTTATCAGTATGGCTGCTGACATTGGAGCTGAAAAGGGTCTAATGATTACTGAACAAGGTTATACTGAGGCCGCTCTTCAAAGAGCATTTAACAATCCTGACCATATAGAACTTGATATTTACAGCCTTAAAGATCTAAAAAGCAATTTTCATGGAGAATTAGCAATTCCTTATTCAGGAGAAAATGGGGCATTACTCCTAGCTCCCTTTGGGTGGATTATAGATGCCAGCAAAAGACCTGGAAGCCTTTGTTATTTATACCAAAGAGGATTATCACTTGAAGAAGCTGGTAAGCAAAAGGAACTTGCTTACATTAATTTTTGGGATAAGTCAAAATCAAACTTTGAATTGAAAGACTTAGTAAATTATCAAGAAGAATACATGCGAGAAAAACTCCCAGTAAACAGTATAGAATATAAAGAATCAATAAAAAGAGAAGATGCTAAAACACTTATAAGAATAGCTAAAGTTGCTAATTATCCAGGTATAGAGTTAACCGGATTTATTGAGTTTGACGATTTTATTCTTTTCTGTGTTTGGTTTTCTAGAGAAGTAGTTATTCTGCGTAATATTAGAAAGCTTGAAAGCCTTATGAAATTTGCTATTCCGGTTAAAATAAGAAGCCACGAATAAGAAAAACCTTCGCCCTGGTTCGTGTCACCACGAAACAGCCCAACTAAGCTACTTTCCCCGTTTGCAATTGTGAGGTTGTGGTCGTAATTTTACTTGAAATTTATCTGGTATGGCTGCAAACTTCATCAGAATATTTTTTAATAAGAGATGGTTCGTGAAGACATGAGCCAAGCTCTACTCCGCTCCTGTTCGTGCCAGCACAAACCAGCCATTTCCCTTTCTTATTGCTAACAAAGCATTTTCACTGCATTTATATAACTTTTCCAAAGACTTATGTAATACCTGGGAGCAGGCTTAGCCTCACCTTTGCCCACATGAAGTCTAACTTACCATTTTCCTTTTCTATTAAAAAATCTATCTCTTTATTGGTTTTTCTTATTGGCTTGGGTGTTTTATTTAACCAAACATCCTGCTTAGTTACCACCCACCACGACAACGGCAAACACAAGGGTTGGTACAAAAACCGCCACAACCCCCACCATCCAGCCACAAATAACCCCGGACATTCCAAGAAAAAGAAAAACAAGCATTAATCTAACGCATACATGCGGTGGGCGGGAGATTTAATTCCCGCTCACCGCATTGCATCAAAGAAGCCAAGAATTCAACACTTCAGACTGTTCGTTTCATGTCGCCCCGCTAAGCTATAAGCACACGTTTGCATTTGTGGGGCTGAGAACTTATTTTTACCAAAACACCAGCATACTCAGGTGAAATATTATGGTCAGGAATAAATTCACAGCATGAAAAATAAATTTTTAAACCTAACTGCTATTCTGTTTCTTTTAGTTGGAAAAGCAAGTGCACAGTATTGCACCAATGATTCCAGGTATACCGAAAAAGCTTTTTTCGACTCCACTCAAATTACTATCGCAACCAATATTCAATATGGTACTGCTTTAAATTATACAGGCAATCAGGATACCTTGTTGTTTGACCTTTACTACCCCAACCTTACTATTGATAATTCACCTAAACGGCCATTTATACTGATGATGCACGGGGGAGGTTTTTCGTCAGGAGACAAACAATCCGGTGATATCAGAGATGTATGTTTCCACTTGGCCAGAAGAGGATTTGTTTGCGCCTCCATAAAATACAGGCTTGGACACGACTTTTCTGAATACGGCCAATACAAAGCCCGATACAGGGCTATTCAGGATGGTCATGCCGCTTTAAGGTATATTGTAAATAATGCCAATGCAGTAAGAATTGATACCAATTGGCTTTTTGTAGGAGGACAAAGTGCCGGTGCATTAGCTGCTCTTGGGTTGGTATATGCAGACCCGTTTGAACTTGACAGTGTTTCGCTGTTGTATAACTCCACAGCCACAAGTGTTGAATTAGGAAATCTATATACCTCCGGTAATAATCTGACTAAAACTTATTCCATTAAAGGCATATTTAATAACTGGGGTGGTGCTGTGGAAAGTGAAGTGGATGTAGATGAAATGATTCCTACCATTGCCTTTCACGGTGAACTGGATACACTGGTACCAATTGATTCCGATAATTCCTTTGCTCATTATACGCTCAATGGTTCGAGGGCGTTGCATGATGATTTGACAGCGAGCAATGTTTGCAGTGAATTAACCGTAGATACACTCGGGGAACATGGCATCTACAGAAATGCCGGCAGTGTTTTCAGGGCACAACGGGCAAGTTGCTTTTTTAAAAGTATTTTTTGCAATAGCTGCAATAGTTTTTATACAACAGATTCCGTTCCATCGAATTGTTCAACACTTTTAAGTGCCGAACAAAACGTTAGCCGCAGTATCGGAGTTTATCCAAATCCTTTTGAATCTACTTTTAGTATTAACGGAATTGACGGAGTTTTAGACTTAACCATTTACAACTCGTTAGGGCAAGTAGTTGCCAGGGGTAATACAAGTAACGGAACTCCTTCATTTGATTTGTTACCCGGCATGTATATTCTTAAAGCAGAACAAGCGGAGACCGGCAAATCATACACTACTAAACTGATTAAAAAATAACGGGCTGCTATGGGTTCTTAGCAGAAACCCTGCACTACCTCAACTCTAAACTGCTTGCAATTGTGAGGTTGAGGTCTTAATTTCACTCAAAATTCAACGAATATGGCTGTAGATTTCAACTGCTTGAGAGAAAATGAAACTAAAATTCATGAAGGTGACTAGTGACATTGCATATGAACATTAAAACTACACTTAAAAAATATAAAAACTTAGGAGACTACTTTGCTCCCGACTACGCGCAAGAGAATGATGCATTGAATGAGTTCAAAAAGGGAAATCCAAACCTTTCTAAAGACCAGACTATTGAACTTATTAATCTACTAGATAATAACAGTGATATTAATGATAAGTATTTTGTTGCCGACTTGCTTTACCTGTATGACAACTTTGATAAAGAATTGATTGAACCATTATTAAATGCAGCAATAAATCACAGAGACACAAGTTTCAATAGAGTTTTTCTAAATCCCTGCTTAAGAACATTTGGCGTAGGGGTTATCGCAAACCACCTTGCAGACAGATTTAACAAAGTTGATATTGACGAACGTATTGGCATTTTGAAATTGGTCTATTGGTTAAGGCCTCTAGAAGGTTGCGAAGTAGACAAATTACATGAAACAATTATAAAAAGAGCAAATAACACATCAAACTTAATTGAGCTCTATCATTATAAATTACAGTATTCAAACAAAATAAAAAATGAGACTGAAATACCTGATAGTGCAGATGATTTAATAAAAGTCATTAAAGGGAACAAGGAATATGAAGACCTGTTATTTGGCAAACTTGGCTGGAAATAAAACAACAGTATCCGACAAGACATAAATAAGAACCCTCACTCTTTTCTTGTCACCACGAACGAGCACGCACCACTACCCTTTCGTACTCAATACCGCAAACGGTATCAGCATTTCTTCCATAGAGATCCCACCGTGCTGGAACGTGTTCTTATAGTAATTCACGTAATAATTGTAGTTATTGGGGTAAGCAAAAAAATCGTTGTTTCGGGCAAACACAAATCCTGAGCTTACGTGCTGCCTGGGTAAACCAAACTGAGCCGGATCCTTGGCTTCAAACACTTCTTTTTTATCGTAGTTTAAATTTTTGCCCTGCTTGTACCGCAGGTTGGTATTGGTGTTGCGGTCGCCCACAATCTTTACCGGCTCATGCACGCGAATAGAACCGTGATCGGTAGTGATAATAACTGTGGCATCAATCTGTGCAATTTTTTTCAACGCTTCAAACAAAGGAGAATTCTGGAACCAGGCCAGTGTAACCGAACGGTAAGCTTTTTCATCTTCGGCCAGTTCGCGTATCACGTGCATATCCGTGCGGGCATGGGAAAGTGAATCTACAAAATTGTAAACGATTACATTGAGCTTATTCTTAAACAGGTTATTGATGTTATCGGCCAGTTGTTTCGCTCCGTCAAGGTTGGTTACTTTGGTGTAGGAAAGTTTTACATCCAGTTTATTGCGCGAAAGCTGGTCTTTTAAAAAATCTTCTTCGTGCAGGTTTTTACCACCCTCGTCTTCATCATTGCTCCAGTAGTTGGGCATGCGTTTTTCAATTTCAGCCGGCAGTAAACCGGAGAATATGGCATTGCGGCAATACTGCGTGGTGGTAGGCAAAATGCTCATGTACAACTCATCTTCCTCTACCCTAAAAAATTCATTGAGTACCGGTTGTATCATTTTCCACTGGTCGTACCGCAGGTTATCCATAAGCACAAAAAATACGGGTTTATCCTGCTTGAGTAAGGGATATACTTTTTGCGAAAACAGTTCATGAGAAAGTACCGGGCGGTCTTCGATTTTTTTCTGCAAAAACTGCACATAGTTTTCGGCAATGTATTTACTAAAATTATGATTGGCTTCGTCCTTCTGCATGTTGAATACATCAGCCATGGCGTTTTCGTTGGTTTGCCCCAGTTCCAGTTCCCAAAATACCAGTTTGCGGTACAGGTTACACCAGTCTTTAAATCCTAAGTTATCATGAAAAGCCATCCCTATGTTGCGGAAATCCTGCTGATATCCTTGTGTGGTTTTTTCGCTGATGAGACGTTTGTTGTCAATCAGTTTTTTGATGGACAGTAAAATCTGGTTGGGGTTAACGGGCTTAATGAGGTAATCGGCAATTTTGGAACCTATGGCTTCATCCATAATGTATTCCTCTTCACTCTTCGTAATCATCACCACGGGCACATCGGGAGTTTCCTCCTTGATGCGGCTGAGTGTTTCCAAACCTGAAAGGCCGGGCATGTTTTCATCCAGAAATATAAGGTCAATATGTTGTTCGCGGTTTTTATCAATGGCATCTTGTCCGTTGCTCACCGGAACAAGGGTGTAGCCTTTCTTTTCGAGAAACAGAATATGTGGCTTAAGGTGTTCTATTTCGTCATCGGCCCAAAGAATGGTTACGTTTTGCATGTTTAATGAGTTGAGTTTAGTGAATACGGATGTAAAATCGCATTTTTGCACACAATAATAGTGCCTGCGGCATTATAAACTCATTTCTAAGTATTTTATTATACAGCACACGTGCAAAACAAGAAAAAAATAATCAACGACCCCGTATATGGTTTTATAAATATTCCGTACGAGCTGGTTTTTGACCTCATAGAGCACCCCTACTTTCAGCGTTTAAGGCGCATCAAACAACTGGGGCTCTCTTACTATGTTTATCCCGGAGCCATGCATACCCGCTTTCAACACGTGATAGGTGCCATGAGCCTTACCTACCAGGCCGTAGAAAGTTTGCGTTTTAAAGGCATTGAAATTACCAACGATGAAGCTGAATCCGTTTGCGCAGCGGTGTTGCTGCATGATTTGGGACATGGTCCGTTTTCACACACCCTGGAGCACCTTGTTGTAGAAAATGTAGCCCACGAGCACATTTCATTTCTGCTGATGGAAGCACTAAACAAAGGGATGAACGGACGGCTGAATACCACACTGAAAATATTCAACAACACGTACCATAAAAAATTTCTGCACCAGTTAGTCTCCAGTCAGCTGGATATGGACCGGCTCGATTACCTGCGCAGAGACAGTTTTTATACCGGAGTGCAGGAAGGCATTATTGGCCACGACCGTATCATTAAAATGCTTACGGTAATTGATGATGAACTGGTGGTGGAAGAAAAAGGCATTTACTCCATTGAGAAATTCATTATTGCCCGCAGGTTGATGTACTGGCAGGTGTACCTCCACAAAACGGTGATAGCAGCAGAGAGTTTACTCATCAACATTATCAAACGTGCCAAGCAACTGGCTATAGAAAAGCAGGAAATATTTTGCTCCCCCTCCCTGCATTATTTTTTATACCAGCGCATTGATGCTGAAAAATTGACCCGTGACCCCGAAGCCCTTAAACACTTCATTAACCTGGATGACTTTGATATTTTCGGGGCCATCAAAGTATGGGCCTCACATGAGGACAAGGTGCTGAGCCGGCTGTGTACTCAACTGGTGAACCGTGAACTTCCGCAGGTGGAAATAAGTAAAGAACCCTTTGCTGATGCGCGTATAGCCGAGCTGAAAGAGTTGGTAACAGCCAAGTTTAACATCCCTGAGCAAAGTTCAGACTATTTTGTGTTTACCAATACCGTGGAGAACAAGGCATACAGCATAGAAGGCATCCACATCAACATTGCCGACAAAAACGGAAAAGTTATCGACATTACGCAAGCCTCTGATAACTACAACATTTCAGCACTTTCCAACACCATTGTAAAGCACTACTTGTGTTTCCCTAAAAATTTATAACTTGTCAGCATAAATTAACAAGCCAAGTACATGGTATCAGCACTGGAAATCAGCAAGCTACTAAAAGGAGAATTGTCAGGGAACGGAGATGTGGTTATTACCTCGGTATCTAAGATAGATCAGGGGCAGCCAAACTCCCTCACTTTCCTGTCAAACCCCAAATACACCAATTTCATTTATGAAACCAAAGCATCAGTGGTGCTGGTGAACCGGAATATAGAGTTAAAAGACACCCCCGACATCACCCTGATAAAAGTGGATGACCCCTACTCTGCCTTCTGCCTCATACTTGATCAATACTTCAATCCCAAAGCCAAACGCAGCGGTATTGAACAACCCAGTTTTATAGCAGAATCAGCCAAAATAGGAAAAGATGTTTACGTAGGTGCCTTTGCTTACATAGGCAACAATGCAGAGATTGGCGATGGTGCGAAGATTTTCCCCCACGCCTATGTGGGTGATAATGCGAAAGTCGGCAAAAACACCATCCTGTATTCCGGTGTAAAGGTATACGAACAGTGCGTGGTGGGTGATGTATGTATCATCCATGCCGGCAGTGTGGTGGGTAGTGACGGCTTCGGGTTTGCTCCTCAAAAGGACGGCACGTATGCCAAAATCCCGCAGATTGGCAATGTGATTATTGAGGACAATGTGGAAATAGGCTCGAACTGTTCCATTGACCGCGCTACTATGGGCAGCACTTTCATACGCAAAGGCGTTAAGTTAGATAACCTAATTCAGGTGGCTCACAATGCTGAAGTAGGAGCCAACACCGTTATAGCTTCTCAAACAGGCGTATCGGGCAGCACCAAAATAGGTGAGAATTGTGTGATAGGCGGTCAGGTAGGATTTGTGGGCCACATCAGTATTGCCAAAGGCTCGCAGATTGGGGCACAAAGCGGCATACCCAACTCCATTGATACTCCCGGAGAAAAGTGGATTGGCTCACCCGTGCAGGAATACAAAAATTACCTGCGCTCCAGCATAGTAGTAAAACGTTTGCCCGATATGGAAAAACGTTTGCACGAACTGGAACATGAAATGATTGAACTAAGGAAAAAAATAAAAGGCGAATAAGAGTGAAACAAACTACCCTTAAACACGAAGTAACAGTCTCGGGTGTGGGACTACATACCGGACAAAAAGTAAACATGACTTTTTGCCCCGCTCCTGAAAATCATTGGTACAAATTTCAGCGTATAGATTTACCTGAACATCCTGTTGTTGATGCTGACGTAGATAACGTAGTGGATACTTCCAGAGGTACCACCATTGAACAAAAAGGCGCACGCATCAACACCGTGGAGCACGTGCTGGCTGCATTAGTAGGACTGGAAATTGACAACTGCCTCATTAAACTTGACGGCCCTGAACCTCCGATTATGGACGGAAGTTCCATCATGTTCATGGATGCACTGCAACAAGCCGGCATTGAAATACAGGAAGCCGACAGAGAATATTTTACTGTTCCGCAAAACATCCTGTATCAGGAAGCTGATCGCGGAGTGGAAATGATTGCCATGCCATTAGACGATTACCGTTTAACCGTAATGGTAGATTACAATTCACCTGTATTGGGCAGCCAGCATGCTTCCTTAATCAGCATAAAAGATTTCAAGAAAGAAATTTCTTCCTGCCGTACTTTCTGCTTTTTACATGAGTTGGAATACCTCTACAAAAACGGCCTCATTCGCGGGGGCGATTTAAACAATGCCATTGTAATTGTTGACCGTGTAATACAGGAAAACGAGTTGGAAGAGTTGGCCAAAATGCTCGACAAACCAAAAGTGGAAGTGAAGAAAGAAGGCATTCTGAACAACGTAGAATTACGTTTCAACAACGAACCTGCCCGCCACAAATTGCTTGATTTAGTTGGTGACCTTGCGCTGATTGGTATGCCCATCAAAGCACAGATTATGGCCGCACGGCCTGGTCACGCAGCCAATGTAGCCTTTGGTAAAAAAATAAAAGCACTCATCAAAAAACGTAAGAGCAAAACTGCTGCTCCGCACTACGACCCCAACGTTAAACCGTTGTACGACCACGTAGCTATCTCCAAATTATTACCACACACCTTCCCTTTTCTGCTGGTAGATAAAATTATTGAACTGAGTACAAACCACGTGGTAGGTATCAAAAACATCACAGCCGATCAATATTTTTTTCAAGGACACTTTCCGGGCAACCCCATTATGCCGGGTGTTTTGCAAATGGAAGCATTGGCACAAGCAGGTGGTGTACTGGTATTGAGTCGTGTTCCCGACCCGGAGAAGTACAGTACCTATTTCATGAAGATTGACAATTGTAAATTCAAAGATAAAGTAGTACCCGGTGACACGCTCATCCTTAAAATGGAACTGATGGCGCCTATTCGCAGAGGCATTTGCCTGATGAAAGGAACCGGATTTGTTGGAGATAAGATTGTATGTGAAGCGGAATTGATGGCACAGATAATTAAAGACAAAGAATGATTCATCCCTTAGCATACATTCATCTTGACGCTAAACTGGGTACCGGTGTAACCGTGAGCCAGTTCTCCTCTGTTGACGCAGATGTTATTATTGGTGACGGAACCTGGATAGCCCCCAACGTTACCATCATGAGCGGCACACGCATAGGCAAAAACTGCCGCATATTTCCGGGGGCTGTAATTGGTGCCATACCGCAGGACTTAAAGTTTAACGGAGAAGCTTCTACCGTTGAAATAGGCGACAACTGCACCATTCGCGAGTGCGTAACCATTAACCGCGGTACAGTAGAAAAAATGAAAACCGCAGTAGGCAACAACTGCCTGCTGATGGCTTATGTTCACCTGGCACACGATTGTATATTGGGCAACAACATCATTATTGCCAACAGTGTAAATCTGGCCGGCCACGTAGAAATTGCTGATAATGCCATTCTGGAAGGATTGGTAGCTGTTCAGCAGTTTGTAAAAATTGGCTCCCATTCTTTTGTAACCGGAAGTTCACTGGTAAGAAAAAATGTTCCTCCGTTTATTAAAGTTGCCCGCGAACCACTTCAGTTTGTGGGAGTGAATACCGTAGGTTTACGCAGAAGAGGTTTCAGTGATGAGTTGATTAAACAGATTGAAGATATTTACCGCATCCTTTTTGTGCGTGGTTACAACGTGAGCAATGCATTAGAAATTATTGAACAGGAAATTCCTGCATCAACTGACAGGGATCATATTCTTCAATTCATACGTTCGTCAGAAGACGGCATTGTAAGAGGGATTTCGAAATAACGCTCCATGCATATTCAGCTTGAACAATTAGGCAAGCGTTTTGGCAACGAATGGATTTTTAAAGGCGTTAACTACACTTTTACATCACCCGGTTCTTATGCTTTACTTGGTGCAAACGGCAGTGGAAAATCAACGCTGTTACAAGTGATTGCAGGAGCCATAATGGCCAGCAGCGGCAAGGTAAACTTTATGCTGAACGGACAGACCATTGAAGAGGAAAATGTATTTCGCCACATTGCCTTCTGTTCACCTGCTATGGAACTTATTGATGATTTTACTTTGCTCGAACAACTGAACTTTCATTTTGAATTTAAGCCAACCAAAAAAAATCTTACTGTTGCAGATATGGTGGAACTGCTTCAACTGAAGCAACACCAAAACAAAGCACTTAAATCCTACTCATCTGGCATGCGCCAACGTGTTAAATTAGCCTGTGCATTGTTTGCTGATATGCCGGTGCTGATGCTGGATGAGCCCTGCACTAATCTGGATGAAAAAGGTATTAACTGGTACAAAGAAATGATACAGCAACATTGCAGCGAACAACTGGTGCTGGTGGCTTCCAACACTCCGGCTGAATACGATTTTTGCAAATACTCCATCCATGTTCACGACTACAAAAGCTGATGTTTAATCCGGTTAAAAACGCTACCCTCATTGCCGGCATGGCCTGGAAAATGAGTAAAGGAAAAAAAGAGTGGTCGCAACAAACACAGGCATATATTCAACCTTACATTCAACAAGCACTTACAGATAATGACGGCAGTCTTACACAAGGCGTTTTGCACAAACTAAAAGACTACCCTCTGGAAGGATTGTTTGCCGCACAACTGATGGCCGATTTACATGAGTACAGTCTGAGTGAAAAAGCACAACGACACATTGGATTCTGCGGGGCCATCTTAGCCTTGGGTGATGTATTTTGTGACGACACCAACATGAGCTATGAACAAGTGCAGCAAATGCTGGAAGAACCTCATCAATGCAAAGCCAACAGCACTATTGAAAAACTGTTTGTTGCCATTTACAAAGACCTGCTTATTGAGCTGGACGACAAATGGCAGGTGCCTTTTCACAAAGCATTGATGCAGGGTTTTGAAGCGGAAAAACAAAGTCGTTTTCTGAGAGACAATATTTCTGACAGAAAAAAAGTGAATAGCATCATTCAGGAAAAAGGTGGCAGAAGTTTGCTCATATACCGTTCGCTTATCCGCAAAGAAATGGTAAGTGGTGAAGAGGAAGCATTGTGGCTCACCGGTGCCTTCACCCAGTTGATTGATGATGTATTTGACTTGTACTGGGATTTCAGAAAACACACTCAAACATCGGCCACCGAGTGTCCTGATTTTACAGAGTTATCTCATCAGCTTCAGGAACATTTTCAAAAGATGCAAACGGCTTTCCGTACCAGTGAGTTCCCTCACGACCGTGCTTATACTTTTCTGTTTGTATTCAATATTTTTCTGCGCGGTGTGGAGTTGTACATCACACAACTGAAACAACTGTCGGGAATAAAAATACAGCCGGAAACACTACTGGCCCTGAGTGAACAGGAAATAAAATTCAAACAACTTTCGCTGAGTAATGTAGTGGCGGTGCTGCCTTCGGCCCTTTCCTTCTCTTACTGATTCTTGCGCCTGCGGGCACGTTCAGCATCAATTGCTTTTTTAAGTGAATCGGTTTGCTGTTGATTCTCCACTCCCGGTTTCGGCATTTCAATTGTTTTTTGTGCCGGTTGTGTTACAGGTTCTTTTTCCTTGCGTGAGGAGCAGGCAATAACCAGTACTATACTAACGGGTAACCACAAACGGTTGAGTAAACAACGTATTTTCATGTGTAGTGGCTTTAAAGAAATAACTGCCGGCAGGCAAAGAAGAAACGTCAAACGATGCTTTATACAAACCTGACCCGTTAATGATTCTGTCGCTGAATGTTTTGATGATACGTCCCTGTGCGTCCATCACCTGAAACGTACAGGTTGTTTTTTGTTCCATATTCAACTCGAGCATCAACGTTTCCATTACAGGATTAGGGAACATTTTCATGGAAGCCACAGCAAGATTTGTTGCAGATAATTTGGGATCCACATTTTTAATTTTAGCTACACAAGTAGGATGGGTGCCATTGGATGAACCATAAGAACCGGAAACCCAGCAAACACCTGTTTCATTGTACTTACGTTGAATGCCTGTGTAATCTCCCCAACGTTCGTTAGAGTCAGTTAACAGATTAATAGAGCCATCTCCTGAGCGAACACGCAGCGGTGCAGAGATATCTCCGTACCGGTCAACAAACACGACTGAGGTGCCCGGAAATGTAGTAGCTGAAACATGTGAGAAAGTCATGAATAAACTTTGGTCGCCCGTGCCGCCACCCGCATAGGTAAGGGAAGGATAACCGATATCCAGTGTATCATACGAAATTATGCGTGCAGTAACCTGCGGCTGTGCACCCCATATGTTCCCTATTTTACCAAAGTAAACTCCGGCACTGTAATTCGTAGTGTCAATGGTGTTACCTGCAAAGTAGATTACTCCTTGTTCTATTATTGCATGCAAGGCACGTGCATCATTGGTTTGCAGGTATTGTCCGCTGGGTTGTATAGCAGATGGTGGCAAACCGTAGGTAATATTTGATTTAAGAATACGTGTGCTCAATTGTGCCTTTCCTGATTCCAGTGTATTGTTTACTGCATGTAAAAACACGGTATCATTTTTAGCATCTCCCGGGCGCATAGAGATAAAAAACGCCTCAGGTCCGTAAGGTGTGGCACCACCCTGCACGGCACAAATGCTCCAGATGGGTTTGCCGTTGTATATGATATTGTCGTAATAGCGGTTAGTTAAAGCAGCTCCTGAATATCCGTCATCCAGTTTTACCTGCCAGATTACAGATTGTGTGAAACCATCTTTCCAGCCTTTGTTATCTTGTAGTAAATTACCTGTAATAAATAAATCTTTCTTAGAAATGGAAACAATCGGATAGTCAAACCAGGTTCCGTTGTTCCAGCGGTTACCTTGCAAGGCATACCATTTCCAGGCTCCTGCGGGGTCATTGGTTTGTGAGAAACCTACCACAATTCTGGAGTCGTTGCTGCTGTCACCCTGAAGAAAAATCACAATGAAACGGTCGGCATTGGGGTCATAAATTACGCGGGGATCGTATGTCCTGTCCAGTCCCGTTAATTGATTGCCTGTAAAACCGGCAAGCGAGCGGTAAGGCATTTGGTTTGTTCCGTTTTCATCAAATACACGTACATTAGTATTCACTACGCTGATGATTTTACCGCTGTTGGAAATAGCCATGCTGTTGTCGTTGGGCGTACCATTGGATGAATTGGCAATGAATACTTTCTGATTCTGCGGAACCGGAGCAGCATTAGCTCCGTTGGTTTTCATTTTAGCCTGTACCCTTCTGAAATCTTTGCGGGCCAAATCAATTTGTTGCTTGAGTGCTTTATCGTATCCGCCCGGTTCAGGGGCAACGGTAATGCCTGATTTTACCAGAGAAAACGACCAGTCATCAGGTAAATCAGCCGCCACCACTTCTGCAAATGGCAACACGGGTGCATTATCATTAACGCGGTACGAAAATCCGGTTTGGGCCATCACCTGAGTTACTACCAGTGACAGACCTAAAAGTAAACCTGTATACTTACTATTCATTATAACTTATTTCTTTTCTTCAGGTAAATGTACGCAAAAATGGCACATAAAATCAAGAATGTACCCGCATAAAAACCGCTGCTCATAAATTCAGCGTCTCCGAAAATGAGCAACGACAATACAATGCCGTATACCGGTTCCAGGTTGGTAATCATGTTCACCGTAAACGGACTGAGTTCCTGCATTAGTTTTACACTCACTACAAAAGGAATGGCGGTACAAATAACACTGAGGAGTATCAGGTACATGGTATCGGCCATACTGAGTTCAAAATTGAAATTCACATTACCCTGAAACAACCCCATAAGCGAGAGCAACACAAAAGCACCCACCATTTCATAAAAAGTAATGGAATACGAATGGTACTTGTGTGTGGCTTTACCATTGAGTACCACAAAAAGGGAACCGCAAAAAGCGGCCAGAATACCGTAAAACATTCCGTCACTTTCTTCCATTTCAAACTGATATATCATGGATATACCGGCAATCACCACCAGCGCCAGTAAGATTTCATAAACGGAAACTTTGCGTTGAAAAAAAAGCGGTTCCAGCAATGAGGTAAAAAGCGTTATGGTGGAGAGGCTGATGAGCGTAATGGAAATATTGGATACTTTGATGGCATGATAAAAAAAGTACCAGTGTGCCCCCACAATCAACCCGATAAATAACAGGTAGAGCGCTGACTTCAGCGGTATTTTTAACGAGTGCTTGTAGAACCTGAAAAATAAATACAGACTTATGATTGTAAACACCAGTCGGTACCATACCAATTCCAGAGCCTCCAGAGAAATAAGCTTGCCCAGTATAGCAGTGAATCCCCAGATAAAAACTATAACATGAAATTTGGCGAGGGCTGTAGCTTTCACTATTTAGGCGCTTTAATTGCCACGTAAATACCGATACCCAGGTACACAATATTCGGAATCCACACGGCAATAATCGGAGGCATCTGACCGCTTATACCGAATGTGGTTGAGAACTGTGAAAGTAATAAAAATATAAAGCTGGCAAATAAACCAACGCCCAAATGTATACCTACTCCTCCCCTAACCTTACGGGCAGATATGGCAACACCCAACAAGGTAAGTACCAGCATGGCAAAAGAAGAAGCAATACGCTTGTACTGCTCCACCTGAAGTGCATCCAGATTACCGCTTCCGGTTAACTTGGTATTGGCTATCTCGCGGTTAAGTTCAAAATAATCCATAGTACCAATTACCTTGTTGGCCTTGGTTAGTTCTTCGGGGTGCACGTTAATAAGTGTATCTTTTTTGAAACCTGATTGCACACTCTGTCCGTTTTGGAAATACTTACGCAACATGTAATTCTCCAGCGACCACATTTTTTTATTCTTGTTCCAATAAATACGTTCAGCCTGTAAATGATAAATTTTCTCTGTACCTATAAAATAGTCTGATGAAAAATTGTATCCGCTGCTGTCTTCGCTGTTGTATGATTCTAATGAGATGTATGTTCCCGGTGATGGTCGGAGGTAAATCTGGCTGGAGAGTACTTTCTTTTTTGTACGCACATAAATGTCTTCAAATGCCTCTGCTTTTTTGTGGCAAGGCGGTACAATAAATGCGGAAAGCGCAAAATTGAGTAACCCGATAATGGTGGCCCCTATAAAATAAGGAAAAAGAAAACGAGTGTAATTTACACCTGAACCCAGTATGGCTATAATCTCCGAACGATTGGCCAGTTGTGCCGTAAAAAATATAACCGCAATAAATATAAACAGCGGACTTAGCAGGCTGACATAATACGGGATAAAGTTCAGGTAATAATCAAACACTATGGCCGAGAAGGGTGCCTTCTTTTCAATAAAATCATCCACTTTTTCTGAAAGGTCTATCACCACAACAATCAAAATGATAAGGGCCATGGTGAAGAAGAACGTCCCCAAAAATTTTCCGATGATATATCTGTCGAGTATTTTCAATTTACAGGCGTTGGGCTAATTTAGTAACCATGTTGTTTTTCCATTGTACAAATGTTCCGTCAATTATATGCTCGCGGGCTGTTTTTACCAGCCACAGATAAAATTTAAGGTTATGCAAGGTAGCAATATGTGCACCTAAAATCTCTTTACAATTTATTAAATGCCTCACATAGGCCTTGGAATAAAGCGGAGTGAGTTCATCATCTACAGGTGAAAAATCGGTTTCCCACTTTTTATTGCGCAGGTTAATGGTGCCGTCTTTTGTAAACAATAAACCGTGGCGGGCATTACGGGTAGGCATAACACAATCAAACATATCAATACCCAAAGCTATACACTCCAACAGGTTAGAAGGAGTTCCCACACCCATCAGGTAGCGGGGCTTATCAGCGGGCAAAATGCTACAAACCAACTCCGTCATGGCATACATTTCTTCAGCAGGCTCACCTACTGATAAGCCGCCAATAGCATTCCCCTCACGTTGCATTCCGGCAATGTACTGTGCCGATTGCTCGCGTAGGTCTTTGTATACACTTCCCTGTACAATTGGAAAAAGCGTTTGGTTGTAACCGTACAAAGGTTCTGTACTGTCAAACCTGTCGCAACAACGTTTTAACCAGCGGTGAGTTAAGTGCATGGAGTTGCGCGCGTAGCTGTATTCACAGGGATAGGGCGTACACTCATCAAAAGCCATAATGATATCGGCACCAATCTGACGTTGGATGTCCATTACATTTTCGGGAGTAAACAAATGCTTTGAACCATCAATGTGTGATTTGAACCACACGCCTTCTTCATGAATTTTACGTTGGTCGGAAATGGAGTACACCTGAAATCCCCCGCTATCCGTAAGCATGGGTTTGTTCCAGTTGATGAACTTGTGCAAACCACCTGCCTTTTCCAAAGTATCTGTTCCGGGACGCAAATACAGGTGATAGGTATTGCCCAGAATTATCTGTGCTTGTATATCAACATCCAGATTCTGCTGTGTAACTGCCTTTACTGATCCGGTAGTTCCTACAGGCATAAATATAGGCGTCTCAATCGCACCATGGTCAGTCTGTATTACACCTGCACGCGCTTTAGATCCGCTGTCGGAATGCTCAAGAGTAAACTGCATGCTTATTCGAAGTTGAATGAAATAGTAACCATTTTAGGGAAAATACTGTTCAGACTACCTGCATATATGTAAGGGTCTTTAAACAGTGCATTGTTAACTGAATTGGCTATTTTAATTTCCGGAGAAAACTTAAAAAACTCATAGTAAAAGTCTAATCCGCAGCCTGCCTCATAACCGTAGGTATTGGCAATAAGCGAAACCACAGGCTTGGTGTTACTGCGCGATTGGTCAACAGTAGTAGCCAAATCGTGACAATAATAGGCTCCGGCAATAACATAAAAACGCACGTTACGGTGACGGGAGCTTTTGTATTTGAGCAGCACAGAACCGGAAACACTGGCCGACTCCACCTCTACTTTTACATTACGTTTGGTGTATCCGTCAAACTCGTAAATCAAATCACGCTGTGAAAAAGTGATTTGCGGTACAATGGCTCTCAGGTCAAAGTACTTTCCTAACCGGAAAGAAACAATGCCACCCAACCCTACGCCCGGATAGTTCTGTACACTTACATTTTTGAGTGTATCAATCTGGTAAAAATAGGTGGAACGGTTAACCTGAAACTGCGCAATATTGGTGGCTACATTAAACCCGAAGTGAAAAGCTTTGTTATCATACTGCGGCATGTTCAACTGCTGGGAAAACCCGGCAAGCGAATACAGCATACACACTATGAACAACCTCGTTTTCACTTTTGAGCAATATAAATAGACGATATACCAAAACTCAGCGGGCGATTCTCAGCAATGCTGTAGCCTGCTTTCTTAAGTTCTGCAACAAATTGTTCTCCTTCGGGAAAAGCCATCACCGATTCAGGCAAATAACTGTAAGCCGTTTTGTGCTTAGCCAGCAGGTTACCCCAAAAAGGAAGAATGTATTTGAAATAAAAATTATATACCTGCTTTACAGGAAAAGCCGATGGTTTGGAAAACTCGAGCACAATTAAATGTCCGCCTGGTTTAAGTACCCGCCTCATTTCTGCGAGTCCTTTCTGGAGGTGCTCAAAATTACGTACCCCAAAGGCTACAATAATGGCATCGAATGTTTGGTCATTGAATTGAATATGTTCTGAGTCACCTCGCTCCAACCGAATGCGGCCGTTGTATTTTTTCACTTTCTCACGCCCCACATTGAGCATGCCTTCAGAAATGTCGATACCCACAATTTCTTTTGCACCGCTATCCAATGCCGCAATAGCAAAATCTGCTGTACCGGTAGCCACGTCAAGCACCGTATCCGGATTAAAAGAACGAAGAATTTTTACAGCTTTTTTGCGCCACAATTTATCAATGCCCAGCGACAGGAAATGGTTCAAAAAATCATACCGGTGAGAAATCTGGTCGAACATCTGTTCTACCTGCAACTTTTTTGAGTCGGATGATTCTTTAAATGGTGTTACGTGTGTCAATGGATATGAAGTGCTTAAATGGTGTGAAACGCTTAGCTTTGCAAAGTTGCAAATGTAATTGATTTAACGTTTTTTTCACCATGATGGTACGCACAGCCTTATTTGTAAAGAGTTCCACCTCCTTGGAGCAATGTCCGAAGATACAATTGCCTGAGCATGCTTTTATAGGCCGTTCCAATGTGGGTAAATCTTCATTAATCAACATGTTATGTAACAACCGTAAACTGGCAAAAGTTTCAGCCACCCCCGGCAAAACGCAGTTGATAAACCATTATCTGGTGAATGACAACTGGCACTTGGTTGATTTACCCGGATACGGTTATGCCAAAGTATCCAAAAGCTCACGTGCTAAATGGGGCGATTTTACGGAGAAATTCCTGCTGGAACGAGAACAGTTGCAATACGTTTTTGTTCTGATTGACTCCCGGTTGGAACCTCAGGCCATAGACATTGAGTTTATCAATCATTTGGGCACTTTCGGGGTTCCCTTTGTGATAGTATTTACCAAAACAGACAAACTAAGTCCTTCGCAGGTAACCGCTAACCGTGCTTTATTTGAACAGGTATTGCTGGAAACCTGGGAGGAGTTGCCTCCGATATTCATGACCTCTTCTGAGAAAAAGATAGGGCGGGATGAGGTACTTAAATTCATTGACAAGGCCAACAAAGAGTATCATGCAGAAAAAAAGCAGGCCTGAGCCTGCTTTCCTGTGTATTGATCAAACTTAAATAATCTTAAAAATCGCTTACGTTGCGGTTGATTGATTTAAACTCCAGCATGTTGTAGTCTACATAAAACTCTACTACTGCCATACCGTCTCCGTTTCCGTCTGACAAGGTTACCCGAACATCATCCAGGTTCCAGATAAATACATTGTTGCTGTTAATCATCTTCTGTCCGTGAGACTCATCGAACTTATAGGTAAGAATGTACTTTAAATCAGTAAAAAATTTCTTATCGGCTTTCAATACCACACGGGTAAACTTGGCACGGTCAGTAAAAAAGTAAGTGATGGAGTTCAGGTTTACCGTACCAATGGTCAAATCATCGTTATCCAGATAATACGCATTGGCATCTTTGATTACATCACTTTTAATAAAATTGAGTTTTGATTTGTTGCTGTAAACAGAGTCAATGTGCTGTCCCCACTTAATATCGCGGAATCCCTGCACATCGTATTTGCCGTTTCTTTTGCTCTGGGCCTGAGCACCTACCGTCAAAAAGAAAACTGCCACAACCGTAATTATATATTTCATATTCGCTTATTTTAGCTTAGCAAAGTTAAAAGGATGCTGTTAACTGCAAAACAATGGAGGTTGCCAAGTATCCACAGCTGACTACTAATGTAAACAAAAGCAAGAAACTGACTTCAAAAAAGGGATAGAAAAAGAGTAAAAAAACTTCCCAAACCGTTGATGGCTTGGGAAGTTAAAGTGGAGCTGCGGAGATTTGAACTCCGGTCCGGACAAGGAACAGCCGTGCTTTCTACATGCTTATCACCGTTTAAATTTTAGAGAACGGGCAAGCCCGGTAATGGCTACTCCCTTTCCTTAGGTTGCTTTATACCTCAGTGCACACAACCACTTACACCAAGGCCAATGTGATACGACACTCCTGATGATAAACGCACATTAAAACGCCTACCGGAATGATGACTATTGCGTAATCGTCCTGATTAGGCAGCCATTGCGAAATTAGATTCGCCAGTTGAAAGTTGGAACGTTGATATTTAAGAGCCACTCGTCAAATGCTCTGCATGCTTACCCGTCCATTGCACTTCCCGTCAATGCCTGTCAGCCCCATAAATGAAAGAACGAACCGCAAAGATACAGAAATTGTAACGCAAGATTTGTGATTAAGAATAAGGTAGAAGTATAAAAATTTATTATTTTGCCTCCTTAAATCTTAATACTTATGAAAACTACTATTGTAATTATTCTGCTTGTTATAAGCAGTGCAGTAAACGCTCAGGTAACAAAGGGTCGTAAAATGTTTACCGGTAACGGCAACATCACTTACCAGGAAACCTTTAAACATACATTGATTGACGTGCATCCGGGATTTGGCTATGTAGTTGCAGATAATCTGGTTGCAGGACTAACGGTGGATTATATGTTTAGCTCTGTGAAAGGCTATGATAGAGATAGAATAATTGGTGTTGGACCAACGTTCAGGTACTACATCGGAGGAGGTAGTATTAAAGTGTTCCCCCATGCACAAGTAACTTATGACAATTACTATACTAAAAGCACCTTTCCGGGTTATGTCAATAAAGAAAATAATGTTGGCGGCTATGGTGGTTTAGGGTTGGCTTTTTTTGTTAGCGAAAGTGCCTGTTTAGAGGTTTTGGCAGGTTATAGCGTTAATGATTACAATTATTTTGATGAAAGCGCTTTACGTGTGCGCATCGGTTGCAGCATCTTCTTCGGAGGTGAATAAACTATATTAAGCCTTCTTAAAATAGTCTTTAATCAAGGTCGCTTTCGCTTTTCCTACAATTTGCTCCAGTAATTCCAACGGAGCTTCTTTGATTTTTTTTACGGATTTGAGTTCTTTTAACAACAACTCAATGGTGGACGGGCCAATGCCCTGTATTGCATCCAACTCGCTCTGTAAGGTACCTTTGTCTCTGCGTTTGCGGTGATGCGTAATACCAAACCGGTGCGCCTCATCACGTATCTGTTGAATCACCCGAAGCGTTTCTGATTTTTTATCCAGGTACAAGGGCAATTCATCATCAGGAAAATAAAGCTCCTCTAATCTTTTGGCAATACCAACTACAGTCACTTTTCCATATACCCCCAGTTCTTTCAGGCTTTCCACAGCCGAACTCAATTGCCCTTTACCTCCATCTATGATGATAAGCTGAGGAAGAGCTTGTTTTTCTTCTACCGCTCTTTTGTACCTGCGGTGAATAACTTCCCGCATGGTGGCAAAGTCATCCGGCCCTTCAACCGTACGTACATTAAAATGGCGGTAATCTTTTTTACTGGGTTTACCATTCTTAAAAACAGTCATGGCACTCACAGGGTATTTGCCCTGAAAGTTCGAGTTATCGAAACACTCTATGTGATAAGGTAATTCTTGCAAACGCAAATCATTTTTCATCACGGTTAGCAAGCGTTCTGTTTTTACCTCGGGGTTAAGCTTATCGTACTGATCAAGTTTTTCCTTTTTAGCATAAAAGGCATTTTTGTATGATAAGTCGAGCAGTTTCTTTTTCTCCCCGGCTTTGGGTATAGAAAAATGCAATCGCTCATCCTCAATATCGGGTTCAAAAGGAACTATTATCTCCGTGGAATTACTATGAAATGTTTCCCGTATCTCCACAATGGCATAAGCCAGTAGCTCAGCAGGCGTTTCATCCAGTTTCTTTTTAATTTCAACGGTATGTGTTTGAATAATCATACCATTGGCTACTTTAAAATAATTTACAAAAGCATAAAAATCATCATACGCAATGCTGAATACATCCACGTTGTGAATGCTTTTACTTACAATGGTTGATTTGCTTTGGTAGTTCTGTAGCAGGCTGAATTTTTGTTTAAGCGCGGCTGCACGCTCAAAGTGAAGTTGAGTTGAGGCATCCTGCATTTCCTTCTGCAAAAAATCCAGCACCTCATCAATGTTACCTCTTAGTATATTTTTAATCTGCTTTATTCCTTCGTTGTAGTCAGCTTCACTTTGCAGGTTTTCACATGGCCCTTTACAGTTGCCTATCTGAAATTCCAAACAGGTTTTATATTTAAGAGCGGCTACATTAGCTTCGCTTAGTATGTAAGTGCAATTGCGTGTAGGGTACAAACTTTTAATAAGGTCGAGCATGGTGTGCATAATGCGCACGGATGCATACGGACCAAAATAATCAGAACCGTCTTTTACCGGATTACGCGTAGGGAATATGCGCGGGAAACGTTCGTTCTTAATGCAAATGAAGGGATATGTTTTATCATCACGCAGATTGATGTTGAAACGGGGCTGGTGTTTTTTAATCAGTGAATTTTCCAGCAACAGCGCATCAAATTCCGAATCAACCAGTGTGAATTCAATGCGAACAATCTTGCTTACCATCACAGCCGTTTTTCGGTTTTCGTGGTGATTTTTCGTAAAGTAAGAGGAGACTCTTTTCTTGAGGCTTTTGGCCTTGCCTACATAAATAAGCTTATTGTCTTTATCGAAATAACGGTAAACACCGGGAGTTTCCGGGAGTGATAAAATGGTTTGTTTTAAATCAAAATCAGCCAAAACAATCCTTACTGTTTGGGGCGACAGTAGGTCTCTAAGAAACTCAAGGCTTCCTTCTCCCCAAGTTCATATGCCATTCCTACATCTGTGCAGGCCTCGTTGTATTTTTTCAGGTAAAAAAAGCAAAGCCCGCGATTGTAGAGTGCTCTTGTATTTACAGAGTCTATTTGCAGAATGCGGTTAAAATCATCTCCTGCTACCTGGTACTCCCTGCGTTCAAAACGGGTGTTTCCTCTGTAAAACAATGCTGAAATATTTGTGGAATCTATTCTGATGGCCTCATTGTAACAACCCAATGCTGAAATAGTATCTTTTTGAATTTTAAACAACTCGCCTGCCTCAATAAAGGCTGTGGCAAACTGAGGGCGTAAACGCACCAACTGGGAATAATCAGTAATGGCTCCAATAATATCTTTTGACTTGCCTTTAGAAAAACCTCTGCGATAAAGCGCCATGGTATCTGTAGGGTCAAAACGTAAGGTGTAATTAAAATCACTTACAGCTTCACTCCATTTTTTTATCATGTAGCGCACTTGACCGCGGTTGGTGTAGGCCTCAATCAACCCGGGCGTAAGTTCAATCACTTTAGAATAATCGGCTTCGGCTTCTTCATACTTTTCAGTGAACTGGTAGCAGTATCCCCGCTGAAACCAAGCCTCAGCATTGGTTGCGTCTTCATCAATGGCATCAGTGTATGCTTCAATAGCTAAATCATACTTCCCTTCTGTGCGAAAAGCGTCTCCCTTTTGAGTATACTCCTGGGTATTATTCTCACCAAAAATTTTCCACCATCCTATGATGATTAAGGCACATACGGCCACTGCTATGTAGATGTATTTCTGTTTGCTCACAATTGACATGTTTTGCAACAAATATAGTGCTTTTGGAGATTTGACGTTCGTTACCGGCTATTCAAAGCATAGAAGGCAAAAACACCGGTATCAATTAATCATGTAATGAGCGAGGATTGAATATGAGGTAGCCGATGTGAAACAACACGCCCAGTTGTTTCTTGGGGTCGTCATAATAATTTAAACTGCCGCTTACCGGACCAATAGGACTGTGCCATACCACACCCGCAGAAGCCACCTTAAATGTGCTGCTGAAATCCTTACCAAATGTAGGCCGCTGGGCAGGTGATTCCAGAATGCGATTAAATGGTTGAAAAACGTATCCCTCTAACCTGAAATCAAATCTATTACGTATGGATATGATGCTGCGTAAACCTGCTGCTGCATAATTATACGCCCTGAAATTGGTGAGCAATAAGGTACGGCTATCTTGCAAAGGAAAAAATGCAGGTGCACTGATTACACTGGAGGTGTAAGTTCTGAAGAACGGCTGGTCAGACACCACCCCTTCCAGCATGTAGCCCCAGCGAAATAACCTGCGGCCAAAGTATTGCTCATGAGAAAATTTCACCATCAACCATTGGTGGTAGAAGGAAAGGGAGTCAACAAAATTGGATGTACTGCCGGGATTGTGCGTTTCTTTGCCATCAATATACCTGGCTGAAAGCGTGGTGGCCCCTCCTTCTGAAGCATACATCTTTCGGTTAAGGGTATTACTTTTAAGTGATATCCCGAATGAATTGGCATCAAATTCTGTTACATCAAGAATATCAGTTGACACCAGTGTACTGTAATTACTGTACAAGTCATCGTTGTTGAGGTAAGCCCCTGAAAGTTCAATTTTAAATTTACGTCCCAACGGGAAGCCTATGTTCATGCCGTACTTACGATCAATCTGCTCCACATACGTAGGAATTTTTTTCTCGATATTGATAATGTCATTGGTTTTAAAATAGTCCCAGTCATTGATGCAAACTTCAGGCTCTATGTACACCCGCAGCAGATTCGGGAAATTAATTCTGGTTTTTAATTGTGCTGATTGGTAAAAGCGACCGGAGTAAACATTTAACATCACGTTAAAAGACAATCTGTTCACGTAATTGTACTGAAAACCTACAAACAACTGGTTAATGCTGCGTGAAGTAAAATTACCGCCTAGGTCAATGTTCAGGTTGCGGTCTTGCTTTACATCCAGATTAAAATCGTAAGTATTGGTAAGCTGGTTAAACACAAAACGAGGCGAGGAAACGGCAAAATTTTCATCTCCCGCCAGTTTGTAGTATCCCTTTTTAATATCTTCCAGTGAAAGGTACTGTTGCTTTCTTCTTTTCTTAAAAATGCGCTGTGCGTATCTGTTCTGGTAAGGCTTTAACCCGTTAATGAGAACGTTTTCAATACGCACTTCTTCTGCAACAAACGTAAAGGCCGCTCGTTTTTGAACCAGTTCAGTACTGTCCTGGGTACGGTTAAGTTTTCGTTTAATCTCTTCCACTTTTTTCATTCCGTACTTATAGCCTATACGTATAAAATCAGCTGCCCTGGAAAATTCTAATGCAGTATAATTACTCAGATTAGGTTCAATATATACCCCGTTGGCCGAGTCAATGAGTGTGGAATCTGTTTTAGAAATAAGCAGGTAATACATGGCTTTGGGAAGCAACTGCTCATCTTTTCCGTAAGGGTATTTGGTAAAATTACTTCCTGAAACATTTACCCCGATAATAAAGCCCGGAGTAAACTCACTTTTGGCCACATCAACCGGAAAGTTGTTGTAAATACCTCCATCAAAAAGGTATTTGTTATCAACCTTAATAGGTGATAAAACCAGTGGAATTGACATGCTACTTCTAACTGCACCTACCAAATCCCCTTTTTCAAACATCACTTTTTCTTGCGTAAAAATATCGGCAGCCATACAGCGAAAAGGAATCATGAGGCTATCGAAATTCCCTTGGCATTTTTGTGCAGAATGAGCCAGCCATTCAGCCAAAATCATGTTCAACGGCTCATCGTTCATTAAATTGGGGTTAACCACCGTGGCAAAAGAATCAATAGAAACTTTAAGTGAAACCCAGGAGGCATTGTCCTGTTTTTTGGTAAAGTAATATTTGTACTTACTGGGTAATGTTCCTGCGGCCCACTCCTGCATACTGCCGGATAAAGCAATTTCCTCCATTTGTTTAGGGGTGTAGCCCGAGGCATACATGGCCCCCACCAATGCCCCCATGGAGGTGCCTACAATATAATCAACAGGAATATTGTTCTCTTCCAATGCCTTCAAAACACCTATGTGAGCCAATCCCTTGGCACCACCTCCACTTAACACCAAGGCTACTTTTTGGGCCGAAACGAACTGATACATCACCACTAAAAAGGTGATTAACAGAATTTTTATACGTACAGACTGTTTTGGCATATGCGTGTTCAAAAATAGGCAAAGCAGCTGATTACTGTAGTATCAACGCGCCTTTTTCTTTAAAACGTAGAAAAAGAGATGTGAAATGCCGGAGATGCGATGTGAACAAAACTGCCACAAATGATGAATATGAATTAAATTGCGCCATGTTTCATTTTTTACTGCGAACCATTCCGCGCACTATTCTTATTCAGTTCAGTTACCTCTTTAATAAGGTTGCACCTTTACTGCTAAAAGGTAATGCCGTGGAGTGCCCTGTATGTACCAAACAATTCAGCAAATTTTTACCCTACGGATACAGCGGGCGGGCCAAACGCACCAATGTGCTTTGCCCCAGTTGCCTTAGTTTGGAAAGACACCGTTTACTGTGGCTGTACCTCAAAAATGAAACAGATTTTTTCACTGCTGAACACGATATGCTGCACATTGCTCCTGAACAGTGCTTTTACACACGGTTTCGTGGCATGAAAAACCTGAAATACCTTACGGGAGATCTGGTATCTCCCCTGGCTGATGTTAAGTTCGACCTGCACGATATTCCTTTTGAAGATAACCGCTTTGATGTAATCTTTTGCAACCACGTTCTGGAACATGTACAGGATGCCAAGCGGTGCATGCAGGAACTAAACCGCGTACTAAAACCCGGTGGACTTGCCATAATGCAAGTGCCCATTGATTACGAGCGAGCCACTACCTACGAAGATTTTTCCATAACCGACCCGCGTGAAAGGGAAATCCACTTCTGGCAAAAGGACCACATGCGCCTGTTCGGAATGGATTATGCCAAATGGCTCACAGAAGCCGGATTTAAAGTAAACCCTGTACATTATGCCGATAAAGTGGGGGCTGAACTGAGTGAAAAATACCGCCTGCAAAAAGAAGAAATCTTATTCGTTGCAACCAAATAAACCATGATTATAAACGCTGATGCTAAAACGATTGCCGTTGATTTTGACGGCACTATTGTAGAACATGCTTACCCTAAAATAGGTGACGAAATGCTGTTTGCATTTGCTACACTAAAAGAACTTCAAAAACGCGGACATCGGTTAATACTTTGGACCTACCGCGAAGGGGATTTACTAAAAGAAGCCGTTGACTTTTGTGAAAGCAACGGAATGAAATTTTATGCTGTAAATGAAAGCTACCCCGGAGAACGCAAGCACCAAACTGAATACCCGCGCAAACTGGAAGCCGATATTTTTATTGATGACCGAAATGTAGGAGGCTTTTTGGGCTGGGACAAAGTATGGCAAGTACTGCACCCTGAGGGTGGTGAATTTACGCACCGCCTGCAAAATGAGCTGGCGCATTACAACTACAAGTCGCAAAAAAGATCAGGTATATTTGACCGTTTGCTGGGAAAAAGGTAAAATTTTTAGGTTAGTCTAAATTTTTATTTAAATTGATTGCAATTTATCATTAGGGAATGATAAATTTGCCCCCATGTTCCGAATCACGGTCTTTCTGATGGCCATTTTACATTCACTGCAAGTAAATGCACAAAGCACCTGCGAGTTAAGCGGCAGGATAAGTTGTGCGAAAACGCCTGTAGAATTTGCCTCAGTTGGTATAGCAGGTACCCCGTACGCTACGGTTGCCGACTCAAAAGGTGATTTCAAGCTCACTGGTATTCCGGCCGGTACATATGAACTGGTGGTATCTGCTGTAGGGTACCAAACCTTTCGAAAAAAAATAAGTCTTCATAAAAACACCTCAGGTTATTCTATTGAATTGTTATCCCTTTCCGCTGATTTGAATGAGGTGGTGGTAACCGGAACCATGAAAGAAGTAAGCAGAAAAGAATCTCCCGTACCCATTGAAGTGGTATCACCCAAACTCTTTCAGCAAAGTGCCTCTCCTACCTTGTTTGAAGGATTAGGTATGGTAAACGGCATTCGTCCGCAGCTTAATTGCAATGTGTGCAACACGGGCGACATTCATATCAACGGCATGGAAGGCCCATATACCATGATACTGATTGACGGAATGCCCATTGTCTCTGCCCTCTCTACTGTTTACGGATTAACCGGAATTCCCAATTCTATTGTGGAGCGCATAGAAGTACAACGCGGCCCAGCATCAACCTTATATGGCTCTGAAGCTGTTGGCGGACTGATTAACATCATAACCAAACAACCGCAACGGGCTCCTTTATTTTCTTTTGATGCCTTTGCTACTTCTTACAATGAATACAATGCTGACATGAGCATAAAATTTCGTCCGCATAAGCAGGTGAACTCCCTGCTGAGTTTTAACTATTTTAATAACGACAAACGCTGGGATAAAAACCTCGACAACTTTACTGATGTTACCCTTCAACACCGCATATCGGTATTTAATAAATGGAGCATTGAACGCAAGAACAACCGCACTATGAATATTGCTGCGCGATATTATTACGAGGACCGTTTTGGTGGTGAGATGCAGTGGCAACCCGAGCACCGCGGTGGCGACAGTGTATACGGAGAAAGCATTTTTACTGCACGTTGGGAACTAATTGGTGCCTATGATTTACCACTCAAAAAAGAAAAAGTAACCTTGAGTTATTCTTTTACACAACACCTGCAGAATTCTGTATACGGCCAAACACTGTATTTAGCCAAACAACGCATTGGCTTTGCGCAACTGGTATGGAACAAAAAAATAAGTTCAAGGCAAAACCTGTTGCTGGGTGCTTCTGTCCGCAATACATTTTATGACGACAACACGCTGGTAACCCAAAATACTGAAGGAGGAATAAGCATCAACCAACCATCGAGGGTGTGGTTACCGGGTATTTTCATTCAGGATGAAATACGTATCAATGCGCAGAATACTTTATTGCTGGGTTTACGTGCAGACCATCACCCGGAGCACGGAGAAATTTTTGCTCCGCGGGCAAACTACAAGTGGAGCCCCAACCAAAATACGGTGCTGCGTTTTAGCGTGGGCAACGGTTTTCGAGTGGTGAACCTGTTTAGTGAAGAACATGCGGTGCTTACCGGAGCACGCGAGGTGGTAATAAAAAATGCGCTTAAACCGGAACAATCGTGGAACGCCAACATCAATTTTAACCGCTACATCACTTTTGGGAAAGGTTTTGTATCCATTGATGCGAGCTTGTTTTATACCGTATTTACCAACCGCATTGTACCCGATTATTTCAGCAATGCCAACCAGATTATTTTTGACAACCTTCGCGGCAATGCCATTAACAGAGGCACTAACATCAATGTGGATGTACGTTTTACTTCTTCACTCACCTGCATGTTGGGCGTTACAGCGGTAGATGTTTTTCTGAGTGAACAAGATTCTTTGGGCAGCAACAAAAAAACACGTCAGGTGCAAACTCCTCCGGTTACGGTTAACTATGCCCTCACCTACGCCTTTCAAAAAGTAGGCATTACCATTGACTTGAACGGAATAGTTTACAGCCCCATGCGTTTACCTGTTTTGCCCAACGATTACCGCCCTGAGCACTCTCCTTGGTTTACACTCATGAATGTGCAGGCCACCAAAAAACTCAGCTCCAAAACTTCGGTTTACCTGGCCGTAAAAAACCTGCTCAACTTTTTTCCCAAACACCCCATCATGCGCCCGCATGATCCGTTTGACAAACAATCCAACAACCCTGTTCAAAACCCCTACGGCTATACCTTTGACCCCACTTACAACTACGCACCGCTGCAAGGTTTGAGAATGGTGTGCGGGGTAAGGGTTGTTTTGTAGAGAAATTATCTTAGATGAGTTAAGGATTCTATAATTTTTCTTGCATTCGCGTTACAAACGCGGACGAGTGAGAGGTATGGATTAAGATTGGCACGAGCTAAAAGCTCGCGCCAGCATGGGGTTTGCAAATTGCCACAGGTGGCGCTTACTTGCACTTACTTGACCCACTGCACAGTGGTAAATTGAAAGCACGAACTTTCAATTTACCACTGTCCCGCCACTTGCGGCAATTTGTTATTATGCCCTGTGCTTCTGTCTTTTGTGTCAGTCCACAATGATTATTTTTTTAGTTGCAATTTGTTTGTTGTCCTCTGTCAACCGTAAGAAATATTGTCCTACGGGTAAGTTATTGCGCTGTAAAATTATCGTCTGACCACTGATGTTATTTAGTTCCATAACGGTCTGCCCTAAAACATTGCTTATAATCAGCTTTGCATTAATCAGAACATTATCGGTTTGTAAAACGGTTTGCGAAGTAAACGGATTTGGGTAAATAATTACACTGCCATTTTGAGTTACTTCAACTATTCCTGTTCCTAATACGGTTACATTGTAACACAAAGATGTGTCGGTGCAACCGTTTTGAGTAACCGCTACCGAGTAATTTCCAGTTACTTTTGGAGTATAGGTTTGATTTGTTGCCCCTGATATTACCGCGAAGTTATTGTCGCAATCCAGCCACTGATAGGTTGCACCGCTTGCATTTGCAGTAAGAGAACCGCCTGTTGGAGTTACAGAAATGTCTACCGCATTAATTGTTACGGCTACTTCAAATCGTGTTGCGCTTTCGCAGCCGGAAAGGATTTGTGAGGCGTAGTAGGAATTTCCATCGACAAGCACTGTGGTACCCGCTAAAGCAGAACCACTTGATGAATCAGCATACCATTGAATGTTAGAGCCGGTTGCTGTTAAATCGGCTACTGTAGCGGCATTGCAGAATGTTTGGGAGGCAGAACCTGTAGGTGCAGCAGGCGCATTAATCGTTACGGCTACTTCAAATCGTGTTGCGCTTTCGCAGCCTGAAACGGTCTGTGAGGCGTAGTAGGAATTTCCATTGACAAGCGCTGTGGTACCAGCCAATGCAGATCCACCTGATGAAGCAGCATACCATTGAATGTTAGAGCCGGTTGCTGTTAAATTAGCTACTGTAGCGGCATTGCAGAATGTATGGGAGGCAGAACCTGTAGGTGGGGCAGGCGGAACGCAAACTCCATTAATTCTTGCAATCCGGTTTCTGCCTGTTCCATTATAGGAAGTAAAATTTCCCCCAATGATTATTTTTCCATCGCTCTGAATGGAGGTTGTCCAAACAGTACTGTTTGCTCCTGTTCCCGGGTTAAAAGAGGAATCAAGGCTTCCGTCCGCATTGAGGCGGGCAATATAGTTTCTAACTGTTCCATTATAGGAAGTGAAATTTCCCCCAATTATGATTTTTCCATCGCTCTGAATGGTGGTTTTCCAAACAGTACCGTTTGCTCCTGTTCCCGGGTTAAAAGAGGAATCAAGGCTTCCATCCGCATTGAGGCGGGCAATATAGTTTCTGCCTGTTCCATTATAGGAAGTGAATTCGCCCCCGATGATTATTTTCCCATTGCTCTGAATGGAGGTTGAATAAACAAAATTGTTTGCTCCTGTTCCCGGATTAAAAGAGGCGTCAAGACTTCCATCCGCATTGAGGCGGGCAATATAGTTTCTGCCTGTTCCATTATAGGAAGTGAATTCGCCCCCGATGATTATTTTTCCATTGCTCTGAATGGAGGTTGTCCAAACAATTCTGTTTGCTCCTGTTCCCGGGTTAAAAGAGGCATCAAGGCTTCCGTCCGCATTGAGGCGGGCAATATAGTTTCTGCCTGTTCCATTATAGGAAGTGAACCCGCCCCCGATGATTATTTTTCCATTACTCTGAATGGAGGTTGACTCAACACTCCATTTTGCTCCTGTTCCCGGGTTAAAAGAGGAATCAAGGCTTCCGTCCGCATTGAGGCGAGCAATACAGATTCTGCCTGTTCCATTATAGGAATTGAAATATCCCCCAATGATGATTTTTCCATCGCTCTGAATGGAGGTTGAAAAAACAATATAGCCTACTCCTGTTCCCTGGTTAAAAGAGGTGTCAAGGCTTCCGTCCGCATTCAGGCGGGCAATATAGTTTCTAACTGTTCCATTATAGGAAGTGAAATATCCCCCGATGATTATTTTTCCATTGCTCTGAATGGAGGTTGTCCAAACAGTACTGTTTGCTCCTGTTCCCGGGTTAAAAGAGGCATCAAGGATTCCGTCCGCATTGAGGCGGGCAATATAATTTCTGCTTGTTCCATTATAGGAAGAGAAACCTCCCCCAATAATGATTTTTCCATCGCTCTGAATGGAGGTTGAATTAACAGTAGTGTTTGCTCCTGTTCCCGGGTTAAAAGAGGCATCAAGGCTTCCATCCGCATTGAGGCGGGCAATCCGGTTTGTGCTTGTTCCATTATAGGTTCCCCCAATTATTATTTTTCCATCGCTCTGAATGGAGATTGAATAAACACTATTGTTTGCTCCTGTTCCCGGATTAAAAGAGGCGTCAAGACTTCCATCCGCATTTAGGCGGGCAATATAGTTTCTGCCTGTTCCATTATAGGAAGTGAATTCGCCCCCGATGATTATTTTTCCATTGCTCTGAATGGAGGTTGAATAAACAGTACTGTTTGCTCCTGTTCCCGGGTTAAAAGAGGCATCAAGGCTTCCGTCCGCATTGAGGCGAGCAATATAGTTTCTGCCTGTTCCATTATAGGAAGTGAACCCGCCCCCAATCATGATTCTTCCATCACTCTGAATGGAGATTGTCCGAACATCACCGTTTGCTCCTGTTCCCGGATTAAAAGAGGCGTCAAGACTTCCATCCGCATTGAGGCGGGCAATATAGTTTCTGCCTGTTCCATTATAGGAAGTGAAAGATCCCCCAATGATGATTTTTCCATTGCTCTGAATGGAGATTGTCCGAACACTACCGTTTGCTCCTGTTCCCGGGTTAAAAGAGGCATCAAGACTTCCATCCGCATTGAGGCGGGCAATATAGTTTCTGCCTGTTCCATTATAGGAAGTGAATGATCCCCCAATCATGATTTTTCCATCGCTCTGAATGGAGATTTTCCGAACATCACCGTTTGCTCCTGTTCCCGGGTTAAAAGAGGCATCAAGGCTTCCGTCCGCATTGAGGCGGGCAATATATTTTCTGCCTGTTCCATTATAGGAAGTGAACCCGCCCCCAATCATGATTTTTCCATCGCTCTGAATGGAGATTGTCTCAATAGTAGCGTTTGCTGCATTTCCGAAGCTGAAGCCGATGTCTGTAGGGTTAAAGGAGGTGTCAATGCTGCCGGGTTGGGCAAAAGTTGTCGTTAAGCCGGTAATTAGGGCTGCGATTATGAAAAGTAGTTTTGTTTTCATTTTTTTTGGTTAGTGTAAGATTGCGAAATTAAAAATGTTTCTATCATCATAGCATAGGGCATAACGTTTCGCAGCTACCCGAAGGGCTGATATTTTACTCAAATTTATATTTATTTCTTCTACTTTTCGATTTTCCATTTAACATTCGGAAAAACCTCCAAACCCAGCCTTTTGGGTAGGTGCTGTTATGCATAGTGGTTTTCGTTTGCGCTTTAAACCATGCTTGTTTTTGAGACGAATATTTGCACTTTAAATTCAGCCTCTTCTCCTACTCACCGCCTTGAACTGAAGCCATGCTTGTTGGCCTAATTTAGCTTTTTTTGTTCCGTATGCTTGTTTTGCTTATATGAGCAGAATGCCTTTCCGTTTCTATGCTAGATCCATTATGCATAACGAGCTCGCGGCCTTGCGCTGGATTCTTTTTGCGTCTGAATGTACCCATTCAGGTAGAGCCAAAAAATACAGCGCTAAAACAGAAACGAAGGAAGGGAAATTCCTTGTGGTAGCAAAAAAAATCTTGCGCAAGACCGCTGTTAGTGGATGCGCGTGTCGCTTCAGCGGGCGTGGAGGTAGCGCGTTGGACGTGCGCTGCGGGCGACTACCCGCTGGCAAACCTTCCCATACGGTCATGGCCTCGGCTTCTGACCTTTCATGTTCACAATACTTAAACAATTATATTTATGAAAAAAATTGACTTAAACACAATTATTCAAAGTGGTAAAATTAAGAACGAATTACTTGTAAAATCGTTTCTAAATAATCTTTCTCAACGATGTCCTCCAAGTCGTTTTCCAAAGCGTCTAACTTTTCTTGTAAATATTCATCTATTTCTGAAGGAGTTTTACCCTGAATTAACTCTTTTATTTCAATTTGTGATGTTAATACTTCTCTTAAATAAACCTCACATCTAATGCTTTTACCTAAAATAATTACAGCTAAATGTGTAAGGTCAATTTTAAATTCTTGGTTTTTAAAACCGCTTAATAATTCGTTACTATCCATGTTAAAAATATTAGTTCTATCTATTCTGCCGACCGCTTGCGGTCGCTGTGCGGTGGGGTTTCTGTTTTATGGCCGCGAGCTCGTTAGTGGCAACGAACGCCTGAGAAACAGAGGGCGTGTACTCACGAACGGTTTATCTGCGGCTGGGTATTACCGACCGCGAAGCGGTCCCCAGCGTTGCCACTAACGTTTTGCCTTTAGTTTGCATAAGATTAAAAGTCTTAACTTTTACCGAAAAAGGAAACGGGTGAACTCAAACGTTTTGTAGGAATAAATTCCTTTAAGCTGCATAAGTCCCGTTTCTCC